>MDTB01010084.1_pt1 | contig 131988 bp, 115 predicted proteins | sample 811161 | NCBI WGS metagenome assembly MDTB01 (sample SAMN05326650, study PRJNA326480) | marine metagenome | isolation source: seawater | place: Mediterranean Sea | collected 2009 | reverse complement strand
CGCCGAGAGAGGGATTTGAACCCCCGCGTCCATGGGACAGTGGATTTCGAATCCACCGCAATACCGGGCTATGCGATCTCGGCTGTGTGCCGGCGTATTGCCGCTCGGTGATAAGCACTCCCTGACTTAATTGACAATCGCAAAGCATGAATCCCAGAATGGGTTCGGAGAAACATGCGAATCTCACTGAATGTAGAGGGGAAGGTGCATGAGGTCGATGTGGAACCTGGAACCACGGTGCAACAGATTCTCGACACAGTTGGTATCCTACCCAGCACCGTTCTCGTGACATATGACGGTCGAATTGTTCCGAATTCTACGAAAATCAACGAACCTGTAGAACTTGAGACAATTATAGTATCTTCAGGTGGCTAATCAGACGTAGAATTCCGGTGAAGGTTCGGATGTTTCAAGCAAACGATCAAGCTCACTGGTGTCCATAGCAATCTCCTTTCTAATCCGCTCAGCGGTCTTCTCAGTGGTATCTACACTAATGGCTAGAGGAATCCCAAGTCGTTCCTCAATCCAGTTTGCAATGCGCTGCCCAGTGATTACATCAACAGTTGAACCAAGGGTCTCAGCCACAATGCAAGCCGATGCGAGCGAATGCATCGGCGCCATACTTGCTAGAAGACCCGCCATCCCAATCATACCTGCTTCAGGTGCGTCATTGGATGCTTCAATACCACGTGCTGCAAACGCATCTCTGGTATCATTGTCTGAACAAACGAGGTGAACGGAATCATCCTCAACATCTGCTGCTAGTCCAGCTAGAATGAACATAATCTCTGACTTGGCTTCCGCGAACATCTCTAGCAACTTGGTAGAAAGTTCAAACTGACCTGCAGGTGTCAACGGCTGAGCATCTCCAGTAACAATTAGCAACGGAAGGCCTACTGGAAGTTGAACAAGATGGATCTCGATGCGAGGTGGGCGCAGTAATCCATCGACTAAGGTTGCATGTGGTGGTAAATCAGGATGCATAATCCAAGCGATGAGATCACTTTGGTGCTCTTCAATGATGGCATCAGCTAGAACTTTGCCAACATTGCCAACTCCAGGAAGAGCAAGAAGAATCACCATCTCTTGGGGTATTTCCTCAGAATTACCACACCAATGCGTGATGGAACGGTTCATTCCTCTTCACCTCGAGGATCAAGAGTAGGGAGAGTATCGGACCATTCACCCTTACCAACCTCTTTCCTCTCTCTACGACGTTCACCCTGCTTGTCCTCAGGAGAGAACTTGATTGGCGCCGCAGCAAGCATAGGGCCTCCGCATTCATTGCATTCCTTTCCCAAGCCGTATTGACCACAAGATTGGCACTTCTGGAGTCGACTTCGAGCCATTGCTGAATCACCTATACCCCCCAGTGCTAGCGACCGGGTTCAAGAAGCATCCGGAAAGAGAGGCCAAACAAGGCTTACTCTCGATGAAGTTCAAAGTGGCCGCCGGCCGCCTTAATGTGAGATGATACTGCATCCTTGGCCCCTTCGTAAGCCTTCTCAGCTGACTTGTAATCTGGAGCCACTACCTCGATCCTATACTCTGGAGCCCCATCATAGTAGCAATCGACCTGTACCTCCTCCATACCCTCTGCAACACCTTCAGCAGCGGTTAAGGCGCTTTGAATGGCCTCAACACCCTTGTCAGACCACACCTCGATGTGGAACCGGCCACGAATGATTACGCTTGCAGGAACAATGTTCTCGAGGGCAATCTCAACGAGCATTTGCACCCAATCTCCTTCGAACCCAAACTCTGCAAGAGATTCAGGGGCCGCCGCAGCCGCCTCAAAGGCACCATAGAGGCCGCCAAATGTATCTGACAACTGGAGACCCATGGATTCGTACTCACTATCTGACCACCCTACACGCTCGGAGATAATTCGTAGCAACTGACTAGCTCGCTGCTCGTTCTTCCAATCTTGAAGGGTCTCACGTCTACGCTCATCGGAGACGGACTTGATTGAGACATCGACACTACGCCGATCTTTTTTGACCCTAGTGACGCGAGCAACGGTTCTCTGTCCCTCTCGAAGATGATCTCGAACACGAGCAACCCAGCCCGAACTGACCTCACCAATGAAAACGAAGGCCCTGATATCGTCAGAGTATCCCTGAAGGGAGAGATATGCTCCGTTCTTCTCAATCCCTTGAACAGTGACTACTACGAACTCGCCTTCTTCAGGATACTCAATTTCGGAAGACAACTTGGACGCCCCCGATCACTCGAGAGTTTCTTGAATCTCACAGCCGACAAGCTTGGCCTTACCGCCAGCGGGCTGTGCAAGGACAGCGCCGCAGACGCCACAGTCGATAGCTGTGGATGCCCGCTCAAAAATGACTGTCTCGTTACCACAGTCCTTACAGGTAACTCGAAGGAAACGGCCGACCATGTTTGACACCCTCACTTATCCACTAATTCGAACTTCTTAGCCCGCTGACCTGCTGGAGAGTGAGCCTTTCCAGTCTCAGTGCAGCGGAAGATGAGATTAATTCGCTTTGTAGGCTTCTCGCGACCTTCTGGCTTAGGACGTGGGAAACCACGGTAACCAGCGGTAACACGCCGGAAACGACGTTGCCCCCACTTTAGCTCAGAGGCTCGGCGCTTCTTGACGCGCTCGACGGTGTGCTCGGTATGACGACCAGCGGAAGGACTGTACCGCTTGACCTTCCGGGGCATCTTCACCATGCGTTTCACCTCTGTAGCGTCTCGGCGACCATCGGCCCCTATTTGAGCGTGTCGCGAAGTGTTGCAATGCTCTTGCATACACTCTACACCCTCAGAAGGCATCAACGTTCATTGCTTTGTTCCATTGTATCCAACATGATGGATGCGCCCTCAGTGGTTTTCTGGATGCTCCTCTTCGTTGGACTCCCCGGCACTCTCACACTCTGGACTCATCGCTCAGAGAGTGTGCAACGGCGCATATTCATCCCCATCTCCATCCTAGTCCTAATTGGATTAGGGTCGACTGCAACCAGTTCTACCGGAGAGCAAGTCGGGAGCATCGCAGAGATTGGATTGTACGTAGCCGGCATTGTTGGAATTTTGTGTATTGGACTCTATCTGATGGTGTTTGGAGGCATAACCCCTGTTGGCCCAGTACCAAGAGGTTGGAGAACTACAGGCGGCTTACTAGTGATCTCAGCAGTTATCCTCGGAGGCATCCTGACGATTGAACCTGAATGGAGTCCACTCACAGCGCCCAAGGGCTGGAGTTCGTACGCGGCATCTGGCATAGTTGGCCTCATCACTGCTTCTCTATTCGGGGCAGTAATCGTCTGGTTGTATGGATACAAACGCTGGATGACACTAATTGGCCTAATCCTGACCACATCTCTCGGCCTCATCGGCGCAATACTCTTGATTGAATCAAATATTCTCAACAAGTCAGATGTTAGTGAGTCGCTGACCACTGCAATAGGAAGTGCATTTGGCCTCATTCTAGCAGCGATATTTTCGATTGGTCTGATGGTACAGATTGAATCCAAAGCGGCTGTACCAATAACCTCACACCCTCTGAATAAAGAGGAAGTCGAACGAATGGAAGAACTCATCCAAGCAAATGTCCGAGGTGAGCAAGAATGAGTATGAGGAGATTAGCAGGAGCTAGTATTGGTACTGCAACAGTCGTCATTATTGCCCTTATGATGATTGAAGGAGGGGAATCCCCGGCGATTGATGACCGGCTTCGCTCTATACTAATCCAAGCACTGTGGACAGCGATGATGGCCTGGATGATTATCGCAGGATCGATGCTTGGCCTCCTCGGAAGAGGGCGTGCTCCATGGTTGCAGATTGGAGGCCTACTTTTCCTTTCACTCTCGACTCTAGGCATCTTGGCAATTATCGGCGAGATACCTAACGAAGATATTCTCGCTACACTAACAATTCGCTGGGCAGGCCTAGCAACCGGGGTTTTCTTCGCCATAGGATATACTCTTTCCACACTCACCGTATCGATGGATAAAGAAGAAGACCCTCTCCTAATATTAGGGCGAGAACAGTGATTAATTTCAGAACTTTCGATCGGGATTTTTTCGTCCACGAAACTTCGGAGTTCTTGCTTGCCCCTCCGAATCATTTCGAGTGAATACTCGAATGAACATGACTACGAAAATAAGGGAAAGAATTGCTCCCGCAGGTGCTAAAATCATCAATGTAGATGGCGAACTGGATTTACTTGCATCATACGGATAGAAATCTGCCTTATCTCCTACGCCATCTGAATCAGAATCTTTCCATTCAGTAGGATCGATTGGAAACGCATCGTTATTGTCGCCGACACCATCTCCATCGCCATCCAAGGTCTCAGTTGAATCATCAGGGAAAACATCAGCTTTGTCGCCAACTCCATCACCATCACGATCTGAATTTTCATCAGGATCATTGGGGAAAGCATCCTCAGCGTCTACAACACCATCTCGATCTGAATCTACACCAATAACTTCGATGATATTGTTAATGGAAATTGTCGAACGCGTTCCGTCAATCATCATGAGATTGAGTTCGAGACCATAGATGCCAAGGGGTGTATCTTCTGATAGAGATATACTAAGATTCCAGACATTACTCTCGCCCTTTTGCATTTGACCCCGCAAACCTGTCTCAATCCATATCGATGGAGGAGCCGCTCCCGAAGGATCTGAAAAGGGAGCTGATGACCAATCTAATTCATTCGGAGTATTCCGATCACTGGAATGACCTATTCCAAGTTGACCTTGCCGATTATAGCCCCAACAGAGTATTGTTCCATTTTGATTCAAAGCACACGTATGCCACTCATCGGCTTCAATATCTACGACATCTGTTGCACCAACCACATGCTGAGGTATTAGGAATTGTGCGCCATTAACAGCACCTACTCCCACTCGGCCCTTGTTATTATGACCCCAACAATACACTGAGCCATTGTCAATTACCGCACATGAATGATAGAGGCCAACTGTTAGATCAACTGCAACAGAGCCATTTGGAAGATGCGCGATTAACGGAATGTTAGAATCGATAGTAGTATTGTCTCCAAGCATACCATGCTTGTTCCACCCCCAACAAGACACCTGTCCGTTATCGAGAATAACACATGAATGGTAATCCCCCACTGCTAATTGGACTGCTGCTCTACCGTTGGGCAATGGAACATTAGATGATGCAAAATGTGTAGTTGCTGAAGTGCCACCATCACCGTTCTGACCAACATGGTCTTGACCCCAACACATAACGCCCCCATCTGTGAGAAGAATACAGGTATTGTCCCTCCCCCCATCTACTGATTTTACAGTTCGCCCATCTGGAACAACTGCATGAACTGGCTCATACTGGGATGAGGTCTCAGTTTCTCCATTTCCTAGAGTACCGTGTGAATCTGAACCCCAACACACCAGTGATGAATCATCAAGTACAGCACAAGTGTGGTCGCGTCCCATTCCAACGTTTTCAACTGTGCGATTTAGAGGAAGTTTGACTGGAGTGGTTGGAGACTTGTAGGTATTAGTCGTGCCATCCCCTGATTCTCCATTCGGGTTGTGACCCCAACAATACAGATGACCTTCAAAAGTCAGAGCACAAGTACGATGATAGTGAGCGAATATAGACTTGAATGGAGACCCATCAGGGGATGTAATATGATTCGTGGGGCGGACATATTTCGTCGAACTGCCTCCATCCCCTAACTGACCGTGTGGGTCGCTACCCCAACATATTGCTGAACCATTTTCTAGAATTCCACAACTATGTTGATTACCAACACTGAGAACTGTTGCTGTAACTGGATTTGATCCTCCATCAATGAGATACTCAAATCGAAGCGAAGATGCCCCGGGTTTTGCACTGAGATTAATATCGCAGTTGATTTCCTGGCCTGCGTTGACAATCCCGGACTCACAATCAATAGAATCAGATGCCACCTCGGCAGTGACCGGATTAGACATTGCTTGAAGGTAAACCAACAAGAACAATGCCGCGATTACAATAGCACTACGTCGGGGGCTCACAAACCAAACTGGAAGGTTAAGGCTTCAAACACTTCGGAAATGAGCATGTATTCCAGCCTAATTCACTTCGGCAAGCCTCATAAGAAGATGCAAAGTCGCGAGGTTGCTGAGGTGAGCGAATGAGTAAGGGCACTCCATCCATGGGTAAGCGTCAGAAGATTGTTCACTTCAGGTGCCGTCGCTGTGGCCGCCACTCCTATCACAAGCAGAAGCGCGCATGTTCCTCATGCGGATATGGTGTGACTGCTCGCCGACGCAAGTACCAATGGTCCAAGCGAAACCGCCTCATTGGCAGCAAGTGATTCCATATTCCGCCCACTCAATATCCATAAGGCGGCCGCACGACTAACAAGTTGAGGACCCATGTGCGGCATCATTGGAATCCTCTCGCCTTCTGGCCAACAAGTCAGACAGCAGATTTACGATGGACTACTAGTTCTACAGCATCGTGGGCAAGACGCTGCAGGAATAGTCACTTGCGACGGTGAACGATTCCACCAGAGAAAATCCAACGGTTTAGTCGGCGACGTATTTCGTCAGAGCCACATGGACCTTCTTGGCGGCCCGATGGGCATCGGCCATGTCCGCTACCCAACAGCTGGCAGTTCATCTTCCGCAGAGGCTCAACCATTCTACACGAATTCTCCATACGGCATGGCACTAGCGCACAATGGCAACCTAACAAATGCTCAGAATCTGTTGCACGATTTGATCCACCATGATCGACGACATGTGAACACAAATAGCGATTCAGAAGTTCTTCTCAATATTCTAGCGACTGAACTTGAGCGTGCCCATGCAACTCGAATTGAGGGCGAGATTTACCTAGACTGTGATGACCTCTTCGATGCCGTCGAACGGGTACATGCTCGAGTCGAAGGTTCGTACGCCGCTGTAACTGTTCTTTCAGGCTACGGCATTCTCGCCTTCCGCGACCCTCTAGGGATTCGCCCCCTCATCCATGGCGTTAGAGAGGAATCGAATGGTTCGACACATGTTTTCGCATCTGAGAGCGTTGCTCTCACAGCTCTCGGCTGCAACATTGTGGGCGATGTAGCACCTGGAGAAGCTGTCTTCATCGACGAAAGCGGCAGAATTCTTCGCCGAGTCTGCTATCCCGAACCTCGGCTCAATCCCTGTATTTTTGAGCACGTCTACTTCGCTCGCCCAGATTCTGTAATCGATGGAATCTCCGTCTATGAATCTCGGATTCAGATGGGTGTACGGCTTGCGAAGCGGATTCTATCTGAATACCCGAATCATGAGATTGATGCAGTTATGCCAATTCCCGATAGCGGTAGGATTTCTGCAATGGAAGTCGCACGAACACTAGGTGTCGAGTATAGAGAAGGATTCGTAAAAAATCGATATGTTGGAAGGACATTTATCATGCCTGGTCAAAAGATTAGGAAAGATAGTGTCAGGAAGAAACTCAATCCCATCCCTCACGAATTCGAAGGGAAAAGAGTGCTCCTTGTGGATGACAGTATCGTCCGAGGTAATACCTCTCGGAAAATCGTCCAACTCGCTCGCGATGTTGGCGCGAAAGAGGTATTCTTTGCAAGCGCTGCCCCCCCAGTACTCCATCCAAATGTGTATGGCATAGACATGCCAGCAAAGCAGGAGTACATCGCACACGGGCGAACAATCCAGGAGATTACAGATGCGATTGGGGCTGATTGGCTCATCTACCAGACACTGGAGGATCTCGAAGCCGCTGTAACCGACGCAGGAGGCGGCAATATTAACCGATTCGATACCTCTTGTTTCACGGGACAATATGTGTGTGGGACCATCACCCCGGAATACCTTGCAGCGGTGGAAGCAACAAGAAATGATGGGGCGAAGAATGCGTCAAAATCTACCAACCAAACCCTTGAAATCCATAATCAGGAATGAGATCAAGGCACGGACATCGCTAAATCCCCTCACCTGTAATACGGACTATGCCCCACCGCATCAAGCCGATTCGGCGCATCCCCTGCGAATCAAGGGTACGCGCCTGCGACCTGAGTCCGGATGGATCAATACTCCATTGGACTGATGACGATTCAATGCTCATCCGCATACCTACAATGGATATTGATGCAAAGGCTTCAATGACTCGTCTCGAAGAAGAAGGAGACCATATTGTGGCACTATCAAATGGTATTTCCATAATCGGACTCGTTTCGAACGACGTTGTCTGCATCGATGCAGAAGGGAATGAGAACTGGCGCGTAAATGCAGCAGGTGGTGTAGACATCCTTGCCCACACGCCAGATAAGACCCGTTTTCTCGTGGTAGATGGGATGAGGCAAGCCACACTCTTTGATTCCCAAGGTGTGTCTCAAACGAAACAGTTGCGTGGCGAAACCTGTATCGCGACTCTGAGAGACGATGGTGGTGCATTCGCAATCGCCGATGATGGAGGAGTAATCCACCTCATCAATGCAAACGGTGAGGATATCGCAATGATGGGGCCTAGAACAGAGCAGGCAGATAGGATTACGCGGATGGCCTTCAGGCCTGATGGCGTCCTCGTCGTATCCTCAGAATGTATCGGTTTGACGGACGCTGAGACACCGCAAACCGTGATTCAATGCTTCTCTGAATCCGGCGATCTAATCCACACAACCGAAATCGATTCACCTGCTTCATCCCTATTCGGAACCTTGACTGGCGTACTCGCTGGTCTTGAAAATGGTGATGTGATCGAATATCAAGTTGGATCTGGTGAAGCAACGGTGTGGGCCCGACTAGGGTATGAAATCAAAGATGTCCGCGCCCATGATGACGACCTACTCATCGGAGCCTGGTTCCATCTCCGACGATTCATGGCACCTATGGAAGAGGCATGGGCTGTCGAACACCCGGGACTAATCGACAGGACCGTGTCTGATGCAGGAGGGAGATTGATTGCAATCTCTGGTGACAATCGTAACGACTACACTCGCATCGACCGTATCGATCTCTATGACCCTGATGCAGAACGTATCGAGATTGATGAGAGTGATATCGATGGCATGCTGGATGAGGACCCTGACTTGTTTGGAGGCGCTCTTAGTGGAACGGGATCGATGGATCTCGCTGATGCCCTTGAGAACACCTCAGTAGCATCGAGTGAGGATTTTGAGGATATTGAGAACATTCTCACCGATGAGGAAATGGAGGAATACTCGCATTCTACAACAACAGAGGGGCAATTAGACGACCTCTTATCCGATCTTGAAGATGAAGTCGATACAGAAAATGAAGATAAATCTGTGGAAACCGAAGCAAATGAACTACTAGAGAATATTATCGATGAAGATTCGTTCAGTGCACAACCGCCGATTGTCGATTCAGGTGAAGACCGTCAAATCGAAGCATCGGAAGACGGAACTGTAACTGCTACCTTAGATGGAAGGAGCTCTCAGAGTGTTGATGGGGACATCGTACGTTGGGAATGGAGAAATGACGAAGGGAGGCCAATTGGTGATGCACCTGCAATTAAGGTGCGATTGAAGCCGGGACGGCATTCGTTCACTCTAACAGTCGAGACGGACCGAGGAACTGCAGCATCCGACACGGTAACCATACACGTTCTAGGTGAGGACAGTGAAAAGGACGTCTTGGATCTTCTTGATGACGAATCATAGGGATGAAAGCGCGTCCTTGAGGGCTGGTAGAGCATCCTCCCAGTTGGCAACTATACCATAATCCGCCACACCAAAGATAGGGGCGTCAGCATCCTTGTTGATTGCAACAATATACTTCGAAGAGCGCATGCCAGCAAGATGCTGAATCGCGCCTGAAATGCCCACTGCGATGTAGAGAGTAGGTGTTACGACTTTTCCGGTCTGGCCAACTTGGATACTGTGAGAAAGACCCCATTCATCAACCACAGCGCGGGATGCGCCAACAGCAGCGCCAATCTGATCTGCAACCTCTTCAAGAGATGCCCAATTGTCGATACTACCCATACCGCGGCCACCTGAGATTACAATATCTGCTTCAGCAACATCTAGTCGAGCGCTTGCCTTAGCAATCGCCTCCTGAACAGTGACGGCAACGTCGGCTGAGTGATTCACAGTGGATACAGATGCTGAACCTCCCGATCCAGCAGCAGTGAATGCATTAGGCCGGACCGTCACAACACAATCCCCGTCAACCTTCACCGTCTCCATCGCCTTACCTGAATAAATCGGGCGCTCAACTGTCAAATTATCACTCAGTCCAGTGGCGTCCTGTAATACTGGAATGCCACGTGAGGCAGCTATCCTTGCAGCAACCTCACGACCGTTAGGAGTAGCAGCAGCAAAAACGATACCAGAACCTGCAGCGCTGTTCAGTGAGGTTGCCCAAGCACCACCATCGAAAGATGTGAAACAATCGCCCTCAACAGAAATGACTGAACCTACACCTTCGATTGCAGCAGCAGCAGCACAGCCAAATCCACCAGGGCAAAGGACTGTCGGCGATGCACCCAGGCTGACCGCCGCGGTAACCATCTGGGCAGTTACTGGGTGAATCCCTTCTTCGTTTGTCTCAGCAATAATTGTGACTTCCATCTATTACACCTCCTCAGAGTACCTTAGCCTCGTTACGCAACTTCTGTACAACATCGTCCACAGTCGAAGCGCCTTCGAACATCTGCCCAGGAGCCTTCTCTGCAGGAGGGCTATGGGATGCGATGTTCGCTGTAGATCCGGATTCATCGATACCAAGTGATGCTGCATCTTGAGAATCAATGGCCTTCTTCTTCGCCATCATGATGCCTTTCACATTGGGGCGCCGAAGTTCGGTCTCGGTCTTGTCGAATGTCAATACGCATGGAGCGGACAAAGTAACACGCTCAGCACCTCCTGAGGTAGCTCTAAGAGCGGATAATCCCGGCCCTTCAGTTCCAACCTCAGTAACACCAGTAACACATGCCGCACCCATTAGTTCAGCAACACCTGGACCGGTGCTGCCAGCATTGGTATCTGCGGCCTGCTTCCCGCAAAATACGATAGATGCACCCGTGCTCTGGACAGCAGCAGCAAGGAGTGCCTGTGTCTTAGTGGAATCCAATGATGTTAGGTCATCTACAGATACATGCACGAGAGAATCTGCGCCGACAGCAGCAGCATCTCGGAGGCCTTTCTCTGACCTACTAGGGCCACAGGTGATTGCTGTTACACTCGCACCAGAAGACTCCTTCATACCAAGAGCCGCTTCCAAAGCATACTCATCAAAGGGACTGATTGACCACTTGCTGACTCCTCCTTCATTCACTCGATCACCACTGACTGTGATTTTTGCTGTCGAGTCAGGAACGTACTTGATTAGAACGGCTATGTCCATGTTTCCACCCGTGGTTATCCCGCCCAATTGAATCGCCTCTATCAAGATTCGGCAAACACCTGAACACAAGAACGGGCGAGAGTGTCTCATTCCTCTGATTCAAGGTTAGATTCTGAATCGAAGGGTACGAAGGTGTCCTGTCGCAACATCAAGACAGAAGCATAGAGACCAAGCCCTCCTCCGGTCACCAAGTCGAAGATATAGTGCTGCTTTGTGGTGAGGGTTGAGAATATAATCAGAAGAAGTGTTGTACCAAACAGAATTCGGGCTACATCCGGATACTTCCGATGAATCATCCAATGACGGCCTACGGCCCATATTATGATACAATGGGAAACATGCAAAGATGGCCACGAAGACATTGGTTGATCTACGCCAATCATGGTCTCAACAATCTGAGCAGACATTGTATCCAAACCAACCAAAGCAGCCACCATCTGATCACGGAGATCAACCTCCGCAGGCGCGATAAAGAAAATTGCGATACTGATCAACTCCACCACAAAAAGTGTCTGAAGTGCCGTGATGAGCGACCTCACGCCATCTACCGTCTTTGGCACAAGGATGAGGAGGACAGGATAGGCAAACCAGAACAGGCCAAGGTATATCCATACAGATTCGGGGATGGCAGGGATATCTCGATCCAATGCGATTTGAGGGTTCATCACAGAGCGCCCTATCCATACCTGCATCCAGTTCGTCAGACCATAGAGTGGCAGCATCGTGACGATTGTCAGTATGGATATTCGCGTAAGGGACGACCTGACATCCTGATCAACGGGAAGAAGGCGATTCCAAATCGGCCAAGGCGAAAGAAGGCGACTCTCCCAATCAAGCATAGTAATCCGTTTACCGATTAAGCACCTGAACCTTCTACATTACGTTATTCGCGGTCTCAATCCAAGAGATTGAATGAATTCACTGGCATTCGAGAATAATGACAGTATCCTTCGGATGAACTTGAGCCTCGATTAGAACGCGAGCATACCACCTCGACCAACCAGAATTTTTCTTCTCTGAAATTCTCGAAAAATTTCCTTTGACGAACGAATTTTGGATTGTCCGACAAGGTGGAGCCGGACCTGTCACCTCAATCAAGGCCTCTCCAATATTCAGTTGAGAACCAGGTTGAAGGACATCCCAATCCAAACCAGAAATAGTTAGATTCTCGCCCACCGAACCTGCCTCAATTGGATGACCTTCTTTTCTCAGCTCGTTGATTATCTCACTCGAAAAAAGGCATACAGCGCGATTTGGACCACCATGATGCTTCAGATCATTCTGACGATCCCCTTCCACACCACTCTTACGAAGGAAGGCATACTCAACTGGATTCTTGGGGACGCCACCTTCAGGGTTCACGTTAACGGATATGACAACTGCGGGTTTCACTTAATCCCCCCAATATGCCTCTCGAATTGCTTGGTTAGCGTCCATACAGGCTACGACATCTGCTGGTCGATCGGGCATATTCTGTATACCTGCTAGATGAGCATGAATTGGGGCGACATTAGACATATTCACCACACCCCAGCCAACCTGTGTACAAGGCGCAACAGGAGAGATAGGTAACGTCCCTGTAGTCGGATCCCATGTTGAGAAAGAAGGATACCATGCAGAGAGGTTCAATGCATCACGAAGATCAGAGTTAGAGACGCTAAGATTTGTACCATTTACAAGGAATCCTCCGCGTTCACCGGAAGCACCAGACCCCATATCTCCCACATCAGACCTAAGCATCGTCAGGACAAGGCTGAGAATACCTGCTGTTCGAGGAGTCGCAAATGAGGTCCCAGAGGTTTCATGATAACCCGATGTATCATCATGGTTAGGCAACATCTGCGTCCAATCAGCAGCCATATCTGGGTAGGAACCGCTCATCGTCTCCTTCTGATCATCCTCCTCCTCGGCATATCCAGAGACCCCGATCGACCAAGGAGGCCCCGCGGTTGAATCCTGAACTGCAGGTGAAGGAGTGTTATCTGATGCGCCAGTATGGACCTTCTTGTTCTCAACGACTGCAACCCGTGTTGCATCCTCAATTCCTGGAACTGGGACCGACCCAATTGGACCAAAGGAGGTTGTGATAATGTCAACCAATGGTTGGTCAGCAGCTGCAAGAACTGCAGCATCACTGAACCCCTCTACGAAGAAGATAATCGCATCTGGATTCGCATCGAGAACTGCCCCCGTAACTGCCGTTCCGTGACCATCTGCAGGGTCATCAAGAATTGGGATATCGGTATTGTCATCAGGTGTTGTACCGATAATCCGTGTACCGGGGAAGTAGACAATATCCGTAGATGTGATGGTATTCCAACAGGTATCCTGGTCCGCCTCATAGCGCTCCTGCCAAGACCCTTCCATGGTAATATTGCACCACATCGTGACTCCAAGGCCATCAAGCAACCAATCAGGGAGTGTCTCATTGAGGATGAAACGCTCATGATAGACATTTATTCCTGTATCAATCGGAGCAACTACGCTGTATGCTCTGAACTCACCTGGTTCATCCTCAGTAACCTCATCAACTGGATCCTTACCGAAACATCCGGCGATTGAAGATCCCATGAGAAGTAGGCTCAGCAGGAGCACCTGAAGCGAGCGCATATTCCGCGGAACCATCGGTTCGGTTTGAGGTTAGTGTCAGGTTGATGGAGTTCGGGCAATTACTGAAAGAGTTCCAGGCCAGTCCTCACTTGGTGCAGAACGAAAGCACCGCAGCACCTCAAATCCGGCAAATTCTACCAACTCTATCCACTCTTTCACAGAATAAGTCGTCATATGGACTCCGACCTTCTCGGGCCATGATAGGCTATCTTCGTTCTCCGCATAGTGATCTACACCAAAGGCGAATACACCTCCAGGTACGAGCCACACATCTTTGATGCGACGTAGCATCGATGGGATGTCATCAAGATAATACAAGACCTCCATCGAATGTACGAGATCCACAGGTTCAGGAGGATGCCAGACCATCAGGTCCGCACAAGTGTACATCCCATCTGGATCCGCCTCCAAGGCATTACCGATCATTGACGTAGCACCATCAACACCCATCGCAATGGCACAATCCTCCCGCTCTGCCAACATACGAACTACCCAGCCATTTCCGCAACCAGCGTCCACAACTGTGAATCCACGTTCAAGGGCACTCGGATTCATCTCTTCGAATGCAGCATTGAGGATCTCGATTACAGCAGGAGCGTGCCCCCGCTCCATACCTACATCTTTTCCAACATCTGCCCATTCACTGAATACATCGACCGCAGGTCGCATACAGACATCTCCTCAAAGCTTGCGAGTGAATGATTGAATCCCAGTAATGTGCCGGGCTAGAATGAGGTTGTGAATATCGTGTGTACCCTCGTAGGTCTTGACTGATTCAAGGTTGTTCATATGTCGCATAATCGGATATTCATCTGTAACACCATTGGCCCCGTGGATATCACGAGCGACTCGAGCAATCTCAAGAGCAATGTCGACATTGTTCATCTTCGCAAGACTAACCATCTCAGGGAACCAATCATCCTCATCGACACGACGGCCTAGATGATATGCTAGAAGTTGACCCTTCGTAATCTCGCGGAGCATAGTTGCAAGTTTCATCTGAATCAGTTGGTATGCAGCGATTGGATGGTCAAATTGGATTCGATCCATGGCATAATTCTTAGCTGCGTCGAAGCAAGCCTGAGCAGAACCTAGGGACCCCCAAGCGATACCGTATCGAGCACGATTAAGGCAGGAGAACGGCCCACCCAGACCTTTAGCACCGGGAAGATACCGATCCTCAGGGACGAATACATCCTGTAGCACTAATTCAGAGGTAACGGATGCACGGAGAGAATGTTTGCCCTTCTGCTCAGGCGCAGTGAACCCCTCGTCATCTTTCTCAACGATGAAACCACGAATGACACCGTCAAGTTTTGCCCAAACGATTGCAAGATCTGCAATCGTCCCATTAGTAATCCACATCTTTGCACCGTTCAGGATGTATCCTCCTTCGACTTTCTCCGCCTTTGTGACCATCCCACCGGGGTTAGAACCGTAGTCCGGCTCAGTAAGTCCGAAGCAACCAATAATCTCACCAGTCGCCATACCTGGCAGATACTTCTGCTTCTGCTCCTCGGTACCAAACTTGTGGATTGGATGCATCGATAGAGAGCCCTGTACGCTACAGAAAGAACGGAGACCAGAGTCACCTCGTTCAAGTTCACGGCAGACCACGCCGTATGCGGTATAGGACATACCTGCACAGCCGTAATCCTCGGGGATGACCATTCCAAGAACGCCCATCTCACCTAAATCTCTAATCCATTCATCTGGGAAATATCCACCATTGTATGCATCTTCGATATTCGGAATCACCTTCTCATCAACCCAATCACGGACCATGTCTCTGAGCATAATTTCTTCTTCGGTAAGCATCCGGTCAATATCGTAGAAATCCAACGCTTCGTATGGCATCTGAATCACTTCCTGAACCATTGCCGAGGTCCGACCCGCTTGAACCTTCCCGCAATAGGAGCACGATTTTAGAATCAAGATTTACGATTGCGACGACGATCTTCACGACGCTCTTTCAAGGAAGGTTCGAGCCCTTTTCGACGACGTCGCCACCGATTGTACATTGATTGTAATGATGGACTATTCATGAAAATCAAACCGATTATGATTCCAGGCACACTGATTACGATGACCACTGTTAAGGCATAGCCAACTATGCTACTTACCAGAGGGTTGTCAATTTCATTATCTGGAACAAAACGGGCAACACGGCCTCGATCATTGAGTACCCAACCATCATCCTTACCAGTGCCCCAACTGCAAGTGACCTGTCGAGTTGCAATCTCATCCTCAGTATAGGCTATGTCTGAATGATCTAACCAAGGGAAACTATCCTCCTTCGTCACATCATGTTCAATGAGACCAAAAGGCACCATCGCTACCATCAATCTGTCCGCGCTATGGGCACAAATGTGAGTGAACTCTCCCCCTGCCTCCGTTAGGACAACTGCATCCATGGTAGAACTGCCATCAATGGAATCATCCAGATGAACAGTAGCAAGGTTCTGATTAGACCCGACAGCGACACACTCAGGGTTGCTACCAAAAGCACACTCTACATCCGTCCATATTACTGAAGAACCACCAATCCAGGTCATCTGATGGTCAGCGTCGATGAGGGCAATACCGTCCGATTCTGTCGCAACCACACATAGACGGATGATAGAATGACAATCGATTGCCTTCACTGAACTAGACCTAGTGTTCTCAATTGGGACTATCTCGTTACCTTCGGCCAATGAACGGAATCGCCAGATTAAACCCAAATCTGAGGCGATGTAGGCCCAAGCCCCATTCGTATTCCAGGAGATAGCGGTTAACGTGCTGAGTTCAACCGCACCGGTACCGCTGACATTTGAGAGACGCTGATCCTGATAGTCAAAACGAATAATTTCGCCGGACGTGCCAACTATCAGAGCATTTCCTGCAGGATGGAAATCCACAGCAAGGAGATCTTCGTCTGTAATAGGCGCCAATGTCTCAGTTCCCGATGGTTGCTCAGGGGGGATTAGTAAGACGACGCCATCGTCCCCTATGGCGAGCACATTATACTCATCTGAATCAAGCGCATTGAGGTAAACTGTCTGGTCTGTAAGTTGGATAACTTCGTCAATGCGTACCGCTGACTCGGCAGCGACTGGATTGAGTGAGACCGAAATCAACACGAGAACCAAGCACAAAGCACGTAGAATACGGCCTGAGTCCATGGCTCTGCGATAACCTTGGCCTTCATGATGTGACCGGTCTAACTAGAGATGTACACAGAGAGGATTCAAGTCCTACCTAGGGCCCCCCTGAACCATGGAACGGTTCGCGGTCAAGAGAGGATTGGTAAAGCAAGTGACAGCAGATGGAGGTTTGGGCAAACTGGCTCAGGACTTCTTCGACAACGTGACTCCTGCAGGAGAAAATGCATTCACAGGCTCCCACGGCATCATGTCCAACATTAAGGCGCACTATGAGGGAGATGCTCTGATTACCGATGTCGTCAATGACCGACCAAACTTCGATGACAGAGATGCCATGAAGGCTGCTCAGGATGATCGGCGAAAATTCACCACCTTCCTCGATGTCGCCACCGGATACACCTCCAAGCAGCGTGGAGACAAGGCAAAAGAATGGGTCAAGAAGGCCTCAAAGGCGAAGTCCGCAATATCCGGAGCTCTACACTTCATGTCCATGGCCAAGTCTATGAGTGCTGAAAAACGGGAGAAGGCGGAGGGCCTAATCGCTGAAATTGAAGCCGCCCTTGAAGCTGGAGACAACACCAAGGCAGCAGGACGCGGTGAGAAACTCTCCAAGATGCTGAACGAATGAGGCGAATCTGATGTCGAGTGCAGAGGAGTGGATCTCTGCAGCTAATGGTTCAGATGATCTTGACGCCACATCCCGTAATCGACTTGTAACGATGCTTGGTGGCGTCGAAGAAGCAGTCGGCCTTGACCATCTAATCGGCATCATGAACGGAGGCCCGACTCATTCAGGAAGCGATGTAATACGTTGCTACGTTGGATTTGAGCCAAGCGGCAAGGCACACATTGGCTGGAAGGTCATTGCTAATCTGCTAAGGCGATTACTTGATGCTGAGACCAACGTCTTAGTATTCCTTGCAGATTGGCATGCATGGATCAACGATAAGTTTGGAGGGGACATGGATTCTATCCAACTGACTGCCGACTACATGGAAGATGTATTTCGAGTACTTCTAGACCATCCTGATGAGGGAGATGGAGCAGGACAGTTACGCTTCCTCCGAGCCAGCGAACTCATGGAAAATCCAGATTACTGGGCAAGGATGCTTAGATGTGCAAAGAACCAGAGTTTGAATCGTGTTCGACGGACATTTAGCATCATGGGGCGGAGCGAAGACTCATCCGACGGAGACCTCTCAAAATTCTTCTATCCTGCAATGCAGGCGGCGGACATCTTCGAACTTGGAATCGACATCGCGATTGGAGGCATGGATCAGCGCAAGGCACACATGTACATGCGAGGAGTTGCAGATTCACATGGCTGGACAAAGGCAACGTGCCTCCATACCCCTATACTATCAGGACTCAAGACTAGCGGCGCCCGCATGGAATCTTTCGATCATAAGATGAGTAAATCGGACCCTAGTGGGGCAATTTTGCTTCATGATGGAGCAAAGAAGCTCAAAAAGAAAATCAATGGTGCTTATTTTGATCCTAATGATACTGACTCTCCAGTTTACGAACTCATAGAACATGTAATTCTACCCGAATTTGGGATTCTCGAGGTGAGACCGAATCCAAAGTACGGCGAACCAAGTGACTGGACTGAACTTAGTGCTATTCGCAATGCAATCAGTGCAGGAACGCTTCATCCACTCGACCTAAAAATCGCAGTAGCTGAAATGCTCCACCAAGGTCTATCCAAAGTAAGTGAATACTTTGAGACGCACCCCGAAAATTTACGCGCTGTGGAAAAACTGCTGAATCTCTAAACCACATCTAATTACCAATAATACTGGTGAGGGTTTGAAATGGAGAAATCAAGCCCATAGGCTTAGGGATGCACATGGACGTAGGAATCGATGATATTGCAATTCACTTTCCTCGCCTCTTTTTCGACATGCGAGACTTCGCTGCTTTTCGGGGCGCTGACTATGACAAACTGAACAAAGGTCTTGGTCTCAATGCAATGGCTATCCCAGATGCCCATGAGGACACCGCAACAATGGGAGCGAATGCTGTCGCACGCCTCATCGACCGCAATGGCCTCGACCCACGATCTATCGGTCGGATCTATCTCGGTACCGAATCCGCACTTGATGGAGCGAAGCCCACTGCAACCTACATCATCGACATGCTCCAGCAACGCTACACTAGAGATCATGGTGACGATTGTTTCCGAAATTGCGATGTTGTCGACATGACCTTCGCCTGTATCGGAGCAGTCGATGCACTCCACAACACCCTCGACTGGGTGGCTAGAGGCGGTGAAGATGGGGACCGCATAGGCATCGTTGTATTCAGTGACAACGCGAAGTACGAAATGAAATCCACAGGAGAATACACGCAAGGTGCCGGCGGGGGGGCCATGCTAGTGCGCATGAACCCCAGGCTCCTAGTAATTCCAGATCACTGGGGAGTATCCACCACTCCTGTCCACGATTTCTTCAAGCCTCGTAGAGAAGTACCTGTCCGCAGTGTAATCGATCGTGTTCTTGCTCTCGCACGCGAAGCGGGCCAGAATCTCCGTTCTGGCCTAAGTGATCGAATGATGAGGACTCTACGCCGATCTGATATGAACAACGACGAACTCTTTGCTGAAGAGACCCTGAAAATTCATAGAGACACACCTGTATTCGACGGGCAGTTCTCCAATCGATGCTACATGGAAGCTGTGAAGGAGGCATTCATTGATTTCCATGGCAAGGCAGTACGAAGCGGCCGACACAATCCGGAAAATGACCCCATACTCACCGAACAGTGGAAACGCATCATTGTCCACCTCCCATATGCATTCCAAGGAAAACGGATGTTTCCAGACGTATTCCGACATGATCGACGTGGCACCGATATCTGGAAGAATATCGTTGAACAAATCGGGGAGGAACCATTGCCAGAACACTTCGACGATACGCCCGAAGGCTTGGAGGAATTCGGACGCCTCAATGATGCCTATCGACGATCAATATCCAAGACAGAGGAATTCAAGAAATTCGCCAACGAGAGAATCGAACGTGGCCAACGAGCTTCGAGCCTAATCGGAAACCAGTACACTGGATCCATCTTCCTCGCCCTGATGTCCACTATGGAGTGCGACTACAACGAAAACAATCCAATAGAAGGGAGGGAAATTGGTCTCTGTGGTTATGGATCAGGTGCGAAGGCGAAGGTATTCGAAGGCATCGTACAGCCACAATGGAAGGAAATAGCGTCACGTTTCATGCTTTTCGAGCGACTAGATTGTCGCTACCCTATCCAGAGCGACGAATACGAGGCATTGCATAGAGGTGCTCGAACTGACTCGATTGTAGAACCGAAAGAAGAATTCATTCGCGTCAAAACCCCTGATTCAGAAGGGCTGCCCGGTGAACGAAGGTATCGTTGGGTCGACTAATAACGGTCATTTTCTGCCTTTGATGTAATACATCGCTTCATATGCATTTAGCATATCATCTAGGATATGGAATGCAATCTGGATGCTCGTGGTAAGGCTACACGTCTCGTGAGTGGGAGCTTTGGAGTATTGTTTGGAATTATCCTTGGTACACTATTCCTGTTTGATGTAACATCTTGGCACCTATTGCCATACATCAGCGCTGCTTCCATCTTTGGAGGAGGATTTGCAATCTTTGAAGGATGGTCCGGATGGTGTGTCGTTCGCGCTATTGGTATCAGAACACCACTCTGAATGAGAGTAATTACACATTCTTAGGCTTCAGAAGACATTCTGATGTAGCGTTGAAATCTAGTTCTGGAATAACGAATGACAACGTCCCTCCATGCTGATTAAAGCGTTCAATAAACGGACATTTCGATTCTTCTTCGATTAATTTCAATGGTCTGACAATCGAAAGATCGATTGGTAACTCTATCTCTGAGAAAGCAAGAACAGAAGGACAATCAGTGTAAGATATTGCAGCATCCTGGATAACCAGAAACTCTACGGCAGATTCCCAAGACCCAAACATCTCTGAAAAACTAATATCTAGTTTTTTTTCACCTATAGATTGAGTTACTGAGTTGAAATCAGGAGAGCTACCACTTCCCGATTCGATGACTGTAAAATATCGATCCCCTTCTCTCTCATGAGAGAATCGAGCTGGGAGATGAGTCGCTAGAACATCACTCAGCAGACGCGTACCAAGCATATACAGATGACTGCTCATACTATTCTTCAAGAAAAGGACTGTTGATGCATCTTGAGGTGCCCCTTCTGGTGGAGATTCGAGGTAAAGACGCCAATTACTCTGTAACGGTGAACGGAAAATTCTACGTAAAGGACCAAGGAAAGATGGGCCGAAATTTCCATGGCGGTAAGTTAGAATCGTGAAAGGTGTCAGGCCATTCCGTTTCCATAATGAAAGTCCATTGGGAACGAGTTCCTTGACCGATTCCGCCTCAAGTAGCCAAGTTGTGTAGACCACATTAGTCACGTCACTCCTCAACCTAAGGAACGGCATAAACGACGTTACGACCCTCCTGCATCGAGCAAAAAAAGATGAATTCGCCAAGAATTGAGAGGGTGTGCGAATCAGGCCGATACGATGTGAACGATACCGGTTATCTAACCGATCAAGAGTATCAATTCGGACATCTGAAACCATCTTACCAAATCTCACTAATTCCCAAGAGCACGGTTGATGACAATACGCTGAACTTCCTGAGTCCCTTCGTAAATCTGTGTAATCTTAGCATCACGGAAAAAGCGCTCAACAGGGAAATCCGTGGTGTAACCATAGCCCCCGAGGACCTGGACAGCACGTTCTGCCACCCACATTGCAGTGTCGCCTGCGAAAAGTTTCGCCATACTAGCCTCCTTCGTATGCCTAGGCCCACCGTGGTGGTAGTGCTGTTCCTTCGCCCATGCCGCACGGTAAACCATCAAACGTGCCGCGTCCGTCTGCGTCGCCATATCTGCAAGATAATTGCCGATCGTCTGATGGTAAGCAATTGGTTTACCGAAGGCCTCACGCTCATGCGCGTAACGGACTGCTGCTTCCAACGCCCCCTGAGCAATTCCCAGAGCCTGCGCAGCAATACCGATTCTTGAATTATCGAGCGCGTTCATTGCGATTGGGAACCCCTTTCCTGATTCCTTGATCATGTTCTCCACAGGCACCTTACAGTCCTCAAGAACTAGAGTGCATGTATCGCTACTTCGAATTCCTAACTTGTCTTCCTTCTTACCAACAGAGAATCCCTCAAAGGACTTCTCTACAATGAAAGCCGTAGTCCCACCATGCTTCTTGACACCGTAATCAGGATGATCGACGTCCTTTGCAAAAAGCACGTATATGTCTGCACTGCTGCCGTTTGTGACCCACATCTTCTCTCCATTCAGGATGTAATGTGTTCCGTCTTCGGATAGTTTGGCCTTGCAGACCATAGCTGCAGCATCTGTGCCTGCGCCGGCTTCAGAAAGAGAATACGCGCCAACCTTATCGGCAGCTAACTGGGGGAGATACTTCGCCTTCTGCTCATCATTACCATGTAAAGAAATGGTCATGCTACAAAGGCCAACGTGAACACAATAGTATACCCCGAAGGAAGGATCGACACGAGACAGTTCCTCTACAATAATCGCCTCAGAGATATCGTCCAACGGCGTACCACCATACTCCTCAGGGATTGTGCAAGTATGGAGGCCATACTCGATGAACTGAGCCCATTCCTCAGTCGGTGGACGCTGTTCACGGTCGCGTTCCAATGTAGTAGGTGTGAGAACTGATTCCGCGAAGTCTCTCACGAGTTCTCTAATCATGGTCTGCTCATCCGTCTCTTCGAAGTTCATGGCCCACCCATTAAACGGCCGTTTGTGAATGGTTCGGAAAGGTTGAGGCGTGAAGAATTCCCGTTTCAAACGAATGATTGAAATCAGATAGCACACCGGGCGCGATAGGGGAGTGGTTGAATGAGCGATGATGAGGAGTTCACAATTGCAGTAGGGCGACGATATACTCAGGAACACCTCTGGTTCCAACTCATCAGTTCCCCCAATGAGGTACCCGTCGAATACAAAGTAGGAATCTCCGACTTCATTCGGGTTGAATATGGCCGCATCATGCGTGCTACTCTGCCTAATATGAGCGAAGGTGGCGGATTCAAGATAGTGTCGGAAGACGAACCAGAGGAGGAGGAAATGCCGCCACCTCCATCTGATGATGATGAAAAAATCGAACTGGGAATTGGTGAACTTTCAACCGATGATAATCTCGTAGGCATTCGTTGCGAACTTGAGACACTCAACATTCTCTCACCAATCCCGTGCACTGTAATTGGATTGAATGGCGAGGTAGAGAATACCCCTCAACTAGTCAACCGTGACGCATATGGCGACGGTTGGCTCATCAACGTCCGCCCCCATGATGGATTTGACTTTGATGACCTCATGACTGCTGAGGAATATGTGGACTACCTCGAAGAGATTTGATTACGGCCACATCTGCGCGGGCCCATTTAGATCTCCTGCGGCTTCCCAGACAGATTCTGCATCAGAAATATCATGCTCGATTTGAACGCGATAAAGTAGGCTCTTAACTCGGCCAAGTTCGGGTCCGGCTTCCATGGATAATCGATCCACTATCATGAGGCCATTCACAAGGGGGTTTTCGCCTGCTTTTAGAGGGGCGAGGGACATCAACGAATTATGTACGGAATTAGCCAGTGAAGGGTCCAGGCAACGGTCTGCAGCAAGTTGTGCGCCTAGATGAGTACCAAGCGCAACTCTGTAGCGACGCAACTGACCCGTATCCAACGGGTCAGGGAGTTGCCCGAGTCGTTCACACACTGCTAACACTGCAGAACGATCCTGCCCGGACATCCGGAGGCCTTCAAGTAAAATTGAGCGGGAAGCTGATTCAGTTCTCCTTAGTAGAAGGGAAAAACGTGCGACTCGAAGCGCCCATGGATTCACTTCGTCGTCAAAACAATCGTCTAAACCTTCAGGACTTGTAACTGACCATTCAGGTCCGAAAACAACTGACAGGACTCCATCTCTTTCCATCCTAACAAGAGTATCCTCTACCGAAGGGAATGTGAGGAGGCGTTCCATTTCCATTAACACACGCTCCTTAGACACGCCGACAAGAAGGGGTACTGCGCCACCACCATACAGAGTATGTGCGAGGGATTCGTCCGGAAGATAAGGTCCGGAGGGGTGTGCCATGAACCGATATGCGCGCAGCACTCTGAGGCCGTCCTCCTTGAATCGCTTCATCGGATCCCCCACTGCACGAAGTACACCATTATCGAGGTCGTTCCTCCCAAAATGGGGGTCGATTAGTGTCCGATTGACTGGGTCTAGAGCCATCGCGTTGACAGTGAAGTCGCGCCGTTCAAGGTCCTCTTCGATTGACGCTCCGAAAGTCACGGAAGTAGGACGTCGCCCGTCGATATATTCCCCATCTGCACGTAGAGTAGTGATCTCAATCTGCCCATCCTCATCCCTTGGAGGAACTGTGACGGTTCCAAATTGGACTCCCGTAGGTATCGCATGAGGGATCAAAGCAATCACCTCCTCCGGAGAAGCATCGGTCGCGATATCGATATCATGGGGAACAAGGCCCTTCAGGGCGTCACGTATTGCTCCACCAACAATCCAAACCCTATGTCCTCCATCATCCAATTTACTGATCGAAGAAAGCGCAGAAGTCGACAATCCATCTAACAAGTGGCGAAGCGGCTCATCTAGTTGGCCCGCAGACCCGGCATCGCCCATGTCCGTTTTTCACCCAGCGCCCACATGAATCAACCGCTCTATCAAGCCAAGCCGTTTTGAATCTGAACACATACGTCAAGTCATGGAGATAGTCCTCATCGAGGTTTCGGAACTCCGGCCTCACGAGGAAATCAAGCCGAAAACGCTAGAGAAAATGATTGCTGCAATTCAGAAGCGTGGGGGCTACATCAAACCAATTCTCATTGATCGAGCAAGCCGTGCTATCCTCGATGGCCATCATCGATACAACTCAGCACTACAACTCAATCTACAACTAATTCCAGCTATTGAAGTCGATTACCTAGAGGACGATTCAATCGAGGTACGTTCATGGCCCGGCAAAGAACATCTCGAGATTGACAAACAAGCAGTTCTCAATATGGCGATGTCAAGCGAAATCTACCCGCCTAAATCCAGCAAGCACTCAATGTCTACAGATTATCCAAATCGTTTCTATCCACTTAGTGAACTCGAATAATCATCGCCGAGAATCAGCGAAAGTATGCCAGATGGCATTTCCTTTGCCCTTAATCATCACAGGATGTAGCGGATCAGCACCTGTTTCTAAACCTAATTCCATTAAACCGCCATGACGAGAAATAGTTACGACAATCTCCGAATCTACCTTGCCACGGAGCGCTGACTTCAGGTCAGATGAGGTACGAGTACGACGCCCATCCACCGCTACTATCTCATCGCCTGGCTGTAGTACCTCCCTAACTGGGCTACCAGCAAGAAAAGAGCGTATCCTCAAAGGAGACTCGTTCAGATGAATTCCGAGCCATCCTACCGGATCCTTGTCATCCAAAGGTTCCAGACGACGACCCATCCCCTTAGCCCAGACACTCATGTCTGGAGCACCTAATCCGTGAACTAGGCGGCGTACAGCTGCGTTCAAACGACCACCAGTCAAACGATTCATCGAAGAAACAATATCATCTTCAGTAATTCCTCGAGGATCAATACCGCCCTTACCTGAATCCCCCTCAATGTGCAGACCATGTCTATTCCAAAGATCAACCATTACATCATCGAGACCAACTGATCCTTTGGTTCGGCGGCGCAACTCGAGATCGAGAATCATCCCTGCTATCTCGCCTTGTAAGTAATACGAAATCGTGGTCTCAGCCGAATGAGGATGAGGGCGATAGAGGTGGTACCAAGTCTCGTGGCTTGCGTCTGCAAGACACTGGTGATCCCATCCAGACATCCCATGATGTCGAGTAAGTTTACGCTTCAGGTCAGCTGCCCAGTCCTCATCGGTCCATACTCCACTTCTCAAACACATCATGTCCCCTAACCAGCTCGTGACACCCTCGAACCACCACAGGAGTTCCGTATGCATCTCGATAGAGAGATCATAGTCCTCGAAGGTCTTGGGACGTAATCGCTTGACATTCCAAGCATGAACATACTCGTGTGAAAGTAAAGAGATTAGATCCCGCCACCCGTCTTTATCTCCCTCGTCCATCGATGTACGTGGCATCTGACTAGATTGACTACCTGTATGTTCCAAACCCCCTCGAGCCTTCTCAGTGAGATGCAGAATCACAACATAATTGTCCCATGGGGGCTCACCGAACAAGGCATGAAACTCTGCAAAGAGATCCTGCATTGACTTAACCAGGTAATTCACACGACCTTCTGCAAGCGGCAGGCCGCCTGCATCCCATAGCTTCAGACGGAAACGACGACCACCTGCATTGAATGGTATCTCTGGCGTAGCATTCGCCTCCATCACTCCATCATAGAGTGCGTCCCGTGAAGCAGCACTGAATATGGAACGTGTACCAGTCGAGCAGGGCTCGGTCCCTTCAGAGGCAAGTTGAGTCGACACCGTCCAATCCTCTGGATGATCAATCTGCACAGTATACGGGCCCTCTGGGGCACTTGAACCGCGAATCACTCTAGGGAATGTTGCACTAGGAACCATGTGGAAATGAGATGGATCAATGTGGTTGGTACGTACGGTTAGGTCATGACCAAAAGCAAGCCAGTTTGCATGAATTGAGGACGCACCATCCGGTATGGTGATATGTACCTCATTAGATCCATGACGCTTTGAGGAACAATCTACTGACTCTCCATCGACAATAGCCCACGAACGAAAATCATGTGCAAATCGTCCGTATTCACGAATCAAATAGGAACCAGGGGACCAACGAGGAAAAGCAAGAACGAGGCGCCGGCCAAGTGGAGATGGGATATCGATGCCGCCAGCATAACGTTGGGAATGCCTAGGGGCGGTATCGAGCTTATGGATGATGGAACTCATTCAGAATCACCTCGAGAGAGTGCACTGTCTTCAAGCACGCTCTTCGCTAATACGGCCATCGGCTCATCATCCCTCCGACCGGCCATCAATTCAAGTGCTTCCGCAGTCAAAGGCCCGAAGGAACGACCAATGAGATCCTCAAGGATTCTCATCGTGCGGATATCCCCTGCTCCTGAAGATAGAAGACGAGCACGAATTGGATCTACATCGCTCTCAGGTGCTCTCCGGATTAAACGTGGTACGAATGATTCACTTTCCAATGAAAACACAATATCATCCAACGGGGGAAAGGCCCACCGCACACCCCCCCGAAGGGATTCAAACGCAGCCTCGATTGAATCCGGACCCACCTCAGCAAGAAGATGCAGCAACTCCCCATCTGTCGGCTCCCTTGTTTCAGAGATTCTCTGAAAGGCCGCTGCTCTCACTATCGCAATACCATTCTGAAGACATTCAATCAATCCGGGATGGTCATTCGAAAGAAAACGGATGGATTCAATGACTACAGTAGGCGACGAGTCCTGTAATCCATATTCCACAATTTCATCTATAGAACGGCTCCCTGCGACATTTATTGCTGAGCGACGGATTATTACTGAACGGGATTCTAAAGCCTCATTCGCAAGGCCTAGAAACTTCTCGCCGGAAAACCGATGTAAGCTACGTATCCATGCGCGCTTGAGGACCTCCGCATCCTTGTCCTTACGTAAATTATCGAGAACTTCAGATGAATCAACGTGGCGATCTTCAATTTCTATTGCAAGGCGGCGAATGCGAGGTGATGAATGAGATGAGAGGCGATCCAGAAGTGTGGAATCCTCACCATCATGCCACCTACGAATCGCCTCCACACACTGATCTACAAACCACTCGTCATCATGTTCAAGGAATGGGATAAACGCTGGTAAAGCAGATGGATCATCGAGTTCGAAAAGATGTCTGATGCCTCTCCTCTGTTGACGGATGTCCTTGTGAGACAAGCGCTCCATCTCCACCCTCACGGATGCCATATCCCCCCGTCCGGGCCCGCCCCACATGAATGATGTGCGTTTAGGAACCTTTCATCCGGTGCGATCACGATGTGAAGCCATCATCGCGGTTAGCATCAATCCGATGGCAAAACCGAAGAGGAAACCATTCTGGTCGGCTCCAGGAGCAGAACCCGCGAGATCACGGAAAGCAAGGGCCAAGGAACCAGTAATTGGCACGACGCCCACGAGGAAGCGACGAAGCCAGACCGCCTTAGACGGCTTTCTGCCCATTGGTCGAAGCTGAATGTGGCTCCGCTTTTCGATGAACTGCCAACCATGTGAAGATGCTGAACGTCGCAACTTGGAGATGACATGCTCTGCCACCGTTAGATCGACTCCGCCAGCTGCTGAACCTCGCCCGGTTCCCGTGACAATCCGGATGCGTCCGAGGCTGTTGCGATTCTTCAGAAGAACTGCTACAATAGCATCTGCTCCACGAATATCCATGTCATGTAAATCGATGGTAGGAGTCCCAGATGAATCCATAATCCTCCTGGATACTGACCATTTCAGGTTGTTCTCAACCGCCATCATATCAATCGAATGAAACATCGAACGAATTGTTTCAATTCGGATAGTGCGGTCCACCGGTGTCGCCTTCTCTACACCAAGTATCTTTGATACTGACCCGTAAGTGAAAATCACTACAGATACAGATGTGCCAACGATTGCCCCTACTCTCCCGGCGGATTCGAGGTCGACATCATCGACACCTGTGGCGAAAATCGTGAGGAAGAAACCCATTGTAGCAAAGATGCACCCAATGAAAAGCGAGAGTGTAAACATCTCTCGGATTGTTAGGCTCATCGACTCCCCTCTCGCAATGGATTTGATGAATCCGCTTTGACCTATTCGGAAAGCCATGCTCCCGAAGAATGATATCTGCCCCAATAGTAACCGCGCCGATGGAGATTAACGGGCGCCCAGATAGGCGTCGAGAACGACGAACTGCTACTTGGATCGGAGGAGTATTCGGGGGCTACCTACTCCTATGTTTCCTCGCACCGGCAATGCTTCCAACCGGTTCCGTTCCTGAACTTTCAGGGCGAGCGAATTCAATTGATTACTTCAGTCACGATAGTTGGGGCAACCATAACTGGTCCGAAGATTCGGAATTAGGACATAACCAAAGCGCACATGGCGGCACTTTCGCATGGAGTGAAATGAATCCAATTTGGGCGTTTACCTATGGATTCGGAGACATCAACTGTCACCAAAAACACTCAAGATCATGGATAATCAACGAAAACCAAATGCCTGTCTGTGTAAGAGATATTGGCATTTTCGCGGGAGCAGCCTTGGGTGCCGCACTGTTTGGACGATTTGGTGTGAACAGATGGACTATCAGAGATACACTGCTCTCCATCCTTCCCGATAACGCTCTCACAGGTATTTACCAGAACAACCGTAGAATGCACGCGTTCCTGGGAATTGGGATACTCTGCGCCGTACCAATGGGAATCGATGGATTCACACAATTACTGACAAATTATGAATCAACAAATCCGATTCGTCTTATCACTGGCCTCGGTTTCGGCATTGGCCTTGGTCTATTCTTCGCCTCAAGCCTTTCTGCACGGCCTCAGGATTTTGAGAACGGAGCCGGGCAAGTCATGCTTCCCGGAGGGGCACGCTTCCTACCTCCAACTACGGAAGAAGAGTGATTATTCTTCTTCGATCCAAGAAAGCATTGATTCAAGCATCTCTCGAGCCATCGGCGAAAGGGCTCCTGAGTTCAGGACACTTGATGCATCCTTGTGCATACTAACTGCTCGACTATGCTTGAGGATGAACTCGCGCTCAATAGGAGACATGGAATCACGCTCAAGCGCGCTAATCATCGCCGCTCGCCCAGCAGCCCGATTCATTTGACTCTCATCGATGTCTAAATTTCGCTGAAGTTCCAAAAGACGAGTGAATTCCCAATCATCCAACCGACCATCCCGAAGCGCATCGTTCCATACTTTCTGTAAATCAGGACTGCGTTCAGACATCAGTACCGCAAGAGGACGAGTCTGGTCCACAGTATCAAGGACGATTTTGATAATCACAGTGAAGGGCACCGAGATAACCATCCCAATAATGCCCCATAGCCAATAGGAAAAAGCAACAACAAGAAGGAGAAGGACTGGGCTCAAATCTAGAGCCTCACCCGACCATTTCGTCTCTACAAAACCGCCCCAGAACTGCTGATTTGCAACGAGAAGTCCAACGAATGAGAAAAGGAACATCGGCTGATCATTGAGCATCAATACTCCAAGAATCATAGGTGGTACCGATGCAATAAGTGAACCAATGTAAGGCACATAATTCAGAATAATTGCAAGAATCGCCCAAACGAACCAGAGATCAATTCCGAACAAAAGACAGAGTATTCCGGCACATACTCCAGTACCGATACTGACACCAGTCTTGACGACAATGTAGGCGTTGATACCATCACGAGCACGTTCTGCGATATTCTGGAAACGGCCAAGTGAATCCCCTGGGAAAGCAGCCTCAATTCTACCCGGAAGTAAATTAGCTTCAAAAATGATGAACAGTAAGAAGAAAAGGACGGTAAGGGAATTGAAAACCATGCCTGAAAGTGACGCTAATTGGCTTGCAGAGCCAATCTCTACCCCCATATCTGCAAGTATCTTCGATGGCGACTGAGAAGTATCCATATTTTCGACATAATCGCCAACAAGAGGCCAATTTTCTGCAGTCATCAAGAGGTTTGCATAAGCCAACTCCAACTCACCAATCTTAACCTCGTCTGACAGGAAGGCGTCCACCTGAAGCCAAGCAAAAAGACCAATCAGAGACAAGGCAAGGATTAGCAGAAGAAGCATTGTACCATTCGCTTGAAGTGTACTAAAACCATGGTTATTGAGCCAATCCGCACCCGGCTTGAGAACAAAATAGAGTCCGAAAGCAAGGAAGAGTGGCTTGAGAACTCCTTCGAGAAGTTGAGCAGAGAGAATCACAAGAGCCGCAATTACCAGCCCATGATACACCACCTGCAACCTTCTTTCGAAGGTGACAGTGGACCAATCTCTATTCGACACAACCCTCGGTATACTCTAAACGATATGACAATACCGATTTGGAAAGTCAATGGATTTCATCGAATTGATAGCCATCTTCCCATTTCTTTTCGCCCAAAACTACCTCTAATTCGTATGGAGTGATCATCGGCTTAGCGTACTTAACAGCGTCATCAATGGCAATCCTTGGACAGGCGGTGTTGACAAATACATCAACAGGATAGAAATCGATCAACTCGGGACCAACATGTTCCATTGCCATCAAATATGCATTTTTACCGTGCTTTTTCAGCTTATTTTTCATCCTCATAGCCAAATTACGGCGCATCTGTCCAGGTTTGGATCCAATTAGAATCCCAAATCTTTGTTTGTCCATAGAGGACATAATTAGAGCCGAACGTTGTCTCAAGATTCTCTCAATACGCTCTCTACCCATTTCTGAAGCTTCATCAGTATACGGGTCAAGCATTGCAAGTGGTTTACCAGTATGCATGACTAATCCGATTGGATGGAAATCCCCGCTCCCCAAGAATAGGTAGTGGCCGACTGTTGGATCATCGCCCGAATAGTTACACCCTAACACTTGACCAGGGAATGACAAACGTGCACCCCCTACTGGGATAGTAACATCAAATCCTGCATCTTCAAGGTACTTCTTGTAAGTCGGCAGAAGGTGCAGATGTTGGATACTACCCACTAAACCAAGTTTAGAATCTGTCAAAGGGGATACTCGTCCAACCATATCTTCGAATTTTAGAACCGCTTCAACTTCTGAGGAGGGTGGCTCAATTGCATTATTGACCCGCTGTATTGCAATACCCCTGTGGGTATTCAAGATAGGTATGACCGGGGCAATTTCTGGACTACGATTGTATGTCACAGGGATGAATTGAGTATCCATTCCTGAATCTATGTTCATTTGAGAATGACCCATATGGGCAACTAACTCGACTCCAATATTCTTCATTTTGTCATGTACTAAATCACATGCACCATAACAAGGATCAGCGGAAAGTACTACTCTTGCAGAGGTTTCTGACTCGATTGTATCCATCATCTCAAATGCTTGCATTTTGAGACCCTCGGGCACCTGAAGCGCGACCAAACGAGTATCATTGGCCTTGATTCTCTCGACCAAATCATCGAGTTGGAATTCGTGAGCTTCGAGGTCCATGGTTGAACTGCCCTCACAGGACCTGTATTTGAGCAGTTGCACTAGATTATGTCAAATTATAGGGATGGAAGGACATTCACGACGCCATTTACCATCTCGATTCGAACAAGACTATGCAAGGGCCACCCATGCTTATCGATTAGATTCTGCATCCCCTGATCCTTTTCGAATATCGTCCAAACTGCCTCTAATTCCACACCCATATCTATCAACGCACCAAGGACTGGTTCCATGGTCCCACCTGTCGAAATTACATCATCCACAACGAGGACACGTTCACCTGGGTGCACGTCATTAATCCAAATCGCACCCTTAGAATAACCCGTCGATTGGTCGATTATACGCTCCCCCTCAAGGCCGTAAGACCTCTTACGCGCGACTACTGTGGGAATGCCAGTAGACACAGAAAGAACTGAGGCTAGAGGGAGCCCCATTGCCTCCACTGAAAGAATGAGATCTACGTTGTCCCAATCTACTCGATGGAGGAGTAGGTCACGAGTAGCACACAAGAGTTCGCTTGTTTGGCGAGGGACACCATCGGTGAGGGGGTGAATGAAGTATGGATAGTCCCCCTTCCATACGACTGGCGCTGAGACAACGCTCTCTTTGAGCAACTGTAGCGCATCAGATTCCGAGAACATAACCCCTCACAGAGGCCTATGGGTCTTGAAGAGACCGTTCAAACCAAGCCCTTGAGGTGTTCCGCACCCTGCTTGAGGCGGATCGTGGTAGGAGTAGGGAGCTTCATGCCCGCCTTTCGGAGAGCGTCACGAGCTGCTAGGTAATTTTGAGGATCAGTTTGGATGGAGATAACACATTGGTCTCGCTTGACACGAGCAGCTGTACCTACATTCTTACCGAAGGACTGACGCATCCCTTGAGATACACGGTCTGCACCAGCACCTGTCGCCTGCTTATTCTCACGCAAAATGTGATGTGGATAAGTATGGACGCGGAGAGCGTATCCATCCTCGCCCGCTTCTGTGCGAATCGTAGAATTGGAGATCATGCGCCCGGCTTCAAGAGCCGTGTGGCGAATCTGACAAGAATTGTCTGCGGTAAGGTGTAGGATAACTGGGAAATCCCCTGCTTCAGCACGTGGTCTGTTGCCCATATGGAAGCGGAGAATTCGGTTGTTTGGCACACCACCAGTGTACTTACGACGAGTGAAAGCCTGCCCACTAAGACGACGGTACATCTTTGCCGGTTTGCGTGCCATGCTATTCCTCTCGGGTTCGGGCGACCTGCACAGCGTATATAATTCCAACTCCGAGAGACGAACTAATCTAAGTCATGGAAGATAGCCTCTGCATCACTGTGAAGGCTATGCTTCAAGGACCGTTCGTCCCGGTTGTGGCCCGTGGCAGGCGACATCAAACGGACCCCAACCTCTGCGGAGGCCGACACTATCCAGTGGATGCCTATCGCCGCGTTCATCGGCATCCTACTAATCGGAGCAGGTGTAATCCAATCTTCGAATGGCATGCCAACCGAAGCTGCGATTGACCTTTTTTCAGATGATGTCGAAGTCCTTGACATCGCATATTCAGAATCTGTAGGTGCAGCGATTGTCAGCAATAATGGAGTGAAGGCACTGCATACCTTCGAAGGCGATGTACCCTCTCCCATCCCATTGGATAGTTCGCCGAACTCAATATCCTCCAGCCCTACAGGGTGGTTCATTGGTGGTGACGACGGCATGCTTGCCCACATCATTGGTGAAACAGTAACTGAGGTTGACATACTTGCATCAACAGATACGGTGATTGATGCAGTGGCTGTAGATAACCGAAGCGGATGGGTAATTATCCAGCGCGATTCAGAGATTCAACTCCGAACCTTTGACCTTGACCAGACTCCCACACCACTCAGTCTCGCAGCAGCTCTACCAAGCGATGAAATCACTCTAACTGGTATCGAGGTGGATTCAACCGGTACAATCGCCCTAGTTCGTGCGACTAGTAGTTCATTCAGTAACCCAATATCTTCTACGTCGAGTGGAGAAGTGCTCTTCATGGCATCAGCATCTAAGGGGTCGCAACCAGACGTGACACTAATCCAACATGGAGGAGGCCACCCCTATCATACTCTGATGATTTCCGAGCATGATGAGATTCTGGGCTACGCAGTATCAAAGGATTCAGCTGTGATGATCTCTGACACAGGTGTCGTGCGCCCTATCACAGACCTCGAAGGAGGCATCGCAGCAGCGTTGGATTCCGACTGCCGCCTGTGGATCCTCCATGAAGAACAGTCGATTTCCACCTATGACATGGCGAATGGTGTCGACTCCATGCGAATCGATTCACCCACGGGAGAAAACCCTAGGATGGTATCCTCTGACTCAAGTCTACTTCGAATTGTCTATGATGATTCATCAGCCTTGACACTTGATACAAACGACTACACTGACCCTCTCGCACGACCAGGGCTCCTCTTCGATGCCGTTTTCCTGACAATTGTCCTCGGGACTATCATGATTCTTGGAAGGAACTTCTACGTGATGGGTCTTGATGCATGGTGATTCCAAAAATCATCGCGTTGTTTATCATGCGTAGGCTCAGTTCTCTTTGAGCCGCTCTGCGGTAGGGGAGTGAATGAATGGCGTCCAAAGGCCCTGGAATGTTGGATCAATATCGGGAAATCAAGGAACAGCACCCCGATACGGTCCTCTTCTTCCGAATGGGAGACTTCTATGAGATGTTCTACGAGGACGCAGTCATTGGAGCCGAGACACTCGGCATCACACTCACTAGTAGAGACAAAAATGCAGAAAATCCTGTTCCGATGGCAGGCATACCCTGGCATAGTGTTGAAGATTATCTCAGGAAGATGGTCAAAGCAGGACATAAGGTCACACTCTGCGAACAGGCTCCTGAACCACTTCCTGGTGAGAAAATTCTGCGTCGCGTGGTAACTCGAGTATATACGCCGGGATCACTTTACGAAGATTCGCTAATTGGCGAGGATGGTTCCGCATTACTCGCAGCAATATCGTTGAAAACGGATGGGATTGGGCTTGCTATTCTTGACACCTCGATAGGGCGAGCTTGGGTACAGCAATTCAGTACCCCCGCTGGATTCGAACGTTTACGGGATGAATTACTCCGATGGGGTCCATCGGAATTGGTCTGCACACAGAGAGATGTGAAAGTGGAAGATCTGCAAGCCGTGATTTCGGAAATAGAGGGAATATCAATCTCTACATTCGAATCGACCAGTAAGAAGAGTATCGAAGCTGTTCGCCAACATCTTGAGATGAATGATTTAGGTTCAATTGACCTTGATTCCATGCCCATTGGACTAGAAGCATGTGGACTTGGTGCCTCCTACGTCCGGTCACTACACCTCATCGATGCGGTCCCATTGCGTGAAATCACAATAGAGGAAGAGGCATCACATATGGCTCTCGATCAAACCACACTAAGGAATCTTGAACTTACACAGACACTCATTGGTGAACGTGTAGGATCCCTAATTCACGCTATCGACAAGACCCGAACGTGGATGGGGCGACGTATGCTCAAGGAATGGATTCTACGACCATTATTGGATCGGGAGGCAATCGGTTCACGTCACGCAGCCATTGCCGCCCTAATCAAAGCTCCAAGGCGCCTTAGCAGCATCCGTGAATGCCTCAAGTCCATGCGTGACCTCGAGAGGCTATCCCAGAGATTAGCATACGACCGGGCAAATGCTCGAGATCTAATGGCAATCACAGATGCGTTAGCACGTATGCCTAACTTGACCACATTGACATCGGCTTCAACGGATGATCTGCTGCCTCATCTCGGTGCACCACTGGTCTCTCTCGATAACATGCGTGAAATGTTGGAATCGAAAATTATGAGCGAACCCCCTGCGACAATTCGCGACGGGGGTATTTTCCAAAGCGGTGTAGACGAGACACTGGACCAATTGCGCGCTCAATCAGGTGAAGGAAAAGCTTGGTTGGAACGTTTTGAACAGGAGGAACGAGAACGTTTGGAGATACCTTCGTTGAAAGTAAGGTATAACCGCCAATTCGGATACTACATCGAAATCACCAAGACTCATATTGACAAGGTGCCTGAACACTACAGACGCCGACAAACTCTAACCAATGCAGAACGATACACGACAGATGATCTCGCTGAATGGGAGGACCAGATTCTGAACGCTGGTTCAAGAGGCAACGAACTAGAGTATCGAATGTTCTTGCAACTCCGCGACCAGATTAAGGCACGAAGTGCGGAACTTGCAGACATCGCACGGAGGGTTGCAGCAATCGATGTGTTGAGTGGCTTGGCCGCACATGCTCGTGAGCGCTCCTGGATTCGACCAGAAATGTTGGATGACGAACGAATAGAGATTACAGCGGGACGACATCCCGTTCTCGAATCTATGGATGGTTTCGTCCCTAATGACATATCATTCGCTGAAAAGCGACGTTTTTTGCTCCTCACTGGACCGAACATGGGGGGTAAATCGACCTATCTTCGGCAAACTGCTCTAATCATGATTCTCGCACAAGCAGGGTCCTTCGTACCGGCAGGCAAGGCGAAACTAGGAATCGTCGATCGTGTCTTTACACGCGTTGGCGCACATGACGATCTACGCAGAGGACGTTCGACTTTCATGGTAGAGATGATTGAAGTTGCACATATACTGCGTAGAGCGACCCCAAAGAGCCTCGTACTTCTAGATGAAATCGGACGTGGCACGTCTACATTTGATGGGTTAGCCATCGCTTGGTCAGTTACTGAAGACCTTGCCCGACGAACCGGTTGCCGTTCCCTCTTCGCAACACACTACCATCAACTCGTGGGATTAGAAGAAGAGGTTGAGGAATTAGTAAACATCCATGTCCAAGTCGCTGAAATAGACAACAGTATCCGGTTCCTCCATACTATCGCTGAAGGGCCATGCGATGATTCCTACGGAGTCCAAGTTGCCGCTCTGGCCGGGCTCCCGGTACCGGTCATTGAACGTGCAAGAGATCTACTCATGTTCTTAGAACAGCAAGCTGAAGGAGCAAGGGCGGGAGAATCGGGGATCCCTCTTGCTCGACCAAAGGGCCAATCCTCACTATTTGGATGGATGTTGCCCAAGGGGGAAATTTCCGAATCATCGGAAGAAAAGATAGTTCCCTCGCCTGAATCGATGATGAATTCAAGACAACGTGAACTCCTTGACCGACTTGCCACATTAGAACCCGATACCATGACCCCTCGTGAAGCATTGGAAGCCCTATATGCGCTAAAAGCAGAAGAAAACAGAGGCGAAGTCCCCGATTGGGTCGAGGAGTGAACCAAATGGAACGCACTCCGATTATCCAACTTGATGAAGCCACAATCGGACGGATTGCTGCTGGTGAAGTCGTCGAAAGACCGGCTCAAGTCGTAAAGGAACTAGTGGAGAACAGTATTGATGCAGGATCAACACGAATTCGGGTTGTAATTGAGAACGGCGGATTTCAACGTATTCTCGTTGAAGACGACGGACATGGAATCCCTCCTGAAGAGTTGCCACTTGCGATAAATCGTCACGCAACTAGTAAACTACGTAATTCCGATGACCTCGCATCCATCAACACCCTCGGTTTCCGAGGTGAAGCCCTTGCAGCTGTCGGCTCAGTTAGCAAACTAACCATTCGATCACGCCAAACAGGTGCAGATGGTTCAGTAATCGAAGTTGTAAACGGAACTGTTGGCAGTGTAGAACCAATTGGGATGGCAGATGGCACAAGTATCGAAGTTCGTGAAATCTTCGCTGCCGTGCCTGCGAGAATGGCCTTCCAACGACGCCCTACAACCGAAAGTGCAGCTGTAATGGATGTTGTCACCGCCTATACGCTGGCGCATCCGGAGGTAAACTTCAGCATCGAGGTTGACGGGAGAGCAACACTGACCTCGCCATCAGTCGAACAACCAGAGGATCGACTCTTCGATGTACTAGGTGGCATCTCTGAGCGCTTAATTCCACTCAAACCGCCCCAAGGTGACGATAAAGCACCAGGAGATGAGAGATGGAGAGGTTGGATTTCTCCTCCCTCCATGGATAGAGGGAGAACCGATGACATCCATATATTCGTGAACGATAGGGCTGTTGCAGCCACTGATTTTCTGCAATCAATTCGCAGAGGATACCATTCTCGATTAATGGTTGGACGTCATCCAATGTGTGTGTTGTTCCTCGATCTGCCTGCAGAAGAGGTGGATGTAAATGTGCATCCGACAAAGCGTGAAGTCAGGCTACGGAACTCGTGGCGAGTCCTAGAACGATTGGAACGAGCCATTGCACACACGCTACTAGACGTACCTACTGGCGCTCCATCCGCTCCGAATCAGCCACTAGGTGCTGTAGAAAGGATGCCCGAAACTAGTACTGAAACAAAAGAACGCATAGTTCCACCTAGAGTCCCGTCGGCCCAACCGTCTTGGATGAACGCTGCGACTTCCGTCCAGAGTAGATTCAGTCAACCAATATCTCCATCCGATTCCCAACACGAAGGTCCGCGTCCGGTTTCAATTTCACCAGCCTCACAGGCGACTCTTCCAGGCATGGAATCAAGCCCAATCGCGCCAGCATTGTCAAGCGAAGAAAGACATCTCCACCGGCATTCAAATCATGGTGACCCGGTATCTCCAATGGATGAACCAACACGTAGCGGTCAAAAGACGAATGTACCTGTAATGGAACCTCTGGCACAATTTGCAGACACCTACATCTTAGCACAGGGTGGAGATGAACTATTCATCATCGATCAGCATGCACTGCATGAGCGGATTCGTTACGAACGCCTCCGTAACGAAATGACATCTTGGGAGGCTCAAAATCTCATTTCTCCTCTTGAACTAGAACTGAGCCCATCACAGATACAGATTGTCGAAGGATATCGTGAAATATTGACAAAGCTCGGTCTAGAATTCGATACTGAGGCTCAACATCTCTTGAGTGTACCAAGGCTCCTCATAGGAGATAAGCGCCTTCAGGGATTTATTCGAGACCTTCTCACAGACCTTTCTACCACTGAAGGGATGATGCTCGACAGTGTTGAACGCCTGCAAGATGATATCGCATTCATGCGATCTTGTCGAGGGGCAGTGAAAGCAAACCAACGATTAGAAATCGCTGAAATGCGTCGCCTCCTAGCCGATATGGCTACAATTGACAATCCATGGGCCTGTGTCCACGGGCGACCTACCGTACTTCGAATAGGGATCAAGGAAATGGATGACCATTTCGGACGTCTAGGATAACCATTCATGCTAAGTTTCAGCCGAACAGGCTTTGTGTGCGCATCCTTAGTGAGGAACGATGGAGGACGCCCCTGCAGGATATCGGGCTGTCCGATGGCTGGCGAAGGAAGTCAGTGAGACATGGTTCAGAGAACATGGAGCCATAGAGACCGACCGCATCCCTGAGGGGAAAGGAGTTCTGTTTGCTGCATGGCATCCAGGTTCTCTCATCGATCCATTAGTGATGATCTCAACTTTGCCTGGACGGATTACGTTCATCGCCAAGCACACCCTATTCTCAGTGCCAATACTCGGCCGAATGATGAAAGCCGCTGGTGCGAGACCAATATACCGTTCTATAGATAAAGATAAGACATCTGGAGACCAGAAAAAAGGTAATCAGGCGGTAATCGAAACTGTCGCAGATATCCTTGTAGAAGGAGGAAATTGTGTGATTTTCCCCGAGGGGGTATCACATCTCTCTAGTCAACCAGAACGGGTCAAGACTGGACCAGCCCGTATGATATTGCTTGCACTACGACGTGCACGGAAAGAGGGTAAACCAGACCCATGCATCGTCCCTATCGGCTTACATTACTCTAATCCTAACCGGTTCAGAGAGAGGGCCTTAGTGGAGGTACATCCTGTGATGGATCTACCTCCTCTTCCAGAAGAGGGCGGAGCTCCTAATCCATCCAAGGAATCAATTGAGGAGTTTGGTATTGAGGAGGCTGCTGATCGCGCATGGGTAATCGCTGTTACAGAGGACCTAGGGGGAGAACTACAACGCACCAGTCATGGATTGGAGTCATGGGAAGACCGACGGCTACTTTGGAGAACTAGAGGGTTGCTTTCAGTCCACCGGAATAGGGCTATTGGAAGGACGGAAGCAGCCACCTTCGAAGAAGCGGTTCTTGGTGCACGGCGAATGCGTGCAGCATGGCTTCATCTATCAGAGAAATCGCCTGAGAAAGCACAACATCTGCGAACAAAGGTAGAGGACCACGCTCGATTGATGCAGTCCTATGGACTCGAGGAACACGAACTCTATGATCGAAACAAGAGACCTGGGTTCCTCGGAATGTTATCAGCAATGATACAATTCATCTGGTGTTGGGTCTGGATGCTTGGTCTAATCACTTGGAGTGCACTAATTGGTTCATACCCTCCATACAGGATTGCTGGGCCAATAGCGACCAAAGCGGCCATAGACGAGCCATATGCCCTCGGTACGAAGAAAATCGCAATTGCTGTCATGCTTCTTCCAATCTGGTGGTTCATCATATCCTTCCCTGTGGCTTGGCTCCTAGCGTCTAGTTCAAGTCCAATCTGGAATCTTCTAGGCCATGGAGTCCTTGGAACGCTCGAGAATTCGATAACATCGATACCATGGCCTTTACTCACATTCATCATAATGCCACTATGGGCTATTGGAGCACGCCTCCACCTTCGCTTATGGAGACGTAGTGTCAAAGCAGCTCACACTCTGAAACGTTGGTTCAGGCTGCGTAGCGGATCAATCCCGTGGAAGGAACTCTCGGATGTGCAGTTGAAACTCGCTGAGACCCTTGACGGCATCGGTGGCAACCTCGTACTTCCTGGTGATCATGATTGGGAAGACCCCCCCACTGGAGAAGATGATCACACTATGGTCCGAATCAGAGCCGCTTGAATAAAGTCAAGAGATGACACGTTTGAGGAAATCCGGATCAGTGATTCCCCATACACCATTATCACCAACAGACCCCCCCACTTTCGTCGCAAGGCAAATTGCAGTCATCGAAAGTCGATGGTCTCCGTGAACATCCACAATTGAAGACGGTTCAACAGGAGATTGACTACCAACACATTGGATGCCATCCCCCATCTCCTCGATTTTGAGACCAAATTGTGAAAGAAGTTCGACAGTGCGTCGAATCCGATTTGACTCCTTATACCGCGCATGAGATGCGTTTCTAAGACGTCCGCCTGGGCCAATCGCCAGAAAAGCTGCCAACGGTGGAAGAAGATCATTCGCATCCCTCAGATCAAGGTCCAAGGGGTCATGCTGGGATGAAGTCATCAAATCAAGTAGGATTTCTGACCCTAGACCCTCATTCTCAGCAGGTAGACGAGGGATAGTGAGTTTCGCACCATGCAGGCGTGCGAAGAGTAGACCGAACGAAACTAAGCTCATGTCACCTGGAATCTGCACATTATTGGGAGTTATTGGAGCCCATGATTCTAGATGGATGGAATCCATAGACGCATCCCAACGGTTCGATGAACCCGTTTCCTCCGCAATCCTGAAACTCAACTCCGCATGCCTGCGAGAAACAGCAGAACCATGAATTTCAACATCAACAGTAGCCGATATACGAGGCATAGCAAACAGGATTGAAGAAAGAGGTTGACTCGACATAGACACATCGAGATTGATAGATGATGGTTTTAGAGGCCCTTTAACGAGGCATGGAAGTGAATTGGGCTCATTTAGATGACTGATTTCTGCACCAAGAGCAATGAGAGCTGCGGTCAATGTTGGAAGATGACGGCTACGCAGAGTACTGTCACCATCAATCATAATGGGTACATCGAAAGAGGAAGCATAGGGAAGAAGAAGTCGAAGTGCAGTTCCTGAATTTTCACAGTTTACCACACCATCGGGCGCAATCAAGTCCTGTGCACCAACCCCTTCGACTACCCAAAAGTCAGGATTTCGAACGATTACGACACCCATATGTTCCAAACATTGAGCCATGGATTGGATGTCTGCACCAGGGGAACCGTTGAATCTAATCTCCGTAGTACCTTTTGATATTGCAGACAATAATAGCCAACGAATCATATGAGATTTCGACGGAGCAAGATCCCATTCAATCGAATCAGTCGTTTTTGGCTCAATTCGGATTGTGGAGCCGTCTGAATGACCCTTCATGTCCGCGGCCATAAGACCAATTCACTTGGCCGATAGGCTTCATCCTTCGCTCGGAATCATGAGTTGACTACGGGTGGAAGAATAACCTGGCCGAGGTCAGCAGCACCCCGGGTTCCACTACCCAGGAAGAATAGACGGAAGGTCCAATCTCCATCCTCAGAGCCAATAGCAGTTGCATTCACTATGAAATAATCACCCCGGTTTACGGTTAACCCTGCATCGCGATCTTGGAACGTCACGTTCGAACCAATGGCACCATAGACGTCGGCATCATTGACCATGCCTTCAATCATTGAAGCATTGCTTGTCGAAGGAGGTATGATTTGGTACTTCACGGTCGCCGTTAGAAGTTCAGTAGACAAATCGGTAACTCGTACAACTTGGAACCCATTATCGAGCGACTGAGACGAAAGTTGGCTGTAGGGTATGCCCTTGTCAGGTACACGAACTGCGTCTTGTACCATCAGATAGATACCACTGGTTAGTAGAACTGTGATGGCAAGAAGAAGTACGGTAGCAATTACCGGACTTACTGCGCCACCCTCTTCCTCGGCTCTGTCCACATATCCTATGTACACCACATCGGACTTGAAGGTTCGGCGCATCAAGCGACACGCTCGACGGTCTCGGGAGTAATCGCTTCCTCTGGGGTTACTCTGAAAGTAATGAACGCAAGGTTCTCAGGAGCATTTCTGAAGCGGCGAATAACCATTCTAGTATCAAAATCGCTCCCCCTCATCCCTACTTCGAATTCCATGACAATGTCGCAGATAGCCATCAATTCACGCTCCGTTGACTTCTCAACAGCCTGATCGCTAACAGTCATAAGAAGCAAACCGCGATTCCTTTGTGCATGAGCCTGCATAATCCGAAGCATCGAGGTGACACGGGCCGGATCGAAGCGAGAATAAAAGAAATCCAGACTGTCGATAACGGCTCTGAAGTATGGCCCCAAAGACGTGACTTGTGTGGCGAGATCCGTCAAGAAATCGTGGTTCTTTTGCTCGACGAAGCGCGTCTGTGCTAACTTCTGTATGTCGGACAAAGTGAAGCCCTCAATACGAAATCTTGAGGCAGCAAGCTCACGAGTTAGGACCTCCTTGTTGTACTCTTCGCCCATTGTCCGAACCCGGATATCCGTTGGCCAGTCATACTTTCTATAGACGGAAAGAATCTCGTTTGAGGTCTCAGAAGTTGATACCAAAATAGTATTCTCTGGATCCTCTGCGACGGATGCAAACTGTTTCGCGAAAAGGTCCATTCCAGCACCTGCATTTCCTGAGGCGAGGATGGAGAATCCACGGGGGATACTACCAGTATTAAGAGGAGTCCCAGTTAGGATACGATCGAACTTGACTGAACCGATTGAACCCATATCACCATAGTATTCCTCATCATCAGGATCGAAATTTATACTCATTCGAATCACCTTAATTGATTACCACTTGGCCGCGATCAATCAAGTCACTGCAGTACAAATCCATGTTCGCGAGAACACCTGCCGGCGTTTGGTCAGGGACGTTGACAATTAAGCTCAGAATCTGCCGATTCTGACAGGTATTGATGAAAGTGTGAAGATATTCAGCGAGAATTCGTTCCTCGTTGTAAATCGAAAGGGCATTAACAGAATCTAAGATGACGAAATTCTGTTGGCTACCTGAATTCTCAAGGTAGTGTAGAGATCTAAGTAGCATCGATTCCAACATAATGGGGCTGTCTACATATCCAATGTTAGGGTAAGGATTCTGAGTCCCACCAAGTATCCCTGGAGACACGCAGTCAATGAAATGGATTGGCGATATATCGAGGCCTATCGTGTTCATCATCTCGATTACGTTAGGAGCGGTCTTCGACGCCGTAATGTACACGCCCCCCATACCGAATCCTTGAATCAATGGCTGGAGCACTGAGGCGAGAACCATCTCAGAGTTACTGGTCCCAACACGAACTTGGACACTAGAGGTGGTAGTCACCTGACTGAGTTGCTCGGCTATGCCGGCATCGAACTCAATCAATCCGACACCCCCCACTTCAACATTGGAGTCAACATTACTCCGCTACGAGTGAGTTCAAGAGCATATTTCGCACGGCTATGATCAGTACCTCTCATCTTGACAACCTGAAGATATCGCAGTAGGTGACCCATTCGCTCTACATCACCTAGCACAATGATTCCGTCGGCGATTGCTTCCTCTACACCGAATGCAGATCGATGTGCAGTTCCACCTACAGAAGTAATCTCCGCGATTAAGAGGGTAGTGCAACCAAGTGTCGACAGCGACTTTCCAAGTTTGAATAAGAAATCCCTGATCAGTTGCTCATTGGGAACCTTGTAACAAAGTGACGTGACTGAATCAATGACCAGCCGCGTGACACCGATTGTGTTCACGATATCCGTGATAGCCTTCACCATTGCATCGATATCGTCTAGATTGAAAGTGGACTTGTCAAGACCAAGCCATGAAAACAAAACATCCATGTCGAAGACGTTGATCAGACCCTGGTCTACTGCTGACATGTCGAAAAAGGAGAACTGACGAACGTTCTCAAGGAGTTTAACTGAGGGCTCGGTCGCCGAAAAATGGGCGCATGCCTCACCTGCCCTTGCCCCATTCATAAGGAACTCCATCCCGAGAGTTGTTTTCCCTGAACCACAAGTACCCGATACAAGAATCGCAGACCCGTAAGGGATTCCTCCACGAAGAATCTCGTCTAACCCACGGATGCCTGTGACGCAACGGTCACGCTCGTAGGAAGGAGCACCAAGCATGGGTATCAAGACGTCTCACAACTAAGCCCGTTGATAAGTCCACGCACAACAGACGACTCATAGATTACCAGGTGAAGTGATATCTGATACTATCCAATCACCATCTACACTGAGTTTCGCCGAATACCCTGCTTCGAAATCCCAAGTACTGTCGTAGGCAATCGTGTTGATACGCTGACTGTAGGAGGAACCTGGTTCGTTGTAGGTTAGACGTAACGTGTCCGCAGAGTCATCAAGACCATCGATAAGGCCTCTACCGAGAACATAGGACGAACTCAAGTCGACAACTAAGCTAGCATTACCATGGTTCATCACGCTAGGATCGCCGCTGAGAAGGATGAGTTGATTTCCCCCCAATGCATCGGTGCCAATCAGTGTGAAGAAACCATTTCGGGCCACACCCCACCCATTGAGATCTACTGCGAAGCCTCCTTCATTGTGAATCTCGATCCACTCAGGTTCTCCGAGTATGGCATGAGGTGAAAACTCAGTAATCATGAGTATGGGAGGGATGGAACCAGCATTGTGGACTTCAAGGCTGATTTCAATGACCTCGGATCCCATCGGCATATTCCTGAACGAAGCAGCGCTGGTTGTCGCTGAGCTCCTAGGTGTGCCGTCAAGGAACAGAACTGTTCCGACCCGGTTTGATTCTGGGCTTTCGATGACCAGCACTGAAAGATTCACAGAAGCATAAGATGGGAAACCAAGACCCGCCTTCAGTTGGCCTTCAGTAAGATTCTGCAAGGCTTGTATTCTAAGTGGATCAATATGCCCATTTGAATCTACCAAGCCAGGCAACACATCCGAATCAAGAAGTGTGCTAGCGTTGAGTAAATGCCAATCCGAAGTACTGTTGGTAGTATCGCGAACCCCGCTATCCAAAGGCACTGCCCACCCTTCTGAGGATGTAAGGCGCATGAGCCCATCAGCGGCATGTTCGTCTAAGCGGTCCACCATCGGTTCGTTAGGACCCAGAGTGAGACGTGTTAGGCTTAGGAAAGCCGAGACAATGACAAGGAATAGAACGAAGGCGGAAAGGAACTCTATGACTGCAGTGAGGGCTTGATCATCTCGACGCATATCCCTCCGCATACCATGGTGTTCATCTAAGAGGAAATGAACCCTTTCTCCTTACTTACTTGGAGATGTGCAAGAATATCACATTCGACCGGTTCCGGCACGCCCGAAGGGCGTTGATTATTTACCATACGAACGGCCATGAATGAATCATGTCGGGCACATCTGCAGCCCCAATGTCGCTGCGGACGAGGATGGTCCCCCTAGTCCTCCTTCTATTCATCACGTCCACCATCCCTCTATCTCCTGCTGTCGATGCGACCGCTTCAAGGAACCTCCAAGACTTCCAAATTGTCGCACCAGTCGAACCATTCATCAACGGATCCTATGACCTATGGGAGACGCAATCCTTGATTGTCGACGTGCGAAACAATGCCTCCACTCCAATCGGCGGAAGGCAACTCAAAGTTAGCGTCTGCGCCGGCGACCATACTGCTGGCAATGCCTGCCCTAGCCAAGTATCTGGTTTCCCCAAAACGATCTTCCTTCCTACACTACAGCCTGATGAAACCTATACTGCTGAGTTTAGCGGTGGCGTCTACACAGGCAATCTGCAAAATCAGACCTATACCGTCATCTACGAATTCAGTTCAGCAGATATACGGCCCGAAGACGATCGTATTGCCTACGTGTTCCACCGAGTAACCCCCCTCAAAGACATCGCCTACCTCTCCAACAACGCAGATACAACATACAACTCGGGTACCGAATACTCACTTTCAGCCACTGCAAGCACTGGCCAATTCTCCTCTGGTGATCAAGCAGAACTAGGTTGGACGCTTAGTCAAATCGGCGCCCAGGTCGGCGAACAGAACGATTGTATCAGAATTGGACCCGGAGATCAACCACCCGATACTGGAACCAACCCAGATGATGCACCCCCCTACATCAGCACAGAATTAACTTCAAGCAATGATTGGATAAACCTCAGTGTCAACGCCACAGGACTACAAATTGGTGAGACATATTCGATATCTTGGGAAACTCGGCAAAACAACGTCATCAATTCAACCAATAGTGGAGAGTCAGAGTGGATCGCCGCATCTCCTGAAGAAAACTTCAGCCTTGAATTTGAGGACCTCGATGATGGCGTCCATTGCATAACTACGACAATCGCCATCCCAATCCTATTCATCGAAGAGCAGAGTAACTCAATTCAAATCAATGGATTCAGTACCTCCACAACCTTCGAGGCGGCCCCAATTACATTCCCCAACACGGGGCATTTCTCTATCGAGTTCTGGTTCAATTCACCTCTCGACCCAAACGAATGGAACGATCGTAGTGACCCGTTTGAGGTAATCGTGAGCGACGATGTAGACATCACGATACTCTCGGTCCGGCCCGCTAGAGGTGACGATACTGTTGTCCAGATTGGATTCGATAACTATGCACTTTACCCATACGGTGACGATTCACTAGAAGTCAAGTTCAGGAACGATGGAGACATGATATGGAACTCGACCTTGAGCCTTGAAGTTCTTGATTCATTAGACAGTTCACCAATCCAAGGATACCCAGCATCCTGCACCCGTATGCTAATGCCACAAGATGAAGGGACCTGCGTATTCAATCTCCCAATCCTAGGCCAGTATATTGTGAACGCAAGTGCGACTGGTGGCCCCACTGAGGTTGACCCTGCAAACAACTACCTTGAGACACAAATCACAGTCAATCAGACTGTTTCAGGCGCCTACGTAGCCGTCCCAGCAATAGATGGAATGCTGTTTGAAACAGGCGAAATCATCCAACTCGTCGCCGGATTAGCCCCTAATGCACCTCTGCCGGTAAACTACACGTGGAAGATTGATTACACAGAGGTTATCGCTCAAGGACGTGTTGCTAATGTCACACTTCCAATGGGTAATCACGTTGTCACTCTCCATGTTCGCCACGGATTGATGGACGAATCCGATTTTGATGAAGTTGGCATCCGGCACATCCGTGTCCTCAATCGAATCAACTTCGATGCACTTCCGATCATCACGGAAGGTGAAGCTGTCTCGATTGAAGAGATGGAGTTTGAGTTACTCGGCACCGCATTCCCACCAACAGTTGTTCACGCAGCAGCAGTCAATATTGGTAAGACACCTCTCCGATCCCTTGACTACCGTTTGGTACCGACTGACGGAGATGTGCTGAATGTCGACTACATCGATGTCTGGGGCAATATCAGCCAACTCATCCCATCCAGTGTCGATCCAAGCAGTGTTCAAGCGATGCATATCATCGATGGATCGGCAGGTATCCTTACACCTCTAGGTGAGGGTGAATCCTTTGAGTCCTACAGTACTAACAACACATTCCACCTTCGAACCCTCGCGAAAGCCAATGTTTCCATGATGTTAATCGGGGATATGGCGCCTGTCAATGTGACTCCAATGAACTTCAGAACGCAACAATTAGAGGGCGGACAGATTGAACTTATGTGGGAATCCGAGGGGCCAATCGATGACCCATACTTCGGTGGATGGAAGGTCTACAAACGATCTGAATTCCCATTCCGTTGGCCCTATGATAGCGAGAGTGACTTTGAGAATACAGTATCACAAAACTGGGTAACCGACTTATCAGGTGAAACAACCTCTTGGATTGATCCGAACCCCCTACCAGAAGGCATCTGCGCGAGCTACATCCTCGCAGCGGTCGACCACCAAGGAGAAGTGGATTATACACACGGCAATGTGACAGGTTGGCAAGAAGTAGGCAATCCCGACCTCCAATGTGGAGATTCGATGGCACCAGGTGCAGAGATGTTGGATGTGCGTGCTGTCCTCACGTACAATAGTACCTCAGACGTACACATTGTGACACTCACTTGGACATACCCAGAACTTCCTGATCAAGACGATGATGGGGTCCCAGACGGAGGTAACATCACTTGGACCCTATACCGAACTCAGAACATCCCTGAGGCAGTAACTCACCTAGATCCAATAATGACTGGGATATCTGGTGAAGCATACTCTACAGGATCCTTCGTCGAGGAGCAGGCAACAGGTGTAAATGGACTCTCTATCGGTCAGACTTACCACTATATCTTGGTGCCATCAGATATTGTCGGAAACACTGACGGCGTTGTCAGAGATGACAATGTAGCTTCAATTCACATCACTGATATGTTCTGGGATGCAAACCCTCACCTTATCCCTGAGTCAATAGTTCCAGAAAAGAATCACGATAATGACTGGGTTAACAGCCTCCTCAGCGAGGTCAATGATCCCAACTTCCAAACTGCTGCGATTGTCGCAATTGTGGTAATCGCAATCAATATGGTAGCCGTGCCAATTGTAATCAATCGGAATCGGAAAATCCGACGCCGCTTGAAATTCCTACTTGAGAAAGGCAGAGGTGCACCCGCTAATGAGGAAGAGGATGACCTCTCCGAATTCTTTGGGTAATGGCGCGACAGGAGGGATTCGAACCCTCGAGGTGAAACACCACTGGATTAGCAATCCAGCGCAATGGCCAGGCTATGCGACTGCCGCAGTGTCTCGTCCACCCATGGGGCCGGCTTAAGAGAAGCGGTAGTTACTCTTCTTCCGATGGATCAATGGTTGCCTTTTCGGTAATCATTTGTTCAACTAAATCGGATGGCATGCGTGCGCTGTAGATTAATTCGTCAATGAAGCCGGATTTCTCGCTATTGCGCAATTCCATTACACGTGTACCTTTCGAAGAACGACCTGAGGTCTCCTTAGTTTGTGATGCAGAGATGCGAATTACAACTCCTTTCCCTGAAAGAAGGAACAATTGATCTTCTAAATCGGGGATTTGATGGACTCTTGCTATTGAATCGCCTTCGTTGAGATTCATTGTTTTGACTCCAGACCCACCTCTATTCTTAGCTAACCGATAACCATCAGTCCCCATCTTTTGTTTTCCTTCAGAATCCAAAATTGGTTCGCCATCTTTCATCAATGGGACTGAATCTCCGGTTCCAATCCGGGTACGTTTCCCCATGCCCTGTTTCGATAAAGTTAGAACATTTGTATTCTCATCATTCGTAATAATCATCCCCACTAAAGATGCATCATCTTTCAATTTCAATCCGCGGACTCCACTAGATACCCTACCTTGTGAATTAACTGCATTAAGCATGAAACGGGTGGCTAATCCGTTACTTGAAACCATCACCACATTATCTTCATCAGTGCCAGATCTTACAGAGATTAACTCATCATTTTCAGCCAGGTTGATTGCTTTCTTTCCATTGCGATTAATCTTGATGTAATGGGAAAGAAGACTCTTTTTGATAATGCCTTTACGAGTTGCAAATGCCAAGTAATTATCTCCTGGTTCCTCAATCAATTCTTTGCTTAAAGGAACAATTGAAACAACCGTTTCATCATCTTTTAACCCAACAATATTTCGAATATGGCCACCCCTACTTGTTCTAGAACCTCGTGGAGTTTCCCATGCCTTTAGGCCATATACTCGCCCCTCAATGTAAGGGACTTCCGTTTCGTTACCCTCTTTGTCTTTCACTTTCTTAATAGCAGGCCTATTTGTGAAAATTAGTAATCTATCCTTACTAAAACAAGTTAGCAAAGTGGTTGGGAAATCTTCATTTTTGGTTTGAACACCTTTCATCCCCTTCCCACCTCTATTCTGCATTCTGAAAGATTCAGCAGGCAAATGTCGAATGTAATTATCATTGGTTAGTGTGATTACGATTGCTCGTTCTTCGACCAGGTCTTCACGATCCATGGATAATGGCATTGGGTCAATGTCTGATCTGCGCTCATCACCGTGCTTTTCGACCATTTCATTGAGTTCTTGAATGAGAATATCGAGCCGACGGGATTTTGACGCAATAATTTCCATAAGATCGGCAATCTTGATTTTTAATTCAGTATGTTCATTCTCTACCTTTTCGACATCAAGTCGGCTAAGTTGATACAAACGGCGTTCAGCAATTGCTTTTGCTTGAGGCTCAGTGAAGTCAAATGGAGCAATTCCTGACATCGTTTCATTGCCCTGTAATACTGCTTCGAATTGTTCTCTACTGGAACTTGCTTTACCTACAGTAATTACATCATCAATACGTTCCTGTGCTTTGACTAGGCCTTCAAGAATATGCGCTCTAGCTTCAGCCTTATCTAGTTCGAATTTTGCCCTCTTCTCGATGATAGATTCTCTATGCTCAACATACGTATTGATCATCACTGGAAGAGTAAGTAGAACTGGCCTTCCATCCAATATACCCATCATATTTGCAGAATATGATTCTTGTAAACGGCTGGACTTGAATAACTGATTGAGAACTGCATGAGGGTCCGCATTATTTTTCACTTCAATTACTACACGTATTCCTTCCTTGGACGATTCATCACGGATATCTCTGATCCCAACTATTGTACCCTTGGTAACTGATTCAGCAATGTGTACAAGCATATCTGCCTTTTTCACTTGATATGGAATTTCATGAATAACAATCTTCTTTCCGTTTGAATCATCGTAAACATCACACTTGGAACGTACATGGAATCTGCCCTTACCAAGTTTGTACATATCGTAAATCCCATCGACTCCATGGATAGTTGCACCAGTAGGGAAATCAGGGCCCGTTATATGTTGCATATATTCCTCGATTGAGATGCCAGGTAAACCTTGATTTTCATCGCCCTCCTCAAGAATGCGACTCACATGCAATCTTATTGCGCCTGCAACTTCTGTGAGATTGTGAGGAGGGATTCTCGTTGCCATTCCAACCGCGATACCATCGCTTCCATTCAGAAGGAGATTGGGCAATCTTGCAGGAAGAACCGATGGTTCCATCTCTGAATCATCAAAATTAGGTTGGAACTCAACGGTCTTCTTTTCGATATCTTCAAGCATATGTTTTGAGATTTTATCCAAACGACTCTCTGTATATCGCATTGCTGCAGGAGGGTCTCCGTCGATTGAACCGAAATTTCCTTGTCCGTCGATAAGGGGATATCTCAATGAAAACTCTTGGGCCATTCTAACCATTGTATCATAGATCGATTGGTCACCATGCGGGTGATATTTACCCATCACTTCTCCAACCGAACGTGCTGATTTACTGAATTTCTTTTCTGAGGTATGGCCGCCTTCATGCATTCCGTAAAGGACACGACGATGGACCGGTTTCAATCCATCACGAGCATCTGGAAGAGCTCTTCCAATAATTACAGACATTGCGTAATTGATGTATGATGTTTTCATTTCCTCATTCAAGGGCTGATTCAAAATGTTCCCTGTTTCTACGGCTTCGCCGCTCTCTTCATTCATTGTCTCATCTTCAGATGTCAAGGTTAGTCACCTCCTTAGCGTGCTTTTCGATAAACGCCCTTCTGTCTGGGACATCGTCTCCCATCAGAATTTCAAACATTCGATCAGAATCCTCTGCGTCTTTGACGGTAACTTTGAGCATGGTCCGAGTTTCTGGATTCATCGTAGTCTCCCAGAGTTGTTCAGGATTCATTTCACCAAGACCCTTGTATCTCTGTACACCGATTTTTGCGTTGGGATTATCTCCTCTTAATTCGTCGAGAATCGCATCTCTTTCATCATCAGTAAATGCATACTTGCTGACTCTGCCCTTAGAGAGTTGGAATAAGGGAGGTTGTGCGATGAACACATGTCCCTTTTCTATTGCTGGACGCATAAATCTCCAAAGAAACGTTAGCATGAGAGTACGAATGTGCGCACCATCAACATCAGCGTCAGTCATGATGATGATTTTGTTGTAACGCAATTTTTCAGTATCGAATCCACCCTCTTCTTCGATATTATTTCCAACACCTGCGCCGAGTGCGCGAATCATTGTTTGAATTTCTTGATTCTGGAAAACCTTAGCAGCATTATGCTTTTGACGTTCAACATTGAGGATTTTTCCCCGAAGTGGTAGAATTGCTTGAATGCGCCTATCTCTCCCCGTTTTTGCAGAACCTCCTGCTGAATCACCTTCAACCAAGTATACTTCGCATTCACTAGGATCTCTTGATTGGCAATCTGCAAGTTTTCCTGGAAGACCTCCACCTTCCAAAACACCCTTTCGACGAGTCAAATCACGTGCCTTTCGGGCTGCTTCTCTCGCCTTAGATGCAAGCAATGCCTTCTCAACGATTTGTTTCGCGACAGTGGGGTTTTCTTCGAAGAATTCCCCTAATTTATCGTAAACAATTGTTTGGACAATCCCTGTAACTTCACTGCTGACAAGCTTATCTTTTGTTTGGGATGAGAATGACGGGTCGGGGTGTTTTACGCTAACTACTGCGGCCAGACCTTCTCGGACATCATCCCCCGATAGTGAGTCCCCCTTGAGCAAGTTCTTTTTCTTGGCGTAAGAGTTTACAGAACTCGTTAATGCTGTACGCAATCCTGACATGTGAGTCCCTCCATCTTTGTTTCTAATGATATTAGTATAGCATCGAATCGATTCACTGAAGGCATCTGACCATTGCAAGGCGAGTTCAACTTCCACAGTCCCTTTCTCAATTTCCTTTTCCCCTCTGATTTTGATGACTTCAGCATGGAGGGCTTCACGACGCTCATTGAGTTGCCCTACATACTCTGCGAGTCCGCCTTCATACAAATGTTCTACAACATGTGGATCTGAACTGCGTTCATCCGAGATTATAATTTTCAATCCAGCATTTAGGAAAGCAGTTTCGCTCACCCGGGTATTTACTTCCTCGATATCAAATTCCAAGACCTCTGTGAAAATACTCAAATCGGGTTTGAAAGAAATCATTGTGCCAGTGTCATCACAAGTGCCGATTTCTTTGAGGGATTCAACGGGTACTCCAGCCTCATATCGTTGGAAATAAATGACTCCGTCGCGATGGATGGTCATCTCCATCCATTCGGAAACGGCATTTACTGCAGACACTCCTACGCCATGTAGCCCTCCAGATACCTTGTATGAGCTGTTGTCGAATTTTCCCCCTGCATGTAATTTTGTCATGATGACTTCTGCTGCCGATATACCATATTCCTCGTGAATACCGACGGGGATTCCTCTGCCGTAATCCCTAACTGACAGAGAATTATCTGCATGTAGAGTTATGTCGATTGAATCTGTATGTCCTGCAAGGTGTTCGTCGACGGAATTGTCTACTACTTCCCAGATGCAGTGGTGCAATGCCGATCCATCATGTGGGTCGCCAAGATACATTCCTGGCCTTTTGCGAACGGCCTCCAATCCTTCGAGCACTTGGATACTATCTGCGCCATATTCATCCGCCATACTCCTCACCACATTAATTCGCAAAGGGCCCCTATGGGGGCCCTTTGACAAAATTAAATTATCCTTCGAGAGTATATAAACAAGAGGCAGGAGGATAGGGCGCAATGTGGCGAATCTAAGGTCCAAACATGCATCAAATAGATGCTTGAACTGTGCATCAGGATTAAACACAAGTCGCGGGTCCACGGTTTCGATGGCTCGTCCAAAGGTGGTTGTCTCTCTTTGCGGCAACACTGTTGAGGAGATGCTTGAGGATGCTGCACTAGCCACCGCCGCAGGCGCAGACATGGTCGAAGTCCGCTTTGACCAACTCTGGATAAAGAAAGAAGCCGTGATTGAGGAAGAAGAACATGAAGAAGGCGATCGGCGGCGGCGGAATCGAGAACCAAAATGGAATTACATACCGTTACCAATTGAATCAGTGGATGTCGAGACCAGCATCAACGCATTCAAGTCCGGCATCCGAATTCCTGTAATCTTCACTTGCCGGCCAGTTAGCCAGGATGGAGGTTTCCCGGGTGAAGAACCCGAGAGAATTGCAGTCCTAAAATTCGCCATTGAATCGGGAGTATCCTACATCGATATCGAAGACGAGGTTACAGATAAGGATTTGAAGATGCTAAAAGGTGCAATTACAGAATCCACCAAGGTAATTATCTCCGATCATACGAGCAACCCACCTTCAGTCGAGGAAATTACTCAACGTGTGGACAAGATGGCTACTAAGGGAGATCTAGTGAAAATATGCTACCGCCTCAACAATCGCGGCGGCGCTCTACGAGTCCTCGAAGCAGCCAAGGACATCGGGGCCCGCGAAGGTGGCCCGGATGTAGCACTGATGGGGCTAGGAGAGGGCGGCGACTGGGCACGTATTCATGCGCCTTTGATTGGCACTCGGATTGTATATTCCACAATGGACGAATCGGTTTCAGTCATGAAGCAGGGCAGAATCAATCTCGAAGATTTAACAATCGCTTGGGACCTGCTTGAATACGACTGAAGTTCAATCATCTGTTTCATCGTCCACATATGGATTCGATGTACTTCCCTGAGCCGTCTCAACCATATGCATCAAATCTACCTCAGGGATGTAATGACCTACAGAACTATCATGCCAGCCACCCCTATTGTAACGCTGATGCAATATTAGAGGTGCAATAACCACCACAAAGGGAAGTGAACAACAAAGTAGGTAGGCGCTTATTTTCGGCAACATCGTTCTCTCTTCAACCGTCACATATACTTCCCCGATTAGGTCCGCGCCAATAGCAGAAGCATCCGTATCACGTGAGTTATTCCTAGCATCGAGAACTAGGTACAAACCTTGACTATTCGATGTACTGAAAATTCCGAAGGAAGAAGAAGTCCCTCCACCCTCATAAGTAACGGCAAATTCTGTTGAACTCTCACCTTCATACGAATGAATATCACGGTATGGAATCCATCCATAGAATGAATACCAATCGCTAGGAGCATCGCCATACCACTCATCCACCATGTACCTTTCATAATCCAAACCTTCCATCAAATAGATATCAGCTTGTGGTGACGGTTGAATCGTCTGATTAGGAGCTAAAGCAAGAGATATACAGAATGTGTAGCGATAACCTTCCATTGGCAGGAACCGGATTGCGGTATGACCTCCATCAGTGATATTGACTCTACTACTGAAACCATCCGTTAGTGGGGAAAGACGAGAATTACTGGCGGTAATGTCAAAACCCTGCTCTAAGAACCATTCGTTGTCCTCCTTTGAGGAGGTGAGTAATTCGGCATCTGTGCCCCATGTTGGCGCCCCCTCAGGATTACATGATGATGCAGCATCGACTGATTTTGGATCTACAAGGCCTCCAGGCGACATTGAGATTACCAAAAGCAAAAGGACGCCGAAAATGGCCGACCTTCTGCCACCCATTAGATCACCTACGCCGTGAACCAACAGGCCTCACATACCCTGATTCTCGACTTCTGCGGTCCTCTCGATCGAGGTTCTTCGGCTTCGGAGGTGCAGAGTGTTGATCCATACCAATCATACCGCCTTCTGTCTGAATTTCAGTGACATCATAGGTGGGCTGCTCATCGACTTCTGCCTCCTCCTCATTGGGTTGACGCATAACAAGCCACCCAAGTACTAGGACAAGTGCAACTAAGAGAAGGACCCAAAGGCTACTTGAATCGGAAGGAATCAAGTCAGAGAGTTCGAAATCCGATAGGGAACGTGGCCCAACCTCTGTATCATCCCTAACATCAATGCTGAACGCCTTGATAGTGCAAGAAGCGGTGCCATCACAAACACGAGCTATCACGATGTAAGTACCGGATTCGTTCCAACTCAACCCCGTAATCTCACTAGCTTCAATCCAATCATTCTGGAAATCGCCATCCTCGTTAGAATCGATAGTTGGATCGAGATCCCAATAGAGAGTTAGGCCGTCGTTCAATGGTTGATTCGGATCATTATCTAGGACGCCGTCGGCATCACTGTCGGAGAGGACATCCGTGTCTCGGAAAGCAGTGATTCCATTCCGTAAATCCTCATCCTGATACGTAACATAGAGAATTACGTTAGTCATTGGTTCAATCTCATCGTTGAACAGAGGAGTATCCTGAATGGTAGGAGGGGCACTGACGTGAACTACTCGTTGAGTCTGATTCGTATCACCGGTACCGAACCCATCCCGCACAGTCAAAATCACGACATAAGTCCCAGGAAGTGAGAAACTGTGCCAAACATTCTCACCATCGATAATCGGAGAAGCATCTCCAAAATTCCAACTATAACTGACGATTCCATTCCAATTAGGGGAACTTGGATTCGGATCGTTCATCCCGGCGAACTTCGGATCAGCATCTCTAGAACCTTCAGCAGAGAAACGGATTGGAGTGCCTGTAGAAATGAATATGCCCCCATCGGAAGCCAGTGGATGCCAGAAGTCAAACTGGCTGATATCCTCGGAAGGAGATGTGACTAGAACGCCATCGATTGAGGCCTCATAAGCTGTCAACATAGGCAACGGAAGTGGATTTACAATTGATACGAGGTATGACTTAAGATGCGATTCGAGGCCAAGTTCATCGATTATTAGAAGACTCACTGTGTAGACTCCAGGCTCATCGAAGGTGTGCAGGACTGCACTCTGATTGATGACCTCATCCTCACCCTCAATGTTCCAAATCGTAGTCATCATCGAATCATCACCATCCGGATCAAACGACGTGCTCTGGAAGGTGTACTGTGAGGACACAGTTCCTTCACTCGGTCGAGCGAAAAGGGCGATGGGGCGTTGATTCAATACATTGACAGAAAGAGACACTACGGTAGTGTTACCATCATTATCAGTCGCAGACACGTTGATGGTTTTGAGTCCGGGCGTTCGCCAAGCAGGTGCAGGAGAAATCAAGGTAGATTCCGTCTCCGTAAACGGATCTAATTGACTCAACAAGCCACCTTCAAGATTGACCGGTTCATCGAAGGACCAAGTCATGTTGACTATAGTCCCATCATCATCTATGAAGACAGGAGGCATCTGAAGAGATGTAAGAGTATGAGTCTCGAGTGGGTTGTCAAATATCTGCCGAGGTGGTCGATTAAGAATCGTGATGTTTACCTCTAGTGAAGATGAGAATATTCCATCTGACACTGTGAGATTTAGCACATGTACTAATCCTTCGCTTGAACCGGTAGACCATGCATGATCTACCTCCACGAGTCCAGTGCCAGATACAACTGCCCCATCACCAAAATCCCATGTGAAAAAGAGTTGATCATCAGGGACGTTGTCCACTGTTGAACGTGCATCGAAAAGGACCCTTTCATTGGTCCTTAGAGAAAGGCCATCCTTGATGTCGACACTTTGAACTGTCAATCCAACGATTGGCGCAGAGGTATCTGAAACATTGATGCCCCATGCAACTGGGAGAGAAACTCCACCACCACGGTCGACAACTGCTGATTCCACACTGTAATTTCCGGGCTGAACCCAGGCATGAAGCGGATTCTTCAAACCAGAAACACTACCATCGCCGAAGTCCCAATAATAACCCACAGGGGTCTCATTCTGAGTGAATGATTGGTTATCAGGGCTGAAGCCCCATTCGTCATAACCTGCACCAAAGAACTGGAGGGCAAGATGTGTCTGAGTCACGTTAGCAGCAGAAGTACTGGCTGCAACTGGAGCCATGTTGTGCAATGGAATCGGGGCAGTGAGGGCCTCGTCAACTAGGGTTCCAGCATAGTTACGCAATTCGATATCAAACACATAGTCCCCATCTTCTGGAGCGGTGAAGAGAAGATTAACTGGGACTTCGACACCATTACCTGCGGCCACATCCATTTCGTAACTGTCGAATAAGATGTTGTCCTTGAAAGCGTGGACCGTCATATCGAGAATCTCAAAGAATGCCGTAGAATTAGCTACCATAGTCAGATTGACCGTATCAGAATCACCGTCCATGTCTCGATCAGAAGAGATGGTTGACTCTACACGAACTGTTGGTGGTTCAGATATCAGCGCAGCTGTAACATCAACCGTAGCGGTAGGATACGCGGTAGAGCCCCCGCTAAATCCACAGTTAGGGAATGTATAGTCGCAATCATCGATTGTGCTAGCATACCAAGTGATGAGGTAGACCTCATCAGTAATGTTTCCAAAACCCTCCACAACCCCAGTACCGATGCCGCTCCCTGGGTCGAAGCGGAGATCAGAAGTTGACCAAGTCTGGGCCACAGCATCCTTCTGTAGGAGTATTCCATCGAATCCGAACTCAGATGGAGATACCATGACATTGAGTGGAGCGCCAGTACCACTAGCAAAGCGCCAAGCACGCACGCCCCAACCTTCCAAGTCGTGGTTCTGACTTGTATACGTTGAACCCCAATTGAAATTCTGATCAGTTAACTGCAAACGACAGAAGGCCGAATTCGAACAGGTGCCACCCATCTCGATGTTATTGAATCCAAAGCGACCTTGCTGACTGTCTAGAACCGCTGCTGCAGTGAAGTTAGCGAATATTTCATCCATTGTGGTCCCGATATTACCAGGCGATCCAGGCACAGGATTACGTGCAAGGTTTTCGATAGATGCCCCCCCTGTAGAGGTATCTGCAACAAGGCTCTGAATCGCCTGCCCTCCTCCCAGTTTATCTGCGAGATAAAGCATGAACAAGAATCCTGCACCATAATCACAATCGGTCCGCTGATTCCACCAACGGACACTACAAGATGCGTTCGATGCCCACCCGTTAGAATGGCCAATCAGAGTACTCTCTGCACCGAGTATTAAGAAAGCCGCCATGTCTGCATTGCCCTCATCAATCCAAGCGTACTCAAGTGGATCACGGGCATTGTGAAGGAGATGTTCGAACTCGTGAGCAAAGATGACGTTCCTCCATCCAAGATCTGAACTGTCAACGAAAATCGCTTCGCGCAACGATGCAATACCAGGGGAAAAATAGCCTCCAATGTTCGATGGCCCATCGATATCTAAGATAACAATCTCAATCTGACAATTGTTGTCAAGATCCGGCGGATTGCCGAAGTATGACGTATCTGTAGGGTAGATTGAGCTGTCCCAGGTAGACGCGATATCATTAATCGTAGTCGAGGGGATACTAACTCCATTCTCGACGATAATGGCCGCGTATGAGGTGACTCGTTCGACCTCTGCTGCGATGTTCCCGTTGGCTGTCGGCATGGTCACAGCATCCCCTTGACTCCATGCATTCTCACAGGCACGTGCACCAATACTTCGACTCTGAACTACATCGGGAGCGAATGGTAGAACCATTCCGGGCATCCCTGCAGCAATCCACTGATTCTTCAGATGGCGCGTGCCTGAGAACACCGGATCACCTGCTGGAGTGCTCAGATATGCTTTTCCGGAGTCGTCTATATCAAAATCGGCGAGGCTACCAGTGAATAATTCGGCTTCTTCCTCTGGCTCATCTGCAGAGGCAAAGAACGGCGACATGGATGCAAACAGCATGATGAGGACAAGGGTCACTCCGGCATTGGGGCGAGGAGCCCTTAGAATCGATGTGCTGCTCGTCCCTCTGCTCATCATTGAATATTCCTCAGATGTCGTATTTAAGTCCCGGTGGAGCGTGGTTCATACATGCGCTTCAGGCCGAGACGAATCTCGACCCTGATGTATGTGATTCTATTCATCTGTTCACAGTCCTTCAACCCCGCGCTCTCATACTCAGCGAATGCCGCTTCAACCAACACTGAATCAAGCACTGGAGAACCATTAGAAATAGGATATGAAATTCTAGAAACAGTCCAAAGGAATGTTACTCCATTCACACAGGGTCTAGAACTCTATGATGACCACCTCTACGAATCATCAGGCATCTATGGAGAATCCACACTCCGAATATATGACCCCTATACTGGCGAAGTAATTGTATCGCAGGAACTCCCGGAGTATGTTTTCGGAGAAGGATTGACTGTCCACGATAGTCGACTCTACATACTAACTTGGAAGGCTGAACAAGTATACATCCACGATACCAACTTGAAACCTCTAGATGTAGGAACTATCGAAGGCGAGGGATGGGGGATTTGCTCAAACGGAAACAAGTTGATCACCTCCAACGGATCATCTGACCTTGCATTCCGCAACCCCGGTAATCTACAGGTGAACTACACATTAGAAGTGACACTCTCAGGTGAACCTTTGGACAGATTAAATGAACTCGAATGCGTGGAAGGCTACATCTACGCTAATCGTTGGCATGATGACCGCATCTTTCGAATAAATTCCGAATCGGGCACCGTTGAAGGAGTTCTCAATTTAGAGGAACTCATAGACGGATACTCTCCTGATGAAGAAGAATCTGTTCTGAACGGTATCGCCCATATTCCAGAAACAAATGACTTCTGGGTGACTGGAAAAAACTGGCCCACATTCCACCTAATTCGCCTAAATGAGACCATGCATGTAGAAAATATCGATGTCGTGGTCAAAACATTCGATACTCAATATGCAATTTTTGGCCTAGTATTATTCGCAATATTCGGGCCTCTTGCAGGGTCGGCATTACGAACAAACTCGGAACCGAAGGGGATTCAAGCCCCCGCCTCTAACGAGATTCAGGAGGAGGCTTGAGATGGGTGACGACGACGACCTTGTCAAGGTTCGTGTAATGGACGAATTCGACGACCTTGAAAGCGAACTAGCGGCTAATGAAGAAGAGATTCGAGTCGATTCATCTGATGTCCGCACTGAAGCAAGTGAAATCGCAATCCGAGCAATTCGGCAAGGTGCTGAAATCGGCGGAGAGCTCCCAGTTGTTCGAAAGATTGCAATTATGCTAATCATGGCGGGAAGCCTCCTTGGACTACTGTTCGGAGTATTACTCATCTCCGCGGATCCATCGGATCTTCTCTCAAATCCAACCGGAATCGTCGATGGGGACGCAGTAGTCGCTGGACTTCTTGTCAATGAGATAACCGAAGACGGGAGTGGTGGTGAATATCTAGAAGGTATAGAGGTTCAATTACTGGATGAACAAGAAAATCTCATCACACGAGCCTTCACCGACCAGAATGGCCGCTTTATGTTCGATGAACAACCACGACAAACACGAATAGTGGAAGTTAGAACTGATGGCAACATCACTGAACAGCGAATCCTCATACCGGGTGAAGTGACTCAAATCACAATCACAATGAGGGCGGGCTCTGGAACTAACAATGTCGATTTGAGAATGGACAGTACACTGCAAGATAGTGTAGATGTAGGGACTGCTGTCGCAGTATTCACCGTCCTCACCGCTGCAATTGGCTTCGGCGCGGCTATGGAGGCCTTGCGTGGTAATTCCTACCGTCGAACTCAATGGCTCTGTGGTATCGCTCTATTCAGCCGCGGGGGCGTATTCATTGGTCCCGGCCTTATTCTTGCAGGGATGGCACTGAATCGAATCGCGCGTCGCCAGTTCGAGGATTGGACCGACCGCGAGGAGTGAGCCGATGTACCTCATCACTCTCGAAGGTGGTGACGGTTCCGGCAAGGGTACTGCTACGAAGATGGTCGCTGATATTCTCCGTCAAGAAGGAGCTTTCACATCGGTGCAAGTCACTGCAGAACCACGACGAAATCACCCACTCGGGCAGTTGGCAGTTGAAGCAGTCCGTACAGGGGAATCCGGGCCTTTTCAGGAAGCAGGTTACTTCGCCGCGGATCGACTAGATCATTCTCACATGTGGATTCGCCCCCGACTCATGCTTGGGGCAGCAGTAGTGTCAGAGAGGAACGTGCATTCTTCCCTTGTATACCAAGGCATTGTGGGCGATCTAGGGCTTGAAGAAGTCGCTCGATTAAACGCAAATGCCCTCGTCCCAGATCTTACCATCTGGGTCGATTGTGAACCCGAGATTGCATTGAAGCGGATTAATGAAGGCACATTGAGGATGGCGACGGTCAACAAGACAGAATACTTCGAGACAAACGAGTTACAAGCTAGAATCCGTGTTGGATTTCAGCAGCTCCTTGGTGGCGAAGTCGCAATGCCGGAACCTTTCAATCGTGGACAAGTCGAAGGTCCGATTATGAATCACAAAACGGAAAGCGATCTAGAGGACGCCCTCAGAGTAACGATTCGACGCTTCCTCAGGTCATCCCCACCACCACTCAACGTTACCACTCAAGAGGTTGAGATGTCCTTACTCAAGCAATCCATGGACGCTCAGGACGGCCAACAAACTCTGGATGTAGGTGGAGAACCTCAGAAGGATCACGAAGAATGGCTTAACGGAGTACCCCCTTGGAGAGTGCTGGCATCTGCTCATTCGATTTATTCCACCGCTTGGGAGGCATCGGATGAACGGCTAGCAACCCAGGTCCCCAAATCCGCCCTTTCCAGAACTGTATTCTCAATCGTCGGAACCCTAAGCCTCGTCCCATCTGCAGATGTGCGGCGACTCCGCGCAACTCTCGGACCCGTACGCTCGATTAGTCACCGGCACACGCAGAGAATGTTACAATTCCTCGATGGACAACAAGGTTGGATTCGCCGTCATCGAAGTATATTGGGCCGTGAAGCCCCAAGAGCCGAACTAAGATCCGACTGGCTTGCCTTCGGCCGTATGGCCCTGATTCTTGCTCCACTAAGACCTTGGATTGATGAATGGGCAAAGAAGGCTGGAGAACGACCTCGCTGGAGAGATTCACTATCCCAGATCCTCAATGAAGATGAGGAAGATGTTCGAACTGCCGCTTGGATGGCAATCGAACGATTCCAAGCAATAGGTACCGGATTGAACTCAGAAAGACCACTTCCAAACGATATCGACGATCTGAAACGATGGTATCGTGGAGAATAATCAGAGTTCACCCAGTTCCATCCACATCGCCATGTTAGCAGGCTCTTCAATGTCCATGGGGTCGAGTGATAATCCTCCACCTTCGTTTGAACCGGCGGATGTAAACGAATTATGGACAGATGACCCTGACGTTTCAGAGGAGACGCTTCTTGCAGCGAGCCAGAAGAACAGGAGAAGAGCAAATGCGAGACAGAAGAGTGTATCCCACATTCTAGGCCAATACCTCTCCATCTTCTTTGGAGGGGGATTCTTCTGTACGTTGAGTATTCAGGAATGTCTCAATCTCAATAGCTCGTTGGCCACTAATCTTCAACGAATTGGCGAGTGTGACAAGCATGGACCTCTCCTGACTCGTGACGATATTGTCCTCCATCGCCGTAGTATATGCTTCAAGGTAGGCAATCTCAGAATCGGTATACGCTGACGGAAGGAGGTTTGTGGAGAAAACGTCGACTATGTTCATGATTGGCTTCCTCACGGCGAGGATTGTGCCTCCAAGCAGCACGCCTCCAAGCATCCCTGGGAGAGGCAGTAGTCCTTCCACGGCCTCGCTTCCAATTAGGAAAAGAACGGCCCCAAGACCAGTCAAGATAGCGGTCCCAAAGGTCTTCCTGAGACGCTGATCTATCCCTAGAACGGTATCCTTCATCGAAGCATGGACAAACATTAGCGCCTCAAATGCGATGGGGAGGGAAATAAGATATCCATTCAACATCATCGAGTAAAGGAATAGCTTACCTTGAAACGTTGGAGTTTGTAATTTCACTAATGCTTGATCAACAAAAATGTCTACTCCAGAAACTGGATTGAGCATTGGGGTGATGAAGAAGATCATCAAGAAGAAGAATGTGGTCCCCAATACCTTCCCAAGGAAACCAATGTATAGTGACCTCGATGTAAGACTCTGGCTAGCATTTTGATTGCTGCCACTTGCATATTGCTTCATCGATGCACGCATGATAAAGAGGGCAAATATGGATACTAGGAAGGATAAGGCAATTGCGGCCCATCCAAATTCACCGCCATTCCCCAATAGGAACCACAATTCTGCTTCACATGTTCCAATCGATTGAAGCATATCAGTCATCACTGCTGTTTCAGTTCCAATTACAACCAATGCGGTAGGTGCTGATCCGATAGAAGAGCATTGTATGTAAGCCAAGTTCTGAGCAACATGGGCAGGGTTTTGTTGGTATACCTGAACCCCCATATACACTACAGTAAGAAGTGCTGGAAGATACCATGCATGCCGTTGTAGGCTTGGTTTATACAAGAAACTTAACCGGTTGACTCGGAAGTATATTGGGAAACAGAAATACATCAGAATTGCAACAATATGAGCTGTCTGAAACAAAGCACCCCTAAAGTGCATTGTGTACTCGTAGAGCCACCACCAATCCGGCGACTCAGGGAATATCGAGGGTAGCATGTAGGCTGCCTTGAAACCCTCTGCAATCAGAAGAACGGCAATGAAGCGATTATCCATTTCTTTAGGTGCAGCCTTCCACACTAGGACGCTCAGAGTCAACATCCAAAACAGGATGAAAATTGCAAGCCATCCTGGAAAGATACTCCCAAGACCATAGGTACCCTCGGCACTGAATTGAGCCAAGTAATACTCTGAGATAGTTGTCATTTAGTTCACCTTAGAATTCCGCCATCTAAAATCAATTAGTTAAAATTCAACGGTAATCATCCCAAGTATTACCATTCCACCATTGAATTGTACCATCGCTCATATTCCGCCATGTATATCCTGATTCATCAGTCCACTCTCTAATCACTTCAGAGGCTTCGTGACCATCAGGGATAATTTCTTTCGATTCAAAATCAGAGTTGAAATTCTCCTCGATTTCTCTAATTCTTTCACCGTTAATTCCGTATGCAGAAGCAAGTGTAACCAACAGCGATCTTTCATTATCAGATATTTTTCCATCTATCATCGATTTCGAGTAGTTGTGAAGATATTCCATCTCTTTCTCCGTGTACTTCGAAGGCATTAGGCGCCCAGAGAACCCGTCAATTACCCCCAAAACGGGTTTACGAACTGCGAGTAGACCTACACCAACGATTACACCCCCTGCCAATCCGAAACCCAAGACATTCTCCATCACCTCGCTTGCGAGAATGAAAAGAAATGCCCCGATACCAGTGAAAAGTGCGTTTCGAAATGTTCTCCTCAAATTATGATCGATCCCAAATACGGAATCCTTCAGTGATGCATGGACGAACATCATTGCCTCAAACGCTAGTCCAATCGGTCCAAAGGCGAAACATAAAGTGAACAAGAAATACTTGAATCGTGACATGAACGTGCGCTCGGCATATCTCCACAGCATTTCATCTTGGAAGTTAGGGACTATTCCTCCGTTTAGAATCGGCAAAATAAGTATTAGAGTGGTGAAAAACAACACGCTTCCAATCACTTTCCCTAGAAAGCCGATGTAGAATGAACGTGAAACTTGACTCTCATTCTTTACTTGCTCAGTGTCCAAATTCTTCCGAATTGATGATCGGATGAACAATAAGGCCACGATAGAAATCGGTGTTTGAGAAAATACAATCAGCCATATCCCTGCAGGTTCATCTCCGAGTGTGATATCGAATGCAGCCGGACAAGTACCAATTGCAGTTAATCCACTCTGTATAGTAGGGGCGGATGAAGTACCAAGGAATTCGTAAACCACTGGCTCGGCACCTTCCATAGTACATTCAATCCATGAAAGATTATCCACAGCGAATGGAGGCAGTCCCTGAATCATCAGCCATATCGCTATTCCAATAACAATTGGTAAGTACCAAGCATGTTTCTGCAAGCCTTCCCGATACATGAAACCCAAGCCTCTAATCTTGTAATAGATTGGAAAACAAAGATAGAGAAAAATTGCAGCAATCTGCATAGAGAAAAAGAAATCAAATTTGATATTCCATGCTACAACCCAGAAAGAATTCCACTCATGCATCCAAGGGAATACCTCCAATGCTATCCATAGATTCTTGAATCCCTCAACAAAAAGTAATGTTGCAATAAAACGATTCTGAGGTGATTTAGAATTGGCTCTCCAAACAAGATAAGCGAGAGCGAACAACCACAGCATAACCAGTAAGGTCCCAATATTGATTGCCATCCTCAAGCCAAAGAGCAATTCAGAACTAAATGCCCGAGAATAGTACTCGGCAAGTGTAGTCATGGCCTTCGGAGTATGCTTAGGATTTTAATGTGGGCGCTGTTATTTCTTTTCTATAGTTTACATGTATTCTTGCCATTCTGTCCCATTCCACCATTGAATAGTGCCATCGCTAAATTTACGCCAGGAATACCCCGAATCATCAGTCCATTGTTGTGGTATTTCGGTCAATAAAATCACATTAGGTTCAGAAGAAATTTCAGTATCAGGTCTAGATAAACTACCTTCAATTTCTTCAATTCTCTGATCAGTAATTCCGTATGCTGTAGCTAAAGTTTTCAACAAAACTCTCTCATTTCCAGTAATTTCACCATCACTAATTGATTCTGCATATAATTTCAGATATTCTTCCTCTTGCTTACTAAATTCAGAAGGAATAAGACGATGAGACATTCCATCAAGGATTCCAATTACTGGTTTTCTGGCTACAAATAGACCAACACCCAGTACAACACCTCCTATCAATCCAAATCCAAGTAAATTTTCCATTATTTCACTTGCAGCAATAAAGGAAATAGCCCCTACACCAGTAAAAATTGTGTTGGTAAATGTTTTTCTCAATCTCTCATCTATACCGAGAACAGTATCTTTTGTTGACGCATATACAAACATCATAGCTTCGAAACCAACAGCAAGAATGGGGAGCCCTAAATTAAGAGTCCAAATGAAATATTTTACATTCGCCATGATTGACCGGTCAATATATCTCCATTCTAAAACTGCCAAGAATCCAGCAGGCCCTCCATTAATCAAAGGCATGAATATCACTATTGTTGAGAAGAATATTGTATTTGCAATAACCTTACCCAAGAACCCCGTGTAAAATGGCTTGGGGATTACATACTCACCATCGATATCACCTTGTTTGAGTGTAATCCTAATGAAAATCAGAGCAATAATCGATATCGGCGTCCCTATAAGCGTAAGGAACCAAAGTGCCAATCGTTGATCACTAACAAGGCTATCAAATACAGCCGGACACGGCCCAATTGAACTTCGAATATTTTCTGCTTCGGCAGTAATTTGGCCATACCAAACATGCAAAACAGGTTCAACACCAACCGCTGAACAACTTAGCCACGACGCATTCTCTAGGATAAACGGGGGAGTGTCCTTGATTAAAATCCAAGTTATTACTCCGATAATAGGGGCAATCCACCATGCAAATCTCTGGACTTTTTCATTAAACATAAATTTCAACGCGTTTATTCTAAAATATACTGGGAATAATAAGTAGAGGATTACTGCGGTAATGTTTGCAATCATGAAAACATCAATTTTTAGAATCCATACCACATCCCATATTTGTTGAAACTCAAATGAATAAGGGACGATGTTAGAGGCCTGCCAAAGTCCTTTGAGGCCTTCAAAAAATAGCAATATACTCACGAATCTAGTTTGAAGATTTGTTGAATCAGACTTCAACACTAAATATGAAAGACCAATGATCCATACAATAATCACTAACGCAATCCAATTTATGACCATGTCTAATCCAAAGAAACGATCCGGGCCAAATGCTCTTGCATAATGTTCAGCAAGAGACGTCATATTTCTGGCAAATAGAATCAGGATTTAATTTGCACCTCAATATCTCTAAGAACGGCTGAGCAGAACCTCACCCTGAATGGCGGACTATCTAGACCGGATTGGAGCAGGTAAGATTCTGCTCGACCCTAACCCTCTATCGTTTGACTGGATCCCTCAAGAGTTAGTGGGCCGGGACGAGCAACTGGGAGATTTAGCCTCTATGTTCCTCGGAATTGACGCTGCACAATCTAGTGGATGTGCGATAGTCACCGGCCCTGTAGGTAGTGGTAAAACCGTACTTGTGCGCAGATTCTCAGAGGACCTAATGAGACACTTAGATGGAAGGAGGAGAATACAACCAGTCCACATCAACTGTCGAAATCACCCTACAACTTCTCAAGTCCTACAACGAATCGCTCATCAATTAGACCACGGACATCCTGAACGGGGATTCAGTCCAGGTGAGATTATCCAGAGCATCAGGAGGAATCTAATCAGTTCAGAACGTCACATGCTACTTGTCCTCGACGAAGTCAGTGTTCTCCTGCTAAGGGAAGGGGATGATCTACTCTATCAGTTACTCCGAATCGATGAGGGGCGCAATGAATCAGGAACATTATCTCTGATTCTTGTAAGTCAAGAACCAATTGTACATCTCTTTGAAGCCGCCGTCAAGTCTAGATTCGGACAAAGTAATCGCGTCCGCCTCGACTCCTATGATGAGAAAGGGCTCCACGCCATTGTAACACAGAGATCCGCCGCTTCATGCCGTCCAGGTAGTATCCCAGATGAGGCACTATCTCGAATCTCCGGCTACGCGGCTGGCACAGGAGACGCCCGACACGCCATCGAATTACTCCAAAGTTCCATCAGAAGAGCCGAGAAGGAGGGGCGTAACGAGATAACTATCGAGGACATTCAACCCAGTACTCGCCTTTCAGCTAGTATTGAACCAGATATGGTCGATGGACTCACCGACCAACAGAAGATGGCTTTGCTTGCTCTGTGCCGTCGCCTAAGGAGAGCCGATACTGTGACAAGCGGAGATGCGGAGAAACTCTACCATGTTGTATGCGAAGAATTCGACAAGGAGAGGAGAGGACATACTTCCTTCTGGGGTTATATCAAGCGACTTGAGGAGATTGGCTTTGTCTCAACACAGACAGGAAACGCCCTACAGGGACGCGGTCGAACCACATTGATTCGGGCCATGAACATCCTTCCCGCGACCATAGAGAAACGATTGGAACAAGAACTAAATCGGGATGTAAAGGCTAATTGAGCATCTACGAATGTAGCGAACCGCTCTTATAGGGGCCAATTGTCGGCGAGTTGCGGTGAGTACAATGTCGGACCGAGTCTTCAAGGCCGTTGTCAATGACTCAAAGACCAAAATGGAGCGTGAGAACGCGAAAGGAGACAAGAGAACTTACTCTCCGTCATACCAAACAGAGGTCTCTGGGAATAACTACAACGCACTCCTTGGGAAGAAGATTGGAGACGATGTATCCGGTATCAACATCCATGATGACATGAACGGCTACACCCTCCGCATCACTGGCGGTAGTGACAAGACTGGAACTCCAATGCGCCCGGATCTCCACGGTGCAGGTGTTAACGCAGTCCTTGTCGGACCAGGGACTGGCTACAAAGGGAAGCGTTACGTTCGCAAGAACGGGAAGGTCTACCGCTACAAATACGACGGCATTCGCCGACGCAGAAACCTACGAGGTAACACGATTTCCGTGGACACTCGCCAGATTAATCTCACAGTCGTTGACAAGGGAGCACGTGCCCTCGGCGACATCTTCGGCGCCGGCGAATCCAGCGACGAGTGACTTGGAGTGGATGAAGTCTGTCCGTGCTACCTCGTCAGCCAGAGGTCAATATCGGACTTGTGGGACATGTCGACCATGGAAAAACAACGCTGACGCGGGCACTTTCGGGTACATGGACAGATACTCATTCTGAAGAAAGGAAACGTGGCATCTCAATCAAGCTTGGATATGCTGACACTGCGTTCTATCGGACCGATGACGGCCAACACTATGCGATGGGTAAGCGCCCAGATGGTGGAAAGGACGAGCCTAAGGAACTCCAGAGAACTATCTCATTCGTTGATGCTCCCGGTCACGAGACCCTGATGGCAGTTATGATCTCTGGAGCCTCGATTATGGATGGAGCTCTTCTCCTAATCGCAGCTAACGAAGCATGCCCGCAGCCACAAACCCGTGAGCACCTCGCGGCTTTACAAATCGCAGGTATCGAGAATATAGTGATCGTCCATAACAAGATTGACCTCGTTAGCCGAGAACGTGCGATGGAATCACATCAGGAAATCAATGACTTCGTGAAGGGAACTATTGCAGAGAGTGCCCCGATTATTCCAGTATCTGCACATCATGATGTAAATCTAGATATCCTCATCGAGGCAATCGAAGATCGGATTCAAACCCCTGATAGGACCGGAGAAAAGGAAGGTGTGATGCAGATTGCTCGGTCCTTCGACATAAACCGACCAGGAGCTCGACCAAGTCAACTCAAAGGAGGTATAATCGGCGGCTCGATTATCCAAGGAACCTTTGCTGTGGACGATGAAGTTGTCATCGCACCTGGACGACGGATAACGAAGGGCTCTAAGCAGTCCTGGGAGCCAATCCACACAAGAATCATCTCAATGAAAGGAGGAGGTAAGGACCTTGGTGAGATGCACGCAGGTGGTCTCTGTGGCATCGCAACACCCCTTGACCCTACCATGACAAAAGCAGACAACCTAACTGGCCAGGTGATGGCACGGAAAGGGGAAATGCCTCCTGTATGGGATTCACTCAATCTCGATCTCACCCTGCTTGAGAGAATGGTTGCAGGTGACGAAGGAAGCGCGGACATGGTCAAGCCGCTTGCCCTCGGCGAGATGCTCATGATTAACGCCTCAACCGCCACATCTGTCGGTACCGTGACCAAGGTCTCCAAGGGCAAGACCACGCTGACTCTGCGACTCCCTATCTGTGCAGAAATCACAAGCCGTGTGACACTTTCCCGACGAATTGATTCTCGATGGCGCCTCATCGGACATGGCACCATCAGCGGGTGAGCCCGTGCCCAATCTTCTCATCGATGCCTGCGGCTGGGTTGCTGTCGTTGATGCGCGAATCAATATCGACCTTGAGATAGAACGTACTATTGGTCCAGCGAAATGGATTCTCCCTACACAAGCGAAAGAAGAAATCGAGCGATTAGCAAAGGGACGTAACGACCTACTTCTCGACCTACTCACTACTCGAGCCTCAATTATTGATGGAGAAGAGGGGTACACCGATGATGTTCTAGTCCATCTTGCACAACGCCTAGATGCGCCCGTACTAACAGTGGATAAGGCCCTGAAACGGCGGCTTACCGCTGCAGGATGCGCCTATCTCGAAGTAGTACGTGACCGTAGCCTGCGACTCGTAGACTGAATTATGGCAGCGTAAATTGTCTGGTGGATTGAAATATGGATTTTGATTCTAATAATTTTCAAGAATTTGTATCATCACGCCGTTCAACACGTGATTTTTTACCTACTCCAGTTTCTGATGAAATAATTGAACAAATAATTACTGATGGACTCACATCGCCTAGTTGGAGTAACACTAGACCCATTCAGGTAGCCGTTGCAAAAGGTGATGTGCGTGATCGACTTTCGAAAGATTTCCTTTCAAGATGGGAGGCAATAAAAGGTGCTCGAAATGGCTTTTTTGGAAAGATCAAAGCCGTCCTTAAACGAAAGGGATTACCGACGAGTAATTGGATAATTACGAGACCCTATCACAAAGATTTGGCCGATAGATCAAAAAATCAAGGCACGGATTTTTTCTCTTTTATTGGGATTGACAGAGATGATAAAAACGCCCGTGATGAATCTTGGGCTAGGAATTATGATTTCTTTGGAGCACCTGTAGAGTTGTTTATTTTCACACACAAATCATTAGGCAAATATTCAGCCTCTGATGCAGGGTTATTCATGCAGAACCTGATACTTTCAGCTCATTCGAAAGGATTGGGTACATGTCCACAAGGTGCAGTTGCAGTTTGGGAAGATGCGGTTCGCAAGGAGTTTGAGATCAGTAAAAATTACTCATTACTTTGCGGGATTTGCCTTGGTTATCCAAGCAATGAAAAAATAAATTCTTTCAACGCAAATCGTCCTAAACCATCAGAAATTATAGCACCAGAAAAACAGTGATTATGGTAGCGTAAATAGCTCATCATCACCATGCCCATCCAGCCATCCAATCCTCACACCTGCGTCGACCCAAGCATGAGCGTAGTATACCGCACCAAAGGCACGAACAAGATCTCCTGCCTCAAGAAAATGTGAGGCGTCCTTACGGTAATCATCACACATCCGAAGCATGTCATTCAGACGTTCCTCTTCTTCACTTCCCGGAACGACGAGTGGCGTCGCCTTGACCCGTGCAGCATCAGTGATAGCCATCGCTTCTTGGACACGTTCAACGGTTAACGCCTCCATTAATCACTCCCCTCCTGAAGTCCGAGAATCCTGCGCACATCCTCATCTCTACCCAGTGCCCTATAGAGTTCCAATGCACGTGACCACAAACCTTCGTCCTCCGCCTGTTGTGCGGATTCAAACATGGTAGATCGCTGAAGCCAATCCAGACGACGACGTTCCTCTTCTTCCTGTGAACGACGGCCTTCTGCTCTAAGGCCACTGATGCCTGGCGCTACACTCCAACGGAGCAAACCCTCCTTCGTAGCGGTCAGTATGCTGCCGGCTCCATCCGATGAGATATGATCGACTACGTCATCACCAAACCCAAGGTGATTGGCCTCCAATGCATGCCGGACCCTACCTTCGAGATCCATCGACCACCATCCGTCCATACAACGAACGGCCCGGTATGGCTCAATGTCACCATCTGAGATACGATCAAGCTCATCCCATCCAAAGGGATTCGGCACACCCTCATGTAACGCACCTTCAACATCGAGCAGGAGTAGCCGGCCTCGTTCCAGTGAACTGCACCACATCCAACGACGATCCTCTATACGTCGCTGCGCATGCTCTCCATGCAAACGAACACAACGTAATGCTCCATCGAGATCAAGCATGAGAAGATGCTCCCGGTCTAACCATCCAATCAATCCGCGCATTGACCCAACTCGTAGACGGCGTATACCACGGCCGTTTGGCCTGAAGACGTGGAGATGGTCGCCTCGATCGGAGGCAACCCAACCACCTCCAGGCCTAGAGAGAACCTGCCGATAACCGCCGGGGATACTTCTTCCATCACTAAGCGGACGACCGCTGTGTCTATCGAGGACATGGATTGATGTCCCTGTAAGTATCGCGACTGAGGAACCGGCAACCTCAATCGAATATACATCGAAAATCTGATCAGACCTCCAATGGAGGCTCCCATCGGTTCGGAGTGAGAACAATGTCTGACCCGAAGCAACGAGGGCTCCATGCTCATCAACGTTAACATCGTTGACTGGACCTTCGACCTGATGACTCCAAATGACTTGCCAATCGCTCATTCATTCACCTCTGAGAAGAGGCTGGATGCGGCCTCTGTCAGCCGATAGTAACGGCTTCGCCCTTCTGTTCGAACGGATAGGTAACCCGTGCGACGTAAATCATTGAATCTCTGAGATAAGCGAGAACGACCCACTTGGAGACGAGCCTGCAATGCTATGTCCGATGGAGACACCTCACGCTCAGCAGATGCAGTTAGAATCTGGACATCTGCTTCCGACATCGTTTTCAGGCGCGTAGGATCCAATGGCATATCTTGTTCCCAACGGACCTTTCTGAAGGCATGAATTCCATCTATGACCCTTTTAGCATTGAAGACTGGACGATTTTCCCCTACTGGAGCCTCATGAGGCACGTATTCCTCGAGGGCAGGGGTAGGAGCAGGCGAGTAATCTGGAACAGCAGGAGGAGGAGACAGGGGGGTCAAACTAGGGTCCATCCAGAGTTGAGCGCCCTCCCGATCGATATCAGGGGGCCTAGAAGTCATTGGATCAATAGTCCGCATTTGAGGCCTAGCATCCACGACAGGTGGCGATTCAGGGGGATCTAGAGAGGGCGGAGAATCATTCTTAGATTTCTCTTCAGGTCCCCAATCAATAGCTTCGATAATCTTCGTTTGAGGAGCCTGCGGAGCGAGATCCATTCGTATATTGGTCTCTCGCATCCTATCTGCAAGCCCTGAAATTCCGCTACGAGGCCGCCCAGGAACATTCACAATATCTTCCTGAGGAGTGACTTCTGGCTCCAGTAATTCGAAATCAGATGATGGCTCGAATTCAATTGGTTCAGAACGAATAGTTACATCAGTTTCCAAATACTGGTCAGCGGCCTGATTATCAGATACAGGTTCTGAATCCAATGACCCCAGTTCCATGTCATTGGAATCCAATATTCTATCCGAGTCATCAAACATCTCACCTCCATGATCTAACAGATTCGGAGTTTCCGGCTCCATTTCATCCGTTTCAAGATACAGTACCTGGCTGTCATCAAAATCGTGGACTTCGTCTTGATTCGCAATGTGAATCACCTCCGGATCGAATCCTATGTCACCATGAGAATCGTCCTCGATAGATTCGAAGAGGGGGCGATTATCATCATCAATATCAACCGATGATACATCCATCTGATTCGATTCAATGGATTCTGTGAACTGATTTGCGACCTTGGAATCGGCAAACCAAGCGTCATAACCGTCATCAAACACATAATGAGATGAAGGAGGACCTGCTTGAACTGGAAGAACAGTAGTGGCTGGGAAAAGAGGGCGTGGAGGCTCCGGCCGGGACCCCATACGGCTGCTAGAAGAATGGGGGTTCTCAGAGCTGGACTGCATCGGGGAAGTGATTGGGAGTTGCAAGTCCATGAACGGGGCCTGTGGGTTCCGATCAGGAAACCTCAGATGGCCTAAATGCAACCCACATTGACGAACTATCTCTTTTGGATTGCCGCCGGTATAGGAATGTAGACGTGATATCCCGTCGCCCTGCTTGAGGATGGTCTCGTTAGATACTGAAGTCATTCTCAAATCGACTAAAATCCGAGTCTCTTCCAAAGACAATGGACGAAGATGGTGAACCATGTCGAATGACGTCTCAATTGAACGGCCAAGATCGCGATATTGGTCATCACTCATGGATACTACAGTCATAGCCCTCATCGTGCGTAGTGCAGGAACAATATTCTGAACAATTGCAAAGAGGTCAGAGGTCGGGATGTATGGGTAATCGAAGGCTATGAGGTCTAGATTACCCGTTCGATCCTCCAAATGACGCCGCAAGTAATCGGCAGCAGACTGGGGTGTTGGAGGAATCTGGAATTGATTCGTGAATTTGGCAACTGCCTCGTGAATGACGCCCGTGGTCTTCGTTTCCTCATTCCAGATATTTCCAATGTGTCGTGAATCCTCAGGAGCCAGACAATTCAACAGGCTAGTCCGCCCTGAACCACTTGGACCCACTATTAGGTGGATAGCAGGCATCCCATGAGTCATTTGATCGATGATGATGGAGGCTACCTCCTGGCGGCCGACCAACATACTCTGTTGAGAGTTGTTCAGGGCACGTAGTACGAATGGGTCTGCACGAATGGTTGGACCTGTAGGGAGCCTTGTTGCACCAACCATCGCTGCCCCATCGAGGCACTGATATAAACAATTCACACAAATTCACAGAACATTCACGCATTTCTCAATGATTTCCTAGGCAGCCAAAGTGATAAAACGAAAACAGAGGGGCAATCTATGATTTACGATTGGCAGGAAATAACGGGAATTAACGCTTTGAATAAACGCGTTAATCCCGTGAATAGCACCATTCCAAGGCTAATCCCCTCACACCTTTGCATGGGCAAGGGACATAGGATGCCCCGATTTCGGATGGAATGGGGCGAGACAATGCCAGTGGACGATAGTCGGATTAGTGGGTTCTACGCACTAGATATAGATGAACGACGGAAAATCATAGCAGATTATACAGGAATAGGACTCGAGGAGATGTCCGCATGGTCAGATCCTGATTCGATGGACGCAGATACAGCTGACCGGATGATTGAGAACGTCGTAGGCCGATATTCGCTACCCGTAGGCATTGGAATGAACTTTCTTGTTAACGGGATACCTCGACTAATCCCCTTCTGCGTTGAAGAATCCAGCATAGTCGCCGCTGCAAGTAATATCGCAAAACGTGCCCATCCCTGCGGAGGATTTCAAACTGAGATGGACCCGCCTATGATGATCGGCCAACTCCAGATTCTCGATGTTGATGACATACCCGCAGCCATCGAGGCCATCGAATCTGAAAAGATTAGTATCATCGAAAGATGCAACGACATTGAATCCACCATGATTAGACTCGGAGGAGGTTGCAAAGACATACGCTGTAGAACACTAGAAACAACGTCGCAAACGATGCTCATCGTCCACCTAGTCGTCGATACAAGAGACGCAATGGGTGCAAATGCAGTTAATACCATGGCTGAGCGAGCGGCGCCCTGGTTTGAATCAATCACTGGAGGGCGTGTACTTCTCCGCATCCTATCGAATCTCGCGACTGAACGGCTTGCACGGGCAACGGTTCGACTCTCGCCCGAGGCAATCTCCAGTAAAGGAGATACAGAGGAGGGGCACAGAATCATCGAGGACGTCATCCTCGCCTACGAATTCGCTGACGCCGACCCCTGGCGTGCAGCAACACACAACAAAGGCATCATGAACGCTGTTTCTGCCATTGGAGTAGCCTGTGGGCAAGATTGGAGGGCTATCGAAGCAGGAGCCCATGCCTATGCCGCTCTGAGTGGGAGATACCGTTCCATGACTCGTTGGTGGGTTGACGGAGAAGGTTGGATTAACGGTTCAATCGAGATACCCCTGGCCGTTGGGACCGTTGGTGGCGCCTCGAAAGTACATCCAGTCGCGCGATTGAATTTGAGATTAGCAGATGTAGACGGGTCCCAAGATCTAGCATCTCTGATGGCATGTGCAGGATTAGCACAAAACCTCGGTGCGATGCGCGCTTTAGCTACGAAAGGGATTCAAGCAGGCCACATGCGCCTTCATCTTCGAAACATGGTAATCTCTGCAGGAGCAAATGGAGACGAAATAGACGCTGTTGCAGATGCGGTCCGCAATCACGGAGGCCACATCACACAATCCTTGGTAGACATGATGCTAGACACACATCGTCAAATCTAATCTTCGATGTCTTCCTCTGTGCCATCGGATTCTGGAACGAAATCCATGTCCCCCACATCGGGGTCAAGTTCCCTAATTGAGTCAACAAGATTCTGCGAAGTGATACCTGAAGCCTCTGCTTGGCCCCTAAACCACTCTCGGACCTTCTTTGGTTCAGTGTGAGGGCATTGAAAACGCTCAGCGAAGTAACGAGTTGTCCGCAAACGACGAGAATTGCCTTGTCTACGACGATCGACTAAGCCAAGACGTGCTAATGCACGGACGTAGTCATAGGCAATAGGCCCCATCATCTGGACTAGATCACTCTGCATCATGGGCTGATGATATGCAATTAGAGCAGCAGCACGTTGAAGTCTGTCTGGAATATCGCCACGAAGCTCACTCGGTAGATGTGCTGAGAGGCGTGGATGGACTTCCATGGACCACCGACCTCCAACCTCGACAATTGAAAGAGCGCTGTCCCGTCTACGACGATACTGGCTCTGAAGCGTCACCAGAGACTCAACGACCACTGATTCAGGATGCCCTGACTGCTCAGATATCTCGGAGGACTTCAAGGATCGACCAGAGCAGAACAACAATGCTTCTACGATAGATTCGATGGACGGATCAGTCATGCCTCCACCTCTTCAAGAGTAATACCACGCTCATGAGCGATAGCGACACGTGCTTCATCGAACGTCTCAACTTTCGGCCAGCGATCCCGAAGGAAAATGCGACCCTGAGTCGCTTCACCCATCTGCCATATTTCCGCGAATCCACGATGAGTAAGGAATAGGGAGGCGACAAATCCAGAAATCTCGCCCTCGGCTTCAGCTTCGTCTTCCGATGCACCCTCTTCGATGGCAAGTGAGGAAAGGTAGGTACGAACATCAGCAAGTTCAACGGGCGCACCACCTCTCCCAAGTTTTCGTAAGGCTGACCAGCAACGCTGTATATCCTCCTCTAGGTTCTCACGGTGCATCCTCGATGATACGTTCGCCATGGCCTCCTCGACGTCCGCCTGATGACGAATCCGAGCGGCCTCCCTTAATCGGCGATCCTCAGCCTGGTCATGCGCGGCTTTGAGTGAGAATAGCATCTCAGAAAGTGTGACTGGTCGTGATTCAGTAGTCCTACGAATACGACCCTGGAAAAGACCAGGGAGGGCATCCTTAGCCCGACCTGTCAGAACATTGACTGAGAATCCATACTCATTATCGTCAAAATCCGCCTCCCAGCCAATATCTGACATCCAATCATCGTCATCAACCTCATCCTCCCAGTTTTCATGTCGCTCAATCAGAGAAAATGTCTGGGCATGGAGGATGTTCCAAGCCATACGAATCAGGCGACCACAACTAGGCAAATCGATATTCTCGGCTGTCTCGATTCGTTCCCCGAACAGATCAATGAACATCGTCAAATCAACATCCCATGGATCAAGAGACTCGGATTGGAATAACTCGAAAACTAGAGCTATCGAACGATCGATTGGGTCTACAAGCATCTGATGCTCTCCATTCTCCATCTCCGCAATCTCGACTAGGCGATCGATAAACGGAATCGCATCCGCATCCTCCTCGCCACCCAGAAGACGTGTGACAATATCAGCACGCAAATCATGTGAGACAAGAGGTTCCACGGAGAACCACCTCACTCCTCAATATCCGATTCTTCCGTAATCTCGGATTCAATATCCTCTGATTCTGATGCAATAGATTCTTCGAGGCGACTCTCCCATTCAAGGCGCTCATCAAGATCTTCCTTAGTATCGGCTGCACGATCACCGAGATGGGCGATGCTGGCCGCTTGAGAATCAACCTCTGGAGGCGCCACTTCAGTCGCTTCCACTTCAGCCCCGTCCTCACGGATACCTCCAAGACTCTCGGGCGTGGGTAATGCCTCTGGAACCCTGGGGCGATCCTCCAGCCTCGGAAGTTCCTCAAGACCCTCCATCTCGGCTTGAGCCGCTTCTTGAGCTTCACGTTCACGCTCTGCAGCCTCTCCGAGTTCAACTGCAGCATCGCGATCAAAGTTCATGATTAGGCGACTGCACCCATCACCACCATGAGTGACGCCGATGTGATGATCCGCCAACTGCAGACTAACCTTGCGTAGCGTGACCATGAGGAACTGGGCACGCTCGCTTCGAAGGCGGCAGAGTTGAGCAATGCTCTCTGCATTGAAGGAATCAAGATTCTGATCGACTTCATCAAAGTAGTAAAACGGCGATGGCTCAAAGTCCTGTATCGCAAATATGAGGGCAAGTGCGGCCATCGACTTCTCTCCACCGGACAACAGATGGAGTTCGATTTGGTTGCTCTTTCCAGGCGGCTTCGCCCACATCTGGAGGCCTCCAGAAAACGGATCCTCTGGATTCTCAAGACGTAAATCTCCGGCACCACCTGGCTGTAGGATTCGGTAAACACGGCTAAAGTTCGCAGATACACGGTCAAGGACATCGGTCAGACGTGTCCTACGCTCCATCTCCAACTGATCAGCAATTGCAAGAAGTCGCTCACGACGCTCACGGAGTGCATTCGCATCAGCTTGAAGTTGAGCGACACGGGAGGCTGCTTCATCGTATTGCTCGATAGCAAGTAAATTGACGCTGCCCATGTTAGAGACACGGCGTTCGAGATTGCGGACCTTAGTCTCAATCTCGGTAAAGGCGGGGATAGCCTCGTGCTCTGCAGGTATGGAAATTTCATTCTCCGCCATCTCATCAACGAGATTCTTCAGTGCGATGTGCTTGCGATCGATCTCAGTGTTCAGTTCAGTTATCCGAGTCATGATTGTGACTCTCTTAGAGCCCATCGCATCCACTTGAGCCTTTAGCGTTGCACGCTCCTCAAAGTGAGATGTCCGAAGTACGTCCAATTCACGGTGCTCTTCGCTCACCTGACTGTGTGCTTCCTTGAGTTCATCGAGTTCGCTAACCCATCCAACACTGTCGGCTTTAATCTGCTCAATCTCAGAGATACTGTTCTTGGATGTCTCTTCAGCCTCCTTCTTGCGTGCTTCAAGCTTGTCAACCTCGTCCCCCATCATGCTCAGACGTTCCTTGCTAGTGGTGAGGGTAGACTCCGATGCAAGTGCTTCCCGAGATGACTCAGTGTACTGTGTCTCCGCATCACGCAAACGCTTCGCAAGATGCTCTGGCGTCTGGGAACGAAGTTGTTCTAGGAGGCGGTCACGCTCATCAACCGCGGAATCTCGAGCTGCCTCAGCTGCTGCGGCGCCTGACTCGACCTTCTCAAGGGCCTTAGATTGGTGCGCGAGGTCCTTCTCCGCTGCTTTCACCTGATTGATCAGGTCCTTCTGGAGATTTCGAGCACGTTGTAAATCGGCCTTCACCTCGCGGAGACGTAAACTACCATCAATATCAGAAACCTGAGACATCTTTTCACGAATCGTCGTCTGAGAGAGCCTGTTTTCCTCCAAAGCACTGGTCACTGTCATCAGGACAAGTTCGGCCTCAGAAAGGGCGACTTGTGCCTTCTCAACGGCAGATAACCCAGGGGTTTTACCGCCACCAAAGGTTGCTGATGGCGCCTTACTAGCTCCACCAACCATCGCCCCAGATGCTTCGAATACTGAACCATCGACAGTAACCATTCGCACACCGCCCATATTCTTCCTTGCAATCTCCATATTCTGTACGATTAGAGTATCACGAACGGCGTTTCGCACAGCATTCTCAATCGACTCATCGAATTCGAGAAGGTCGGCAGCAAAGCCGACGATACCAGGTTGCCGAGAGACCATCAGAGAACGTCCGCCAGCACGACGAACCTGCATCTTGTTGAGAGGCAGGAATACCGCGCGACCCAGCCGATCCGCCTTGAGGCGACGAATACATTGGGTTGCAACCTCGTCATTCTCGACGACTATGTGGTTCATCCCACCGCCTAGAGCATAAGATAGAGCGAGAGCGTGTGCGTCGTCCTTTGGACAACAGAGTTCGTTAAGTGGACCAAGGATGCCTTCGATACCCCCGCTGTCGCGAATCGCGCAGATGGCCGCCACAGCTTGCGCCTGATTTGATGAACGTCCCGAGCGACTCTCCATCTGCTGCTGAGCTCGGACGAGGGCTCGCTCTGCCTCGTTCCTATTGGCTCGAGCACGCCCCTCCTCACGTTGAAGGGTAGTTTGCTGGTTATCTAAGCGGCGTAGTTCCTCACCGAGACGAGTTCGTTCTTCTGCACTATCGACAACATCCATCTCCTCGAGGGTCAAATCTAGATCGTTAACTTCCATCTCAGCATCTTGGAGAGATTCTTGGAGGTCTGCGAGCCGCCCATGAGAAATATCCGCTGCTTGCCGTGCACGTTCCATCTCAAGTGTACTAACTTGGAGCCGATCTGCGAGACGAGTTACCTCTTCAGATGCCTTCCCATAGGCGCGATTAAGGTCCATCGTGGCACGATCCCCTTGCTCCATAGCCTTCCTTGCATCGGATTCTTCTTTCTTGGCAGCAGCCATCGCTGCCTTCGCACTCTTGAGGCTCTCTGTCGCCTCATCGATTACTTTCAGGTTGCTCTCGACAGCATCTCGAGCACGCTTGATTTCCTTAGAGAGGGTCTTCGCCTCAATGAGGGATTTCTCGGAAGTTGAATCCAATTCACTGACTCGATCACTTGCGCGATCAACTTGCAACTCCAGTTTCCGGATACGCTCCATAGTGCCACGCTGATCCGTCCCGAGAAGAGCCTCCATCTCCTTCTGAAGGCGTACAATCTCGTCGTCAAGCTCTTGGATTCGCAATTCTGAACGTTCACACTCGTCCTTCAACTCCTCAGATGACTCGATGTAGCGTGATTTCTCGTCCCCTAACATCCTGATCTCTTCGAAGTTTGAACGGTGCTTCGCCTGCATCAGCAAAGAGCGGGAAGTCTGTAAATCTTCCATCAAGGTACGGAACTTGAGTGCATCTTCACGCTCTTTCTCCAGAGACTCTACCCGACGCGTCTGCTCTGCCTCAAAGACCTCGATCATTTCCAGTTGAGATTCAACCTGTTTCCTCTGGCGGTCTGCCTTCTTGAGTTCATCATCATACTGTGTGACTCCTGCGACGTCTTCAAGGACACGCCGGCGTTCAAGTGCAGACATGCTCGCAAGATTAGTCACATCACCCTGGAGTACGATATTGTACCCATCCCCTCGAGCGCCGGCTTCAATCAAGAGGCGCCGAAACTCGGTACTTGAAGAGGGAGCATCATTCAGACGGTAGTCGGACACTGCCTTGTCCTTGCTATTCAGGCGAACCGCCCGAGTAAATCGGACCTCGTCCCCATCTACCTTGAGGCGTCTTGAGCCTTTGTCATTCACAGGGTTTGCGAAGGTTAGAGTTACCTTGCAATGGCGTGCAGGCTTGGCGCGCCCACCTCCATTAAAGATCAATTCCTTGACATTCTGGGCACGTAATGACTTGGTGGAGCGAGTCCCAAGAACAAACTGTATTGCATCACCACTATTCGATTTCCCTGACCCGTTTGGGCCAGTTATTGCGGTGAATCCCTGTTCGAGATCAATCGTCAACTCGCCCATAAAGGACTTGAAATTCTCTAATTCGATTCGCTTCAGATGCAAACCATCACCTCATAATTCGCAGACATATTCGTGCACCCCAATGACACATTCGGGCATTAGACCACTTAAACCAACACGGTAGGGTCCAGTATTACGGGCGATTTTTTCCACAGAACGTTGAACGCCAAAGTCACAACAAGCCAGCCATGCCACATTCTGCACAACCTGCACCACTGCAGTAATGGCAAACGCGACCAGGGTCATCAATTCCATCAGATGAGCCGAGTTGGAATACATCTTCTAGAATAGTAAGTCCCAGGGCAGAACGCATCTGTCCAATGCTCAGATTATCGGGGTCGACATCGATGAGGCGGCGCTGAAGAACTCGTTTATTTGAATCCAAAATTTGAGTATGGTTCTGCGATCCTCGACGGAATAGAAGTAGTCCTGCGACGATAAGAATGCAATCAACCAAAATTCGCGGTAAACCTACTATTTCCTCCCATGCAATCCCTGGCTGACCCGGAACCGAGCGGCCCAACAAATCAAGAAGGGAGAATATTGCAACACAAGAACCGAGGAGCATCCATACCCAAGAACGGCGGCGAGAACGGCTTCTAGATGATTTTCCGCCGCCGAGCAGAATGCTTGCGGAGAGGACTGAAATTAGACCAGACACAAAGATAAGAAGCAAATCAACCAAGGCATAGTTCCCCAAAGGAAGCAAACAATCCGAAGTTCCAGTGTTAGAGATGTCATCAAGGATTTCTTGTTCAGAACACTCCCCTGAAAACAAACCGACTAATTCGACTTTCTGACGAACGAAACCGTCTTGCCAGAGGCCGTATTCAATATTTAGAAGCACAGTGCATAAAATCAGGAGGCATAGCCCTAGGATTAAGATCCGGACTACAGGCTTCATGGAGTCGATTCGGTTCCAATGCCTCTTCACGGTTGCGTCAATTAACACCGAACACGAATCTTCTTGAAAGCGAAAGGAGCGCTAGCAAATATGCCCGAAGAAGTTCTCGGCTTCGATGTCGTAGTAGTCGGCTCAGGCATCGCTGGATTGACAATGGCGCTTGAAATCGCACGCGCCGGAAAAGATGTGGCAGTCGTCACCAAGAAACGGCTGGAAGATTCCTCAACCAATTGGGCACAAGGAGGCATCGCTGGAGTCCTCGATTCCTCAAACCAGGCCGCAATTGAACGCCATATCGATGATACGATTTCAGCAGGAGCAGGAGTATGCGATGAAGAATTAGTTCGCGACGTCATATCAGAGGCAGCAGTCCGTATCCGAGCACTGATCGAAGAAGGGGTCCCATTTGAACGAAAAAGCGATGGTGAATACGACCTCGCCAAGGAAGGTGGACATCAAGAAAAACGTATTCTCCATGTGAAAGATCGGACTGGAGAAGCAATCGAGACCACGCTCATTGAACGCCTCAAACAACAGAACGTTACCATCCTTGAACAATGGATGGCAATTGACCTAGTCATGCGAAAACGTGGACAACCTCAGGATGGAGTACGTGGAATCTGGTGCCTAGATGCAGAAGGTAATGTACACACAATCTGTTGTAGAGCACTCGTCCTCGCTACAGGTGGAGCCGGGCAACTCTGGAGAGAAACCACGAATCCGAGCGTTGCTACCGGGGACGGAGTTGCAATGGCTCATCGAGCCGGAGCAGGAGTGAAACATCTGGAGTTCATCCAATTCCACCCTACAGCTCTTGCGATTCAGGGCAAGAGGCCTTTCCTAATCACAGAGGCGTTGCGCGGTCATGGTGCAATCTTAATGACAATTGAAGGGCATCGAATTTTCAGAAAAGAGGGAGGGGAACCAGAAAACCATTCCTATATGTTGGAAAAAGACCCTCGAGGATCCTTAGCCACTAGAGATATAGTTGCACGAACAACAGATCAGATGTTGAAGAAAAGTGGGGAACCTCACGCCCTACTTGTCACAGAACATCTGGACTCAAAAGACCTCAAAAATCGATTCCCTACGATTGCAGATAAGCTTCAGACCCATGGAATTCAATTCGGCCCTGATCCAATTCCTGTGACTCCGGCTGCCCACTACATCGTGGGTGGAATCGATGTAGGAAGAAATGGAGAATGCATCACTACAAATGGCTCCGTGTATCCCGGTCTATATGCAATCGGAGAAGTTGCTTCCACTGGCCTCCATGGTGCGAATCGACTCGCCTCAAACAGCCTCTTGGAAGCCATCGTGATGTCCCACCGCGCCCGCAACCACCTTTTGGAACACATCGATGAGTACCCACTTGAACTCAAGGATGCTCCAGTATGGAGAGCAGATGGGCTACATCGTCTCCAAGAACATGCTCCAATCAAGGCAGACAGAATTGCACTGAGGACCATAATGTCCGATGACGTGGGGCTCGTACGCAGGGATGAGAGATTGAATCGCGCCCTTAGAAAGTTAGACCATACAGGCGAAGAAATAGAACGGACTTGGAGAGCATCAAAGCCGACGAAGGGCCTCGTAGAGTTGCGAAACATGTCGATTGTCGCGAGGTTAGTGACTCAGGCGGCGAAAAAGCGCAGGAACAACATCGGATTGCATTACAATATGGATCTTGAGTGAATTAAGATACATTCTCAATGGAACGAACTAGATTCCACAACGTCTCAATTCGAGGCACTGCGAACCCATGAATTTCTGCCTTAGCCACTAGAGCACCACAAATCGAGTCCACTTCAGTCCTACGTCCATGGATAATGTCCTGCAACATGCTGCAGCGGTTATTCTCAGTCGAGGTCAATACTTGCTCAAGGTCCTCGACCAGTTTGTGCGCATCAAAAACCACTCCTTCAAGGCGGGCCACCTCAATACCTTCCATCAAAGCCGCGACAGACACCTCGCGTAGTGGGGATTCCAGAAGTTTACCATTCTCAACACCTGCAATAGATGCCGCAGGATTGATTGCAAGATTCAGAAGCAACTTCCTCCATACTGCTACCGAGCCGTCTGCAACAGCACGAGGAAACAGTTCAGCTCGCTCAAATATCTCACTGATCATTTCAACCCGATCCATAACTGAAGCATCAGGGCGGACAGGACCAATGACCACCTCGCCGACCCCAGCCAACCGAATCTCACCTGGATTCAATCGTGTTACACCGTGAGTCACACAGCCAGCGAATACGCGTTCTTTACCCACTAGGCTAACTGCTCTCTCAAGATGTCCGATACCATTCTGGACAAAGAGAATTGCACCGTTTTCATCTAAATGTTGAGTGGCGACTCCAGTAAGTTCCGTGACATCGTAATTCTTCCCACAGACGATTACAAGATCAAGCATTGTTGAAGGAACAAGATGTTGGAACCTTTGCGGCGGCACCACCTCTAGAACATCTGAGTGTTCACCATAATGCACTAGCAGACCCCTCTCATCAAGCACGTCCTTAGTACGGCCACGGGCCAGCAAATACAATTCAGATTCGATTCCAGACAATCGATGTAGAAAAAGGCCGCCGATGGCACCTATCCCGAAAATACCGATTCGCATAATCACTCCTCCACAACAGAACAGGACTCGCTTGGACTGTTTGTGCAGAGGGCGACATAACGGATTAGCAATCCATCTCCTGAAATCTCAAACCAAAGCCCAGATACACCTCCTTGGACCTCAGCACGATCCATTGACACTGCTACAGTGCCGTTACTAGGGATAAACTGCGGTAAATCAACATCCCATACTGAAGCCAACGGAGCGGATGCAAGCAAAACAGATGACAAGGGGACATCCTGTGAACCGAAATTGCTCAGAATGAGATCGCCGGTTTCAGAATACATACTTTCCAGAACTAAGAATCCATCATCAACGAGGACAGATGGCCCTTCAACAAGAGAATGAATAGTAGGTTCGCCACCTTCACAGGTTGTGATAATGCCCTCCGGGGGCGGATTCAATGTACCATTTCCAATAGGCTCAGAGAAGCGTTCAATCTGATGACCCTCAACTCCAGAAACCGGCGACCAAGTAAAATTCTCCATAGGATCTAATCTAACAAATTCAGCACATGGAGAGGACATATTCTGACTCCATCCAATCGCTCCACCTATGAATGGGAGAGTACCATTTACTGGCCATCCATCAAGGGGGACGACTACTGAAGTAATGACATCTAGAAGAGGTGCTTCAAGAACGAAACGAACGCCATCATCGAGTTCAAGAACCAAGGTCGGCCCAAGCAATCTCCCGTCTGTAGAACGCTCAGAGGTTGGAATCGCAATCTCTGAGGGACTAGCACACACAGTCAACGGTTCATTCTCTGTGAAATTCATCGAGTCTACAATTGGAATATTATGGCCCCCTATGAGGGTCCAATCCGAATGAGATGAAGGCGATGTAGAAAGGGACAAGTTGGCGGCTTGCCCGATAGAATCTAAGACCATCTGAACACAATGCGACGGTGCCTCAACATTCTTTGACCAACCTTGATCGAGAATACGTGGCACTCCTGAAGAATTGAGAATCATCGAATGATGGACCTCCATGTCACCCCGGCTACCTTCAACATGGATTCCAATATTGATCATCCCAACGATTGTTTGATTCGGACGAACTGCACGGATTTCCAACAATCCAGGTTCCACTGCATTGATGGAATACGTACAATCTGTTCCATTGAAATCCGATTGATCATCACATCTGATATCGAATAACCAACCACCTACGGCCCCAGTTGCAGAAACGTGAATCAATCCGGACCTGGATTGAACTCCACTACTCTGAAGGTCGAATTTGAGAACTGTCTCGTTTTCCATACCAATGTCAAATTCAGTAAGCCAATCCGATGTGTCCAAATCGCCATCCCAATCAGCCATCGCATGAGATATTTGCAGAGATGGTAAGGAGGCAACAAGAAGACAGAGGATAACCGGTATAACCCAACTACCAGGGCTTCGCTCAGGAGGCGTGGCTTCGTTAAGCACCAATGGCAAGGGGATTGCATCCGATTGAAAACGGCGCCAAACAGCAAGGCTTCCGATTGCAATCCACACCCAATACTGGCCCGTGAAATAGACAATAATTACTGGAATTACCGTCATAAGCAAAAGACGCGCCTGCTCAGGGGTATCAACTACATCCTGACTCCCACGTAAGGCTGTGTAGAGATGGTCCCCCGGGAAGTTAGGGATAGGGAGAAGAAGAATGAAACCGACAACCATTAGACCGTGTCCGGAAAGTAAGAGGGGAGATGCCCATTGAGAACGGGCCACCACATCAAAACCGAGCAATGTTCCAGTAATCTCGACAAGCCAGTTCAAATCTAAAACAAAGGGCATTTCGGTAAACTCCGGAGGGATTCCGGGTGTTGCTCGAAGACCTAGAATGGAAAAGATAAGCCCCGATACAATTAGTGTAGCTGGAACCACAATGGATACTCGAGCAAGAACTGCACGGTCTGGAAATAGAATCTGATCGACACGACGGAGATGGAGGATCCCAATCAAGCCAAACGGCCAAATCGGATTTAGACCTGTGATTGTAAACGGTAAGCTAAGCGGCAATAAATGGTCGACACGGACGCCATGTGCAGATGCAACCACTCGGCGGAGGATGCTTGCTAGCGCGATTGTACCCATCATAGGGAGAGCATACAGGAGGAAGCCAGACACTAATGAAGAACCGGTCAATACCGTAGAATCCGGATTAACACGAACCTCCCAGGATGAGCCGATTAGTGTCAGAAATAACAGGCTACAGATCCAGAGGACAACATGCATTGACTTCGAAATCGTTACCGGGCGGATTGGGAACTGGGTAATCTCAATGATATACGGCTCCTCCTCCTCTAGTAACGGAAGCCAACCGAGAGGTTCCAATCGCTTAGTCAGATTACTCAATGCCACGGACACATTGGAATCAATAGCATCCACTCGCCAAGAAATACCGCCTTCTGACTCTGCGATGAGGACGAAATATTCGGAGATAATTCGCTCTAGGAACTCACGCTGTCCCCAAGCGCGACGCTCGACCTTGAGGGCCGGAACCGCCGAATCGTCGTCGCTCATGTGATTTCGCTCGATACGGTCCGATATGACCCTTCACTTCCCACATTACAACTCAATGGGCGAATAAATTGGGTTGAACATCACTTATTCTTGAATCGCTTGAGCCGGAACGTCTCTTCACGCTCCATCTCTTCAAGTCGAAGTTGGATGAACACCTTTGCCTCCTCCATCTGAGGAATAACGACGAATTCAAGCGCATTCACACGACGTTTTGTAGCTTCAATCTCCTCAAGCAGACGCTTGAGAGTGGCTTCCATCTCGGCCGCCTTCACTATCTTCTCGATTAGTGCAGAGTATCCATCCGCAGCCTCATCGATATAGGGTGAACCGCCAACAAGGCCCATACCACGCTCGTCAATCGTACTGGTTAGATGTTCACCAGTCACACTCGGAACAACGACGCCCATGATATTACGACGCTCGACCATAACTTCAGGATGATTCGAAATCGCCATTGCAGCACTCTGAACAACGATTCCACCCTCAACTGCACTAGCTAGATCAATGCCTTGTTTCGCTTCACGGAAGGTCTGTACTAGTTCCTCCCGTGCGGTAATCATCTCCGCTAGGAGTGTACGGAACTCGTGGAAGAGTCCGTCTCGCTTCATCTTCAAGAGTTTGTAGCCATTCTGAGTCTGCTTGATGCGACGCTTTAGATTGATGAGTTCGCTACGTGTAGGCTTGATATCCAACGCCATTCACTCACCTCCTCGCTCAATCTTCTCGGTCCATCTCATCATTCTGTGTGCTGACCATACTTGTCGATGAGTTCGCGATCCAGTCGCACAAGGTACTTCTCATCGATACTCGACATGAGATTCCAACATAGATCCAGAGTCTCGTCAATCGTCCGATCCTCGTCACGATCCTGACGCAGGAACTTGTCTTCAAAGATATCAGAGAACTTCAGTAGTTGCAAATCACGCTCGTTGAGGGCATCCTCACCTACAATCGCTACGAGTCCACGTAGTTCGCGTCCTTCTGCATAAGCAGCGTACATCTGATCGCTGACCTTCTTGTGGTCATCTCTGGTCGTCTTCTCACCAATGCAACCACCCATGAGCCGGGAAAGCGAAGGTAAGACGTTGATTGGTGGATAGATACCGGCCTGATGCAATTCACGGGAAATCACAATCTGACCCTCAGTAATGTAACCGGAGAGGTCAGGAATTGGGTGCGTGATATCGTCACCGGGCATCGTTAGAATTGGGAACTGTGTGATGCTTCCCTTCTTGCCCTTCACGATTCCTGCACGCTCATAGAGCATTGCAAGGTCAGTGTACATGTATCCTGGATAACCACGTCGACCTGGAACCTCTTCACGAGCAGCACCAATCTGACGGAGTGAATCACAGTAGTTCGTCATGTCCGTGTAGATAACCAGCACGTGATAGTCGTGCTCGAATGCGAGATACTCGGCCGCAGTCAGCGCTAGACGCGGCGTAATCAGCCGCTCGACTGCAGGGTCGTCAGCGAGATTGACGAACAGAACTGCATTCTCTAGAGCACCGGTGCGCTCAAGATCCGTTCTGAAGAAGTTATACTCCTCCGCAGTAATACCCATCGCGCAGAATACTACAATGAACTCCTCATCGCTATCCTTGAGCTTCGCCTGACGAGCAATCTGGAGAGCAATGTCGTTGTGCGGAAGACCGGATGCACTGAAGATTGGGAGCTTCTGACCACGGACAAGCGTGGTACAACAGTCAATTGCACTGACGCCGGTCTGAATGAAGTCGTGAGGAGACTGACGCGAGTACGGGTTGATTGCCGCACCGATAATGTCTGCCTTCTCTTCTGCTACGATATCTGGGCCGCCATCACGAGGGCGCCCTGCACCATCGAGGATTCGCCCGACAAGGTCCCGGCTCACAGGGAGCTTGAAGACATCGCCAAGGAACTTGACTCCTGCCTGTCTATCGATTGCTTCTGTGCCTTCGAATACCTGCACGATGACCGCGTCATCTGAAGTATCGAGCACTTGGCCGTTCTTCATCGAACCATCGCTCAGACGAATCGTCACGATCTCGCCATAGGCGACTGGTTCGGTCTTTTCTAGGAACACCAATGGTCCCTTGATGTCTGTGATTGTCTTGTATTCCTTGCTAGTCATTCACGATCCCTCCTTCAGTTGGCCTCCACCGTGCCAGTGATTTCACCGACCATGTCGTCGACAAGGCCTCCAATACTCTCCAGGTAACCTTCTGCGAATCGAGCTCGCATAAGTTCAGTTCGCGCTGGGACGTTCACAACGTCCTGAAGGCGGGCACCGGCAGCCATGGCCTTCTTCGCCTCGTCCTGGAAGGTTAGGATGGCCTTGGCCATCGCGTATTGCTGTTCGACGCCGCTGTAAGCGTCGACTGGGTCGAACCCATTCTGCTGTAGGAAGTACTCGCGGATCATGCGGGCAACCTCGAGAGTGAGTTGCTGATCGATAGGCAGTGCGTCAGAACCGACGAGCTGTACAATTTCTTGGAGTTCTGCTTCAACCTTCAACAAGGCACTAATCTCAGTTCGGACCTCCGGGAAGTCGCTTGCAATGTTATCACGGAACCACTGATTCAGACTCTGCGGGTATAGAGAGTAGGAGTTGAGCCAGTTAATTGCGGGGAAGTGACGCTTCCGAGCAAGACCAGCGTCTAGACCCCAGAAAACCTTCACAATTCGCAAAGTACCTTGGCTAACCGGCTCAGAGATGTCACCACCAGGAGGGGACACGGCACCAATGACAGTGACGGACCCATCGTCGCCATTGAGAGTCTCAACACGGCCAGCACGCTCATAGAATTCCGCTAGGCGGCTAGACAGATACGCAGGGTATCCTTCCTCACCAGGCATCTCCTCAAGACGACTGGAAATCTCACGCATGGCTTCTGCCCATCGACTGGTAGAATCAGCCATGAGAGCAACGTCGTATCCTTGATCACGGAAATACTCGGCAATCGTAATTCCTGTGTAAACAGATGCTTCGCGGGCAGCCACTGGCATGTTTGAGGTATTTGCAATCATAACGGTCCTGTTCATCAGTGGCTTGCCAGTATTTGGATCGATGAGTCCAGGGAATTCGTCTAGCACTTCAGTCATTTCATTTCCGCGCTCACCACAACCGATGTAGACCACAAGTTGTGCATCGGAGTACTTCGCAAGGGACTGCTGAGTTACCGTCTTGCCCGAACCAAACGGACCGGGGATTCCTGCTGCACCGCCCTTAGCGAGTGGGAAAAGGAAGTCAAGGATACGCATACCAGTAACAAGTGGTGTATCTGGTGCGTACTTCTGAGTGTAAGGGCGAGGATGACGAACAGGCCATTCCTGCATCATCTGAATCTCAGTGCCATCGTCAAGGGTGCACACAGTCTCGGTCACTGTAAACTCGCCACTATCGATGTTCTTGATTGTCCCAGAAGCCTTCGGAGGCACCATGATCTTGTGAGTGATGGTTTCCGTTTCTTGGACGGTACCAATAATCTGCCCACCAACGACCTCATCACCCGCAGAAGCAGTAGCAACGAAGTCCCACTTCTTCTCAAGGTCGAGTCCATCAGCATCTACACCACGAGTGATGAATACACCCATGACTTCTTCCAGAGTCTGAAGAGGACGTTGGATTCCGTCATAGATAGAGGTCAGCAGACCCGGGCCCAACTGGACCGAGAGTGTCTGACCAGTGCTGAGAACGGGCTCGCCTGGACGAATACCCGAGGTGTCCTCATACACTTGAATGACGGATTGTTCACCATGTATCTCGATAACTTCCCCCATCAATTTCTCATGGCCAACTCGAACCACTTCGTACATTCTTGCATCGATCCCTGTCGCAGTCACGACAGGTCCTGAAATTCGGTAGATGACGCCTTCATTATTGCTCATTTCTTTCACTTCCGTTTTTTTTTAATTACTTCCAAAGGTCGACACCGAGTGCCTTCCGAATGGACTCCCGTAGGGTGTTGTCCTCCTCGGTTCCAATACCAAGGAAGGTAGGGGTCACGCTGAGGTTAACCTCATCGCGAATTCGCTCTGGGAGTCGGGAAAGGTCCCCAGAGTCGAGAACGACAATGCCGACGTCTTTGTCGGCGATCATCGAGCGGCAGAGAGAGGCAAGTTCCTCCTCATCCGCGGGATTGTGGAGATGCGTTACACCAGCAAGCTGGAATCCAAGAGTGAATTCCGGGCTACCGATAATCGCGATTTCCATATTCAATCCTCACAATGTCAAATGCGCTTCAATCACGGGCTCAGGGAGTCCGGCCGCCTTACCACGCACAAGTAGACGGAGATTCTCGACTTCGAGCAATTTACGCTCGATATAGTATACAATCGGCATCGCCGAGATCGGATGCAGGTGTGAAAAACGAAGCAGAAGTTCGCTCCTCTTGTGGTGGAACAAATCAACGACAGGGTCCATAGTATGGGACTCTGAATACATCTGTAGGGCCTCTTCAAGACCACTATCGTCGAAGGATAATGTGCGTCGAACTGCTTGGAGAACATCATCGAGATTGTTCGCTTGAATCAAGGCCGCCTCAGTGGCGCGGGAAAGTCCGCTACCGGGGAGGAAGATGGCGGCACGTTTCTCAGACGAAATCCCTTGACGCATTGCCCGCAATATATTGAGAACATCTCTGTGAGCAATTTCCATCTTGAGGTATCGGCGTAGTGAAGCATTAGGTCCACGATTGGGGATTACTGACAATGCTGACTGATAGTAAGAACGATCTAGGGCGTCCTCGTAATCAGCGAGGGTTGCTTCAGGACTCATATCACGGAAAATACGTCGTCCCAGTCCCGTCTTTGAGATAGCAGATGCGGCTTCTTCAAGTGTCGACGAGGCCTCAACAATGGCAATCCATTCTGCATTCTCAGGATTCTCCTTGGGTAGAGCGCTAGTACTGAGGCGCTCCGTTTCAATCTCTCTATCAACAGCCCGCAGTACTGTTTTTGCCTTATTGTGATCAATCTTAGTAGCCCAAACACCGACGATATCAGAAAGTTCGCCTTGGCAGAACTTGAGCACTTGATGTACCTCGCGATCGAGATTGTGGCTCAACCCGGCTTCAACGAGTTCTGCACCGGCAAGCCGGTGAGCATACAAGTCGATATCCTGGCGATAGCCTGCATCTCCGATACTTGCTGCGATAGCATCTGGTTTCTGCTTAATCAACTGACGAATTCGCGTTCGATCAAGGAGGCGTCCACGACGGGAGCGAGCACGCGCCGCCGCATTAGCCCAATTTCCTCGACCGAACATATTGATCCCACCGATTAAGCTCCAAAGAGGGTCCGATTGACGTCTCCAAGAGAAGTCAACCACGCATCATTCAATTTCGAGTCGAAGGTGTAATCCAAACTGATACTTCCATCGTCAGATACCAGCATAAAGCCACCGAGCGCTTCTACGTCATCACCCAAAGTGAAGCCGCTTGCCTTCTGTTCGAGAGCAGAACGGTCGATTGCTGCAGGGCGGAGAGTCATCTTACCCTTCGCTTCTGCCTTGGCGTCCTTCAATAGGGAATCCAACATTGCTGAACGCTTGCCGAGTTTCGGGCTTCCGAGTTTCTCACGCACTGCATCGTAGGTCAGATCAATTTGCACGCGCTTTGCAATCAAGATGTCCTTCTGGTTGGTCTGGCGAGCGCTAGCTACAGATTCTACACCGATTTGAGCGGCCTGCTTCTCAGCCATAGCCATCGCATCAGAGCTAATGGTGGCGACCTCGGAGCTTGCTCCTTTGGAAATCCGCTTCGCTTCTGCCTTCGCTTCCGCGATAATCTCCGATGCCTCAGCTTCGGCCTGTGCCGCGATATCCTTGGCGAGTTTTTCTAGACTCATGTCACTGTCCTCATGTATTGCATTAGTGTGTTCAGAACGGTTCATGCAGATGTTCACATTAGGAACATTGCGAGGAAACCGAACAGGACAATTGTCTCAGGCAGTGCCGTGAAGATCAGACCTGTGACGAACTTGTCTCCGTCCTCAGCGACCATGCCGACTGCTGCTGCACCGATCTGACCCTGGCTAAGACCAGTGCCAACACCGGCTAGACCGAGAGCAATCCCGGCGCCCAGGGGCATACCCCAAGAGTAGCCGCTGCCGTTCAGAGCAGCATCTGCTCCGGCCGCCGCGACCACGTCTGTCAAGCCAATAACGGCCAACAGGACAATCATCATTCGTAGTGCGTTCCTCATCAATTTCGGGTTCATTTCTTCTTCCTCCGTGTGTTTGTATCCGGCGCGAAACCGCGCGGGAATGTCATTGTTGCCCCTTATCCGCCTCCACGAATCGGGACCGTCCCCCGAGAGGCGCGAAGGCCTTCCCGGAAGCAGTGTAGAATTGGCGCATCCACTCGACAAAGTGGAGACGAGCAGCGTGAATATTTGGACTGAAGACGCCAAGAATCCATGCGAAAATTTGGACACAGAACCAACCGATTAGAGCTAGGACAGCAACGAGAATTGAACCGCCCGTTGAAAACCCTTCAACAATCATCGGATAAAGTAGAGAATTGCCTGCTTCGGCAATTTTGACGCCGACGATACCTACTGCGAAGAGGCGAACATATGACAGAGTGGTAGGGAGCATCCCGATTGCCTCGATTGGAGCAAGTAAGCATGCGACCCACAAAGGCACTCCCTCATGCACTAAATGTACGAGAAGAAGAACCACTCCAATTGCAGCTGCAATGAGGCCACCCATCTTGAGATTGGAAAGTAACTCGGCATATTCCGGACTGGGGCCACCTCCTGAGATTAGGTATGCATATGAGAAGAAGAAACCGCCACCGAGCACAAGCATCCAGGACACCTTTCCGTAGATAGCGCCTGACCAACCGTGTCCATGACGTATCTCATCGATGGCACCGAGAATGAATGCCACCATAAGGTGAGCAATGCCGAGATAAATCGTCAGAAGGATGAGATCCGTTAGATTGTAGGATACACGGTGGAATGGGAAGGCAAGAACAACGCCCATCGGAAGGCGCGTCTCCCATAGGCTGTGCTCGCCATAATGTTCGACGACATTGGGGAATTCCCCTCCATAGGGGTAGAGTGCTGAAAAGGAACTTGCCCAAGCTGGGACTCCATCATATGGGTGCCAGCCCTTGTGGCACTCTCCGGATGCCCCTTCTGCAAGAGCATGGCCCGATGTCCCTGCATACGCGCCACAGGATTCGTAGTGCGGCAATATCTCAAACCCTGCGAACTCGCCATAGATGTAACCGAACAGAACTGTAGACAGCCCAATGTAAGCAACAAGTTTCGCACCGAGGATACCTAGATCATTACCTGAATCCTTGACGCGAGAGTAAATCAGGCCCGCAAGACCGAGCGTCATGAACCCATAGAGCATATCTCCAAGCATCAATCCGAAAAAGAGAGGGTAGGTGATTAGCATGAATACTGTAGGGTCAATCTTGCCGTAATCAGAGCGTCCGACTGCATCCGTTAGGAGTTCCATCGGCCGAGATAGACCATGGTCGCCAAAGGCTACTGGAGGACTTGGATCATTGTGATGGCCATGTCCATGGACGCCGTGATGCTTAGGTGCAACATCAGTATCTACATCGATGTAACTGCATAGGCCTTTGAGAGCCGCACGGACCTCATCTTCACGGTCAGCAACTATCCAACCATCAATCATGAAAGCGTGCTGACTAACCGCGACACGAGCAGGAGCGGTAGCTTCGATGAAGTCACGTTCGAGGAGCTCAAGACCGCAGACCAACTTTTCGCCGTGCTTCAACGCCCAGGAATCGAGGGTAGATTCGAGTTTCTCAATCTCTAAGTTGAGGTCCTTGAGTAGAGTGGTTGACTCGGTCAGAGCTTCTCGTGGAGAGCCCGTTCCAGCCGGGGGTTGAACTGCCGAAAATCGCATCGATTCCAGAGCATTGTTGACTGCGGCTGCATCCTCATTTGCAACGACGACCATTGTCAAGCCGCCACCTGAAGCAACATGGCCACTGACACCGGCAGATTGCAGTGCATCTTGACCAGTGCCCTTGTCACCAATGTTACCGCTGAATACTGTAGCTGTGCGATACCCGTCGAACAAATCAAGGTCGACACCTAATTCAACGAAAGAGCCGAGGGCAGCGATCCTCTCTTCTGTGGCGTTAGCCTCTGATCGCTTATCCTCAATCTCAGAAATGGTCTCAGAAATGGACTGAATTTCAGTTGTGAGTTCTCCATTAATCCATCCACGCACGGTCTTCTCGGACTGAGTGCCTTCGGGACGGGATGATTCAACCCACTTCGATATGCTCCGATAAGTCGAGAGATTCTTTGCTACAGCATCGTGATCGTCTCGGGGAGAACCCAGATTCAGATGATTTCCTTCCTCACCATCGAAGTCGATTAGATCAACCGCCTTCAAGGAACATAAGATGTGCATCACGGAATCAAGGTCCTTGCGAAGACCGGCGGCATTGAATCGCGCCATAGGGCGATTCGTCAGTTCACCAACCATATCTCAACAACCTCCTCAGTAAACTGCCTCATGAAAGAATGGTGTCGATAACAGATTGAACCGCTGCATCACGATTAGATTCAGCAGAAGTGTTGATTGAATCGACGTTTGCCGATCCATCCTTCTGAACAACTGCGGCATCACCTGCCGCGGCATCCCGGGCGGACTGAATCGCTGCTTGAGCAGAAGAATCAGCATCCTTCTTCCCAGTATTGAGCGCATCGCTAGCAGATGCGCGCGCTTCACTCAGAATCTTTGCAGCCTTATCCTTAGCAGAACGAACCGTTTCCTCAGCCGCAGCTTCGGCATCTTTGATTGTTCGCAAGATGTCATTTCGACCCATTATAGCCTACCCTGTGACGCGGGAATAAAGATGGGCTTATCATATTCACCATTGAAAATCATACTCATTCTTATCACAGAAGAACAGCATAAACTCAAATCAACCACCGATTTCGGATAAATGTGGACCACATCAGAATCGGTGAGGATGACTGGTCCACCCTTCAAGCAAACCTCGAAGCAACCATCCCGGTCTATGACAGGATTAATCGCTTCGCAACCTTCGGCCAAGATCAACGCTGGCGACGGATGGTCCAAGAACGACTCCCCTCCGAAGGCCGAATCCTCGAGGTAGGGTGCGGCCCAGGTACCTTCGCAGAAAACTTGGACGGGCGCGAACTTACCTGCCTTGACCCAATTCCTGCAATGTTAGCTGTCGCCGAGCCCCGAGTCAACAGAAAACGAACTGCGCGAGGTTATAATCCAGCTACTTTTGTCGAGGGCACCGCTGAAAACTTGCCTTTCGAAGATGGAACATTCGATGCTGTCTGCACATTATTTTCATTTCGAGATTGGTACGACAAGCCGGCTGGGCTGAAAGAAGTCCTCAGAGTACTGAAGCCAGGTGGCAAAATTGTAATCGTCGATCCAGCAAAAATGAATCGGATTCACGGATGGCTTGGTTACCTATACATGCGCATATGGGTGGGATCATATGCTCGCTTTATCTGTCGGCAAAAGGACCATCCTTGGAAGTGGTTGACCAAGACATATGTCCACTTTGGAACCACGAAAGATTACGTCCGAATGTTGAAAGAAACTGGATTTATTGAGGTCAAATCAAAGGTCATATTCCCGGGAATGTCGACAATCTGGCAAGGGCAGAAGCCTTGACTTCAATCCATAGCCAAGATAGCACTGAAATTAGAACACTCCAAACATCCTTCGGCAAGTTACAGCCCGCCATATGATGCTCTTTGTTAGCCTGTTGAAAAATAAATTCAACATCCAATCAGGTAGCCTGAATAGGATACTACCAAACTTGAATGAACGCTTTGAATTACGCATGACTTTACCCATTTGGGATTCCCATCTGGACTCATATTCCGTTAGTGGGAGACCATTTACCAAATGCTCCGCAATTACTTGACCTGCAATCCTCCCACCTACCATCGCAATAGTAATTCCAGCTCCATTAGATGGTAAAACCATCCCTGCTGAATCTCCAACTAGCATGTAATTTCCTTTGACGAATTTTTTGATTGTGCCAGACATAGGCAGAGATCCTGCACCTCTGAAGGTAATTTTACCATCGTATTTTGAAATGAAATCATCCGCATATGCATTCATTGTCTTACCCTTAGAGAAATTTCGTTGGATACCAAGTCCAATATTGGCAAATCCTGTCTTCGGGAACATCCAAGCATAGCCTCCAGGGGCAGATGAACCGAAATGCAACTCCACAGCATCACCGAAATCCCCCTCCATCAAAACAAATTTAACTGGAATTTTCAATGATTTCTCATCCCAGTAATCTCGTCTTATAGGGTCGCTATGGCCACCAGCTCCAACGATAATCTTGGCAACGATCGTATCTCCGTTCCGAAGATGTACTGTGTTTCCTTCGACGGATTTCACATATTGGTCAACTAGGTATTTTGCTCCTGCTTTTTTTGCTAATTCCACTAGAGCCTCATCATGCGCAACACGATTCAATACTAAACCTTCAAAGGGATATTTTAGTGGTTTTCCAGATGGGGGGACCACATGCATCTCGGTTGAATATCGCGATATTGCATGATCAGGAGTTAGAAACAAATCGTCCATATCAGGTACATCTGGACAAAGACGACGCATCTCATCATTGCTGGGGACCAATTCGCCGCATTGTAACGGTGTTCCAATCGAGTCTCTACCATCAATCACAAGAACATCAATACCACTCTGAGCGGCATATCTTGCAGTTGTACTACCCCCTGGACCTCCACCTATGATTACAACATCATGCTCACCGATTTTGGCCATTTCATACCCTCCGACCAATCGAAATCTCTGCAAGACCCTCCATTAGACGTCTAGCCGGAGATTCAGGGAGAGAACGAAGATGGTCTAGTGCTGTCATAAGTTGGGTCTCAATCAGATTCATTGTGTATTCTAGAGAGCCGGCCTCTTCAAGAAGAAGGAGAAGTTCATCCCAATGGGAGTCATTGAAATCAGCAAGAATCTCTGCTATTCTATTTCGCGACTCACCATGTAACATCGTCAGCGCATGGATAAGTGGTAGCGTCATCTTACCCTCATGGACATCGGTACCTCTGGGCTTGCCCATATGCACGTCCCCAGTCAGATCAAGAAGGTCATCCACCATCTGAAAGGCAATACCAATCCCCATCCCAAAGGCCTCTAGGTGCGCTACTACCTCTTCCGAGGCCCCCGCTACTACAGCAGCCGATCCACATGCAATGGAGAATGGCCCGGCGGTCTTCCCCCGGACAATCTCATCATAATCTTCGGGACGTGTAGTCAAATCACGGATATGATTCATCTGCTTGAGTTCCCCCGCTGCGATAGCAGAACAGGTACGCATTACTGCGTCCACAATCCGATCCTCTGACTTAGCACCTAAGCCGAAACCTATTGCAAACAAATAATCCCCCACAACGATGGCCTCAGCGTCTCCATAAGTAGTGTGAAGTGTAGGAGCTCCACGTCTAAGGCGAGCCCCATCGTTCAGATCATCGTGAACAAGTGTCGCAGTATGAATGAGTTCGAATGAGAGGGCTAAATCTAGAATCGGCGTATGACTGTCACCACCAGCCGCCTCGTGTGCGAGAAGTGTCAACACGGGACGCCAGCGCTTACCGCCGGCCATCAAGATGGAACGGGCCATTCGCATCGCATCGCTAGACGGCCCTGCAAGTTCTGACTGGACAAGCTCCTCCAAAGCGTTCTCTACGATGTCCCGTCGAGATGACAGTTCGGCCTGTAGCGCATCGAGTTCAACCATGGGTATGGATGGATACCGCAGGGTGTGCTATATCAACGGGTGTCCGGTCGAATACAATCGAGGGACTGGCGTATGGAGCAAATGGGAGTATACTCTACCATACACCATCCATCGAATGACCGCCTTGAGGTCGTCCGGGAACGGATTAAGGATATTGAACTTGAAGAGGTCCAGAATCTTGAGGATGCATGGTTAGCTCTAGATTCAGGAGATCTGGATCTTGTTCTGGCACCCGCAAACCTCGTTTGGAATGACCGAATAAAACTCGCTTCAATGCAATTTGATGTGGTCGCCGCATTAACACGCAACCATCCACACCACGTACTCGTCAGTGAAGATGGGCTAGAACACTTCCCTGCAGGAGGTATCGTCCTCTGTGATGAACCTCTAATTCACAGACAGATTAGGCGAAGGCGAAATAAAATTGATATTCGTAAATTCGACACTATGGAAATCGAACCAACTACGGCTGAAGGTCTGCGTACTGCTCAGAATCTAATTCAATCAGGAGAAATCAACGGATTTGTAACTCACAGAGGAGCATACGATGCCGCTGGCCTGAATGGACGAAGGCACGCATTACACAATGATCCAGAAGCAAGAGGATTGCCTCGATTTGTCCCCACTCCGTTCTGTGATCTAATCGTCATAATCGCTCGCCAAGGATATCCGGGCCACACCCTCTCTGATTGGACAGATGAACATGCTTTCAATTCGTGGATAGTACAAAGGACAGTTATGCATCGAACCCCCGCTGAACTCCATGAATTCGTAGGCATCCACTACCGGCAACAACAGATTGGTTCAATTCTTACTGAAGCAGAACGAGTGAATGACCTCTTCATTCTCGATAATCTCATTGACCCAGAAGGTGATGTGGATGACCAACCACGCTACGAAATCATCGTTGAACTTCTCAGCAAGGATGGTCTGCGAACTACCTCCATCGAGCGCATTGGTCCAATAAGCCGCCTCAGCGTTGACATTCAATTCATGATGAACGATTGGAATTCTATACTCGAACGGTTCATGACTGAAGCAGATGGTTTCATCCAACCTTGACGCCGCATGGAGTTCAACCCTCAGAACCGTGCGCTGGCCCTCATAAGGGGCGGAAGATATACAATGGCCACGAGGCGGAACCTCAACCCTGAGGGGCATCTATGGCGGACCGGGCAGACCTTCTGGTGACCATCCAGACTGGCCGTCTTGAAGAACTGAAGGAGATTGCTGCGAATCACAGTATCTCTCGTACAGGTTCTGTTGAACGGTTGCGCGTCCGACTTATCGAACAATTGATTCTTGACGAAGAAGAACTGGCCTGGGATGGCATCCAGGACATGTCGAATCGTCACCTTACAGATATCCTCAAGGTGTTCGGAATCAAGAGTTCAGGATCACACAAGGACAAGAGGCAGCGCCTATGGCTCCATGTTCACCAAGACCCGAAGACGCTGAGTATAGACACACTCTCTGACATGAATCGCGATGACCTTCACGAACTGTGTGCTCGACTAGAGATGCCACGGTCAGGGAACAAGACGCAATTGGTTGCTCGTGTAGGAGGAGTTCTCTCATCACAAGAAGGTGCATGGGGGCGCATCAAGCGATCCGTCAAGCGAGGGGCTGTTGCACCTGCAAGAGTTCCCGCCACCCGGAAAGAAGTCCCCGTCACAGTAGAGGAAACTCCCAGCCAAGAGGAAGAAATGGATGTGTCAATCATCCAAGAGCAAACGGCTATCGAAGAAGATACTTCTGAAGATGAAGTGGTAGAGGTACCTCTTGATGAGAAGGTCTCTGATGAGGTAACAGAGGAGGCGGTGGTCGAAACAAGGCCCCTCAATTCAACTATTGAAGCCGGCGCAGAAATTGCACTGAATGACCTTCAAAGCCGCGAGGCGGAGGTTCGATCACTAATCAGGGACTTCCTACTACTAGGCGAGCATACTCCTGAGGACATCTCGGCATTCATTGAGGACCTAACACCACGCGGTTTCGCAGTCGAACATTCGATTGTAAGAGACGCTGTCCTTAACCTAGTGGAAGAGATGGCAGAACGACGAGCTGCAGAGCAAGAAGCGCAATCACTCCTTCCAGGATCTTGGCGTGAGAGGCAGGCAATTCGCCGGTTTGAAGAGCAGCGTAACTCACTCCTCGATGTTCTTGAAGAAACCCTTCTTTCTGCACGAGGAGACATCCCCGCCGCAAGGATGGGTTTCGAAAATCATGCTCGTGAGAGCGGATTAGACCTTGATCTACCTGCAATCAGCGGCCGAATACATGCTCTTTTTGACCTCCAAATTTCACTAAATGAAATGGAAATGAATGTTGACCCAGTCGCAGCACGGCGCGACCGAGCCATTCGCCTACTACTCCGCAGAGTCGACGAAATCGATGCGACCGCTCGTGCAACTCTTGAACGAATGGAAATGCAAATTGAATCACTAGAGCGTATCGTAGAGACTGTGATTCGTAGAAATGATGGACAATTCACTTCATTGGAACACTCCCTCATGATTCGATTTCTTGAACGGCGTGGATGGGATGCAAACCATCCAGAAGTTCGCCCACGTCTGATTGCAGCAGCAGGAGCTCTTGCCGTCGAGATGGGCTACATCTCCGAGGATCAAATGCCCACTTTACCAGGACAGATTGCACTCGACCCAGAACGTGTCACCAATGTAGTCGAAACGCTGAACGAAGTTTTGGAATCATTCGGACGGAAGCCAGCTAGAACGGTGGAAGAACTTGACAAAAATAGCGAAGAGGGGGTAGCCGACGAGGCAGAGGTCGCTCGACGGACTCTCGATGCTGCAGATGCGGTCCTTGACCGTCTCCGTAAGATGACCGAAGAAGGCGCCTGACTAGTTGACTGTCGCGTGATAGGTCTGGATGACTCGCGTCACAGATTCAATATCACGGATCTCACGGTTCACGAGATCAGTGAGAATCTGTTCCTTCTGCCGGACAATCGCTTCGAAATCAGCAGGTGTACAGCCCTTTGCGGCGCAGATAATCTCTCGAACCTTGCTCGGAACACCGGTCTCGACAATCTTGCCCTGGCCTGCATCATACTTCCAGATAGGATTCAGTCGTGGTGTGTCGCCTTCCATGCCTGCAATCTCAGCCACCTCGGTGATTCGGCGGATGTTCTTGCCACCTACATTCAAACGCGCCTGCATGATAATCAAATCAAGTGCACTGAGCATAATGGCTGGAACTGCCATTGGAGGATTTACCAGACGCTTGACCGTCTCGTTCGCCGTGTTGGCGTGAAGGCTCCCGAACGAACCATCGTGGCCTGTGTTCATCGCCATGAGTAGAGTTGCGGCTTCTGGACCTCGAACCTCACCGACAATCACGCGATCTGGGCGCATCCTGAGGCTTGACTTCAGACAATCGTTCATGTCAATCTCAGAAGTACCGTCCGGGCGATGTGCACGTGTTTCCATTCGCAGCCAATGATCGTGATGAATGGACAGTTCAGCAGTATCCTCCACCGATAGGACACGATCAGACCATGGAACAAACATCCCAAGACAATTCAACGTGGTAGTCTTACCTGAACCAGTACCTCCTGCGATAACGAAATTTGCAGGCTTGGCACCCATACCATCAACCCAAGTCCAGAACATCGCAGCAAGTCGTGGTGAAACAGTCCCCCAACGGATGAGGTCCACAATGGTGATTGGATCTTCACGGAACTTTCGGATTGTGAGAGTTGGACCGTCAGGTGAAACGGGGGGGATGGTACCATTGACACGCGAACCGTCAGGTAGACGCCCATCGAAAATCGGGACCATGCCTGGACCATCACCCAAGGGAACGTCAGTGAATGATGCAATATTCTTGGAAATCTGAATGCCCTCTTCATCCTCAACCCAGATGTTTGTTCGGCACATTCCATGCTTACGATGAGCAATCTTCACGCACTGCTTCCCACCATTGTACATCACTTCCTCAAGATCATCGTCATCGAGGAGTACCTGCAATACACCGTAGGGGTTTGCAGCAATCTGCCCATTGAATTCGTAAAACGGTGTAGGATGCCCTTCTTCACTGTAGATGATGACGTCGCCGTATTGATCAATGATATCTGCCATGTAATTCCCTCAAAATAGATTCCCTGCGACCAAATAGACGCCTTGGAAAAGAACGGTCGATATGAGCATCCCCAGTGGGGCGGTCCATACATACTGACCCAACCGGTCGAGCATGCGACCACTAATCACAACTGTCACACCTGTAGCAGCTGCGGAGAAGATGTAGAGGGCATTCAAGGTTGAGCCCAATGGATAACCTGTAGCAGGCCCTGCAAACACGCCGACAATGAATCCGGTAATCACTGGAAGCATCAATGCCATGAGAATAATCATGGTAAAGGCCTGACCAAACACCTTCTCCTCTTTCATGCGAAGAAGAGTGTTGAGTTTCTCATACTCAATGCTCATCCGATAGGTGACATCCTGAAGCGGAGCATTCTGTTCAAGCGCAGCATCGAGCAAATTTACAACTCGCTGAACCATAGTGCTCCTAGTCTCAATAGCGAAACGGGCCAGAGCCGCACTGAATGATGTGGCTTGAGCCCGTTCAAGAGCGACATCGAGCAACTTGCCTGCCTCGTCATTTCTAGATTTAGCAACATCAGCGAAGGCCTGTTCAAGACCAAGGCCCGCACCTAGTTCAGCGGAAATCAACTCCAACATCTCAGGGAGCGCGCGCTCAATGCTACGGCGGCGACTATGCTCACGCATCAACGGAATCGCACCACCTAGGCAGATGACGGCAAGGGGAAGCAGGAGCATTGCGGCAGGATTGTCGTTAAGACGCTCCATCAACTGCCAAATCATATCCTCACCCTCATACTCCAGGATCCTTCGTATGTGCCTTGAGACCAATCAGGGCCATGATGATTACAGAAATCGTGTAACCAGCCATCGAAATCATGTTCGCAGTGGCGGGCGACGGTGCAGTAATACCTGCAACTGGGACTGTGAATAAGTAGGGCATGACTGCGACTAGTGGTAGCATAATCGGGCCAAGCATGCCAACGGTGAGTAGACCTGTGGGCATACCTTCGAGAGCTTCGATGTACTTCTCAATCCGCTCAGTACGCTCCTCCTCCTCACGATCGGCTTGACGGCGGAGATCCTCAATGAGGTCTGTATTCGATGTCACATTCGTTTTCAGAGTGTTGAGAAGACGCTTGTACCCTGTGGACTTCGTCCGCGTGGCTGCCTTTGTCAGTTCATCTTCAAGTCGACGACCATCATTAACACCCTTCATGATACGTTCCATGTCGACGCTGATCGCCCCGTATCCACCTCGAGCGAGATTAATCAGGACTGATTCAAGACCGATACCGGCTCCAAGAAGAACGTCAAAAGCACGCAATGCAGCAAGAAGGTCACGTTCTTCGGATTCCATGCTCAGGCCTCCGCATCCTCAACTAGCACCAATCGGATGATCTGTGTGTCCGAGTCATAGTCCAACTCCTGAACGGCCACGAGCATTTCACGGTCGAGGAATGGATCGATGAAGGCAGGTTGTCCGGCACGGAAAAGGCCCTCAAGAACCTGATAACCTGCGGTGTCAACCTTCAACATCAAAGTGTAAACAGCTGATTCCGAACCTTCGTCTCGAAGGTCGTCACCTTCGCCTCCACGAACTAGGGTTCGTTCGATTCGTCGCTTGATATTGACATGTACGGTACAGTTCTCCAACTGCATCCATTCACCCTCATTGGCGCGGATGAAACAGGAGATGCCAGACATTGTAACCCACCCTGAACAGGCCCCGTGGGGGCATGAAGGTATCCCCTTCACTACTAATCAAAGGAGGCTGAAGTAACCGAAGGTCTCCTCTACAATCATCGCATCCACATCCCTCAGGTCATCGATGACCTCCTCGGCTGCCAAACGTCCAACGCCTATGTCAAGACAAGAGCGGATCAGGGAATCATAGTCGACTGGTTCACTCGCTGAACCAAGAACATCAAGGATGCATGCCTTGGCCATCGTCTTCGCATCCTCCTCACTTGTCTGACTCAAATCGACTACTGGAGGTTGCGCCGGTGCTGGCTCGGTGGCATCGGCTTCAGGAATCGCCTCCTTGGGCGGAGGAGTTCCTTCACCCATACTGATGGCATGCATGACTGCGAGTTCGTAAGCGGAAATATCCACGTCCCCATAATGTGAACGGGCTCGGATCATACCATCGATAAGATCCGTTGGAATACCTGCATTGCGATACACTCCAGCATCCGCATCAAGTTCCTTTGCTTTGCGATGGGCATCAATCCGCCGCATTGTTGAATCCGCGGTCCGAGCCAACCAAGTATGGTAACGCTTGGAATCTATCTCACTGAATGCCTCGGCCCTAATGCTGGTGAATACGCCTCCATCCTCGGTCTCATAGTGGCGCGAGCGACCCAACATCAACATCAAGAATCGATCACCGCGTTCAAACTTCGCAAGAACCTCCTCGGCATCAGCATGAAGTTCAGGATTGAATGGTGCTACATCGAACATATGCAAACCAGATGGGTCGCGTAGACGACCTCGATATCCTGGGCCACTCTCAGTATCCCTTCGTTCCATACTATCGATTACACCTGCAACGAGCATCCTCGAGGTCTTCGCCCCAAGTTTGGTCACAATGAATGAGGGGTCAAACTCCCCTTGGCCGATAATCGGAAGAGATGATTGAGAGAACTCTACAGAGAACATTCGCAGAGCTGGTTGACGCATCCTTGAACCTCCCATACTCACAAGACCACCCCCCAATCAGCACGGACCTTGGCGGCGAGAACCGACGGATCTGAGCCCTCGATTGTAGCTGAATCAGCCATAATCATCACACCCCTATCATCAACGATTCCTCGACCCTTAATCCGCATGCGTTCGCCAAACCAACGCTCTCGAAGACCCTTCAAGAACTCTGCACGTCCTTCATTCTCAATTCGTTGACGTATCTCGTCCATGGTCTCACCAGTTAGAGCCTCAGTGGGGCCGCGACCAAGTAGAAGATTGGCCGTTGCAACTCCATCGTCAATTACGAAACGGAATCGAAGATCATCCACACCTTCGACGACATCGTGTTCTGCACAAACACCATCACGAAGGACACGCCGGCATTCGGGGCATCGCTGAATAATTCCGCAATCGTCTCTGATAACGAGAATATCTCCCGCAGTAGAGATACCATCCCTTGAACCACCTTGAGCGAGTTCCCACAACTGAAGTTCGACCACGTGGTCAGCCGGGTCAATCTTCCCCCACGAGGGTTCTCCTAAGGATTCAATCTGAGATGCTAGGTCAACAGTGATGTCTGGAGTACCCTGCCATGCACGAATGCGAGCATCCTTGACCAATACTGCTTCACCAGGGACTAGATCGATTGGCTCCCATACAGTCATCTTACAACGGCCGCTTGGATCAAGGACTCGAACACTCAGAAGGCTCTTCTCTTCCCCTTCGCGAGTGAAGGTGCGGGTTTCCATGGATTCAATCTGAACGACAACCGACACATCCCGCATCCCATCACGAATATCTGCAATGGTCAGCCGAGAAGAGGTCTCAAGTTCCGATATCTCAGGGAAAGCAGCGTCTCGGAAGACCTCGATACTAGTTCTATCACTGAAATTCAATTCGGGAGTATCGCGGAAACGGCGCACATTCGCACCTTCGAAGCGAAGGAGCTCACCAACCTCATGATTGAAGGAACCCCAACACAGGAAGCCCATCTGCCCTGTAGAGTCTGCCAATTTACCGCGAACAACATCGATTGTCCCGCTACCATCTCGCTTGGTGATAACATCTGGACGGACTGCAATGACACGAGCCACGATAGATACAGGCCCCTCCATCGTGGAGGCGACAGAGAGATCTACCGGCTCAGAAGTAGGGAGAGGATTCGCTCCTCCTTCCTGCAATACTACAACGCGACTGCTTTGATTCACATTTAGAGAACGCTTTCCCTTGTACTCGTTTACAGAGACGCCTTCCAGTCGAACAATCGCTCCAGGTCGAAGATTCTCTCCATTATTGCCCCAATCCTTGTAATCCCAACGAACACTCTCCTTGCCATCGAACGGCGAGTCCTCAATCCAGCCGAATGCAATCTGTCGCTCTTCGCCTCGAACCATCTGGGACCTCGGCGTATAGCTGACAACGCGAACTTCGATTGTAATGTCACGATCATTTGCTCCAAGTTCTTCGAAACTCTTCACAGTGCGACCAACAGGTGCAGATTTAGGAGTGGGCATCGATACCTCCGCATTCGCGGACTTGAAACGGTTCATGATTGACCGTAATGCATCACCAGGTTCAATGCGAAACTGTTCCTCATACTTCTGGAACTCCGCCCTCACCTCTTCAGCATCAGCATCAGGTATCTCATCAGTTACTTGCTTGACAAATGGGTCATAATCGGACATGTCGTTCTCTCCTCAAGCGAGGATGAACGTCAACAGCCTCGAACGACGAGCCGGATCCTGTGGAATGCACAGGAGGGATGGCTCGGCGCGTGGTTGAGGTAGTCGGAACACCACATCGCCTCCAGTTCTGTGCGCTCCACGGTGACGGTAGTTAAACTCAACCTGTTGCCTTTGAAATGCTCTCAATCGGACCGGTGGCCTCTTGACAGTTGAAGGATACGTATGGCCTGATGAGGGAGCCGTTCCGGTTCGAAGGCGTTGATGTCGAGGCAGGCACAGCTGTCAGGATACCAGTGCAATTTGGCCTTGATCCGTTAGGGCGTCAATTAGAGATCCCAGTTCATATTCTACATGGATCAGAGGACGGGCCAATCCTTGGTATCACCTCAACGATTCATGGTGACGAACTCAATGGTGTGACAATTATTCGACATTTGCTTCACGGAATGGACCTGAATCCAGGTACAAAAGACGACCTTGTTACTCCTGAGACATTGTCTGGAACTCTGATTGTTGTCCCTGTATGTAATCCAGAAGCAGTAATCATCCACTCGCGCCGTTCCAGCGACGGGAGGGATCTGAATCGTTGCTTCCCAGGTACAACGACTGGAACACATTCATCTCGACTAGCACATACCCTATTCCACCGTATAGTGACACGCTGCGACTACCTAATCGACCTGCATACTGCACCTTCAGAGCGTACAAACGCCCCCCATGTGAGAGCCGATTGTGATGACTCGAAAAGCAAGGAACTCGCCCGTGCCTTCGGCACACCGATAGTACTACACTCAATTGGGCCCGCCGGGTCCCTAAGACGATGCTCAACCCAAGAAGGGATTCATGCTGTTCTACTTGAAGCAGGCACTGCAAATGTATTCGAGGGGGGCGCCATAACTGCAGGAGTCCGAGGCATCATGAATATCCTCGTTCACCTGAAGATGATTCAAGGCACTATTCGGAAGCCGGATTGGAGATTAATCGTACGGACCTCGCAATGGATTCGGTCGCCACGAGGAGGCATGCTTCATCCACTGATTCAAGTCGGTGAACTGGTGGTCGAGGGGCAACCCATCGCACAGATTAGCAACCCTCTGAGTGGAGAAGTCGAGGAAATACAAAGTCCACTCTGTGGTGTGGCCGTAGGGCTGGCAACTGCACCACTTCTCCGAGCCGGTGAACCTGTAGCAAACATCGCCTCAGTCAACAAGAAACGGATGAGAGAACGGATTAGAGATTCGCCGATGACCGGTTGGAAATTCGAAGATGTCGCTGAGACATTGGAAGATATCGCTGAGGATGCTGACGGCCTACCTATCGACGAACAGCCGGAAGACTGAGGATTCCTCCATGCATCTACCCTACTTCGGATACGGGTCCAATCTAAACGAAGAAGATTGGAATCGAATCTCAAGTCGAACCGCTTGGAACAAGACACTTCTCCCAATCGAAGGTGCCCATCTATTGGATCATGCACCAATCTACCACTATTATTCGAGCACTCGAAATGGAGGTGCACTAGATGTAATTCCAACACGAGGAGCAAGAACTGTAGGAATGCTGTTTGAAGTACAAGAGGGGGAACTCAAAACCCTAAACAAAAAAGAAGGACATCCGAATGCCTATGATCAGAATCGAGTTTTTGTCCAGACAAACAACGGTGATATTATCGAAGCACTTACCTACGTCGTCAACGATGATCGCCGCGAAGAAAAATTCGTGCAACCAAGTGATGATTATGTTCAATCTGTCCGTGATGGGTTGACTAGGTTCGGACTAAATCCTGAGGCACAAGATGCCGCATCTAGAGATGAAAACGATGCAGGATTCTGTGAATACGTCTTCGTCTACGGCACATTGCGCGAAGGTGAAGAACGAGCATCATCAATGGTCGAGAATAGAAGTAGCCCATGGATCGCAGGAACCGTACAGGGAGAATTGAGAGACCTAGGATTATATCCGGCTCTCATTCAAGGCAAGGACTGCATTCATGGCGAATTGCACCAGTACACACAGATTGGTGACGTTCTCAAACGGCTAGATCGGATAGAAGGGCACGAGGGGGTTGGGAAATCAGACAATTTGTATGACCGCATCCTAATCGATGTCACGACGGCTTCGGGAATTGTCCAAGCCTGGACCTATCGCATGCGTGAACAAGCGGGCTCCCGGATTGAATCAGGCGATTGGAAGAGACGATGAACGACCTTATGCAGTCCGCATTCCAGTGAGACGCATGGAGGGCGCCCGAATAGGTATAGTGACCGTATCGGACCGGGCTAGTGAGGGCATCTATGAGGACCTCTCCGGACCTGAAATACATCGCATCCTCGAAGATATTTTGATTACAAAATGGACCCACATAACACGAATTATACCCGATGAACGAGAAGTGATTGAATCTACACTCATTTCACTATGCGACACTGAAGGATGTGACCTCATCGTCACGACTGGAGGCACCGGACCTTCTCCGCGAGATGTCACACCTGAAGCGACTGAATCTGTATGTGATAGAATGATGCCAGGATATGGAGAACTAATGCGAGCTGTTTCACTCCGTCATGTCCCTACTGCTGTGCTCTCTCGTCAAACTGCAGGACTTCGTGGGACTTGCCTCATCGTGAACTTACCCGGTTCCCCGAAGGCGATTAATGAGATACTACCTCACCTCTTCGAATCAATACCCGCCTGCATTGATTTGATGGGCGGACCGTTCATCGATACCGATCCGGAACATGTGGTCGCCTTCCGTCCGAATCATCGTTGAAGTTAGCCAAAGGATTCAACACAGGAGTACTGAAGCGGAACCCATGGCGAAACTCAAGAGCGGATTCGAGCCCACCCGTGCACAAGATGAACTACGTGACATCGAAGTCACACTGGACTTTACTAAGAACGCACTTGCCTCTGTCCTATATCGCCAGGGCGACACAATGGTCCTCGCATGTGTAACCAAAGAGAGATCCTTGCCACGGTGGTTTCCCCGTGACGCTACAAAGGGCTGGGTCCACGCCGAGTATTCCCTCATGCCAGCATCCACAGATTCCCGTTTCCGCCGAGAACGTAATGGTGCGAAAGGGCGGACTCAGGAAATAGAGCGGTTGATCGCACGTTCACTTCGCGCTGCTGTCGACCTTGAAGCACTGGGGCCAATTGCATTGAACATAGATTGTGACGTCATGAACGCTGATGGTGGCACCCGCTGTGCCTCCATTACTGCTGCAGGCATTGCACTCCGACTTGCCATACGCCGCCTCATTCGCTCCGGCCAGTGCCTACCCGCTTACGTGCGGGAAGAAGCGAAGGAGTCCGGCGAAGACCCGGCTACTCTCACCGAATCAGAGATGGCTGATCACGAAAGGGCCGTCATGCCACATGATCTCGCCGCGATAAGTGTAGGACTCCTCGAAGGCGAGGTCTACGCTGATCTCGATTACATGCTCGATAGTAACGCAGATGTCGACATGAACCTCGTGATGACTTCTAACGGACAATTTGTCGAGGTCCAAGGAACTGGTGAGGAAGCAACTTATTCACCTGACGAGTTGAATTCTCTAATCTCTTCTGGAATCGACGCTATGTCTGTCCTTTTCGAACTACAGAGAACCACACTGGCAGATGTCTGAATAGACACTGAACCTAACACAAGCCTTGAAGGGCAATCCGTGGTGGGCGGAACGCTGCGACGGTAACTCAGTTGGGAGAGTGCCAGACTGAAGATCTGGAAGTCGCCGGTTCAAGCCCGGCCCGTCGCACCTTCTCAGAAGACGTCGTCCTCGTCCTCGTCCTCTTCCTCAAAGGAAATTCGATTGTTAGCTGACTTCTTTGACGCCTTCGCAGTTTCCTTTTCAGGTGCTTTCGCAGGGGCCTCAGCCTTCTTGGCACCAGCATTTTCGGCTTCAGCCATAGCACCAGTACGGAGACGTGCCTGCTCCTGCTCCCGTGCAAGAAGTTCTGCTGGGTCAAGGCCTGCTTCAAGAGCAAGTTTGTAGCGACGTTCCTCCAAGGCACGACGCTCGAGTAACTTCTGCTTAGCCTTGTCATACTGCTGTAGCATGTACATCGCGTCATGCTCAAGCAATGGTGAATCCGAGATTACAGTGACATCCAGCCAATCACCCTCTTCAGCGAGATATTCAGCAAGAGGTTCGAACTTCAAATCGGACTTCTTGAGCTGTGTGTAATGCATCGCATTTCCACCACGATGTTCGATTCCAGAGAAGTGGCAATAGAACGTCTTCCCACCATACTGCTCCCGGACCTGATCAAATAGTTCACCAAAGTCCTCGGATGTCCTCAGTGAACCGTTACCACGTGCATGGATATGTGCCATATTGAGGACTGGAACGGTGCCTTCCACATGGTTGACCACTTCGAGAACCTCATCCAATGTACCCCACAGCGACTGCTGGCCACTCGTCTCAACGCCAATTAGAGTTGGTTCATTCTCCAAAACCCATGGGAAGGCGGCATAGTCAATCTCATCCTCCTCGTTACCCCAAAGTTGGCGGCACCTCTCAACTACACCCTGGAGGATGTTTGCAAGGTGCTCATTGGTCTCCCGACCGGCTTTACGTTCGCCATAAGGACCGACGTGATATGTGATATGTCGAGCATTGATGACCTTAGCTGCTTGAAGGCTGGTTTCCATCTTCATCAGTGTGCGTTGGCGGGAACGGCGATCTCCGAGTAAATCGGCATAGTATGGGCCGTGCATGTTCATCTCGAAATCAGATTTCCAAGACAAAATACCAGCCTGCCAATATTCGTTGAAATGTTGTGGAGTTACGGTGCGAACAGTCTGAATCTCCATCGTTTCTAGGCCAAGTGCCGTTATGTCGTCCATTCCTTCAACAATAGTACGACCTTTACAGGAAAGAGGAACCCCCGCTGGTCCGAATCTCAATGGCATGGCTAGCGCTCCCCCGACCTCCCGTCGCACCGGGTGGTTGTTCAAAAGGGATGTTACGCCAACAACCTTGTTTGAAAATGAGATTAGAGGGGGTTTTCAATCAGAATATGGCTGAGACATCGTCTTAACCTCGCACACTCTCGAAGTTAATACATGAAGAACGCGCAAGGCACTAGGCCAGCGATTGTTCTCGTAGTTTTACTCTTATTCTCACCCATGATTCAAGCCGTTGAACCAGGTGCCAAAACCGACCCTGGGCCAGATCACCATCTACTTGGACTCCCTACCGACACCTATCCCATTGATGGATGGGGGCACCATCCGAACAATGACGGATACAATCAACAAAATGACGATTTAATCCGACTTACACCCTCTCAAGGTGATCCTGAGAATGCTTGGGTTGCTCGAGCTGATTTACTAAGCCCGAGAGAAATTAGTAACATCGCTTGTATCCAGAACTCATCCATTCCAGATGAATTAGGCATCTCCGATATGAATTGGCTCTGGGGCCAATTCATCAGCCACGATATCGACTTCACTCTGACTCAGAACGGACGTGTCGCAGGAATACCAGAAAGATTGGACATCGTAATTCCTGATGGTGATCCTTGGATGGACCCCTCTGGAACAGGTAGTAATCTGATTATGCTGTTCCGTTCACTCTACAATACGTCGAATGAAAACGACACACAACCTCGTGAACATCCTAACTCAGTAACCGGTTGGTTGGATGGTTCTGCTGTTTATGGATCAACACCAGCCGTAGCCTCGTGGTTGCGGACCGGCGAAGGAGGTCACCTCAAGATTACTGAGAACGAAAACGGCCCTCTACTACCTCTGGCAGATCCAGATGATGATACTGCACCCGGAATGAGTTTCGTCGGATTCTCCGCATCTGAGCGATATATCGCAGGTGACTCACGGGCGAATGAACATGCGGCTCTGACTGCAACACATATTCTGATGATCAGGGAACACAATCGAATTGCGGATCTACTTCACACACAACATCCTGATTGGTCCGATGAGCAAATCTATCAGACGTCGAGGAAATACGTAACCGCCCTGATTCAAAAAGTGACTTACGACGAATACCTGCCATCAATGGGCGTCAACTTACCGGAATACCAAGGATTCAATTCAACAATCGACCCAAGAGTCACAAATGCGTTTGCGACCCTTTCTTTCCGAATGGGGCATTCTCAGATTGGTGTACTAACCGAACGCTTGCATGAGAACCGTTCTTCGATACCTTCTGGACCTATCGCTATGCATGATGGATTCTGGAATCCTAACTCATTAGTGACAGATGGAGGCATTGAGCCCATCTTCCGTGGCCTAGCGTATACAACACAGGAAGCGAACGATGTGGGCTACATTGATGCACTCAGAAATAGGATGTTTGGAGTCCCTGGCAAAGGAGGCATGGACATGTGTGCGATTGATATCCAACGTGGGCGAGACCATGGAATCCCAAATTATGGAACATATCGCCAAACTCTCGGACTACAACCCGTGAACAATTGGTCAGATATCACAAGCAACCCTGATACAATTCAAAAGATGGAGTTGGCCTATTCAGACATCAATCTCGCCGATCCTCTCATGGCAATGTACGCTGAAGAACATCCCAACGATGGGGTACTGGGAGAAAGCATGCATGCACTTCTTCTAGACCAGTTCGTGCGATTACGCGATGGCGACCCTCTATTCTATCTAAACGACCCAGATCTACAATCATCACTCGAAGAGATTGAGGAAACGACACTCTCAGACATCATCCTGAGAAACAGTCGCATAGAGGCACTACAATGTGACTCGATGTTTGCTGAGACGGATCTCGCTGCCATGGATTGCATCAATGAGAACCTCGGAGACGAAATTATCCCTGACCCCGTCGTCATCATAGGTGAAAACGAGAAAGAGTTCGTGCTGAATGCCTACTTCACCGAACAGACCAACCGCTCCGGGCTAGACCAGATTGAACTCGGCCAGCCGTTACAATTCTCAAGTTATGGACCCGGTATCGCCGCAGAAGATTGTGATGGAGACGGGCGTATCGATCTTGCCATCGGAGCTATGTTCGACCAAGAAGGCTGGGAAACAGATAGCCCTCCTAGTGATGGAAGAATGCACATGTATCGGAACATTGGTGACAATCGATTCGTGGATATTACCGAAGCATCGGGTTTGCCGATGGCTAACTCCACCTCTGTAGGCCTCACATGGGCGGACTACGATTCAGATGGCGACATGGATTTGCATGTCGCTAATTTCGGCAACGTAACCTTGACGAGAAACGACACAGGGTCGCCAAATGCATTGTACCAAAATAATGGGGACTGCACCTTTGTTGATGTTGCACCGGAAGTTGGCATCGATAATCAGGGGCATTCGTCCAAGGGAATCTTCGCTGACTTCGATCATGATGGTGACCTTGATCTATATTCCATGAACTTCGGCCAGGTCTCCGAGGCCCAGATGGCCATCAAGGAAGACACTAACATCCTCTATCGTAACCTTCTCCGAGAAAGTGGGGCAGCCACTTTCGAACCGATTACCATCGCCGCAGGAAATGTCGTAGGAGGTGGCCTCTACCCTAGCGAAGAAGGCGAAATATACACTGGAGTTCCCACCTCGATTGCCCTTACTGCCCCCGAGAATCCTTCCGCACAGATGGCAGTACATTCGGACTTTGACTCTGAAGGAAACGGTTCAGGAATGTCTTGGGCAGGGCTCTTCCACGACATGGATTCCGATGGATGGGAGGATATCTTCATTGCCTCCGATTTTGGTTTCTCCCCTATGTATCGGGGCAGTGAATCGGGCATATTTGAGAAGACGACCTTCGAGGACGGATTCATCTACCCAGGTACAGGCATGGGGGTCCACGCAGGCGACATAGAGGGTGACGGAGACCTAGATATGTGCGTCAGCAACTACGGACCTAACTTCCTCTGGATTCAGGAGGAGCCACGGAAGTGGGACGAAGTCGCGCACATGAGAGGATTCTCAGAGAACGTCCTAGTCAACTGGGATTGTAGGTTCATTGATGTCGATTTAGACGGTGATCTCGATTTATGGTTCGGCGTGGGACGAATCAACCCATTTACTGCTCTCAACAACAATTCGCTGTACATTAACGACGGAGATGGATACTTCGTAGATGCCATCGAGCAAGCCAACCTACTGGACCAAGGCCGAACCATGGGTTCTGCGTGGGCGGATTTTGATGGTGATGGCGACCTAGACCTTGTTACGGGGGACACAAACCTAGGAATCCGCTTCTTTGAAAACGATGCAGCACAGCGTGATGGAGTGTCCTGCGTTGTCATCGACCCCTATTCCAACGGCGATGGTAACATCCACATCGATGGTATTGGAGCAAATGTTGACTTCCATCTAAGCAACGGCAAAGTGGTTCGACAAGCAATCCTAACAGGAGCTGGATTCAGCGGTTCTACAGTAAGTGAAGCCCGACTCGGAGTCCCCTCTGATGGAGCAATCGACAAAGTTGTCATCCATTGGAACGATGGGAATACGACCACAGTGGAACGATTGACAACAGACGAACCAATGAAAATCGCCTACAACCCTGATCTAGAGAGCGAACAGCAGTCTTTCCTCATCGAGATAATCCTGGGAACCTGTGTAATTCTCGTTCTTGGAATGCTTGTTTTCAATGCACGATCGAAGGAGGATGAGGGCCCGCCCCTCTGACCGAAAATGACGGGTATCTGAAACCCATACGGAGAGTGAAGATCATGCGAGGCGACGTGAAATCAGTCATCTCAGCATTCCGAAGTGGTAAACCAGTTTTGGTATTCGATTCCGCCTTCAGAGAACAGGAAACAGACCTCCTGTTCCCCGCCGCAACCGTCACGCCTGCAGACATGAGGACGCTACGTCGAGACTGTGGTGGACTGCTATTCCTCGCTATCGGCAACGAAGTCGGAGAGGGTTTCGGATTACCATGGCTCCAAGATCTCCACAGTCATGAACACCTTGTCGAGGAGCATCCTGTTCTGAGCCACCTAATCACAAACGATTTGCAGTACGATTCCAGATCCGCGTTCACACTCAGTCTCAATCATCGTGAGACGTTTACAGGGATTACTGACCGGGATCGGGCACTTACCACCCGTCGCTTTGCGGAGCTCTGGGTTGAACTCAAGGAATCCGGAGCAGATCCCGAAGTATGCATGAAGGCACTTGGTAAGGAATTCAGAACCCCTGGCCACATCCCTGTCTGCCGCGAGAGTCCAGGAGGGATCACGAACCGTCAAGGACACACAGAACTCGCCGTCGCTGTAGCAAGAATGGCGGGAATGCCTCCCGTAGTCATTGGCGCGGAGATGCTTCAGCCCTACGGGGATGCTGCTCTGCCTGTCGAGGAAGCTATCGCCTATGGCGAGAAGCATGGTATACCATTTGCAAGCGGCCAAGATATCCTTGAAGCGATGGAGCGCGGGGGTAAGGAATGATGACACGAGTAATGGCAGTAGGCGTGTTTGATCTTCTCCACGCAGGTCACCTCCACTACCTTGAGCAGGCGAAATCTCTCGGAGAGCACCTCACCGTGGTCATCGCTCACGACGATACTGTGCGGAAAAGAAAACACGAACCTGTCACAGGAAGTGACCTTAGATGTCGATTAGTAGCAGGCCTCAAACCTGTGGACGTAGCTATCGTTGGGAATCATCCAGACACACCAATGTATGCAATTCTCAACACCGTGAAACCGGACATTATTGCTCTAGGCTACGATCAAGAACACGCCGAAGAGCGAATCAAGAGAGATCTTCTAGATCAAGGACATACAGAAATCAAGGTATGTAGGGTCAGTGGACTCTCCGATGACCTTGATGGTACGCGCAAAATTATTGCTAGAATTCTGGAAATGCGAACACAGAAGGAGGCGGAATGATGTTTACTGGTATCGTCGAAGGTATGGCAACACTCCGGTCCAGCAAAGACAACGGTGACCACATACGTTGGATAATCGATCTTCCTGCAGGGGTTGGTGCTGGACTCGAAGTAGGTGCCAGCGTCGCTCTCGATGGCGTCTGCTTAACAGCAGTCAACATTGATGCCGATGTAGCATCTTTTGATCTAATCCAAGAGACACTCGATCGTTCTACACTCGGACTTAGAACCCCTGGAGACTCACTGAATATCGAACGAGCCCTACGCTACGGAGATGAAGTTGGAGGACACCTTGTCTCTGGCCATGTGATGGGAGTTGGCACCGTCGCCTCCATCTCCTATGCAGACGATACTGCTGACCTCAGAATCGATGCACCCTCTCATATTGAAGACTACATCTTTGAGAAAGGATACATCGCCATCGATGGTATTTCACTGACCGTCGGTGAAACCCAAAATGGAGGATTCAACCTCCACATAATTCCTGAGACACTTCGTCGTACCACTCTCGGACAGAAAACCTCCGGTTCATTGGTCAACATCGAGATTGATGCCATGACCCAAGCAGTGGTCGACACCGTCAAGCGTGTGATGAAAGGAGGTGTGTCACAATGACATCCATCGCGCTTGTCTGTGGCTCCTTCCACAAAACGGAGGTCGACGAGATGATTAGGCACGCGACCGCAGAAGCCGAAGAACACAATCTCGAAATTATGGAAATCGTATGGGTCCCCGGATCGATGGAAGCACCCTTGGCAGCAGCACGTCTCCTTGAGGACGAGGCCATCGCTGGTGTTGCCTGCCTAGGCATTATCGAGAAAGGAGAGACACAGCACGGACTCGCCATGGGTCAAGCCGTAATCAAGAGCCTGATTGACCTCCAACTTGGCTATGACAAGCCCATTGGACTAGGCATCATAGGCCCGGGAGCTGAACCGCATCATATCGCTCCCCGCCTCGAACCCCACGCGAGGAATGCTGTCGCTGCGATTGCACTCATGCTCTGAGGCGTAGCCATGTGGAATCGGATCAAAGTCGCTCTGGGGGCTATCCTCGGAATCTGGTTCATCTACATCGGAATCCAGCACTTTACTGATCCAGTATGGTTTGAACCGATAGTCCCCGATATTCTTGGCTGGCCACGGTTCTGGGTATGGGTCAGCGGTGTCGCCGAAATTATCGTCGGCCTCCTCCTAATCCTTCCAAGAACACGACGAATCGGAGGATTAGCCTGCGCTATCCTTCTCGTCATACTCTATTGGGCGAATCTGAACATGTGGATCAATAATATCGCAATCGGTGGACGAACATACGAACATCACTGGCATATCCTTCGGCTCCTAATTCAGACCGCACTAATCGGTTTATCCGTGTTTATCTGGGGAGGATGGGCATCCGATAATCACCAGCAGGATTGATGGAGCACCTGCCGTTCGGATGACCCCATGAGCGGCGAAAGCATCCACAATGTGATCATCATTGGCAGTGGCCCAGCAGGCTATACTGCGGGCCTATATGGTGCTCGAGCAATGCTTGAACCGCTCATGTTCGCCGGCTATATGTCAGGTGGCCAACTCATGCTAACAAGCGATATCGAGAATTTCCCAGGATACCCTCAAGGGATCGGGGGGCCCGAGATGATGATGCAATTACGCGAACAAGCAGAACGGTTCGGACTCAAGGTAGAGGACAAGAACGTCGAACGCATCGACACATCTTCCCAACCTTACAGCGTCTGGGTCGAAGGCGAGGAGCACAAAGCGCATGCACTCATTATTTGCACAGGAGCAGAAGCGATTTGGCTAGGAGTCGAAGGGGAAGAGGAGCAGAAGGGGCGTGGCATCTCAACATGTGCAACGTGCGATGGAGCATTCTTCCGCGACGAGGAAATCATCGTCATCGGTGGAGGTGATTCCGCCATGGAGGAAGCAACCTTCCTAACCCGCTTCGCAAGCAAGGTTACTCTAATCCATCGACGTGATGTATTCCGCGCCTCCAAGGTGATGCTGGAGAGAGCGGAAAATCATCCCAAGATTGAGATACGTACCTTCCGACAAGTGAAGAAGTGGCTATCTGATGAGAAGGGGCTCTCAGGTGCAATTCTGGAGGACCCCCGAGATGGGAGTACCGAGGAGATCGCCTGCACAGGAGCCTTCATCGCAATCGGTCACAAACCAATCACTGGATTCCTCGAAGGTCAGATTGAAACTGACGATTCAGGTTACATCATCCACAAAGATCACACAATGACCAGTGTTTCTGGTGTCTTCGCTGCAGGAGACGTAGTAGATACGAGATATAGGCAGGCGATTACAGCTGCAGGAATGGGGTGCCAAGCCGCAATTGATTGCGAAAAATGGCTAGAGGACAATGTCCATTGAATTACTCTTCACGACGAATATCGTGGCAGTTCATTGAATCAGATGTAACGAATCGTTCATTACGTGAATCGGGCTACTTAGCACCATGCAGCCCGGCCCCGATGAGGACCCTTTTGCCAGCGCGGCTGAAGATTTCCAGAACGCTATCGACTCATTTCAGACAAATCTTGACACCGACAAGACTCGCGCAGATCCCGCCCCAGTAATGAGTCAGCCAGTGCAAGCCGCTGCACCTGATCCAATCCCACAAACTCCAGGTCCAACACCTACCACCTTCACAGGCATGCCCTCACAACCAGTTCCAGGAAGTATCCCGGGTACTGCCGTTCCAGGGTCTAGTATCCCTGGCACAGCATCCCCTGCGGCTAATCCTGTGATGCTTGCAGGCCAGCCACAACCGACTATGGGTGTCCCGATGGGGATGCAAGGAGTAGGTGGAATGATGATACCACCCACAACAAATGCAGTTCTAGCACTGGTGCTCGGGATTCTGGGCTGGGTAGGTTGTGGAATCTGTACTTCACTGCCAGGATTCCTTGTCGCCCAATCCGCTCTAACTACCGCAAGAGCTTACCCAGGTCACCCTGACACTGGAATGGCACAAGCAGCAAAGTGGGTATCTCTAATCAATGTCATACTGTTTGGACTCCTCATCCTATTCTATGTCGCAATGTTCGTTATCTTCGCCAGTTCCGGGGAATTTGATTTGGGAATGTATGAGTGTGATAATGGTGAAATGATTTCCGAAGATTGGGTCAACGACGGAATGGAAGACTGTGCCGACGGGTCCGACGAGTACTGATTCCTCTGGAATGATTTCCATGGTCGAAAAGCCATGGATGAATGCACGATATACGCGACATAGATCGCTCCCTGACTTTGGTGAAATGGGGCAGAAATCTCTTGTCGAGAGTACTGTAATCTGTATCGGAGCAGGGGGACTTGGCTCTCCCGCTCTTTTGTACCTCGCTGCAGCAGGAATTGGCAGAATTCGTATCGTAGACAACGACGTCGTGGACGAAACGAATCTACAACGCCAAGTAATCCATTCGAACGCAGAAATCGGCGAACCAAAAGTCGATTCAGCAGCAAGGCGGATTCAGATGCTAAATCCCCTAGTGGAATGTGAAGCCCATCAAACGAGAATGACAACAGAAAATGCTCTCGATCTCCTGAAAGATGTCGATGTACTAATCGATGGAACAGATAACCTTCCGACTCGTTACCTGATTGACGATGCTTGCGCCATAATGGATATCCCATGGGTTCATGCAAGCCTGTTCCGCTATGAGGGGCAAGTCACCGTTTTCAATCACGAAAACGGCCCCCGTTATCGGGATCTACATCCAGACCCGCCTCCATCTGGCACCGTGCTCAACTGCGAAGAGGCGGGCGTAATTGGAGCGCTTCCTGGCATCCTCGGATCTATTCAGGCGATGGAGGCAATCAAAATTCTCAGTGGTATCGGAGAACCGCTCTCTGGCTGCCTCATGTTGATTGACACGAAAACGATGGAAACGCGACATTTGACCTATGAAGCCTCAACTACTCGTCAAGAGGTGACTGAATTGAACCGTCACAACGATTATGCAGAATCGGGATGTGCTACAGATGGAGGGATACCAATGAACTCGATGACTGTGACTGAACTGCACGACCTGATGCAGCAGGAGGAACCCCCGTTCGTGTTGGACGTACGCAGGGCGGAAGAGGAAGATATCTGTTCGATTCCAGATACCGATCTTCGAGTTAGACATACGGACATCCTAATGCACATCGACGAAATCCCCTCAGATCGTGTTGTTGTCATCTACTGCAGAAGTGGAATACGCAGTATGACTGCCATCCATGCACTCGCTGCAAGTGGCAGAGACCCGGAACTACTCCACAACCTGACTGGTGGCATCCTCGCATGGTCAGCAGAAATTGACCCCACGATGCCAAGATACTGAGCAATCCCATTCAGGAGTCCACTCAGGGATGCAAGATTCAAGTTAGGCAAGATGGACATCGGCCCATGCCATCCGTTCTCATCGCGGACGAACAGGATGGCCGGAGGAGTCTGTTGGCCTCCAGCATTGAGCGGAACGGCTTCAATGTAACACGGATCAGTACCCTACGACAATGCGAAGGTACAGCACTAGCCACGATGCCCGATGTAGTGCTAGTGGATGCCATCTGGACTACCGGGGATGCACTCGGGTCGTGCTCTAGGATGACCTCCGACCCAGAGTTCGCCCTAAAGTCTAGAATCGTCCTCCTCTCAAACCAAAGCGACGAAGATCATCTAATTGCAGCGACGCAGGCTGGGATCTCTGAAGTTATCCAAAAACCAGTGGATATGAATCTCCTTGTTACTCAACTGAACAAGCATGCAACGAAGGCCTTCGTACCTCCACCAGCGGAGATTAAATCGAAGGGAAAGAGTACCGGCGTCTTCGAAGTCAATGTTACTGCGGATGAACCAGGATGGGCTTTACCTATCCTCAAAGAAGTACTCGATGACGCTACAATCGACGAGGGATTTGTTCTCAAAATCCTCGATGATCTTGACTTAGATGGAGACGATGTAGAACCAGACCGTGTCCGTGAAATCCTTCGTGCGGCCTTCGACCGACTTATCGTCGGTACAGATGAAGATATGCCCGACACTGAGGATGAGGACGCTGAGGTCCGAAGTGCTCGAGTTAGTAGCAAGATGATTGAAGCGATGGAAAAGCGTGCAAAGGAGCTCGAAGAGGAAATTGCAATCTCGCTCGAACGTCTCATGGTTATGCCAGATGAAGTCGCCATTATTACGGACGAAACCGAGTATGAGAAGGTTGACCCGAATGCTCTCAATATGACGAGATTAAGCCTAGAAATGTTCGAAGAACTACTGTTCGAACTTGGACTACCTGGCCGGATTGAGGATACCACACTCCTAACCCAAGTCCAAGATGCGGCGCAAATGGCATCTGATGCCTTGGATGCGCTCGGCCGCAACAAGGATTGAGGCCGAATCGTTTGAATGGCGGCTTCGTCTGGTAAGTTTGAGGCACCGGAATGCAAGGCGAGATGAATCCGGTTCCTGGTGCGGAGTGGCGCCCGCGTCGCCATCTGGATTTTCATCATTCAATTTCCTCACAGAATGTCCGAGATGACCTACTCCGTTTCATCGCAGAGCGACACGACGGGCATCTCCGTTTAGTGGCCCACCTCTGGGATGAGACATACCCTGACACCATACATTGGGATGGAGCCGCATTCCACAGCGTCATGGAGGAGTTCACCGATTCATTGGAAGCAAACCTAGACACCCGCCGTACAGAACCTCAACTCACATCGGTGCTCGATCGAGAGGTCATTCCTCGTCGCCTAGGACATCTACACCTTAGTAGACGGCTTCAACGATTCATGATTGATGTTCGACTTCACCTTCGACGTATTGCATATACAGCCTCCATCGATGTGAATCTCCGCATGGATTGGCAACGCTGGATGCACCGTACCCGACTCCTCGATGAACATCTCAAGGATCTCTTTGCTAATGGTATCGAGACCCCCGACGGAGGTCGATTCGGAGGGAAGGGATTCCGCTCAACCTGGCAAGAAGGAGTAGTTGCCTGCGCATCTGCTCTGAGGAGGGCTATGGATCTCCCTCCTGAAGAACGCAATCTTGCGGATGTCATAGCCCCTATGATCCGGGATGTTGGCCTTGCCCTATCCATGGGCCAAACACCGCTCGAGATATTCGCAGCCCAGGTAGGAAAATCCGGGTCATACATGGACGGAGGTCATCCAGGCGCAGGGGGAAGAGATCTCCATATCGGGGAATGGAACAAGCGGGTGCTCCCTCCTACTGCACCACTTCCCATCGCTTCAGCCACCTTGACGGGTGTCGCCCTCGCTGCATCTCGACTCGATGCACGACGGTTTCATCTCGCCCCGGTAGGGGAAGGGTGCAGCAGTTCAGGTGAATTTTGGGAAGCGATGAACTTCGCAGGCGCTCGAAGCCTACCGATTGGATTCATGATTCAAAACAATCAGATTGCGCTTGACACTTTTGTTACCGGTCAGTCCGGAGTGGAGACTTTTGGAGACAAAGCGGCTGCAATGGGTTTCCCAGGTTGGACTATTGATGGATCCGACCCAGGACAATTCTACGCCTCTACAGCTGTCGCACGTGAATTTGCCCTTGCCGGCCACGGGCCCACTCTGATTCATGTAGAGACCATGCGAGGATGCGGCCATGCACATCACCACGACGACCTGTATCTTGGAGCCCCATCCGGAAACCCACCAGGATATGCTGACAAAAATCTGCTCGCATATTGGGAAGCAAAGGACCCATTGCCCAACCACCGAGATCAGTTGATTTCGGAGGGTGTTGAGGAACAAGAGATTCTTCGCATGGAAACAGAGGAGAAATCACTTGTCGATGCTGCGAGGTTAGAGATGGAATCGATGCCTTGGCCGACACCGGAAACCGTCACACGTGGCATCACTAGCCTTCATGATGCAGATCCAAAGGGTGCACGCTTGGAACGCATCACCTCCGCAAGTGGTAGAACAGTGAAAGATTCGAAGGTACCCAACGGAGAGATGGCAATACAGTTCTCTGAAGAAAGAAATGCATGGACTCTAGGTAGAGCGATTCAGAACGGCATGATAGCTATCGCAGAACGCTATGGTCAATCCACGGTTTTCATGGGCGAAGACATGGAAGTTGCAGGCGCCTTTGGAATGAACATACCTCTGCGCACGGCAGGCCATGGGGACCTCCTACTCGACATGCCTCTCTCCGAGGCTGCAATCATCCACGCTGCAACAGGTGCAGCTCTTGGCGGTATGCGCCCAATGGCAGAGATTCAGTTCGGAGGATTTGCAGCTCTCGCAATGAATGCGCTCATCAATAATGCCGCACAACTCCGTTGGAGATGGGGTGCCGATGTTCCCTTGACCGTGCGTATTCCACTTGGGGCAAAGACACGATCCGGTCCATTCCATGCAAACATGATTGAATCTTGGTTCACAAACGACCCAGGCCTCGTTATCCTGTTCCCCTCATGTCCTCAAGATGCCTATGATCTCCTCGTTGAGGCAGCCGCCCTTCCCGATCCTGTCGTATTCCTCGAACACATCGGGATGTATGGCCTCCGTGGAGGGAAAACTGGATGGGGCGACTCAATCAATCAGCTAGTCGACACTAAGACCGTACTTTCTCGATTAGATGCAGGTGAAGGGCCGAAAGAGATTGGTAAAGCCAGAATCGTGCGAGGGGGAAACGACGTGACAATCGTCACATGGGGCGCCATGGTTCATGTTGCACGACATGCTGCAGAGCGGGTTGCTGCAGAAGGAATCGAAGCCGAGATAATTGATCTAAGAACATTACAGCCCTTCGATGCAGAAACATGTGTTGATTCAGTACAGCGAACTGGACGTTTACTTGTCCTTCAAGAAGCACAGTGGACTGGTGGTTTTGCTCACACAGTATCTAGTAGAATTCAGGAAGAGGCATTCTGGTCTCTAGAAGCGCCCCCAATAGTGGTGGGGGCCCTCGACACACCTGTCCCATTCGCACCCCCATTAGAGGATTACACGATTCCAGATGTTGATCTCGTGGTCCGACATCTGCGCGCCCTCATTTGATGAAGGTGCCAATCTGGTTCCGACACGTCCATTATAGACAAACAAGGGGGAAGGGGTATGGACGAAGCGAATGCTGCGTCTAGTCGGCCCAAAATGGCGACCTATACTGTCGCCTTCACACTGGGTATCTTGGGCCTGATGATGGCAAGTGAATCATTCTGGTTGACCATCTGTATCCTCCTACTCTCAACCGGCCTACTCATCCTAAGTGCAGATATGTTCGTTAATGCTGTGAAAATTGTCGCTCGACGGTTTGGCATGTCTGAACTCATCATTGGACTAACCATTGTAAGCATTGGAACATCGATGCCGGAGATACTTGTTGGCGTCAGTTCCTCACTAGAGGTCGCTGCCAACGGTTGTACTCCGGAAGCCTGTGCATCTGATTTCGCTCTTGGAAACATCTACGGTTCTGTACTCGTACAGATTAGCCTCGTTCTAGGGATTGTCGTCCTGATCCACCCCTTAGAAGTCCGGCCCGATTGGCTAGCTCGTGATGGGCTACTCATGTTCCTAGCAGTCATCGTCTTGACGATGCTGATTCTTATTGATGCGAAACTCGATCGAATGGAGGGGTTAATCTTGTGTCTTGTGTATCTGATGTATCTCGTGAATCTAATACACCAGAGGGACAATATCAGAGAGGATGAACTCATTCTAAAGGGTCCAGAAGTTGATATTGCACCTGTAAAAACGAATGATTACGTCCTGCTTGCAAGTGTGGTAGTGGGTCTTTCTCTCGCAATCTGGTCCGCTACAGTTCTCGTGAACTCTGCTACAACTATTGCGGAAGCTATGTCGATACCTCCATCATTCATCGGTGCCACGGTTACTGCCATCGGTACATCGTTACCTGAACTAGCAGTTGCTCTAACTGCCGCTAGACACTCAAAGGGAGTTGCCATCGGTACCCTCATCGGCTCAAACATCACCGATCCACTCCTTTCTATCGGCATAACTGCCCTAGTTCACCCAGTCACGATTGGTTCGTCGGACATTTTCTTCTATCTCATTATCCCGGCGACAATCATCACGACGGGCCTCAGCCTACTCTTCATGTACACAGATTTCAAATTTCAACGATGGGAAGGTGGCGTTCTTGTCGGCTGCTACGCAATCTTCGTCGGGCTTCTAATCGCCGCCTCGAACATCATCTAGATTACTCCGAGCGGCTGGGTGAATGCTAAGTCGGGCCGACGACTGCCCCAAGCATGGTCGACCTCACACTGTCCGAGGAGCAGGAGATGCTGAAGGAACTCGCGCACGAATTCGCACGGGATTCAATCCGCCCTATGGCCGAACATTGGGATGAGAATAGCGAATTCCCGATGGAAGCTATCGCAGAGGCCCACGAACTCGGTCTGATGAATCTACACATACCCGAGGAATATGGGGGAATGGGCTTCGGATGCCTCACAGAAGCTGTAGTTCAGGAAATGCTTGCTTGGGGTGACCCAGGGTTCGCTACAGCAGCATATTCGAATGGTCTCACCGCTGCACCCATAATCACAGGAGGCACAGAAGAACAGAAGCAGAAATATCTCGGATGGTTGGTCGAAAAGCCTTCGATTGCCGCGTATGCGGTTACCGAACCTGGTGCAGGGAGCGATGTCGCGGCCATCCAAAGCACTGCAGTCCGAGATGGAGACGATTACATCCTCAATGGAAACAAGATGTGGATCACAGGCGCTGGAAAAGCGGACTGGTTCTTCGTCCTCGCCTACACTGACAAGGATGCAGGATACAAGGGAATGAGCGGGTTCATTGTCGAAGCAGATTGGGATGGCGTCTCCTTAGGTAAGAAAGAAAACAACATGGGACAACGTGCTTCTGATACCCGTGCAGTCAATTTCGAAAATGTACGAGTCCCTGCAGCCAACCTCGTCGGCGGCAAGGAAGGAGCAGGATGGTTCAACGCCATGGCGGCATTCGATGTTTCGCGACCTAGTGTCGCTGCTCACGCCACAGGCATTAGCCAAGCAGCCTACGAACATGCGCTACAATACGCGGATGAGAGAGTTACATTCGGAAAGAAACTACACCAGCATCAGACAATTCAGTTCATGCTCGCTGACATGAAGACCGAAATCGAGGCTGCACGCCTACTTACTTGGAAAGCAGCGTGGATGATGGACAATGGACAGCGCAACACAGAATTTGCCGCCCATGCCAAACGATTCGCTGCTGATGCTGCAATGCGTATCACGACTGATGCAGTGCAAGTATTCGGTGGATACGGATACTCGGAAGAGTACCCTGTCGCTCGCCTCATGCGTGCGGCAAAAGTGATGCAGATCTATGAAGGCAGCAGCCAAGTCCAGCGTATGATCATCGGACGAGAAATCGTTCGTGGACTCTGAGGCGATTCGATGCGCAGGGCGCATCCGTTGCGCTGTCTGGTACTTGCCGCTGGAGCAAGTCGGCGGCTCGGACGAGCCAAAGCACTCATCGAAGTAGAAGGTGTCCCTGTTGTTCGAATGTTGGTTAATCGACTCCAAGATGTGGGGCTCAATCCAGTCATTGTCACTCGTCAAGAACTGATGCTCGAAATCGCTCAAACATGCCAGGAATCGACTGTAGTGGTGAATCCAACTCCTGACCTCGGGCGCACTGGAACAATTCGTTGTGGCATCCTACATCTGATTTCTCAAAGAGGCGGAGAACGTCCGTTCAGACTGCTACTCGTCCCTGTTGACCGACCTGGATTTAGTGTCGAAACAGTCCGTACACTCTCTGAACAGAATCAATGCTGCGCTCCATCAAAGGATGGCCGAGGTGGACACCCCATTCTCCTGATGCCAGATGATATTGAACGAATTGTGGCGGAACCTGATCCTGATCGACCATTGCGCGACTTAGTAGATCCCGTGCACGTTCCTGTCGATGATCCTCTACTGCATCTCAATCTTGACCGTGAAGAGGATTTGATTGGATTTGAGTCATAATTGGTTCAACGTCGTCGCCTTCGTTGGCCACGATTAGAGCCGCCGCCTGAATTCCTTGAACGATTTGAACCATGTTTATTGCTACGATTACCTCTTTTCTGAGATGAATTAGGATCATGGTTTTTTGGACGATTATGTCGGCCTCGGTTTGGATTATTTTCCCTAGGGCTACGCCCTTCATCTGCCCGCCTCCGATCAGAACGTTCACGACGAAGATCCGGTTGCTTGCGTGTTGCTGCTCTCGAATTACGTGATTTCTTCTTCCGGACCTCCCCCGGCTTCTGACCTGGCTTTGGAATAGCACCAGGGAAATGGTATGGATGATCCTCGATTACTGGGATGTCATGGCCGAGTAATCTCTGAATCCCCACAAGATACCCACTCTCGGATTCATCGCAAAATCCGAATGCTGAACCACTTTTACCCGCACGAGCTGTTCGCCCTATGCGATGCACATAACTCTCTGGGATATTGGGGAGATCAAAATTGAAGACATGGGATATCCCATCTACATCAATTCCACGGCTTGCAATATCTGTAGCAATCAAGATGGAGATTTCACCATTTTTGAATTGAGAAAGAGCCCGCGTCCGGGCACCTTGACTCTTATTCCCGTGAATTGCAACTGCTTCGATTTCAGCATGTCCGAGTTGTCTAACCAAACGATTAGCACCGTGCTTTGTCCGAGTGAAAACAATTGCTTTGTCCACATTCCGCTCCTTGATTAGAGTTGTAAGGAGATATTGCTTGTTTGACTTCTTGACAAATAGAATATGTTGATCAATTCGATCGACTGCGACTTCTTCTGGAGTTATCTCCACTCTGACAGCATCACGAAGAAATGACCCTGCAAGTTCAGATATCGAATTCGGCATCGTTGCACTGAACAGGAGATTCTGCCTATTCTTAGGGAGCATTTTCAGAATCTTTCGGATGTCTCGGATGAAGCCCATATCTAACATTCGATCGGCTTCATCGAGAACGAAAAATTCGACATTTGATATGTCGATATGACCCTGTGATATGAGATCAAGCAGACGTCCAGGGGTAGCAGTCAGAATATCGATTCCACGTTTAACCGCCTTCACCTGGGGTTTCTGGCTTACACCCCCAAAAATGACGTGATGGTATAGAGGAAGATTAGCACCGTAAGCTGAGAATCGTTCGCCGATCTGTGCAGCAAGTTCTCGTGTAGGTGAGAGAATCAAAGCACGGATATTTCTGTGACCGCCTTGATTTGAATCAGCAATCCTCTGTAGGACTGGGAGAGCGAATGCTGCGGTTTTTCCAGTTCCTGTTTGAGCGACACCAAGCACATCACGACCTTCGAGAAGAGGCGGGATTGCAAGTTCCTGAATTGGAGTTGGTTCGACGTAACCTTCCTGATCGAGAGTCTGTAAGAGCTCCGTTGAAAGACCTAGAGAGGTGAATGACATCATCAATCACCCATACCTATTCCAAATGTCGAATCCAACGTCCGCAAACCTTTGTCGAGCAGGACTGCCGGTTAAACTCGACTGATACAATACCCTTAGCGGGATGCATTCCATTCTTCCCAATCTGATTCCGGTGAGTTCGCTTGACGGTAATACTGACGGCCATTATGCTGCAGCCATTCGTAGCCATCCTCACCTTGAGTTCCAGTCATATCTTT
>MDTB01193723.1_pt1 | contig 133507 bp, 137 predicted proteins | sample 811161 | NCBI WGS metagenome assembly MDTB01 (sample SAMN05326650, study PRJNA326480) | marine metagenome | isolation source: seawater | place: Mediterranean Sea | collected 2009 | reverse complement strand
TTAGCTTTTGCTTCTTTTAAATTACTCTCAGACACATCATCCATTTATTTTCCTTACTTTAATGTATTTTTAGGTAAAATATATATATATATATATATTAACTTATAATAGTTTAATCAAAATTTAATAACAATGAATAATATAAATATTTTTAACAAAGTAACTATTGATGTTTTTCAGCAATGTTTAAAAAGAAATTATAAAGAAAATAACATCTATAATTTAACAAAAAATATAAATGATAATAACCTTTTAAAAAATAAAGATTATATTTATACTAAAAAATATGTTAAATCAGCAGTTTTGTGTATGTTAGAGCCGAATTACTTTACAAAAACTTACGATATTATATTGACATTAAGGTCAAAAAAATTAAAACATCATGCGGGGCAAATAAGTTTTCCTGGAGGTAAGCTAGAAACCAATGATATTGATTACAAAGCTTGCGCTTACAGAGAAACCAAGGAAGAAATAGGTGTAAATTTAAGTAGTTATACTTATTTAGGAATGTTAAATAAGTATTTAACGGGAACAGGTTATCTGGTTCAACCTATTTTGGTACTAAGTACAGAAAAGTTAAACTTTTTGAAGAATAGTAATGAAGTTGAACGTATTTTACGTTTTCCATTAGATTATTTACTTTCAGGTAATAACATTAAAAAAATTTACTATAAGAAGAATAGAAAAGAATTATTTTATTATAGTATCAGTTGGAGAGAATTTATGATATGGGGAGCTACTGCTAAGATATTAATTGATTTACTTAGTATCTTTAAGTGTTCACACAAATGACAAAAATATTTTTATTACTGTTAATATTACTATTATTATTATTATTATTTATAATTAATAAAACGCAAAAAATTAGACTTTTTAAAAAAGTTTCCAAATCAATTTTATTTATGTTTATACTTTTTATTACCTTAATATTTTTAATATTTTTAAGGATATATAATAATAATGATATTGATGGAAAATATTCACCAGCTAAGTATGATGGAAAAGTATTATCGCCTGGTAGCATAAATAATGATTAAAAAAAGAATTATAAATAAACCTTTTTGGATAGAAATTCTTGAAGTTAAAAAAATATTTAAACTATTTGGAAAAAATAATATTAAAATAGTCGGAGGAGCAGTAAGACATGTATTAAATGGGCAACATACAAATGATATAGATTTAGCAGTAAATGTAGCACCTGAAATAGTAAAAGGTATATTAAAAAAAAATAATATTAGCTATGTTGACTTATCCAAAGGTCATGGAACAGTAAGTTTAAAAACAAAAACATATAAAATAGAAATTACCAGTCTTAGAAAAGATGAAATTACTTATGGAAGAAAAGCAAAAGTTTCATTTACTAATAATTTTACTTTAGATGCACAAAGAAGAGATTTTACTATTAATGCTATATATTCTGATTATGAAGGGATATTATTTGACCCATTCAATGGTTGTACTGATTTAAAAAATAAAAAAGTTAAATTTATTGGACAACCTGAAGAGAGAATTTCAGAAGATTATTTAAGAATGTTAAGGTATTTTAGGTTTATAGCAATATATAATAATAATAATAAAAACCTAGACGCAGGTAGTTTAAATGCTTGTATTAAAAAATTTAGTTATATAAAAAATCTAGCTAAAGAAAGAATTAATATAGAGTTTTCAAAACTACTCATCAGTAAATATGCAAGCTATTCTCTAATACTTATGAAAAAGAATAACTTATTAAATTTTATAATTAAGGGACTACAAAATTTAAAAATAACTGAATTAGATCTTATTAAAAAATTACCACAGTGTAAATTAATAAGAACCTCATTTTTATTTTTTAATACAAATCTAGATTTTGAAGAGCTAAAAATATCTCTTAAAAAATCTAATAATGAAATAAATATGATTAAAAAAATATGTACTAATAAAAAATTAATTAATAAACTTAAGGATGCAAAGAAATTAAAATATACCTTAGGAGATGAAGTAGCATTAAAAAATTATATCTTAGTTTGTTGTATTAATAAAAAAAAAGTAAATAAAAAAATTGTAAATATTTTAAACACATGGGAAATACCATCTTTGCCTGTAAATGGATTTGATATTATTAAATTTAAAGGCATCAAAAAAGAGAATATAAAAAATATTTTAGCTAATTTAGAAGAGTGGTGGATTAATAATAGTTTTAGGCCAAATAAAAGTCAGTGTATAAGTAAAATAGAAGAACTAGTTAGTTCCAACACGCTAGGGGAGGCATAGACATTAATATTGCTTCCACATTACCATTGGTTTTTAATCCAAACATAGTACCTTTATCATAAAGTAAGTTAAATTCTACATATCTGCTTCTTTTAATTAACATTTTATCTATATGTCTTTTTTCCCACCTTTTATCTTTATATTTCATAATTAAACGCGAAAATACGTTCAAAAAAAATAACCCTGTTTCCGATGTAAATTTAAAATCTTTTTTCCAATTAGAATTTAAATGATCATAAAAAATACCCCCTATGCCTCTTTCTTCATTTCTATGCTTTAAGTAAAAATACTCTGAACACCATTTACTGAATTTATCGTAATAATTTTTATTGTGATGATCGCAGAAATCTTTCAATAAGGAATGAAATTTTTTCTTTACTAGCTTTTCATTGTATATAGGAGTTAAATCACATCCTCCTCCAAACCAAGCATCTTTGGTAACAATAAATCTAGAGTTATAATGAGCAGCAGGAATAAAGGGAGATTTCATATGAGCCACTACTGATATACCTGTTGCAAAGTATCTAGGGTCTTCATCTGCCCCTCTAATATTATTTTTAAATTCATCTGAGAAAATACCACTTACAGTAGAAATATTCACACCAACTTTTTCAAAAAGATTTCCCTTTAAGATGCTACTCACACCCCCGCCATACTCTTTTTTAGTTATATCCCTGTTCCAATAGTTTCTTTTAAATTTATATTTTTTTAAATTATGTTCATTAGAATAATTGTTCTCTATTTTGGAAAATTCTTTACAAATTTTATTTCTTAAATCTGTAAAACATTTTTGTACTAATATTGATTTTTCAAACCAATCTTGGTTTTTTAAAAGTTCAGGTAAAGTTTCAAAATTATATTTTTTCATAAAAAACACTTGATTTATAATCAACTCTTTACATCTATATTAATATCAATATAAATATATAAACAAAATTAAATATATGTCTGAAACTAAAAAAAGTAAAAATAAATCAAGAAGAGTTTTTATTCATCAAGCATCTGGGGCTATGGGCGTTGTAGCTGCAGCTTCTGCAGGTTGGCCTTTAATAGATCAAATGAATCCTTCTAAAGATGTGGAAGCTCTAGCTAAAATAGAAATTGACATATCAAATATACAAGAAGGACAAAGTAAAACTGTTTTATGGAGAGGTAAGCCTGTTTTCATTAAACATAGAAGTAGTAAAGAAATAGAAGATGCGGAAAACGTTGATATTAGTATACTTCCACATCCTGAAAAAGATCAGGAAAGAGTTAAAAATCCTAAATATTTAGTATTAGTAGGTGTTTGCACACATCTGGGTTGTGTTCCAGCCTCCGATAAAGGAGAATATAAGGGATGGTTTTGTCCTTGTCATGGATCTCACTATGATACTTCTGGTAGGATAAGAAAAGGTCCGGCACCTAAAAATCTTGAAATTCCACCATATGTATTTAAAAACGATAACACTATTTTAGTAGGATAAATTTATGAATTCTGAAAAAGAAAATAAAGGTTTATTGGGATGGATAGATTATAGATTACCTATTATCTCATTTATGAAACATTCTGCAGTTGACTATCCAACACCTAAAAATCTAAATTATTGGTGGAATTTTGGATCGTTAGCAGGGTTTTTTCTATTGGTACAGATAATAACAGGGGTAATTTTATCAATGCATTACACGGCACACGTGGATCATGCGTTTGATTCTGTAGAACATATAATGAGAAATGTTAATCATGGATGGTTAATAAGATATGTACATATGAATGGAGCATCTTTTTTCTTCATTGTAGTGTTTATTCATATATTTAGAGGTCTTTATTATGGGTCATATAAAGCTCCTAGAGAATTACTTTGGTGGCTAGGAATTATAATTTTATTACTTATGATGGCTACTGCATTTATGGGATATGTTCTACCGTGGGGACAGATGTCCTTTTGGGGGGCAACAGTGATTACTAACTTGTTTTCTGCAATACCATTTATAGGAGATACTATTACTCAATGGTTGTGGGGAGGATACTCAGTTGATAACCCTACTTTAAGCAGATTTTATACTTTACATTTTTTATTTCCATTTTTAATTGTAGGTGTAGTTATTTTACATATTGTAGCTTTACATACACATGGATCTAATAACCCGCTGGGTATTGATAAAAAGGGTCCTCAAGATACAATACCTTTTCATCCATATTATACCATTAAGGATTTGTTCGGATTAAGTTTTGCGCTAACTATATTTTTTGCAGTAGTTTTTTTTATTCCTGATTATTTAGGACACCCAGATAATTACATTCCTGCTGACCCATTAAAAACACCAGCTCATATCGTTCCTGAGTGGTATTTTTTGCCTTTTTATGCAATTTTAAGAGCTATTCCAGATAAGTTAGGAGGAGTAGTTGCTATGTTTAGTGCTATATTTGTATTATTTTTATTACCGTGGTTAGACACTAGTAAAGTAAGATCAGCTAGTTTTAGACCTGTTTATCAAAAATTTTTCTGGCTTTTCGTTTTAGATACTATTATTTTGGGATGGGTGGGGAGCAAACCAGCAGAAGGTAATTACATATTAATTGGAAGGATTGCAACCTTATACTATTTTGCGCATTTTATAATTATTATGCCTTTATTGGGTAAATTAGAAAAAAATAGACCTTTACCTGCTAGTATCAGTAAACCTGTCTTGGCAGAATAAATGTTTATAATTAACAAAAATAATATTTTTACAATTATAACAATTGTATTTAATATAATTTTATTTAATTATGTGTCTTTCTCAGCACAAGAGGGACTAAAACCAGAAAAACATAATTTTAGTTTTAATAAAATTAATGGAAAAATTAATAAAAATAGTGCTCAAAGGGGGTTACAAGTATATATTGAAGTGTGCTCAGGTTGTCATGGTCTCAAGCATGTAGCATATCGTAGCTTACAGGAGCTAGGTTACAACAAAGATCAAATAAATAAAATTGCAGCTCAATTTTTTCTTGATGACTTGCCTAATGATGATGGAGAAATTGTAAAAAGAAAAGCTACTTACTCTGATTATTTTGTAGAGCCATATGATAATTATAAAATAGCTGAGCTTTCTAATAATGGAGCATATCCGCCGGATTTAAGCCTCATGGTAAAGGCTAGAAAAGATGGTGCTAATTATGTTAGATCTCTTTTGCTAGGGTATGAAGATCCACCAGAAAATTTTGATGTGGGTGAAGGCTATTACAATAAATATATGGCTGGGAATATAATAGCTATGCCACAGCCATTATACGGAGATGATATAACATTTTCTGACGGAACAGAGGCTACATTAGAACAAGAAGTAAATGATTTAGTTACATTCTTAACCTGGGCGGCAATGCCAGACTTAGAACCAAGAAAATCTGCTGGTATTAAAGCTCTACTTTTTTTATTAGTAATGACTTTTCTTTTTTATCTCTCCTATAGAAAAATTTGGAAAGATTTAAAATAATCATAATGAATATTTTCTTTTAAGAAGGGGTTTTAACTTCTTTAAGGTTTGTGGTTTTATATTATTCAATTGAGTTATTACCGCTAAATCTAAACAAGAATAAATACTATCTTTCCAATTCCAAGAATTTAATTTCGATAAATTTTTAAAAATAGATTTTAAAAATTTTTTTACATTTTTTGTATTTTTATTCATAGTTTGTATAATTTGATCTACTGTAACTGCTTCATGATCTTTATGCCAACAATCATAATCAGTAACCATTGCTATAGTTGCATACCCTAATTCTGCTTCTCTTGCTAAGCGTGCTTCAGGTAAATTTGTCATTCCAATAACGTCACAATTCCAACTTTTATAAAGGATTGATTCTGCATAAGTAGAAAATTGAGGGCCTTCTATGGCAATATAAGTACCACTTTTTTTCACGTTAATATTGTCTATTTTAGATTTATAAATTAAATTCAAAATTTGTTTTGATATAGGATGAGCAAGAGATACATGTGCTACACAATCATCATCAAAAAAAGTGGTAGGTCTATTAAAGGTTCTATCTACAAATTGATCAACTAAAACAAAGTCTCCTGGTTTGTGTTTATGTTTTAAACTACCTACGGCTGAAATAGAAATAATATCAGTAACCCCTAGCTTTTTAAGAGCGTATATATTGGCTTTATAATTTATTTGATGTGGAGGAATATTATGATTTTTTCCATGACGAGGAAGAAAATAAATCTTTAAATTATAAAAATCTGTTTCAAGAATATTATCTGATGTTTTTCCAAAAGGTGTTACTATGTTTTTCCATTTTGGATTTTTAATACCATCTAATTCATATAAACCACTACCACCAATTATTCCTAAAGTTGGGAGCATACTAATGTAACTCCCAATTTTTTTTATTTATTTCTAACAATTCTACTTCAAAAATTAATGTAGAGTTTGGTTCAATAACATTTCCTATTCTTCTATTTCCGTATGCATATTCGGGCGGTATTATTAAACAAGTTTTGCTTTTTACTGCAACATTAATTAAACCAATATCCCATCCTTTTATAACATTACCTTTTCCTATTACAAAGCTAAAAGGTTTTTGATGATTAAACTTTTCATAAATATTACTATCGAACATTTTTTCTTTTGCGTTACAATATTCTTTTACATCTGTTTGATTACTAAAAATCCACCCTGTATAATTTACTGTAAGGGTATCTCCTTGCTTGCTTAAACCTAATGTAGAATCACCTTTATTAATTGTAGTAATAATTAAATTATTTGGTGCTTCAATAGCATACAAATTAAATTTTAATAAAGATAAGCTTATGGTTATAAAAATAATAAATAATTTTTTCATTTAATCATTCCTAATAAATTTTAAGGTTTTATGCATAGCCATTTCAGCAGCATTTGAGTTATATGATTTTCTATCTTCGCAATTAAATCCATGGTCTGCATCATTATACTCATTTATTATAATTTTATTTGGTTGTTCATTCGCATAACTTGATATTTTTTTTATTGCTTTCATAGGAATACCTTTATCATTTTTACCAAAATGTAGCATAGCTGAGCAATTTATATTTGCGTTTAAAAATTCAGGTATACTACTACCATAATAACAAATACCTTTATCAAAAATATAAGATTTTTGCATAGCTAGCCAAGCTAAAGATCCACCGAAACAAAAGCCTAACACATTAACTTCATAATTAGTTTTTAGTTGGGCAGCTACTGCTACTATATCCATAACAGGTAAATCCCATCCTAATTTTTCTTTTAGTTTTATACCCTTGTGAAAGCCTAATTTATCATATTTAAGAGATAAATTTTCTTCTACTCTAAAAAAAATATCTGGTACATAAACTAAAAAACCACTTTCAGCAAGTCTGTTGGAGAGTCTTTTTATATGTTCAGTCATACCAAATATCTCATAGATTAATATAATTGAAGATATAGGTTTTTTTTTAGGTTTAAACTCAAAGCAAGGGATTATTTTTGAGTCTGCTGATTTTATTTTTATTATATTATAATTATATTCCATCTTTTAAACATTAAACCTGAATAATATCACATCTCCATCCATAACTACATAATCTTTTCCTTCAGTTCTTATTTTTCCGGATAATTTAGCATTTTTTTCTCCATCACACTCTATTAGAGTGGTATAGTTAATTACTTCTGCTGCTATAAAACCTTTCTCAAAATCAGTATGAATTGTTCTAGCTGCATTTGGAGCATAAGAGTCTTTAACTAGTGTCCATGCTCTTGTTTCCTTTTCTCCTGAGGTAAAAAAAGTTATTAAATTTAATAATTTAAAACCTTGAGTAATGAATTGACTTAATCCACTTTCTTTAATCTGTAAACTTAACATCAATTCATTTTTTTCATTATTATCTTTTATAGCAGATAACTCTTCTTCTATTTTTGCAGATATAGATACCATAGGTATTTTATTTTTTTGGGAGTGATGCAGTAGTTTTTTACTATACAGGTTACCTGTGCTTATGGATATTTCATCTAGATTAGCAACGTACATTAAGGGTTTAAAGGATAAAATACCATATTTATTTATAGTAGCAATTTGCTCTTCAGAGTACTTATATTTATCTTTAACTTTTCCAGTTTTAAGTACTTCCAATAAACTTTTAAATAGTTCATTATCTTTAACATATTCTTTTTTTCCGTTTTTTATTAATTTCTCAAGTTTGTTTATAATATTTTCTGTTCTTTCTAAATCAGATAATAATAATTCGTTTTCTATTATTTCTATATCATATTCTGGATTTATCTTATCATGAACATGTGTAATATTTTTATCGTCAAAACATCTTACAACATGTGCGATTGCATCAACTTCTCTTATATTTGATAAAAATTTATTTCCTAAACCTTCTCCTTTACTAGCGCCTTTTACAAGGCCAGCAATATCTACAAATTCAATTTGTGCATTAATAATTTTTTTTGATTTATTTACTAAAGCTAAATTATTTAATCGTTCATCAGGAACTGGCACTTTGCCAATGTTAGGTTCTATAGTACAAAAAGGATAGTTTTCAGATGCTGCCTTTTGCAATCCAACTAAAGCATTGAAAAGAGATGACTTACCAACATTAGGTAGTCCAATTATTCCACATTTAAAACTCATAAAACTTATTTATTAATTTCATTCATAAAATTTATAATATCTTTTTTTAAAATATATTTTAAATTATTTTCAATTTGTATAATTTTATTTTTTATTATTTTTTCCTCAGATATACTAAAGTTTGATAGTACATATTTATTGGCAATAATCTTTTTATTTAAATCTTTTATTCCTATTCTTATTCTGTAATATTTACTACCTATATTATGATCTATATTTTTAATACCATTGTGACCAGCAGAACTTCCCGCAAACTTAAATTTAACTTTTGATAACTCTAAATCTAATTCATCGTGAAAGATAAAAATATTATCAGTACTTATTTTATAAAATTTTTTTATTAACCTTACAGCTTCTCCAGAGCAATTCATCATAGTACTAGGTTTAGCTAAAATAACATTATAATTTAATATAATTCCTTTATACAGAGTGCTTTTAAAATTATTACTCATTTTTTTTAGATTATAGCTGTTTACTAGGTAGTCTATTAATTTAAAACCTATATTATGTCTAGTGTTTTCAAATTCTTGACCTAAATTACCCAAACCTATAAGTAAAAGCATTTTTATTACTTGCTTTCTTTATCCTCTGTTTTACTTTCTTCTGCTTTATCCTCTTCTTTTCCTTCTTCTTCTTCCTCAGTCTTTTCTTCGGTGGACTCAGAGGATACTAATGCAGATGGAGCTAAAATACTAGCAACTGTAAAGTCTCTGTCTTTAATAGTAGTTTCTACACCTTCCTCTATTTTAGTATGGCTTATGTGTATACTGTCTCCTATTTCCAGTCCTTCTAGGTTAAACTCAAATTTTTCCGGGATTTTATTTACTGGACAGATTACTTCTACTGTATATCTTACAACATTTAATACACCACCTCTTTTTATTCCCGGACTCAAGTTTTCATTGATAAAATTAACTGGGACTTCAATAGTAACTTTAGTTTTATCATTAACTCTTAAAAAATCTATATGTTCTAATTGATCTGTTACCGGGTTTTGAGAAACATCTTGTACAATGACTCTAACTTTATTTTTATCAACAGCTATATCATAAATCTTATTTAAAAAAGCTGATTTATTTATTTCAGCTCTTAAATCAGTTACATTTAAAGATACTGGCTCAGGTTTTATACCATCTCCATATATTATAGCTGGAATTTGATCTTTTTCTCTTACTTTTTTTGCACTATTTGTTCCTACTTTTTTTCTAGGTAATGCGTTTAAAGTACTAACATTTTTCATTATTCACTCCTTAATTAAATAAACTTGATACTGAACTATGATTATCTATTCTTTTTACTGCTTCTGCTATTAATGGTGCAATAGAAAGTCTTCGAATCTTATTTTTATTTTCTAGAGAAGTTGTTGTGATGGTATTTGTAGTTACCACTTCCTTTAAACTAGATTTCTTAATTCTTTTTATAGCAGGACCAGAAAATACGCCATGACTTATATATGCAGACACAGTTTTTGCCCCTACCTTAATTAATTCTTCTGCAGCATTAGTTAACGTACCAGCTGTATCGACAATATCATCTATTAATATACAATCTTTTCCGTTAACATTACCTATTATATTTAATACTTCTGAAATATTATCAGATTCTCTTCTTTTATCTACAATTGCTAAGCCAGTATTAAGTCTATTTGCTATATACCTTGCTCTTACTACTCCACCAACATCAGGAGATACAATTATCGTATTTCCTAAAGGATAGCTTTCTTTAATATCACTTAATAGTATTGGTGCTGCATATAAATTATCAACTGGAATATCAAAAAAACCTTGAATTTGACCGGCATGTAAATCTATGGTCAAAACTCTATTTGCCCCTGAAGTAGTTATTAAATTCGCTACTAGCTTTGCGGTTATAGGTGTCCTTGGACCTGGCTTTCTGTCTTGTCTTGCATAGCCAAAATAGGGTATTACAGCAGTTATTTGTTTAGCAGAAGCTCTTTTAAGAGCATCTATACATATTAAAAGCTCTATTAAATTATCATTAGCAGGCTTAGAGGTAGACTGAATAACATAAACATCTTGCCCTCTAACGTTTTCATTAATTTCGACAAAAATCTCTTCATCTGAAAACCTTCTCACACTTGCCTTAGTTAAAGGGATATTCAGTATTTCTGCTATTTCTTCAGACAGACTGATATTGCTATTACATGTTAGTAATTTCATATTAAAAAAAAAAAATTATTAAGATAATACTTTTAGCAATCAAAAAATCTACTGTAAATAGATAATTTACATTTTTATTACAGATAATAACCTTCCATAATCAGCCTGGTTATTAATTTTTGAGAATCTATAGCTAAAAAAAGTTTTATTTTGCTGAAATGTATCACAATTTGAAGCCCAAATATCGGTTACTCCTTTTTTTTTCAGTCTAGAGATAGCAGCTCCCACTATATTAAATAAATATTTTGAATTATTTTTTTTAATAAAAAATTTCTTATAATTATTTTCTTGTTCTATAAATTTTTTAGCAAAAGCTATATCTACTTCATAGCTTTCTTTACCTATACAGGGCCCTAAAGCAAATATGAGATCAGATGAATTTATATCGAGATTATTTGTCTCCAATAAAAAATTTTCTATTATACCATCAAAAAGGCCTTTCCATCCTAAATGAATAACACCCATTATCTTTTTATTTTTGTGACCTATTAAAATAGGACAACAATCAGCAGTCAATACACCTAAAGCAATATTATTTGATAAACAAATAATACCGTCACACTTATATTTTAATTTTTTATTATCTTTTATTATGGATATTTTATTACTATGAAACTGATTTCCTATTATCAACTCTTCAATATTAAAATTCAATGTGTCTGCAATTATTTTTTTATTTGTTATAACATTTTCTTTTTTATCATTTGAAGATAACCCACAATTAAGAGAAGTATATATACCTTTAGAAACACCACCTATTTTTGAAAAAAATCCATGAGTATATTTATTTAAATTTGTCGCAGTATAATAATTATTTTTTTTCATCATCAAAAAATAATATTAGAAAATTTTTTATTAGTTATTATTAAAACTTTAAATAAATCTCCCATCTCTTTGATAGAGGTCAATCTTTTTTTTTGTTTATATAGTGATTCTTCTAGATTAGGATTATATTTAATTAATTGACTAATCCTCTCATTTATTCCGAGTTTTTGTAGAAAAAAACCTTGTTTTATAGGTCCAATGATTTTGCAGTTTTCTTTAATAGCAATTTCTTTATAAAAATCAAAATCAGGTTTGACACTTATATCAGTTAGCCCTGGTTTATAAAAAAGATCTACTATCTTATGTTTAAAGATAGCTGTAATAGCGCCATTAAGATCTTCATTTGTTTTAGCATAATCTATAATTATTAAAGCTCCATTATTTTTATTAATTTTTTTGCAAATTTGAGTAATTAATAAATCACTGTATTCTGAATATTCAAATATATCACCATTTTTAGCTTTTTTTGGAAAAGACAGTTCATTCAGAACTGGATTTTTAGCTAATGTAAACATAAAATTATCCGAGTTATCTAAACATATAATTCTTTTATACCATTTACTATTTTTTTTAATATATTGATTTACAGGTAAGGCATCAAAAAATTCATTTGCTAAAACTATCAAGCTTTTACTCCCAATTGCTGCTATATCTTCTATAAATAAACAGTTTTTAAAATTTTTTTTAAGATTTGATTTAAAGTATTTAGCTTTTTCTAAAAAATATATTTTCTCTAACTTCTTAAAAATATTAGAGTCCATTTTTTTAATAGTTCTCAATATATCTTTACAAAGAGTGCCTTTTCCAGGGCCAAGTTCCAGATAATTAAAATTGCCATTAATCAAACTATTATAGTTTACTAAGATCCAGTTTGCTATTAATTCTCCAAAAACCTGACTAACTTCAGGAGCAGTTATAAAATCGCCACTTTTTCCAATAATATCTTTTTTAATATAATAACCATAATCAGGATGGTATAAAGCAATATTCATGAATTCTCTTACTGATATTGCTCCTAAAGCTTTAATATTTTTTTTTAAAATCTTTTCTAGTTTTTGCATTTAGATACATTAATATTATTAGTCCTAATAAAATCATAGGAACACACAATAGCATTCCCATAGAAAGAAAAGGATGCATTATATAGCCAATATGACTATCAGGTTCTCTAAAGAATTCAACTATTATTCTAAAAAGCCCATAAAAAACTAAAAAGAAACAGCTAGTGTATCCTTTTTTATAATACACTTTTCTATAAACTAGATTTATTATTATAAATAAAACTATACCTTCTAAAAAAGCTTCATATAGTTGACTAGGGTGTCTAGGATATGGTCCGCCATTTGGAAAAATGACACCTAAAAAAGAATCAGTTTTTTTACCCCACAGTTCAGAGTTTATAAAATTAGCAACCCTTCCTAAAAATAGACCTAATGGAGCAGAACATGCTATGATATCAACAAAATTTAAAAAACTTATTTTTTTAATTTTACAAAATATTAAACTCACAATAATAACTCCAATTATACCACCATGAAAAGACATTCCGCCTTCTCGAATACCTAATATTATCAGACTTAAATTATTTAAATAAAAGTTTATATCATATAAAAATACGTAACCAAACCTTCCTCCAACTATTATACCTAAAACTATCCATACTAAAGCATCATCAAAGGTATCTTTTGATACAGTTTTATATTTATTAGATAAAAATTTACAAAATAATAGGCCTAAAAAAATACTGATGGCATATGAAATTCCATACCATTTTATTGGGATACCAAATAAAAAAAAAGCTGTAGGGTCTATATTAGGAAAAGTCATCATCTGAATTTATTAAATAGTTATTTATATAATCTCTTATACCTTCTTCTAAAGAAAAAAACTTTTCATCATATCCTGCTTTCCTTAAATTATAGATACTTGCTTCAGTCAGATATTGATATTGACCTCTTATGTTGATTGGCATATCAATGTATTTAATATTTATATTTTTTTTTAGGGTACTGTATACACTACAAACTAAATCATTAAAAGTTCTAGCTTTTCCAGTTCCTACGTTATACACGCCAGATACCCTATTATTTTTCATGAACCAAATTAAGACTTTAATACAATCTTTAACATAAATAAAATCTCTTTTTTGTTCACCATCTTTATATTTGATATTATGAGATTTAAATAATGAAGTAGCCTCTTTTCTATTTATTTGATTATAAGTTTTTAAAACCATAGAAATCATATTATCTTTATGATGTTCATTAGGTCCGTAAACATTAAAAAACTTTAAGGCTATCCATTGGGGAGGGCAAATATTTAAATTATTTTTTAAATACATATTTCTTTTATCTATTTCGTTTTTAGTCCAAGCGTATATATTTAAAGGATTAAGTAGTTTTAAGTAACTATTATCATGATTGTCTTTAAACCCATTTTCACCGTTACCATAAGTAGCAGCTGAGGAAGCATATATTAATCTTATATTTTTTTTACTGCAAATTTTCCAAATATTATGACTAAATAATATATTATTTGCCCACATTAAATTTCCATCCTTAAATATAGTAGAAGAAATAGCACCGAGATGAAATATTATATCTATGGAGTTTTTTTCAATAAATGTTTCTAGATTATTGGGCTCTACAATATCAAAAATATTATCAAATTTTTTATAATATTTCTTATTAATTTTATTTTTATAATCACAAATAACTATTTTATGTTTATAATTTAGCAGTTCATTTACAAGATTGCTACCTATAAAACCTGCGCCACCAGTAATTATAATCATATTGCACCTTTTTTATATTATTACTATATAATGAAGTGTGAATATAGTAATTTATAATTTAAGGAGTGACGGGTGAATAAAAGAAGAAAAATAAAACAGGTATTTTCTCTTTCTAGCGGCATAATAAGCAGTTTAGAGGCTATGAAAGATCAGTCAAAATTAAAAATTAAAGAAAAAATTATTAAGATAATAGAAAGTTATAATTTAGTAACTAGGGAGGAGTTTCAAGAATTAAAAGAAATGAATATTAAGGCCAGAGAAGAAAATGATAGATTATTAAGAAAAATCATAGAATTAGAAAAAAAAATAAAATAAATTAAGATAATGGTAGATTAATACCTTATATTGCGGTACATATAAATATATATACTATATAAGGTATTTATTATGAAATATACAAAATTACAAAATATTAAAAATAGCTATAATCCATTAGGCATAATAGAAGATATAATAATTGGTAATAATTGGGATTATGAAAAAGACAAAAATCAGAATATTCACGTAGAAGTAGGAGGTGAATGGTGTGATTATCATTTATCATATGGTATTAATGAGGACCTGAGGTTACTATATATATCATGTGCGTTAGATATAAAAATACCTGAAAATAAAATTAATGACGTTTTCATATTACTAGCAAATATCAATGAAAAGTTAAAAATAGGACATTTTGAGGTTTGGACAGATGATAGTTGGCCAGTATTAAGGCAATCTATACCTATACCTCTTGACCATAAATTATGTAGAAGTCAAGTAGAGCAATCAAGTATTATGGCTTTAGAAGAATGTGAAAAATTTTATCCAGCTTTTCAAATGTTTGCTTGGGATAATAAAAATGTAAAAGATTCATTGGAGCATCTCATGTTAGAAACGCAAGGAGAGGTTTAAAAGAACCAAATGAAAATCCTTTTAATAGGTGCAGGTAAAATGGGTTTTTCCATAGTATCTTCTTGGAACAACAGTAATGTTATCAAATCAATTAAACTTACTATTGTAGAGAAAAGTAATATCAGAATATTAGAGTTAAAAAAAAAATATAAAAATATAATATTCAAAAAAAATATTCCTCAAAATTGGACTGGAGATTTATTAATATTAAGTATAAAGCCGCAGGTGTTTTTTAATATTAGTGATGAAATAGTAAAAAAAAATATTTTTGCAAAAAATATAATTTCGATAATGGCAGGAATTAAAATAAAAACATTATATAAAAGTATTAAATTTAATACTAATATCATTAGGGTAATGCCTAATATAGCATCTAGTATAGGTTTAGGTGTAACTTGTATTTATTATGAAAAGAAAAAAAAAAATAAATTACTATCAAAGATTAAAAAATTATTAGAAGGATTAGGCAATACTTATATATTAAAAAGTGAAAATTTACTTGATAGCGTTACAGCATTATCAGGTAGTGGTCCCGCTTATTTTTTCCTATTTTTGTTAAACCTAGAAAGTATAGCTATGAAAATGGGGTTTGGAAAAAAACTTTCTAAAAAAATTGTATTTGATACAGCATTAGGAGCTCTTCAATTGACTAAAGATGAGTATAATATTAGAAAATTAATTGATGATGTAAGTAGTCAAGGTGGTACAACTGAGGCAGCATTAAAAGAATTAGAGAAAAAAAATAATGGACTTTTAGAAATTATGAAAAAAGCTGTACTAGCTGCTGATAAAAGATCTAAGCAATTATCTAAAGTATCGTCATGAATGATAATAAAATAATACTACATGTTTTTAGACAAGCAGAAATAGGGGAGTGGAAAAATCTAGAAATAGATAATATAGAAAAAATTTTTAAAATAACTAATACTAAGTTAAAGAAGGCACTTAAGGATAAAAAAAACTTTTTAGCTTATTACAGTGAATTATTAGATTCAAAAGTATTATTATCTATCAGTAAAGAAGATTTTAAACTGTCTACAAAGGAAGAAATTATTCAAGAGTATTTTATGAATAAATTAGATTTTATGAGCCCATATAAGTTCGCTATCGCTAATATTATTAATTTTTATAATAACAATCCAAAGTTTATATTAATAATGTTGAAAAGCACGAAAAAAAGTATGTCATCATTTTTATCTGATTTTAAAATATCTGGTAATAAATTCAAAATAAAACTGTTAGAAAAAGTTTTATTAATATTATGGTTATCAGTTTTTAACAAATGGCTTTATGAAGATAATTCAAACAGTAGTTCTTTTGCTGCAATAGATAAAGGTATTAAGAGAATTAAATCTATGACAAGTTTATTTGATGTAATAGATAAATAAATTTAACTTATTTTATGTAGGTATTAAAATTTCAGCTTTTAAGCCTCCTAGCTTTGACTGCATCAATTTAATTGTTCCACCATGATTATGGATTATATTCTTTGCTATTGTTAAGCCTAGACCAGTATTTACTTCCTTTGATGGTCTTGATGTATCTACTCTATAAAATGCTATAAAGACATCCTTTATTTTACTTTCTGGAATCCCAGGTCCATCATCCTCTATATAAATAGCTATTTTATTTTTAACCTCGGCAGATGAAATTATAACTTTACTTTTCGAATACGATAATGCATTTAAAATTATATTGGCTATAGCTCTGCTCATTGCCATAGGTTTAACTATAAAACTTAATTTTTTATTAACTTTCATACTTATAGTCTTTTTTTGTTCAATTTTACTTCTACTTGATATTCTTTTTATGAATCTGTATATGTTAATTCTTTTTACTCTCTCTTCTTCCTCTCCTTTTGCATAAGCCAAGTAAGCGTTTATCATTTCTCTCATTTCAATTACATCTTCACTTAGGCTTTTCATTGCTTGCTTATCTTTTAGTAAAGCTATTTGTAAATTCATTCTAGTTAGTGGAGTTCTAAGATCATGACCTATTCCTGCAAGCATTTGAGTTCTATTTGCAATTTGATTAGTAATACGTTCTCTCATTTTTATAAAAACTTTTGACAATAATCTTAATTCATATGCCCCTCTAGGTTTAAGATTATAATTATTATTTCCTCTTCCAAACTCTTCTGCTGCTAAAATAATATTCCTTAGAGGTTTGATTTGTTGTTTCATAAAATATAGTGCCAAAAGTAAAAGGAATAAAGCAGTAAATAACATCCAAAGGATAAATACTTCAATAGTTGAACTGTACAATAATTTTCTTGCAACTGAAAACTGCAAAACACCTTTGTTTAATTTTACATATATATAAACAGTATTCTTTACTAATTTAGTGTTAAATTTATAAGGATAGCTAATTCTCTCAACTAAGGATTTTTCAAGAGTCTTATCTAAAAGAGATGAAATTTTATTTTGATTATAATCGTTAAGAGTTTTATTAGGATGCCAAGAAGATTTTAGTAAAAAACTTTTTTCTGCTTTTATAAATAAATCGTTTAAGGTGCTATCTGAAAAGTTATTTTCCTCTATAGTATCTATTACAAAGGAAATTTGTCCACCTAATGCTAAAGCCAATCTTCTGCCTACTTCTTCCCAATGCCTTTCATAAAAAAAATATATTAAAACGAATTGTAGTATTAGTATAGGAATTAAAATAATAACTAAAGACCTACCAAAAAAAGTTTCTGGAAAAAATTTTCTAGTATTCATTTATTTAAGGATCTAACCTATATCCTATCCCCCTTGAAGTTAGTAAAATATTCTTTGAATTAGGTAAGGATAATATTTTTTCACGTAACCTTTTAACTAACACGTCAACTGATCTAGTAGATACATTAATATTTTTTGCTAGTTCTTCTCTTGCCACATCATCTCTTATTTTTTTATATAAATATAGCATTACATTACATTCTTTAGTAGTCAATTTAATAGAATTACTATTTAAAATTAATTTTCTTTCATTAATATGAAAGTGAAAAATACCCAGTTTAACAGCGTTTATTTCCTTAGTTGAAAAACTATTTCTTTTTATAACATTTTCTATTCTTAAAAGCAGCTCTTCAGGTTCAAACGGTTTGGAAAGATATTCGTCTACTCCTATTTTAAGACCTGTAATTCTATCATTAGTATCTCCCATAGCAGATAACATAAAAATTGGTACGTTATTATTTTTTTTTCTTAAAATACTTGCGAAAGTCAATCCACTTTCAACTGGTAACATAACATCTAAAATAAGTATATCAAAAGCAATATTTAGCATTTTATTTTTAGCTACTTTGGTGTTTTCAGCTAGGTCTACTAGATAGCCTTTTTCGTTTAAGAAACTTTTTAATAGATTACCTAACTTTTTATCATCATCTATAACTAAAATATGTTTTTTTTTTAACATGTGTACACATTATCAAAAAAAAATATATTCCTAAATAGATAATTTGATTGCATATTTATAAATATAGCTTAAATATAATAGTTCTGGAGCAAATTTTGGATTATAGTAATTTAGAAGGTTATATATTTGTAGATGGACAATTGGTAAAGTGGTCTGAAGCTAAGCTACATGTGCTTAGTCATGGTCTACATTATGCTAGTTCTGTTTTTGAAGGAGAAAGAGTTTACGGAAGTAAAGTTTTTAAAGAAGAAGATCACACAAACAGATTGATTAAGTCCGCAAATACATTAGGTTTTAATATACCTTATAATAGTAATGAAATTAGCTCTATCAGAAAAGAAGTTTTAAAAGCTAATAAAATAGAAGATGGTTACATAAGACCAGTAGCTTGGAGGGGTAGTGAAATGATGGGTATTTCAGCTCAACAAAACACTATTCACTTTGCTTTAGCTGCTTGGAAGTGGCCTTCTTATTTTTCTCCAGAAGCAAGATTGAAAGGGATAAAGATTAATGTATCTAAGTGGAGAAGGCCAGATCCAAAAACAGCACCAGTTAATACAAAAGCAGCAGGTCTATATATGATTTGTACTTTATCTAAGCATGAGGCTGAAGCGGCAGGATATGATGATAGTTTAATGCTTGATTACAGAGGGTATGTTGCAGAAGCTACTGGAGCAAATATATTTTTTGTAAAAGACAATGAAATACATACACCTATAGCTGATTGTTTTTTAGATGGAATCACTAGACAAACAGTTATAAAATTAGCAAAGCAGGAGGGTATTAAAGTTGTTGAAAAAAGATTAAATTTAATTGATATAAAGGACTATATAGAATGTTTTGTTACTGGTACTGCAGCAGAAATCACGCCTGTAAGAAGTATAGGTGAAAATAATTATACCCCAGGAAAATTGTGTAGGTTTTTTATCAATAAATATACAGAACTTACTCTTAGTTGATTATTTGCTCCACTTAAGCTCTTCATTAGTATCTTCTTCCTTAGCTTCTACCCAATGGCCATTGGTTTTAGTTTTTTCATATTTCCAGAAAGGACCTTTTGTTTTAAGCCAGTCAATTATAAAATAGCAAGATTCTACTGCTTCTTTTCTATGTTCAGAAGCTGTAATAACTAAAACTATTTGATCCCCAGGAAGCAACTCACCATATCTATGAATAATACATGTGTCTATTAAATTCCATCTACTTAAAGCTTCTTTTTCTATTTTTTGAAGCATTTTTTCTGTCATTCCAGGATAGTGCTCAAGTGTCATAGATATTAAATCATCTTTAATATTTTTATTTCTAACAATTCCTATAAAGCTGCTTATAGCTCCAATGTTTAAAAATTTTTCACTCAGTAAATTTATCTCCTCTTCTACGGAGAAATCTTTATTCTGGACTCTAATCATTTAACCACCCGTCATAGGGGGGAAAAAAGCTATTTCATCTTCGTCATTGATATTATCATTCATACTTGCTATTTCCATATTAATTGAAACTTTTATTGAACTTGTATCATTAAAAACTTTCATATAATCTTCATTCTTATTTTTTAAAAACTCAATCAAATTTTCTACATTTTTTATATTATTATCTATTTGGACCATTTCCTGAGATTTTCCTAGCTTATCTTTAATCCAAGAGAAGTATAAAATTTTCATTTTTAATTCCTTTTTTTATTATCACTAAATACATAATAAGAATATTTGATTCCAGTATATAATGTCAATATAGCAGCTGTCCATAGACAGTATAAAGAAAAATAAAATATGCTAATATTATATAAGTTTTGAATTAGGTCATTTATTAAAAGCAAATTTATAGAAAAAAATTGTAAAGCTGTTTTTATTTTTGATAAAAAAATTACATTTATATTTTTTTTACTTTTAGCAAGTGTGTACTCTCTTAAACCTGAAACTATGAACTCTCTAGTTATGATTAGCAATGATGGAATTAATACTTTTTCTTCAAATGATATTATATATATCAAGGAACTAGCAGTTAATACTTTATCGGAAACTGGATCAAATATTTTACCAAATTTTGAAATTAAATTATATTTTCTAGCTATTACACCATCTAAATAATCAGTAAGTCCAAAAGCTAAAAAAAAAATACAGATTAAGGTCTGTTCACTTACTTTATCTAATTTAAACAAATGTATTAATATAACTATCACAGGAAATAACAACCTAGATAGCGTTAATATATTAGGTATATTCATTTAATCTATATTAAAGTAATTATAAATAGTTTCAGCAACTTTTTTACTTATACCAGGAACTTTTTCTAATTTATTAATATCAGCTTTTTTTATTTCATTTAAACTGCCAAAATAAAGAAGTAAATTTTTTTTTCTTTTAGGGCCTATATTATTAATAAAATCAATTTCAGATTTAAAAAGTTTATTTTTTCTTTTAATCCTATGATTAGTTATGGCATACCTATGAGACTCATCTCTTAATCTTTGTAAATAATAAAATATAGGGTCTGTTTTAGAAACTTTTATTTGATCTCCATTGCTTATAAAAAATTTTTCGTTGCTAGAGTTCCTATATTTTCCTTTGCTAATACTGATTAAATTTATTTTTTTTATTTTTAGTACCTCTAATACTTTTTTAGCTATTGATAATTGTCCAATCCCACCATCAATTATGATTAGTTCTGGATAAGTTACAGGATCTTTTTCTTTTAGTCTTCTATATAATACTTCTTTCATCATACCATAGTCGTCATTTGTAATAGCTTCTTTAATATTATATTTTCTATATTCGTTTTTTACAAAACCATTTAAGTCTGCAACTATGTAACTACCTACAGCTTCTTTACCTGAATAATGAGAGTTATCATATACTTCAATTTTATTAATTTCAGAAGTTAGGTTAAAAGTTTTTTTTAGATGACTGTGTAAATCTTTAATTTTAATATTATTAGCAAGCTTTTTAACTAAATTTTTTTTCGCTTTATCTTTTCCGTCCATAATTATTTTTTTTAAAACATTATTTTTAGCTTCAGAAATAGTAACTTTTTCCGAATTTTTTAAGGTTAAAGCTTCTTCTAATAATACTTTTTCTTGAATTTTGCATGAAGTAAATATTTTATTAGGTGCCCTTTGATTATTATAAAATTGAACAATAAATTTATTTAGTATTTTTTCTTGCTCTTCTCCTTTAATGGTGTAAGGAAAGTGTGTTATAGATCCAAAGTTTCTGCTGTTACGACAAAAAATTACTTCTATAGCTACTATATCGTTAAAGTTTATAATACAAAATATATCTGCAGATATAATATTTTTCCATACTTGATTGCTATACTGATTTATTTTTTCTAATGACCTTATCTTATCTCTTAAATGAGCTGCTTTTTCATAATTCATTCTCTCTGAATGATAATTCATATCATCAGTAAGAGACTTAAGTACTTTATTTGATTTACCTAATAAGAAGTTATGCAAGTTTTTAACTATTTTATTATATTCTTCTAAATTTATAAAATTAGTACAAGGGGCGGAACATCTTTTTATTTGATATTGTATACAGGGTCTTAATCTATTTTCTATCTCATGATCTGAACATGTTCTTATAGGAAATATTTTTTGTAATATATCTAGAGTATTGTTTACGTGATAAACTGAAGCGAACGGACCAAAATATATATCTGTTTTAATTTTTTTTCCTCTATGTTTTTTTATTTGGCACCAATTATGACTTTTTCTAAGTACTATAAATGGATAAGATTTATCATCCTTTAATAAAACATTAAATTTTGGCTTAATTTCTTTGATTAAAGCAGCTTCAAGTAAAAGGGCATAAGCTTCATTTTTGGTAACTATGAAATCTATGCTTTCAATTAATGTTAGCATTTTTTGTATTCTGAAGTTTAATTTATTTGTGTTTGAATAAGAGTATACTCTTTTGGCAAGATTTTTTGCTTTTCCTATATATAATACTTCATTACTTCTTGATTTCATTTTATAGATACCACTTTTTTTAGGAAGTGTTTTTGATACTTTCTTTATTATTTGAATGCTTTTATTAAGACTAAAATTTTCCATTATATTACAGTGATTTTATTAAAATAAACCCTACATCAGTATCTTTATTAGCAATTCTACACTTAACAATTTTTATTTTTATTTTTTTAACATATTTAATATTTTCAAATTTAGAGGCTAACTTATATGCTAAAGTTTCAACTAAATTAATATGATTATAATTTTTAACTTGTTTTAGGTTTTCTAAAATATTTTCATACGAAACAGTATCAGATATGTTGTCTTTATTTATTTTTTTATTAATGAAAAGTTTTACTGATATTTTAATTTTTTGTTTTTTTTTCTTTTCTTTTGCATAAATACCAATTTGACATTGAGTAATAAAATTTTTTACAAATATAATATTTTCTATCATTTTCAATCTTTATTAGTGCTTTTACTCTCTACTTGCCCCCATCCGAGATGTTGGCCTCCATCCAGCGTAATAATTTGACCAGTCATAGATTGAATAGATAATATAAATTCAACCGTTTTTGCAATTTCTAATGGATTACTTCCTATCTTTAATGGCATTTTTTTACATTGATTAAGAAACTCTTTTTCAGATTGAAATTTACTTTTTATTACTGGACCTGGTCCTATAGCATTAACCTTTATATTAGGAGCTAATTCTAGAGCAAGGCTTTTCGTTAGAGTCCATAATCCAGATTTAGCAATAGTATAACTTAAAAAGTGAGGAGTAATATTTAAAACTCTTTGATCAATTATATTTATAATATCACCTTTGGTGTTTTTAGGAAGAAATTCATAGAATAGTTTAGATAAAAATAAAGGAGCGCTTAAGTTAGCAGTTATGTGGCTGTTCCAGGTTGAGTTTTTTAAAGTTTTAAGATTATCATATTCAAAAATTGATGCATTATTAATTAAACAATCAATTTTACCAAACTTATTTATACCTTTTAAGAATGCTTTTTTAAGTTCTTTATTATTTAAAAGATCAGCTTTCACGCAATAAGCCATTTCTTTGTTTTTATTAATAGAAGTACATAACTTTTTTGCTGAAGTCTCAGATTTATAATAATGTACAATAACATTAAACCCTAAACTTGCTAAATAAGTTGCAATTTTAGCACCTATTCTTTTGGCAGCACCGGTAATAAAAACAGTTTTACTATATTTTTTTTTCAAATATTTAACTCACTTTTTTCTAATTCAGTAATCTCATCTCTTATTTCAGCAGCTTTTTCAAAGTTTAGTTCTTCTGCTGCTTTATACATTTCTTTTTTTAATTTTTTTAAGTAAATTTTCAAATTATGTCCAGTTTTAATTTGTTGATCTTTAATTTTTTCCATTTTGTTAGACTGAGTTATCTCATCTACCAAGTTTTCAACATTTTTCTTTATACTTTTAGGAGAGATATTATTTTTTTTATTCCAATTTATTTGTTTTTCTCTTCTTCTATTTGTTTCAGATAAAGCCTCTTTTATTGATTTAGTAATTATGTCAGCATAAAGTATTACTCTACCATTAATATTTCGTGCAGCTCTTCCAATAGTTTGAATTAAAGATATTCTAGATCTCAGAAAGCCTTCTCTATCAGCATCGAGAATAGCTACTAAAGAGCATTCAGGTATATCTAATCCTTCTCTTAATAAATTGATACCCACAAGAATATCAAAAACACCAAGTCTGAGATCTCTAATAATTTCTATTCTTTCTACAGTATCAATATCTGAATGAAGGTATTTAACCTTAAGTCCATTTTCTTTTAGATAATCTGTAATATTTTCTGCCATCTTTTTGGTTAAGGTGGTTACTAGAATTCTATCTTTTTTCTTAATAGTTAAGTTTATTTCATGAAGTAAATCATCTATTTGGTCTTTAGCGGGTTTAACAGAACACACTGGATCAATAAGGCCTGTAGGTCTTATAATTTGCTCAGTAAAAACACCTTTCGCTTTTTCTAATTCCCAATTTCCTGGAGTCGCAGAAACAAAGACAGTTTTTGGTCTCATTGCTTCCCATTCTTCAAATTTAAGAGGCCTATTATCTTTACATGAAGGAAGTCTAAATCCATGATCAGATAGAGTGCTTTTTCTACTAAAATCTCCTTTAAACATCCCACCAATTTGAGGTACTGTTACATGACTTTCATCTATAAATAGAATACTATTGTCAGGTAAATATTCAAATAAAGTAGGAGGAGGGTCTCCAGGAGACCTGCCTGATAAATATCTAGAATAATTTTCAATACCTTGACAAGATCCTGTGGTAACAAGCATTTCTAAGTCATATTTTGTTCTTTGTTCCAATCGCTGGGCTTCTAAAAATTTTTTTTCTTTTTCAAATTGTTTTAATCTCAATTTTAAATCTTTTTTTATTTCAAATATAGCTGATTCTAAGGTTGGCTTGGCTGTTATATAATGACTATTCGCATATATTTTTATATAACTTAATTTCCTTATTTTTTTTCCTGTTAAAGGATCTACTTCATACATCTCTTCAATATTATTTCCAAAAAATTCAACTCTCCATGCTTTATCTTCCAAATGAGCAGGAAATATTTCTAATATATCACCTTGAACTCTAATATTTCCTCTAGTAAAAGATGTATTATTTCTTTTATATTGGATCTCAATTAATTTTTTAACTAAAATTTCTCTTGATATATCTTGATTAACTTTAAGGTTAATAACCATTTTAGAATAGGTTTCTACAGGCCCTAAGCCGTAAATACATGATACAGAGGCTACTATAATTACATCTTTTCTTTCGAACATCGATCTAGTAGCAGAATGCCTTAACCTATCAATATGCTCATTTATAGAAGAATCTTTTTCAATAAAGGTATCAGTTCGTGGTACATAAGCCTCCGGTTGATAATAATCATAATATGAAACAAAATATTCAACAGCATTATGAGGAAATAAGTTTTTCATTTCACCGTATAGTTGTGCTGCTAAAGTTTTATTTGGAGCCATAATCAAAGCAGGCCTCTGTAAAGAATTAATAACATTAGCCATAGTAAAAGTTTTTCCTGACCCAGTAACTCCTAAGAGTACTTGACTGTTTTCTCCTTCTTTAATACCATTTGTTAGTTCTTTAATGGCATTTTTTTGATCTCCTGCAGGTTTAATATCTGCTTTTAAGTAAAATTCGCCAATACTATCTTCTGGAAAGAGTGACTTAATACTATTTCTATTAACTTTAAGCATTATTCCAACCAATGGTTTCAGTATATTTTTTAATTCTTCTTATAGCCTCTTTGATATTATTCTCTGAACTTGCATAAGAAATTCTTAAATATCCTTCTCCGTTATTGCCAAAACTATTACCTGAAACTGTAGTTATTCCTAATTTATTTAATAAAATATCTTCAATTTTATTTGAAGATAGACCTGTATCTTTAATAGATGGTAAAGAATAAAAAGCACCTTTGCTTTGATTGCACTCAAAGCCTTTAATATTATTCAATTCATTAAAAATCATTTTTCTTCTATTATCAAAAATAGAAACCATTTTAGCAACACAGTCCTGAGGTCCTTCTGTTGCTGCAAGTGCTCCATATTGAGCAGGAGTATTTGTACAGGAAAAAGAATTAATGTTTAATCTTTCTGATATTTTTACTAATTTACTTGGCCAAACACTGTATCCCACTCTCCAACCCGTCATAGCATAAGTCTTAGACCAGCCATCTAGAAGTATAATACGATCTTTTAATTGAGGATAAGATAATAAAGATTTATAGTTTATATTATCATAAATCATTCTGCTGTATATTTCATCTGATAAAATATATATATGTGGATTTTTTTCTAAAATATTTACTATTTCATTTAAATCATTTTGATTCACTATTCCTCCAGTAGGATTTGATGGTGAATTGAAAATTATTAAGCTAGTATTTTTATTTATTGAAGCCTTTAGCTTTTCTATATCAATATTAAAATCATTTTTTATAGTTAATTTCATTGGTATAGGTTTAGCACCAGTATACTTAATAGCACTTTCATAAATCGGAAAACCTGGGTTAGGATAAATAATCTCTTTATTTTTGTCACCAAACATTAATATTGCATGCCACATAGTAACTTTTCCTCCAGGAGATATAATTATATTTTCAGGATTAATATCTACTTTTCTTCTCAATAATATATCTTTACTAACTGCTTCTCTTAATTCTAAAATACCATTGGCTGGCGTATAGCCATGCTTCCCATCCCTAAGAGCTTTTATTGCGGCATCAACAATATGTATTGGTGTCTTGAAATCAGGTTGTCCTATTCCAAGATTAATTATATCTTTACCTTCTTTTCGTAGTTTTTCTGCTTTTGCAAGAATTACAAAAGCGTTCTCAGTGCCTAATTGTGATAAGTTTGGGTTGATGATTTTTCTCCTAATTTAATTAAATAAAATTATTAACAATATTTGTTAAAATAGTTTATAACATAATTTATATGAAAAATAATTTAATATCTAATAGAGTCAAAAGTATAAAACCATCTCCTACAATGGCAGTAACTTCTAAGGCAAGAGAATTAAAAGAAGCTGGAAAAGATGTAATAGGTTTGGGTGCTGGAGAACCTGATTTTGATACACCAATACATATTAAAAAAGCTGCTATCAAAGCTATAAATGAAGGTAAGACAAAATATACTGCAGTTGATGGAATTCCTGATCTTAAAAAAGCTATTATAAAAAAGTTTTTAAAGGATAATAATTTGTCATTCAAAACCTCTGAAGTATCTGTAGGGACTGGAGGAAAACAAATTTTATATAATGCTTTACAAGCGTCTATAAATAAGGGAGATGAAGTTATAATACCTGCTCCATATTGGGTCTCTTATCCTGATATGGTAATCCTAGCAGAAGGCATTCCTATTATAATTCAAACTAATGAAGAAAATAATTTTAAAATTTCTATTAATGCTCTTGAAGAAGCAATTTCAGAAAAAACTAAATGGTTAATTCTTAATTCACCATCTAATCCAACTGGAAGTTGTTACAGTAAAGAAGAGCTTAAAGAAATAGGAAATCTATTGGAAAAATATGAACATATAAATATATTGTCAGATGATATTTATGAAAAAGTAGTCTATGAAAATTTTGCCTTTAATACTTTTGCTCAAGTTAATCCAAATTTGAAATCTAGAACTCTCACTGTTAATGGAGTTTCAAAGGCATATTCGATGACAGGATGGCGTATTGGGTATGCAGCAGGAAATGATGAATTAATTAAAGCAATGGCTAAAATACAATCACAGTCCACTTCTAATCCAACTTCTATCAGTCAATATGCGGCACTAGAAGCACTATCAGCTGATGAGAAATTTATTGATAAAAATAATATGGTTTTTTTAAAGAGAAGAAACCTAATTATAGAATTAATTAATAATTCTTTAGGTATTAATTGTAAAAAACCTGACGGTGCCTTTTATATATTTCCATCTTGCCAAGAGCTTATTGGAAAAAGAACAAACAAAGGTAATATAATTTCAAATTCAAATGATTTTTGTAGATATTTATTAGAAGAAGTAGGTGTTGCTGCAGTACCTGGTATAGCGTTTGGTATGGAAAATTATTTTAGAATTTCTTATGCTACGTCAGAAAGTATTTTAAAAGAAGCAGGTCTAAGAATAATAAAGGCATGTAGTAAACTTTCTTAATAATCTAATAACTAGAATATTTTTCTTTAACTTCGGGTATCCATTTTTTAATATTATTAATTCTTGTTTTACTAGAAGGATGAGTGCTTAAAAATTCAGGAGTTCTATTTCTAGAATTAGATTTATCCATTCTTTCCCACATCATATAAGCTTCACTTAAATCATATCCTGCAAAATGCATAAAAATTAATCCAAGATAGTCAGCTTCACTTTCATGATTTCTGCTGAAAGGTAGCATAACTCCAAAAGTAGCAAAATAGTTATAAAGTTTTCTGGTGTCTCCAGTTAAAGGTCGTCCAATAATTATTTGTTCTAATGCCATTGTACCTATATCAAACAAGACCCCTTGACTTGCTCTTTCAGATCCATGTCGGGCTACTGCATGTGCAATTTCATGCCCCATTAAGGCTGCTAGAGCGCTTTCGTTATTTGCAATTTTAAGTATCCCTTTGTAAACAGCAATTTTACCACCAGGCATACACCAAGCATTTTTAGTGTCCTCATCATCAACTAATATTACATCCCAAGCAAAATTAGACGTAGGATCTTTTGCATTTATGCTTTGATAATATTTTTTTATAGCAAGTTTTAATTTTTCAGTAACTTTATTAATGTTTTCTAAGTCTTCACCATCTTCTATTAACTTCGCTTTACTTTTGAAATCTTTATAGGCTTTGAATGCTTGTGGGTATATTACATCATCACCTAATATAATAAGCTGTTTTCTTTCAGTTATTGATACTGAGGAACATGAAGCAAAAAAAATAGTTAAAAAAAGTGCTAAAATTTTCATATTATATTATAATAACAATATGCTCTTAAGAAAAAAGAAAAAATTTAACCATAGTGAAAATCTAATAACAAATGAAAGTATTTACTTGAATAGAAGAAGACTAATTGGTGGGTTTGCAAGTATGGCCTTATTATATTCTTATAAACGACTACATTCTAAAAATATTACTTACAATAGTATGAAAGAAATTATTTCTGATAGACCATTAACTAATTACAAGACTATTACAAAGTATAACAATTTTTTTGAGTTCGGAACTACTAAACAAATTTGGAAATCCGCACAAAAACTCAATATTGAAGATTGGAATATTAATATAATTGGTGGAAAATATCATAAAAAAACTTTTGATTATGATAGTTTAGTAAAAAAATTTGATATAGTTGAAAGGGTTTATAAATTTAGATGTGTAGAAGCATGGTCAATGGTAATACCATGGAAAGGTTTTCAATTATCAAAGCTCATTGATTTTTTAGAACCTGAGTCTGATAAAAAATATGTTATGTTTAAGACATTTTATAGACCAGACCAAGCTACAAACCAAAAACAGAGTTGGTATCCATGGCCATATCAGGAAATAATATCAATTGAAGAAGCAAGAAATATATTATCTCTTGTAGCTACAGGAGTTTACGGCAAGAATCTACCAAAACAAAATGGAGCTCCTTTGAGATTAATTTTACCCTGGAAGTATGGGTTTAAGTCTATTAAATCAATTTCTCAAATAATATTTTTAAAAGAACGAGAAAAATCTTTTTGGGAAACTATAGCTCCTAAAGAGTATGGTTTTTGGGCAAATGTTAATCCAAATGTTCCACACAAAAGATGGAGTCAGAAAACTGAAAAAGATGTAGAAACAGGAAAAAGGTACAAAACCAAGTTATTCAATGGGTATGAAGAGTGGGTAAGTCATCTATACAAAGGTATAAAAAATCAAAATCTATTTATTTGATTCTAAATATTTTTCAGCTTCTATTGATGCCATACATCCATAGCCAGCAGCTGTGACAGCTTGTCTAAAAACTTTATCATGCACATCCCCAGCTGCAAAAACTCCAGGTTTATTGGTATAAACTTGGTTGTTTACCATTAAATAGCCTTCTTTATCTAAATCAAGTTTGTTTTTGAATAAGTCAGTGTTTGGTTTATGCCCTATGGCAACAAATAAACCATTAATACTAATAATATTTTCTTCGTTATTAATCAAATTTTTAGTTTTTATACCTTTAATTAATTTAGGTTGTTCTTCTCCTATTATGTCTGTGATAGTGGTATTCCAAATAAAAGAAATTTTCTTATTATCAAATGCTCTATTTTGTAGAATTTTTTCAGCTCTTAATTTATCTCTTCTATGTATTAATATTACTTCTTTGGCAAATTTTGTTAAAAAGATAGCTTCTTCTACAGCGGTATTTCCTCCACCTACAACTGCTACTTTTTTTTCTTTGAAAAAAAAAGCATCACAAGTAGCACATGCAGAAACACCATGACCCCTATATTTCTCTTCATTTTTTAATCCTAACCACTTAGCACTGGCGCCTGTAGCAATTATAATAGAAGAAGTTTTATAGCTATTTCCATTACTACTTTGTAGTGAATAAGGATAACTTTCAAGGTTTATATCAGAAATATGATCATTAACTACTTCACAGCCTACATTTTTTGCTTGTTCTATCATTGCTTCCATTAATCCAGGTCCTAAAACAGGATTAGCAAATCCAGGATAATTTTCAACGTCAGTAGTAATTGTAAGTTGACCACCAGGTTGGCTTCCATGTATCATCAATGGTTTTAAGTTAGATCTTGCAGCATAAATAGCTGCTGTGCATCCAGCAGGGCCAGATCCTAATATAATTAATTTACTATTTTTTTCTATCATTTTTAATATGTAATAAGATTTTTTCCGATACAAATTTAGTAGTTTCCAAAGTTTTTATTTTATGACATTTTTTTAATAAAGTTTCAAATGAAAAAGCATAATTGTTTTTAATTAAATAATTACAAAAAAGTGTATGCTTTTTTGAACAAATATTATCATTGTAAAAAATTCTAACAGGCTTATTTGTAGAGCAAGCTTCACTTATCATCGACATAGAATCTCCTGTAACAACTATTTCGTCACAATCTTTTAACATTTCTAATATTGGGTTTTTAATTTTATTTCTATTAGGGTGAAAAACCTGACTTAATTTCTTATTTTTAATTCTAAGGTTTTCAATTAATTTAATTATTTTTTCAGGGGTCCGTCTACTAGTAGATAAAAAAATATATCCATTATCTTTTATTTTATCTGTTACTTCATTTATTATATAATTTACATCAACGGTTTTTAATTTATATTTCCCGTGATTTCCTCCCAAAAGAATTAATATTATTTTTTTTTTACCTTGAGATGTTTTTTTTTTATAATTAATTCTATTAATTAAATTTGTTGCTCCTATAGTTTCAATTAAGTTAGATTTTTTTTTAATTTTATCATGTTTGGGGGTGAAAATTATATCAGCGTCAGATGTTTTATATGAGCCTCTTGGGTACATAAAATGAATAAATAAGGGGGTAGGAAATATTTTATTTCTGATTTTTTTAGCCAGCGGGAATGTTCTTCTTCCACAAGATAATATTAGTTTGGGATAAGGAGTTTTTATGTTTATTTTTTTTTTTAAATGTATACTTCCTCCAAGAATTTGTATCAAAAAATTAGGCAACCTTGATAGAAAGTTATAATGTACCTTTTGTATTTTAAAAGGTAACTTTAATTGATTTAAAACGCCGTATATCTGATTTTGATTTCCTGGTTGATCATCAATAAGTGCCCAAATCAAAAAATTATTTTTCATCAAATAAACTGTATATTTTCAATTTCATATTCTTTTGATCCTCCTGGAGAATATACTTCAACGGTATCGTCTATCTTTTTTCCAAGTAAAGCCTTAGCTAATGGAGATGATATGGAAATTTTTCCATTTTCTACATCAGCCTCCTCAGTTCCAACTATTTGATATATTATGTTCTTGTTACTATCCATCTCTCCTAATGTAACTGTAGCACCAAAAATTATTCTGTCACTTTTGAGTTTTTTTGTATTTATTATTTCCGCTCTACTAATTTTATTTTCTAGATCAGCTATTCTTCCTTCTATAAAACTTTGCTTTTCTTTTGCAGCATGATATTCAGCATTTTCAGAAAGATCACCGTGTTCTCTTGCTTCAGCAATAGCTTTTATAACACTAGGTCTTTCTACAGATTTTAAACTTTTAAGTTCAATTTCTAATTTTTCAAATCCTTGATATGTTATTGGGAATTTATCCATATTACCCTCTATATAAATTTAATTATTAAAACAACTTTTATATGTAAATATTAGAAAGATTGCAATGATTTTATATTTAGATCACTTTTAATTAAGGTTTCTAAGGCCATTACTACAGCATTACAACCAGAAATTGTTGTATAATAAGGTATATTGGTATGTAATGCAGCTTGCCTAAGAGAAAAACTGTCCGCTATAGATTGTTTACCCTTTGTGGTGTTAAAAATTAATACTATTTCTTTATTTTTTATCATGTCTACTATGTGAGGCCTCCCGTCTCTTACTTTATTTACGAGAATAAATGGAATACCATGGTTTTTTATATGATTACCTGTCCCTTTGGTACAAATCAAAGTGAAACCTAAAGAAAGTAAATTTTTACAAACTTTTACAATAAAAGGTTTATCATCGTCCTTTACAGATATAAAAATACTTCCTTTTAAAGGAAGTTCAATTCCTGTAGCAATTTGAGATTTTGCAAATGCACTTCCAAAATTTACATCTAAACCCATTACTTCTCCTGTAGATTTCATTTCAGGACCTAAGAGCACATCTACCCCTTTAAATTTTTTAAAAGGAAACACTGCTTCTTTAACTGCTATCTTATTTTTTACGTTCCACGGCAAGAAAGACTTTTTATTAAGTTTTTTTCCTACCATACATTTTGCTGCTATTTTTGCAACTTGATTACCAGTCGCTTTTGCAACAAAAGGAACAGTTCTACTAGCCCTAGGATTAACTTCCAAGATATATATGTGTTCTTTTTTATTAATAAGCTTTATTGCAAACTGAATATTTAACAAACCAACAACTTTTAATTTTTTTGCTATTAGTATTGTTTGATCAGTAATTTTTTTAATAGTTTGTTTTTTTAAGGAATAGGGAGGTATAGAACAAGCGGAATCTCCTGAATGTATACCTGCTTCTTCTATATGTTCCATAATACCTGCAATTAATACTGTCTTACCATCAGATAGTGCATCAACATCAACTTCTATTGCATCATTTAAAAATTTATCTATCAATATTGGTTTTTCACCAAATGTTTCTACTATATAATTTACATATTTCTCTAGTTCTTTTTCTTCATAAATAATTTGCATTGCTCTTCCTCCTAGAACATAGGAAGGTCTTAATATAACAGGGTAAGATATTTTTTTTGCTATAGTTTTAACTTTTTTAACAGTTTTAGCTATTCCGTTTTCTGGTTGTTTTAGCTTTAACTTTAATAAGAATTTTTTAAACCTCTCTCTGTCTTCTGCTAAATCTATAGAATCAGGACTAGTTCCTATAATAGGTATTTTAAGTTTTTCAAGTTTTTTAGAGAGTTTTAATGGGGTTTGTCCCCCAAATTGTATAATAAGACCAAGTAGGTTACCTTTAGACCTTTCTAATTTAACTATTTCTAATATATCTTCTAAAGTAAGTGGTTCAAAATATAATTTATCAGATGTATCATAGTCGGTAGATACTGTTTCGGGATTGCAATTTATCATAATTGATTCGATATTTTCATCGGAAAGTGCAAAAGATGCATGCACACAACAGTAATCAAATTCAATGCCTTGCCCGATTCTATTAGGTCCCCCTCCTAAAATAATCACTTTCTTTTTTTTAGATATTTTATTTTCTTTATGCTGTGAGATACTATTGTAAGCAATTTCGTAAGAAGAATATAAGTAGGAGGTTTTTGTTTCAAATTCAGCTGCACAAGTATCAACTTTAAAAAACTTTGGTTTTATATCAAATTTATTTCTTAATTTATAAATTCTATTTTCATCTACGCTTAGTAGTTTTGCTAACTTATTATCTGAAAAACCTAGTAATTTACTTTGATAAATTAGCTCTTTTGTAATATTTTTTTTTCTATTTTTTAATAAGATTTCGTGCTCTATTATTTCTTTGAATCTATTTAAAAACCAATAATCTATTTTGCAAGCTTCATGAATTTCATCAATTTTTATTTTTTCTCTAAAAGCTTGTCCTACAAATAATATTCTTTCTGGAGAAGGATTAGATAATTTAGAAAGTATATTGTTTTTTTTATCTTCAATATTAATTTCAATTTCATCAAATCCATTTAAGCCTATTTCTAATGATCTTAGAGCTTTTTGAAAGCTTTGATGGAATGTTCTTCCTATAGACATAACTTCACCCACTGATTTCATTGCTGATGTAAGAAACTTATTTGAGCCTGGGAATTTTTCGAAAGCAAATCTAGGAATTTTTGTAACAATATAATCAATGCTGGGCTCAAAAGAGGCAGGAGTAACGGCTGTTATTTCGTTTGAAATTTCATCTAGAGAATATCCTATAGCAAGCCTTGCGGCTACTTTTGCTATAGGAAAGCCTGTAGCTTTAGATGCTAATGCAGAAGATCTAGAAACTCTTGGATTCATTTCAATAACAACCATCTTCCCATTTTTAGGGTTAATAGCAAATTGAACATTTGATCCTCCAGTCTCTACACCAATTTCTCTTAATACTGCGATAGATGCATTTCTCATAATTTGATACTCTTTATCTGTAAGTGTAACTGCAGGCGCAATAGTAATAGAGTCTCCTGTGTGAACACCCATAGGATCAATATTCTCAATAGAACAGACTATAATAGTATTATCGTTTTTATCCCTTACTACCTCCATCTCATACTCTTTCCAACCCAATACCGATTCTTCAATCAATACTGAATTATCAGGAGAAGCTTCTATACCTGAAGATACTATTTCTTTAAATTCTTCTATATTATAAGCTATGCCTCCACCAGTTCCACCTAGAGTAAACGAAGGTCTTATTATAACTGGAAGGTGAAGTTTTTTTAATACTTTTATAGCTTCTTCTAAAGACTTTACTTGAGAGCTTTTAGGTGTTTCTAATCCAATTTTTTTCATTGCTTTACCAAAAAGCTCTCTGTCTTCTGCTTTCACAATTGCATCAATAGATGCTCCTATTAACTCCACATTATATTTTTTAAGTATTTTATTATTGCTTAGTTCCCTTGCCAAGTTAAGGGCAGTTTGTCCTCCCATAGTTGGAAGTATAGCGTCTGGTTTTTCTTTCTTTATAATTTTTTCTATATTATCTACAATAAGAGGTTCAATATAAGTAGCATTGGCAAACTCTGGGTCAGTCATAATTGTTGCGGGATTCGAATTAATTAATATTACTTTATAACCTTCTTCTTTTAAAACCTTACATGCTTGAGAGCCAGAATAATCGAATTCACACGCTTGTCCTATCACAATTGGACCAGCTCCTATTACTAAAATAGATTTAATATCTTTTCTTTTGGGCATATCTATTTTTATCAATTAAATTTTTAAACTTTTCAAATAAGTATCTTGAATCATGGGGTCCAGGTGATGATTCTGGGTGATATTGGATGCTAAAAAAAGGTTTATTCTTATGTTCTATTCCTTGTATTACTTTATCAAATAAAGAAATATGACTTACCCTTAGGTGTTTTGGAAGAGATTTTATATCAATCATAAAGCCGTGATTTTGACTAGTAATTTCAATTTTTTTGTTAGTCATATATTTAACTGGTTGATTAACGCCATGATGGCCGTGATGCATTTTTATGGTCTTAGCATTTAAAGCTAATGCAAGTAGTTGATGTCCTAAACAAATGCCAAAAATAGGAATATTATTTTGTATTATTTTAGATATTGCTTTTAATGCATATTTAGAAGTTGCAAACGGATCTCCTGGGCCATTTGATAAAAAAACTCCAGAGGGTTTATGTTTAATTATTTGCTCATACTTATAATTGCATGGAACTACTGTTATTCTAAAATTATTAGAGTCGAATAAATCTAAAATATTTTTTTTACAGCCATAATCTATAGCAACAATATTTATTAGCTCCCTAGAATTTTTTTTATTTTTGTAAACATAAGGTAACTTACAACTAACTTTTTTAGCTAGATCTATGTTTTTTATACCTTTCCATTTTGAAGTTTCAGCTAAAATTTCTTTAAAATTAGTATTTTTATCAACACCATTTACTATAGTAGCGTTCAGAGCACCCATTTCTCTAATTTTAATAGTTAAATCTCTGGTATTTATGTCAGTTATACCTACAACTTTATTTTGTTTTAGCCAACTATTCAAACTATTTAAACCTCTCCAATTAGAGTAGTCATTGGATAAAGAACGAAAAATTACGCCATTTAAATAAATTTTCTTACTTTCATTATCCTCTTTATTTACTCCAGTGATTCCAATATGAGGAAAAGTGAACATCAAAATTTGAGAAGCGTATGATGGATCAGTTATAGCTTCTTGATAGCCGGTCATGGCAGTATTGAAACAAACTTCTCCTATTGTTTTCCCTTTTTTTCCTACTCCTACGCCTGTAAAAATATCACCATTTTCTAAAATGAGGGCAGCTTTAGAATAATTAGTTATATTACTTTTAAAAAACATTTTCTAGACTATTAAACAACAAAGTTTATAATGCAACATTAAAAGTAAAAAAAAATATTTTTTTATTTTTAAAGTTAAAAACATAAATTTATTCTGTCAAAAAAAATGTTAATAGAAAAGATAAAAAAAGATTTAATAGATCACGTAAAGTCTGGTGAAAAAACAAAAATATCAATTACAAGACTATTAATAGCAGCGCTTAAAGATAAAGAAATTTCACTAAGAAAAAAACAGGAATCTGATGATTCTATAAGTGATGCTATAGTTTTAGAAATCATAAATAAAATGATAAAACAGAGAGCATTAGCCTCTCAAACCTATCTAGATGCAAATAGAAAAGATTTAGCAGATAAGGAACAACTAGAAGCGAAACTATTAAGCGTTTATCTCCCTGTACAGTTAACACAAAAAGAACTAGAAGATATTATAGATAAAATAATTTTAAACGTTAAGGCAAATAGCTTAAGAGACATGAGCAAAGTAATGAAAAATTTAAAGGAAAATTATGCTGGTAGATGTGACTTTCAATTAGCTAGTAACTTAGTAAAGGAAAAACTTGCAAACGTTGAGTAAAAAGAAATGCCAGAAAATATAGACTATGCAAAAATTATAAAGAATAAATTAAATATTGCTGATTATATTGGTAAAGATGTTAAGTTACAGAAAAGTGGATTGAACTTTAAAGGTTTGTGTCCATTTCATAAAGAAAAAACTCCATCTTTTGTTGTAAATGAAGCTAAAGAAAATTATAAGTGTTTTGGTTGTGGCAGATCTGGAGATATTTTCTCATATGTTATGGAAAAATATAGAATAGGATTTAAAGAATCTTTAGATGTTTTAGCTAATGAAGCTGGTATCAATATCACAAAATATACCTCAAACTTAGATACTAAACTACATTCAGTAGAAAAAAAGAAAAAATACCATAATATTATGAATATTATAACAAAATATTATCACGAACGTCTTAAAACTTATTTAAAATCTAATAATATAAAATTTTTAACAGAGAAAAAAATAGACATTAATACTGTAAATAATTATCTGCTTGGATTATCAAGTAATGCTGAAAAACTTATTTTTTTTTTAGAAAGCAAGGGGATTACATCAGATTCATTAGTAGAACTAGGTATTATCAAAATTAATAAATTAGGCAAAAAATACGATATGTTTACAAATAGAATAATGTTTCCCATTAAGGATAGTTTAGATAAAGTCGTAGGTTTTGGAGGAAGAGATCTATTAAATGAGGGACCAAAATATATTAATAGCTGGGAAAATGATTTTTTTAAAAAAAGATATATCTTATATAATATGCAGAATCTCAAAAATTTAAAATCAAGAGCAGATAATTTATTCATAGTAGAAGGTTATACAGATGTTATTGCTATGGAGAAAATTGGCTATAAAGCTGTAGCTCCTTTGGGAACTTCTGTATCCATAGACCAAGTTAACATAGCATGGAAATATAATAATGAGCCAAATGTTTTATTTGATGGAGATGAAGCAGGAATAAAAGCTACTTTTAGAATTCTTGACTTATGCCTACCTGAAATTAAAGATGATAAGTCTCTAAACTTTATTTTCCTTGATGATAAAGTTGATCCAGATTCTTTATTGCAAAACAATGATGGAATAAATAAATTTAAAAGATTATTAGATAATAAGTTGAGTTGTATGGAGACATTAATTGAATCTGAAATAAAAAATAATTTGGATACTCCTGAAAGAATTTTAGGTCTTAAAAAGAAGTTACTTTATAAAGCCGATAGTATTAATGATATGGATACTAGAAAAATGTATAAATATATTATTACTCAAAAAATAGAACAGATATTAAGAGAAAAGGTTAGTTATGGAAAATTTTCTTCCTTAAAGATGAATAAGGATAATTATTTCATAAATAATTATAAAAATAGAAAAGAAGAACAGTTTGTTTTAAGAAGAGAAAGGTCAATTTTGGGAGCTATGATTAATAACTTTAATCTGTTGAAAGAAAATGATGAGCTATTAGCTGAATTTTACATTAGCAACCAAGAATTAGCCACTTTGAGAGATATGATTATTAAAATTATTTCTCAAGAAAAAGTAGATAACTCAGAGGTATTAAAAAATCTCTTAATAAAAAAAGGTTTTTCTAATATAATAAAAAAACATTTTATAACAGAAGATTGTATTAATTTTAATTTGATAGAAAATTACGCTAAAGAGGAAACTGATTTAGTTGAAGCAAAAAAAGCACTAATGAATGTTATACTTTTACAAGAAAAATGGTATAAAAGAAAAAATAAAGCATTGTCAAATATTTAACATTATATATAAAATAATATATGAAAAAAAAAATAAATGAAATAAATCAAGAAGAGCTGACCTTTAAGACTCTGAGAAGAATATATAATAGAGGTAAAAGAAAAGGTTATGTATCTCCGGAATATATTGAAAAAACAGTTAAAAATAAGAATATTCCAAGTGATAAATTAGAAGAAGTATTAGATATTTTTAAGGAAGAGGGAATTAAGCTGATGGATGAAGCCCAAGCTGCACTTGAACCCGTGGTAAAAAAGAAGCGTGGAAGAAAAAAAGGCTCAACTAATAAAAAATCTAATAAAAATCTTGATGACGTTTCAGATGAACTTGCTGATGGAGATGAGATTCTAGGAAAAACTGATGATCCGGTAAGAATGTACTTAAGAGAGATGGGAGGAGTTGAACTGCTTTCGAGAGAAGGAGAAATAGCGATTGCAAAAAGAATAGAAGCTAGTAGATCAACTATGATGGTAGGTATCTTTGGAAGTCCATCATCCTTAAAAATAATAAATGATTGGCAAAAGAAATTAAATAAAGGAGAAATGCTACTTAGAGAAATAATTGATTGTGAGAGCACTTATAATAAGACGCCAGAAGGCAAAGCTAATGTCAAAACAGCTGATAACGCATTGTTAGCAACATCGGGAAAAGTATTTTATGGTAAAAGTTTAATGAATAATAATTTCGATGAGATTGATAACACTTTGAATAGCAATCATACACTCAAAGAAAAAGAAGGAATTAAAACTAAAGAAATAAAAAATAATGAAGAGAAGCAATTAAAAGTTGATGGTAAAGAGGGATCACCAGAACTTGAAAAAAATACTGATGAAGAAGAAGATGAAGAATTTCTATCATTAACCTCAATTGAAGATCTTATTAAGCCAGCTGTTGATAAAGCTTTAAAAAGAATTAAGCAAATAGCTAAAAACTATTCAAGAGTAAATGCTGCAAAATTTGATAATGCATTTTTAGGTAAGCCTTTGAAAGAAAAAACAAAGAAAAAAGAAGTAGAATTAGTAAAAGAACTCACTGAAATTTTTAACTCTATTATTTTGAACAGTAATGCTACAGAATTTTTGGTAGATGTAGTTTATGGAAAAAATAAGAAAATTTTAAATATTGAAACCGGTTTTTTAAAGTTAGCTAAAAAAAGAAATGTAGATACAGAATTATTTAAAAAGTTATTTTTAGGCAGAGAAATTGAAAAAAACTGGTTTAGAAAAGTATCATACACAAAGGATAAAAATTGGAAGAAATTTTTATCTCAAGAAAAAGATAAGATTAAAAGTATTTTAAAAGAATTAGCAGATATCTCAGATGATATGGATATTCCAGTTTCTGAAGTCAAAGTTATAGCAGATAGAATTCAACGAGGTGAGAGAGAGTGTAATAGAGCAAAACAAGAAATGATTGAAGCTAATTTAAGATTAGTTATATCAATAGCTAAAAAATATACCAACAGAGGACTTCAATTTTTAGATCTTATTCAAGAAGGTAATATAGGTTTGATGAAAGCAGTAGATAAATTTGAATACAGAAGAGGTTATAAGTTTTCTACATACGCTACTTGGTGGATAAGACAGGCAATAACAAGGTCTATAGCTGATCAAGCTAGAACAATAAGAATTCCCGTTCATATGATTGAAACTATTAATAAACTAGTTAGAACCTCTAGACAAATGTTACATGAAACTGGGAGAGAGCCATCTCCTGAAGAATTAGGTAAACACTTAGACATGCCTTTAGATAAAGTAAGAAAAGTTATGAAAATAGCAAAGGAACCTGTTAGTTTAGAAACGCCTATAGGTGATGAAGACGATACTAATTTAGGGGATTTTATACAAGATGTTAATGCTATCATACCATTAGATGCCGCTATTAATACTAATTTAAGGGAAGCAACTACAAAAATACTTTCTTCATTAACTGCTAGAGAAGAAAGAGTGTTAAGAATGAGGTTTGGAATCGGAATGAATAGTGATCATACTCTGGAAGAAGTTGGACAACAATTTTCAGTTACCAGAGAGAGAATTAGGCAGATAGAAGCTAAAGCATTAAGGAAACTTAAGCATCCTTCAAGATCAAAGAAGCTTAAAAGTTTTCTTGATAATTAAAATAGGGCCTGTAGCTCAGTTGGTTAGAGCAAACCGCTCATAACGGTTTGGTCGTAGGTTCGAGTCCTACCGGGCCCACCAAAATTTCAATTAAGTATTATGTAGATAAAAAACATTAACTAATAAGTTTTTATTATGTTATTATTTAAGAGTTTAGGGAGGAATTTATGTTTGGATTAGAAGCTAAGGTTTTATGGCTATTTGTATTTGTAGCTCTTTATTGGTCTTATTGTATATATTGGGGTATTAAAGGCGCACAACAAGCTAAAACCGCAGGAGACTATTTTATAGCAGGTAGATCAATATCTATTTGGGTTTTTGTGCTAGCTGCTACGGCTACATCTTTTTCAGGTTGGACTTTCATGGGGCATCCTGGTTTAATTTATAGAGATGGTTTTCCATACGCATATGCATCCTTTTATGCCATAACTATACCTTTTACTGGAGTAATGTTTTTAAAAAGACAATGGATGATAGGAAAAAAGTTCGGGTTTTTAACTCCTGGTGAAATGTTTTCTAATTACTTTAGATCAGATACTATAAGAATATTGGTAGTATTGGTTGCTTTAGTTTTTTCTGTACCTTATTTAGGTATTCAATTAAGAGCCTCAGGTTTTTTATTCAATGTATTAACTGATCAAATGTTTGATGTTACAACTGGAATGATTTTATTATCCTTAGTTGTTATTATATATGTTGCTTCTGGTGGATTAAGAGCAGTTGCTTATGTTGACACAATGCAATGTATTTTATTGGCTGGAGGTATAATAGTCTTAGGTTTAATATCATTAAGTTATATAGGAGGTTTTAATAATTTAATTGAAGGAATAGCAACTCTCACACAATCTGATACTAAGTTAACTAAAGAAGGATATAGTCATTATATAGCCATACCAGGCATGATACAGTATGTAGACGCAGGGTCAAAAGCCGTTGGAGGACCATGGACAGGAATTATGATTTTAACATATATGTTTGCCTTAATGGGGATACAATCTGCTCCAGCTTTTACTATGTGGGCATTTTCTAATCAGAGCCCTAAACCTTTTGCGCCTCAGCAAGTTTGGGCGTCAGCTTTTGGAATAGGAGCTATATTATTTGTTTTTACTGCAATTCAAGGTATAGGATCTCACTTTCTTGGAGCCAACTTGGATATGGTCACAAATAATCCAGAAGTAGTAAATAATGTAATTGGTTCTAGTATTGGAAACAAAGATATTATGGAGACTGCAAGCAAACAAGGTAATTTGGTACCTCAATTAATTAATTTAATGTCTGAAACCGCTCCATGGCTGGTTGGATTATTGTCTGTATGTGCATTAGCTGCTATGCAATCTACAGGAGCAGCATATATGTCTACAGCCGGTGCCATGATTACGAGAGATTTAGTTAAAAGGTATTTAGTACCTAATGCTACGGACTCTCAACAAGTTTTATTGGGTAGGATATTCGTGATATTAATTGTTGTTATGGCTTTATTAGTAGCGGCCACTGCTACAGATGCACTGGTACTTTTAGGAGGACTGGCTGTAGCATATGGTTTTCAAATGTGGCCAGCTTTGATTGCAATATGTTTTTGGCCATGGTTAACTAGAATGGGAATTACACTTGGTCTAATAGCTGGTTTAGTAGCTGTAAGCTGTACTGAAAGCATTGGAGCAGCGCTAGGCATCACTGCATGGGGAAGGTGGCCTTTAACTATACATTCAGCTGGATGGGGTATATTTTTTAACTTAGGAATAGCTATAATTGTATCATTCTTTACACAAAATAGAGAAGAGTTAGACCATAAAATGAAATTTCATAATTTTCTAAAAGAGTATGCTGGTTTACCAGCAGAAAAAAGAAATTTAATCCCAATTGCTTGGATAATTACATTATTATGGTTCTTTTTTGGAATAGGTCCTGGCGCAGTAATTGGTAACTGGGTTTTTGGAGATCCTACTAACCCTGACACCTGGATTTTTGGTATTCCATCCATTTGGGCTTGGCAATTATTATTTTGGGTTATAGGTGTTTATATGATGTGGATGTTAGCCTATAAAATGGAATTTTCTACTCCGTCTAAAAAAGATTTATAAGGTTTAGTAATCGATCTATTTATCTACAGAATAATTTTAAGCTTTTTAATGTTTTTATGCTTAACTTATCCAGTATATAAGTTTATTTTTTCTATATCTATAAGAAAGTTAAATGATAAAGAATTTTTAGATAAAAAAAAATATTTAAGAAATAGATCAATGTTAATGTCTATTATTATAAGTTTTATATTTGTTTATATTTATTCTATTAAAGTAATATGGTAATGATTTCAAATTACAAAATTTTTAAATTCATTGCTATAGTATTAGGTATCATAGTATTTTCTTGGCTAGTTTATGATTTTATTGTTGGGTATAAGAAAATAAATAAAGATTATGTTAAAGCAAATGATAGTTTTTTAAAAAAAGATTATATTAAAGCATTAAATTTATATGAAAAAGTTTCTAAATTAGAACCAGAAAACCTATATGCTATTGAAGGTCAAGCAAGAAGTCTTATGAGGTTGAAAAGGTTTGATGAATCTGAAAAAACTTTCAGATCAGTACTTAGTATAGATGATAGTTTTGTTCCCGCACTAACTAACATTGCCATATTATACGATACGATAGGTGAATATCAAAAAGCAGTAACTTATTACAAAAAGGCTTTAAAACAAGATGACAGAGCAGCAAAACGAATGAGTTGGCTTAATAGGTTTTTAAAAAACATACAATTTAAACCGACTACTATAAAAGAGAGGTTGTATTATTTAGAAGGACAATTAAGAATAGATGATGAAAAAAGAATACTAAAAAAAAAAAATATTGATGAATTACAGCCGGATCATCAGATGTAATTAAATACCTCCCAAAATATCATAAAAAAAAACTCTTAAGCAAAATAATAGTGAGATAGAGCCAAATAATAATCTCACAAAATCTTTTTTTCCATTATTATCTTTAAATGTTAAACCATGCCAAGCAATTAATGCTGTTACAATGATAAATATAAAATCCATATAAGGTTTACTGTAATGCTTTTTTTTGAGCTAATAGAACATTTTTTTCATTAAAATTTTTTATTAAGGCTTCAAATTTTTCATGCCAGTTTAGTTCGGATTTTAAATGCATAAAAACTGATCCTAGTCCTATTGCTGCCCGATCAACTAAAACAAACTCTCTTGGTGGTTTTACACCACCAAATTTTTTTAAATCTTTTCTTACTTTTCCTAATAATTCCTTAGCATATGTTGCACCTTGATGATCCTGAATTTTTCTAATTTTATCTTCTAGTAAAGGACCATATAAATATAGAGCCCATACATTCAAGGCATTTACTAAGTTAGAGTTTAAATTTTTAAAACCCCAACTTTTATATGCTTTTGCTGCTTCATCTTTGTTATCATTTAACAAAGCTCTATATAACCTTATAACACCACCCACAAAATTAGGATTAAAAACTCTAATACATCCAAAATCTAAAAGATTAAGTTTATTACCATTTTCTCCAATTGTATAGTTTCCAGGGTGAGGATCTCCGTGAATAACACCAAATTTATAGAAAGGAAAATACCATGCATTAAATAAATTTTCAGATATTCTATTTCTAATTGTTTTATTTGATGAATAAAAATGACTAAGAGCTTTACCCTCTAGCCATTCCATAGTTAGTAATTTAGCTGTAGATAATTCTTTATAAGGAGATGGTATTACTATATTCTTATTTTTTTTAAAAATATTTTGATATATCATAATATTTTTAAATTCATTAATATAATCTGCTTCTTCGAATAGTCTTTCTTTCAATTCTTGATAAATATCTTCAGTATTTATGGTGCTTTCTATTTGTTTATAAATTTTAAGTATTAATTTAAGTTGTTTTAAATCTGCACTTATTGAAGATAACATATCAGGATATTGTAGCTTACAGGCTAACAAATTTCTTTTTTTTTCGGTGGCTTGATGTACCTGTCCTAAAGAGGCAGCTTTAATTGCATTTTTATCAAATTTAATAAACTTTTTTTGCCAATCATCCCCTAACTCAGCTCTCATTCTTCTTTTTACAAATAACCACCCCATGGATGGAGCTTCTGCTTGCAACATAGACAATTTCTTTGCATACTCTTCAGGGATAGCTTCAGGTATTGTTGAAAGAATTTGCGCAACTTTCATTATTGGACCTTTTAAATTTCCTAATAATTGCATTAATTCTTCTGCATTTTTTTCTTTATGACTTATACCTAATAAATTTTTTGTTGCTAGTTTTGCAACAAACCCTCCAACATTAGTACTTACTTTTAGTATTCTTTTAGTTTCTTTACCATAATTGGTTTTATTTGATTTACTCATAATAGCAAATTATTCAGCAGCTAGTTCTTTTTTCTTAGAAGTTTTTTTGAAATCAGAAAGTTTTTGTTCATATAGTACTTCAAAATTTTTAAAATTTCTCATTTTAATATGACCGAAACCTCTAACACTATTAAATGTCTCAATCAAGTCTATACTTTTTCTATAATTATTATTATCTAACTGAAGTAGAATTAAATCTATACATTTTAAAATTTTATCTATTAACATTTTTTCTTTTCTTCGTTCTAGACTATAGGCAAAAATATTCAAAGGTGTATTTCTTATAAATTTTAGTTTTTTTAGAATATTAAATAAAATAAAAATTCTATTTGAAAACAATACTTTTTTTGGTTTTTTTGTTTTATGATCTTTTAAATTCAACATAGGAGGAGATAGGTAAATTCCTAATTTAATATCACCTTCAAAATTTTCATAAAGATATTTTTTAAACCTTGGATCAGTGTAAAGTCTTGCTACTTCAAATTCATCTTTATATGCCATTGTTTTGAATAGAGTATTGACTACAAGTCTAGTTAGTGTGAAGTTTTTTGTTTTAAATCTGTTATCTACAGAAATAACTTTATTAATTATTTGTTTAAATTTTTCTGCATATCTTATATTATGATATTTGATTAAATCATTATATCTGTTATCTATCAATTTATTTAAAGGCAGTTTTTTATCTAGTTTATTTTTATCAAAATTACTTTTATCAAGAACAAACTTTAGATCATCTGCCGCAAGTCTTCCCCAATTTAAAGCACTTAGGTTTGCTTCAACGCTTACTCCGTTAATTATAATTGCTTTTTCTAAAGCCTTTATTGATATAGGAATATTGCCTTTTTGGATAGCATATCCAACCAAAAATATATTAGATAATATTGTGTCTCCAAAAAGAGATTTAGATAGTTCAGAAGCATTAACTTGTTGAATTTCTAATGTATCATTTTTGATTAAGTTAGCTGTAAGAGAAGTGCTGTAAGTAAAATCAGGATTTAAAACAAACTGTGATAAGGGAGTTTCATGATTATTGATAAGAGCACTAGTTTTTTTCCTATCTAGAAGTTTTCTTACTTCTTTGCTAGCAGAAACGACAATATCACATCCTAATAACAAATCAGTAGAATTTGCAGCTATTTGTGCAGAATAAATATTTTCAGGTTTATTTGCTATTTTGATATGACTTAATACTGCACCACCTTTTTGTGCTATACCTACTTGATCTAAAATAGAAACTCCTTTTTTTTCTATGTGTGCAGCCATTCCTATAAGAGCTCCTATTGTAACGACGCCTGTTCCGCCTACTCCAGTCACTAATATATTATAAGAATTATCTTTTAAAGTAATATTTTTAGGAGTATTAAGCTTCTTAATTCTTGACAAAGGATCATCTATTTTCTTAAATAATTTTTTTTTAATACTACCACCTTCTATTGATAAAAAAGAAGGACAGAAACCATTGGCGCAGCTATAATCTTTATTACATGTTGACTGATTTATCTTTCTTTTAGTTCCATATTCTGTTTTTAAAGGCTCCACAGAAATACAATTTGATTCTACTGAGCAATCTCCACAACCTTCACAGACAAGATGGTTGATAAATATTCTTTTATTAGGGTCTTCTAATTGTCCTCTTTTTCTTCTTCTTCTTTTTTCGGTTGCACAGGTTTGATCATAAATGATAACTGTTACACCTTTAATTTCTTTAAATTCATTTTGCAATAGCTCTAGTTCTTTTCTATGATGAATAGTTGTACCTTTTGCTATATCTTTCACTCCTTTATACTTTTCTATTTCATCGGTTACAATTGCAATTTTCTTTACACCTTCTCCATAGAGTTGATGAGAAATTTGAGGTGTAGAGGGAAGACCATCTACAGGTTGACCACCTGTCATAGCTACAGCATCATTATAAAGTATTTTGTATGTAATATTAACTTTAGCTGCTACTGCTGCCCTTATTGCTAAGGTTCCTGAATGATTAAAAGTCCCATCTCCAATATTTTGAAAAATATGCTTGTCTTTTACGAATGGAGACATTCCTATCCAGTTTGTGCCTTCGGCACCCATATGTGTATATAATGAAGTATTTCTGTTCATCCATGCTGCCATAAAATGACATCCTATTCCCGCCATCGCTTTGCTATTCTTAGGTACCTTAGTAGAGGTATTATGAGGACAGCCTGAGCAAAAATAAGGAGTTCTCTCAATATTATCTTTTTCTTTTATTGTTTTAACATTACTAATTTGATTATTTTGAGAATTATCAATGTTTACTTTGCAGTTTTTTTCTATTCTAGAGATTATAACTTTTTTTAGCTGAGACTTATCTATTTCATAATCAGCTTTAATTAATTCATTATTTGTTTCATCAGTTTTACCAACAATAATTTTTGGACTATTTGGAGTGTTATATAATAAATTTTTAATATTTGCTTCTAAAAAACTTCTCTTTTCTTCAATAATAAGTAGTTCTTGCAATCCATTACTAAATTGACGGATTTTGTCATTTTCTAACGGCCAAGTCATCCCTACTTTCAAAAGGTGAATCCCTAACTCTTTGGCTCTTTTATCATTGATATTAAGCACTGATAAACACTCCATGGTATCTGCATAAGCTTTTCCTGTGGCTATTATACCAATATTTTTGAAACCTTTATTCCAAATAATCTTATTAATATTATTTATTTCAGCGAACTTTAAAGCAGAAGGTAGCTTTAATAAAGGAATTCGTTTTTCTTGTTCAAGCATATTATCATGCAATCTTATATGTACGTCTAAATTAGTTTTATCTAAAATAGGTTTTATAAAGTTTAAGTTTGAATTATCAACTTCTATTGAAGCAGTACTGTCAATAATACTAGTAATACATTTCATAGAAACCCAAAGCCCAGAAAATCTTGATAATTCCCATCCAAATATTCCAAACTCTAATAAATCATATATATTAGAAGGATTTAAAATAGGAATTTGAGCATCTAACATAGCAAACTCACTTTGATGAGCTAATGTTGATGATTTAGCTGTATGATCATCTCCAAGTAATAGTAAAACTCCTCCATTCTTACTAGTTCCAGCAGCATTTCCATGTTTAAAAGCATCTCCGCTTCTATCTACTCCCGGACCTTTTCCATACCATATTGCAAAAACACCATCATTAATAGATTCGGATATCAAACTTGGTTGCTGACTTCCCCATACAGCCGTTGCTGCTAAATCTTCATTTAAACCAGGTGAAAAATTTATGTCGCTTTTTTTTAGAAAACTAGAAGCTTGCCACAAGGCTCTATCAAAGTTTCCTAATGGAGAGCCTCTGTAACCTGAAATAAAACCAGAAGTATTTAGTTTTTTATTTTCATCTAATATTTTTTGAATTAGAGGTAATTTAACTAAAACTTGAGTTCCATTTACAAAAACTCTACCTTTCTCTATTAAATATTTATCTTCTAAACTGACATTAAGCATAGTATATTTATAACATAGTAATTTTTTAATACAATTATAGTAAATTTTTTAAAGTAAACAAAATAAATGACGATACTTATTACAGGAGCAGCAGGTTTCATAGGTAGCCACCTATCTTTTAGTTTGCTGTCGAAGAATATTAAAGTTATAGGTATTGATAATTTAAATGACTATTATAGTGTTAACTTAAAAAAGTATAGGTTAAGTAAATTAAAAAAATTTAAAAACTTTACATTTATAAAAAGTGATTTATCCAAAAATACAAGTATAGATAAAATCATTTCAAATAAAAAAATAACTAGTATTTGTCACTTAGCTGCTCAAGCTGGTGTAAGATATTCAATAGAGAACCCTGAAATTTATTTGAAGTATAACATAGATGCTTTTTTAAAAATTTTAGAGTATTGTAGAAAATGTAAAGATGTTAAACTAGTTTACGCTTCTTCCAGCTCTGTTTATGGTGGAAATACTAAAGTTCCTTTTTCTACAGTTGATGATGTATCAAATCCTATATCTTTGTATGCAGCTACTAAAAGGGCTAATGAATTAATGGCTCAAAGCTATGCTAACTTATTTGGAATAAAGTCAATTGGATTAAGGTTTTTTACTGTTTATGGTCCTTGGGGAAGACCAGATATGGCAATATGGAAATTTACTGAGTCGATTTTAAAAGGAGCTCCTATAAACGTTTTTAATAAAGGAAAATTGAGCAGAGACTTTACTTATATTGATGATATAGTTAATGGTGTTGAAAAATCATTAAATTTTTCATTTAAAAATAAATATAACAAAAATCACTTTATTTTTAATTTAGGAAATAATTCGCCTGTAGCTTTGAACAAAATGATAAGTGATCTAGAAAAAATCATAGGAAAAAAAGCTAAGAAGAAAATGCTACCAATGCAATTGGGAGATGTAAGAAGAACTTTTGCTGATATAGAAAGTAGTAAAATTTATTTGGATTATAATCCTAAAACAGAAATGAGATTAGGATTGGCTAACTTTGTAAAGTGGTTTAGAGAGTATAAAAAGTTATAAACCTATTTTTGATATTTATTTTTCCATTCTTCATAAGGCATATCATAAATATATTTTTTTGCCTCATCGTAAGAAATTTCTTTTCCATATTTTTCAGATGCAGCTACATACCATTTTGAAATACAATTTCTACAAAATCCTGCTAAATTCATTAAATCTATGTTTTGGACTTGAGAGTTAGTTCTAAGATGTTTTAAAAGCTTTTGAAATACTTCTGATTCAATTTTTTTATCTATATCGATACCAGACATTTAACCTTGCCTTGCTTTTAATCTTGGATTTTTTTTATTAATAACTATTAACTTACCTTTTCTTCTTATAAGTCTACAGTCTTTATCTCTTTTTTTTGCGCTTTTTAATGATGCTAAAACTTTCATTGTTTTCTCCAATTTTATATGTATATATATATATCATATAATTGTCAAAAAATTTGTTTATTTATGATTAAGCTAAAAAAATTGCATCATAGTGCATACAGATGTCAAGATAGTGAAGAAACTAGAAAGTTTTACGAAGATTTCTTAGAATTGCAATTAATAAAAGTTTTAGAAATTACTATTACAAAAACAGATAGAAAAACAAATGTCTTGCATACTTTCTATACGCTAAGAGATGGTTCATGCATTGCATTTTTTGAAGATCCAGAGACAAAATTTAATTTTAAAAAACAGAGAGACTTTGATTTACATATTGCGTTTGAAGTAGGTTTAAATGATTTAAATAAAATGTATAAAAAAGGTTTAGAAAATAATATTGAAACCAGAGGTATTATTAATCATGGTTTTATAAAGTCTGTTTACTTTAGAGATCCAAACGGTTATGTAATAGAACTATCTTACCCACAAGAAAAACTAGGGAATGAAAAATATGAGGATAATTTAAAGAAATTGAGTGATTGGCAAAAAAAAAAAATTAAAAACTTTTCCATATAGAAGGAGGTTGGTGCATTACATAATTATTTTCTAATTTTTCACCTATTCGTAGGCATTGATTCCATTTGCTAAGTCTTTCTGACCTAGACATAGAACCAACTTTAAGTTGTTTTATACCCCAACCTACACTTAAATCTGATATTATACTATCTTCTGTTTCTCCTGATCTTGCAGAGATTATTGTGAATAGCTTTAATTTTTTAGATAAATTTATAGCTTTTATTGTCTCAGATATAGTACCTATCTGGTTGGGTTTAATTAAAACTGTATTTATTGCATCATTATTATTTGCCATTTTTATCAATTTTGTATTAGTAACAACTAAATCATCTCCAACTATTTGAAGATAGGAAGGAGCTTCACTTTTAAATTCTTTGTATTCATCTAAATCTAATTCATCAAAAGGATCTTCTATGGATATTATGGGGTAGTTATTTATTATTTGTAATAATTTTTTTTTAAACTGTTTTTTACTATATGGTTTATTGTTTTTAAATAGAATATAACCTTTTTCTTTTTTAAGGTTATTAGCTGCTATATCTAAAGAAATAGAAACTTCTTTAAAGAATTCTAGACCAGCTTCTTCAATACATTTTGAAAGAAAAGTTAGAGTTTCTTCTATATCTCTAAAATTTGGCCAATAACCACCTTCATCAGCTACTCCTAGAAGTTTTCCATCTTTAAACAACTTGTCTCCTGCTATTTTGTAAATTCTATAAACCCATTCCAATGCAGTATAAAAATCAGGAGCACCATTTGGGATAACCATAAAGTCTTGTATTGGTATGCTTCCTTTTGCATGTTTTCCACCACCTATAATTTGAATCTCAGGGATAGGTAGTTTTTTATTTTTAGGGTTTAAATAACTCCAAAGAGGTTTTTTATTTGATTTAGATGCACATCTTAGAACAGCCATTGATACTGCAATCGTTGTGTTTCCACCCAAAAATGATTTATTTTCTGTCCCATCCAAATTTATTAATATATTATCTATTTTTTTTTGATTTTCTATCTCTTGCCCTATTAGGGCTTTTCTGATTATAGAATTAATTAGTTTTATATTTTCGGTAACTCCCTCGCCATAAAAGTGTTTTTTATTATCTTTTTTTTCAATTGCTTCATTGTAGCCTTTTGAAGCACCAGATGGAGCTATAGCAATTCCAGATATTTTATTATTTACTATAACTTCTGCTTCAATTGTTGGTTTTCCTCTGCTATCAAAAACCATTCTACCCTTAATATCTGTAATCTTATTTTTTGACATATTTGTCCCATGTAGATATAAAGTTATTTATATTACATTGATTTTTATTAAGAATTTCTAATGCAAAGGATCTAGTAATTACTTTCTCTTTTTCCGTAAAATATTCTACAGGAGATTTTCCATCGACACGAGCTAAAATAAGTAAAGGTAATAACTGAAAAAATCTTTTAGTAAATAAATCTTTTTCTTCCCAATTTAAATTATCTATATAATTAGTAATAAATTGTTTACTTAAATTAATATACTTATTTTTAATTTTAGGATTTAAAAAACTTTTAAGAATAATATGATTATTGCAGAAAGCTAAATCAAAAGCTGGATCACCCCAGCAAGCTGTCTCTGCATCTAAAATTACGGCACTATTTCTACCTGTAAGTATATTTTTTGGACTAAAATCTCCATGGATTAGGGTCTTCTTATTTAACATCAAATTATCAGCAGCTTGTAAAAATTTATTTTTATATTCGGGATATGATTGCGATGTAAAAAGTATATATGGCTCTATTCTTATATCATGAAAAGTTTTATCATTGCTAAATTTTTTTTCATAATTTTTCTTATTAAAGAAAAAAGCATGTTTTTTATTGAGAATTTTTGAAACTTGTGTAGCATCATTGACATTTATTTTATTATTAAGTAATTTTTTTTTCCATAAGGAATACTGTTCAGGTTTAAACCATTCTAAGGCTAATATATATTTTTTACTATCATGTCCTAATAACTTAGGAAAAGATGAAGGTATAATTTTTTTACATTCTTTAAAATACTCAGCTTCAAAATTACTTCGATTTATTGGAGCAAACCAATCTTCTTTTACAGCCAGTTTACGTAAAGCTCTTTTAATACAAAACTCTTTATTGTTTTCTGTTTTAATATAATAAATATCAGATGATACACCATCTGTAATTTTTTTATAAAAAAACTTTGTTCGTAACTCTAATAGACCAAACTGACATGCTGCTTTATATATAGGTTCCGGTAAGCTACTTATTTTCAATTAATAGCACCTGATCTTTTTCAATTGGTTTCATTGGTCCAGAAATAGTTGCTCCAACTTCAACAACAATAGAATTATAAGAGAGAGATCCTTTTACTCTTCCACCTTTACAAACCTTAAGTTCTACTACTTCACCATTACCTATAAATTCACCATAAATTTCTAAGCTTGTACAATTTAGGTTTCCATCTATCCTGCCTTTAGGACCTATTTTTATAGTTGTTCCTTTTATATTTCCTTTTATGTGACCATGAACATCTAGAACACAATCAGATTTTAAAGTTGAGCCTTTATCAACTATAAGCTTAGTTTCATGTGCTATACTTGAAATGCTTAATTTCTTTTTTATACTATTCATTTTTTTTTTATATCATATTATTTAATAAAAGCGATTGTTTTTTATTCCAAAGGATCTAATATAATAATATATGTTCAACAGTTTAAATAATTGTAATAATACAGAAGATTTCAGAATGTTAGCAAAGTCTAGATTACCTTCTCCAATTTTTCATTATATAGATGGAGCAGCCGATGATGAAGTTACTATTAAGCAAAATACAAAAGCATATGAAAATTGTGATTTAGTCCCAAATGTACTAGCTGGCGTTAAAGATATTGATATGTCAGTTGAAATAATGGGAAAGAAAATAGATATTCCCTTATTTTGTTCCCCTACAGCATTGCAGAGACTATTCCATCATGATGGAGAGTTAGCTGTAGGAAAAGCTGCTCAAAAATATAATACATTTTTTGGTGTTTCTTCACTAGGAACATATAGTTTAAAAAAAATTTCTGACCATGTTAGTACTCCAAAAATATTTCAGTTTTACTTTCATAAAGACAGAGGTCTCAATAATGACATGGTTGAAAAGTGTAAAGAAGCTAATTTTGATGCTATTGCACTTACAGTTGACACAATTACTGGTGGAAACAGAGAAAGAGATTTAAAAACTGGATTTACTTCTCCACCTAGACTTACTTTAGCAAGTTTATTTAGTTTTGCTTTGCATCCAATGTGGGCTTTTAATTATTTTACTCATGAAAAATTTGAACTAGCTCAATTGAAAGATTATATAAAGGAAGGTAGTAATTTAGCAATTTCCGTAGGAGATTATTTCAGTTCCATGTTAGATCAAAACATGAATTGGAAAGATGCTGAGAATCTAAGATCTAAATGGGGAGGACACTTTTGTTTAAAAGGAATTATGAGTGTTGAAGATGCAAAAAAAGCAGTTGATATTGGTGCCTCTGCTATTATGTTATCAAATCACGGTGGTAGGCAACTAGATGGGTCAAGAGCTCCTTTTGATCAATTAAAAGAAATAGTTGATGCAGTAGGAGATAAAATTGATGTTATTTGTGATGGAGGTATAAGAAGAGGCACACATGTATTAAAAGCTTTATCACTTGGAGCTAAAGCATGTTCTGGAGGTAGGTTTTATTTATATGCATTAGCAGCCGCAGGTCAAAAAGGGGTAGAAAAAGCATTATCTAATATGAAGGCGGAAATAGAAAGAGATATGAAGTTAATGGGCTGTAAGACAGTATCTGATTTAACTCGAAAGAATATTAGATTCAGATAGGCTTTATTTTATACATTTATTATATCACTTTAATTTTTAATGTAACACTTTAGATTAACTATTTCATAGGTCATCATTAAAAATTAAATAAAAAAAATTTCTGACCTGAAAGTAATTATTAATCTTTTAAATTAAAAATAACGTAATAATGATGTGAATTGCACATCTGTATATAACGAAGCCAATAATTTATTAGAGTTATTCTTAAATAAAAAAATAAACAATTATAGTAAATTACGTAATTATGATTATGGAAAAGATGATCCTAACAAAGTAGTATCAGGGCTTTCTCGGTATATAAGCCATGGTATAATAAAAGAAAAAGATATATTAGTAGCTATTAAAAAAAATAGACATAAAAGTGATAAATTTAAACAAGAAATACTATGGAGAACTTATTGGAAGGGTTGGTTAGAACATCATAGAGATTTATGGGAAAAATATAAGAAAACCCTTAAACAAGAAAAAATAGAAATAAGTAAATCGAAAAAAAATGAAATATATTTAAAAGCTATTTCAGGAGATACATTTTTAAAACCATTTAATTACTGGACAGAACAACTTATAAATACTGGATATTTACACAATCATGCTAGAATGTGGTATGCAAGTATTTGGATACACTATTTTTCCTTGCCATGGGTTTTAGGAGCAAACTTCTTTTATGAAAACCTCCTTGATAGCGATAGTGCTTCTAATACATTATCGTGGCGTTGGGTTGCTGGATTACATTCAAAGGGAAAAAAATACATAGCTTTTAAAGAAAATATAAAAAAATATACATTTGATAGGTTCAAAAATTTTAAATTACCGGATCTAAATAACGTAATATTAAACGAAAATGAAATATGCAAAAATGAAACTAATTTCAAAAAAGCATCTGTATTTGAAAATAAAAAAAAGATATGTTTATTTGTATTTGAAAATAATTTGAATCTAAATTTTCTTTTAGAAAATAATAATTTTATTTCTGAGATAATCTTATTGAAATTTAATAATACTGAAATAAAACAAAGTATTAGAGTCAGTAATTTTAAAAACAAATGCTGTGAAGATTTTTATCAACTTGTTAAGAATAAAAATATTAAAATTAATAAATTTATAATTCAAGATGAAATAAGTTATTTAATTAAACATTTAAAAACAAACAAGATAAGCGAAATATGCTATGAATTTATTCCTACAGGATATGAAAAGGATAGTTTTTCCTTAGTAAAAAGAAAATTAGTAAAAGAAAATATTTTATTAAAGGAAACTTTAGATCTATTCTACTTTAATGCATGGAAATATTGTAGTAGGGGATACTTTAATTTTAAAAAAAACTTTATTGAATTCAGTGACTAAATTTTTTTTTCATTAACTTAATTACAGGATAATCTGCATTCAACCAAGATACAGTATTTAAATCATTAACACTAAGTAGTTTATAGCTTTCATGAACATTAAGAGTAAAGTTTAAATCCATTAAAATACTTTTATAAAAATACATTTTTACTTCGTATTTAGGATATTTAAATTTATTTGAATAAAAAAAATTTAATTTTTTAACATTTATACTAAGCTCCTCCCTTAATTCTCTTTTAAGAGCATCTACTTGTTCTTCATTTTTTTTAATCTTACCTCCTGGAAACTCATATTTTAATGACAATACAGGGTCGCTGCTAGCTTTTCTTTGAAATGCTAAAACTTTATTTTGAAAAAATAATATTGCAGCTACAACTTCTATGTACATCTAATTATTTAATAATTTCAATTCTTTAAATGTGTTATTTATATCCTTACTAGAGGGCTCTTGATAAACCTCTAGATCAAAATAGTGTACACTAGATAATATATGATCAAAGATATCAGATTGAATGTCCTCATACTTATTCCAATCAGTAGTATTAGTAAAAGTATAAATCTCTATTGGAAGACCATATTGGTTAATTGGCAACTGCCTTACCAAAAGAGTCATCTTTTTATTAATTAAAGGATGGTCTTCTATGTATTTCTTCAAATAAACTCTAAAACATCCTACATTTGTTAGAGTTCTTCTATTAATATCTCCTTCTTTCTTTTTTTTATTAGCTTCAGCTAATTCTATATTCTTTTTTTCTAAATAGTCTTTTATTAGAGAAAGAGCTTTTAATTTATTTAAAAGTAAATCATCAATAAATTTAATTGAAGAAACTGTAATAATTATTTTTCTTTTTATTCTTCTTCCTCCACTATCTTTCATACCTCTCCAGTTTTTAAATGTTAATTCTAAAAATTTAGATGTTGGAAAGGTAGTTATTGTATTATCCCAGGCTTTAACCTTTACTCTATGCAAACCCACTTCTAGAACTTCTCCATCAATATCTAATGCTTTAAGTTCTATCCAATCTCCTTCTTTTACTAAATTACCTCCATAAACTTGAATACTGGCCACTAAACCTAATATTGTGTCTTTAAAAACTAACAATAATATTGCACCTAAAGCACCTACTCCAGATAGAATGCCCCAAGGAGATAGATTTAATGCAAAACATATAGCAAGTATTGATGAAATTATTATCACTATAAGTTTTATTAACTGTAAATAACTATTTATTGGATACTTAATAAATAAATTATTACTCTTATATGTAGTGTTTAAAGCAGATATAAATTTATTAATAATTATGGAAAGAGATATAATTATCCAAAACCCTGATATTTTTTTTATAAAAAGTAAAAGTTTTGAAAAATTTTTTTCAGTTATATCTATATTATTAAAGGTCAACAATATAATTAATGGAGCAATTAAGAAACCTAGGGAATAGAAAAATTTAATATTTACAAGGTTTTTAAAAAGTTTTTTACTTTTTTTTTCTATTAATTTTTTTAAATAAGGATGTATTAGCTTAATAAATATAAAGGGTAAAATAATAGCTAATGAAAAGCTTACTGTTAAGTACCAATCTATATGTATAAGATAGTTCAAAATTTTTTTCCTTATTAAGTATAGGGAATATAGATATTATTTAAATAAATTTTTTCCTACTAATCTGGTGGGTGGTACTGGTATCGAACCAGTGACCTCCACGATGTCAACGTGGCGCTCTCCCACTGAGCTAACCACCCACTTTATATTATTTTTATAATTTATAACAAAATTAAGTAATTTTTACTAAGTATTTTCTTTATAACAGGCGCTGCAAGTAAATATTTATATAATACATTTAATTGTTGTTTTTTAATTTTATGAATTTACCTTTTACATTTTTAATAATAACTTGTGGTTTAGGATAGTCATTTTTATATCCAATTAACTCACTAAGGTTAGTTAGTTTTTGTTTGCTTTTTTTAGGGTTTAAAAAAATATTATTTTTTTTGTTTTGAGAGCAAATTCTATAATTTCTATTATTAATTTTTGCAAAAGAACAAAATGATTTTAAATAATATTTAGTATTATTTTTTATAGAAAACTTTAACATCCATTGGCATACGTCATATATATTACCTAATCTTTTACAAGATGCTTTATTTCTTTTAAAAACTTTAATATCATAAATATAGATATATTTTTATCTTTAAGCAATAAATTTTCATTAGATTTTAATTCACTAAATGAAAAAAAGTAAATTAAAAATAGTATTATTTTTTTCATAAAGGGGCTTTACCTATTTCTTCTTTTTAAAATATTTGTTCCAAATATAAAAGAGCTAAGTGTTAAAAAAATAAGACTTAAAGATGATATAAATAAAATAAAAGTATAAATAGAGCCGAAAAAACTACCATTATGCAACTCTGTTATTACCCTCTGTGCAACTACGCCTTCTCCTTGATGTATTTTCAAGTATTCTTTAGCAGTATTTTTATTAGCTATTCTAAACTTAAATAACTTTAAATTGTTCATTTTTACTAAATTTTTTTTTTTAAAATACTATTATTACTCACTTCATATATATCACTTTTATTTTTAAGTAAAACATTATTGTTGCTAATTTCTTTACCCAATGTTTCAAAATTTTTAGAATTTTTTAGCGTAATTACATCAGTGATTTCTAAAGTATTATCTATTATTTCTAATTTATAAATATTTAACTGTCTTTTATTTAAAATATAAAGAGTATTATTATAGTTATAGGCACTTATTATAGGGGAGTCCAAAGTATCAATAAACTTTTTATTAACATAAATAGTAGATCTTATAATAATTGTTTCAGACTGATCATTAACAAACTCTTTAACATCTTCCTTAGTTAGCATTTTATACTTCTTTAAAATAAAGTTATTTTTTAAATATAAATCATTAATTTTGAATGTATCAGGATACATAAGCAATAGGCCAGTTATTGTTAAGTATAATATGAATATACTAAAAGTAAAACCTATATATTTGTGTAGCAGCCTAAGTTTAATTTTAAGTACATGTATCTTCATTAGATAATTTATTTAATAGTAAAGCAGTTCTAGCCATTCTTTGCATAGAATTTACAGACAGGGTAGCTCCTGATATATTGTCAATTTTAACATTGAGTTTCATATTACTATTAATTTTCCCATTAGTAAACTGTAATAAAAATGCTGGAAACTTGATTTCATAGCCATGCTGCTCTCTATATTTAATTACATGAGAACTCTTTATCTTGCAGTTATTTACTATAAAGCCTGCAGTTATGGGCTTGTATTTTCCTATAGAGTTTAATATCCATGCTTGATTATTTTCATCTGCCCAATAAGAAAATAATCTTTTTTTATATTTATTTCCCATAATAACTTTAACTTTATCTTTGTTCTCTCCTTTTAAAATTAATTTTTTCTTTTTAGGAATGTTATTTTTAAAAACTTTTTTTAAGAAAACTTCTTCAGCTTCAGAAAGTTTGGATAAAGCTGCATTATTGAGTAGTAATATTGAGAGTATAATTATAAAGAATTTGACCATAATATTTTATTCATATAGTATCTTATTAGAAATTATAAGAGTATTCCACCACTCACTGAAGAATACTCTTACTTAACCAGTTTCACAATTGTATACGGGAAGAGATTAAATCATTAAAACTGGTAACCTATTCCAAAGTTATATCCAGCAGTTCCTTTACCATTAGTATAATACTTTTGGTTTTCATAATCTACTTTTAGTACTGCATTTGGAGATAACCAGTAATTTAGCAGTAGGTCATACTGTCTAATCTTATTACTAGCGTTTTGGAGTTCGTCTGCTTTATCGTTCCAAGCACCTGCTCTTGCACCAATACCTATTGAACTATCAAGAGGACCAACTAGACTCCATCTATAGGAAGGTTCTATAAAGGCACCCCATATTTTTTCTCTACCATTGGTAGCACAAGCGTGTGTTGCTGGACAATCTAGTTGCCAAGTTCCAACTAAAGATCTAAGTCCAAACCCTTCTGATGGGGACATATTTATATGAGCTCCCCATAAATCTGCTGGTATATTACCTTGTGCTGGATCATTATTAATATCAGTTTGATGGTTATGCCAAAGTCCAATTTCTACCCCTGCTATGCCAGTATATTTAAGTCTGAGAGTATAAGCTACGTTTGATCCATCTTGTTTATAAACTTTTCCTCTACCATCTCTAATATCACCATCACCATCTGTTTCCAATCCAGTGTGCCCAAAAGCAGTTAAGTCAAATCCTCCACCTAGTGCTGTGTTAAGCATGACACCTGTCTCCCACCATGTATTAGCATTTAATTCTTTTTCTACCACATTTCTGTCAACACCATAAAAGGTTGGTGGTTCATGAGTTTCATTGGTAATACCAAGTGGCGTTAATATAGTACCATATTTAATAAAAGTATTTTCTATACCCATATAAGCTAAATTCTGTTCAAGATACAGTTGTTCCATTTCCAGCTCTCCTTCACCCTCCTGGACAAAAGCATGCTCGATTTCCACTTCACTATTCATAGACAAGTATTCATTAAACTCATGTCCAATAAATAAAACGTATCTATGTATGTCAACTTCAACCTTTGGTGTATCACTACTAGACCAGGTCGTTGTCTCATCAACTCCCGTTGAAGCTGTAGACCAGTGAATTTCACCATATCCTCCAAGTGAAGTTCTTGTCCACCAACCAGCTTCTCCTGAACCACCTTCTTCTACAAGTTCCGCAAGTGTATCAATTTCTTCTTGCATATCCTGAAGTTTTTTTTCTAAATCTGCATCAGCTTGAGCAGACACTGTCAAAACAACAGTAAATGCAAAAGCAATTATTAAATTAATTATTCTAATCATTTATTTCCTCACAATAATATAGTTATTATATATTCAATAATAAATTAACCATACATGATAATAATAATCATTGTCAATAAGAATAATTATTATAATCATTGTCAATAAGAATAATTATTATAATCATTATCAATAAGAATAATTATTATTTACTATTTTTTTATGCTATTATAAATTTAAGTTTATGAAAAAAATATTACTAATAACATTAATTTTTCCCCTAGTGTTCGGTTGTACAGCTGCAGATGAAATAAATGTTTATTCTGCGAGGCAAGAAGTTTTGATGAAGCCTTTGATAAATAAGTTTGAAGAAAAAACTGGTATTAAGGTGAATATTATTGCTGCTAAAGCTAATCAATTAATAAATAGGATAATTCAAGAAGGAGAATATTCAAATGCTGACATTATACTAACTACTGATGTAGGTAGATTATATGCAGCTAAAGTAAAAAATATAATGCAAAAGGTAAATTCTCATAAATTAGAAAAACTTATTCCTCAACGCTTTAGAGATTCTGAGGGTTACTGGTTTGGACTAAGTTTGCGTTATAGGATAATAGTCTATGATAAAAATAAGGTAAATTATGATAATTTTAGTGGATATTTAGGTTTGGCTGATGATATTTGGAATAAAAGAATTTTAGTAAGATCTTCTAATAATGTTTATAATCAGTCTTTAGTAGCAGCTATGATAATAAATTATGGAGAAAAGAAAACAGCAGATTTTTTGACAAAATTCATAAAGAATTTAGCAAGAAAGCCATCTGGAGGAGACAGAGATCAGATTAGAGCTATTCTAGGAGGAGAAGGAGATATAGCGCTAGTAAATAGCTATTATTTTTTAAAAATGAAAAATCTAGATAAAAATAATGAGTTAAAAAATTTAGAAGCTTATTTTCCAAAAGATGACAGTATGAATACTCATATAAATATTAGTGGAGCAGGAATTTTAAAGCACAGTAAAAATAAAAAAAATGCTATCAAGTTTATAGAATTCTTAGTAGAAGATGAAGCGCAGAAAATATACGCAGAAGTAAATTATGAATATCCTATAAGAAATAGTATTATTTTAAATAAGTTTATGAAGCAATATAGTAACTTTAAAAAAGATGACATAAGTATCTATGAAGTGGGAGAATTAAATAAAAAAGCTATTATAATGATGGATGTAGCGGGTTGGAAGTAGTAGTTTTTAGTTATTACAGAAATGATCCGCGATATTAAATACGATTCAAATAGGGTAATGTCGTCTAAATTATTTATTATGGTACCTCATAGTGGGAGGAACTACGAAAAAAAATTTTTAAAATTAACTAAAGTTAGATTGTCTGAGCTTAGAAAATCAGAAGATTGTTTTGTAGATTTGATATTTAAAGATTTGAAATTAAAGTTTAATTTTTTAAGTGCAAATTTTCCAAGAATTTTTGTTGATGTAAACAGGTCACCACTAGAAATTGATATTAACATGTGGAAAAATATTTTTGTTAATAAGGCTAGATTTAATAATACTTCAAAAGTATTATCTGGAATAGGAGTTTTCCCTAAAATTAGTTTTAATGGAAATTTATTATATGAAAACTCATTGCCTTATTCAGAGGCTAGAAAAAGATTGCTAAATTACTATTTTCCTTATCATAAAAAATTAAAAGATTATTTAAAAGATATAAAAAGTTACTTTAACAATATTGTTGCTTTGGACTGCCATTCTATGGGATCAATTATAGTGGATAAAAATACAGACATTATATTAAGTAATAATTATGGAAAAACTTCTAGTATGACTATATTAAATAGTATAAAAGATATTTTTAATATGTATGGATTTAAAGTTAAAATTAATACGCCATTTGTTGGAGGTTTTATTTCCAGGTTTTATGGAAAACCTGATAAAGGAATGCATTTAATACAAATAGAAATTAATAAGAAAATTTATTTATCAGAAAATAATTTTATTTTGAGAGAAGAGGGATTTAATAAACTACAGAATTGTTTTTCCGCTATCATAAATTATATTAATAAAAATTAAAAAAACTAATTGTTAAATTACTATTTCGCAATAAAATAATATCATAACTATTGGAATAATTTGATTAAAACACTTACCTATTTGCTATTAGCAATTATACTAGCTGGATTTCTTTTTCTTGCTATAAGTCTTTATGGAATAATTAAATTCACTAAAGACTTACCTGATTATAAGCAACTTAAAGAGTATAAGCCTTCAATAATTAGTAGATTATATACAGGTGACGGATCACTATTAGCAGAGTTTTCTGCCGAAAAAAGAATTTTTGTACCTATTAATTCCATGCCTAAAATAGTAATTGATGCTTTCGTATCATCTGAAGACAAAAACTTTTTTGAACATAAGGGAGTAGATTTTAAGAGTATTATGAAGGCAGTTCTAATAAATATTAGAAATTTACATGACGGTAAAAGGTTAGTAGGTGCTTCAACTATAACTCAACAAGTAGCAAAAAACTTTTTACTAACTAATGAGGTTTCATTGAATAGAAAAATTAGAGAAGCCCTGCTTGCATTTAGGATAGAAAGAATACTAAGTAAAGAGAAAATTTTAGAGTTATACTTGAATGAAATTTTTTTGGGTAAGCGTTCTTATGGTATTGCAGCTGCAGCAATAAATTATTTTAATAAGTCACTTGACGAGTTGGCACTGCATGAAATTGCCTATTTAGCTGGTTTACCTAAAGGACCTAATAATTATCATCCTGTAAAAAATAAAAAGGCAGCAATTATTAGAAGGAATTATGTTTTAAATAGGATGAAAGAAGATAAAGTTATAAGTAATAGTGAAGCACTGCAAGCATCAATGAAACCTATAGAAAATATCTACAGAAAAAAACAACAAAAAATATATGCTCCTTACTTTATAGAAGAAGTAAGAAGAAATATTATTGAAACATATGGAGAAAAATCGCTTTATCGTGAAGGTTTAAATGTAATTACAACTATTGATCCAGAATTGCAAGAGGTTGCAATAGATGTTTTAAGAAATGGTTTGGAAAAATATGATAAAAGGCATGGGTGGAGAGGTCCAATAGAAAATTTAGGAAAGCTATCTATTAAAAATGCTTTCGATAGAGTAAATGCAAAATACAAAAATTTAGCTGGCTTACATAATAAAATAATTGCTGTAGTTACAGATATAAATAATAATGAAATTACTTTTTTAAATATTGAGGCAAACAAAAAAATAACTTTATCTAGCGAAAAGTTTTTTAAAGATAGATGGATTAATAATGGTAATAAAAAATATAATAAAGAAAAAGTAAAAAGTTTTTTAAAGATAAATGATGTTCTAGTTTTAAAGAAGTATAAAGAAAATAATAGCTATTCTTATAAATTAGATCAAATACCTAATGTAAACGGAGCTATAGTAGTAATTGATCCAAGGAATGGAAGAGTTTTAGCGCTTTCTGGAGGGTATGATTTTGATGGCAGTGAATTTAATAGGGCTACCCAAGCAAAAAGACAACCTGGTTCAGCATTTAAGCCTTTTGTGTATTTAGCTGCTTTAGAAAATGGTTATTTACCTAATACTAAAATATTAGATGCTCCACTAGTAATTGATCAAGGTCCTGGATTAGAAAAATGGAAACCCAAAAACTATTCTGGGATTTTTTACGGACCTTCCACATTAAGAATAGGTTTAGAAAAATCGAGAAATGTAATGACTGTTAGACTTGCTAATGAAATTGGAATGAATAAGATAGTTGAAGTAGCTGATAGATTTAAATTGGGTGCTTTTCCGCCTTTATTAGCAACTTCTTTAGGAGCAGAAGAGACAACACTAATAAAATTAGTAGCAGCTTATGCTACTTTTATAAATGGAGGACGCTATAATAATCCAGCTTTGATAGAAAAAATTCAAAATAGAGAAGGAGAAGTTATATTTAGGAGAGATAAAAGAGTATGTAAAAGATGCCAAATTATTGATGATAAAAAATATATAAGACCTCTTTTATTTCCTGAAGGTAATTCAATAATAAATGAAGCACATGCTTTTCAGATAACATGGATGTTGAAAGGAGTAACTCAAAGAGGCACTGCAAAATCTTTAAATAAATTAAATTTATCACTTGCAGGAAAAACTGGAACCACAAATGATAATATGGATGCTTGGTTTTTAGGTTTTTCTCCAGAGTATGCTATTGGAGTATTTGTAGGATTTGATACTCCCAAGACCTTAGGAGATAAAGAAACAGGAGGAAGAGTTGCCACGCCCATATTTGCTGATTTTATAAAGAAAGTTTCAGAAAAAAAAGATAATAGACCATTTTTAGTTCCTAAAGAAATTGAGATGATTAAAATTGATTATTCTTCTGGCAAAAAAAACAGTTAAGAAAAATAAAGATACTATTTATGAGGCTTTCATAAAAAATACTTATAAAAGTAATTTAAAAGATATACCAAAGCAAAACAAAATTATAAAAGAGTTTGAAGATAATTTATATTAGGAGAAAACATGAAAATAGAAATGGATGCTGAAATTAAAAATTTAGAAAATGATATTAATTCAATTAGGAGGTACCTTTGACCCGTCTAAATTAGAGATTGAAATAAAAAAGCTGAAATCAGAAACAGAAAAAGAAGATTTGTGGACTAATGTAGATCAAGCTCAAAAAATTTTTAAAAAGAAGAAAAAGTTAGAAGACTTATTAAGGCAATTCAATTCACTATGTAAGGAATTCAATGATTTAAAAGATTTTTTTGATTTATTTAAAACAGAAAATGATGAAGGTTCCCAATCAGAACTATATAATATTTTAAAAAAAACAACTAAGTTATCAAATGATTTAAGAATTAATACACTCTTATCAGGTGAGGCGGATGAAAATGACTGCTTTATAGAAATAAATGCAGGAGCAGGCGGTACAGAAAGTCAAGATTGGACACAAATGCTATCCAGGATGTATTTAAGATGGATTGAAAATAAAAAATTTACACAGAGTATTATAAATTTAAATAATGGAGAAGAAGCAGGAATTAAATCTATAACAATTAAAGTGAGTGGAGAAAATGCTTATGGTTTATTAAAATCAGAAAGTGGAGTACATAGATTAGTCAGAATATCACCTTTTGATTCACAAAAGAGAAGACATACTAGTTTTTCAAGTGTATGGGTCTATCCTATAGTTACTAATAATATTAATATTGAGATTGAACCTAAGGATATAAGGGTAGATACATACAGAGCATCAGGTGCTGGTGGGCAACATGTAAATAAGACTGATAGCGCAATAAGAATAACTCATATTCCAACAGGTATAGTAGTACAATGTCAAAATCAGAGATCACAACATCAAAATAGAGCAACTGCTTTTAAAATGTTAAAATCTAGACTTTATGAATTAGAACTCAGAAAGATTGATGATAAAAGAAATAAAACAATAGAACAAAAAAAAGAAATAGGATGGGGTAGTCAAATTAGATCTTATGTGATGCAGCCTTATCAATTAGTTAAAGATTTGAGAACTGGGGAAGAGTATTCTGACATTGAAAAAGTATTAGATGGAAATATAGATAACTTTATTTTTTCTTATTTATCTTCACAAAGTAAAATTTAATTATTTTTAATTTGGTTTATTACATCTTCTACATGATTATTAACTTTAACCTTATTCCATATTTTGATAATAGTTAGTTTGTTATCAATCAAAAAGGTTGTTCTTTCAATACCAAAATATTTTCTGCCATACATACTTTTTTCAACCCATACCTTATAGTCTTCACAGGTTTTTCCATTATTATCAGAAAGCAAATCAACTTTTAATTTTTGTTTCTCTATAAAATTTTGATGTTTTTGTATAGTATCCTTTGAAATACCAAAAACTTTATATCCTAATTGTCTAATTTTTTCCATATTTTCAGAAAAAGATATTGCCTCCTTTGTACAACCTGGAGTATTATCCTTAGGATAAAAGAACAGAATTATATTAGTTTTTAGCTTTTTTAATTCCACCAACTCATTATTTTGATTTGGTAGTATAAAATTAGGTGCTTTTTGATTAACATTAAGTGTCATTTATAATATATTATTTTATTAACATAATAACTAAAGTTAAAAATTGTTCAAACATAAAATAATAAAATATTTACTAATATTTTTTTTAAGCATAACTATACCTATTTTTCTACTTATAATAAGGTTATCTTATGCTCCTGCTGATATTTCATATTTATCTAAATATATACCGCATATCAAAAAATATACTTCAAGCATAGAAGGATTGGAAACTAGAAAAATTCTTATTAGTTTAGATCTATTAAAAAACAATTTATATTTAGACCTTAGTGAACTAAATTTAAAAAAGTATGACACAAATATAAAAAACTTTTCTGTTAACAAACTGTTTTTGGGTTTTGCCATTACAGATATTATACAAAGAAAGTTATTAGTGAAATCGATCAATATATCTAAAGGTAATCTGGATTACATTACAGAAGAAAATAATAATTATAGCGCCCTTGATATCAGTGATTTGTTTAAAAAAATTCCTTTCAATAAAGTTGTATTTAAGGATATAAATCTTAATGTATACAGAGTGGAAAATAAAATCGCTTCTGTTAATGGAATTTCAGGGTTAATCATACAAGAAAATCAAAGTAAAACTTTAAAAAGTCTTCAAGTGAATAACATTAATTATTTTGATAAAAAAAATAAAATAAATATTGGAATAAAAAATTTAAATTTATCTAGTAATATATCTCAACAATATAACCTTAAATTAGATAATATTGTTTTCAATAAAGAAGCGGGTTTATTTAATTATAAAAAATTATTAAAAAAAATTACTAGCATTTCAATTTCAAATATTGAAGGTTTATATAATATTGGAACAAAAATAGTAAATTTGAATGGACAACTATTACTAGAAAATAAAAAAAAATAAATTAAACTTAGAGTTATCATTAGCTAATAATTTATTGGACAATTTAAATCTAAAAATAGACTTTCAAGATTTTCCTATTTCTACTATTTTTGAAGGCCAAAAATATAAAAAATATTATCTAAAAAATATTGATTTAGTAAATATTAATGGAAGAATGGTTATTAATTATAAAGAAAATAAATTAAATAAACTAAGTGTAAAGCTTAAATCAAAAATAAATGAAGGAAAGAAACTTAAAGTAAATAATGTTAATAATAGAAATTTATTAAATATTGAAGAGTTTTATATAAATGCTGTTTATAAAAATAAAAAAATTGATTTATCTGAGTTCAAAGTAGTAGACGATAACAAAAATTTTAATTTAAGTGGAAAGATCTTTAATGCTGATGATAACTATGAATATAAATTAATTTTGCAAATTAAAAATTATACATTTAAAAGTGTGAACAAAATATTGGCTCATTTCTACCCTGATAGCAAGAGGCACTTTAAAAACGTCAGTAGTTCTAAAATAAAAGAAGCTACCTTAGCTTTTAATTTTATAAACGGTTTATTTTCAATAAATTCTTTAGATGGACATTTAATTAACACTGAATTGAAGATAAAGGATTTTTTAAATCTTAAGATTCCTGAACTCAAAGTGAAAAAAATAAAAGAAGATTTTAACTTAAATACAAAATTTATTTCAATGTTTAATTCTAAAAATGCAGCAAAATTATATGATGTTCAAATAAATTTTAAAGATATAGTAAGTTATAAAAATATTTTAGAAAACTTAGCAAGTACTGCAAGTATAGACATAAATTATATTTTTTTATCTGATTTAGTAGAAAAATTAGAATTAAAAAAAATAAATCTTCCTGTATTTAAAAATCTAGAGGGGAAAATTAAGGGTAAAATTAATTTTAATCCAAATGAAAAAAATTATTTAACGTTTAGCGGAGAGTTAATAGATTCTAGTTATAAGAATAGGAATAATGAAAATAAGTTTCCTATAGAAATTAACGATTACAATGCAAGTATTTTATTAAATAATGATAAAGTTAATATAAACGGTTACGGCTATATTAATGATTCTAAATCTCATATAATAATTTCTAAAACTAATAATTCTGAAATACTTTTAAACATTAGTTCAAATGCTAAATCAAATTCTTTTAATTTCTTAAATGATTTCAACTATATTAAAGATGGTATATCTAAATTAGAAATAAATATAATAAAAAAACTTAATAGCAATAAATGGTTAGCAGAAGTAAATGCTAATCTATTTGCAAATACTGTTGAACTTGATTTTATTGAATATATAAAAGATAAAAATAATAGGGGCAAGATGTCAGGATTGTTTTATTTCGAAGGGCTTAAATTAAAGAGGATAGAAAATTTAGAACTTTTTACTGAGGACCTATTAATAAAATCTGAATTAAATTTTGATCAAGATATGAAATTAAAAAAAGTAAAAGTTAATGAATACATATCTGGCTTAAATAGTTTTTCAATTATAGTTGAAAATATAAGTTCTAAAGAAAAAAAAATTATTATAAGTGGAGAAAGTCTTGATCTTAAGAAATTATTAAATAGGAAAAAATCTAAAATAAAAGACTTAACACTATTATTAAATATCAATAAAACTTATTATGGTAAGTTCAATTTAGGAAAACTAGTTTTTGAATCTAAAATTAATGATAGTACCTTAATATCAATAAATGGAGATATCTATAATAAAAATAATTCATACGTTAAATTTTCAGATAAGCCTTTAGATGAATTTGATAAAAAACAGTTAGAATTTAGATTTGATAACTTTGGTTTGTTTATGAGTAATTCTAATATATCCCAGGATTTTATAAATGGTAGTGGTATTATAGCTTTTAATTTAAATAGTAGAAGTTTTTCAGTAGAAAGCGGTTTTATAGATTTGTCTGAATGTAGTATAAAAAATGCTTCATTCTTAGCGAGATTATTGCAATTGGCTTCATTCACTGGCTTATTAGAAATTTTAACAAAAGAGGGAATCCCATTTAATAATATATTAGGCAAGTTTAAAATAAAGGATGACCAAATTATAATAGAAGAAGGTAAGCTTAAGGGTTTCTCTTTAGGAGGAACAGTAACTGGTACAGTTTCTAAATCAAATAAATCTCTTAATCTTGAAGGAATAATTGTTCCTGCCTATGCAATAAATTCGCTTATTAATAAAATTCCGATATTAGGACAAGTTATAACAGGTGTAGAAGGTGAAGGGCTGATAGGCGTTAATTATAAGGCAAAGGGTACAATTGAAAAGCCAGATTATACTATTAATCCACTATCTATTTTGACACCTGGAATTTTTAGAAGTATTTTTGATCAATTTGGAAAAGAAAAGAATAAGGATAACACTAGATAATAGTAACAGTAGCATGTTTTTTTTTTCCTATAGATATATGAATTATATTACTTTCAATATTTTTTTCATCTATCATATGATTAAAATCTGTAATTTTTTTACCATTAATTTTTGCAGCACCTTGCTTAATTAACCTTCTTGCATCACTATTTGAAGAGCACAATATATTTTCTAAACAAAATAGTTTGTATAATTGAATGCCGTCTTTAAATTTTTTTCTCTCAAGGTTAACATTAGGTAAATCACTTTTTTCAATCTCATTATTAAAAATAGCTTTAATTGAACTCATTACTGCTTTACATTTTTCACTACCATGAGTTAACTCAGTTATGCTATTAGCTAAAATAATTTTAGCTTCATTTATTTCTTCATCTTTTAGTTTTTCTAATCTATGTATTTCTTTAAGGTCTATCTCAGTAAAAATCTTTAAAAATTTTCCAACATCCTCATCAATTGTATTTCTCCAAAACTGCCAAAAATCAAAAACTGATAAATCCTCTTCTGACAACCATATTGCGCCTTTTTCTGTTTTACCCATTTTGTTTCCATTTGCAGTTGTAATTAAAGGAGAAGTTATTGCGTGTACATTATTATTTATTTTATTACTTGCTCTTTTAATTAGATCAATTCCATTGATTATATTTCCCCATTGATCAGATCCACCGAATTGAACATTGCAATTGAGTTTTTTATTAAGATAATAATAATCATAGGCTTGAGTAATCATATAATTGAATTCTAAAAAACTTAAGTTTTGTTCCCTATCAAGTCTAGTTTTTACAGAATCAAAAGTTAGCATCCTATTGACAGAAAAATACTTCCCATAATTTCTTAAGAAATCTATATAATTTAAATTATCTAGCCATTCACAATTATTTACTAATATAGCGCCATTTTCAGAGTCATTAAAAGTAATATATTTTTTTATAACTTTGTGAATTCCTTTAGAGTTTTTAGAAATTTCATTCTCAGTTAAGATTTTTCTAGTAGTATCTTTTCCCGAAGGGTCTCCTATTTTTGTTGTCCCTCCACCTAGTAAGACAATTGGTTTATTATTAGTTTTTTGCAACCATCTTAACAACATTAATTGCAATAGACTTCCTACATGTAATGTATTAGATGTGCAGTCAAAGCCAGTATAACCAATAATTTTGTTGTATTGTTTTTGTAGAAGGTTTATGTCAGTGGTTTGATTTATAAAACCTCTTGACCGAATAACATTTAAAAAATCTTTTATATTACTTTGCATTTAAATATTAAATTTACTTTTTTCACATTTAAGGAAGAATATTTTGTTTTCATTTGATGCAGTTATCTGATTATTGTTTAAGTTTATATTAATTTTAATATCATTTAATTCTATATTTATTTCTTCACTATTTAAAGAGATTATATTGGCTAAGTATTCTTTTTCTTTGATTGTAAGGTAGCTTTTTTTAATAGAACTTGTTTCTAAAATATCAATTAGTTCAATATTTAATTCGTTTTCAGAACAAAAATATTTTTTTTGCTCAAATCTTTTAAAGTTATTACATCCTGTTAAAATTAAAACAAGAAAAAATTTGATAAATAAAATATTCAGTTTCATTATTTCTTTTTTCCTATCTCTAAAGCTTCAATGTCGATTTCTTCCTCAACTTCTTGAGGTTCTTCTTCTTTCTTTTTCTTTTCATTTAGTCCTAATGCTTCCGCTACTGCCTTAGGATCTGTCAATTCAATAGTTTCTTCAGTAATTTTAGTGGATTTCTTTTTTAAAATCTTTCTTTCTATTTCTTTGCTTTCTTCGCTTTCTTCGCTTTCTTTAGATAAAGCTTCTTTAGTTTTTACTGAATCAGTCTTTTCTTTTATTGCCTCTTTCTTTTCTTCAGTCTCTTCTTTTTTTGGAGCAGCTTCCGTAGCTTGTTCAGTAATAGCTTCCTCTTTTTTTGGAGCAGCTTCCGTAGCTTGTTCAGTAATAGCTTCCTCTTTTTTTTCTGAAGGAGCAGAGGTATTGTCAATTTTTATAATTCTTGATAATCCATCAGATACTAGCTTTTCTGCGTCAGAGTTATTTACATCAATAACAACACCTTCAGGGAATCTTACTCCATTAACCACACCAGATTTTAACATTTCTACTCTAACCCAACTTTCAGAAATTTCAGTTTCATTTTTGGTAGCATTATTATTTTCTTCATTTTTTATATCACCTTGATCATTATTAGATTTTACATTATCTACTTTATGGGAGATATTTCTTTTTAAGTTGGCTTTTTTTAAATCGTAATTTTTATTTATGTAATCTCTTAAAACTTTTACCCTAGCTGCTAAAGCTGCTAACCTATTAGTGCTATTAGTTTCGTTTAACATTATTTCATTAACTATTTGAGATACTTCTTTTAAACTTTTATTTCCTACTCTTTCAAGAAAGGCATCTCTCATTTTTATTATTTCTGGTGATAATTCCATATAAAACCTCAACTGTTAGTTATTTTAGTATTTTGGCATTGTATTTGCAAAAAATGAACCAAAAATAATAAATTAATTATGAATGATATAAAGAAAAATTTAAATATGTTAGGTGCTTCTTTAAGCTTAAGAGCTAAAAGAAACGAAATACTAGCTTCAAACATAGCAAATGCTGCAACACCTAATTACAAAGCTAGAGATATTAATTTTGATACAGAGATTAAAAAGTATCAAAAAGATGGACCTATTAAAGCAACCCATTCTGATCATATTTCTGTTAAAAAGCCAGCAGCACCAGGGAAGGTTTTATTTAGAAAAAATGTTAATCCAAGTCTAGACGGGAATACAGTGGAATTAGCTATAGAACAGTTACAGTTTGCTGAAAATTCAATGAGATATCAAAGTACTCTATCATTTCTGAATGGAAAAATAAATACTTTGATGTCTGCTATTAAAGGAGAATAATATGGGTATTAAAAATGTATATGATGTTGCAGCGAGGGCTATGTCAGCTCAAATTGTAAGAATGAATACCATTGCTTCCAATTTAGCTAATGCTAACAATGTTACCAGTACTAAAGAAAGTGCTTATAAGCCATTAAGACCTGTCTTTAAAACGGTGTATGCAGATCAATTAAAACAATCAGGGTTGTCAACAGTAGATGCAGTAGAAGTAAAAGCATTAGACAGAGAGCCTATAAAAACATATTTACCAAATCATCCTGCTGCTGATGAAGAGGGTTATATATATAAGGCTGCAGTAGACATGGATGAAGAAATGGTCGAAATGTTGGAAACTCAAAGACAATATACAAACAATATAGAAGTTTTAAATACTATCAGAAATTTAACAATGAGGACTCTAAATATAGGAAAATAAATTATGACAGAAATTAATAAAGCATCACAACAATCTTTGCAAAGAATTTTAGATAAGATTGGAGTTAAATCTACCGGCGACAAAAAAGAAGCTGTAAATAAGTCAACTTTAGGACAAGAAGATTTTTTAAAACTTATGACTACACAATTGCAAAACCAAGACCCATTTGCTCCAATGGAAAATGGAGACTTTATTGCACAAATGGCACAATTTTCCACTGTTACTGGAATTACAGAGATGGCTAATGAAATGAAAGCTATAAACGAAAAAATAGACGGATTTAGAATAGCAACAGCTTCACAATATTTAGGACATTCAGTATTGGTTCCTGGAAATGTAGTAAGACCAAATGGTGGTGATGAAATAAATGGGGTAATTGATTTACCAAATGCTACTACTAAGCTACAAGTATTTTTTCAGAAAGAAAATGGAGAAATTATAAATCAATTAGATTTAGGATCACAAAATAGAGGTTTAGTTGGTTTTTCATTAAATAGTTTACCAAGTGAAATAAAGGATAAGAATGAGCCTATATTCATATCAGCGTTTTTAGGAGACAACCCTGATCAAGCTCTAGCTACATCAGTATATTCTAAAATTGTAGGAACATCGAACGAAAATAATGAAATTAAACTTGATGTGGACGGTTATGGTCTAATAAATGCAAGTGAAGCAGTAAAATTTAGAAATTAAAAAATATAGAGGAGAATTAAATGTCATTTTATACAGCTTTAACAGGTCTAAACGGTTCTCAGGCCGATATTTCAGCTACTTCAAATAATATAGCAAACGTTGCTACGACAGGTTATAAAAGATCAAGGGCAGAGTTTGGTGATATATTTGCTACATCTCCTTTACAGAATTCTTCATCTTCTATTGGTTCAGGTACAATTTTAAAAGGAATTAAACAACAGTTTACTCAAGGTAATATTGCATCTTCTTTAAATGCTTTGGATTTAGCTATATCAGGACAAGGTTTTTTCGCATTGAAGCCATCAGCTACTTCTAATCAAACAGTGTTTACAAGAAATGGTGCTTTTAGTGTTAATAATGATAGATTTATAGTTGACTCATCAGGACAATTTGTTTTAGCTCTACCAGTTAGTGCCGATGGATCAGTAGAAGGAAGTACAATTGATGATGCTACAGCTCTTAAGTTAGCTCTAGAATCTGGAGAAGCTAAAGCTACAGAAAATATGCAATTGGCTGTAAATTTAAACTCATCATCACAAGTTTTTGAGGATTATGATATTGCTAGTTTTAGACAAGATGATCCAAGTACTTATACTGCATCTACTTCTATAACTATTTTTGATAATTTAGGTAAACCAGTTATTGCAACAGTTTATTTTATAAAAACACAGGTTGCTTCAGGTGATAACAACACTCATAAGTATCAGACTGTTTTTGTGGTAGATGGTAATGTAATTGAACCTGCATTATCTGAAGCTTTGGATACCAGCGGAGAAGCTTTATATATTGATAGATTTGGACAATTAGTTAAAGAATCTGAAGTACCTAAAATTGCAGTAAAATCAATTAGTAGTCCTCTTTATTATTTAGATGATCTTGATGCGCCATTAGCTTCATCTGCTGCTTCAGTCACAGGTACATCAGTAGAAGGAGCATTTGAAGAAGTTGGTGATACAATTACAATAGTTACAGATCCTTTGAAATATAATTCAACTTATGAAGCAAGTACTGATAATACAAAAACATTTTGGGGGAAAGACTTTTTAACAGTAAGAGTTGATGATGAAGGTGGAGATAAAGCTTTTACTAGTGTAGATGTAAGGCCTGGAAGTTATACTGCTGAAACTTTGGCTTCAGAAGTGGAAAGAGCTATAAATAATGCTTTAAGTGATGATAAAAAAATATCTTTAGATCCTGTTAAGGATGGTTCTTTTTCAATAAAGTTTAATCAAATTAATGCTGATGATGAGGTAGTAGCTCTTAATGCTATTTCTGTAAATTTATTAACTGATACTTTTGTAACAAGTGATATTTTTACTTCTGGTATTTCTAATGAGGCTACTCCTAATTTAAGCAGGGATGAGTTTTTAGCTCATGCTCAATTAAGAGTCAATGATGCATTAAATAGAGCTGCCATATCTGCAGATGAGTCTTCTGGTTCTGCTTCAACATTAGGAGTTAGTACAAAGTTATTTGCAAGGAATATTGGTTCAGCTATATCTACTATTCACAACAATACAGAAGTTTTTGACTTTGAATATTATAAAAATGCTTCAGATCCTACTACAGTAGATACCACAAATGCATTAAATAAAAAGCATTTAGTATATTCTTACTATAACGCAAATCCAGAGTTAAAAGTATTTGATAACAAAATTAATGTTGGAGCAAATGCTTCAGGATATACTGTAGTAAATGATTCATCAGGATTAAAAGTATATTTGCAGGGAAGTGATGCATCTGCTTTAGATAAAGATGATTCTACAACTTGGCCTTCAAAAGTGACATTAGCTGGAAGGTTTACTGACACATCAGGTACTAATAACACTTCATTTGGAGAAACTAAGTTAGATGGAAGAGAGTTTACTGTATCTAGTGTTGCTGAGGATTCAAGTGGATATAAATATTTACTTTTGTCTACTACTGATACAGACACAGTTAATATTACAGACACAGATATACAAGTTCTTCATACTGAAGCAACGGATGTAGAAGCTTTTTTTGAAGGAGGTACAAGTGTTTTTGATGGATCTAATTCTCATTTTGGTAGTAACAAGATAGTTTTAAGAGAAACTTTTAAACATTCTTATAAGAATACCGATGTTATAAATGAAAGTAGAGGATGGAAAGGTGGAGTAGCATCTGTGGAAACAGGCTCTTCAACTGCAATTTCTTCAAATAATACAATTGGCGTAGCTTTAGATGGCGGTTCTGCAACAACTGTTACCTTAACAATTCCAGGTTCATTAGATAATGCTGGAATAGCCACTGCTATAGAGGATGACATAAATACTGCCTTAACAGGGTCAGATGCTGTTACTGTAGAATGGACAGGAACAGAATATCGTATAATGTCAAATACTGGAACCTCAAGTGGAGCAATAGCTTTAACAAGTCCAGGATCAGGGTTAGATGCATTAAATTTATTGGATAGATCAAATAAAAGCGCATCTTCTAGTTGGGTAGGAAATGATACTAGTACATTAGCAAATGCTACAGGTAAAAAGTTTACTGTTACTACTGGCACTAATGATAACCTTACAGTTCAAATTGGCTCAGGTACAGCTACTGAAATTACTATAGCTGCAGGAACATATACTACTAATGTAGCTTTTTTAGCTGCTATAAATACAGCTTTATCCAATGCTTCATTGGCAGCTACTGCAATATGGACAGGAAGTGCATATGCATTTAAAGATTCTGGAAATGTTGGTAATATAACAATTTCTTCCGTAGATGCAGGCTTAGACTCTCACATGAAAATTAGTGCAAATTATGGTGGAGGACTTTCAAGTGGAGGAGCTGCTTCTACTGGATATGGTGGCATATTCTCAAATTTTAAATCAAGCTTAAGTGGAGGAGATTTAAATAGTGTTGGTTTAAGTGCTACGGCAAGTACTTATTCAGCTTCTTCAGTAGGAACTACAACAACTGATTGGGTAAATGAGAAAAAGCCACCAGTAAAAATTGCTTATGATGTTGAAAATCAAAAATTTACATTCGAAGGAGATGGTTCAATTATTGGACCAAGTCAATCTAGTAAGTTTTTTTCATTTTCAGTTTTTGGTCCTTCTACAACTACAAACAGTATTGGTTTGAAATCATCTGCAAATGCTCCTACCTCGCTTGTAGGTGGAGGTGAAAAACTATCAGGGGAAGCAGTAATATTCAAAGGAACTAACGTTTCTACAAACCAAGCATATGGTGTAAATGTTTCGTATAATTCAAACTTAAATAAATTTACAATAAATAGTGCGACCACTGGAGAAAAAATTCTTGCGGATGGAGCTGTAGGTGTTACAGAAACTACTACTGCATCTAATATTGAAATTGGTAGATTAGCAATTTCTGCCGGAGTGGCAACGGCAAGTGAAGCAGGTGTAGGAGGCACTAACGCTTTATTTGGATTAGGGACTGCTACTGCAGTAGCTTCCACAGCATCAGGAACTGCTAGAGGATTAGCTTCTCAACCAGCTGTGTTAAATGGAAAAACTTCAAACGAGGATTTATCCAAAGAATTTTTCTTATCAGGAAGCACTCAAGAAAATGTGTTTTTAATGAATGTTGATGGTATAAGTTCACCTGTAGTTGTTCCTGAAGGAACATATACTGGCACTACTTTAGCTGCTGCATTACAGTTAAGAATTAATCAAATGGAAAGCACAACAGGGAAAACTGTTAATGGAGTCAAAGTAGGTTATGATCTAACTGACAATAGATTAACTTTTACAACAGGAACAACAGGACCTAAGAGTCAGATGTTTGTTTCAGGAGCTTCTAGATTAGGTTTAGATGATCTTGATGTAGCATCTGGTTCAACACCAGTTATATTTGATTTACCAACATCAGCAGCACAGATAGATGGAAAAAATGCTTATGTAAATGCTGATACTGAAATAGTTACAGTTGCTCCGGACGATATGTTTAATCCAAGTGATGCAACTGTTAAAGCTTACACCAGAGTATTTTTAAAACCAGGTGAATTAACATTTGATACAAAGGGTGCTTTAGTTAGCCCAACACAAAAAGTAGAATACCAAGGTGACTTTCCAGCTGATGTAGAAACTGGTAAAGATGCTCTTTCTATAGATTTAGACCTTAGTTTTGGAGACTCTACACAATTAGCATCACCATTTTCTGTTACTTCTGTTTCTCAAGATGGTCAAACAGTAGGAAGGTTAGATGGTCTTGATATTGATGCATCAGGATTAGTGAGAGCCAACTATACAAATGGAGATAACGTAGCTTTGGGAAGATTGGTTATATCTAACTTTAATAACCAAAATGGTTTAAAACAAATTGGTAATGCTACATATGTGGAAACATCGGTTTCTGGAACTGCAATAGTAGGAGAGGCAGGAGCGGACGGTTTTGGTACTATTTTATCTGGTTCTTTAGAGAGATCAAATGTTGATATTACTGAAGAGTTGGTGAGTTTAATTACAGCACAAAGAAACTTTCAAGCTAACGCTAAATCTATCGAAACTAATTCAACTATAACTCAAGCTATTATTAATATTAGGAGCTAATAAAATTTTAGGATTAAATTAAATGGATAGAATGGTACATACGGCTTTAAATAGCCTGAAGATGATATTGCAAAATCAACAAATTACATCTCAAAATATATCTAATGCTTCGGTGGTAGGTTATAGAAGAGATAGTAATTCTGAATTTGGTACTGCATATTTGAATAGTGAAATTGGATTAAATACTAGAGTTTTTGCAACCAGAGAAATAGGAGCTTTCTCTAATAAACAGGGTGATTTAGAAAGCACAGAGAATCCAATGGATGTAGCTATCAAAGGTGATGGATTTTTTATTATACAACCGGCTGATGGTGAAGTAGCATTATCTAGAAGAGGAGATTTTAAAATTAATGCTGAAGGACAATTAATGGATGGAGAAGGTAGTTTTATATTAGGAGATGACTTACAACCAATTATAGTACCGGCATTCAATGATATAGAAATATCAAGTGATGGTATTATTAATATAAAGCCAATAGATGCACCTTTGGATGCTCCATTTCAAAATGTTGCAATACTTGGTACTACTTTAGCAGAAGGTCTGGAGTTAGAAAAAGACTTAAACGGTTACATAAAACCAAAAAGTATTAATAATGAAAACGGAGAGGATCAAACTCAAGAAATTACAGCTGGAGAAGGCGTTACTATGGTTAATAGCTATTTAGAAAAATCAAATGTCAATCCTGTAGAAGAACTTATTCTTACCTTAGAACACCAAAGAAATTATGAAACTCATGTTAAATTTATAGATTTAGCAAAACAAATGGATGAAGGCGGAGCTAGCCTTATGAGAGTACCAAACTAACTTCATAATAAAGTAATAATAAATTAAAAATTCTAATTTGTCCTTGGCATATTCCTTGCACAAAAGAAATTAGTAATAAATTTCTAGGAGGAAAAGTTAAATGAGTACAAATTCAATGCATGTTGCCAAAACCGGTTTAAATGCGCAACAAAGAAGAATGCAAGTTATAGCTAACAATTTGGCTAACGTAAACACTACTGGTTTTAAAAGAGAAAGAGTTAATTTTGAAACTTTATTATATCAAGTATTAAGAAGTAGTGGAGAACAAACATCTGCTGATACAAATTTGACTTCTGCTTTCTCAGTGGGAACAGGAGTAAGAGTAGTAAATGCTGATAAGCTTTTTAGTCAGGGAAGTATAGTTTCAACTGATAATGCCCTAGACTTAGCCATAGATGGAGCAGGTTTTTTTCAAGTATTATTACCTGATGGTAGAATTGGATATACAAGAAATGGTACTTTCTCTCGAAATAACGAAGGTGCACTGACTACTTCAAGCGGATTTGTTATACAACCTGAAACTGTTATACCTGAAGATGCACAAGAAATTAATGTTTCATCTGACGGAGTTGTATCTGTTCAACTACCAGGAGCTGTGGAGCAAGAAGAAGTTGGACAAATAGAATTAGCTGAGTTTCAGAATAGAAATGGACTTCAGCCAATAGGTGAAAGTTTTTTTGTTGAAACAACTGCTAGTGGAGAGGCAATTATTGCGAATCCATTAGAGGGTAGTTTTGGTAAACTAGTTCAAGGTGCTTTAGAAAGTTCTAATGTTAGCGTTGTAAAAGAATTAGTAGATATGATCGAAACTCAAAGGGCTTATGAAGTTAATTCAAAAGCGATTTCGTCAGTTGATGAAATGTTAAGATTTATTTCTAATAACCTTTAGGATTTAAAATGAAACTAATAAATTATTTTATAATTATTTTATTTACAACATCATGCTCTACATATGTAGAAAATAAAAAATCTGTTGAGTTTGAGCCTATTCATAAAGAAATTACTTTTGAAAAAAAAGATACTACTATTGATGGATCAATTTATAATAATACAAGTTCAGGTTTTTTTGCTAGTGATAGAAGAGCAAAAAATATTGGTGATATATTAACAGTTTCATTAAATGAGTCTTTAAGCGCAAGTAAATCAACTACTAATACAACTTCAAAAACTGATACCTTTGGAGTAACTCTTCCGCCACTAGTATTTAATCAAAATCCAGCAGTTAATGCTGCTACCAGTGTTCTTGGAGCTGGAAATGGAACGGATACTTTAACTGCTGCTGACGTAGCAGCCGGAGCAAACCAATCATTTGCAGGAGCTGGTACTGCAGCACAAACAAATACTTTAACAGGAAGTATGACGGTTACAGTGATTAAGGTTTTTCCAAATGGCAATTTAGAAATAAAAGGACAAAAGAAGCTAGTTCTAAATGACGGAAGTGAATACTTAAGATTAAGTGGTATTATAAGACCAGAAGATATATCAGCTGCTAATACTATTGCTTCTTCTAATATTGCAGATGCTAGAATAACTTACACTAATGCAGGGGTATATGCAGATTCTACTCAACCTGGTTGGTTAAGCAAAGTATTTAGACAAATTACACCATTTTAGGAGAAAAAATGAAGAAACTTATTTTGATTACATTTTTATTATCTTTTAGTAATCAACTATTTGCTGATAGATTAAAAGATTTAGTTTCAATTGCCGGAATAAGAACAAACCAGTTGTTAGGGTATGGTATTGTAATTGGCTTAAATGGTACCGGCGATAGTACAACTAATTTAACTTTACAAAGTATACAATCTTTAATTTCTCAATTTGATATAGTGGTAAGCACAAGTGACCTTACAGCAAAAAATGCTGCTGCTGTTATGGTAACTGCAGATTTACAAGCATTTTCTAAACCTGGACAGGCTTTAGACGTTACTGTTTCTGCAATAGGAAAAGCAAAATCTTTAAGAGGAGGTACTCTATTAATGACCCCTTTAAAAGGAGCTGACGGACAACTATATGCAATAGCTCAGGGAAATCTTGCAGTAGGAGGCTTGGGTGTTGAAGGGGCTGATGGATCTAGTGTTTCAGTAAATATTCCAACTGTAGGAAGAATTCCAAGAGGAGCAACTGTAGAAAAAATGGTAGAATCTCCTTTTATAAGAGCTGATAATTTAGTTTTAAATCTAAATCAAGGTGATTTCAGTACTGCTAACATTATATCTGAAAAAATTAATGAAATATTTGGACCCGAAGTAGCTGTTCCTTTGGATGCTACTTCAATAAAAGTAAGATCGCCTCAAGACCCTGCACAAAAAGTATCATTTGTTAGCTTATTAGAAAATATTGAAGTAGAACCGGCACGTCCCAAAGCTAGAGTAGTTATAAATGCTAGAACAGGAACAATAGTTATTGGAGGAGATGTAAAAGTAACACCTACTGCAGTAACGCACGGTAAATTAACTGTCAGTATTCAAGAAGATACCGCCGTAGTTAGTGAGGCCCAAGGTGCTATGCAAAATGCTAACTCTACTGTAGCTGGTACAGCTGCTGCAACAGCTCAGGATACGCAAATAGGAGTTGAAGAAGAAAATGCTAGGGCATTTGTTTTCGATACCGGTACTTCACTATCAGACATAGTTGATGCAATAAACGAAGTAGGAGCAAGTGCTGCTGACATGGTAGCAATATTAGAAGCTTTAAGAGAAGCTGGTTCCTTAAGAGCAGAATTAATAATTATTTAGGTATATCATGGAAGTATTTAATAATATAAAACCACAATTTGATTTATCTCAAATTAATAATGTCAAAATAAAAGATAATGAAAAAGATTTAAAAGCTGTAGCAGAAGAATTTGAGTCTTTATTTATAAACGAAATGCTAAAAAGAGCTCACTCTGCTAAATTAGCTAAAACTATTTTAACCAGTGATGCAGAAGACACATATACTTCTTTATTAAATCAGGAAAGATCAAAAACATTAGCTAAAAGTCACAACTTTGGGATTGCTGAGGCATTAGTTAAACAGTTTACAAAAAACCCAAAAGCTTCAGACATTTCATTTAAAAAAAAAATAAGTGATTAATTATGGGAAGTCTTTTTGAAATAGCTAAAAGCGGTATTCAGGCTTACAGACAAGCTTTATCTGTAACCGGTCAAAATATTGCTAATGTAAATACTGAAGGTTATTCAAAAAGAGATGTTAATTTAGAAGAATTAGGGGGTATTCAAGGTGGTGTCACGGATGTATCTGATCAAACAGGGCTAGGTGTTAGAGTAGATGAAATTAGGAGATCATTTAATGCTTATGTAAATGAGAGATTAAGAAATTCTCATTCTGGATTTGAACAGTTAAATCAATTTTCAAAAGAAGTTTCTTTATTAGAAAATACTTTATTACCTACAGGAAGTGATTTAAGTACTTTTATTGGAGAATTTTTTAGTTCACTTCAAGAGTTAGCAGCTTCTCCGGAAGATAGTGCTCCTAGAGTTGTTTCTTTTGAAAAAGGAAAGGATGTAGCTAATGCATTTAATGATTACTCTGAAAGACTTAAAACTGCTCAAAGAGGATCGTTTTCTCAGGCAAAAATATCTATAGATAGCATAAATATTTTATCAAAACAAATTTCAGATGTTAATGCTAAATTAAAAAGTGCTGGTGCTACTACTTCTCCAAACGATTTATTAGATACAAGAGATCTTTTGATGAAAGAATTATCAAAAGAAATAGAATATACAACAGAATATGGTACGAGAGGAGAAGTATCAATTAGGTTAGGAAATTCAGGACAGGGTCCAATAATTGTATCCCCAAATAAATCATTTAATTTGCGAGCAAAGGTAACGGAAAATTCTGATTTTAGATATTCATTTGAAACAACAGTAAATAGTATTAGTATTTTTATTGTTGAAGGCACTGATGAAACAACTACAACACAGATAACAGGAGGAAAGTTAGCAGGCTTAGTAAATTATTATGCTTATTTACAAGAGGTAAAATCACAAATTGATGATATTGCTTTTAGAGTAGCAAAAGATTTTAATGCAGTTCAAAAAAATGGAAAAGATTTAACAGGAAAAATTGGTAACGACATGTTTTTAGTAGGCTTACCAAAAATAGAAAAAAGTTTGATTGAAGGTTCCACATTAGATGTAAAAATAGATCAATTAGAATCTGTATCTAATCTCAAAGGAAATATAGAACTTAATTTTGACGGCTCAAAATGGAGAGATAAAAATAATAATTCTTATATAGGAAACAGTTTTAATATAAATGGACTGGCAATAACTTTAAATGGACAAGCTAAAAAAGGAGATATTTTTACTATTCTTCCAAACAATGACTTGTCTAGCTCTCTAAAGTTTAATTTGAAAAGTGGAAGTGAATTTGCTGCATCAGCATTTAAACTAGCTGAAAGTGGAACAAAAAATTTGGGTACAGGAGAACTTACTATAGAAGGCAGTTATCAAGATCCTCCTCTAGAGATATCTAATTTAGAAAATATATTTGTTAATAGTGAAAACACATTATTAGCAACAAGCTTTTTAAAAAATGGAGCAGTAGCTTCAATAGGAAAAAATATTAAAGAAGTTAATTTAAGATCATATTCTCTTCAGCCTCAAGTAAGTTTTGTAATTTCTGATGATCAGGCAAAAACTATTAATTCATTTGATCTTGCATTAGCAAATGGTAATACTGTATCTATAACATTTAATAGCTCTGATCTAGGACATACAGTAACAGAAGTAAAGGATTTAGCCGATATTTTAAACTCAGGAGTAACTCCTGGCGGAAATAGTTTTTCTTTTTCAAGTTACGGATTAATTGCTTCCGGAGGCGATGGAGCACTAACAATTGCTAGTAATGATCAAAGCTTTACTTCATCTTCTATATCAACAAGATCATCTGGTACATTAACCGGAATAGTAAAAAACCCTACATCTAGTGAGTTAATCTCTACTGATATTAATATTTTTACAAGAGAAGGTAAACATATAGCTGGAACTCCATTAAAGTTAGAAGAGTATTCTGCGTTAATTAATAAAAAGAATGGTTTCCTGAGTGATGCAGTTTATAATGCAGAATATATCAACCAAGATTATAGAAATATGGATATTACTAGAGGATCAGAAAATTCAGATTTCTCATTTTATACTGGACACTCAGCTTCAAGGTCAGCAAATCCAATTGTGGCTCAAACGCTAAGTATTGATACTTTTAATGATGGAATAGTAGATAAAACCTTAACAATTCCAGTTAGTTCTTCTTCAGCTTTTACATTAAAAGAATTTAAAGAGAATGCTTCTAAAACAGGAATAATAGCCGAAGCAGTTACTAGAGTGATGCTAGACCCTATAGAAGATATTACTATTAGTGGAACTATATCAATGTCTCTATCTTCTGGAGTAAAAGATCCTGTATCTATATCAGCTACAATATTACCTAATGATATGACTAATTTTGTAACTGAAATTAATAAGGTTTCAGAAATTACAGGTGTTAAAGCAATTTTATTTACAGACAAAAAAAGGGTTATATTAGAAAATATTGATGGAGAAGATATTAAAATTTCTGAATTTTCTGCTCCAGGTTCAACACAAACTACTGCTACTGTATTAAATCAAATTTATGCTTCAACATCTTCTTCAATTACTCTAGGATCAACATCATCTAACAATTCTGCTGTTTTTACAGGTACTATAAAATTACATTCACCAGTAGATTTTTCAATTACAAGTACTAGTGGGTCTTCAAAGCTTTCAGGTAATGCTAGCATTACTGGTTTTGATAATGGTTATGGTAAGTGGACTTGGTCTGAAACTGGTGAACAGGTAACTATAGAAAATATTAATTTTGGATCAGCCAATGAGTCAATTTTATCTAATGATGGAAAATATGCATCCAAACCAATTGGCGCATATCATTTTCAATTACCAGCAATTGATGGTAGCTCAACTTTTACATTTACTGTAAAAACAGACGATTTAGAAACTAATAATCCCTATCAAGTAAACAAGGAAGCAGTAAATCTATTAAGAGCAGATTCTCCAGATATAAGAATGGTAGGAAATGTTATTAATACTTTACCTGCTAACGGGACTACTTTGACATTAGATTTTGAAGGAAATACTTATAAATTAAAAACTCTTGGTACTGATATTATAATAGAAGGTGGGGAAAAGGACAGACTTAAGGCTTTTTTTACTCCAGTCTCAGGATGGAGCGGTAATACAGCAACAGAGATAACTTCTGGAAACTCTTTAGTAATTTCAAGCGGAAACACTTTTGCTGTTTCAGTAGATGGGACTGCTTCTGGAACAATCACTCTTCCAGCAACTACTTATTCCTCTAATGCTGCTGTAGCCTCTGCACTTCAAACCGCAATCAATGCTGACACAACTTTAAGTAATGCTGGAAAATCGGTAAGTGTAAAATGGACTGGTAAAAACTATGAATTTGTATCTAATACAGGCAGACAAACATACGATATTAGTGACAGTACAGTAGCAAGCGTAGAAATAACAACTATTGATTCTACAATAGAGAATAATTTAAAATTGAGTACTTCAAATGGAGCTACTTCATCAATTAATGGATATCAATTAGGTATAGTAGGTGAAGGATCTATTTCAGCTAGTCAGATAACATTTCCGAGTAATACACAAAATAATGTTTCTAAAACCAGTTTAGGCTTAGATACAGGGACTAAGAATATTGAAGGAAAAGCAGTAAGTAATAATCCTACAAATAGAAATTACTTTGATATAAATGTTAAAACAGGCTCTTGGACTGGTGGAACAGTTTCAGATTTAAGTTCAGCTTCTATAACGCTTTCGGGGACAAATACAATTGCATTAAAAGTTGATGATATTGCATCAGGAACAATTACAGTACCTAACGCTACTTACAGTACAAATGCCAACTTTGCAGCTGAGTTAGAAGAAGCAATTAATAATGACAGTACATTATTAGCGGCAGGGAAGTCTGTAAGTGTATTATACCAAGGAACAAGTGGAGGATATCAGATTGTTTCACATAATTCTAGTTCTTCAGCTTCAATAGAAGTAACCTCAGTTACTACGGCTTTGGAAACTCATGCAAAACTTACTACTACAAATGGTGGAGCAAAGTCTGATTCAAGTAAATATAGAGTTAAATATACAGATGCTGCTTGGTTAGGAGGCACGGCAACAGTTGTAACTTCTGCATCTACTCTTGCTACCCCTTCAAGTGGAAATACATTTCAGGTTAAGATAGATGGAACAGCTTCTGGAAGCTTAGCTCTTCCTAATGCTACATATACTTCAAATGTAGATATTGCTAAAGCATTAGAAACAGCAATTAATGGGGCTTCAGGTATATCAGGAGTTGAAGTTAAGTGGACAGGAAGTGCTTATAAAATTATTTCTACAGGGACAAGTTCTCAAGATGTAGAAGTAACTGCAGTTGATTCTGCAATAGAAGCTAATTTAAAATTAACATCGGCTAATGGAGGAGCAGAAAATGATTATTCCTTCGATTTATATGATCCTACTGGTACTGGAAGTAGAAGAGCTATATTCTTAAATGATGTAAACTTTCAGTGGAATTCAACCGATAAGAATATTTCAATATCCAGAAAATTAGATACTTCACCACTACACGAAGTATCTTTTGTTTCAGATGCAACTAACAATGAAAAATTTGGTATTAAGTATTATCCTCATAACGTAGCGTTAGATGGTTCAAATATAATCATTACAAGTGGTAATGGAAAACCGGTTTCTGCCACTTTTAATGGTGTAGACAATAAAAATACTGTTGGCGAATTTATCACTTTAAAAAACTTACCACCAGAAGAATTAATTTTAGTATTAAACGGAAATGGAGCAGCTAGAAGAATATCTGCTTCATATGAAACACAGGCTATACAAGAAGATGATGTAGGTCAAAACTTTTTATTTTCTATTGATAGTACTAATGAAAAATTAATTCATGTTGTAGATGCAGATACGGGTCATAATTTAGCCAATAGAACTCTTAACGATACAGGTCGTTTTAAAGTTGGAGGTTATAGTCTTAAATTATCTGGAACTGCAAAGGTAAAAGACAGTTTTACAATAACTGACAATCTCGGTGGTGTAGGAGATGGAAGAAATATTCATAATATGCTTAAACTTCAAGATGACGAATTAGCTAAAGACGGTAAAGGAAATTTTCAAACTCTTTTTTCTGAAATTGTATCATCTGTAGGTGCAACAGTACAAAGCTCAAAATTAAATTTACAATCTGCAGAAATGATTAAAGATGCTGCAGAAAATGCTGCATCAGAGCTAAGTGGAGTAAATATGGATGATGAGGCTGCACAATTAATAGAATATCAACAAGCTTATCAAGCTTCGGCACGAGTTTTGCAAACTGCAAGAGAACTATTTGATACACTTATAGACAGGATTTAGTATAAATGAAAATAAGTACGAAATTATTTAATCAACAACAGGTTAGTACTTTTGGAAAACTAACAGAGAATATACAAAACCTTCAATCTAAAATCTCCTCTGGAAAAAACTTTGTATCTGCTTCTGATGATCCAGTTGCAGCAGCAGAAATGTCTGGTTTAAATACTGTAAAAGAAAGATTTAATCAGTATTCTAAGAATGCTATGTCAGGAATTAATCGTTTAAACATTGCAGATGCATCCTTGCAATCTGTAACTAATTTAATGGTAAGAGCAAGAGAACTTGCAATACAAGCCGCTAACGATACTTATGGAGCTATTGATAGAGAAGCAATGGCTATTGAATTAGAAGAAATGAAAAAAGAAATGTTTTCAGTGGCTAATGCAGTTGATAGTACAGGAGCTTTTATTTTTGGAGGATACCATACTAAAAGTCAGCCATTTGAAGAAAACGAAAATAATAGAATAGAGTATAATGGAGATAGGGGTACAAATTCAGTTGCAGTATCAGAAACTAGAACAGTAGGCACTACTTTAGATGGGGGTAGTGTTTTTATGAATGTGGTAAATAATGAAGAAGTTACTCCTATGTTTGAAGTATTAGAAGATATAATTTATTCAATTAGGACAGCTAACGAAAGTGTAGTTGAAGCTAAAGCTGTAGGAAAAGCTACTTTACAATTAGAAAATGGAAATCCAGGAAACTTTTCTTTTACACTCAGCGATAGTTCTGGTTCAGCCAATATATCTGTAGATTTACCAAGCAGTGATATTTCAGCTATTGTTACAGCGATAAACTCAGCAGGATTAACTATTACTGCAAGTTTGTCAGGCTCAACTATTACGCTCACTGACTCTGCAAATGGTCCTATAACAATTTCAGATTTACAAGTAGAAGGAATTACAAAAGCTGAGAAAACTCCAAAATCTTATTTAACATTCAATGCAATAGACGGAAGTGGAAATTCTTTAGCTAAAGAACAAAGACTCTATGATAAAAATCAAAGTGTTCAAAATAGACTAGATGATATTAAAATAGTACAAGAACATATAGCTAATCAAAGAGCAATTATTGGAGCTAGAACTAGTTCATTGGAAAGACATCAGGATTTAATAGCTGAAAGAACTATAGCTATTGAAAAAGATATGTCTGATATATCTGATGCTGATTTAGCTGAGTTAGTTACACAGCTTCAGGCTCAAATTACTGGGTTGCAAGCTTCACAGCAGGCATTTGTTAAAATATCCGATTTAAATTTATTTCAATTTATTAGATAAAAAATATGAAGTTAATTTTTAAAAACATGTAAGATTTTTTATTATTTAAGGCAAGATATTCATATGACCTCTTATCTTAAAACTACTGATAACATTAATCAATTGCTTCAAAAAGGATTTTTGTATCATCAAGATGGCCAATTTAATAAAGCACAAAAAATTTATAATAAGGTTCTTCATGAAAATTCAAAAAACTTTAATGCGCTACAATTAAATGCAACTTTATTATTCCAAAATAAAAAATATAAAGAAGCTTTAAGTATTTATGAGCTAGCTTTAGATGTTAACTCAAATTTTGCTCCATTATATAAAAACTATGCTGCTGTCCTTAAAGAATTAAAATTGTATGATCAAGCTATTAAAAGTTACAATAAAGCCATTGAATTAAAACCTGACTATACAGAAGTGTATGTTAGCCGTGGTAATTTATTTAAAGAGCTAAACTTTTTTTATCAGGCACTTAATAGTTATGATAAGGCTATTAAACTCGAACCAAGTGTTGCTATGTTATACAACAATCGGGGAATAGTGCTTAAAAAATTAAATTTATTTATTGAGTCACTTACTAGCTATGATAAAGCTATTGAACTTAGACCAGATTATGCGATAGCATATAAAAACCGTGGAATAGTACTACATGAATTAAGAAGATTTGATGATGCACTTAAAAGTTATGATAAAGCTATTCAGCTTAAACCAGATTATGCAAGCGCATATAACTATCGTGGGGTTACACTTCTTTACTTAAAACGGTTTAAAGAGGCATTAAGAAGTTATGACAAAGCAATTCATTTAGAGCCAAATTATGCAGATTTCATTTTAACTAAGGCTTTTCTAAAATTATTACTAGGAGAATATTCGGAAGGCTGGAAACTTTATGAATTTAGAAAAAAAAAAAGAGGTTTTAAAAAATAACTATTTTCTAGACTCAAAAGTATTAAAATATGGAACTTCTTCAATTAAGGGAAAAAGTATTTTAATATATTCTGAACAAGGTTTAGGAGATACTTTTCAATTTTGTCGTTATTTGTCTTTGTTGAAGAAACTGAAGCCAAAAAAAATTATATTATATTTAGACAAACCTCTGATTGCTTTATTTTCAGAATTTTATAATGAATTTAAAATATTAGAAAAAGGACAAAAAATACCGAAAAATATAGACTATTACTGTTCATTACTAAGTTTACCACTTCTTTTTAAAACTACTTTAAATAGTGTACCAAAAAAAATACCGTATTTATCATATAATCATGATAAATTTTTAAATTGGAAATACCAATTAGGAAAAAAAAATGCAACCAGAATAGGATTAGTTTGGTCAGGTTCTAACGCTCATAAAGATGATCGTAATCGCAGTTTATCGTTAAACAAATTTTCATCTATATTACAATTGCCTTTTGAATTTCATTCTTTACAAAAAGAAATAAGGGATTGTGATATTAATACTTTAAATAATTTCAAAAATCTTCGTCAACACCAGAATAATCTAAATAACTTCTCAGATACTGCTGCACTATTGAATAATATGGATTTAATAATATCTGTTGATACTTCAGTGGTTCACCTAGCTGGAGCAATGGGTAAGCAAGTTTGGGTTTTACTCTCTTTTATTCCTGATTTTCGTTGGATGCTAGATCTAAAATACTCTCCTTGGTATCCTACAGCAAAATTATTCAGACAAACAAAGATTGATGATTGGAATACTGTTATTAAGAAAGTAGAAAGAGAATTAATTTTCTTAAAGCCTAATTGCAATTTAAAATAAATTAATTGTAAGAAATATATAAGCTCTCTGATCAATTTAAGCTTTTTTTAAGAATTATAAAGCATCTGATATATTTGCTTCTTTGTTAACAATATCCAAAAGTATTTCTATATTTTCTTCTTCTTTGATATCCCATCCAGGAGAGGGTTTTTCACTTACTCCTGATCTTATACCAAATACATAGGCTCTAAATGCTTTTAAAGTATTTTTTTCAGCATATTTTTTTGACTTATCAGGGTCAAAGGCAGATCCAAATAATCCTTTTAATTTTCTTTTTGAACCTTGTTGTTCATATTTCAGACAAAAATAAATAAACGAATTTAGCAATTCGTCGGAGTTATCAGCATTAATTTCTACTAAAAATCTTAATATTAACTCAGCTTCATTTTCTATCTCTTCAGGTTTAATTTCTTCAAAAATTTCATTTAAGCCATTAGAATATTTTTTTGCATAGGCTTTAATAGGTAAATCACTGATTATAAATTCATATGCAGCTCTAGCTACAGAAAGATTGAAAATCCATTCCGGACAAAATTTAGCGCTCAATATAAACTCTCCTATATAGCTTAAATATTATAATTATTATACTCTAAATTGTTCTCTTTAAAAGACATAAAATTATTTATACAGAGATCTAATAGTTTTTGTAAAATCATCAAATGTATTTGGATTTTTAAACTTTTCCTCTTGTATCAACATTGAAATACCATCCCAAATGGTAATACTAGGTTTCCATCCAGTTTGATTATAAATTTTATTAATATTTAAAGTAAAGTTTTTAAAATCATCGGGTAGTAAATCATTTTTATAGTTAGAATGAGTTTGTTTAACTATCATATTTATTAAGTCTTTATTAGGAAAGGACTCTCCTGTACCAATATTAAAAATACCACTTGCTCCATTTTCTATGAGTTGTATTATTCCTCTACAAATATCTGAAACAAATATGTAATCAATTTTTTTATTAGTTGTTTTTATATTATTACTAATTCCCTTTGAAATATTTTTAATTAATTTATTAAAAATAAATTCATCAGGTTTATTTACTGAATATGCTTCAGATAATCTGATATGACATGCTTTTAAGTTTGAACTTTTAGCAATTTCGAATAGCAGAAGACAGTGAGCATATTTTAATTTCCCAAATTCTGTTTTTGGTGAAACAGAGCTATTTTCACTTATATTTTCCTTATAAAAACCATACTCTTCATAAGTTCCAATATTTATAAAACCCTCACAATTAATTGCTTCAGTTAATTTTAATAATTCAATTAATATTTGAGTGTTTTCAACTGGTAGAAGTATATTTTTATTATTTTTTTCCCAAGCACAATTGATAATATATTTAGGTCCACTTATTAGCAACTGTCTAATTACAGCACTATCATTGAAATTATTAGTTCTTATAATGTTATAGCAACCTAATTTTTTAAGTTTAGCTGTATCTGAGTTATTCTTAATTATAGCTGTAACGGGTATTTCATTAGAAATTAACTCATTAATTAAATGTTTTCCAATGAAGCCATTAGCTCCTACTACTAATACTCTTTCCTTCATTATCATAATTACGACTCAAAAATAAAATACATTAATTATAATTTTATATTAAATTTTTTTTAAATCTAGTCGTTTTAAATAATAAAACAGGAATTACATTGTCTCAAGAATCAGCAATATTAGCTAATTTAGGTTCCAAGTTGGCAACCTACAAAATTAGAGAAGCAATTAGGAAGATTTCTTCTGGAAAAAAAACTTTTTTTGGGGGAGGTGCTGAAACGGCTTCTGCACAAAGTGTAAGAGCTGAAGGTGTAGCAAATTATGCTTCTAGTTTAAACTTGAATGATGCATTAGCAGCATTAAGAGTAGCACAAACTTCTTTGGACGAAATAGCAGGGTTAAATCAGAGATTAGCTGAATTAGGAAGTTTAAATTCAAATAATTCTCTATTATCTACTGAAGATACAGCTTCTTTAAATCAAGAAACTGCCTCTATAACTTCAGCTATAGATAATATAGTATCTAACACAAAATATAATAATATAGCTTTACTCGGAACAAGTGATGTTAACTTGTCTATAGGAGCAAGTCCTTATGGAACTAATCAATTAACTATTACCATAGGAGGTATTAGCTCAATTGCATCTGTAACTGCAGCATCAAATGCAACTTCAACTTCTAATACCTTAACAACAACTTTGGGGACTGATCAAGGACAGGTTAACGGAGCTACTTCTGCAGCTAAAGCTAGAAGAAATACTACTTCTACCACAGCAGCAATATTAGAGGCAGCTGCAGAAAATATAGAAAGTGTAGATTTAGCCATTGAAACTGCAAAACTAACCAAAAATGTTTTATTAAATAAAGTGTCATTGTCTTTGGCTGCTCAGGCAAATAGTATTGATAGAAGTAAGTTAGATTTACTTGGCTAATTTATTTAGCTTTTTGCTTAGTTTCAAATTCTTTTTGATATTTGACAGCAAGAGACGCTATTTTTTTTGTGTTTTTTGCTCCCATATGAAGAAGGTTATCTAAAAGTCCAATGGATTCATCATAAAAGCCATTTTTTGCTGCTTTTTCTGCTAAACTAATAACTTTATTTTCTAAATCTGCTTTTTCAAAAAGGTTTTTTGCTTTTAATATTTGTTCTTTTTTTTCTTTTACATCATCCATTGTTTTCTCCTTATTTTATTTTAATATCTGCAATTTTCTTTCCATTTAGGAAAATTTTCCATATTTTTTCGTATGCTTTTTCTAAATTTATTGCAAAAAGCTTTGAGTTAAATAAATTTTTATTTTTATTTTTTCTTATTTTATCCCTAATTTTAGAAAGAGCACTTTTGTTATTAATAAGAAAATTTATTTTTTTTTTATATTCAGAATAGTTTTGGCAAATTAACTCCTCAGCATTAATTGTTTTAAGTAAACTACCTGTTACTCTACTAGACATGCTATTTCCAGAAATAGTAACAATAGGTAGGTTAGCTTGTAATGCATCACTGGCCGAAGTGTGAGCATTACATGGATAACTATCTAAATAAATATCAGCTAATACCATTCTAGATATATGAGTTTTAGTATCAGTTCTAGTTGCAAAAACTATTCTACTTTTATTAATTTTTTTATTAATGAAAAAATTGATAATATTTTTAATTACAATTTTATTATCATCTAGTAGCCATAAAATAGTATTTGGATTTTCTATAAGTATTTGAGCCCAAATATTTAGAAGTTTTATATTATATTTTTGTGCATTATTCAAACTACATAAAATTATCTTATCGTCAGGAAGGTTTAAATCTTTTTTTGATAGAAGTATCTTAGGCTTATTTTCATTACATTGATATGAATTAGGAAGATAAACAATATTTTCATTAAAGAAACTTCTATTATTTTTATTTACTATAAAACTATCCATTATTAGGTAATCTATGAAATCAGTTCCTAAACTACCTGGAAAACCTAAGTAGGAAATTTGTACAGGACAAGGTCTAGTAGATAAACATTTCAGTCTATTATTTTTTGTGTGCCCTTTTAAATCTACTACTATATCTATTTCATGGTTATAAAGTATTTTAGATATTTCTTCATCAGATTGAGCTTCAATGTCAAAAAAGTTATTAAATGAAGATTTAACTCTTCTTGCGATTTTACTATTATCTAATTTCCCATAAGAAAAAGCATAGTAATCAAATTTTTCTTTATTCTGATTTTCAAACAATCCAGCAATTAAGTGAGAAGTAGCATGATTGTAGAAATCACTAGATAAATAAGCAATTCTTATTTTTTGATGGTTTATATTTTTTTTGAAGTCACGATTTACCTTTAATTTCGTATTAATATATTTATCAGAAAAATTTTTGGCTGCCAGGTATTGTAAATTAGGATCAGCAGTTGATAGAATTGCTGTAAAGGGAGTTAAACTTACTTTGCCTAAACTTAAATTATTTTTTATTATATTAAATAAGCTTTTAAGTTTATCCCACTCTCCACAGCTTAGTTTAGAGTAATAAAGAAGACCTAAAGTTAATTCAGGTTTATATTTTTTTTTATTTAATTTTTCGTATATATTTTTTGCAGCACCCATATCACCTAAGCACTGATAACTAGAAGCTAATTTAATATAAATGTCGGTAATAAGAGTATCATCTGTATTGGATATAAATAATTCTGCCTTAAGAAAACAATTTATAGCAGAGTTGAATTTCTTTTTTTTAAAATAAAAATCTCCATAATTCAGATAAACTACTGAATAATAAAGGTCAATATCCTTAAAAAAAATTTTTTTTTCTATTACCTCATCCAAGCATGATAAAGCTAAATTATACTTCTCCATTTGTATAAATTTGATTGTCTGTTTGGTAAGTTTTTGAGCTTCTATATCGTTATTAATATTTTTTTTTTTTTGAGAACATTTTTATAATATATTTGCCTATAAATTTGCAAAGATTATGCCATACTAATTATAATTTATTATGATAAAACCTTTATCCATATGTATCCCCTCTAATCGCAATTTTAATAGAGCTAAGGCAAGTATTTTTTCTGCAGTTTCATTTTGTGAAAACAATCAAACAAATCTGATTATATCAGATAATGCTAATGATCAGGATAAAACCAAAATCTTAAAAAATATTGATTTGCCATTTGTTAAATATTTATTTAATGGTCCAGACATTGCTATAGAAAATTGGCTTAATGCAGTTAAAGAAAGTAGCAGCTTATATACTTTAATTTTAAGTGATGACGATTTAATCTTAAATGTAGAGGATAATAAAATTGACTTCAAAGAACTTAAAAAGAAAAATATATTAGGGATCAAACCTGTTATTAACTGTTGGAATAGTTTAGTAGGTGTGTATAAAACCAATAACTTTAAAATAGATCAAGACGACCCTATTGAAAGAGTGATAAATTATAGAAAAAACTCTTCAGGTGATAATACTTCAATGTATTCTTTTTTTGATACGCAGGTATTAAAAGACCTTTTAACTGTTTTTTTATATCATCCAACTAGAGGAGGGTATACTGACTGGGCGTTTACTCATGCTCTTATATCTTCTGGTAAATTAGTTAATGATCATTCTAAATTACTAGTTTACAAAAATAATAATTGGTTTGGAGATGCTTCTCATATTATAAGCCAAACTAAAGAGCTTTTTACTAAATCAGGATTAAATGAAAGAGGTATTTTATTTAACATGTTATTTAGGGCAGTAGATATATTTATTTTAGTACTAAGATACAATTCTCCTTTAAATAGATTGCTTTTAATAGAAACTGCAAAATTTTCCTTTAAATTTTATATAAAGAATTTTAAAGAGTATTTCCTTAAACATATAAAGAATTTTACTCCAAACGAAGCTTCTGCTATTGAGAAAATAAATATGAACGCGACAATTGAGGCAATGTTAGAACAATCGTTGGAAGTGATTAACGTTTATTTCCCTGGGTTAAAAGAGAAGTATCAAAACTTTTATCTTAAAACAGTTGGGCATGAGTGGGGTATTATCAAATAAGAGTTTTTTTATTATTTTCTATATTAATTACATCTGTAATTATATTAAAAAAATTATATTGATTTAATATTTTTAATCTCTCACGATTAATTTTTTCTTTACTAGGTAAAAATTTTTCTGGTTTCTCTAATATACTTTCAATATCGTGGATTGTTTTATCTATGTTATCAATGTCAATATTAATCAATGAATCTTTTTCAAAAAAATTATTTATATTTTTACAGCCATAATAAATTGGACATGTATGCCCAAGATAAACATCAGCAATCTTTTCAGTCCAAAAATTATGAAGGGAAGAGTTTTCTACCGCAATTGAAAACATATAAGGGTCAATTGCTTCTTTTTTATTTTTTATCTCATTAAATCCAAAACCATAATAATCAATTTTATTTTTAAAATGATTCACTATTTTATTTAAAAAATTTAATCTTTTCTTATGTCCAGGAAGAAATGATTTAGCAGATACAATAAAGGAACAAATTTTATATTTAAGTGGTTTTTTTTTATTCAACATACTCCCCAAATCTATTTTATTAGCCAGTTGAATGTTATGACCTTTATTTTTAATAAAATTGATATTTAGATCGTAAGTCCATTGTAATGGAGCATGAGAAATATATTGTTTTACTATATGTTTAAAATTAAATGGAGTTATAACACATTTTACATTATCTAATAATTTAGAGTTAGGTACTCTACACTCAGGAGGCTCTTGTTGAAGATATATTATTTTTTTTCCAATAATCTCATCAATATTATTAACCCAGGTATTAATTATTTGCCACTCTGCAGATAAATCATTAAGACTATATTGTATATTTAAAAATTTTCCTTTAAAGTCTTTAGTTTGTCTAAAGTAAACAGGATAGTCTACATTAGTATCTAATGGGTCATAAAAACTTGCTGATATATTATTCATAAAAGTATTGGTAAATTATAAATAAGTGCACTTTTTGGGCCAAAGTCACACAAATAAAGGCATATTATTTGCAGGTATAAAGTTAATTTTATGAAATTGTATATGACAAATTATGATGATAATAAAGAATATTTATTTAATCTAGTTTTTAAAAAATCAAAATTCCAATACTTAAGAGAAAAAAGTATTTTTTTAACCGGTGTTACAGGGTTTTTAGGTAAATGGCTATTTGATGCGCTAATATTTATTAGCGAGAAAAACAAGTTAAATCTAAAGGTAAATTTACTTATAAGAAAAAAAAATACAAATTTAGATTTTGTAGATAAAATAAAACTACAATACACAACTCTAAAGATTACTTTTGGTGATATAAGAAATTTCAATTTTCCAAGCTACGATGTAGATCATATTATTCATTTAGCCTCTGAAAGTCTGATGAGTTCTTTAAAAGACAGTGAGTTAGCTTATGATGTCATATTTAAAGGTACTAAAAGATTAACGGAATTTAGTAAAGTTACTAAAGCTGAGTCTATTACTTATTTATCTTCAGGTGCAGTATATGGAAAAAATTGTTTAAAAAATTTTGGATGGAAAGAAAATGATCCAACTGTCCCATTAAAAAGATTATCGACTAATTCATATGCAATATCTAAAAAAAAAGCAGAGGATGTATTAATAGAAAGTTTTAGATTATTAAAAACATTGAAAACACTAAATATATTTAGATCTTTTTCTTTTGGAGGAGCTGGATTCTTAGAGGAAAATAACTTTGCTTTTGATAATTTTATTAAAAATAGATTAAATAATAAAAATATTAAAATTATTTCAAATGGTAAAAGTAAAAGGAATTATATGCATCCTGCTGATCTTGCAAATTGGCTTTTAAGGACTTTAAATTTTAAAAAGATAAATATTATTAATACTGGATCAGAAAAAAATTACACTATAGAGGAATTAGCAAAAAAAATTGCTAAATTTAAGTATGAAAGTTTAGAATTTGTAAACATAGAGCTAGGTGATAATAAAGAAATTCAAGATTATATACCTAATCTTTCAAAAGCTAAAAAACTAGGCTTAAAATCATTTATACCTCTAAATTTGCAAATTGAAGATTCATTAAAATATTATTATTATAATTATTATGAAAAAAAAAATAGTAGCATTTGACCTAGATGGTACTTTAATAGATAGTGCGCCTGATATTTCATTTGCTTTAAATAAAGTTTTGTTAAAAAATAACCTTAAAGAGGTTTCTTTAAACAGTGTAAGAAATTTGATTGGTAAAGGTGCAAAGGCGCTTATAAAAGATGCTTTTGATAAACAGCATACTGAAGTTGAAAATTTAGAAAATCTTACAAATGAATTTTTACACGAATATAATCTTTGTTTCAAAAATAGTACTTATTTATTTGATAATGTTAAATATGCTTTAAAAGAACTAAAAAAAAATAATTTTATATTAATACTAGTTTCTAATAAACCACAATTTTATGTTAAAAACCTTTTATATCATTTCCGTATTAATAATTTTTTTTCTTTTTATTCTGGTGGTGATACATTTAGTTTTAGAAAGCCTGATCCAAGGCATATTTATGAGTCTCTAGCTAATGCAGGAGTATTAAGTAATTATAAAGGAATATTTATAGGGGACAGCAAATATGATTATGAGTGTGCAGAAAATGCAAATTGGCCTTGTGTACTATTTTCAAAAGGTTACAGCGACATAGATATAAGAATTCTTAAACCTAAAAAAATCTTTCATAATTACACAGAATTACCGAAAATTATAAAAAGTATTTTTGATGATTAAACTTAATTAAAAATAATTCATTTATTATTAATTTTAGATTATATTCTCAATAACTTCTTTAAAATAATTTAATTCTCTTTCTAGATCGATATGATTATTGCCAATAAAAAAACCATTATTATCTATTTCTTCGGAGTTTTTTAAGTCTCCATAAACGCTGTAATCCATGAAATTTATTACAGGATATTTTAAAAAGTTTCCAGATATTATTGGTCTTGTTTCTATTTTATATTCTTTAAGTTTATTTAAAACCATACTCCTTTTATTTTTAAGGTGGCCTTTAAGAATTATACTAAATCCAAACCATGAAGATTCATGGGTTTCTTTCTGAATATTAACTATTTTAGAGTTCATAAAAAGACTTTTGAAAACCTCAGCATTATTTCTTCTCTGAGCAATAATCCTTGGTATTTTTTTTAGTTGTTCTATGCCTACTCTTCCATTAATCTCATTAGGTCTTAAATTGTAACCAGGTAAAACAAACATAAAACTATCTTCGAAACTATTTCCATTTTTTTTAAATAATACATTCTGATTAGGTAGATCTCTTACCCAACCATGTGCCCTAAGGGATAAACAATATTGATACAAACTTTCATTATCGGTAACTATCATACCTCCTTCTATAGTATGAATATGATGAGAAAAGTAAAAGCTAAAAGAGCCCATTATACCATGTGTACCGCAGTATTTTTTATTATATTTTGCACCTAAAGATTCACAATTGTCTTCTATGAGTATTAATTTATGCTCTTTACATATTTTTTTTAATTTAATTAGATTTACTGGGTTTCCTAAAACATTTACAGCAAATATAGCTTTAGTTTTTTTTGTTATTGCCTTTGTTATTTTTTCTACATCAATATTTAAAGTATCTATATCTATATCCACAAATCTTGCTTTTAATTTATACTGCTGGAGAGGGGAGTAAGTAGTTGCCCAACTCAATGTAGGAACTATAACTTCATCTCCTGCATTAAGGTCTATATCTTTATTTAGAACTAAAGAGGCAATCATTAATAAATTTGCTGAAGAACCAGAATTTACCATAATGGAATATTTGCTTCCGAAATAATTTGCAAATTTTTTTTCAAATTCTTTTACATTTTTCCCCATTGTAAAGTTTTGTGATAAAGTGACATCGTGGATTGCTTCTATTTCTTTATGATCCCATGTATTAATAGATAGAGGGTAATTAAGGTTATTATTTCTACCTCTGAGAGTTTTGAGTGATGGTAAAAAAGAGTGAATCGTTTTTTTATTATAAACTTTTTCATAGCTTTCTAAGCTAACATTGCTTATAAAATTAAATTTTTTCTCTAAATTTTTAATATTATTTATATTTATGGTCATTTAATATTGCTGCAAAAATAATGCCAGTTAAAAAAATAAACACAAATTAAAAAATTTATAAGTAAATTTTTGGTACATGTATTGCACATATGGTAAATAATTTTATACATAATTATTTACATGTCATCTAATTTTAATACTAATAATCAAGAATTCATAGTTACAGTTGAAGGAGGATTAGGAGCACAAATAATTTCCTTATCAGTTTATTACTTTTTAAAAAAACTCAACTATAAAGTTTTACTTGATTTAAGCTATTTTGATAATAAAGCATTTACTGCTCAAGAAGGAGACGGAAAATTATCTATTTGGAAATGGGAATTAGAGCACTATGGAATAAAAATTAAATCTTTAGATTGGATAAAAATACATAAATTAAAAAAATATATGAGTGGTAATTTAAGAGATAAAAATGAGGCTATTACTGTTTTAAATTTTAATAATTCATTAAAAAAATATAAATCTGCACTCAATGAAGATTTTTCCAGCTTTCATATAAATAAAATAAATAACTTGAATAATAAAAAGTATGACATAAATGATTTTTTTTCTGCCAATCCAATATTAATTTCAGATGGAAAAACTAAAATTAAGCTTTTTACTGAAGCAATGCACGATGAGTTAATAAAAAAAAAATTTATTTATAATGATAGTGATTGTTTACAGGTAATAAAAAAAGAAAACATTAACTTTGATAATACTTGTTCTGTACATCTTAGAAGAGGAGATTTTGTAAATGTTGCAAATGAAATGGTTTCATATGAAGAGATTATAAATATATGTAAAAAACTTCCTAAGAAAATAAAGAATATTTTAGTATTTTCTGATTCTTCTATAGAAAATAATCTTGATCTTTACAATACGCTGTCTAGCTTATTTAAAAAGGTTTCTTGGTTAAATAATGTTAATAGTATAGTTACACATCAATTAATGAGAATATCTTGTACTTTAATATGTTCAAATAGTCAGTTTAGTATTAGTGCTGCGTATTTATCAGATAACACCTCTTTAATACCCAATAAAAATAATACTAAATATTTCCTGCCTTTAAACAACAAATATTCTCCAGAAATTTTTACATTACTTAATACTTAATTACTAAATCATTTCCCATTTTGGTCTTTAAATTGCAATTAAAAATTATGCAACTGAATAGACATAAAAAAAATGTTATAAAGCATCCTAATAAAAATACATCAGATGTTATTTTAGACTTTTTAGTATCAAAGGGCGTAAAAAGTGTTTTTGTTCTAACTGGAGGAGCAATTGCTTTTTCTATAGATGCTTTTTCTAAAAGAAAAGATATTTCTTATATATGTGTACAACATGAGCAGGCAGCAGCTATGATGGCAGATGCTTATGCAAGAATAAAAAATAATTTTGCTGCTACTATGGTTACATCGGGACCTGGAGCTACAAATTTACTTACAGGCATAGCATGTTCTTTTTTTGATTCTATAGCAAATATACATATTACAGGACAAGTAAATCTTTTGGAACAAAGAGGAGGTATGCCAAATACCTTGGAATCCAGACAAATTGGCTTTCAGGAAACAGATATTGTATCTATATCAAAACCCATAACAAAAAAATCCTACCAGTTAAAGAAAAACGATAACATATATAAAGTTCTTGAGGATTTATATAATTGTGCACAACATGGAAGAAAAGGACCTGTTCTGCTAGATTTACCAATGTGTTTACAAAGAAACATAGTAAAAAATAATAATAAGAGTAAAAGAAATAAAAAATTAAAAACCAATATTAGTAAAAAAATAGTAAATAAAATATTTAATATTATTAATTATTCTAAAAGACCAGTGATTATTGCAGGAGGAGGAATTAGAAACTCAGGATCGGCAGAAAAGTTTAATAAATTGATTAAAAAATTAAATATTCCTGTTGTTACTACCTGGAGTGGAATGGATGTGATTGATAGTAATAATTCACTATATTTTGGAAATATAGGCGTTTATGGTTCTAGAGCAGCTAATTTTTGTATTCAAAATGCTGACGCTATAATATCAATAGGAAGTAGACTGGATACAAGAATTACTGGAGGAAAGCCATCTACATTTGCTAGAGACGCAAAGCTAATAATGGTTGATATAGATAAAGGTGAGCTTAACAAAGAAAGAGGACTAATACCTTTTCTAAAGGTTAACGCAGACTGTGATCATTTTATAGAAAACCTAAATGTAAATATGAATTTGTATAAAACAAAAAGTTTATATAAATGGTTTAAGTATTGTAAAGATTTAAAGAATAAATATCCTACTGTTTCAAAAAGTTTTTCCGAGCATAAAAAATTTATAAATCCATATTTGTTTGTTCAAGAGCTATCCAAGCAACTTAATAAAAGAGATATAATAATTCCTGATGATGGAGGGCATTTAACATGGTTTATGCAAGCTTTTAAAGTGAAGTTTGGACAAAGAGTATTTTCAGCTTATGGAAATTCACCAATGGGATATTCTTTTCCTGCAGCAATTGGAGCATCTATAGCAACAGGAAAAAAAAGAATTATTTGTATAGACGGAGATGGTAGTTTTCAGATTAATATGCAAGAATTGCAAACTGTAATTAATGAGAAACTACCTGTAAAAATTTTTATATTTAACAATTTTGGGTACGGCATTATAAAGCAGTTTCAGTCATTATATTTAGATGGTAGATATAATGCTTCAGGAAAAGGTGTTAGCATGCCTAATTATAAAAAAATAGCAAAAGCTTATGGAATTAAATATTTTTCGACAAATAAAAATTCAAATTCACAAAAAACTATCACACAAGCTTTAAGTTATAAAAAGGCTTGTTTAGTTGAAGTTTTTATTCATCCTGAACAGAAAATAATACCTAAGCTTGCATTTGGAAACCCAATAGAAGATTTAGAGCCTAAAATAAGCAGATCAGCATTTAAGGAAAATATGATCAATTCAGTTATTAATTCCGATAATAATATAATAGAAGCTAATTAAAGAAAGTTATTATTTACAATTAGAAGTTATAAAATTATGAAGATGGCATGAAATTTTATTTAAATTCTCTTTCGTAATCCCTGGATATATACCCACCCAAAAACCATTTCTCATAATCATATCTGAGTTTTCAAGTTTTCCAACTTTTTTATATTTATGATATTTCATATAAGGTTGCTTAGTTAAGTTACCTGCAAATATTAATCTAGTTTTTATATTATTTTCTTCTAAGTATTTTATAAGTTTGTATCTATCAATTAGATTATTTTTAATTACTAATGGAAAACCAAACCATGAAGGGTCAGAATTAGGAGCAGCTGATGGTAATATAAAGTAGTTCTCTAATTTTCTCAAAAGGTTAAAGAGATACAAATAATTTTTTTTTCTTATTTTAATAAAATCATTCAGCTTTTTAATTTGAGCTAATCCTATTGCAGCCTGCATATCTGTAATTTTTAGATTGTAACCTAAGGCAGAGTAAACATATTTATGATCATATCCATAAGGTAAGTTTTCAAAACTCCAATTAAACCTTTTTTTGCAAGTATTATCACAACCAGTTTCACACCAACAGTCTCTTCCCCAATCTCTAATTGACTCCATAGATTTTTTAATTCTAGATGAATTCGTAAATACTGCTCCACCTTCTCCCATAGTAATGTGATGAGCTGGATAAAATGATAGTGTTGCAATATCTCCAAAAATTCCTACATGTTTATTATCATATTTAGTTCCTAGTGCATCACAACAATCTTCAATTAAATAAAGTTTATATCTTTGACATATATTTTTAATTTTTTCTAAATCAAAAGGATTTCCTAGAGTGTGTGCAATCATAATTGCTTTTGTTTTTTCTGTAATAGCTTTTTCAATAGAGGTTACATCTAAATTATATGTTTTCATTTCTGCATCTAAAAAAACTGGAACAAGCCCATTAGCAATTATTGGATTTACTGTAGTAGGAAAACCTACAGCGCATGTTAGTACTTCTGAACCTTTTTTTATGTAATTTTTTCCCATTACAAATTTATTACATAGAGAAGATAAAGCAATTAAATTAGCAGATGAACCAGAATTACATGTTAATAGATATTTTACATTTATAAATTTTTTTAGCTTATTTTGAAACTCCACATTAAATCTTCCAGCAGTGAGCCACATATCTAATCCAGACTCAACTATGTTACATACTTCTTCATGATCTATAACTTTACCTGAAACATTAATAATGTTTGAAGATGTTTTATTTAATCCAAATTTATTTACATAGTTTTTAGTTAGTTTTAGAATTTGATTTTTTAAAACCTGTTCTTCATCATCATTATTTATTTTATTATTAAGCATGTTTAGTCTCTTGATAGTTTATATTATTATTAAACTTTTTATCTATATTAAAATATTCACTTATATGTTTTTCACTATATGATAAATTTGCAGAAGTATTATTATACAAATACCATTTAGCTGTATGTTCTACAGCTTGGTCAAATTTGGTTTTTGCTCGCCAATTTACGAACTTTTTAATTTTATTGGAATTTAGAGATAAATATTTATTCTCTTTTCCATAGTTGTTATTACAGTATAAATATTGATTTTTGTTTAAGTGTGCTAAAAATTTTTTAGTTAAATCTAACACATTATATTTTTTTTTATCATCTGGAGATAAGTTAAAACTATTAAAGTAGCTTTTACTTTTAATTTGATATAAACGTTTTCCAAGCAATAAATATCCTTCTAATGCATCAAGCACATAAAGCCAAGGTCTTGTAAAAGAAGGGTTTCTTATAGTAATAGGCTTATGTTGTATATATGATCTTATTATATCAGGAACTATTCTATTATTTGACCAATCACCACCTCCGATAATATTGCCTGCTCTTGCTGTAATTACCTTTATGCCTAAATTAGAATATGATTTAGCTATATGCTCCGCACAAATCTTTGAAGAACTATAAGGATCAATACCTTCTAATTTATTATCTTCTTTTTGATCTCTTTTAACTTCATTTGAATAAACTTTATCTGTAGTTATCACTATAGTAGCAATATTTTTATTTATTTTTTTAATTATTTCTAATAAATTTAAAGTACCAATTACATTAGTTTGAAATGTTTGAAATGGATATTTATAGCTTTCTAGTACTAAAGGTTGAGCAGCTAAATGAAATATAATATCAGGTTTTTCATTTTGAATGACACTCTCTAATAAAGTATAATTTTCTATCTTATTATAATACTGTACTATATTTTTTTTTATCCATTCTTTTTTCAATAAAGAATTTTTTTCTGGTTTTTTATCAGAATATCCTATTATTTTGGAACCAAAACTGAATAGAATAAGACTTAACCAACTACCTTTAAATCCTGTATTACCTGTAATTAAAATTTTTTTATTTTTATAGAACTTCATTTCAAACTCTCTATATTGCCTTTTTTAATGTAAACTTAGTATTTTTAGGGTTTGATATTTTCCATGGAGCTGATCCATCTTGCCACATTTCACATAATAAATTTTTTTCTCTAAGAGTATCCATCGGTTGCCAAAAACCAGCATGTTTAAAAGCCTTGAGTTGATTATTATTTACAAGTCTTGATATTGGGCCAGTCTCCCACGCCTCATTATATGAGTGTATATAGTTAATTGCTTTTTCTGAAAGTACAAAAAATCCACCGTTTATCCAACCTGATTCATTTAAAGGTTTTTCTACAAAATCTTTAACATTTCCTTTTTTATCTAAATCTAAGGCCCCAAATCTAGCCAAAGGTTTAACGGCAGTTAATGTAGCTAATTTTTTTCCTTTTTTATGAAATGTATATAATTGGTTTAAGTCTATATTGCATAAACCATCACCGTAAGTCATAAAAAAGTCTTCATTTGGATTTAAGAATTTTCTTATTTTTTTTATTCTTCCTGCAGTTTGAGTTTTTAATCCAGTTTGAGCTAAGATTATTTTCCAGGGATTAGATTTTTTTTCAATGGTTTCTATTTTTCCGTTGGTTTCAATAACTATTGTAGAATTTTTAAATTGATAATCTTTAAAATAATTTATAATTTCTGATCCTTTATAACCTAAACATATTATAAACTCATTATATCCGTACTTCATATACCATTGCATTATATGTTCTATAATAGGTATTCCACCTATTTCAACCATTGGTTTTGGTCTAATTTTTGTTTCTTCAGCCAATCTCGAACCTAAACCACCTGCTAATAGCACAACTTTCATAATTAATCTCCTTATAAATTTATGCAATTTTTATGCCTTTAAAATAAGAAAGATTAAAAAGAATCCTGACTAAACTTTTTTTAAATAAGTCGTTAAACCTAATATCGTATTTTAACAACTTAAAAAGGAAATAATTATGGCGAGTATATCAAATATATCAGTAGGAGCTAATTTCGCAGGTAACTATGCTATCAAAGCTAGACATGAAATGAATGCTTCAATAATGAGGCTCTCTTCTGGAAACAGAACATTAGCTGGTGGTGACGCTGCTGGTGCGTCTGTAGGTAATACCCTAATGGCAAGAGCTAAATCACATTATGTAGGTGCAAGAAACACAGAGGATGGTATTTCTGCATTACTAACAGCTGAAGCTGCAATGCATGAAATTGGTGCTCTTGCATCAAGACTTCGTGAATTGGGAGTACAAGCTGATAATGCTGCTTTACAAAGTACTGCTGATATTGCGGCTCAAACTGCAGAAGCAACAGTTCTTTTTGATACTATTTTTGCAATTGCTGCAGAAGTAAAGTTTAATAGTAAAGCTTTATCTGGTGAAGCAGCGAAAACTTTTGCAATTGGTACAGGTATTGATGCTGCTGCTAATAACCTTACTATTACAACAAGTATAGCACTTGAAGAAAGTCTTGATGAATTTACAACTGCTGTAAATGCTGACGTAACAGCTGATTTAGTTTTAGCAGATGTTGCCGAGTCTTTGGGTAATATAGCTGCTGGTATTAATGGTTTAAAAGGTAGACAAGCGGTATCATATGCATCTGCTTCTAACTTGGAAGCTGCTGCTGCAAGAATATTAGATACTGATTATGCAAGAGAAACTGCATCTTTAACTAAAGCTTCTGTATTGAATCAATCAGCAATGGCTATGGTTGCACAAGCTAACCAGGCACAATCTGCTATTTTAGCAGTATTGCAGTAAAGATATAAAGTCAATATATCAACTATATTAAAGTGAGTATGCTTTTAGAGTGTGCTCACTTTTTCTATATGTAGTATAAGGAATTAAAAAATTTACTATATCGAGCATTTTTTCTATCATATTTTTTGGCATCATTATTGCAGAATTATCGCTTATATGATTAAAAATTTTATAAATGATGTTATTAAAATGATTAAAACAAGTACTATAGGTGGCATAAAAATTGCTAGAAATTTTATAGTCTCAAATTTAGGAGGAGAAAATGGCATCAAATAACAGTGGTATAAATACTCTACATACCTTGCATAATTTACATAAGCAACAAAGAACCATGAATACCTCTATTGAAAGGATTTCATCTGGCAAAAGAATTAATCATGCAGGAGATGATGCTGCTGGTGGAGCAATTGCTAGTAGAATGACAGCTCAAATAAAAGGTCTAGATATGTCAGTTAGAAATGCTTCAGATACTATTTCACTTGCACAAGTTGCAGAAGGAGCTCTTGATGAGTCAGCAAAAGTATTACAAAGAATAAGAGAACTGGCTATACAAGCTTCAAGTGATTTATATACTGGTGAAGAAAAGCTTTATATGCAAACAGAAGCTAATCAGCTTATACAGGAATTAGATAGAGTAGCAAAAGATACTACATATAATGAAATAGCTGTTCTGGATGGGTCTTTTGCTGATAGAAGGTTTCAAATTGGAAATCAAGAAAGAGAAGCTGTTACAGTATCAATAGGAAATTTAAGAACTGAAAAAATAGGTGTACATCAAGTTAGAACTGATGCCACATCAGGTTCGAATTATACCAACCTGGCTACTGCTGCTTTAAGGGGTACTTCAAATACGATTGCAGATGAAGATTTTACAGTACATGGACATTTAGGACAAGCAACTATTAATGTTGAAGCCAATGATACTGCTAAACAAATTGAGGAAAAAGTAAATTTACAATTTGATAGTACTGGCATTTCAGCAACTTCATCAACTAATTTAAAAATTCAAGGATTAAGAACTGATGCAGCTGGCTCAGCTACTTTATCATTAACATTATTTGGTAAAAATAGTACTGGTAGAACAATTTCTGCAGGTGTCACTTTGGCGCAAAATAGTGTAAGTACAGCAGATACAGACTTAACTGATTTGAGAGAAAAAATAAATGCATATTCTCAAGAAACGGGGATAGTTGCAACTTTAAATGCAGCAAAAGACACGGTATATTTAACTAATGATGAAGGGTATGATATTAAATTACAAGATTTAGATTTTGCTGATGTTGGTGATGCTGAAACACATAAGTTACTGGTAACTGGAATGGATGCAAGACTTTTTGATTCAACAGGAGCTGAGAGGTTATCAGGTTCCGCAGTCAATATGTTTGACACATCTTTTGATAATAGTAATACTCAGGCAGCCGGTTATGCAGACTCTGTTGTAGTATCTGGTCAGGTCATTATGCATTCTTCACATTCTTTTACAGCTACAACAGCACATGGTGATGGAGATGATGGTCTTTTTGAATCTTCTCCGGGTAATGCAACTTTGAATGCAGTATCTACTATAAATTTGAGAACTAGATCAGGAGCACTTGACTCTTTAAAGGTTGTTGATAAGGCTATGGATACTATTCATATGGAAAGAGCAAAGCTTGGAGCAGTTATGAGTAGAATGAGTCAAGCTATTGATAATTTAACTAATGTTTCAACAAATACTACTGCTGCAAGGTCTAGATTAGAAGATGCAGATCTAGCTGCAGAGTCTACTGAATTGACAAAGGCACAAGTTTTACAACAAAGTGCTATGGCTATGATCGCTCAGGCATCTAGAATACAACAGAATGTTTTAACATTATTTCAATAATACTAATTAAGGAAAATGGTCTATGACAACCGAAATACTATCAAAAATAGGTATAGGTTCAGGACTAAACAACTCTGAAATCATTGAGGCAATTGTTGATGCCGAAACAGTTGCAGAACGAGAAAGAATATCAGAAGACAAAGCTGATTTTGAAAATAAAATTTCTGCATTTGGTGTAATTAAAAGTGAATTAAAAACTTTTCAATTAGTTACAAAAGCTCTTCAGGATGCTGGCCCTTCAACACATATTGGGTCTTCTAGTAGTACTACAACGGCAACTTTTACTAATACTGGTACAACTGATAATGATGACATTAATGCTTCTTTAGTTGTAAGTCAGTTAGCCTCCGCTCATTCATTAGTTAGTGGAGCAGTAAGTAGTACAGGTTCTTTAGTAGGAGCAGGCCAATTGACTATAGATTTTGGAACTTACAGTACGACTTCCTCAACAAATGATACTTTTTCTGTTAATAGTGCAAAAACTTCTTTTACTGTAACTACAACTTCCTCTACTACTCTAGCTCAACTAAGAGATGCAATTAATAATGGTGTGTCTGACTCTGATAGTGATGGAGAGAATGATTTAACTGCATCTATTATGTTTAACGGTACAAACTATATTCTAGTTCTTAAAGCTAACCAAGGAGCAAAAAATGCAATTAGAGTTACTGCAAGTGATGCTTCGTCTTCTGCTTTATCAAATTCTTTTGAATATAATACATCTGATAAAACACTAACACAATCTGTTGCAGCCGCTGATGCATCATTTACTATAGACGGCATCAGTATGACGAGATCTAATAACACTGTAACTGATCTTTATAGTGGATATACATTGCAATTATTAGCTACAAATTCATCTGCAATTACAATTTCAGCAACAGAAAATACTTCTACTTTAGAAGGCTATATGCAAGAATATGTAGATGCTTATAATAATTTATATATTAACGCAACTGGTCTAAGTACAGCCGGTACTTCTCTTGAAACTTCGGGACCTTTAACCAGTGATTCAACAGTTCAAAGAATTTTAAGAACTTTAAGAGCATTTAGCTCTACTAGTATTACGGGTTACAAAGGTGGACCATATACTATGTCTTTATTAGGAATAGCTACTCAAAGAGATGGTACATTAACTTTTAATAAAAGTACTTTTAAAAATACTATAGAGGCTAACAGTAATATTATTAATGCATTTTTCACAGATGCAATAACTACAGATAATTCTTCAGTTAATGTATCAGGTCTTACAACTAACACTCAACCTGGAACTTATGCATTGGCAAAATCAGGATCTGATTTTACCTTAGCAGGAGCAGCATTATCAAATAGTGGTAATGACTATACTTCATCTTCTGGAGACACAAATGGTATGACTTTAACAATTTCAGATACAAGTATCACTAGTGCAAATATATTCTATGGAGAAAGTTTATTATCAAAAATTGATGAATCAATGACTCAATTATTAACATTTAACGGTGATATAGAAACTAGACTTACTACTTTGCGAGATGACTTAGCTGATATACCTGATAGAGAACAAAGTTTAGATGATAGAATAGCTAAACTTACTCAAAGATATGCAATGCAATATGCATCTATGGAAGGACTTGTAACTGGATTAAAAGATACAGGTGACATGATTTCAAAAATGTTAGAAAAAAATGATTAATAATTAATTATAATCATAAATATGCTTAACATCACAAAAAAAGAAATTGATAATAAAATAGAAAATGTTTTTAGTATTTATGATGATACAATAAAGTATTTTTCCAATAATGACTTAGAAAAAGCTTTTGTAAATTTAAATAATCTCAGAATAGCTAATTCAGAAATTTATAATTTTATTTATAATTATTCAGGAAGAGATACAAAAAGTGAATTTAGTAAAAATAATTTTAATTTTGGTGAAGAGTATTTATTAGATAAAAATAAAGAAAATAAAATTAATAACTATCAAAAAGAAATTTATGAAAAAATAAGACTTAATCAGCAAGATTGTATTAAAAATAATAGTGAAAAATATTTTATTAGATTATATATAGAAAGACATCTTCCTTTAATATGGAATAAAAATAGTGATTTACTGTTTATAGCAAATAATACTGATTTAAATTTAATTCAGGAACTAATAAATATTAATCAAAAAAATATTTTTGTAATTAACCAAAATATAAAAATAATAAATGATTATATTAAAAAAAAATAATATTAATTATAAGGGTTTAAAACTTATAAATAGCTTAAAAGATAAAGGTTTAAATGTTTTTTTTCTAAACCATGCTAATAATAGGATTAATTATCAAATCTGGGCAGATTTTCCTAATACATTAAAAAATAAATTTAATAATAAGGATATTACTAATTTAAAAAACCAGATAGATATAATATTAAAAAAAAATTCTGGAGGGACTGCTTCAATATTTAAAACATTATGGATAAAAAATGGAATTAGTAATTTAAAAACTATTTTCAAATTACCTAATATAAATAAATTTAAAAAAAAATTTACTAATCAATCAGCTATTATAGTATGTCCAGGACCATCACTTAAAAATAATTTAGATGTTTTACAAAAGCTAAAAGATAAGTATTTTATATGTTCTTTAGGACATTCCCTAATGGCTTTAGATGCAAAAAAAATAACACCTGACATGTTAATACATGTAGACCCAGCCAGTTCAGAGTGGTACAGAAAAACTTTAAAAAATTATAACTTTTCGAAAATTAAATTATTAATTTTAGCTGCTACATGCGAAAAGCAACTTTTTAAAAAAAAGGCTAAAAACATAGCATGGGTGTCAACTAATAATAGTTATGATGATTGGATATGCGATTTAATTGGTGATAAAAATAGTTTATTAAATGTAGCAAATGTATCACATGTAGCACTTACAATTTTGACAAACCTTGGTTTTAAAAACATAGCGTTTATTGGTTTAGATCATTCGATCACAGAAGATAAGTTTTATATAAATAGTAAAGCAAGTACTAGAGAAGATTTAAAAATATGGGGGATGAGTAAATTAAGAACATGGCCTGCAATTAATGGTGGGACAGTAAAATCAAACTATAAGTTTATAAATTCTATTATGGTATTTGAAAGACTTATAAAAAGAATTAAATATGAAAATAATAATATTAACTTATACAACTGCACATATCAGGGAGCTTTAATTAAGGGATTTAATAACATAACTTTAAAAGATTATTATAAAAAAACTTACTGTGAACAATCGAAAAAAAATAATTTAATATTAGAAGTTATAAATAAATTCGATAAATTTTTAAAATTAGAATCTAATAAAAAAAAACTACTGGATAGTTTTTTTTATAAATTAAAAGATGATATTGATAATTTACTTTTATTACTAAATGAAGCTTTAAAACTTCTAGTCTTGGAAGTATTAAATAATGAGAATTTAATAGAAATACATTCTTTAAGTGATAAAGTCACAAAAATAATAAATAATAGTAAAATACTAGCTTTAGGAACTGAAAAATACTTTATAGACTATATTCAAAGAAAAGAATTTGTAAATAATTATAAAGAAGAAATTTTACTTTATAAGCATTTATTTGAAAATTTATATAATTTTTTTATAGACTTTCAAATATTTATAAAAAAAAATAACAGTCAAACATAAATAGATAAATTTTAATTAAATTTATTATTCTTCAGTCGTTATAGTTTATATCAAGGAGAAATATTTATGTCTTATAAAAAAAAATCTTATAATAATTCTGGTGCTCAACAACTTTTAGGAGAAGATGATCCTAAAAAAATCATATTTGAGCTCTTAAATGGTTTAAATAAAAAGCTTGAGTCAACTATTTTAAATATTGACAAAAAAAAATTAAATTTTGCTAAAGAAGATGCTAAAAAAGCTCAGAATATAGCCTTTGCATTAAGACGATCATTAGATAGACAAAATGGCGGAGAAATTGCCGATAATCTTGATTTTTTATATGGTCATATTCACTTTGCTACAGATAAATTTATTAAAAATAATAAAAATGACTTTATAGAAAGTGCTTTTTATATTTCTAGTGAAATATTATCTGGTTGGAAAGGTTTAGTAGAAAAGACAGCTTAAACTAATATAATCTAAGCTATGTAATAAGCTGAAATTCTGTTATAATATATATAGGTTATAACATTGACAGTAAGAATAATATTACCAATTATATTAGCTATAATAATAGCTGTTGTAGTGTCTTTTGCAGTTCAAGGGTTTATAACATTTGTAAGCTTAGTAGGCTCATATCTAAGGGGCGATAATCATATTCTTTTAGGCCTTCCAAAAGAAATTTTAGTGTTAAGCGGACCAATACTTGCAGGTCTTATAGTTTCAATCATATATAAATTAGCCAATTTAGATAGATGGCATGGCCCAGCAGAAAGTATTCTAGCGGCGCATATACCTTCAAAAAGACCTAGTACGGAGGCTGGACTATTATCAACTTTAGCTTCAGCAGTATCACTTGCGGGAGGCGCTTCAGTGGGTCAGTATGGCCCATTAGTTCATTTTGGTGGAGTAATTGGTGATTATATTTCTAAATTAACTAGAGATCAAACATCGCCGCATATTTTATTAGCATGTGGAGCTGCGTCAGCAATATCTTCAGGTTTTGGTGCGCCTATAGCTGGACTAATTTTTGCACATGAGGTTATAGTAAGACACTTTTCTTTGAAAGCGGTAGCTCCAATTTTAATCTCATCTGTTGTAGCACATACGGTTAGTACAGAATTTTATGGTGGAGAACCCTTATTTGCAGCAGATATAGGAGGTATTTCAAAGTTTTATGAAATTTTTCCACTGGTAATTATAGGATGCTTAAGTGGTGTAATAGCATCAATTTATATGAGAGGCTTAACGGGATATCTTCCGATCCCAAAGAAAATTCCAAATTATATTTTGCCAATTATTGCAGGTTTTATTTGTGGTATAGTAGGTTTATTTATTCCAGAGGTGCTAGGATTAGGCTCCGAAACAATACAATCTTTACTAATAGATGAAAGAACAGTTAAATCTCTTTTTATTTTATTAATAGCTAAATTATTCTTAACTGTAATATGTATAAGGTTAAATTTATTTGGTGGTATATTCTCTCCCGCACTTTTTATTGGAGCTGCATTAGGATGTTTACTGGCTATTTTTTTTCAATTATTTTTACCTTATTCTAATTCTTCTTTATTTGCTATAGCAGGAATGGCAGCAGTAACAGGGAGTGTGATAGGAGGACCTATTTCAACTATGATGATTATTTTTGAATTAACTTCAGATTACCAGGTAGCTTTGGGAGCTGGGATAAGTATTTGTTTTGCTAATTTAGTTTCTTCAAAGATATATGGTCACTCAGCTTTTGATCAAATTTTACTTAATAGAAATATTGATATTCAAATGGGAAGAGATAATCTACATCTGCAATCTATAAAAGTAAATTCAATAATTAGAAAAGATTATATTAGATTAGTTCCAGAACATTCTGTTGATAATATGATAGAAATATTATCTCAAGCTAAGTCTAGTGAAGGATATATATTAGATCCAAAAGGAAAACTATTAGGAAAAATTACGCTTCCTGAGATATTATTGTCAGAAAAGAAGACGATCCCACCTGATATTAGTCTTTATAATAAATATATTTATTTAAATAAAGAAAATAGTATTTTAGAAAGCATTGAATTAATAAAAGATTTTGTTGGAGAATCTGTGCCAGTTATAGATGAAAAGAAAAATATTTTAGGAGTTATTACGGAAAGTGATTTATTCAACCAGTTATTAATTGCAGAAAAAGTAAGAAATAAAGAAGAGTTATCTGATTAATTAATTTCTGTAATCCAATTTTTTGAATAATTATAAGCTTTATCATCGATAATTAAATCAAAACTGGGCTTGCCCAGCAACAGCTTGTCAAATTTTACTCCCCATTGATTTAGTTGGCTTAAAGTAAAATTATATCCGATTTCGTTAGCTTTTTTATAGTCATTATTAGTTCTTCCCATAAATCTAGCAGTAAATATTATTATGTAATGTCCTTTTTTGTGAAGGTTATTAATTTTTTCTATAGCTTCTTTATTTGGAAGCGATTGATCGTATTTACTACCTTTTGTTTCACAAATCACCCCATCAATATCAAAAGCATAGGTTTTTTTTACCATATTAAGCTAATATGTTAATTTGATCATTTAAGTCATTATTCTTAATTGGTAGTCTTGAGATCATTTCATATTTAGTTTTAGCTTCATTGTGAACAAATACGGGTGTTAGTATAGATTTTGATTTTAAATACTTTTCTGTAGTTATTAGCGTAGAGGGACTAGAGTTTTTTGAATATATTTCTCTAATATTTTGATTCTGAACGTATTCTTTCGATTGAAAATTTTTATTTACTGGTTCAACTAATCTTGGATAATTTATTGGCATACCATTTGCAGTATCAACTCTAGTATAAGGTGATACTTTATCAAAATTACTATTTATAGGTAATGTGCCATCTAACATAATTAAGAGTTTAACAAATGTTTACTAATAAATCAAAAGCTATTCAAAAATATTCTCAAACCGAAAAATCATCAAATTTGGCAAAGAATTCTATTGAAATAGTAGAGATTATATTAAAAGAATTAGAAAGATCTATGAAAATAGTTTCTGATTTATCAGAAAAATATAAAATTGATGAAAATGAAAGAAAAAAAAGAAATTCTCATTTTTCTAGAGCTTGTACCGCAATTTATTCACTTCAAACTTCGTTAGATTTTGAAAAAGGTGGGAAATTAGCAGTACAATTATTTCAACTTTATGAGTTTTGTAGAAAGCAACTGATTAAAGCTTTTACTAAAAAAGTCGTTGAAGGTATTAACAAAGCAATTAGTACTATTAATGATATATTGAATGCTTGGAAAGAGTTACTGAATATTAATGCAACAACATAATTTAAATAGTAAAATAGACAATTATTGTAATGAATTAGAAGTTCTATCTTCAAAAATGGCAGATTTTTTTCATATAGGTAATTATAATGAGATCTATAATATAGATCTTCAAAGAAAAGAAATTCTTAAAGAAATCTCAAAGGATGTTACTAAACTGTCTAATAATAATAGAGAAAAAATTAAATTGGTATGGGTAAATAATAATAAAATGATCCAATCAATTGATAAAAAAATTAATTCTGATAGAAAAAATTATCTTAAAAAAAAAAAAACGCTTAAAGCTTATTCTTTTAAAAACTAATTTTTAATTTGAAGTTTTTTCATTTTTTCAATTAAAGTAGTGCGGTTTATCTTTAATAATTCTGATGCTTTTGAAACAGTACCGTCTGATCTTTTAAGAGCTGACTCAATTAATACAATTTCTACATCTCTTAAATAAACTCTTAAGTCAATATCATCAAAGAAATCAAACCAGTCAGCATAATGTTTTGGATGAGGTAAAGGTGAGTTGCTTTTACTTTCATTATTATCTTTATCAATTTCAGATAGATCTTGTGTAGCATCCCAAAGAGCTTTTTGTTCTTCCTCAGAAGTAGGTACTTTAAGTCTCAATAAGTTTTCTAACACATTTGATTTCGTAACAGTTTTTTTATTAAATAATATACATGCTCTCTCTAACACATTTTTTAATTCTCTAATGTTCCCTGGCCAAATATGTCTTTTCAGTGCTTCCATTGCATCTTCTGAAAATATTGGTAGATTTTTTTTATTATCTTCCTGTAAACTATTTAGTAAATAATCTGATAAGAGAGGTATATCTTCAATCCTTTCTGCTAATGTTGGTACATTAATTGGAAAAACATTTATTCTATAAAATAAATCTGCTCTAAAAGTACCATCTGCAACTTTTTTTTCAAGGTTTTGGTGAGTAGCACATACCATTCTTAGATCTAATTGTATTTCTTTTCCTCCACCTACTTTTTGTATTTTTTTGCTTTCTAAGGCTCTTAAAAGTTTAGCCTGCAATGGCAATGATATATCTCCTATTTCATCTAAAAATAATGTTCCGCCTGAAGATAATTCAAAGCGACCTGCTCTTGATTTATCTGCTCCAGTGAAGGCACCTTTTTCATGACCGAATAATTCGCTTTCTAATAAATCAGCTGGTATCGCTGCACAATTTACCGGTATAAACTGCCCTTTTTTACTAGATGACTTATGAATAGCTTCAGCGACTAATTCCTTTCCCGTTCCTGTTTCTCCTAGTATCAAAACTGTACTACTTGAACTAGCAACCTTATTAATAAGCATTTTTAATTCTAAAACACTTTTACTTCTACCTATAATTAGATTATCTAAATTCATTGTTACAGTCAAAATTTTGAAATAAATATCTTTCTCAAGACAATATTATGACACCTAAATAATAAAATTTCATTATTTTTTTTTTTATACTTAAAAACCGCATCTTTAAAAAAAAAATAGTAAGTAATTTTTTTTTTGGCAAAGTTTTTGCCTCTATATTCTTATTAGGAGGATACTATGACAAAAGTAAGTATTATAAATAAAGAAATTGATAACATAAACCTTATTAAGGAAAAGCTAGAAGAAAGAGATGCAGCCGTTTCATATGCTTCTAACCTAGAGGAAATTGCTGATCTTCAAACCGATATTCTAGTATTATCAAAAAACTTTTGTGACAACAAAGATAAATTAATTACTTTAGCAAGAAATTTAAAAATAAAAAAAATAATCGTAATAAATTATAAAGGAGAAGAGTTTAAACTTCAAAAGGAATTAGGAGACTCTTTCATAAGAATGACCTTAATAAATGGAGATAAATACTGTTTGGAAGTTTTATTATCTTTTTGTACATCAGATCAAAAATTCATAACTGGTAGCAATGAATCCTTGATTTTAAAAAACCTAGCAAAAAAAGTCGCTAATACTGATGTTACTGTATTCATAAATGGTCCAACAGGAACTGGTAAAGAAGTTGTAGCTAATTATATTCATGACAATTCACAAAGGTCTGAAAACCCTTTTGTAGCAGTAAATTGTGCAGCAATACCAGAAAACATGCTAGAAGCAATTCTTTTCGGACATGAGAAAGGATCTTTTACAGGTGCTTCTAATTCAAACAAAGGAATTTTTAGGGCAGCAGATGGGGGTACTTTATTGCTTGATGAAATTTCAGAAATGCCATTAAGCTTACAAGCCAAATTGTTAAGGGTTCTTCAAGAAAGAAAAGTTACTCCAGTAGGAGGAACTAGAGATATTGATATTAATGTAAGAATATTAGCCACTACTAATAGGAATATGATAGAAGAGGTAAAAAACAAAACATTTAGAGAAGATTTATATTATAGACTAAATGTTTTTCCTATAAGAACATGTGATTTATCAAAAAGAATTGAAGATGTTATTCCCATAACTGTAGCTATGATTAAAAAAAACTATGATGGAAGTTTTAATTTTCCATATTTAGTGAAAAAAGCACAAAATAGATTAGAAAAACATTCTTGGTCAGGAAACGTTCGAGAGCTTGAAAATGTAATTTTAAGAGCATTAGTTTTATCAGGAAATCAAGATATAAATGAAGAACACATCGTTGTAGATGATTTATCAAATAATAATAACCAATATTATAAGAAGTTAGAAGGTAAAATAGTTGCTGTAGGTAATTAAAGGAGAATGAATATGAATAAAGTAACATCAACAGGATTAAATTTAGTATCTAAAAGTGTAAAGGAAAGTATAGATCAGACAAGGTCAATACAAAAAGAAATCGTAAATAATCAAAAAGAAGGACTAACACAAAGTCAATCTATAGGTAAAAGTTTTATAAGTGATGTAAATAATGCTTTAGATAATGTAGCTAAAGCTCAAAGCGATGCAGCAGAGATAACTAAAAATTATGAGTTAGGTAAAGAACAAGATTTGACTAAAGTTATAGTTAATCAGCAAATATCAAAGCTAGCATTTCAATTAACATTGAATGTTAGAAATAAAGTTTTGAGTGCATACAAAGATATTATGAATATGCCGGTTTAATTAATTATTAATGGAGAGGAAAAAATATGGCTGATACTACAGTTTCAAATGTAAATGAAGGTAAAAGTAGTTTAATAACTAAAACTACTAGTGCTATAACTGACATAAGAAGACTTTTAAATGAGCCAGCTGCAAAAAGAGCTTTGCCTACAGCTTTAGCTTTAGTAGTAACATTTGTAGGAATTTTACTTTTTATCTCTTTTAGAGAGCCAGCAAAGACAACTCTTTTTTCTTCATTATCTGAATCTGATAAATCAAAGGTAGTTGAGTCTTTAAGACAGAATGGAATAAATGTGTCTCTTGATTCTGCTACTGGTGAAGTATTGGTACCAAGTACTGATTATTATCAGTCAAAGATGTTATTAGCAGCAGAAGGCTTACCTGAGTCATTACCAAGCGGATATGATAATCTTGACAATTTGCCAATGGGAACTAGTAGATCTGTTGAAGCGGTAAAAATAAGGCAAAGCTTAGAAAGTGAGCTTGCAAGGTCTATAAATGAAATATCTGGAATTTTAGGAGCAAGAGTTCATTTAGCCATACCAGAAAAATCTGTTTTTGTAAGAGAAAGAGGAAAGCCTACAGCTTCTGTTTTTGCTAAATTAGGAGCTGGTAGAAGTTTAGGAGAAAGCCAAATTAGAGCTATTGTACATTTAGTATCGTCTTCAGTTCCAAATTTACCATCTGAAAATGTCACTGTTGTCGATCAACATGGTAATTTATTATCTAAGCCTTCAGGTGATATAAATTCTGCAATGTCAAATAGACAGTTGGAATATACAATGAAATTAGAGCAGGTATACAGACAGAGAGTTATATCATTATTAACACCTATATTAGGAGCAGGAAACATTACGGCTCAGGTTAGTGTAGATGTAGATTTTACTACACAAAACATCACTGAAGAAGTAGTCGATCCAGAAGGTTCTGCTATTAGAAGCGAACAGGCTACGCAAGATACAACTAGTGAACCAGAGGCTAAAGGAGTACCTGGTGCTGTGGCAAATACACCGCCATTAGCAGCTGAACTTGCAACAGACAGTCCAGTTACTGCTCAAACTCAATCTAAAATTAAATCACAAAGCTCAAGTAGTATTAAAAACTATGAGGTAAGTAAAAGAGTAAGTACTACGACAAACCCTACTGGAACCATCAAAAGAATAGTAGCTGCTATATTAATTAGAGATAAGTTTGTAGTTAATGAATTAGGAGAAAGAGTTTTACAAAAAATTAGTGATGAAGAAAAATCTAATCTAGAAGCTTTAGTTAGAGATGCAATTGGGTTTAGAGATAACCGAGGTGACTCTATAACAATTTCATCTGGTGAATTTATTGAGGATATAAAAGTAATAGATGTTCCTTGGTATGAAAATTCGGCTATAAGAGAGTTATTGGGTAAATTATTTACAATATTAGTATTAGCTATTGTAACTTTTGGAGCATTAAGGCCATTATTAAGTAGAATCTTAGTACCTGCTGGAGATATTACTGGATCTGGTCCTGGTGTTGCAATTGCAGATGAAGAAGAAGAAGAAGAGCAAGATAAAATTGAAGTAGCAGAAGGAGAATCTCTAGAAGATATCAAGGCAAAATTAAAGCCTAAAAAATCAGCCATATCAGCTGACATGTTAGATACTGCAAATACTTATGATGATAAAGTAGCTATTATAAGAATGATTGTTGGAGATGAAGCTGGTAGAGTGTCAAGTGTATTTAGAAATATGATGAAGCAAAACGCTAAATCTGAAGAAGAAAGTTAATGAAGGATTAATATGGTTAATAAAGAGAAAACTATAGAAAACTTTAATGAAAACGAAGTAGATTCTAATAAACCTTTATCAGATAAAGAAATAGCTAGCTTAATAAGAGCTAGTAAAAAAAATAACTTTAGTTCAGTAGAGTTGAAAGTAAAAAAAGATCAGAGTAATAACTTTAAGAAAGTTACTTTGCATGAAATAGCTAAGTCAGCTAAAGAAAATAATAATAAGTTATCGCAAGCCACTAATTCATCTGAGTTAGAGATTAAAAATATTAAGGCAAAAGAAAACTTAGATGAGAAGGTAATAGAAAAAGAAAATAATAATGAAGAAAAAAAAGAAGCTGATAAAATAGAAAAAACCAAAGAAAATATTGAGAATATTACAGAAGAGAAAGTCGAAGAAAAGAAATATATAATTGAAGAAGAGCATAAAAATATAATTGAGCAGGAAAAAAATATAGCTTACGAAAATGGAAAAAAAGATGCATATAACGAAATAAAAGAAGGTTCTGAAGCAGCAATAGCTAGTCTTAAAAAAATAACTAGTAGTATTTCCAAAGTTGATGAACTTGATTTAAGTAATATAGAAAACTTAATTAATAATAAGATATTAGAATTATCCTCTGAATTATCAGGAAAAATTATTAAAGCTTTACCTACAGAATTTGTAAAAAAGATAAAAAGTTTCTTATCTCAGCTAGAAAATATTGAAGGTAATATAGATATTTATATAAACGAAGATGATTTTAAAGTTTTAGAAAAAGATAAAAATATTAAAAAAGATATAGAAAAACTAAAACTAAATTCTAATAAAGAACTTAAAAGTGGAGAAATTGAGCTAAAAGTAAATGGCATAACAGTTTCTCAGAAAATCTAACATGAATATTCTAAATACCTTAGTTAAAAAAAATAAAATTGCCGATAATAAAATTAATATTGATATATCAGGTATGGTTAGAAGTTTTGAAGGAAATATAATTGAAACTGATGCCTTTCCAGCAACTGTAGGAAGTATATGTGAAATAGAATGTATTAATACTGAAAATACGACTGCCGAAATTATTGGATTTAGAAATAATAAAAATTTGATAGCAATGCATAGAACAGATAATAATGTTAGAATAGGTTCTAAAGTTAAATTAATTAATGATGGAGTCAATATATCTGTAGGAGATGACTTATTAGGGCGTGTATTAGATGGAATGGGGGAACCTTTAGATGGCAAATATAAAATAAGTTCTAACGAAAACTGGCCTCTTTATGGAAAGACTATTAATCCATTGCAGAGAAAAAAAGTTGATAGCGAATTTGATGTAGGAGTTCGAAGTATAAATTCATTGACGACTATAGGAAGGGGACAAAGAATTGGTATAATTGCTGGAAGTGGAGTAGGTAAATCAATTCTTTTACAAATGATGAGCAAATATTCAGTAGCAGATGTAGTAGTAGTAGGTTTAATTGGAGAGAGAGCAAGAGAAGTAAAAACTATGGTAGAAACTTTAACAAAGTTTGATGAGAATAATAAAATAATTATAGTAGCTGTTCCAGCTGACAGGTCTCCATTGTTAAGAATGAGAGGTGCTAATAGATGCACAGCTATTGCTGAATATTATAGATCTAAAGGAAAAAATGTTCTTTTAATAATGGACTCACTTACTAGAGTAGCGCATGCTAAAAGAGAAATAGGTCTTGCATTAGGTGAACAGCCAACTTCTAAAGGATATCCACCATCAGTAATTTCTATGATCCCATCACTTATTGAAAGGACAGGCAATGGAGTAAAAAATGAAGGCTCTATTACTGCTTTTTATACTGTTTTAGCTGATTCTGATGATCATAATGATCCAGTAGTTGACTCAGCAAGAGCCATTCTTGATGGGCATATTATACTGTCTAGAGAACAAGCTCAACTTGGTATTTATCCAGCTATTGATATTAAAAACTCTATAAGTAGAATTATGGATGATATTGTTACTGATGATCATAGTTTAATGGCTAGACATTTTAAGAAACTAGTTTCTGTTTATCAAGAAAGCAGAGATTTAGTATTGATGGGTGGATATACCAAAGGTCAGGATAATGCTATAGACGAAGCGCATTTAATGTGGCCTAAAATAGTAGAGTTTATAAAACAAGATCAGAATAACAAATCATCATTCGAAGAATCCCTGAATCAATTAAAAATATTAATAAATAATAAGAATAAAAATGATAAAGGTAAATAGATTAAAAACTCTTAAGTTAATTAAAAGCAAGAAGCTAAATAATGCTTCTAAAGAAATAAATACTTTGAGTAACGAAATTAAAAAATCTTATGCATTAATAGATAAACTTTTAGCAATTAGAGATAATGAAAATGCTATTAATAAAGTAAATAATGCTTGGAACATAAAACATAAACAGGATTATAATATTAAAATTATTCAGCAGTTAGATATATGCAAAAATAGAATAATATTTTTAGAAAGAGAGCTAAAATTAGCAAAAAATAAATTAGGTGCTTTAATATTACAGAAAAAAAATATAGATGAAAAAATTAAAATAGTTACAAATCATAATATTAAAATAATTGAAGATAAAATAGAAAAGAATACTCCAAATTTTAGAAATAGCTGATGGCATTATTATTGCAGATGTCTAGCGTTAGGAAAAAAATATGGAAAATAATATAAATTTTAGTTTTTTAAAACTTTCTGATGGTAAAGTAGATGAAGGTAATAGTAAGCCATCTCTAACCGAAATTGAAAAAGATACAGAAAATACAGAAGAAGGATTAAAATTCAAAATTAACAACGAATTTTTTGATAAAAAAAATATTAAAAAAACTGAAATTTTAGAGGATGATTATAGTATTTCTAGTACTGAAAAAAAAACAAACTCTACAGAGGAAAATAAGGAAATTGTTGCTGCAGGTAATGTAATTAATAATGTAGAAAATGAAAAAAAAATTACAAATACTCTAAATGTAAATATTAAAACTAATGAAAATAGTAAAAAGGTTGCAAGACCAGAATTGAATGGTAAAACACTTGAAAAAAATATAAATAAAATAATTACATTAAATACTAATAAAAAAATATTAGCAGATTATACAAACAATAAGCAGTTAGATAATAATATACTACCTAATGAAAATAATAATATAAATAGTCCAAAAAATATTTTAATTAATGTAAAAAAAGAAAATAAAGAAAAAATTAAAAGTATATTTAAAAATTATTTAAATTTTACAAAAACTAACAGTAAAAAAAATAATTTTAAGTTAGAAAAAATAGTAATAAACAATAATCTCAAAACTGAAAACATAGAAAAAACTAACGTTCTAACAGCTAAGGCTGAGCCTCAAATTTTAGATGTACAGTCATTGCCAAACAAAAATAATTTTAAAGTTGAAAATACTAGCAGTATTAAAGATATGTTAGCTCAGACTAATAATAATTTTTTTGAAAAAAGTGAAAAAATTTTAAATAATATGTTTAAGGAAACTGGAATAGAAAACTTTGATAGGTTAAAAAATATCCTTGATATAAGAAACAGTGATGTTAATGAGAGATTAGCGAATATATTTGAAAATAATATTAAAAATAATAGAAATAGGTTTGAAATTCAATTAAGACCAGAAAATTTGGGAAAAATAAAAGTTTCTTTAGAAATTTTAGGCGAAAATGTTGATATTAATATAAATTCAGATAATATTAATACTGTACAAAGCTTACTAGAGAGTAATAACAATTTACAAAAAATGTTACAAAGTCAGGGTATGAATCTAAATAATTTTAATCTCAATGGCAATAATAGTAGAAATAAAGAAAAAAACTCTAAGACCATTGATAAGTTGGAAGAAAATAATGATAGTATAACTGAGAAAAATACTAAAGATGTTTCTGACAATAAGGTGAATTCAGATAATTTATTGAATATTAAAGCTTAGCATGAAAATGGAGAAAATATATGGCTGACAATAAAGATGAAAATGAAAAAAAAGGAGGCATAGTAAAAATTGCTATTTTTGCTGCCGCTGGCCTAGTACTCTTAGGAATAGGCTTAGGTATAGGTGCTCTAATTTTTGGCGGAGGTAAAGAACCTGATCCTTCAGCAGAGATTTCTGAAATTATTGAAGGAAATAAAGAACCAGAAAAAAAGAGTGAAGTAGAAGTAGAAGAGGATTCTGCAGAAGATGAAATTGAAATGGAGTGTACTGAAAATGCTGATGGAGAAGAAGAGTGTGTTCCTAAAAAGAAAGTAAAAAAAGTAAATGTAGAAGAAAAATTCCTGACTACTTATTATGAATTTCCTGGGAATTTTACTACTAATTTGAGAGACTCTAAAAAGTTTTTACAAATTACTGTAGGAGTATCCACTCAATATGATGAAGAAGTTATGGTTAATGTGGAAAGTCACCAGTTAGCTTTAAGAGGAATTATATTAGGAGTAATGAGTGAATTTTCTGAAGCAGATGTAGCTGGAAGAGACGGGAAACAGTCATTAGCAGATTCTTTGAAAGATGCATTAAATGTTTTTCTAGAAGATAAAGAAGGCTTTGGCGGTGTAGAAGGTATTCATTTTACTTCTTTTGTTTTACAATAATTAAAGGTAATTATAGTGGCTGAAAATTCTAGAAAACTAACATCTGATGAAGTTAATGCATTAATGGATGGACTATCATCTGGCGATATGAATGTATCAACTGGTGTAGGAAAAGAATTAGATGTAGCACCATTTAGTTTTGGTTCAGACGATTTATCACTAATGGGTGATTATTATGCACTGCGATTGATAAATGAAAGATTTGCTAGATTTGCTAGATCAGTTTTTCAACCTATGTTAAGAGTACAGCCTAGAATAAGTTCTTTTCCGCCTGAAGTTAAAACATTTGATGAATATTCTTCTTCTCTTGATAGTTTTATGAGTTTGTCTACATATAGGATTGAAGAATTAAGAGGTTCTGCATTAGTTGTTTTTTCTCCAGCATTTATCAGTATTTTAACTAATGCTTATTACGGAGGCAATATAGAAGTATTAAAGACTACAAGGCAAGAATTTACTGCTACAGAAGAAAGAATTATAGAAATGGTTAATTCAGATATAATGAAGCAACTTAAATTTAGTTGGAAGGATTTAACGCCAATAAATTTTTCTAAATTAGGAAGAGAAGTAAACCCACAATTTACTAACTTTGTAGATGCAAGTGACTTAGTCATTATATGCTCATTTGTAGTTCAATTACCAGGGGTAGACGCTGCAAATTTTGATATTTTATATCCATTGCAAACATTAAAGCCTATAGCTTCTTTATTAAGGTCTAGAGTACAATCAGATATAATAGAGGATGATTTATCTTGGAGAGACAAATTGGAAAACGCAGTTTTAGAAATTCCCTTAGATTTAAAAGCCACACTGAGTCAACCCATTGTAAATATGTCTAGGTTACTCCGAATTAATATTGGAGAAACTTTAGAAATTCCTATTTCAGATGAAATAGATGTATTTGTAGAGAATATAAAGATGTTTAAAGGAGAGCTTGGTGAATTTAAAGGGCATTCAGCAGTAAATATTAGTAAAAGATTATAAATAATATATTGGAGAGGATAAAATGGCAGATGAACAAAATAAGGAAAAAGTAGATGAAACAGCAGCTGAAGATCAAGCTAAAGTAGTTGAAAAAGAAGAAACTAAATTAGAAGATGATAAAACAGAAAGAAGTAGTTTAGAGAATTTAAGAGTTTTAGAAAATATTGATGTTAAACTTACTGTAGAGGTAGGAGGAGCAGAAATAAAATTAAGAGAACTTTTAAGAATAAACGAAGGTTCGGTAGTAGAGTTAGAAAGATTAGCTGGAGATCCTTTAGATATTCTTGCTAATGGAACTATTATAGCTAAAGGGGAAGTTGTAATGATTGGGGAAAGATTTGGAATAAGGTTTACAGAAGTAGTAGACCCTAAAGAAAGAGTGCAAAACTTATAGGTCAATTTATTGACTTTACTGTTATTATTTTCTAGATAAACCCTAAAATATATACATTTTTTTTTTTGGCAGACATTTTGCATCTTCCTTTACAGGAGGACAAAATGGAGAATTCTGTAGATCTTTATACTATTATAATAATAATAACATTTTTGGGAACATTATTATTCCTAGCTTTCTTAGTTAATAAGAAAAAAGATTTTTTTAAATCACATTTAAATAAAAATAAACCAGTCGATATAATTAATTCTGTAATTATAGGTGCAGGTAATAGAGCAATTATGTTTGAAATAGACAAAAAAAAATACTTAGTTGTCTCTAATAAAAATAGTATCTCTAATATACTTCCTCTGACTAACACTGACCAAGTTAATAATAATATTAGGTAAAAATAATGATTTGTATTAAAAAATTAAAAAAAATATTCTTGGCAACTATTATTTTGTTTACATTAGTTTTTTCAAACTCTGTAGATGCTGTAGATGCTTTAGGTGGACTACCAGCATTAAATGTAGAGTCCAATGAATCAGGTGGTACAACTTATTCTTTATCTTTACAAATACTATTATTAATGTCTGCGTTAACTATTCTACCATCTTTGTTGCTTGGAATGACATCGTTTACTAGAATAGTAATAGTTATGTCTATATTGAGACAAGCTTTAGGAACACAGCAAACTCCTCCTAATCAGGTATTAATTGCATTAGCTTTGTTTCTTACTTTTTTTATTATGGCCCCAACGTTTACAAATATTTATGAACAAGTAGCAATACCATTTATGAATGGAGAAATTCAAACTCCAGATGCATTAAATAAAGCTTCCAAAGAGATTAAAGGGTTTATGGTTGCTAATACTAGACAAACCGATCTATCCATGTTCGCAGAAATAGCTGGATCACAGGAATTTAATTCTAAAGAAGATATTCCATTTAGCATTGCATTACCAGCATTCATAACTTCTGAATTAAAGACAGCATTTCAAATAGGTTTTTTATTATTTTTACCATTTTTAGTAATAGACATGGTAGTGGCATCAGTTTTGATGTCTTTAGGTATGATGATGCTATCACCAATGTTAATAGCATTACCTTTTAAGATACTTTTATTTGTCTTAGTGGATGGATGGAGTATGACGGTTGGTTCATTAGTAAGTACATATGTAATACAATAGAGAAATTAGATGGGATTTGAAAATAATATAGAAATGTTAAGTTTAGCTTTTTGGACAGTATTAAAGTTAGCCGGACCAGTATTATTAGTAGCTCTTACAGTAGGATTGATAATTGGTATTATTCAAGCAGCTACGTCAATAAATGAGATGACTTTAAGTTTTGTCCCAAAAGTTATCATTGTAATTCTTACTATAGCTATTTTTTCTAACTATTTAATATTGGGATTATCTGATTACTTTATGTTCATTTTTGAAAGAGTAGCAACATTAAATTAAAAAATGGAATCAGTAACTAATAGTTTTACACAAATATTACCAGGATTAGAATTATCAGGACTAATTTCTATTATAGGTGCTCTGGCATTAGCTTCATTAAGAGTAGGTAGCTTTTTTCTAGCTTCTCCTCTGTTTGGATACAGAATAATACCTTTGCAAGCAAGAATTGTTGTTTCTTTTGCTATTAGTTTTTTAATATATGATAAAATGAACATACCAGATATTAATAAAGTAGCAGGAACTCAATTAATGGTTATTATTTTTATAGAACTTATTATAGGAGTAACAAGTGGATTGCTTCTTAAAATAATGTTTGAAGCATCATCTCTAGCCGGCGAAAAAATAGCAGCTAGCACAGGTTTAAGTTTTGCAGGATTAATAGATCCTGAATCAGGTACTCAAACTCCTGTTTTAAGTCAAATATTATCACTTTTTATGATCGTCACTTTTTTATCTTTAGACGGACATTTGTTAGCTATTTCTATATTACTAGAAAGTTATTTTATTTTACCAATAGGGGTTTCTAATTTAAATCTAAGCATTATAAAATTAGGAATTGATGCAGGTGGTTTAATGTTTAAATTTGGGGCACTTATAATGTTACCAGTGGTAGTAGGCATTACTTTACTCAATGTAGTAATAGGAATTGTAACTAGATCAGCTCCAACATTAAATTTATTTTCTTTTGGTTTTCCAATTACAATGATATTTGCTTTCTTTTTATTATATATATGTACTGTAACTATTGGTAGCAATTTTTCTAGTTTAACAAATGTATCTTTAGATTTTATACACAGGTTAGTTGAAGGACTGTTGTAATGGCTGATAATAATAAAGATAGTTCTCAAGAGAAAACCGAACAACCTACCCAAAGAAAAATAGATAAAGCCAAACAAGACGGCAAAACGGTTTCTTCAAAAGAAATGTATGTATTATCTTCTGTCATAATGATGTTAGTTTTTTTTTATTTTCTAACAATAAATTTTAGTCAATTAACCTCTAGCTGGAAAAATTTATTTTTATTACTAGAAGGAGTTAAACATGGTGTTTCTCCTCTTAATGCATTGAAGAATGCAATTAGTAAAGTTTTATATTTTACGATAATTATAGGTGTTCCTATTTTAATAGTTACTATTTTGACTCAATTAATGGTAGGAGGTATTACCTTTAGCTTTAAATCAGTAGGCTGGAAAAATAGTAAGCTAAACCCTCTAGAGTGGTTGAAAAGAACTTTTAGTGTTAAGGGATTGGTAGAATTAGTAAAGAGTATATTAAAAGTTGTTCTAATATTTTTTGCTGGTTTTTATGTTATTTATGGTGAAATAAAAAATTTAGTTCAATTATCAACAGAAAACTTTGAACATGCGCTAGTTACGGCTTCATCTTTTTTTCCTGTTCTTATAATAGTTTTAATTGTTGTATTATTATTTATAGCAATATTAGATTGGTCTTGGCAACAGTACAGCTTTATTAAAGAATTAAGAATGAATAGGCAAGATCTAAAGGATGAAGCAAAAGAAACAGAAGGATCACCTGAGGTAAAGGCAAAAATTAGAAGGTTACAGTATGAAACCGTTAAGAAAGCAGCAAAACAAGCAGAATCTATTTCTAACGTTAACGAAGCCTCTGCAATAATAGTTAATCCTACACATTTTGCTGTAGCATTAAAATATGAAGTTGGCTCAGCTGGCGCACCTACAGTACTAGCGATGGGAAGAGGAGTTATAGCTCAAAAAATTATAGAAAAAGGTAAAGATTCTAATATTTATGTATTTAGACATAAGTTATTGGCTAGAGCGTTATACTTTACATCAGAACTGGGTCATGAAATTTCTGATAAACTATATACAGCTGTTGCAATAGCATTAGCATATATTTATAAAGTAAATAATGGAGAAGATATTAATGAACCAGAAATTAGTGTTCCAAATGAATTAAAATATAATGAGGATGGTACTATCAAAAATGAATAAAAATAATAAGGTGAAGAAATTAAGTGATTACATAATGACATTTGCATTTATGTATTCTTCAATAATTTGTTTCATTGAGGCGAGCGAAAAATGGCAAGACAACAGAATATTGGCAGTAATAATATTAATTTGTGGTTTTTTTTCATTTATAGCTGTATTTAGATCACAAATAGCCGGTATTTTAATAAAATTAAAAAAAAGAAATAAAAATGAATAATTCTATTAAATGTCATGGTTGTTATTTTTTTTATATAACATATAAACAATCTAAGCCTTACGGTTGCAAAGCATATGGTTTTATTTCAAAAATCTTACCAGCTAAAGTTGTTTTTGATAGTTCTGGCATAAAATGTGCTTACAAAAAGAATATAAAAGGCTATAATGATAGGATATAAAAAATGAATTCTGCAAATGAAGTACAAGAAAGCATTAAAATAGCGTTAGACGCTGCAGATGCAGCTACTGATATAACATCAGAATATAATAAAATAAAATCTGAGAATAAAAAATTGGAGGCATCAGTGAAGCAAATTCATAAGTTTACAACCATCATATTTGGTGTATCAATTTTAGCGGCAGTTATTGGGCTAAGTTTAACAGCGTTAATATATTCCAGGACTATGAATGAATTAACTGCTATGACAAGTACCAGCAGAGAAGCTTTAGTTGTTTTTGCTGAGAACGTGGAAGGAGTTAAAAGTGCTCTAGGAAAACTAGAAACAGGTATTGATGAACAAGCTAGAATTTTAGAAACTAATAATGCTCTTATAGAGAGTATTAACAATTTAGATAAAAATGTATCACAAACAAACAATATGTTAGTTTCAGAATTGTCTAAATTAACTGAAAATTTTTCTAATTCTGTAAAAACAGTTAATAGCAAAAATATAAATGATTTAAAAAAGCTAGTTGGTGATTTAAAAAAGACACAATTAAAAACTACAAAGCAAATGGTAAGTTTAGCAAAAAAATCAACAAATAAAGGCGTTTTAAATAAAATGGCAGCTAATCAAAGAAATATGAATAAGAATTTTAATGATCTTGCTAAAGCAGTAAATAATTTAGCAAATCAAAGTGGTGAATTAGCAAAATCATTTAAAAAAAGTTCTTATATTAAATATCCATAAGTTTTTTTTTCATAATGGAAACAGATAATAAACAAGAAAGTAAAGTTACTGAAAAAGAAGAAGCAAATACATTAAGTTTTTTGCAAGTAGATAAGTTAGTTAGAAAGTCACACGCTTTTAGTTTATTATTAAAAACTAATGACATTATAGTAGGATTAAATGGATTAGTATTTAGAGGAACTCAAAAAATCTTTAATCAAAAGCTAAAAGAGGATGAAAACAGAGTATTAACGGTGTTAAGAAAAGGAGTTTTTATTAATATAAAAGCAGCTGGACCTCTAGGTATAAAGTTAATTGAAGTAGGAAGTGATGAAACAGAAGACTTGCTTTTAAAAGCAGAAGAGCATTTTAAGGAAAAAAGAGATTTTACTAAATATAATGAATTTGAAGTATATAAAGGTAAAAATAATTATTATGATATTATAGAAAAAAATGATTCATCATTATTAGCTTCTCTTTTACCTTTTGTGTGGTTTTTTCACCATAGATTATATAGTCCTATGTTATTGTTGACATGTACTTTTTTATTGCTTGGCTCAATTGCTTGGTGGTTAGTTTTAGCTGCCTGGGTTATAACAACTGTTTATATGAGTAAAAGCTCTATGTCTCTTTTAAGAGGATATTGCTTATTCCATGAAATGAGATTATATATGAAAGTATATTGTAAGAGTAATATAGAAGTACAAAATATTATTAGAGATATAGATAAAAAGTCTAGGTATAGGTTTCAATTGATAGACTTACCCCATATGGACGACAATAAAAGTCAATTAATTGAAGAAGAAAACAAAAATATTGCTAAAGAACAGGAAGCAACAGCATAATTAGCAAAAATACAGTTATAAATAAAACCCTTTTACCCTAGTATTAGTAGCATAATTTAGTAAAAAAATATAAATATAAAAATTTACATTTTTAAATTTTAACATAAAATAATTATTTATAAATAATGATTAAGCAATGAATAATATTTATTATAAATTTATTATTAATAAAATTGAAATTTTATCTAAATTAGAATTCGCTTTGTTGTTTTTTCTTTTTTTATTAATTATTTTTTTAATATATTCATTT
>MDTB01063811.1_pt1 | contig 133732 bp, 125 predicted proteins | sample 811161 | NCBI WGS metagenome assembly MDTB01 (sample SAMN05326650, study PRJNA326480) | marine metagenome | isolation source: seawater | place: Mediterranean Sea | collected 2009 | reverse complement strand
TGGCCACCGGTCATCGATACAGCACCGTTCCAAAGTAACTTGTAGGTGATTTGCACGTGCTCTGCGACGGCGGCCCGAATTGCCATAAAGCCCGAGTGGAAATAGGTACCGTCGCCCATGTTGGCAAACACATGCTCCTCGTCAGTAAACGGCGCCTGTCCAAGCCACATGGCACCTTCTCCACCCATGTGAGAAATCGTATTGGTCGTCTGGGGATCGATAAACATTGCCATGGCATGACAACCGATGCCGGCGAGTGCACGGCTACCCTCGACTAGCTTGGTCGACCTGCCGTGGGGGCAGCCCGAACAGAATGAAGGTCTGCGAACAGGAACTGCAGCGGCACTGTTCGAAGTCTCTGGAAAATTAGGCACGGGCACCCGGGAGTTGGGGTCGAGCGTTTCGGCCGCCTTCTTTAAAACTTCAGTAATACGACCGGGGTCGATCTCGCCGCTATTGGCAAATGCTGTTTCTCCCGGCTGTGAACCGTAGACGGACCCGTTGAATACCTTACCAATGATTTTTGGTGCATGCGTACCGTAGAGGATGGTTTTGATCTGATCCTCAAGGAGCGGGCGCTTTTCTTCTACGACGACAATGGTATCGAGGCCTTCGGCGAAGTCACGCACAATCTCTTCTTCCAGTGGCCACACCATACCGACTTTCAATACTCGGATACCCAGCGAACCCAGTTCGCTGCCGGATACGCCCATGGCATGCAGTGCCTGACTCAGGTCCTGATAAGACTTGCCGGACGCGACGATACCCAATCGAGCCTGATCCGAATTGATGGTGATTCTGTTGAGTCCATTCTCGCGGCAGTACCTGGCGGCTTGTTGTAGCTTGGCGCCGTACAGGATCTCTTCCTGCTCGACCGGTGGTGTGAAGGTTTTGATCCCTAACCCTGATTCTGCCTGCGGTGCGAGGATCTCGGGGGAGGTCGGAGATACATAGATCGAGCCACCACCTTCAATCACGTCAGTGACCAGCTTCATACCGCACAACAAACCCGTATTACGACTGAGTGCAATCCCGTGCAATCCGAAATCGAGCACTTCCTGTGCATTGGATGGTGCAAGCAAGGGTATTGCCGCGGAGGCGAAATTGAAGTCGGAATAACAGGCGAGGGTAGATGAATTAGCACCGTGATCGTCGCCCACCAGTAGCAGGCTACCCCCCAGGGGCGAGGTCCCGGCCAGGTTGGCATGCCTCAGTGCATCCATTGACCTATCCATGCCTGGCGCCTTGCCGTACCAGATAGAAAATACACCATCGACGCGTGCACCGGGGAACATGCCGACGTATTGGGAGCCCCAGGCCGCAGTTGCAGCCAGGTCCTCGTTTACACCCGGCTGAAACACAATATCGTGTTCTGCAAGCTCATCGGCAGCTTTCCAGAGTTCCGTATCGTAGCGACCGAGCGGGGATCCTCGATAACCGGAAATGTATCCGGCGGTGTTCAGACCTGCCAAACGGTCTCGCATCCGTTGTTGGATAGGTAATCGGACCAGGGCATGCATACCCGTCATATAGACCCAACCCCCATCAAGGGTGAACCGGTCCTCCAGTGTCATGTCGAATCTATTTGCACTCATCGCATTTCTTTACTCGCAACCGAACGTCTCGGCATTGTGAATTAGGGGTTAGGGGATGGCAAATCCTTTACGAAGCGTCGCGATACATGGCGCGCTGCTGCTTTGGTGTTGGTTGGATTTTTCACGCCGCTGGGCTGCGAGCGAAGTGCACAATATAGAAGGTATATTGCGGGGGTGACCCGGGTCGAAGGACCCGGGTCGTGCAGTTTTATCTAGAAGCTGAATCTCGCTTCAATGCCCCACAGCTCATAGGCTGAAACAAAGGGTTCAGGCACAGGGATAAATGTTTCTTCTCCTGTATCTGGATCTTCAAACTCAAAGCCATTGACCTCGAACTGCTCAATTTGACGATCATCGAAGATATTCTGACCATAGGCCGATACCCGATAACGCTCATCTGCTGATGTCCAGGTCAGGCGAAGGTCAATCCGACTGAAATCATCCGCCTGCTCTTCCAGGTTGTTGGCTACATTTGCTTCGAACTCACCAGTCCATGCCCAAACGCCGAGCAGTGATACTGAACTGCCGTTGTTCAGTGGCCAGGTGTATTCAGCATTCAGGTTAAACTTCGACTTCGGCGCATAAGGCAGGCTATTACCCTCGAACGCACCGATGAAGGAATACCCTGCAAAGCCCTCTTCTCCGGTATATTCCGGCAGTACGAAGGGCTCTTTAACTTCGCCATTGTTATAGGCGTAGAAACCGAAAATCTGAAGGTTTTCCATTGACGGAACCTGCCAGGCAAATTCGAAGTCAAACCCGTAGATTTCGACCTTTCCGTAATTGATATTACCTTCCAATGCCACATCCCACGGATCTTGCGGGGTAAGCGTAATCGCTGCACCGGTGATGAAGTTATCGAAGTCATAGAAGTACGCTGAAGTCATGATACGTAAATTGTAGTCGTCAAAGTATCGCTTGTAGCCGACTTCATAGGTGAGCAATTCTTCCTCGTCAAATAGGTAGAAAGGCGCAAAATCGCCCAGTTGTGTATCAACTCTAAAGTTACCACCGCCGGATCGATAGCCTGAGGCAATACGTCCAAAGATAAACGTATTGTCATCCGGGGTGTATTCGATATCAAAGTTGAACACGGTTTGGTCGAACTTAAGGACATGGTGTTCCAGATAGGCTGTGTTTAGGAAAATCGGGGCCTCAATACCCAGATCCTCGTAATAAGCTTCCTGATCATCTTCCGAAAGGTCGGCTATAAAGCCCGGGAAGGGGTTAAATCGCGCCGGGCCTACATTAAAGCCATCGAGGGCACCGGTCGGCTTTTCATCATCGATACGACGCAGGCCAAGAGAGGCGCTCCACTGATCAGTGACTTGATAGGCGACTTCTGCAAACCAGGACTTCTGATTCTGCTGATTATTAATGATGCCACCGCCGAAGGGTCCATCTGTACCACCGAATCTATTGGCCTCTGTGCCGCGCGGGCCATAGCAATTCAAACGCCCAGGCCTAAAACGCCAGGGGTGGTCAGGCCCAAAAGAAAACGCAGGTGCACCATTATCCTCTGCCGTCAGATAGGGCTGCCCGAATTCCTGCTGCAGAAGCTCGCTACAGGAGCTCACATCGGGGAAAGTGTCTCCCAACCCTGGCATTCCTCCAGCTGCATGCAGCGCACGCATCTCGTCGATTGTGCTTGTCCGATAATCACCAACCTCATAATGTCTATCGTGAGATCCGATTACTCGGGTTGAATCCAAAGTAAAATAGCCAATACGCACATTCCATGCGTCACCAAAACTTGCAGTCAAGGTCAGCTCATTCTGATCGACGATGTAATGCCCCTCAGTCATTGATAATCGATCACGAAAATAGCCGCCGTTATCGTCAGCGACGGGCGGATCTCCGGCAGTACCTGTGCGATCCGTTTGATCGCGATCCTGAAATCTTAATTCTTCCGTGTCTGATCGACCTCGCTGATAATGTATCGACACGTTGTCGGTAATATCCCAGTCAAGCGTGATCACGAATTGCTCACCTTCAGTATAGTGAATCGGATCACGGTTCATCTGAACCGCACCTTCTTGTGGAAGAGCCGTATCCCAACCGAAGTAAGACCCAAGTTGGCCCTCACCCCCTATGTGCGTTGGCCAGCGCAACCCTTCAGGCAGGAACCCTGCGGGAATTGGGCCAACTTCGTTTCTTCCCATGCGGCGCTTGGAGTCATAGGAACTAGCTGATAGGTTGAGGCTCCAGGTGTCTCGAGTAATCTGGAGCTGAGGGATAATCGTGTTGATATCCATGTCATCCAGATCTTCATTGGTACACTCGCCGAGCGGGCAATATGTCGTGTTCGCCCGTGATAAATTCTTCTGGAACCCGTCGCGCTGTTGCGTGTAACCCGTTAAGCGCCAGGCAACGGATTCGCTTATTGGCCCGGTCAGTGCGACGCCGAGACGCCGACCACTCTCGGTAGAGAGTTCCGTAACGATATCTGCACCAAACTCTGACTGGGGCTTCTTCCGAATATAGTTGATGGTGCCGCCCATCGCATTACGCCCGTAAATGGTATTCTGCGGGCCTCTCAATACTTCTATACGCTCAATATCAAAACCATTGGTATCGATGCCACTGACATTCGCAGCAACCACTGCCAATCCATTCTGGTATACCGCTACGGAAGATTCGTTGGCGTGCCAGGAACTAAACGCAGTTCCCACTCCGCGCATGGCAAAAAGATTATTCCCAGCATGGGTTTGGACCTCAAGACCCGGGGTCATCAACGAAAGATCATCGATGGTCTGAATGTTGAGTTTTTCTATCTTATGTTCATCAAACGCGGTAACTGCGATCGGAACTGTCATTTCCGATTCTTCACGTTTCTCAGCAGTAACGACGATCTCTTCGATAAAAGATCCTCTCGTCTTTTCTTCCTGGGCGAATGCGTAAGGTGCACTTACAGCAAGCGCCACGGCTACCGACAGGGCGGTATTTTTCATGGATGTTCCCCTAAATTATGTTGATCACCGCGTAACGATTATTACGCTAGCCGATCAGTCTAATGAAAAAAGTCTGGGAATTAAAGGCGGTCTATGACGTAGAATACTGCACTTTTCGCGCACTCAGACTAACCCATGGTGTTCCCTGATTCGTCATCAGACATTAAGCTGAACGCTCGCGGCCTCGCTCGTATCTACCTCGGCACCTGGCCCTATATCTTTGCAGAGTTAAAGCACTTCATCGCCTTGCTGGGTATGACGCTGGCCATGATTGGCGTCGGTACTGCAGTTGCGTTTCTGGGGATTGACATACTCTGGGATTCAGTCGGTCAGGGAAATCGCCTTAGCTCTGATCAGGCGGGCATTATGCTGCTACAGGATACCGGCTATGTTGATAGCGATAACCTGACGAGTGAGGCACGGCGCACAATACTGTTTCGTTTTCTTATCCTGACGGCAGTGATTGTTGTCGTCACCACCACGGTCTTCACCGTCATTCAAATGTATAAGGCGTGGATCCTGCAAAGGGTGAATCAACGGCTACGTACGCGTATGGTGGCCAACGCCGAGGAGCTCAGTCTGCGCTTTCATTCCCAGTCGTCCGCTGGCGATGCCATTTATCGGGTGTTTCAAGATAGCGCAATGGTCACCGCGGTGGTCGATAATATCGTCGTTGTACCGATGATTGGCCTCACAACGCTGGCAATGCAGCTTGCTATTGCTTCCCTGTTTAGCCCCTGGTTTGGCTGTCTGTTGATGATTGGCGTCATCACCTGTGTCGTGTTGCTGGTTGTTATCACGCCTCGTCTACGCAAGCTAAGCGCCGTAGCGCGAATGGCAAACGCCACGCTGTTTACCCGGGTACAGGAAACCTTCCAGAGTATTCAGGCAATAAAAGCCTACGGCTATGAGGCGACCAATCATGAGCGATTCGTTGTCGAATCCAGTGAGGGCATCGACACCGCGTTTCGCCTTCGCCGTGACTTCGCAGTGGTCAAGGTATGCACTGGCTATGTTCTTGTGCTGGTACTCTTTACTTCCGACTTTATCGCTACGGAATATCTTCTTGAGGGCGGAACCGTTTTCGGCGCCAGCCTGCTGGTCCTGTTCGGTTTATCGGTGACCGCGTGGACTGCGGCTGCCCATCAGGCACGTCGCGGCAGTGTTGAGGCATTCAATCTAACCTTTGCCGATCTGATACGCGTCTGGTGCCTGGCACAGGATATGGCCGTCGGTCTGGGTCGGGCATTCTGGTTACTGGAACTTGAGCCTGAAGTCGTCGATGCCGAAAATCCGGAGCCCTTTCCGGACATGCGACAAGGTGTCGTATTCCACAACGTCAGCTTCAGCTACCAGGCCGAGTCACCGATTCTGCAGGACGTCAGTCTTACCGCGAATCTCGGAGAAGTGATCGCCCTGGTGGGACCTTCCGGCAGCGGCAAGTCAACGCTGGTATCCATGATGCTGCGTCTGTTCGACCCTGACGCCGGCGATATCAGGATTGATGAAACTGACCTCAGATCCATCAGGATCGAGGAACTACGCCGTAACGTAGCAATCGCGCTACAGGAAAATGTCCTGTTCCCGGTGTCTATCGAAGACAATCTGCGTTACGCCGCGCCAGACGTCTCTGACGCACAGCTTCGTGAGGCAGCACGAATCGCCTGCGCCGACTTTGTGGATGACCTGCCGCTCGGCTATCAAACTGAATTAGGTGTTGGCGGTGCACTCCTGTCTACAGGGCAAAAGCAGCGGCTGTCCATCGCCCGGGCGCTGGTCAGGAATACCAGAGTACTTATTCTGGACGAGCCAACGGCTTCACTGGACGCACAAACCGAGCAACGTGTACTGAGCAATCTCAAGACCTGGGCGAAAGATAAGGTCGTGTTCATCATCACGCATCGCCCGTCGACCATTCGGGATGCTGACCGCATTGTTTTCCTTAAATCGGGTCGAGTAACAGAAGCCGGTACCCATGATGAACTTCTGGCGCTGGGTGGCGACTACCATCGCTTCGTTTCCGTAGAGGCAACAAAAGATGCAAAGGATGGCAATCGATGACTGACTACCATGATCGTCTCGACCTCGATACGCGGCTCAGCAATCGCGACGTCATTGCGATATTCCGTCGCGCGCTGGGCTTCTTATGGCCACAGCGGCACCTGCTCGGTACTCGATTTTTATTGGTGACCCTGATTTTTGCCGTCGGGTTACCCCTGCCGTGGTTTCTTAAGATTGTGGTTGATCATGGTGTCATGCAGATGCCTATACAGGACGTGGATGCCATGTTGTACCCGTTCTTCATGGTTCCGTTCCTGCAGGCGATTGCAGATGCATCGCCGCTGAACATCACACTTTATGCGCTCATGACCCTGGCGTTTGTTTTTGCGCTCGTGGGTTACTCGGGGAATACACTGCTGGAAGCGAACCTTGCGGAAGGTGCGGACGTTGCAACCCAGTCTGAAAACAAGGTTAGTGCTGGTATGAGTTCCGCCCATGGTCTTGTCGGGCTGATCGATCTTAGTGTCGCCATCAGGTTGTCACAGCGCATTACCCATAGTGTTCGCCTCGCGCTGTTCGGCAATATGTCGCGCCTGCCGCTCACGACCCTGCAGCAGCAACGTTCCGGCGATGCTATGTTCAGGGTAATGCATGACACGCCCTCTATCGCGGGCATGTGCCATGCGCTGACCATCAACCCTTACACCATGGTGTGTAGTGTGAGTCTGAATCTGTGGGTACTCTCTATGGTTTACGGCAGCACTGCGCCTGAGCTCGTCTGGGTGGGGCTTTCCGCCGTTGTTATCACAGTCCTGATGACTTCACCTTTGGCCAACTGGATGCGTAACACCAGCCAGGCAAGCCGCTCTTCCGGAAGTGCCACGACTAACGACCTTGAAGAGGGGTTAAAGAACGTGGCTGCAATACAGAGTCTGGGCGGCAGTCAGCAAGAGCGGGAAAAGTTCAGCGATGCCAGCAAGGAGTCCTTTAAGCAGTCATTAATGCTCCTGCTGGTGAGAAACGTTGTGCTGTGGATCGCGGAAAATATCCATCTGCTGTTTCAGACTATAGGGTTCTGGATCATCTTTAACGGCATTATCGATGGACACCTGACCCTTGGCGATACGCCGGTCATCATTCGGATGTATTCACTGCTTTATGAAACCTCCATGCAGTTCGGCCAGATATGGATTGAACAACAGGATAACGCGGCGGCGGCTAGACGCGTGTTCTTCATGATGAACCATGAGGCGGAGCGATCACGCGGTTCCGATAAGGACGTTTTGGACCTCGGAACTGCGACTGGTGTTCGCTTCGATGATGTCAGTTTCTACTATCCCGATGGCCGGCAGGCACTGAGTAACGTTTCCTTCGACGCAAGACCCGGCGAGACCATCGCCATTGCCGGTGCAACAGGGGCCGGCAAGTCAACGCTCGCCTATATGATTCCAAAATTCGTTCAACCGTCATCAGGACAGGTTTTGATAGACGACGTCGATATCGCGAGTTTAGGTACCGCCGAGTTACGTCGCGATGTGGCCTATGTGTTCCAGGAGCACCAGTTGTTGACCGATACGGTCGCTGCCAACCTGCGTATCGCGAACCCGGAAGCATCCCTTGAGGAAATGAGAGAAGCGTGCCGTCAGGCGGGTGCCCTCGACTTCATTGAGGCAATGCCCGACGGATTTGAATCGCGGATCGGACGCGGCGGCGGTACGCTCTCGGTTGGGCAAAAGCAAAGACTGTCCATCGCACGGGCCCTGCTGAGACATGCGTCAATTCTTATCCTGGACGAACCCACCGCAGCGCTGGACCCTGAAACCGAGGCATCGCTCCTGAAGGCAATAGACAATCGAGGGAGCGCGAGTAAGGGGGTCGTCGTCGTGATTGCGCATCGCCTCTCGACCATTCGCCATGCCGATAGGATCCTGTTTTTAAAGGATGGCCGAATTGTTGAACAAGGTAGTCACGAAGAACTCGTTGCCAAACCCGATGGCCACTACCGTAGCTTCGTCGAGCTTGCCAATGAGTGATTCGACTTTGAATTCACTTGTGGTATAAAGCGCGCTGAATTTTTTGGACCACTTCCGGAATAACAACATGGACCCACGATCGCTTGATTATCTACTTACCGAAGAAGAAGACCGCGCCTTTCAGGAAGATGGTTACTTCATCATGGAAGATGCGCTGCCACCTGATCTGGTCGAAAGATACATTGAGATCACGCGCGAGGTAACAGACGAATACAAACGGGTTTATAAAGTACCCGTGGATAAATACTTTGGCGTGATCGACTTCATCGGTCAACGTGATGGGTTGCTCGATCTGGTCGACTGGTACCGAACCCTACCCAAGATATGGGGCATCCTCGGCCCCGATATCAAGCTGTATCACACGGTCGGTATGCAGACACCGCCGACAACAAAATTTAAGCCGGAAGACCATGCCAACTGGGTTAACTGGCACACCGACACAGGCAACCTCACTCGCGACATTCAGGAAAGCATTGAACCCCCAAGAATCTCTATGAAGGTCGGGTACGTGTTAACCGATACGCTAAAGCCGGGTATGTCGAACTTTACCTGTATTCCAGGCAGCCATCGCAGTCGGCAGTTTCCGGGCAGCGATCGAAAGCAAATAACTGAGGAGGCTTTACAGGTTTGCGCGCCAGCCGGTTCAGCGATCTTTTTTGACCGGCGCCTTTGGCATACGCCTTCGCTGAATGTCGGCGATCAAACCCGCTATATGATATTCAATGGTTACTCATATCGTTGGCTCGCCAATCGCGATGAAATGACCGTCAGTCATTTTCTGCATCGTGCAAATCCGATTCAGAAGCAGCTACTCGGTTTTTCTCATCACGGTGCCTACGGCTCGTCGAATAGTTTCGATGACGACCTGCCACTGAAGTTCTGGATTCAGGAAAACGCGCCGCAATTTGCTGAGCGATGGCCTGCGCATCCGTAGGGGTCGCGTGTTTACTGGGTAATCTGCAGCGTCTGACCGCTTGATACACCCGTCATAAGGGTTTCCAAACCGTCGGGCCAACTGACGGTGAGATCTGCGTTTGTATCCGATCCTAGTCCAAACAATTGGACGGCTGGATTCTGTGAGAGAAAATTACTGCCGATAGATATCTCGCGGATCTGGTTGGTGTTTTCTGAAGTTAATGAGATCCTGGCGCCGGATGCCTCTGTATTGGGAGGACGTCCGATGAGACGTACTTTAAGGTATTCATTGTCCGATGCATTGTTGCGCCACAGGATCGGTTTGTCGGCAAGTAGCAGAATGTCCGTATCACCATCATTGTCAAAGTCAGCACAGACCACACCGCGTCCCATCTCAGTATCGAGTAGACCCAGGTCTTCCGCTCGTTCGCTGAACGATCCGTCACCCTGATTCACGAAGGCGCGGCTCTGGTCCATTTCGTAGCCTTCGAAAAAAGGGAAGTCATCTGGTGGGAGAATTGATTTTTGCCAGCCGTTGGTATGGTAGATATCGAGATCGCCATCATTTTCGAAGTCTATAAAACAAGCGCCCCAACCCCATCCGCTATCTTCAACGCCTGTTTCATCGGTGACGTCGGAGAACACACCCTGGTGGTTTCGATACAACCGGTTACCGTAGTGGGACAAAGAAGCTTTCACGGGTTTTTCAGTGCTTGGATACAGAATGCTGGTGACAAACCAGTCGAGATCGCCATCGTTATCGTAGTCACCAACGGCGGACCCCATGCCATTACCGTCAATAAGCACATCCACATCGGTCGTGTTGTCGAACGTACCGTCTCCGTTGTTGGTGAAGTACTGGGTCTGATTGAAATCGGCCACCATGAGCAGGTCAGGGAATAGGTCATCGTTGATTCGTGTAAACGTCGGGGTAAAGGTGCGATCGGCTTCGTATTCCAGGCCGTTCGGATCTTGCAGCTGTGCGATGCTGGGCGCTATCCCTGCTAGCTCGCTGACACTGGTAAAGAAGATATCCTCGCCTTCAGTGTCGTTGCGCCACAAGTGCTCGGTATCGCCCGGGTTATTTCTATCCTGTGGAGATGCCCAGTGCGTGGTGACAAGGTCCAGATCACCATCGAGATCGTAGTCGCCAAATGCTGTGGACATGCCGTAGGGTCTTGAGAACAACAAACCCGTATCGTCCGTTATGTCGGAGAAGGTGCCATCGTTGTTGTTGCGCAGAAGGAGAGATCTCACCGATAAGCCGCGAAGGAACAAATCCAGGTCGCCATCTCCGTCCACATCGGCGAAAACAGGACCTACCTGAAAGCTTGTCGAACCGTCCGGCCCCAGGAACGCGACGCCGGCATCCTCAGCTACGTCGGTAAACTTTAGATCACCGTCGTTACGATATAGCCGATTAGGGCCGTCGTCTCCCCAAACAATGAAGAGATCAATGTCGCCGTCGTTGTCGTAATCACCGGCCGCCGCACCACTTGTTGGGATGGCAGGAACGGGTTCGCCCTCGGGTATGTCTCCGAAATTGAAGACGACTTCGTATGCAATGCCTGAGGCCGCGGTGACATCCGTAAAGGCCATTTCAGTTTCCGGCTCTGGTTCCGGCGTGCGCTCGTCGGATTCAATTTTGGCCGGAGGATTGTTAAGGCCAGTGGCGCTACCGCCGGTTCCGCCGCTACAGGCGGAGACCAGCAGGACCGCAATCAGCGACAGCAGTGGTTTCATATTTCAATGCCTAGGTCGTCGTAAAAGCGACGATCGAACGCGCAGGCATGGAGACAATTGCACACTCTGATTTCAGGCTAACACCGTCAAATGCTTTCGGCTTCACAATATCCGGGGCGTCGAAGGTGTTGTGGCTGTTCATGGCATCGCCAGTCAGCACACGGGCGTCGCATGACGAGGCATCGAGGCCATGTAACGCGACCTCGACGTCAATCGCCTGGTCCGCGCTCAGGTTTGTCATGGTGACGTGGACACTGCCGTCATCCGCGCGACTCGCAGACGCGCTGATTGCTGGTACCTCGGTGTCGCCTTCCCCAAGGGTGCCTGCATCGACAAAGCAGGGCAGGTGTGTGGCATCGTGGTGCGGTACATACATCTCGAACACATGATACGTTGGGGTGAGCAGCATACGTTCGCCCTCTGTGAGTACCATTGCCTGCAATACGTTGATGGTCTGGGCAATGTTGGCACCGTGCACCCGGCGGCAATGGCGATTGAAGATATCGAGCGTCAGTGACGCGGCCAGGGCATCTCGAATGGTATTTTGCTGGTAGAGAAAACCAGGGTTGGTCCCGGGCTCCACGTTGTGCCAGGTTCCCCATTCATCGACCAGCATTCCCACTTTCACTGCCGGGTCGTAGCGGTCCATGACGGCACTGTGGAGGCGGATATGGTCGTCCATCTCGTTCGCTGAATTCAGTAAGAAGTACCAGTCGTCTTCCGTACCCTCGACAGCGAGTTGTTTCTCGCGTCCCGACCAGGTGTAGTAGTGCAGCGCCAGTGCATGCATATTTCGCCGTAGCTGCTCTGGCTGCATGAGTGCCTCAGTCCACTCGTCCAGATCGTTGCGAGGGCCGCAGGCTACTTTGTAGAGTTGGTTCTCGCCGATGTTGCGTAGGTATGTGGCGTACTGCCGATACTGATCCGCATAGAATTCAGGACGCATGTTGCCACCACATCCCCAATTCTCGTTGCCGACGCCCCACATGCTCACCTTCCAGGGTTCCTCGCGGCCATTAGCGGCGCGCAACTCTGCCATGGGACCACTCGGCGCGGTCAGATACTGTACCCACTGCTGCATTTCCTGGACAGTGCCGGAACCCATATTGCCGCAGATGTAGGGCTCGGTGTCGAGCTGGTCGCACAGATCCATGAATTCGTGTGTACCAAAGGAGTTGTCTTCAACGACACCACCCCAGTGATGGTTAACGAGTCTGGGTCGCTCGCTGCGGGGGCCGATGCCGTCCATCCAATGGTAGTCATCGGCGAAGCAACCACCTGGCCAGCGAAGATTCGGGATGCGTATCTTTTTCAGCGCCTCGACAATGTCGGTGCGAATGCCGCGTACATTGGGAATTGATGAGTCCTCTCCAACGTAGATACCGTCGTAGATGCACCGTCCGAGGTGCTCCGCAAAGTGGCCATAAATGTGGCGAGAGATCGTACCGCCATCGACATCGGTGGGAATCGAGATCCGGGTCATTATTTTGTTGCTCCGAGAGTTGGTAAAAAAAAGAGGCGAATTATTACATGAGTGACAAAGTAAATTACATCCCCGACGTTGTTGATCGAGCTCAGTCGACAGGGTTCCTCTCGATCACATCGAGCAACCGGGCGCCGAATCGGTCAGCTTTCCCCTCGCCAATGCCATGGATATGCAAGAGGCTCACCCGGTCTGAAGGACGATGAACCGCCAGCTCGCGCAGTGAACGGTCATGGAGCACCATGAAGGGCGCGATGTTCTCCTCATTGGCGATCTCGCGACGCAGTGCTCTGAGTTGCTCCAGAAGAGGATGATCAGTTTCTGTCACTTCGACCTCATCCGCTGGCTCCTTTCGATTGGCACGTTTGCTACTTGAGGGTTGAACAACGTCCTGGCTCAGGTGTACCTCGCGGTCTCCTTTCAGCACGGCACGGCTGCTCTCGGTGAGTCGCAGGCCGCCGTAACCAGCCACGTCGACGTCAACCAATCCCATAACGATGAGCTGGCGGACAACGCCGCGCCACTCGGTTGCGCCCATTTCATCGCCGATTCCATAGACGCTCAGTTGATCGTGTCTGAATCTAGAGATTCGCTCGTCCTGTTTCCCTGTGAGGACGTCTATCACGTAAGCCGCGCCGAATCGCTGCCCGGTCCGGTAGACTGCTGACAGGAGTTTCTGAACGGGCACCGTGGCATCGTACGTGGTCTTTGGGCTGATGCAGTTGTCGCACTGGCCACAGCTTCCGGCGTGCCCCTCTCCGAAGTAGTTCAGCAGTATCTGTCGCCGACAGTCGGTGACTTCACAGAATGCCAGCATGGTGTTGAGTTTGTGCTGTTCGACACGGGTCTGGCGCTCGTCGGTATTGTCTCGAACCATTTGCATCTGCAGCACGACATCCTGTAAGCCGTAGACCATCCAGGCATCAGCGGGCTTGCCGTCGCGGCCGGCTCTGCCCGTTTCCTGGTAGTAGGCCTCAATACTCTTGGGAAGGTCCAGGTGCGCCACGAATCTGACGTCCGGTTTATCGATACCCATCCCGAAGGCAATCGTTGCCACAATGGTCACCGCGTCTTCAGCGAGGAAACGTTGTTGATGATCCTTGCGCATCGCAGTGTCCAGACCCGCGTGGTAGGGCAGCGCCTGGTAACCGATTGACTGCAGCCACGTGGCCGTCTGTTCAACTTTCTTTCGCGACAGGCAGTACACGATGCCGCTCTCGTCCCGGTGGGACTGAAGGAAAGCCTCGAGTTGTTTTCTTGCTGATTGTTTCTGTTGCACCTGGTAATAAATGTTGGGGCGGTCAAACCCTTTTACGAAGACGCGGGCGTCGGTTATCGCCAGTTTCTCCAGGATCTCCTCACGAGTCATTTCGTTCGCGGTCGCAGTGAGTGCAATCAGGGGAACATTGGGAAATTCTGATTTGAAGACCGCAAGCTCCAGGTAGTCTGGTCGGAAATTGTGTCCCCATTGGGAAACACAGTGAGCTTCATCGACTGCGACCAGGGAAAGCCGGGCCTCACGCAGCATGGCGAGCGTATCCTCGAGTTGCAGGCGCTCAGGTGCGAGGTACAGCAGCTTGAGATTACCGTCGCGCAGTTCGCACCGGACCGATTCGCGATCATGGGAAGACTGACTCGAGTTGAGGTAACCGGCAGCAATCCCGAGCTGTCGAGCCGCCCTCACCTGGTCTTCCATCAGCGCGATCAGTGGCGAGATCACCACGGTGACCCCGTCAAGCAGCAGCGCAGGCAACTGGTAGCAGAGAGACTTGCCCCCACCGGTAGGCATCAAAACCAGCGCGTCTTTGCCATCGAGCAGTGCATTGATCACTTCATGCTGGGGTGATCGGAATTCATCGAAACCGAACACGCGGTTTAATACCGCCAGCGGTTCCTCCGTGGAGGGCATACGTCAGACTCTTGGAATCAGTAAAGGATTGATTCTGCAGTTTATCAGAGGCGCTTTTAGCGCGCCGTAGGGCAATGACGGCATCAGCCTTGGGATGTTGGTCTGGGAAACGCGAGATATCCGCCAGGAGACTGCTTCAGGATTCAATGCTCATTTGCTGTAAAGACTAAAGATCGCAGTCAGGCAGTGGCTCTCGGCATACAGGTCCACGGCGGCAAGACGGTTGCACCATTTTTGTTGAATCGTCTTTGCGCAGGTGGCGGCGGCTACGCGAAGGAATGGATCGCCCCTTACGTAGGGGTCCGGATGCGTGAGCACATCGGCCGCCGCAGTGAGGTAGTCCGTCGTCTGCAAGGCCTGACCGGCGTGTTTGAGAACGTCGAGTACGTGCGCCTCTGCGGTTTCAAAATCCTTGAACGTCCCCGGGTGGTTGATGTGCCCCTTACGGGTCATTGAAAAGTTTAGTCCGGCGCTACGCCCCACACCGTAAAGTTCCCACCCAGTGGCATGGGTCCACCGGATACGCCGCTTTTGTCGGTATCGACATGACGCAGATTATCCAGGTTGCCACCGTACTGGGAGGCACGAAGAAAATCGGGGTGTATGAGGATCTCGGCGTTGAAATGGCCCCCTATTCCACGCTGTGTACGTACCTCAACATCCTGTTGTTCCTGATCCCGGGGGGTTACGGCATCGAGGGTGGCATGCACTTGACGACAGGGCTGGTAAGCGCAGCTGGCAGTACTGCCGCTCGTCCGGCTGACATCGATGAAGATGGCTATGAGCATGGCTACCGGGTGACGCCGGTGACAGGGGCGCGGATCATCAATGGTCTGATGCCATGCAACTCGATCCCTGAGGAGATTCTCTCGGATCACCCGGACCGATTTCGGGCTATGCTGATCGAAAGCGCCAACCCCATACATTCGCTCGCCGACTCACAGAAGTTCCAGGAGGCATTTGAGGCACTTGATTTCCTGGTGGTGATCGACGTTGCCATGACGGAGACGGCGATGGTCGCGGACTACGTGCTGCCAGCTAGTTCCCAGTATGAGAAGTATGAAGCGACGTTTTTCCCCACGGAATTTCCAGAGAACTTCTTTCATCTGCGTAAACCCCTCATGACACCGAAGTCCGGGACACTGGAAGAAGCCGAGATTCATGCCCGCCTGGTGGAAGCCCTGGAAGTGTTTGAGCCCGGTGAACTCACGCCCCTTGCTGAAGCCGCGAGGCAGGGCCTTGATCCGTTTGCAGAGGTGATGGGGCCCGCGATGCGGGACGCAAAGATTAGAACCTACCTGCCATACGTGCTGTACCGAACGCTTGGGCCGACGCTGCCCGACGGTGCGGCACCCGGTGGTGCCGCGTCAGCCGCGAGTCTCTGGGGACTCTGCCAGCTTCTTTCTATGTCTTACCCCGACGAGGTGCGCGCCGCGGGTCACGAGGGTGACAGCCCTGAGCTTGGTAATAACCTGTTTCAGGCGATCCTTGATAGCCCTTCCGGGGTGACCATCCTGAAGCAGGCGGCGGGTGATGCCAGTCAGTGGCGCAAGCCGGACGGTAAGCTTCATTTATTGATGGGTGAGATGAGCGATGAGATCGACTACCTCGCGAAGTACCGCCTGCCAACCCGTACGGACGAGTTTCCTTTGATTTTGTCTGCGGGAGAGCGGCGGTTATACACCGCGAATACCCTGATCCGCGATCCTGAATGGATGAAGAGTAACAATCCGGCATCATTGTTTGTGCATCCAGACGATGCGGCCGAGCTAGGCATTGCAGAAGCCGCGCAAGCGAACCTCGTGACTAAACGTGGCCGCGCCCAGGTGGTGGTAGAGCTGGATGATCGCCTGCAGCGCGGTACGGTGGCGCTGCCTAACGGACTTGGTCTGCTTTACCCGGATAGGGATGGCAAGAACGAGACTTTTGGCGTTGCACCTAACGACCTGACCGATATTGATGACCGTGACCCCTGGGTGGGCACGCCATGGCACAAGCATGTCAGGGCGCGGTTGGAGGCGGTCGGCTGATGCTACTCAGGATCGCACTACAGATATTTGGGCTACTGGTGTTGCTCCTCGGCGCAACCCTGATCACCCTGAAACTGAAACTGAAACACCAGAACGCCGACGGGCCGTCGATTCTGTTTCCCGGCGGACAACTGGTTTCCGGTGAACTCTATGCGGGGCCGGAGCCGGACCGGACCTTTACGGACGATGTTTTCACCATCGAGCTGCAGACCGACCAGCCCATGAGTTCGCGCCGAATCTTTGTCATGGAGAGTGGTGGCAAGGTGTATGTGCCGTCCGGCTACATGCGCTCATTTCTCGGTAATTTGTGGAAGGATTGGGCATTCAACGTGGATGCAGGCAGCAGCCAGGCGGTTGCCCGGATTGATGGCGTGCGCTATGAGCGCGAGTTGGTGCGCGTGATGGAACCCATGATTGTTGAAGGCGTTGCGAAAAAACTGGCTCAGAAGTATGCCGGTGGCGCGAGTGAAGAGGCCGTAGCTCAGATTGTCACCATGGTGGCGGATGGCGATACCTGGATTTTTAAAATGGCCCCCAGGAGCAACTGAGTATGACGAATAAAATCTATCTGATACTGTGCGGTGGCCTCACCCTGATCTGGGTGCTGGGCCTGCTATTTGTCCCACCCTTTGCCGACCTGGTAGAACAGCTGATGCTATTGTTGCTATCGACCCAGGCGCGCTAACAGCACCACACCAGCCCAAGGACGATCCCGGCAGGAGGGCCACCTAAATGGCGAATATTGGAAGAACCGACGATGAGAGAACACTACGATTTTTAGAAGATGAAGGGAAAAAAGAACCCTTATACGAAACATCTTAAGCAGCCAATCACAATGCGCCTGGACAAGGACTCAGTTGAGTATTTTAAGGCCATGTCTGAAGAATCAGGCATTCCCTATCAGACGCTAATCAACTTGTACTTACGAGATTGCGCCGTAGATGAACGCAAGCTCAACATTGTTTGGAAATAGGTGCTTTGGGAATAGATCAAGTTCAAATGTACTGAACAACGATTCCGTTGTAACGCTCGAAGTCACGATCATTCGTCAGCACATTCGAAATACCATACTCCTGACAAAGGGCAACTATCTGCGCATCAAAAAATAGGTCTCCGCGTGTGCATGGACCGATTACGTTCGCATCAAGAGGGATCATGAGTTATCGACTACTCCGTAGAGTGCATCACGTTCCGAAGTATCGACGTTAGGAGGTCTCTTTCCGGTGATGACTTTTGGTTTGAAGCGATATTGAACTTGTGTTGGGGCCTCAAAGAGCCTTGCCTTAAGCGCATCCTCAACAAATGCGGTTAAGGTCACACCATCTCTGGCTGCCTGTTTCTTGGCGTGCAGGAACACTTGGTCATCGAGGTTTAATGTTGTCTTCATACCCATATCCGGCTATGTAGTGTGCTTTAACCATATTACCTGACCATAGATATGGCAAAGGGCAAAGACGGATGGGTTAGATAGACGTCGTCTACATCGCCCTCTGAGGCGAGACCCATATGGGCGACGTCCAGGCTCGCTCCTGCAGCGTAAGCGGTTTTTCTGTTCGTGGAGGGATGCCCAGCTTTAACGCGTCCCACGTTGACCACCTGCAAGTTGGGTTTTCGAGCACCCGGACGTAGTAAAACGCGTGTTGTTTGCGGTCGAAATCTTGATCCTGCCACGTCACCTTCAATTCTGTATCGCCTTTGTCGAAGTCATAGCTGCAGGTCGCGAGATCAACGCTGGCGTTGTTATCAGGACAACGGTGAGTATCGGGGCTCGGTTCCAGCCCATCGGAACAGGCAACATCATAGATGCGCTCGTGCCGGGTGCCAGCTTCAAACCAGCCCTTGACGATTTGCAGGCGCTGTAGCCAGGCGCTGTTGGGATCTCGCAGCGCCCAGGCAAAAAAGTGTGGCGCGCCACTGCGGCGCGCTTCGAGATCGCTGCCCATCGGAACGCCGGTGGCATGTGGTTGGCTTGTGTCCAGATCGTATCCCGCGAAGAATTTAACGCGAATCCGCGTACCGCTGGTGGCGAAGGTTTCCTTGCGCCTGAACGCCGCATAGATTGCTCCGCGCGTGTTGGCCTCCGCCCAGACGCCCGCTAATCCCGACGCACTCCAGTCGAATCCTGTAATGGGGACGTCCGGGATCCGGTTCAATTCAGTGTTTTCCAGATTGGCGGTCGACAATCGCCACTCGGGACGTCCATCGAGTTGACCAATCTTGCCGTGATACGTCGGTTCCTCGTATGAACCACCGGTATTGTGTGAATCACTGGAGCCGATGAATCCGAATCGGAAAGGATTGAACCCCTGGTCCACCTGAAATTGCAACCCCTTCAGTAATGCGTCGCGCACATATGAGCCCGCCACCTGGTCGGAAGGTCTGTCACGCACCTCGAAGTGAGCCCACTCGTCGTTCGGAGACAAGAGAGGATGCGTTTCGGATGATCCTTTTACCTGGGTGATCTCCACGATAGGCTCGTTTCGGGTGCGAAGCTGCGCGTAGGCAGCATCCATTGGCTCTCCGGCGAAGGTGGCGGTCTGGAAGTAATTCCCTCGACTGCTGTTGCTGTTGTGGGGAATCGCCAGCGCCTCGATACCTTGCGCTCGTAGGCGATCCAGCCAGGTCCAGAGGTCTTCGGGATTGAGAGAGTCGTATGCAGCAAAAGGTAGCTCGGGTACCCGCGTACCCTTGAAGATGATATTGCGATGCAGCATCCCATCTGGCGCGGAGGTGTACTCGTAGCCGACGAAGGCGGTGAATTGACCCGGCACATTGTGCCGCTCGGCTGCCTCAACGATCCTTTGCCATCCTTCCCGACGCACTGCCTCTGTTGCAAAGTTTGCATCTAACTCCCCAGACTTGAGCGCACGGTTGAAATAGCTGTAAGCGTCCATCGTCAGGCCGTTGCTATCTTCCTCGTACTTCGAAGAGAAAGGGTAGTTCGGGTCTTCGAGCGCGATACTGCTACCCAGATACTCGGCGTGGTCGGTGACGGCTAGAAAGTCCAGGCGCGCACCACGCATACGGATGGTCTGGCCCGCTGGGTGCTTGATCGATGCGCCCTTCGCGAACTCGTACGCCTCGTCCGGTCCCGTACGTGCGCCAAAACCGTAGGCATCGAGCGAAAACTTCGTGTGTATGTGCAGGTCGCCAAAGTACGCATTTCGAACGGGTGTTTCTGCGGTGGCCGGGACGATAAATGTCGCGATCGTCAATGCGGTGAACGCTGTCATCATTAGCCGCCTGGGATGGTGGCTCAGTACAACTGTGGATAGCATGATATTAATCCCCCTTTTTCCCATGCTTAAGCTATCCATTATGCCAGAATCTTTACTTCGAAAGTCTTAACTGCATCGCGCTTTAAGGTATTATCCGGCCAACCTACTTTTTGTGTATTAACCTGGAGAAAAATTCTAGTGGAAGCAGCGCAAAGCCTCGAATGGCAGCAGCTGGACGATATGGCAGTTGGGCACTGGGAACCTGCCAGTCTGGTACTCGATGGCAAGCTGGTGGTGCTTGGTGGCTATGAAGATTACGTCACGTCATCTAAACGGGTAGATCTGTTTGATCCGTCAGATGGCAGTTGGACACAGTTGCAGGATATGCCCAGCGCAGTCGGACACGTGAATCTGGTTGAACATAACGGTTCGATCTGGTTTGCCGGTGGCATGAAAGACAAGCCCGGCGTGCTAGTGAGTTCAGAGAAAGATCACATCATTGCGGAAGTCTGGCAGTTTGACCCGAATCTCGATCGTTATATGGCGGCACCACTGTTACCGGAAAAGCGTGGGGGCGGGACGCTCGCGGGTGTGGGGTCGAACTTGCATTACATAGGGGGGCTAAAAGAAGACCGGGACACCGACGGCGAAGAACACTGGATATTCGACATCGACGAATGGTCGAAAACCGGCAAGGCGCAATGGCGCGATGCTGCGCCGTTTCCACTGCCACGGAACCAACATGCCAGCGTGGTGCTGGATGACAAGATCTATGTTGTCGGCGGTCAGTTGCATCACGACAGTGTGCAGATCGATCAGGACCGCGTCGATATCTACGATCCGGTATCGGATACCTGGGAGCAAGGCCCTTCTTTGCCTTATGGGCATTCTCATTCCGAGGGCGCTACGTTTGTTTATGAGGGCAGGATCTATATGGTGGCTGGACATACGACGCCGGAAGGTGGAAACAAAGGCTTCTGCCAGAATATCCTCACCCTTGAAGCAGGTGGCGAATGGGAAGTCACCGCTAAACTACCCAAACCAATGTCGTCTCCGGCATCCAGAATTATCGACGGTAAGCTGTATGTGATTGGCGGTTGGGATGGACGCACGCAGGAAGGTACTACCTTCGCAGACAAAAAATGGCTCTCTTCACCAGAAGTATGGGTCGCTGACGCACCGGAGTTTTAAATGCCAGAAAAACCTATCAACGGCCACTATAACAGCGAGATTCGACTGTCCCTGAGCGTCCCCGGGGACGCACCATACCATCCCTGTGCAGAGGCCTTTCCAGCCGAATACGTACCGCGATCAACGGTGACGCATCTCGCAGGGTGGGATCAATCAACTATCTATCCAGAAACGCGGCGCGACATAAGAATATCGTTACCGGCGAACCTGGATGGTGATGCGGCACTGCTCGTCTGTCAGGACGGCAAGGACTACGCGGATAGCAACGGGGCCGTACGGGTCGTCGAAGTGCTCGATTCACTTACGCATTCCGGTGAAATCCCGCCGACCGTTGGCGTTTTCGTCGACCCGGGACAATCCGACACAGTACCCGGACAGCGCAATGTCGAGTACGACGTCATTACCGATACCTACGTTACATTCATTGATGACGAGATCCTGCCGCTGGTGGAGGCCACGGTGAATGTGACCCTCAGCAAAGATCCGGCGCAGCGCATTGCCATGGGTATCAGTAGCGGCGGCATCTGCGCTTTCAACATGGCCTGGCAGCGACCTGAATCCTACGGCAAGGTTATCAGTCATTGCGGCTCGTTCGTCAATGTTAAAGGTGGGCACGAGTTCTCACTCATGGTGAGGAATACTGCCCGCAAGCCTATCAAGGTATTCATGCAGTCAGGTGAGGGTGACGTTGATATCCCTCTGGGTAACTGGCCGATGGCCAACCACCAGATGGCCGAAGCGTTCGCATTTGCGGGGTATGACTATCGATTTGAATTCGGTACCGGCGGTCATAATCGGCGCCATGGGGGTGCCCTATTCGCCGAGTCGCTGCGCTGGTTATACGGGGAGTCAGGTGTTGGTCGAACTGCAGCGGATGATGAGGCAATGCAGCAGGAGATCATGGACCAGTTGCGGACGCGGGGCCTTCTCTAACTCGCATCCTGCATGGTTTCACCACCATCCACGATAACCTCCAACAACACAGGTCCGTCGCTGTTGCGGGCGTTGCGGAATGCCTCTTCAAATTCGGTGCCGGTTTCGATACGGTCGGCTGGCATGCCTAATGATTTTGCCAGGTCGGCAAACTCTATGCCCGGGTCTTTGAAATCCATGGCGATAAACTGATCATTGCCGTGGAAGGAGAGCAGACGCTCCTTGATAATGCGGTAACCCCCGTTGTTGGCGATGACGAAGATGATAGGAAGCTTTAGATGGGCCGCTGTCCACAGGGCCTGAATCGAATACATGGAGCTCCCGTCTCCCAGAACCGCTACCACACGTCTATTCGGGTGGGCGATCTGGATACCTACAGCCGCTGCGATGCCCCACCCGATACCCCCCGAGGCATTGCCGAAGTAATCATATCGATCGCGGATCGGCAGGAAGTTCAACAGGCTGCCGGCGCTGACGAGGCCTTCGTCTACCACAATGGCATTTTCCGGTAGCAGGTCTACCAGGGTCATCATTAACCAGTCGGGTTCAATTGGCGTGGCATCGGCCAACTCGCTGACTGTTGCCGTCAGCTTACGGCGACGCGCCGTCCAGTTGCGTTTAGCCAGATCGGCCAGCGACGCCTCAGCGCGGCTCTGTAATTCAGCGCCACCGCGCTTAGCCAGAATCGGCAGCAGGGCGGCCAGAGTTTCCCGGAGGTCGGCACGCAACGCAATTTCCACCGCGTTGTTTTTGCCCATTTCCCAATCGCGATGACCGATTTGCACCACCGCAAGGTCGTCAGGTAATGGATCCGTCTCGCTATGGACCGACATGCGCAATAGGTCAGATCCCAGACAGATCAACAGATCGTGTTCGGATAGAACGCTGCGCACAAAATCCTGGTTACGATTCAGGCTACGAATAAATGCCGGATGTTCCGTGGGAAAGTGAGCGCCATCATTAACCGTTTGCTGATAGACGGGTGCGCCCAGCATGCTGGCGAACTCTGCGGCCTCGTTAAATGCATCGGAACCGATCATCTCGTGCCCGGCGATGATGACTGGTCTTTCGGCCTGGCACAGGCGATCGGCTAACTGGGCAAGGCTGGCATCTGTCGGGCGCGTCTTTGTGTCTACGCGGGTACTCTCGCCCAGATCGATAGCACCCTCCATATTGAGAATATCGCCAGGCAAAGAGATGAATACAGGTCCTGTGGGTTCCGTCAGTGCGACCTTGGCGGCCCGCCGCATGATCATCGGTAGATCCTCCAGGCGCGTAACTTCTACTGCCCACTTGACCAAAGGTTCTGCCATGCGTACGAGAGGGCCAGAGAGTAATGGCTCCTTGAGTCCATGCCCCTGCTCCTGTTGCCCAGCGGTGACAATGACCGGAGAACCGGAGAAATTGGCCGTATACAGTGCACCCATTGCATTGCCCAGACCTGGCGCGACGTGGACGTTCACTGCCGCAATCTCGCCGGTGGCACGGGCGTAGCCGTCTGCCATCGCGACAACAATGGCTTCCTGGAGTCCCAGCACATAGCTTATGTCGGACTGCTGCGTCATGGCATGCATGATGGGCAGTTCAGTCGTGCCGGGATTGCCGAAGAGTTTTGTGACTCCCTCATCCTTTAGCAACGCAAGAAATGCACTGCGGCCGGTGATGAAATTGCTGCCTGATTCTTTCGTGGACTGGGTACTCAAATGCCTGCCTGGTGGAGATTGATGAAGAGCCAACCTACTTGAAATCTGATAGCAGTGTCAAAGTGCGAGTGAACCAAATCGCCTATAGTAGTCGTATAACCTAACATCTCTTCGCTGGGAATTTTGCATGCAGGAAACTGGACCGACATCTGGAGCACCGTGGTGGCGACTTCCCATATTGGCTTTCACCTTGCTGACTGTTTCTTGTGGCGGTCTTAACGGCTCAACGCCGTTGATGATGGCTGCCCAGAATGGAGAGGTCCTGGTGGTACAGGCGCTGCTTGACCGAAGCGTTGATCTTGACAGCACGAATAACTCAGGTTGGACCGCGCTGATGTTCGCTGCCCGGGAAGGACATGCGTCAGTTGTTGACCAGCTACTGGACGCTGGTGCTGACCCCAACCTGGAGTCACAGCGAATCACCGGCAACACAATGGCACCGTATCCACAGACCACCGCCTTGAGGGAAGCGCTTGATTCGGGACATCTGGACATCGCCAGATCATTGCTCGAGCGGGGCGCAAACGTGGACGCCACAGCGTTTGCCATCGCGGGTGGCATTGACGATTGGTCATTGCTGGAGGAAATGATGGAAAGGGGGGGTGACCCTAACGAACCGAGTCCCATTGGTTATTTCCCGTCGCCACTCTGTGTGGCCAGCAACAAGGGAAACATTGCGGGGGTGAAATGGCTCATCGGTAAAGGCGCGGACGCTGATGGGCCTCGAGACCTCGCGTTACCTGATGCGGTACGGGAGCTGATCTCTTCTCGCTGTCACCCAATACTGGGCGCGATCCACCATAGCCATCGAGATGTGTTGGAAGTGCTCCTGCGTCACGGTGCGGACCCGAATATCGTCGCTGTACCGGATCAGAGAACACCACTGCTGCATTATGTGGTCCGACACACACAATGGGATCGCTATGATGAGAACCTGGAGATCCTGAGGCTATTGCTCAGCCACGATGCTGATCCGAACTATCGGGCGGCCAGGAAGTATCCCTTCAATAGTCGTACTCCTGCGGAGTTTGTTCGTGACTATAGGGATAGTCTGAAAGCAAAGGAGGGACATGCTGCTTCCATTCGCAAGCTTAATGAAATCGTGAAGTGGTTGCGGCAAGCGGGTAGTGCTTCTTCTGCTAACCAAACTAACGGTTAGGATTTGTAATCTTGCGCCCTTTGTTTTTCGCGAAAAATCTCCTGGATCTTTGACCAGGGCTGAACATTACAACGTTCAGCCCAGGCGTCGTGGATGGCAGATAGTTCAGCAACCACGTCCGGGTTGTCTGCGGCTACGTCGTCCGTTTCCGTGCGATTCTTTACAATGTCGTAGAGTTCCCAGTCGCCAGGATATTTGCATACCAGTTTCCAGTTTCCCTTACGCACCGCGCGGTTGCCCTCGTGTTCCCAGATCAGCGCCTCTTTACCGTTAGGTTGATCGTCGAAGATGGGCGCGAGCGTTGTCCCTTCCAGGGCCTTAATATCATTGCCGTTGTACTGCTCCGGATAGGTCGCGCCGGAAACATCAAGGCAGGTGGCCATGATGTCGGTGAGTTGCCCCGGCAGGTGCCGCAGCTCGCCTCGTGCACCGATCCGTTCCGGCCAGTGCGCGATAAGTGGCGTTGAAATACCTCCCTCATGTACCCAGTGCTTATATTCACGGAATGGCGTGTTGGAAAGATTGGCCCAGGGTATGCCATAGCTCTGATAGGTGTCTTCTGCGCCGGGCATCACTTCAGGATTATTGTTGTAGCGCACTTCTCGCCCATCCCGGGTATGCGTCGTCCCAACCGAAAACGGTCGAGTCTTTATCCAGCCTGCAAAGTTAACCTCCTCTGCACAGGCACCATTGTCCGCCAGAAAGATGATCAGTGTGTTATCAAGCTGACCATTTCGTTCAAGTGCGTTAATAATTCGACCAATGCCCTGATCCATGCGATCGATTTGTGCCGCGTATACTTCCATACGTCGCGCCTGCCATTCCTTGTCAGATGCTTCATCCCAGGGTGGCTGGCTGGCGTCACGTGGCGTCAACGGCCACGACTTGTCGAGCAGACCCATGTCGCGCATTCGGTCAAGGCGCTCCTCCCGCAACTGATCCCATCCCGCATCAAAACGGCCTTTGTAACGGGCAATGTCCTCCTCGTGCGCGTGCAATGGCCAATGCGGCGCGGTGTAGGCGGTATAAAGGAAGAACGGTTCATCTCTGCCTGCGTGTTCATCAATGTACTCGGCGGCCTGATCGCTAATGGCATCCGTTAGAAAGAAGTCTGAAGGTTGCGACTCCATATCGACAGGATCGTTCTCGCGTGTCAGCGTCTTAGGCTGCCAGTAATTGGCCGCGCCAGTGATGATGCCAAAGAACCGATCAAAACCCCGCTGCCGCGGCCAGCTGTGTTTTGGGCCGTCCGCATCATCGTGTCTGGTTACGTGCCACTTGCCGCTCATATAGGTGGCGTAACCGGCTGTCTTCAACACTTCTGCGATCGTGACACTGTTAGCGTTGAGGTCACCACGATAACCGTCTTCCTCCAGATCATTCATCATGTGGCCGACGCTTGCCTGGTGGGGATGCAGACCCGTCAGAATGGAAGCCCGGGTGGGGCAGCAACGCGCGGTATTGTAGAACTGGGTTAGTCGCACCCCACCGGTTGCCAGGCGATCGAGGTTCGGGGTTTGAACCTCGCCTCCATAGCAACCGATATCGGAATAACCCATGTCGTCGTTCATGATGAGCAGGATGTTCGGGCGATCAGACATCAGGTTCCTCCGCAGCGAAAAACAGCATTATTCAAGGGCGTGCGGGCCCCGTCAACGTGCCGTGGTCGCATCCGGGCAGGACATAATCTTGCGTCTCGATGCTGACAGTCATATTCTCGACTGACTTTTGTTGTCGGTCTCTCCTATGAAACGGTTTCGTTTTTTGCTGCTATCACTGTTCGCGCTGGTGCTATCTCAACCTGTCTGGGCAGATGGGGATAATTCCAAACCCAATATGCTTATCATTCTCGCCGATGATCTTCACTGGCGCGACCTTGGCGCCACCGGCAATCCGGATGTGTACTCGCCAAACATCGATCAGCTGGCCCGGGAGGGCATGCGACTTAACGGGCTCTTTGCTTCTTCCGCCGTGTGTTCACCATTGCGTCATGCGCTCTATACCGGTTTGTATCCGGTTCGTAGCGGGGCGTATCCCAACCACACCATGGTCACCCCGAAAACACGAAGCGTCTTTCATCATCTGAAAGACGTTGGTTATCGGGTAGGGCTTGTCGGCAAGCAGCACATTAGCCCGCTAGTGGCGTTTCCTTTCGAAGACGTTTCGCCTAAAGCGGGCGCTATCGACAAGGCTACTGCCTCTCAAAGTGCGGCAACATTTGACAAGGTTGCAGCCTTTATCGAACGAGACGAACAGCAGCCCTGGTTCATGGTGTTTGCGTCTCATCATCCGCACGGGCCGTGGCGTTCTGGACCACGCGAACGCTACGATGCCAACAAACTGACCCTGCCGTCCTGGATGCACGACAACCAGACTACACGTAATGCTCTGGCAGATTACTATGCGGAAGTCAGCGCTTTGGATGAAGAGGTTGGCAAGCTGCTTGAACTTATCAAGGCGGCGGGGCAGGAGTCTGACACCATAGTGTGGTTCTTCAGCGAACAGGGCAGTCAATTCCCTTACGGCGGCAAGTGGAGCCTCTATGACAATGGTATTCGAGTGGCGGGGTTTGTCCGTTGGCCTGGCCGCATCTCACCTGGCAGCGAAAACGACGCGCTGACTCAATATGTTGATCTTGTCCCCGCGCTGGTCGAGATTGCCGGTGGCGATCCGCGGGCGTCGGATACGGGCCATACGGGTGCATCGGATGGCAAACAGGGGTTTGACGGGCGGAGCTTTCTGCCGGTGTTAGCGGGGGAGGCGAATGAGCATCGACAATATGTCTATGCGCAACATACCACAGTGGGTGTGTGGGGTTTCCGGGAACCATATCCCAGCCGGGCAGTACGGGATGATCGCTACAAACTAATTCGTAACCTTGCCGCTGACAACGAATTCTGGATCAACGGCATTCATAATCATGAGGTGTACCAGTCCTGGCAAAAGGATAGTGAGAAGGATGCGAGGCTGGCCGAACGCGTGGCGTTCTTGTCCCGTCGACCTGCCGCGGAATTGTATGACCTCCATAATGATCCGTTCGAGCAAAATAATCTGGCCGGTCTTGGTGATTATCAGGAAATTGAATCTCGTCTGGGTAAAGCACTGGATGGCTGGATGCAGCAGCAGGGCGACCAGGGGCTGGCAACGGAACTTGAATCTAAGTCGCGTCAGCCCAGGAGTCTACAAAACGAAATGAAGCAAAAGGGTTTGCTGAAAAAATAACACCGATGCCGCTGAGTCTTGGGTGTAGCATGTGTTTCGTACTGATGTAATTTTGGGAGTGTCATGTCCAATCAGGAGTTTCCAAAACTGACCGATAGCGCGACCTATCGCGAGATAGCTAAGCGCGCAAAAGCGGATAAGCCGCCCACCCGTTCCAGCCCTTTGGGTACGGTCGCAAAGACACGTGTACCTGGTGTTACCAGTCGCAAGGAGATGCAGCGCCGCATTAACGAGCAGGATGATCTCGTTGTCGGCCATTTTGGCACGGTGTACTACAAACCCGTGACTGTCTGTGGCGTGGATTTAAAGCTGGAGCCACTCCAGCCAAGTATCGGCACGGTGATACATGGGATTGATCTTGCGACTGATTTGCAGGACCCGGAGATGGTGAAGTTTCTACGGGATCTTTGGCTCGAAAGGCGAGTGATCATGTTCCGGGATCAGGGTCATCTCACCAGAGAACAAATGGTGGAGTTTGCGAACCGCTTCGGTGAAATTGGCGCGACACACGGTGAACGCGACCATATACCTAATTCACCCACAGCGGTTAGTTCTCAGGTCGTCGTACCGGGGATACCGGATATGCTGCTGCTGATATCCGATGAAGACGTACCCCAGGTCGCGGGAAGTTGGCACTGTGATGCGACCTGGCAGCCTCGTCCGCCGATGGGTTCTGTATTGATGTGCCGGGAAGCCCCGGTGATTGGTGGTGATACCTGCTTCTGTGATTGCTACAGCATGTGGGAAGGACTAAGAGAGGAGACCAGGCGGCGCGTTGAACACCTGACGGCAATACACATTGGCGGGCCTATCCACCAGATGGATGGGGTAACGCCACAGGCGACACATCCTGTGGCGAGGACGCATCCCGAGACTGGCCGTACCACGCTCTATGTTCAACAGGGTTTTGTCAGACAATTCGCAGAGGCGCATGGTGTGCCTGCGGATGAAGAAAAGGTACTACTCCGGGAGATGAAATTGCTGGAGGGGCGACCTGAGAATACCTGCCGATTCAAGTGGGAAGCCGGGTCAATTGCCATGTGGGATAACAGAGCCGTGCTGCACAGTGGTAGCGGTGACTATTGGCCCCACCGGCGGATGATGGAACGCCTGACCATTCTTGATTTTGACGAGTCGCGAAGAGCGCCTTACTATTCGCCGCAATAGAAACTACTGATGCAGGAGAAATTGTTTGAATATTGAATTCCATTATGACTTTGGCAGTCCGAATGCCTACCTGGTTCACAAGGTTATCCCCGGTGTGACTGCAAAGACCGGCATTGAGTTCAGCTATGTTCCTATATTGCTAGGGGGCGTTTTCAAGGCAACGGGCAATGTATCGCCGGCAGTCTCGATGCAGGGAATCAAAAACAAGCCGCAGTACCAGGGGGTTGAAACGAAAAGATTCTGCGGAGCCTATGGCGTCGAACCCCATGTGGCCAATCCCTATTTTCCTGTTAATACGCTGAAAATGATGCGCGGCGCGGTGTATGCACAATCAACGGATTTCTATCAGCAATACATCGACGCAATGTACAGTGCCATGTGGGAGCAGTCGCTGAAGATGGATGAAGACGATGTCATTTTGAGCGCGCTCACCGACGCTGGGCTGCCCGCTCAGGAGATCATCGATGGCATGTCGGACCCCGCTGTTAAGCAACGGCTGATAGATTCCACCGAGAGTACCGTGAGTCGCGGCACGTTCGGCGCGCCGACGCTTTTTGTCGGTGACGAAATATTTTTTGGTAAGGACAAGCTGCGGGACGCGATTGAACTGGCGCAGCAGTAACGGCCAAAAACCTACTCGTCCCCACCAGGCTTAAAATCGCGCAGCTTATCCATGATGCGTTGATAGCATGCTTTGCTGAAGCAGCTTTTACCGGTACATTTTTCGGCCGAGCAGGTAGATATCGCCTCTTGCTGAAGCTCACGCCGCCGCTCGAAATACGCGGGCGCAAACGGTGCGAGTGGCGTACTGGCGGTTACCCACTTTGGCATCGCGCTTCCCGCATATTCTTCATAGGCGGTTTTACCGTTGCCATCCGGGTCAAGGTAGGCATCAATGGTGTAGGTAGGGTCGAGCCCATTGGCGACTTCCCACTTGTCTGGCATCCCGTCACCATCGATATCACCCGGGGCCGGGGCATTGGCAATGCTCTGGGTAAAAAAGTCGTACTCGTTCTTCAGGCGGTTATAGATCTTGGGATGGGCATCTTTGAGATTGGTGGTTTCCGAGATGTCGGCTTCAAGGTTGTATAGTTCACCGTCGTTTAGTGCCACGTATTTCCACACGCCGGATCTGTGTTCCATGATTTCATACACCGGCAGTATCACGTCGTTTGTCCAGGGGTCGATGTAGTTGGCGTAAAACTCGCTGTCAGCTCTTGCGCCGGTGCCGAGCAAAACTGGGGAAATATCTCTGCCATCGTGCGGTCGGTCGGTAGGCATTTCTCCGCCTGCCAATGCCATAAAGGTGGGGAACCAGTCCATCATGATGGCGGGGCTCCTCTCCACTCTTTTTTCCTTAATCTTTCCTGGCCACCGCGCGATGGCGGGTACCCGTATTCCTCCTTCATAGACCGAGGCCTTTACGTTTCGCAGGGGATGGGCGCCTTTATTGTCGTCTGACCGCTTGGGTGATGGTCCGTTATCGCTGGTGAAAATAACGAGGGTGTTTGAGTCGATCCCGAGTTCCTCGAGTTTTTCCAGAATCTGCCCGGTACTCCAGTCGATTTCTTCAATCGTATCCCCGATTAACCCACCGGCGGAAGTACCACAGAATTCAGGTGAGCAATGAAGCGGTCCATGGGGATAGGTATGTGGCAAATAAAGAAAAAATGGTTTGTCTGCCGCGACACTTTGCTCGATGAACCCGATCGCTTTTTCGGTATAGCTTTTTGTCAGCGTCGTAAGGTCCACTGGTTGAATGGCGATGGTATTGTTTTCGTACATGGGCAGGCCCTTGTCGTACGCCCGGTGGTACGGGTTATTGGCAAGCCCCCACCAGTAGTCAAAACCATGTTTCATGGGAAAGTATTTTTCCGAATCGCCCAGGTGCCACTTGCCGATTGCTGCGGTTGCATAACCAAGCTCTTGTAGCTTTTCGGCCACAGTGATTTCGGTGTCTGACATTCCTCCGGTCTCAAAGGGCGGTTCAATCCAGCGGAGCATGGCGCGATCTTTAGCCCGGTGCGGATAGCGACCTGTCAGCAGGGCATACCTCGATGGGGTACAGACTGAGGCCCCTGCGTAGAAATCCGTGAAGCGGATACCCTCTGCAGCCATCTGATCCAGGACCGGGGTCTTGATCTTGGGGGCTCCGTAAGAGGAGAGATGGTTATAGCCAAGATCATCGGCAAAGATAAAGACGATGTTGGGTTTGTCGGCGGCAACCGCGGTAGTCGCGCTTAGCAGTAGCGCTGCAGCCAGCGCTAAAGGTCTTAGTTTCAGCATAGTTATTCCAGGTTAGGTATGGGTCCAAAAAAGCCAATCACGCAGGCGACACGGCCATCTTCGTCAGTCTCTACGACATCGAAACCTGGCATCACAAGTTCACCATTCTGGTGTATGGCCCAATGGTAGCGGAAAAACCCATGTTGTGAATCAACACCACTGGTTCGCGAGTAAACAGCCCCTGGCAATCTCCCGTGTACCTCGTGAACGTTCGCCTCGAAACCATCAATGCCGGTGACGTCAATTGATGGGTCAACAAATCGAACGTCTGAGGCCAGGGCTTTGTCCAGGTGACCACGTATAAGAGAAGGGTCTGACTCGTTCCATGCCGCAAGCATGTGGTCGAAGGATTCCGGGTAGTTGGGCATAGGTTACTCCGATTGTCAGCGTCTAACGCTAATTCCCATTCACTGCGGTGGCGTGCTGAAAAATACGCCGTAGCTTTTCGATTAGGGCATCCGGCAGTGGCCCGCGGTTGAGGGATTCTATGTTCGACTGCAGATGTTCCGGGTTACCGGTACCAGATAGCACCACGTGTACACCGGGCTCATAACGACAGAATCGATAGGCGGCATCGACGATGCTGGTTGCGTCCGATTCCTTCAGCAGGAAACCCAGGGGATCCTCCATATTAAGATCGTCCGGGTTTAACTGGCCTTCATCTATCAGGGTTTGTATTGACTCGATGAGTTTGTCCGGCTGACTGAGCGCGCGACGCACCGCATACATCAGTTGGATGGCGACGTCCCTCTCCTGGGTCAGCCTTAGGATATCCCGCGCCGACTGGTTCAGGATATTGAAACCCAGCATGACCACGTCCCATACATCGTCCTCAGGTAAAGACTGGCGCAACATGTCGTGGTTGGTATCCTCACCGAACATCTCGGTGACGCCAATGAAGCGAATCTTTCCTTCGTCTCGCAGGTCTTGAAACGTTGGCAGAATCTCATCCCGCAGTTGTGCGTAGTCGTCAGGGTCGACGCCATGCAGGTTGTAGATATCGATATAGTCGGTGTTAAGGCGCTTGAGGCTGCCTTCCAGCCTTTCTCTTAAGACGGCCGGGCTGAACTCCCCGCGGTAGTTTACTTTGGTGGAGATTACGATCTTGTCCCGGCCAACTTCCTGCAAGGCCTTGCCAATAAACCCTTCGGTCTTGTAGACCTCAGAGGTGTCGATAAAGTTAACACCGGCATCAAACGCATGGCGAACAATGTTTACCGATTCGGCCTCGCTCTTGTCTGCGGACATGCCAATTCGACTGGGTCCGCCGCAGCCTAACCCCATCACACTCACATTGAGCTCTGTACGCCCAAATCTTATGTAGTCCATTTTATCCCCCTAGTAAGTTGCACACACAACGTTATGGATCGAGGTCCGCCTGGTGGTGCCCTTTATCAATCTGTTTGATGCCTGGGAAGAGCACATTCAGCAAACATACAATCAATGCCAGCATAGCAGCACCGAACATCAACGCAGCTTCGATTCCAACGAATTCTGCCACCGCGCCGACAGGGATTACACCCAGGGGCATCAGGCCATGAATCATCATCGTCAGACTCATCACGCGGCCATGAATGTACCGCGGTGCGGCTAGTTGTGTGACGCTCATATTGAGCGATCCAAATAGATTATGAAAGAAGGCAGTGAATGCGCCTACAAATATCGCGGTATAGAGGTTACCCGTCAGTGAGAAAAGGGCGATGGCGACGCTCCAGCCAAAGGCTGCCTGTAACATCAATCGGCCTTTGCCGCTAAAGTCACCCAGGCGTGCCAGGAGCATAGAGCCGGCGAGCGCGCCAAAGCCCATGCCGGCGGACAGAATGCCCAGATCGTCAGGACCACCACCGAGCACATCCTGGTTGAAGGCCGGAAGCAGAAAATTCACCGCGTTACCGAAAGCGGATGGTGCAAATCCCAGGATCATCAAGCCCAGAATCAGCTTATCGTCTCTGACAAACCTGAAACCTTCTCGAACATCCTCGAGCGGGGAAGTTGTTGGTTCGCTGTGGGGGTCGCCGTTATGTTCAAGAAAAATAATTAACAGCGCGGACAAAAGCACCAAGCCGAAGATGAGGAAAAACACCAGTCCCACACCGTAGGTGGAGTTGGTGTCACCGGCTGCAAAGAAAGCAATTAAACCACCGGCCAGCACTGGACCCAGAATACGCGACAGGTTGTAGGTTGACGTTTGCAGCGCTGTCGCATTGACCAGGTTCTCATCGCCGACAACTTCGGGCAGGATAGCGAATCGTGCTGGCATACTGACCGAACCCACTGCACCGTTAAAGACCCCAAGGACGATGAAATGCCAGAAGGTGACTTCGCCAATGAACGTGATATAGGCGAGTATAAATGTCGCTACCGCATTCAACATCTGCGAGACGATCATGATGCGCTTTTTGCTCATGCGGTCGGCAATCACACCCCCCGCGATAGAGAACAACGCTGACGGCAACATGAAAGACAACATCACCCAGGTCAGGGCCATGGGTGATTCCGTCATATCGTAGATCAACCAGCCCCGCGCAATGTTCAGCATCTGCATACCGAAGGCGTTGAATGCAGTGGATACCCAGAGCAGGCGATAGTCATGTATGCGAAGTGATTGGAACAACTAGTCTGCCCGCATTTCCGCGATACCCGCATTGACCCTGGCATTCTTTTCTTCGTCGATCCACCAGACGTTGGGAAACCCGGACCAGCGCATATATTCATCGCCGATAGGAGGATGGCCAAACCGGTCCCAGTAACAGGCATGTCGTCCCTTGGGGTGGCCATCGGGTATCACGTAGAAGTTCCACAACAGCACGCGGTCCAGTGCTCGGCCCGCGGTATTCATCTCGTCTTCCGTGGTGGCATTGGTAATCTTGTCCACGAGAAAATCGACCGCAGGATTCTTGATACCGACGTAGTTGGTCATATTGGGCCGGTCAGCGTACTGCGAGGTGTACTGGCTTCGCAGGCGCGCCGGAATGGGCACGTTGAATGTGTAGTACTTGCGGATGGTCGCATCGAAGTCGTAGTTTCTGAGTCGGTTCACCATCAGGTTGTTTTCGATTTTACGCAAGGGCGCGTGAATGCCGAGTCGTTTCAGGTTGTCGACGAACGGCGTCAGCATCAGCTCGAATTCGTTGCGTGAGATGACGAACTCGAAAGCCAGTGGTTCGCCGGTCTCTTCGTTAACGCGCACAAGATCTTTGACTACCCATCCTGCTTTACGCAGTAGCGTATCGGCCTGTAACAGGGTATCGCGATTACGGCCGAATGGACTATTTTCCGGCAGTGGCACAGGTTGGGTAAAAACCCGCTCGGGTAACTGGTCACGGTATGGTTCCAGCAGCGCCAGTTCCTCTTTCGAAGGTAAATCCCTGGCCCGGAGACCGGAGCGGACGAAAAAGGAGTTGTTACGCGCCAGGCCGTTGTGCCAGAAAATGCGGTTGGCCCACTCGAAGTTGTAAGCCAGGGTCAGGGCTTCCCGTACGCGGATGTCTTTGAAGAGTGGCTTGCGGGTATTGAACGCGACGCTGTAGTGCATTCCGTAAGCGCCACCCATAATATAGGTCTCTGCTTTGAAGAGTCCCTTGCGCCGGGCTTCAAAGTTATATTCTGTGTGGAAGTTCTTTTCGTTCTGTTCACGGTAATAGTCAAATACCCCGGCCCGGAAGGCCTGCAGCATGACGTTCTCGTCAAAAAAATAGGTCAGGTCAAGGCGGTCGAAATTGTACATGCCCTGGGTGTTGGCAAGGTCTTTGGCCCAATAGTCCTTCACCCTTTCAAAAATCACCTTGTAGCCTGGGTCGACTTCCACTATCCGGTAGGGCCCGTTGCTGAGCGGTGGCTCCATGGTGGTCTCGTCAATCCTGCGATTCTCATAATAATGCTTCGGTAACGGAGTGAAGGTTGCGGTCTGAATAATCAGCTGTCTGGTTTTTTCCGCCGTCTCGGTGAAGTGGAACTTAAAGGACCAGGGCCCGGTCTGTTCTATCCGTTCGATATCGCGGAAGGCGGCTCTCCAGGTGACGCCCGCTTTGTTCTTGTAGGCATCAAAAGACCAGAGGATATCGTCGATGGTGACCGGCACACCGTCGTGCCAGTAGGCATTCTTGCGCAGCGTATAAGCAACCCAGCTGTAGTCGTCAGCGACCTCAATGGTTTCTGCCAGACGGCCATAGTAAGTCGCGAGTTCATCCTCTGACTGCATCATTAATTGGTCATGAACAATGGAAAAAATACGCGGGTCCATGTAGTGCGACAGGGTTCCCCTGTCGGCGAAGGGATTGAGATTATTGAAGGCACCTAGTCCTGGTACTCTGGTTGTGCCCCCTTTCGGCGCGTTGGGGTTTGCATAGTCAAAATGGGCCATATCTGCCGGGTACTTGGGTTCGCCGAAATACGCGAACCCGTGACTGGGCTCGCTGGCATGCACTGATCCTCCGACAAGCAGGAACAACCCAAACAATATGTCTAAGGTGACAACTCTATTAAACATGAACGGAAAAGATGCTGGAATTTTCGTTATCGAAATCGTGTTATGGAGCATATCGCAATGCGTTAGGTTATGCTTAACCGATACCCAATAATGATTGTGAAGGGGAAGACGCATATGAGCGATGCAGCACAACTGGCGGACTGGCAGCCAAAGTATGAAGCCTGGGTCGAATATGCCAAACCTTTGTTGCCGCAGGGCAAAGCCAAGGAAGCATTTGGTGAATACCCCTGGTTTACCACGGTCACTGACCCGTTTGTCACCTTGTCTAAACCAGCCAGCGAAAGCCGTTTTGGTCTGATAACCACCGGCGGCTACTCGATAGACGGCGAACAGGAACCCTTCACCGGCCTTCCCACGTTTGGTGATGAGGTCCCGGAGTTTCGTAAAATTCCTACTGACGTCGATCGCAGCAAACTAGTTATTAATCATCATGGTTATGATCACAAATACGCAAAAGAAGATATCAACGCGAATCTTCCCCTTGATCGTCTAACTGAATTAGTGGAAGAAGGTGTCATCGGTTCGCTCTCCAATGAAACATTGGTACTCATGGGACTGCAACCGAATGTGGACCCGTTGATTAACCAGACCATTCCTGAAATCCTTGCGGCGTTCAAAGCCGACGATGTAGAGGCGGCTCTTCTGGTCCCCAGCTGACCCGTCTGCCATCAGACCGTGAGTCTGATTGCGAGAGGATTAGAAGCAGAAGGTATCCCGACAGTATTGGTTAGTGTTATGCCACCACTCAGTAGTACGGCAAGGCCGCCCAGGCAGGTGATAAGGCGACTAAATATTGGTGCCACCGTAGGACGACCCCATGACGTAGATGGTCAGCGGGAAACGCTCACGCGGATGATTTCCCTGATCGAAACTGCAGAAGGTCACGGCGCCGTGGACAAGGATGCCAAGCGGGATGCATAACAGGTGGCGGTCGGGTCTTACCTGAAACTGATTCGCGCTGCCTTTTCTTCGTCAAACCACCAGCCGTCAGGGAACTGTGGCACAAACATCCCCTCTGGCAGGTCGGGACGTCCGAATTTATCCCAGTAAACTATGCGGGTGTCCCCGAGGGCATCCAATGGAAACTGGTAGTAATTCCATAGCAAAACGCGATCCAGTGCGCGAAGGGCGGTAACAAAACTATCAAGGTGCGTCGCGCCGAGCGCTGCCTCGACCATGGCATCCACCGCCGGGTTGTTGATGCGGGACGCATTAAGGTAAAGCCTCGATGAGGAATGAAAAAAGGGTTTGAGCTCCCAGGAGGGTGGTACCTGCATTGCGCTTCCCACCAGAAGGGCATCGTAGTCAGCGTCGTGCCGACGATTGTAGTAGCTGGAGCGTTCCATCATGCGGATATCCGCGCGGATACCGAGCATCGACAGCGAACGAATGTAGGGTAAGAGCGTACGCTTGTCTGTCGGCAGGAATGACAGAAACTCCATCACAAAGGGTTCGCCTTCAGCGTTGACCATTGTGCCATCCACGACCTGAAAACCTGCTTTGGCAAGAAGTGACTGGGCCTTTTTTAAATCGCCACGATTGACGTCCGCACCGTCAGTACTAGGGAAGGTGAAGGGTTGGCTGAACACCTCGTCAGGCAACGCTGCGCGATAGGGTTCGAGAAGCGCTTTTTCGGCTTCTCCCGGCAATCCCGAAGAAGCGAACATGGAGTTGGCGAAGAAACTGTGGGCACGGGTCAATTCGCTTCCGTGCAATGCCCGGTTTTGCCACTCGAAATCCAAAGCATGGAACAGCGCCTCACGCACCAGCGGATCATCGAACGGTGGCCTCTGCGAATTCAACACGATGATATACCGGGGCCCACTCAGATCGCCGGATACCAGCGTGCCCTGCAACAGCCAGCCCTGGTCACGGGCAGGCACATTGTAGGATGACAGCCAGTGCCGCGAGTCGGTCTCAGTCCAGACATCAAACAAACCCGCGCGCAGCGCCTCTCGGGCAACCGTAGCGTCCAGGTAACGTTCGTAGCGAATGGTGTTGAAGTTGAATTTGCCGCGATTTACCGGAAGATCCCTGCCCCAGTAATCCGGCACGCGTTCGTACGAGAAATAACGACCAGGAGACACGCCTGTCAGGCGGTAGGGGCCACTCTCTGGTGGCGGCGTCACTATTGGTTCGGTCACGTCCCGGTTGACCCAGTAGTGTTCGGGCACGATAGGCATGCGGCTGATAAGAAAGAGTTGTTTGGCAACGTCCGAGTCGGAACGCATCTCGATGGTCCGTGGATCAAGGATGTTGACACCAGTGACCCAGGCCAGTGCGCCTGCCCACCCGAAGGTCATGACGTCAGCCTGGAACGTTTCCACCGTAAACTTGACGTCGGTTGCCGTAATTGGCCTGCCGTCGTGCCAGCGTGCCTCGGGGTGCAGCCGGAAGACGATTCGCCTACGGTCGGCGCTGATGGCGATCGACTCGGCAAGACTGCCGTAGTATCCGGAGGGTTCGTCACCGGCACGCTCGATCAGGTGATCATAGGCCCGGTAGAATCCTGGCGCCTTGTACATCGGCGAGACGGTATAGAAGGGGTCGAACGAGGGCAGCACCAGTGTTCCATCCTTAGGTGCATCCTTGTTCAGATAGTCGAAGTGCGTGAAGTCAGCGGGATATTTCAGTTCGTAATTGGCTATCTGCGAGACGCCGTGATGGAACTCGAGCGGCGGCTCTGTATCGGCAACTGCATGCTCCAGGGGGAGTATTGACAGGACGAACATCGGCAAGACGAACATCGACAGGAGGAACATCGACCCGATGAATATGGCCAGGACGGTTTTTGTGCTTAAAACTCGCGACATATTCATGCGATGCTGCAACCTAGGTTCCTAACTTATAAACCTTCCTGCGAAACGCGACAACGGCTGCGATCAGCAAGATGAGTGCATAACCGGTACCACCCGCAGCCCAAAGATAACCGTTGGAATCGCCCCTGATTAGCGCATCAAGTGTTTCGATGGTCCAGGCGGTCGGAGAAACAAGAAAGAACGGTCTGTACCGTGCATCGGCATCAAAGAAATACAACGCCAGTGGAATCAACATAATAAAGTTGATGCCTTTGAATATAGCGAGGGCCTCAACCTTGTCGGACCCCAAAACAGGCATGGCGAGCGCCAGTGCCGGTGTGAGCAACGCCAGCATGGCGACTACGGTAAATAGCTCGAACGCTGATAGATGCAGGACCTGCCAGGTACTGTCCATGATGACAATGGTGATATAGGGCCAGATCAGCATCCATACGGTAGCGACCAGCGTTCGCGTCAGGATAAAGAGGTTAGGCGATATGGATGTGACCAGCATGGCAGCACGCACCCCGGTATCGCTTTCCTCCACCATCAGTAGGCCGAACATAAAAGCGAATCCAACGCCCCCGACCAGCGTATACGCCACCATGAATGGAAACCAGTCAGCCCAGCCGGGCAGGTGATCCTGGAAAGCGCCCAGCGTCGTGATTATCACGATAGGAATAATTGACATGACGACATTGATTAGCATGACGTCGTCTCGAAGGATTCCCTTGATGTCCAGTTGAACCAATGCGGTAAAGGCGCTCATGAGAAATCTCCCCGGCTATTGGCCGCTGGTAACGATCGATCGCGTGTACTCACGCAGGGTCCACCACCAGCCGAAACCGCACCAGAAGATCAGGTACGAAAAAGCATAGATCAGCGCGCCGGTCGAATAGGCGCTCGTATCGACCGCCCATGTTAATCCGATAAGCACGGCATAGGTCGGTACCAGTGCGATGATCGGCGTTAGCGCATCAGGCAAGATCTCAAAATGCGTCAGCGCCGGGATATAAAGCAGCGCGATCAGCCACATCCAGTGAATCATCAGTTTGTTCATTGAAGGTACTCGCGCGACACAGGCGAACCCAATGAGGGTGGCCAGTGTGCTGATGAGTGTCAGGACAAACAACATTCTGGGTACGTTGAAGTCGCCCTCGGTTGCGACGTAAGCAACCACCAGTGAGGACGCAAACGTGATAACGGTGAGGGTCATCGTCTTCGCGGCGACGTATATCCATGGTTTGAGTGGCGTGACACCAAGCGCAAAAATAGTACCCTCGCTCTTCTCCCGCAGGACCATGGCGCCAACGAAGCTGAGGCCGATCATTGCAGGGTCCAGAAAAATGAGAAATCCAGTCAACCTGGGAGAAAAGTCATCGATCGGCAGAATCAGTATGAAGCCACAGATCATCAGCGTGCTGGTGATATTGGCAGGATAGATGAACGAGCGGGACTGCAGGCAGAAATCCCATCTAATGGTTTGCGTGAGGGCAGACATGAACCTATTCCTCGCCCGCGTCGAGCTGAACGCCGGTGACATCGGCGAAAACTCGATCAAGACTGGCTTCCATGCTGTGAATGGTTTTGAGTTCAGGCGAGTTCAACAAATCAAGAAAAGCCTCGTTTTTGCCGAGACCCTCCAAATCGAACTCCTCTGCACGGAGAGCCCCAATGTCCGCGGACATTTCGACACGAACCCTTCGCTTGCCATACTGCGCTTTCAGTTCCTCCGGTGCTGCAACGGAGTTCATCTCTCCTCCCATGATGAAGCCAACCCTGTCGCACAGTTCATCCACGTCGTGCATGTTGTGGGTGGTGAGGAGTATGGTCTTACCTTTCTCTCGCTCTGCTGCGATCAGCGACTTGATAATCCCGGCATTTACTGGATCAAGACCCGAGGTGGGCTCATCAAAGAAGATAACCTGGGGGTCGTGCAGAAAAGCCCGGATAAAGTTCAGTCGCATCTTCATGCCCTTGGAGTATTCTTCGACGCGGATATCTGCGGCATCAGTCAGGCCGACCAGCTCGAGCAACGTTTCAGGTTCGCGCGTCTCTGATTCATACATTGAGGCGAAAAAGATCAGATTCTCTCGGCCAGTCAGCTTCAGATGATGATTGGGCAACTCGAACGTGACGCCGATCTGTTCGTAAAAACGGTGGTCCCATTGTTCCAGGTCCCTCGATAACACCTGCACTGCGCCGCGGTAACGGCGATTTTGCCGTGTGAGTACGCGTTGAATGGTGCTTTTGCCCGCGCCAGAAGGGCCGAGCAAGCCGAAGATCTCACCGGGTGCCACTTTGAAAGACACATTGTTGACCGCCGCTATTTCTGAACCTGGATAAACATAACTCAACCCTGATACATCAATCATGTCACTTCCTATTCATTAATTTTTTGCCCATGCGGGTTGTACGCCACTCGCGCGAAAACGCTTGATATGTCTGAAGGCTTTCAGAGAAGCGGTACGTCGAGCCCGGCCTTTTTCATTGCTTCCCGCTCTTCGTCCGACCAGGGTCGAGGTGCGGGTACATCGCGCTTTTTTTCCGGTCCAGAGCACACAAGAATATAGGCGCGTCGAGGATTATCCGTTGTGTTTGGCCCGGTATGATGCAGGGTTCGATAGCTGTGGAAGGTTGCGCCCCCCGGTGCAAGCGGGCAGGCAACGGCGTGTGATGGATCAACGTCATCGGTCATCAATGCGTGAACCAACGGGTTGTTGTCGACGTGACGATGCCAACACAGGTCGCTTTTGTGTGAGCCCGGGATGAACTGCATGCACCCACTTTCCACGGTTGCTGTATCCAAAGGCATCCAGACGCTGACGCTATTCAGGTATACATCCGGATTCCAGTAGGCTTCATCCTGATGCCAGGGCGTTTCGGCCCCGTATTGCGCGGGCTTAAAAATCATGTGTCCGCCAGCTGTGACTTTCTCGTCATCCCCAAGCAGCTGCCTGCTGAGTTTAAGCGCGTTTCGGTAGTAGTTGCTCTCTCGGAGTTCCGGCATCGTTATGTCTGGGCCAAGCACCTGCGGGAGCACGTCACGCCCGGTGTGTCCCCGGGGCGCGGCCAGATCATAGAACAAACCCTTTTCTTCGCCCGTGCGCTCACTGAAGAGTTGATCGTAGATCTCTTTCAGCCACTCGACTTCCTCGTCGGTGGTGATGCGTTCAATACTTAGAAAACCGTTGTCGCGATAGAACGCGATCTGTTCTTCTGTAAGGTCAAGTTCAAAGTTAGTGTCTGGTCTCAACTGTATTCTCCTTCAGACCATGCCTGGAACACGTTTGGTTAGTTCTGACCAGCCGGCAGTGGTAACGGCTTCCTTGATGAGTGGTATGCATTTCGCGAAATCCTTTTCCGACATCAGGAATTTCCACACGTTAGTGATGGTCGCCTGATCTTCCTGGTTCACATGACGGTATAGCCAATTCATGTATTGTGGCAACACGTCGTCTGGTGGAAACGCCCTGCCCCATAGCTGACCAACGATCTCGGCTTGTTGGTCCAGGGCTATGTGATCCCGGAGTGCCGAGTAGAGATGAGTGTCCTTTTTGGCCAGGTGAATCTGCACCTGAGAGTGTAAAGCAGCCGAGGCACGCGCAGCCGCCAGCTCATCGGGTGCGTCTATTACCTTGCTAACTCCTTCGGATATTTCCCTGTGATCGTCTGTTAACAGGGAAGCCAGCAATGGTGACAGCACCCGGTCCACGTCGGGGAACACGGCCTGTTCTTCAGCCTTTTCGTGCCGATCGATGATACTACCGAAATACTGGAGCCGGTCGATCACCGAAGACAAGTCCCCTCCTTGCCTCGTCGTTTCGTGCACGGCCTGGTCGATCTCACTGATATCGCGGCGAAAGGCGTTGTGCCCAACCATCACGGCGTCAAGGCAAGCTATCATATCTATGTTTCCTTCTTCGTATTTCAAAAAAAACGCACCCTTGTTGGGTGCGCTTTTACGTCTTGTGCTAGATCCTTTTTACTATAAGTTCGGTCTCCAGCGAATCTCCAACCCGAACGAACGTCCATCGGTTAGCGTGCCCGACGCCGGGTTACCAGCATTCGTGGACTGATGCAGGAACTCAATCACACCAATTTCATTGAATGCGTTCTGCACGAACAGCGTCGCGGTAACGGTTTCTTCCGGAGAAGTCCAGGTGCCTCGAAGATCTAATCGACCATATGACGGCAACGTCGAGATGTCGAAGTTACTGAGGTCTGAAGCACGATCGTCAATCCAGCTATAGGTTCCCAGCAGCTGTAGGTTACCGCCAATAGCACCGGTGAATGGTGTTTCGTAGGTGGCGGTTAGCGCGAACTTGTGGTTCGGTTGCATCGGTAACTGGTTGCCTGTCATATCCGTGGGAAGAACATACTCACTGGTGGTTGGCTGACCGGTATTAAAATCAATGTGATTCCAAAGCCCTATTTGTGGATTGACCTCGCCCTGCACGACCGCTTTATGCGGACCGATCTCAGAGTCGAGGTACGCATAGAAACCACTCAGACGCCAGTGCTCATCCACTTGGTAGATGAAGTCAACTTCAGCGCCCCATATCTTGGTACCTTTGATGTTGTCGGTGAACTCCAAGATGGGTGTTGCCGTAAACTGGCTGAATAATCCGTCGACACCAGAATCTCCACCGCCCTGAGGCTCGATTGAGCCAGTAATCTGATAGTCCTCGAAATCGTTGTAGAAAACGCCGGACGTTAATCGAAGTCGTCCATCCATGAACATCCCTTTCCAACCCAGTTCATAGTTGACCAGCGTCTCTTCCTTAACCAGTGTCGGCACGGCATCAGATTTGGGGTTGAAACTGCCTGCCCTGTATCCCGTCGCAAGCCGCCCGTAAATCAGTTGATCCTGATTCGGGGAGTATTCCGCAGAGATATGACCGATGGTCTTATCCCAGGCTCGCGGATTGGGATCAGAATCGTCAAACATAATCCCCATGGGTATGCCACCGATAAAGCCAAACCCGAATTTTGCAAAGCCACCGTTAAAGGTCTGAACCTTGTTATCTTCCGTATAGCGAAGACCGCCAGAGACCAACCACTGATCGTTAACCTGATAGTCACCGTTGATGAAGTAGGCATCGGTATCTGAGGCGCCTTTCGACTCGAAACTCAACCATTGGTTGTGGTCGTCACCTTCAGGACAGTACCAGTAGTTACCGGGCACGCCCATTTCCTCCGCTTCTGCCGCCGACGAGGCTGCGCCGAAGATCATCGTAAGAAAAGAAAGCGCATTCGCACAAGTACCGAAACTTGTTGTTGCTGCTACATCTTCTGCAAAACTATTCGACCAGCTATTGGTGAAGACAAAGGAAGGTACGATCCACTCACTGGTATTCTCGTAGGTAAAGGCGCCGACGATGAAGTTGAAGTTACCGTCAAGGTTTGAAACCAGCTGCAACTCGTGAGAACTCTCAGTGTAGGCGTAGTCCGTCTGATACATCTCATCTCTCAAGGGCACCGGTGCGTCGGATGCTATGAGTGGATTATCTGCACTGGCTACCCGGTTGGTCAGGTCGCGGTCTCTCGTGACCTGCGAGAAGTTATCGGTGTCGCCGTAGTTGTAACGCAGCGTGAAGTTGTCGTTAATGTCGAAACTGAAAGCGATCGAGGCTCGCTCCGCGGTACTACCGCCAACCGCGGACCGGTTCACATTCAGCTCGTTCTTAATGTCACCACACTGCCAGCCAGGCGTGCGAGGTGGACAGCCTGCTGGTACGGACGGAACAGGACCCTCCCACAGGTAATGCGCGTTCGGATTTCCGAGAAAATCGGTAGCGCTGGTAATGTCGAAATTAGTCAAGTGCACCTGCGTCCTAGGAATGCCGTCGTCATTCAGCTTGGTATAGCGCAGATTCAAATCCATTCTATCGGTTTTGAAACGCAGCTGCGGCGCGAAAAACTTTTGATCAGGTGCATCGAAATCCTCGCCGAAACCAATATTCTTTTGTGCGCCATCACCTTCGTAGTAGCTACCGTTGATTCGAAAGGAAATGTTTTCAGTAATTGGGCCACCGAAAGCCACACCGTAGCGCTGCGTAAACTGGTTGGTAAACTCGGTATGCACCAGAAGATCCCACTCATCGGTGGGTTTAGTCGAGTAATAACTGATAGATCCGGCAATAGAGTTGCGGCCATTGAGGGTGCCCTGCGGACCACGAGCAACTTCCACTCGCTCCAGGTCAAACATATTGGGTGCGACGCCGTAGATACCCAGCGAGTAAATACCGTCGATATAAGTGGCAACCGCGAGGTCCGGGTGGGTCTCACCATGGAGTCTCGTGCCGATACCGCGTATCGACGTACCTTGGCCGGATTGCTCGCCTTCATCCTGAAACTGCAGGCCTGGAACCATTTGCTCCAGGTCATCTTGGTTAGTCATACCAAGTTCTTCAATCATCTGGCTGCTGAAGGCGGTCATGGTGACCGGTACATCGAGCAGGTTTTCTGAACGTTTCTCGGCAGTTACGATGACTTCTTCGATAAAGCCTTTGTCTTCTTCGTCATCCGCCGCATAAGCAGTTGGGAACCCCGTTAGGGTCAGTGCCAATCCCAGTGACACAATTGGAATGAGTTTCTTCATTAAGGTGTACCCCCCAAAAGTACTGTTACAGGTTATCGAAATCGTATTCTTTGCGTCGTTATTGTCAATATCAAGCTGTTTCACATTGAACTTCCAAAGTTTCCCCATTAATTAGTAAATTATATAAAAAACAATGGGATATAATCCTCTATACTGCGGTCGTAAACTGCCGAACTTCGGTCGTAAACTGTTTCCTCGAAAGTATGTGGTGATACCATCCTCAAATGTTCATTTAGGTGTTTGTAATGACGAGTTCGGTGCTTAAGTCGGCAAACTCGATGCGCATTCGGTCTTTTTCGGCGGAACTTACTCGAGGGTTAGGGGTGGTGTCGGCCAGATTCGTTCAGGAGATGATCGTCGGTATTCACCGTGCGCGATCTCTGCACCTCACCGATATTGCGCGATCGCTGGGTGAAGACGTTGCGCTAAAAGCGACTATCAAGCGTCTTAGCAGAAACCTGGCCAGAGAAGGGCTGACAGAAGCTATTTCACATGCCTTACTTGAATGCGCTGCTCGGGAAGTCACTGAGGATATGCTGCTCGTCGTTAGCATCTACGACCTACCCAAGCGTTTCACCACTCGAATGGAATACGCTCGGGGTGCTGCCGCGTCAGATGACGACGGTTACCGTGTGCTCGATATTTCCGCCATAGACCCTGCATCACCTGACTGCTACCTGCCGCTACTCAGCAGACTGTGGTCCAGGCACGCGCCCGACTATCAGAGCGACACGACAGAGATTCTCGCCGCAGTGAATCAGGTAAATTCGGCGACCGAGGGCAGATGTGTTTTCTATTACCCGCAACAAGCGACAACGCCAGGTACAGATTTTCTTCGGTCGCTGGTGCAGGCGCCGAACCTAAGAACAATGCTATACTTGGAGAACCACGACGCGACGTTCATGGTTGATGGGCATCTTCGGGCGGTTTCAGACCTGGCCTCAAGTACTAAGCTGCCGTATCGCCGTTTGATATTTAAGATCGTAAAGCCACCCTTCACCAGGCGATTGCCGGGTAGACAAGACAACAGACCTGCAGAACTACCGATGACCGAGGACTTTGGCAAGCTATCTGTCGAGGTGGTAACAGTCAAGCTGACCACACTCATTTTAGAGCGGAAAACAGCGGAACATGATTTAACGGCTGTCTACGACGCGTACCTAGCAACTGGTGTTGCCGCAGATACGCGAGATCAGCTACAGGCACTGCTGCAGAATCACTACCTGGCCATTGATACGGCCAGCGCTGCCGTCAATCACAAGACGCTATTCGATCTTTCGGACGTCAGGGTGCTGACCTACGACCGTCTGCAATTCCTCAACGTTCTGCTACAGGCCGTGACCTATTATGAAGCGCATGTCGAGAACACCTTTTCAATAAGAGATCACACCGTCACCAGCGAACCACATTCCGGATTCGACTATCCGGTCTCTTCAACTTCCTCGTGAATATCCACTGTGCCTGCATCACCATCAATGGTAATCATTTGACCATGCTTGATGCGCTTGGTGCCGTTACCCACACCCAGTACCGCCGGGATGCCATATTCCCGCGCAACGATTGAGCCATGCGCGAGGATACTCCCCATGTCGGTCACAAGACCCACGGCGTGGGCAAATAGCTGGGTCCACGCGGGGGTGGTGAGCGGTGACACCAGAATAGAACCCGGCGCCATCTTGTCGAACTCGGTTGGGCCGAGAATCACACTGGCCGGTGCGGTAATACGCCCGGAGCTAACCGCAAAACCGCGCATCGTATCGCTGTTCTCGTCGTTCTTGATCTGGGTTTCCTTGAACTTGATACCGGGCACATTGCTGGCTTCTTCCGGTACGGTACCTGGTGGATGGTGACGCTTGCGTGCCTCTCTAAGTTCACGTCGTTTCGCCGCGAGCTTACCCAGTTCGGGCAGGGCCTTGCCGGACTTGCGAGCCTCGATAGCCTGCTCGATCTCGTCGGTTACCATAAAATAAATGTCTTCTGGCAAAAGGAACGTACCTGCCTCAACCATGCGGCGGCCCAGCTCTGATGCCATGGGGCGCAGCACCTTCCAGGTATAACCAAAGTAGAAAGCCACTTCCTCGCGAATGTAGTTGTATTTGCGCGCGAGCCACCAGCGATAACGGAACTGCCAGTACTCGATGCCCGATAACAGCTCTGAGACCTCTGAAAACTTCTGCTCACGAATGGCTGCGGCTTTGATTTCCTGGTTTTTCGGATCGTAGTCCTCGTCCTGAACCATCGCCTTAATCGTGGCGAAGAGCGCGGATGGATCTTCGATCTGCGTTGGCTCAACGAAATCCATGCTGTAACCCTGGTGACCGTAGGCATCGAGGTATTGATCGATACCTTCTACAACGGCCGTTGCATCCGCATGCTCGCGCAGGGCGTCCATGAGGAATTGCGCTGGTGTCACGATGACAAGGTAGGTCAGCTCTTCGCTGGCTCGAATCAGCTTGGCAATTTCGAAAAGATCCCTGTTTGCCTGCATAGTTTTTGACTCGATGCCCGAGAGAAACTGTCCACTGATGTAGTTATGGTCGGGCAGGTGGGTTGCAAGGAAGTCCTGCAGATGTGAATCTGTAGACTTGGCGACGCCAAAAGTATGACTGGCATTACTGGACCAGTAGTTACCTTCTTCATGACCCATCTCGATGATGCCCGCGAGCAACTCTTCATCGCTTGCCGTTGCCAGATCCAGTTTGGCCCACTTCTCACCAACACCTCTAAGGCGCGGCATCGTTTCGTCGTGCCATTCCGCCAATTGCCTGTCATTGAAATCCGTTTTGCTGGCAAACATATAGACCGAGGTACCGCTCCTTGGCATGGTGACCTGATGTGCAAGGTCGTCGATGTTCTGCGATGCCTGGAATTCACTAAACGCCCTACGATCTTCCTTAGGAAGATCAGCGACCATCAGCTCCATGTCGTGCTCTTCCTGCTTGGCTACCTTGTCATCGGGTGTGTTGAGTGCTGCCGCAAGCTTGGCCAACCGATTATCCTGTTCTTCCAGGTCGTCGTCAGTCACCTCCTTGGATTCCTTTTTCTTTTTCGGCTGCAGCTGCGGCCAGTCGGCGCGCTGGTAAGCGAAGCCATTCATGGTGACAAACAGCGGACCACCGCCCACCATGACGCTCTTGTCTTTACGCGGCATCTCCAGGCCTTCGGTCATGTAGAGCTGTTCAAACAAGGGACAAACCGGGTCGGGCATGTTTTCGACTATTTGTCGGCGTACCAGGGTTTTTGCCGGTGGTGTCGGTATCCACTCGACTTCAATTGGCTGAACGGGGAGGTTGGTGATTGGCCTGGACTGGAGAAGATGTAATTTTCCATTCGAAAATGCCCACTCGATATCTTGTGGCAGGCCATCATACAGCGCCTCGATCTTCAGCACCGTCTCGATGAGTTCGGTCAGCATGTCATCGGATAGCGAGGACTGATCCCGTTCCGATGCGGATACATCTTCCATCTTCACGCCCTGGGCACCGTCTGAGATGATCTTCTGCTCTTTCGGCCCGATCATCGTTTCTTTGACTGTTTTGTTGGCCTTGTCGACGATATAGGTGTCTGGTGTAACCTGACCGCTGACTACCGCCTCACCAAGACCGAAGCTGGCGTTGATGATGATTTCATTGCGCTCGCCAGTGGCAGGGTTCGCGGTAAACAGGATGCCGGATACTTCTGAAGGCACCATGATCTGAACCACAACTGCCATCGCGACTGAATCCTGATCGATGCCATTCTGATGACGATAGCTGATTGCCTGCGCGGTCCACAAAGAACTCCAACAGTTCCTCACTGCCGCGACTACAGCGTCTGCACCGGTGACATTGAGATACGTTTCCTGCTGACCGGCAAAGGATAGGCCGGGCAGATCTTCAGCGTTCGCAGATGAGCGAACCGCAACCGGAGGTTCACGATCCAGCGACTCGTAGGCTGCTCTGATTTCTGAAGTTATCTCTTCGGCGAGCTCAATCTCCGCGAACAGCCCCTGGATGTTGGTGGAAGACTGCTCAAAAGAAGGGCGACCTTCCACGACTGCGGGTTTGGCGAACTCAAGAATCTGATCCTGCAGATTGTTATCTGCAACAAAACTGCGATAAGCCGCCGTAGTCACCTGAAACCCCCCTGGTACGTGAAAACCGGCATTGGTCATTTTGGCAAGGGACCGTCCCTTGCCGCCCACGACTTCTAGCGAGTCGTCCTTAGTATCAAGCGTGGCGGTATAACTGGTCATCGAGTGCTCCTTTGATCGTACGCGCTCCGTCCCTGAGACGGCGAAAAGGCGGGCATGATACCAAATAGTTTTACTGTGTCGACTACTCGCTCTGGCTACAGGTCTATCAGTTCGACGGCCTTACCTGTTTTCGACGACTCCCAGATCGCGAAGATGATTTTCATGGTGTCGATATTGTCCCGGCCGCTGCTAACGGGTTCAGCACCGGTTCTAATACATTCTTCGAAGTGCAGAATCTGGTTAACGAAGGGTTTAAGGCTGGGCGTACCCGCATCGCTGGTGTCTACCGGCGTGAACTCACCCGCGGATTCTCCGGTAAGTGGTGCAAACAGGACTTCCCCGAAGTGCGCCATATTGCGATCAGTTTGGGGGGTCGAATGAATGGTTCCGGCACTGCCGTAAACAACATACTCCCTGTCTGACCGGGTCCGCTTCCCATCGACGATATCCTTGGGCGTGTCACCAGGGAAGGCGAACACACTGCCAACGGCACCGCTTTCGAATTCGAGGATCGCCGTGACGAGGTCCTCTGCATCGTTGGCCATGGTATCGGTTATCGATTTGCAAACCGCCGTGACCCTCTTAACGTTACCGATGTAATAGCGAAGCAGATCAATGTGGTGTATCTGCACTGACATGAGGATGCCGCCACCTTGTTTGGCGTCGGCATAGCGGTCATGGCCAACGCCAAATTTTTGCATCAGGTGCGTTCTACCTGCATGGATGTCGCCCAGTTTGCCGTCATCGATCAGGCGTTTCACGCAGACCGCTTCAGGTGAATAGCGCAGATCCTGTGCAATCATCAGGGTCCTGCCTGTCTTGTCTGCGACGGCAATCATGTCTTCGCACTCCTGTACGGACATGGCCATGGGTTTCTCAACAAGAACATGTTTGCCAGCTTCCATGGCGGTAATACTTAAGGGTGCATGTGCCGGATGAAACGTGCAATTGTCGATCGCGTCGATATCGGCCTCGCGTAACATCGTGTCGAGATCCGTGTAGATGGTATCGATGCCTGCTTCTTCTGCAAGCGCCACGGCACGTGGTTCATCCATGTCGCAAATGGCAACAAGCTCTACCCGATATGAATGTTCCAGGTAAGCGGGCAGGTGTGAACGGGTAATTCCGCCGGCGCCCAAAAGGGCGACTTTAAGTGGGTTGGACATTGTTCTCTCCTTGATTCTTATAGTTTCTCAGGCTGCGGAGGGCAGCTCACATTGTTCACGAATACTGATCGCATCTTCAGTGGGGAAGTCTGCGGGCACGTCTTGTGTCACGTTGCCGCTCGCCGCCCATTCGCAACCGCGCTGGAATGTCGCGATAAAGCCAACGCACTCCATAGCGTCTGCGCGAGTGTCGGCTGGTGTACCGCCCTCGACATGCCCGAGGGTAGTGTTGAAACATCGACCCTTGCCGTAGTCCACGGTAAATAACACGGGCTCGTGTTCGCCGCTGCCGAAACGGAATCGTTGTAATGTGCTTGGGCCTGGGGTTCGACGTAGGCGGTAGCCAGCACATGAAGGTTTTTAGCAGGACCACGAAGGTTGAAGTAAAGTTCATCGGCGGCGTGTAGCCACTTTTGCGGCAATCCTTTTGTGATCGGATGCGCTGGATCCCGGACGATAATCTGATTCTCCCGCAGGTCGAGGCAGTCGCCGGCGTCACCCGGGCCCGTATCCCGAACCACTTCGCCGTCGCGCCAATAAAGTCGCGGTCCAACACTCGCTGGTCGTTTGCCCCAGCCGGCCAGGCCCATAATCTCGTTGAATTCCTGCCACTGGGGAAACAGCTGGCAGGAGTGGTGAAACAGTGCCACGCTACCGCCGGCACTGATGTAGTCGACAAAGGCGGCATTGGTACTGTCGGACCACGGATCGCCCCCATCGTCGAGGACGATCAGGTCGTAGGCTTCAAACTCTGGTCGAAAGCCGGACATGTCGCTACCCTTTGGTGGCCTGGTCTTGACGTCGACGCTAAAAAGACCGGTCTGTTCCAGAATCTTTTTAACCAGTGGACTGCTGGCAAGCCAGCCATGGTGGCTTTGCCCGTTGAGAAGTAGTGCTTTCATATTGCCCCCCTGGCAATCGTGAAGCCGAACAGACAGTGTACCGGGGTTGGAGCAAGGGTCAATTCAATTGATATTTTGCTGGCCCTGACGTACTTTTCGGTGTGAAGGAGTAGTAAATGACTGAAGCCGAGACCACTGATACTAAGCGGATTACCGACGCGCACGAAGCCCACTATCGAGAGCACGGTTACGCCATTGTCGAAAACTTTTGTACGTCAGGAGAACTTGAAGGTGCGCTCGGAAACTTCGACGAGGTTGTGCCCGGTTGGGTCGACTTCGCCAAAGATCCCTCAGGCCCAAAGCCCGAGTACTACGACACGCCCTATCCTGATCAGCGGGGTATGCCGCACTTTCCCTATCAAGGCAGTGCCCTGAATGATCTGACCTTTCACCCGGAACTGCGCCGTTTCGCGACACTAATGGGGGAGGGCGAAGACATGTATTGTGAGCAGTCACACCTGTCATACAAAGCAATGAATACGAAGGGCGATTTTGACCAGGGCATGCATTTGGACTATGGCAATCATACCCTGGCGTATCCACCGAACGTGCCGAAGTATTGGCAGACGGCCTACCTCTATTACTTTACCGACGTGACCCTTGAGTCAGGACCCACCGCGGTCTGTTCAAAACAACACTATCCAGAGCGGGTTTTGGTGCCCAACCACCATACGAGGGAATCCCGTCCGGAAATCTACGACAATGAGGTAAAGGTAACCTGCCCCGCTGGCAGCCTGCTGGTCTACAGCATGCGAACGTTTCACCGCGGTACGGCGTTTACCAGCGCCAATCGTGGCCGCCTTGGTATGTTTGTGAGCTACGCGCCCAAGGCATGTCGTTGGATGGGTATCGTCGGCTGGCCCATGTCCGCCGGCAAACCCGCATTCAAAGAATGGATTGAGCGAGCATCGGTCGAAGAACGAAATCTCCTCGGCTTTCCCGAACCCGGTCACGATTACTGGACAGAAGAAACCCTCGATGGTGTTGGCGCCAGATTCTCCGGGATGGATATGACGCCATACCGGGATGCCAAGGGCTAATGATCCTCTCGCCTTTGCCGGACACCTTCGGCGCCCATGCATCGGACGTCGACCTGGCTGCACTGTCAGATGACGGCGTGAAAAAATTGCTGATGGCGCTTTACGAGAACCACATCCTCGTCATTGAGACGGGCGGCCTTGCCACTCGGGATTACGTCACATTTGCGCAGCGACTGGGAGAGCCCATCACGCTCAGTCGTGATGCCGAGTTTCCCGAGATTCAGAAGCTCACCAACGTTGAGGTAGATACCGTCAAGGACAAGAAAGGCGCGGCTCACTGGCATACGGACCAGTCATTCAGGGAAACAGTATCGTCGATCACCGTCCTGTATTCGGTTCGGACACCCGCAAGCGGTGGCGAGACACAATTCTGTAATCTGGCTGCTGCCTACGAAGAGCTGGATGACACGACGAAGGATTTAATCGATGACCTGGTGGTCGAACACCGGCATGGTATCTCGATATCCGCGCGCCCTGGGGATCACACACCCATACCGCCGCGAAAATGGGATCCTGAATACACTGCGTTTCACCCGCTGGTGCGACAACATCCGGTCACGGGTCAGAAAACACTGTATGCGATATCCGGCACCCCCTATGGCATTCGGGGGATGTCCCAAAAAGAAGCCACCCAGTTGCTAAATCGCTTGTGTGACCATGCGTTTCAGGACCGGTTCCTCACGCAGCATCGGTTGGAGCAGGATTGCATTCTGATGTGGGATAACCCGACGGTACTGCACTCGGCGACACCTATTGCTGCGGCCACCGGCCCTGACGATACTCGGATCATTCACCGCGTGAGTCTGAGGGGTATGCCAGGTATATTCCCGAATCCGATCAATGACGGCTGGGTCTATCGTTCACCTGAGGTCTACGGTGCCGACATTCATCAGAATCCCTCGGCCGGCGTTTAAAGGCTCATACTATAGATCGCGGAAATTCGGCTCGCGCTTTTCAATAAACGCCTGAACTGCTTCTTTGTGTTCTGCCGAGGCATAGGCCTCGTCGAGGGCTGCTTTCTCCCGCTCGTTCACTTTGTTGATGTCGGATTCCGATCCATTGGCAGTCAGCAGAGACTTCACCATCCTGAGCTGCCGCGCAGGGTGCACAGCGATCTCCCGTGCTATCTCTTTTGCCTTGTCGAGTAGTTCATCAGCCGGGACAACATAGTTGGTGAGCCCGCGCTCATGGACTTCCGCGGCTGAATATAGTCGAGCGGTCAGACACATTTCACTAGCGACCCCGAACCCAACACGCTGTACCAGAAAGTGTGATGAGGCGAGTTCAGGCGTCACGCCCATCTTTAGAAAGAAGAAACCGATACGAGCTTCCTCTGAGGCAACGATAACGTCGAACGGCAGTAGCATAGTGGCGCCCACACCCACGGCAACGCCGTTAACAGCGCCGACGATTGGTTTGCTGCGCCGTATGAATTTCACATAAGGCTCGACATCCTTGAGGACATCCGAGGCACGATCATCCAGTTGTGATTGAAAGGTGTCTTTGATGTCCGCTCCGGCGCAGAACCCGCGGCCGGCACCAGTCACCACGACTGCACCGATGTTCTTGTCCTCATTGGCATCGTCAATGGCGTGAACAATGTCCGCGTTCATCTGGTCGGTCCACGCGTTCAGCCGCTCGGGCCGATTCAGCGTCACAATTGCGATGGAATCTTCTTTCTCGTACGTGATGGTTTCGTATGTCACATCAGCCTCGTTGATCACTAACGTACCTTGATAGCCTTTAGCTCGTCTTTTTCAGTTCGGTGCGCTCTATGCAGGTCCCAACGCATTTGAACGTTTAACCAGAAATCAGGAGACATATCGAAATACTTCGCCAATCGTAATGCGGTACTCGGCGTGACCCCTCGTTTGCCATGTACTAACTCGTTGACACGTTGGTAAGGAACGCCAGTGGCATCAGACAGCTCTCGTTGAGTAATGTGCAGGGGACCAAGAAACTCTTCCGACAACATCTCACCCGGATGCGTCGGTTCTCTATTTGTAGGGATTCGGACCATTTTCACCTCGCTACCTTACTTTATCTATGTTACCTGATGAGCGCCTGCTTAACTGCCTCCGAGAAATCCCCGCCACGCTCTTGCTGCATCATACGCACCGCCACTAGCTCGTGTTCAGGATCCACCCAGGACTCGGTGCCCCCGGCGCCGCCCCAGCCGAATGAGCCCTTGCCGCGATGATTTCCTGCTATCTCAGGATCCAGCGTGACGGCCACCGCGTATCCAAATCCCATACCCTTTTGTTCCTTTACACCTTTACCCGCTTTCGCAAACAGATCGCCTACCTGATTGCTACTCATCATGTTCACTGTCGCCTGGCTAAGTAATCGACGCCCGAAGAGTTCACCACCGTTAAGCAGCATTTGATTGAAGTGGAGGAAATCTTCTGCCGCACTGCAGAGTCCCATTCCCTTTTTCTTTTGGGCAAAGTCGAGGCCTTTGATGATCACGCGTTGTGAATACTTGTCATCAGGCACATCGAAATAGGAGTCGTTCATCTCAAGAGGGGTAAACACCCGTTCGTGCATGAAGTCGATAAATGGGGTGCCAGACACAATTTCGATAATGCCGCCCACCACCCCGTGAATGCCGGTGTTACCGTAACCCCATCGCGTGCCCGGTTGGAAATTCAGCGGTGCCTCCGCGATCCTTTTGGCATACATGGTTAGGGTATCGCCGTCATTGGGCTGAAGGAATCCACCCGGCCCTTCAAAGGAAAGACCGGACGTATGCGTGAGCAGATGATGAATAGTAACCGGCGTACTAATTGGCTCAAGGCGATAATCTTTTGGGTCGTCCCCGTCGAAGATGGCTACTTTCGCATCGGCAAACTCGGGAATGTACTTCGAAACGGGATCACTCAGGCTTATCAGTCCTTCCTCAACCAGCATCAGCGCGGCAACGCAGATGACTGGCTTAGCGGAGGAGGCCATGATGAATATCGCGTCCGATTCCATTGCACGGCCCTTTTCCTCATCCATTTCTCCGTGCGTCGAGAAGTGTACGACCTTGCCGTGCCGTGCGACGACGGTGACACCTCCCTGGATATCACCAGCGTCAACATGACTCTGCATGAGTTGGTCGATACCACCCAGGCCCTCATTCGACATGCCCACCGCGTCAGCATCCGCTGCTGGCATCTTGGTGGGTTTATGCATTGGTTCGTAACTCATTTGTTTCTCTCCAACTTCATTCACCTTATGTGTCGTTTTGAACAATGCGCCTCAGCAGTTCTGGTAGCTCCTTCAGCGATTGTATCGTGAAATCAGACGCCGCCTGCTGATGCGCGACGAATTCATTGTGTACCTTGATCGTACGAATTCCTGCTGCTTCGGCAGCTGCAAGGCCACGCTTTGAATCTTCAATCACAACGGCGTTATCCGGTCCGATGCCGAATCGCCCAAGGCCTGTCTCATAGGGTTCTGCGTGGGGTTTCGCCAGATTGTAATCCTCACGGCACAGCACGAAGGCCATGTTGTCCAGCAGGGTTCGCTCGCGGTGTATCAGCTCAAAATCTCGACGCTTGGAGGTCGTGATCACCGCCATCTGATATCGCTGGCTCAGTTCATCCAGCACGTCAGAGACTCCGGGTATGTCGATATCCTCACGCTGCAGGTAGTACTGGTAGCGTTCATCCCGCCAGGCTCGTGCTGTCTTAATGTCTGCATCCGTTGCACCCTGCTCATTGGCCGCGACCCAGTTGGAATTACCATCCACCAGGTGCGCTTTGTAGTCATCGAAGCTCATAGTGATATTCAGCCTGGCGAGCGCTTCACGGGTGGCCTCGAAGTACCAGTGTTCGGTATCAACGAGAACACCATCGTGATCAAAGAGTAGATGTGTGATCATCTATTGGGGCGTGCCAGGAAGGCGAACTTTTCATCGGCACTGAAACCGCAGGACTTATAAAAGTTATGGGTGGATTCACGACGAGATCCGGTTTGAAGCATTACCTTGTAGCAACCAAGTGACCAGGCGAAATCGAGCGCGTGTTTGATGATGGTCTTACCTAGACCCTGATTTCGCAATGATTCTTCAGTTACGACATTTTCAATCACGCAGTAGGGTGATACATCGCGTGTGAGGTTGGGAATGAAGTTCAGGTAGCAGGTCGCGACCAGTTTTTCGTCGATGACACCGACAAAAACGTGAAGGTGGTCGGCATCGATAATCGACTGGAATACTGGTTCGTCTCGACCATCAGTGACCACAGGATCATCTGGATTCAGCTGTGCATAGAGGCGTTTGATTTCATCGAAGTCTTCAGTGTTGGCTTCTCGGATGATCATGCTGGTGCCACTCAGGGAATACGGACAGAGTTTACGTATATTTTACACAGATCCCATCTATCACCGTATAAGTGCAGTATCATCCAGGTAGGTAAATTTTAAGAGATAAGAAGTGAACGACAGTAACAAATATCTACTCGACGATGAGGCCATGCAACGTTTCATTGTTGAAGGCTATGTGAAGCTGCAGTCAGACCTTCCGCGTGAGTATCACGAGCGCAATTGGGAGGAACTGGAGCCGCTTGATGAAACGGGACCTCGTGGCCACAACAACCTGCTGCCCTGTGTGCCGGAGCTCAGGAATATGCTTGAGGAACCTAAGGTGGTTGGGGCGTTAACCTCGATCCTTGGTCCCGACTATTATCTGCACTTTCACCGGCATGATCACGTTAACTATCCCGATGGTGCCCAGGCGCTACATAAGGACGGCGACGGTCATTCCCACTATGCAGTCGATGGACTTCGGCGTTATCACCCCACGCGTTATGTGATGCTCCTGTATTACCCGCAGGACACGCCACTTGAGGCAGGGCCAACGGGTATTGTGCCGCGCAGTCAGTACACGACGCGGCGTGAAGTTGATCATCTGAAGCATGAGGCAGATGCGCGTCGAGCTGAAATTTACCAGGGGATAACCAAAAAAATGGACGCCAGTGCGGTTCGTGGTACCGAGCGTTTCAAGCGCTATGAGGAAACGGAGCTGGAATTGAACGAGAAGTATCCCGATCTGATCGCTTCCATGCAAAAGGCCTCTGCACCCTGTGAAGAAGCCAAGATCCCGCTGGATGGAAACGCCGGAACTATTTCGATCGTGCACTTCGATATTGTGCACGGCCGCTATTGTGCCAATGTGTCGGGTCGACAACGTCATATGGTGAAGTTTCTGTTTGCCCGCAAAGAGGAACCTACAGCGCCAACCTGGAACCATGTTTCTCCTGAATGGCATGGCCCGGAAGACGACTGCCAGACACCGATCTGGAAACATGTCTGGGCGTGGCATCTGGGTGCCAACGATACGAATGAGTCGCAACAGTCGATTGATGACCTGACTGAAAATCTTGGCTGCCCTGACGACACCAAGGCGATCAGTGCAGCGTATGAGCTGGGTTCGACTTCATCTGGTTTGGATTTACTTTTTGAGCGGTTCTTTTCTGAGGACACTGATGTCAGATCAATCGCTGGTTACGGCATCGTTCGGGCGGGGGAGCGTGCATTGCCAGCGTTATTATCTCGACTCGATGACGCTGATCCAGAACTGCAGGTAAGAATCATTGATCTGATTGGCGACATGGGGCTAACGGCGGCAAACGCAATTGAGCCCATCCGGGCGCTGACTACGAGTGCTGATACCGGGGTGCGCCGCGTGGCCTTTGAGGCACTAGGTCTCATTACCCAACAGCAGACGACACTTGATGCAGGTGTTGTTGATGCATTCACGAAGGGGCTCAGTGATGAAGACGCGATTGTCGTCCGTAATGCGACCTTTGCGATTTCCCGGCTGGGCGCCAAAGCGTCTACGGACGAGATTATTGATCGGCTGAATGGAAACCTCGATCATTGGCATCACCATGTACGCGGCTGGACGGTCGAGGCCTTACAGCGGCTAGATGATCCGAGAGCAGTGCAGCTCGCTTTGCGTTATTTGACGTCAGCGCGATGGGACCCTGCGACTAAGTCGGGCGACCGGGTTATGACGTCGAAGGCGATGAGACAATAACAGTTAGGTAATTCTAATGGCCGAACTCCCCCAGGAAGCAGATCCTGCCGAACTCACGCGGCTCGGGCTTGAGACCTATGCTCGTGAACTGGATGAACATGGATTGACGGTAGTGCCACAATCCGTTCTTGGTCTGCCGGATGAGTTCTTCACGCATCTGCGGGATACAGTATTAGCAGTGGCGGAACAGCGAACCGGCGCCCACTTTGATCTGAGCCAGGGTCTGGATCGATCGTTAGGCGGGCGTCCGGACGAAATCGGTCACGTCGTAATCACTCATTTGGTGGATCAGGGCCCGGCATTTGAACAGGTGTTGACCCACCCGGTGAAGAAGGCGCTGATGGCTCATCTGCTTGGCGAGATACATCGGCTCAGTAATAGTAGTGCCTGGATCAAGTGGCAGACCCCGGATGACTGGGGGAAGGTGATGAGCACAGGCATGCATGCGGATCAGAGTCGCATTCCAACACCGTGGAACTGGCGCGCGCCCCATATCGCGAACATGAACTGGCTGTTGACCGATTACACTCGAGAAAACGGCGCGTTCTCCTACGTGCCCGGGAGTCATCTGGAGCAACGATTTCCTCCTGAGCAGGAGGCAATGGACCGGGCTGTTCCTGTCGAGGCCCCCGCCGGATCCCTGGTCATCTTTCAGGGTTGCACCTGGCATGGATCTTTTCGAAAGGAAACACCTGGCTTACGCATCAGCATACATGGAATTCATTGTCGTCCGTATATCCTGCCAGGGCACGACTTCCAGGGGCAGATCTCGGACGAGGTATACGCGGCCAGCAGCGATCCTGACTACCTGCGCATGATCATGCGCGAAGATGAAGCGATGTTGGTGCGTCTGGCCGACATCTGACTCACACACCAGGCCTGTCGAATCCGATGAAAATAGTTGCCGCAGGAGAATGTTGCTTCGATCATTACGACGGCGAGGCAGAACCACGTCTGGGTGGCATCACCTTTAACTTTGCCTTGCATGCGGCTGCGGCTTTCCCGGATGCAGAAGTTCACCTGCTCTCTGCTGTTGCCGACAAAGATCGCGCTGCTTTTGATAGCAGGTTGGATGCGTCCGGTATCAAACATGATCTCGCGCCAGCTGCAAGAACCCCCTTTATTGGTATCCGGCTCGATGATAGTGGGGAGCGTTTCTTTCATAGCTATGATCCTGGTGGCTTGCTGGATTGGGAAGTATCTGAGACACAGCGGCAGACCATTGAGGAAGCCGACCTTGTGGTGCTGACCCGTTACCATGAAATTGCCTCGGTGTTTGAACGCCTGGTGCGTGTACCGACCCGTGGCAGGCGTGTTGTGGACTTCGCGGATATATCCGGTACGCCCGTATCCCATGTTGATCAGGTGACTGCCGATAAAGACCTCGCGGATGTGTGCATCTTCGGTGTCGCGCCCCACGAGGACTCCCTGCGCGATCACTTGCAGGCATTAGCTAAGGATCACGCCGGGATGTTTGTGATTACTCTCGCGGAGGAGGGCGCCATGGCCATCAAGGATGGAAAGACGTACCAGCAACCCGCGGTGGTTGTGCCTGAGGTGGTGGATACTACGGGTGCAGGTGATTGTTTCGCCGCACATTTTCTCAGTACCTGGTGCACCTCGGATGATATCGATGCTGCGCTAGCCAACGGTTGCCTCGCAGCCAGCCAGATCATTCAGCGCCGCGGGGCGAGTTAATCAGTTCACTGTAATTCGCTTGTTCCACAAACCGCGCGCATACATAATCGACGCTCCCAATTGGAGGATTTTGGATGCCTGATAACGACCAGCTGATGAAAGAGACCGTGATTAAAATGCCGGTACCTGCGTTTGACAATCCCGCTTTTAATAAGCCACCCCCATTGCCGGAAGCACGCGTTGCCATTGTGACCACTGCCGCGTTGTCGCGCAAAGGCGGTGTTTCCAACTGGCAGCTTCAGGATTTTCATTTTGAGACTATTCCGAGTGATGCCCGTGATCTTGAACTTGGTCACGTGAGCCCGAATTTTGATCGCTCAGGATTCCACGCCGATATGAATGTGGTGTATCCGATTGATCGCCTGGAAGAACTGGCTGCCGAGGGGGTGATTGGCAGTGTGGCGAGCAACCACTATGCCTTTGCGGGCAACCAGTCCGACACCGTATCTGAATTACGGCTGGATACCGGCCCCGTTTGCGCGGCACAGATGCTTAAAGATGAAGTCGACGTGGTATTGCTGACCCCTGTGTGACCTCTCTGCCCGCGTACTGTGAGTACGCTTGCACATGTTTTTGAAGCAGCCGGGCTGTCCACGGTTGTGATTACCCCGATGCGGTTTATCGCTGAAAAGATGAAAACGCCTCGTTCGCTATATGCCGAGTTTCCATTGGGTCTGCCGCTGGGCAAACCCCGTGATCCCGAGTTTCAACGCAGCGTACTGCGTGCCGCGTTCGCGCTGCTGGAGCGACCCGAGGGACCGGTGCTGGAGGATTTTCCTGAGACTATTCAGAGCAAGGATGGTGAGCCGTTAGTGTGTTCTCTGCCGCCACGCTACGATCCTGATTTGCATCCGGCGATCGATGAGGCGAAGGCGTTGCGTTCGGCCTATGATCGCGCGGTCGCAGCCAACGGTCGAACGACAGTAGGTCGAGTGATCACGGCGGATGAAATACCGGTGGCACTGGAGAAGTTGATCAGGATTGCCAATGGTAAGCCCTGGGACCAGCAGGACTTTGGCGGTTCTCTGATGTTTGTGGTGCACGATATCCGTGCCTATTACGAAGAACTCGCGTTCGAAATAGCCGACAGCGCATTCGAGGCGTGGGGTGCCGAGCGCTGGTTCTATGAAAAGACCGAGACCGGTAAATTGATTCTCGAGGTGAGCCGTGAGATGAGAGAAGCGGGAGCGCCAGTTATGGAGTGGTATATGCTGGCGCCCGGGTCGCGCCATCGATAAATTAAGGTAACGACAGACCGGTACCGACCGCTTCGCGTAGCATCGCGTAAGGTCACCGAATAACAGAAAAGAAACAGAAGGACTTAATATGCAGTGGCAGGTTTACTTATCGGGCGAGATTCATACAGACTGGCGTCAACAAATTATTGATGGTGCGTCGGCGTTGCCGGTGACGTTTTCATCGGCAGTGACCAATCATGAGGCCAGTGATGCAGCTGGTGATGTGTTGGGAGACGAAAGCGATAGCTTCTGGCGTGACCACAAGTCATCCAAGGTAAACGGCATTCGAATCCGCACGATGATCGATAAGTGCGACGTTGCTGTTATTCGCTTCGGTGATAAGTACAAACAATGGAATGCAGCGTTCGATGCTGGTTACTGTGCTGCAATCGGTAAGCCTTACATTACGCTCCATGATGAAGATATCGTTCATGCGCTGAAGGAAGTCGATGGTGCTGCCATGGCCTGGGCGCAGAACCCAAAACAGGTGGTGGAAATTCTCAACTACGTCATTGCTCAGCAATAGGTATCTACACTATCAAGTTGATTCCTGAAGCATTAACAGGTTACCGCAGCCATCCTCGAATAAATTCGTAAGCCCCCAATCCGGTTTATCCAGGTCGGGACGAGTCTTGATCCCTACCGCTTCCAAACGCGTTAATTCTGCGTCCACGTCACTGACGCTGAATATCATGATAGGGAGGTTCGATTGGTAGGCCTCCTTCTGAAAAGTTTCTGCGAAGGTGCCCTGGCAGGGCTCTAGCAGTATCTGGGTGCCATCGGCATCTTTCGGGGAGGCCACGACAGCAATACTTTGTTCCGGACTAAACTCTTTCGAGGTAAATCCCAGTTTTTCTGTGTATATCTCGTGTGCCTGGATGGGGTCCTGGACGGGTAAACTGACGAGCGATATTTTCAATTGGATGTCCTTCCTGTAACGTGAATTAATCTGGGCTCATGTTTACTTAGGGCTTGAGCAACATCTCCCGCAGGCGTGCTATCTGGTCTTCCGTGAGGCCGATGTGTCGAACATAACTCGACACACCACCATAGACCCGGTTCAGGTGTTCCAGGGATTCCTGCATGACGGCGGGAGGGCAGTAGGCTGCTTCGTATTCCTGCCAGCTTTTGATGTCCGGTTCGGGTCCTTTGAATGTTGAGTTTATGTTGTGGCGTGCGGTCAATGCGTAGTCAGCGGCAATAAGCTCATTAGCGACACCTGCCATTCCCAGGAGCAAAGCCGTGACCAGTCCGGTACGATCTTTTCCTCCTGAGCAGTGATACAGGGAAACACCCGTATCGTTATCGGCCAGTGAAACCAGGATATCGCGGACCGATGGCTGGCAGTATTCCAACCAGGTGCGATAGCCCTTGTCTGCGCGAAAATGGTCTGTGCGAAGATGCGCACGGTTCTGAACCGGCTTGTCCTCCAGTTGTTTGAGAACTTCCTCATCGATAAACGACCGGTGGTAATACCGGACCCGCTTGGAATCTTTGAATACGTTGGGTGAAGACTCGAGTTCCTTGGGTAGCCTTAGATCCACAATCAGGCTGACGCCGTAGTCCATAAGCACCTGCATATCGGCTTCGTGAAGTGCGTGCAGGCCATCGGACCGGAGAAACCGTTTCCACTGAGTGGTTTGTCCATCGACGGTCGGGTAACCACCAATGTCCCGGATATTGAAGGCACGCTCCACCTTAATGTGTCGGTCAGCGTGCAGCAGTAGTTCTTCCACTTGATACCTCTTTCTGATTGGGAGTTTCTATGCGGCCGACTCAGCCGAAATATCCCAACCAGGGAAAACGATGACTGCCGGGTGGCACCGTAATGCACGCGCTAAGACCTTCGCTCGCTCAACGCCCAAGTTTACTCGATCCCGTTCGATAGCCGATATTGTCGATTGAGGAATGCTCGTGATCTTTGACAGATCATTCTGACTTAGCTCTTGAAGTTCTCGAAGGATGCGTACCGATTCTCCTGGCGTAACCTCGACCCTTCTTTTAGCTCTACGGTAATCACTCATTAGCTCTTCCTCCGATAGTCGTGAGGATTGACCTCGACCACTTCAACAATGAAACGGTCACCGTGGGTACGATAAATCACTCTATATTGTTGATTGAGTCTCGATGATCTGTGACCTTTCCACTTTCCACTTAGAGCTTCATCCCGAAAACCACGTATCTGACGGAGTCCTCTGGGACCAGAAATCTCAACAATGTCTTTCCACTTCTCGTACCGTTTTAAGAGTTCAGCGGGAAGCCTATCAAGCTGTCTGTCAACGCGTCGATGTTCATAAACTCCCCACATACCATAAATAGTATATATACCATATATAGTATGTCAATTACATCGGTGTATACCAGATTGGTGAACTAAAGGCACGTTCCTGAACGACCATGGGTACTTCTTCCGGCAGATCTTTCAGGCCATAGAATTTCGCATCATAGGCCGTCCAGCGTGGGGTAGGAATTTCCAGTACGCGCAGATAATAGAAGGCGCGTTCGTCGGCGCCGAAATCCGGGTCCGTCCACACCACGGCCAGTTCGGGATCGCCAATGCTGTTGGTGTAGGATGCATCGGGCACGTCCACCGTACTGCCCACGGGTTTGACCTTGCCCTTTCCGTTTTCCTTCCGGCCATCAGAGAGGGCGACGTTGTAAATCTTCTCATGTAACTTGCCATCGCTGTCATGCCAGCCTTTGATCACTTGCACGCGATCCAGATTGGCGCCATCGGGATCTTTCACGGCGCGGATCAGAAAACTCGGCGCTTTGCCCTTTGGTGCTGCGGTCAGATCGCCGCCCATGGGTACGCCTTTGGCGTAGCCAATTTCAGCCAGGTTCGGTCTGACAGCGTCGGATTCTGCGTAGTCCCAGCCACCGAAGAATCGAACCGTCATGCGTGGCCCGGTAGAGGCGTAGACTTCTTTACGTCGCATCGCGGCAAAAATGGATTCCCGTGTATTCTCTTCGGCCCAAACCGCAGCGTAGCCTCCTGCACTGTAGTTCCATCCGGTAACGACACGATTGCGTCCGGGTTCGTTGCCCGGCATCTTGCCCCAGAAATTATTCTGATCCGCTGTTGCCAGTGCAGTATGGGAATCCGTGCTGCCGATAAAGCCGAACTTGAAGGGATTGGTCCTCAGTTCAGCTTCTGCTCCCAGGCCAAACTTCAGAGCGGATCGTGCATAGGAATGGGTGGGTTTCGGTCTAGGGTTGATTGAGACTTTGGTTTCTACTTTGGTATCTGTGGCGCCGTGCTTCTTCGCGTCGGGTTGGCTCTTTGTGATACCCCATGTGAATATTTCGTAGTTGGCGAACTCATCGTTGGGGGAAAGTAGCGGGTGAGTTTCGCCGGCCCCCTTGATCTGTGTCACCTCATAGATCGGCTCGAAACGCGATCGGGTGATGGCATAAGACTGGTCAAGCGGTTCGCCTTTGCGAGTGGTGAGCGCGAACATCCGGTTGCCGCTTAAGTTGCCGTTGTGAGGGATCGCAAATGCCTGTCCGCCTGTGCTTTCCTCGTAGTCCTTGAGGTATGCCCACAGATCCTCCGGGTCCATGCTGTCCAGTGCTGTGAATGGCACGGTCTGGCTGGTGACCTCAGGGCCGTCCGCGAAGATGACGTTGCGGTGCCCGCCGGAGGCCACTGTCCACTCATAGCCGGTGAAGGTGGTAAAGCGGCCAGGGTCGTTGTGCCTTTCCGCGTTGTCGATAACCTCTGTCCACACCGAGCGAGTGAATTGCTCATCTTCCCCATAGACTGCATGACCCAGACCTTTTTTGGTGCCAGAGTCGGCTTTGATGGCGATCAGTGTCGCAGCGTTGAAGGCATTCAGTAATTCGTCGGTATCCGCGTCGAGCGCTTCTACCAATGAAATGTCGTAATCGATGATCTCGGCGGTACGCCTGCCAGCTTCTGTCGCCGCCAGTTTTTTATCACCGGCATCGATGCGTGCAATAACGCCCATGTTTTCTGCATGGTCGGAGACCATAAGGAAATCCAATGGACGATTCAGGCGAGCCTTCTTGCCGCTGGTCGCTGTCACTGTTTCACCCTTGGCAAAACGATAGGCATCGTCCGGCGTGAGACGCACGTTAAAAATATAGGCATCTGACGACAGGGCAGTGTGCACGTGGGTATCACCCCAGTAGACATTGGTGGGGTAAGCCTTATCGACATGGGGAGAGTATGTTTCCGCTAGCGCGCCCAATGGCGCAGAGATTGTTAGCAACAGTGTGAGCGCAGTCAAGACGCGAACGACTTTCATAACTTCATTCTCTTTGTACTAGAATTCGGGGGACAGTGTACCTAATTCGATTCGAACAAATACATATGTCGTTTAAGTATGCGAGTTAAGTAGACTGTCCCCCGAACCGTTATTAAGTAGCAGGGAGACGATATGCATCGACCGGTTAGTTATATCCAGCAGACAAAGGATCTGTACGACAGCCTTGGCTACGACGCCTATCGCTGGTTCGAAGCCGACTCACTGCCGGATTTTGTGAAGCCATCCAAGCCACTTGCCCAGAGCAAGTTAGGGCTGGTTTCGACAGCAGGTACCTACCTGGCTGGTCAGGTCGCTTACCACTACAAGGACGACACGAGTATTCGAACAATTCCCGGCGACAGCGAGGTTGCCGATATTCGTTTTTCTCATGTCACGGAGAACTATCTTGCCGAGGCCCGGCAGGACCCCCGCTGCGTGTTTCCCATTGAGGCGTTGCGCGCTTTGCGGGACAGCGGCGCCATCGGTGGTCTTGCGGATAACTTCTTTTCTTGCATGGGCGGTATCTATTCCCAGCGGCGCGTCACTGACGAATTGATTCCTGATCTCGCGGCGCACATTGAAAAAGAAAACATTGATGTCTTGCTGCTGGTCCCGTTGTGACCTGTCTGTCATCAGACCGTGTGTCTGATTGCACGTTATTTCGAAAGTAGTGGGCTCCCAACGATCATACTGGGTAGCGCGCTGGATATTCTCGAATCTGGCAGGCCGCCGCGTGCTAGGTTCCTGGACTATCCGCTGGGTTTTGAATCCGGCAGGCCATTTGACCCGGAAAATCAGTTGGCAGTGGTAAGTGCGGGACTCGCTGGGCTCGACACTATGGATTCTCCGGGTATCGAGGCCTTTGATTTCACCTGGGATGAAGGCTGGCGAATGATAGAAGAACGAAACAAAGACCTTACCAAACAGGATCTGCGTTCATCCAGAGATACGTCGCCGCAGTATCAGACAGAGCGGGATCGCGAACTCGCGGAAAGACAGGCTAACTTATAGGCAACCTACAGCGCAGCCAGGGGAACCGTGCCCGTAACGTCATCAATGACCAGTTCGACGATCTCGTCGGACGAGAGCCCGGCTTCTTCTCCCAGAACTTCCTCAATGTGTTCACCAAGAAGGGGCGAACGTGTATTCGGCGAGGGCTCAGTGCGATTCATCCGATAGGGTTGTGCGGGATAGTGTAGTACACCGATACCGGGACGATCCTGGGCCAGATAGGCGCCGCGTGCCTTAAGGTGGGGGTCGTGGAACAGGTCGCGTCCGTTCAACACAGCACCAGCGGGAATCCCCGCGCGTTGCAGGTCATGCATGATTTCGATCTTGTCCTGAGCGCTTGTCCAACTGCTCAGCGCTGCCTCCAGATTGGCATCCTGCTCATCAATGCCCACCTTGTTGCACAGCTGTTCAAGCTGCGCTTTCGTTTTACAGGAAATGGCGATCCAGCCTTCATCCTTGCAGGGATAAGTCCCCTGAAGTGCGTATCCTGGATGATAATTGCCCCTGCGGCCAGGATCTTCCTGGGCAAGGAACCAGCCAGTCATGACATCCCCGACATACATATTGCAGGCTTCCATCTGACTGAAGTCGAGATGCTGACCAAGACCAGTTTGTTCCCGCTGCCACAGTGCAGCCAGCACATCCACCGTACCCATCACGCCGGCCAGGAGATCACCACCGGTGGTGCCGGTAAAAAGTGGTTCGCCATCTTCATATCCGGTTAGATGGCAGACGCCTGACATCTGTTCGGTCGACATGCCGAAGGCAACGTAGTCGCGCCAGGCGACATCCGCGCCGAAGCCTGACAGTGAGATCATGATAAGCCGTTCGTTGATTTCCTTAAGCTGATCGTAGCCGAGCCCAAAACTCTGCATGACTCGCGGCGTATAGTTTTCCAGCAGAATGTCCGCGTCGCGAGCCAGTTTCTTCACTACTTCCGCGCCTCGCGGATCTTTAAGGTTGAGCGTGACGTCGCGTTTGTTTCGGTTGATCCAGTTGAAATAGGGTGAGGCTTCCCAGGTTGATACTCCGTCTGGGGCTACTCCGCCGGCGCGGCGCCAGCCATCGATATGCTGGATAGACTCGATCTTGATTACGTCTGCGCCCGCATCGGCAAGAATCTGCGCCAGGGACGGACCTGCAAAATACATAGACAGATCCAGGACCCGCAGACCTTTTAGCGGTAGTGGATTCAGTTCATCGTTGTCTTCGCTGTGGGATGGTTTCGATTCTGGTAGTTCGTCGAGAATCTCCTGAGTATGTTCACCCAGTAGCGGCGGCCGACTAACTTGAATGGACGTCGTAGTGGATTTGAATGGTACGCCTGGCACCTTTACCGATCCACAGACCGGATGTTCTATCTCTTGATAAAAGTCTCGCTCAACATGCGGCGGAAACTCAGACAATGCGGCGAGGTCCGGTACCAGACCGAAGGGGACTCTTGCCGCCTGGGCGTCGTGAAAGATCTCGATCGCCGATCTGTCGGCTAATGCTGCCCGAAAGATCTCACGGACCTCCTCGAGGCGCTCATCGGGCCGCGCCCAGGAAATCCCTTCATAGTACTCATTGTTTGCAATGTCTTCCCTTCCCATAAATTTGCAAAGCAGGTGCCACTGGTCCAGTGTCAAAGCGTTCAGGCCGATGTATCCGTCCCGGGTGGGCAGCATGTAACACCCACCAGCAGCGGCACCGACACTGGAATAACGTGTCGGGATGAGGTCGCGATATTCATAAAAGAGGCTAAGAATCTGTGCGCCGCAACAGGTGGCCTGATGCGCGCTGACTTCTATGTAGTCACCGGCCCCGTGGTGGGATCTGCCTAGAACTGCTAATAGACTCGCGCTAGCCGCATAGCCACCCGTCAGCATCTCGGGGGTAGACCCGCCAGCCTGAATAGGTTCGCGCTCAGGTACCCCGCACACTTGTGCCCAGCCTCCCATTGCGCAGTTAATAAGGTGGGAGCTTTCGAACTCGGCGTATGGTCCGTCGTCCCCAAAGCCGGTGACCGACGTAAAGATGGCATTTGGATTCCAGCTGCGGATCTCGGCGTAACCAATACCTGCGCTGGCCAGTTGTTCTGAGCCGATGACCACATCGTATTGCTGCACCAGCGCCTTGAGGGTTTCCTGCCCTGCCGGCTCCGTGATGTCGAGCACCATGCTGCGCTTGCCAGTATTCAGATAAAAAAAGCTGGCACTCTTCTCGATATGTGGATCATCATTTGGAAACGGACCGGACGATCGACTGATATCTCCGCTATCCGGGCGCTCTACTTTAACTGTGTCGGCACCCAGATCGGCCAGCAGCTTGGCGCAGAAGGGTCCGGCAATCCCCTCAGACAGATCGAGTACTTTTATGCCTTTCAAAAACTGATTATTTTTATTCATGAGAGTCGAATATAGCTGAAATGAATGCTAAAAATTAATAGCACCACCACAAACGGATATGGTCTGCCCCGTCACATAGTCCCCGAGGTCGGTGACGAAGAATTCCATCACCTTGGCAATATCATCAGGTTCCGCAAGGCGGTCCAGCGGTACCTTTAACTGTCTTCTGACATCGGTGATCCCACTAAAGGATTGTCGCATCAGTCTTTCTGTCGCGACGTAAGCGGGTGACAGTGCGTTAACAGTAATGTTGTAGCGCCCCAGTTCCTGAGCCAGATACTGGGTCCAGGAAATAACACCGGCTTTTGCCATGCCGTAAGAGGCGTAGTTGCCGTTAGCCTGAGCGCGCATGCCTGCCTGGGACGAGGTATTAACGATTCGACCATAGTTGGCGGCCTTCATGTGCACCGCAGCAGCCTGACTGCAATAGACGGTGCCCATCAGATTGCGATCGATGGTATTTTTAATGTCTTCGGCGGAGACTGTCGCCGCATAGCTTTCCTCGGCGAGACCGGCTATTCCCCCGGCGTTGTTAACGAGAATATCCAGTCGCCCGAACTTTGCGGCCACTTCATCGACCATACCTTTGGCTTCCTGCTCGTCACAGACGTTGGCCTCAATGCCCATTGAGCGAACGTCGTGACTTTCAAGTAGTGCTACCACGGATTCCGCTTCAAGGGATTCATCGAACTCTTTAAAGGATTCGAGATTGATGTCGTTGACCACGACGTCTGCACCCAGTTTCGCGAGTCTTATAGCATGGGCAAGACCGATGCCCCTTGCGGCACCGGTGACGAGCGCTACCTGTCCTTTTAATTTCATTACCCCTCTCCTTGCCTGGTCAGGTTAGAGTGATTGTACTGGTGACGTCCACTGATCAGAGATCACTTCAATAAGCGCCGGACCCTGCGGGTTTGCTTCCTTGTCCAGACACTCGCGAAGTTCAGCAATATCGTTAACTCGATAGGTGCGCAGACCAAAGCCGCTTGCGGCGACCGAAAAGTTCACGTGTGAGAAGTCCGTGGATACGTAATTCTGATCGTAGTAGTCACGTTGGACATGCTTGATCCAACCCAACGTGTCGTTGTTAAGCAGTATCGTCAAAACCGGCAGTTTGTATCGGGCCATCACTTCCATCTCCTGCATGGAATAGCTGAAACCGCCGTCGCCAGCGAAATGCAGAATACGTTTCTTTCCTTTGAGCGCTAGTGAGGCACCTACTGCTGCGGGCGAACCCCAACCAAGACCGGCTAGACCCCGAGGGGCAACCATGCGTCTTCCGGCTTTTGAGAATTTTAGATACGAGGCGGCCCACCCTGAGGCAAGGCTGGCGTCACAAACGACCACGTCGTCATCTGACAAAACCTGATTGACGATTCCCATAACGGTGGGTGGTTTGATGGGTTTGTTATCCGCTTGCTCTGGGTTCGTATTCTCGGCGTACCAGGCTTCGTATTGTGCCTCGGGTGCCTCGAAATCCCAGCTATAACTACCGGTCTTCTTGCCAAGACCTGCCAATACAGCATCAAGTCCCAGACGTGCGTCGGCAACCAGGCCAATACTGTTGGCATAGTTACGACCAATCTCTTCCGGGTCGTTGTCCAGATGAATAATCTGCGTGTCCCTGCGGGGACACCGATAGGTATAGGTTGTCAACTGGCCTACTTTACAACCGATAAAGAAGGCGAGGTCTGCCTGCATTACCAGGTCTCTGGCGACAGGACTACCAAATGTGCCGGTCACGCCAAAACTGTTGGCGTGATCTTCACTGAGAATCCCCTTGCCCGAAATCGAAGTGACGACAGGTATATTCAATAGTTCTGCTAACTCACGAACCTGTTCGCCCGCGCCAGATATGTGTGCGCCGCCGCCAATAATTAGGATGGGCTGTTTTGCCTTTTGTAGTGCAGCCACTGCCTGGTCCACGGAGTCGGGATCTGGTGCGCTGCGGGTAGCGGGATAGGTGGCGCCATCACGACCGGTAACCGGGTCGCGGAACGCAAAGTCTTGACCGGCGATGTCCTCGGGAATACAAACCACTACTGGGCCAGGCTTGCCGGAAGTCGCCACGCGAAATGCATGGTCTATGATGTTGTCGAGGGATTTAGGATCAGTGATGCGTACCTGCCACTTACTTATCGGCTTGAACATTTCCATCTGATCCATCGCCTGGGATGCGTTGCCGCGGGTGCGCCGGTGTTCCCACGCCATCGCCACATCAGAGATAATGCAGATCAGCGGAATAGAGGAACAATGTGCTTCAGCCAGGGGCGAAACCAGATTGGTGGCGCCGGGACCAACGGTACCATCACAAACACCGGTCTTGCCGGTCAGCCTGGCATAGGCGTCGGCTGCGTAACCCGCGCTACGTTCGTCACGCATCAGAACGTGTTCAATAGCACCCTGAAACTTGCTGATACCTTCATACAGGGGCAGCGTCTGCCCTCCGGGCACACCAAATACCTTGTCTACGCCATTTTCCAGCAGCAGCTCTGCCAGTCGGTCACCGACTTTCATATATTCACCTTGGTTTAGGTCGAGAAAGCGCAGGAGTATACCGTAGTGGCCTAAGGTAGATCACCTTTCACGTAGGTCATCTGTCATGTAGATAGAACCGAGTGCCGCATAGCTCGACGCAGTGGTCGTCGTGGTATCCGTTGATGGCTTTGGCTGCTTCCAGAATCTGTTGTCGGTCTATGACGGTAAGGTCGACCCCGGTGAGTCCAGCGCCGCGTCCGTCTATGTCTGGTACGAACCGCAATTCACCGTTAGCCATGGGCAAACGATAGCTGTCTGCGGTTTGCTCCACAGTGATGCCGGCGATAGCGCCCCACTGTTCAGCGTCCCGCTGTGGGTCGTCGCTCTGCAACTCAACACCGGTCAGCTCAGTAGTAACATCACTTTTGACATGATCCTTCCAGGCATTGCCTCCGGCTGGTTCCCACACGCCGTCGATCTCTGCCCGGTCATCCCAGTCGATCTCCCACATGGCGTTGTTCAGGTCGGCGGGATGCAACTGCATCAGGTGATAGCTGCCTCGATCACTTTGGAAGGCAACCCGAACATCAAGGTCGGCAGCGTTGCTGCGGCATTGATCCTGGTGTGTCTGGCTATCGACCTGGCACACAAGGATATAGCCACCGTCGCCACCCCTTCGGTCAAGGTAGCGACCGCCGGCGGTGTTTTCTTCAATGGGGGCGACCACCTCGAGGAAATTGGTACCGATGGCCATCAGGGTGTTTTCCAGTCCCCATTTACCGACCCCGGGGTCCACATGACATCGCTCGATCCCTAGGACAGAAGTTAACTCGACGATCGCCGGTTCCAGCTGGTGCGCGACCAGGCAAACCTGGCGTAAGTACATTGTCATGCTTTGCTCCAGACTACAGCGAGAAACGAGTATATGGGTTTTGACCTGGATTGCCTCGCGTGACATGCAAGGCTCTGCGCGGTAGATCCATCAAGACGGATGCGACGGTACCAACAAGATGGCCTGATGATGGCCGGTAATCTCGACAGATTGGATAGGTCGAATCTTCAGTGTCTTTTAGAATCGATTGGAGTTCTTCTATACCTGCGCCCGAATCCAGCTGCTGGATAAGTACCCTGGCGCGCGTAAAACGAGCGGTAGAGTTGGGAAACGATTCGTGCTTTGACACGTCCGCGTCTTCCTGCAGATAGCTGAGATAGTGATTGGTATGCAGGGGGGGCTCGCCAGCATAGTCGACAGTTGTCGAACTTCGTTCTGCCAGTTCCAGATCCACCACACTTCCGTCATCGTCTGCCATCAGAATATTGCTGCAGGTGCCGTGCGCGTCGCCAAGGATGTTCAGCGCACCGTCTATGCTGTCCGCATCCAGGATTGCACGCAGCATAATATGTACAGGTACAGCGTCGGCTCTGGCGCCGCCGCGAATCATATTCAGGCAGGCGCCTATGCCATTTGAGTTAAGGCCAATCTTGCCGATGATGCCTGGTTCGGTCATTTGCAGAATCTGATGACCGTCGGCACGTTCAATCTGCATCGCCACGACGAGGGGCTCAAGTTCCTGCATCCAGTCCCAGTTCTGCCCCAGGGTTCGGGTGCCGGGGAAATACATGGCGGTGCATTCGCCAACATCTATGTCCGTGAGGTTGTGCAGAATCTCCGTTCTGGCGTTCAGTGCGGCGATCTGCCAGGACGCGAGCCCTGCGCCTTCAGCCAGTGCGATGATCTCGGTGGCGTAGTCGCTGCGGAATGTTCTTATGACCTCCAGAAACCGGTAGCCATATTCTTCCAACTGCGCCAGTTGGCCGTTGAATAGTGTCTTGCTGTAGAAATCCCAGACTCTCCTGACCTGTCCCTGTAGTAGTTCACCATGCTGGTGTCCGATCTCTGCCGGTGTCCCCTTCAGGGTTATCAGATCCATAAAGTCACGTCGTTACAGATTGGAGGCTTCAATCGCGTAACCGAACTTCTCCATATCCGTATCGTTTTCCGTGGTCGCCGTGTGAAAGAAGAGATCTGCCCCGAGCAGCTGGCGCATGCCTTCCGGTGCGTTGGCCATGTACTCTTCGTCCTTCAGCAGGTAGGTAAAATCGTCTATAGGCTGTGTATAGAGGCGCTGGTAGGTCGCATGTAAAAGGGTTCGGGCCCCGGGGACCTTGCGAGAATAGGAACCGTGCCAGGCGGCGCCATCCCAAACCGCGATGTCTCCTTTCTTTGCTTCGATAGGAATCGTCGGGGTGTCCGCCGTCTCCTTCTCGGTGGGTTTGCGGCGTAGCTTGTGCGAACCTGGCACCACGAATGTTGCACCTTCTTCCTCGGTCATACCCTCGCAGGCGACACAGAAAGTCACCATCAGGTTGTGTTCAGGGAACGGGGTTGGCATCCAGGCTTGGTCTGAGTGCAAGGGTAGTCCTTCACCACCTTCCGGCTTGACGCTACCTACTATCCGACCGGCACGCATTGCCTTGCCAACGCTGAATTCCGCGATCGCCATTACCTTTGGCAACGTCGCGACCAGGTCAACCGCTGGATGCCGTCCGAGCATCATCGGCGCACCAAGCATAAGACTCTCTTCTCCCCGTGTTTCTGTGGCGTAGGTATGGATTGCCTCACGCAGTTCATCCAGAAGCGCGGGAGGGGCAGCATCACGAATTAAAGCGTAACCATGCTCGCGCATGCTGTTAACGACATCCCATAGATCCAGTTCATCGATTAGTGGTCGCAACTCATCGGATACCTCAAACGGCGCAAGGGAATAGACGGCCTCTTCGTCATTTGCGATTGAATTTTCTTTTCCTTCCACAATGTCCCCTTCGTAAGAGAAAGAGATAGTGTACCTAATTTCATTTTCCACGTGTTGTACTTCTTGAATGCACAGTGGTTACACTGTCGCCTTCGTGAAAAGACTAGAAGGAAAGGCATGTTCAGTTTAGATGGTTTGAAGCCGGTAGACCTGAGCCCGAGGCTCAAGGCCAGGTCATACCTGGTAGATGGCACGTTGTTAGAGGGTAACACCGACCCCAACGGCAAGCCGTGGGTCATGCGAGAGGGGCGATTCCCCGGCGATAACTCCCTGTTCAAGTTGTATGGAGCACCGCCCGGGGGCGATGAGGTCTGGCCTCAGGAACGACAGAGCACACATCATGGTGTACATATACAGGGTGGGGGCGGACATATCAGTCACTGGGCTGGTGTACCGGACGACATGAAGGGCCTGTGGGAGATGCCCACGGAAACCTTCATGGGGCCGGCTGCGGTATGTAACCTGAAGAATCTGACGCCTGAGCCGGCTGCCGAGCGCGGTGACTATCCTGCCGGTCGGGTGCGTGAGGGAGACCCTCGCGGCCTGGAGATCAAGCCGGAACACCTGTCTCACGTCGAGAAAGGTGACGTGGTCCTGTTAACCAGTCCGTTCGAGGAGGTGGAGCGACCCTGGCTTTCCGCCGAAACCTGCTCATGGCTGGTGTCGGACCGGCAAATCAAAATGCTTGGTATCGGTCCTGGCATATTGTGGCAATACCTGCAGAAAGCAGAGGCCCCCGGAAACTCACCAGTGAAGCGAGTGCTATTAGGTGCCAACGTCCCCATTGTGCAACCGTTAGTTAATATCGATACGTTGACTAAAGATCGTGTTTTCTATGTCAGTCTGCCGCTGCGTATGACCAAAATGGAAGCAAGTTTCACCCGCGCGCTAGCGTTCGAAGAAGTGTAGGAGCAGACATGATAGATCTTAAGAATTATAGAATAGTTGAACTGAGTGCGAAGTTTGAGTCCACCGTTTTCAGACTCGACACGAGTGTGGACGAGGGCGCCCCTGATACGTACAACTTTCCCTGGTATCTGGAAGACCAGGTTAACCCTGAAGACAGTTCCATCGAACAGCTTGTTGGCCATCAGGCGGGCGATCCCGTATGGCCTATCCCGCCAAGCGGTCACCATGGTTCACATATTCAGCTCGGTATTGGTCACAACGACAATTGGTCCGGTCTGCCTGATGGCATGCTGGGATTGTGGGATATGCCGGTTGATGCCTACTACGGCGAAGCGGCTGTGTGTTACTTCGACGATCTGAAAGGTCAGCCCATACTGCCGGAGCATCTTGGCAATGTGCAGGAAGGCGACATCGTACTGATGGGTAGTCCTCATGTAGAGGATTCGCCCTGGATCGATGGGGATACCGCATACTGGCTGGCGGAAGAGAAGAAAATCAAGATGCTCGCTGTCGGCGTACCGGGAATCGGCTGGGAAACCAAAACAAAGGAGCCCGAGCCGGACAACTGCCCAACCCACAGGGCTATGACGGGAAATAACATTCCCATTGCCTATCCGCTTGCGAATATAGAGTCGCTGATCCAGGACCGCGTTTTCTTCATGAGCATGCCGCTCAATGTAGAACAGATGGAAGGCACCTGGATCAGGGCAATTGCGATTGAGGACGCGTAACCGATGAGTAAGCGCGGCGTCCTGTGGGGCGTACCCTTGCTCATCTACCTGGTATTTGCCTTTTGGTATACCGGCGGTGGTCCTCTGACGACACAAGAGATTGATGTTTTCACGGGCAAGATGGGTGAAGCCGGGGAATCCGAAGAGCGTATCTCGTTCGTAAGAAAATTCATGGAAGAGGATTCCGGTCGGCAGTTAATCATGGTGAACAATATCGACAACGCGGATTCGCCACCGGATGTAGAAGGTGCGGAACCGGGTGAAAATGCCAGCCAGCTCATGGGTCGCTATATGGAGCATATGTGGCCCGCCCTGCTTAGTCGGGCCAGTCATCCGGTGTTCGCAGGCGAAGCGGTGTTTCAGTCACTGGATATCGTCGGCATTGAAAATGTTGAATCATGGGACGCAGCCGCGTTGATGCGATATCGAAGCAGACGTGACCTGATGGAGATAGCTGCCGATCCAATGTTTAAAACTCATCACCGTTTCAAGGTGGCTGCGCTGGATAAAACCTTTGTCTATCCCGTGGAAGGAACCATTAACTATACGGACCTTAGATTGGTGCTGGCGCTTGTGTTGTTCTCGCTGGTCTCGCTGCTGGACTTGCTTATCTACCGTCGCCAGGTGTAGCGGGCGAACGAGCGGTTCAACCGCTAATCCGTGATCGTGATATGGTCTAGGTAGCGTTCACGAAAGGGGGGATGAAGGCTATGTCTATTTCTATTGCGGATCGCCTTGCCATTACGCAGGTGATGTCCCGCTACTGCCATGCGATGGATGCGGGAGATGGGCTCCACGCCGCGGCGCTTTTTACCAACGAGGGACGACTTGAGATTGGCGATTCTTCTCTGGGTCTCGAAGAGATTTCTGCGATTGGCGGGCAGCACTCAAGACACCTGTTGAACGGAATCGTTGTCGACGGGAAAGAACTCAATGCCAGCGTAACTGCGGCATTCACGACCATTCAACACGGCGGTGAAGTACTGGCGGCCGGACATCTTCGCGGTGAGCTCACCAAACAATCTGACGAACAGTGGAAGCTTAACCATCTGAGTTATGGGGGCGCAGATCCTTTCCCGTTGCCAACATCCGATGCCGAGTCACTGAGTGTCGATGACAAGGTAGAGATTCTGGCGATGATTGATCGCAATGGGCACGCCGTTGATCGCAGGGATGCCCGGATGCGCGCTGATTGTTATGTAGAGGATGCCGTCTATCAGTATGTAGGTCAGGACAATACAACAGTCAGTCGTGAGGCGCTCTTTCAAAGCCTTGATAATGCATCTGACCCACACGACTCTCTCCATTGGACGAGTAACCATGTGATTGAAGGCGCCGGCGCTGGCGCGAAAGGATCCATGTATTTCGCGGTGTACTACGAAGGACGGGTTGCGGCCACAGGCATCTACAATGACACCTACAGGAAAGTCGGTGGTCGGTGGCTTATCGTCAGCCGCATTGTCACCGTTGATAAAAAATATGAAACGGGAGCTGATCATGTCGCTAACCGCTGAGGATCGAGTTGAGATTGTTGAACTGGTGGGTCGCTACAATCAGGCAATTGACCTGCGGCGTGGCGAGGCCTGGGCGGACACCTTTACAGAGCACGGGCGATTTTACGCGCCGCCTAATCGTGATGTTTCCGGGAGGGACGAGTTGATCGCCATGGTTGAATCAATGGGAGCGCCGGATGCGCAGCATTGGACGACCAACTATGTGATCGACGGCGACCAGGACGACGCCATGATGGAGTCAGATCTGATCGTTTTCCGTGATAACGGCGTGGGTGTCAGGCGCAAGTACCTGGATACCTTGCAGCGAGTGGATGGCAGTTGGAAGTTCGTGCTGCGCAATTGCCTCCTACACCCGTCGCCACCTAGCGATAAGTAAGGGGAATAAACATGTCAGAAGAGAAAAGGGTACGTGGCAGGGCAATGGTGGAGAAGCTGTTCGCTGGTGTGGGCGGCGGGGGTGAACGAATGCCGAAAGCGCTGTGGAACTGCACCATTGAGCATCTGTTCGGAGACGTTTGGCAGCAGGATGATCTGACGCTGCAGGAGAGATCATTGGTCACCTGCACAATCTCGATTGCCCTTTACCGACAGAATGAGCAACGTATGCACTTTCTCGCAGCAAAGAACCTGGGTATCCCTAGAGAAAAGATTGAAGCCATGATTACACAGACTGCACATTATGCTGGCTGGCCCTGTGCGGTGACCGCGAGCGGTGTGTTGGAGGAGGTCTGGCCTGCGGATTCACAGGACGCCCCTTAGGTATAACGTTAGCGTCAGGCTGCTATCAGTTCCTTGGCTTGTCGATAGACGCTATGCTCACGACCGAGTTGAATAATCGCCGCTGACTTGGTGGCCGAGGCGAGGTGTACCCAGCGATACGGCTCTCGAGTCGTATAGTATTCGTCCACAATCGCCTGAAAATGCTTGAGTGAGTGCATCTCCGTGTAGTCGTCACGGCAGGCGATTTCCGCGAGCCGGTTGAAGTAGGGCTCAGGTTCAAAGCCTTTTTCTGCGTACTGGCGAGCCAATGCCACAGTTTCTTTCACTCCCTCCGGTGGCACCGCATTCGCTGGACTCACCAGCTCAGCCCATTTGATTAGCGGTTGCCCATCAATACTTTCCACAATCGCATCCAGCAACTGATCCTGGCTGCGATCAGGTAGCGAAGCCGTGCTGCCCGGTTCGATGTTGCAACCCCAGTCAAACTTCCTCGCCCCGAGTAACACCTCGGGACCGGTGAACTCTGTCAGCAAACCGAGTAACTTGTTTTTCAGGCTGACGCCTTGTTGCCGGAGTACATAACGGCGATTGCTGATTCCCGTATGTAGGTGCGCATCCATGGGATTTCCATAGCTTGTACTCAGGTAGGATGCTGCAGCGCCGATGGATATTGCCTCGCCTGCTCCTTCTAGCGATAGACCATCGGCGAGTGCTTTCGCGATTGGCTCTATGGTATCGAAATAATTTGCCTGCTGTGCCAGCGCCATGCCTAACTCCCCAATCTGTTCAGTCTCCGCGGCGGAGCTTGCGGTGGGGATGTCGATTTCGAGCAGCTTGTATTCGTCCAGTAGTCCTTCCACCCAGTCGAAGTCGAGAGGATCGCCAATATAGAGGGCCGGCATTAGTCGAGCCTGATAGCGTACTGCCGGTCGAAGCATAATGTCTGCCCACTCCCATCCGATACAGTCGAGTGCCCGGGCAGTAAACGTTGGATACAAATAATAGTGGTCGTCCCAGTTGTTTCGACTGAGTCCCAACGGTAGTAATAGATCGAGTAACTCACCGTGAGACACGCGACCGATAAGCCAAAGATAAAAACGTTCGGCAATGGGTCCTTTCATGGCAACCACGGCCTTGTTGAATACGTCCTTGGTCGCCTCGATTGCTTCGGACTCGTTGTTCCCCAACGACTCCATTTCGAACATTACGTTGTGAGCGCGAATACCGGAGGCAACTTTCCTGGAGCCCTGCATCGGTTCAAGTTCTGACATGCGGTAGGGTCCCATATAGGGCGAGTGAACATGGTGGTTGCACAGTACCGTATGCTGAATAAGTGGCAGCATGGCAAGTTCACCCTGCAGACGTTGCGAAATTCCATGTACTGCGTGAATACCACATACTGGGTGTATTGGACCACCGTGATGTTGACCAGGTACCTCGGTGGAGCGCGCGATGGCTAATGCATTGGCAGTCAGGAGCACAGTTGGGTCCAGCCCGCTGCGCAGCTTGTCCACCGTTGCCTCGATCATGTTGGCCGGGTCCGTGTCTTCCACGAAACGGACGAGTTCTTCTACTTCAGGCCGGAACGTAATCGGCTTGAACATACTCCTGATCATGAAACCATCCCCCCTATTGGATGACTGTCATACTATAGACCTGTGTTGTCATCACGTAAAATGTCTCACCGAGCTAGCAGAAAGGTGTAAATTCAATGGGATGGTCCATCTTGATCAACAGCGTGGTGATTGCAGTCGTTGTTGCAATTCATTACGAGAGCCTTCGCATATTGTCACAGTTGTTGCCGAGACTCGGATTCTTGCATCGAACAAGGATGGTTGTCGGCGTAGCGGGAGCGCTAATTGCGCACACCATCGAAGTCTGGATTTTCGGATTAGCTTACTACCTTATGATTGGTATAGAGGGGTTCGGTACTTTGGAGCGCAATTTCGACGGCAGCTTTTTCGATTGCGTTTACTTTTCATTTACCACCTACACCTCGCTGGGTTTCGGGGATATTGAACCAACCGGTTTACTTAGATTCTTAACGGGACTTGAGTCGTTAACAGGACTCTTGATGATCGGTTGGACTGCTTCGTTTTTTTTCGTGGAGATGCGAGAGTACTGGAATAAAGAGTGATGGGCTTCAGTGTAGTTAGGAGGTAGTTAAGGTGTTACGTCATGTTGTGTTGTTTGGGTTCAAGCAAGAGGCTACTGCGGTGCAGATTGCTGAGGTTGAAGCTGGCTTCCGTGCCTTGCCGTCGAAAATCGATGTTATCCAGGACTTCGAGTGGGGAACGGATGTCAGTGTTGAGCAAAACGCGAAGGGTTATACCCACTGTTTTGTTGTGACATTCGCTGATGCAGCGGGACGGGATACATACCTGCCTCACCCGGCTCATCAGGCATTCGTTTCACTTGTCCGTGAGCTGCTCGGTCAATCACTGGTGATTGACTACCAGGCCTAGTGCTCACCTCTTGGCATGTTGCGACGTACCTTCGGGTCGAATCCCGACGCAACCCATTCACACTGTGCCGTATTCCAGTGCGAGAAGAACAGACGTTTGTCCGGGTCTGGGTGCATGACCAGGCGTTCCGGAAAGAGATTCCAATTGGTCAGTACTGGTGTGGGCGGCCTCGTATAATTCGGCAATTCTGGTAGAGAGCTGGGTAACCAGCCGCCCCTCGCATAGTACTGATGCCACGTGCGCCTGCTTTTCTTGCCGTCTCCATCAAAACGGGTATGGAAGGTTGCAGTGTCGTAAAGCACGCAGGTGCCGGCGGGACCAAAGATAGGCACCTCGCTATAGTGCTCACCTAATTCTTCAAAAGCTTCTTGCAGCGTTTCGAAGCGATTGCTTTGTGGCACGACACAAAAAGACGGCGTGGTTTCGTCCACGTCGGTCAGGTAGTGCACAGCACACAGCCAGTCACAAGGGTAATAGGGTTGGCGTTCGAAACGATCTTCCAGTGTGGCGTCATGATGGAAGCTCATGGCTCCGAATCCGGCATCCTTTGGCGCTTCCCGGAAATTGAATTCGCTGAAGCGAACGTGCTGTTCGCCGCCAAATAAATGCGCGACAACAGGAAATGATCGTGGGTGCTGTGTATAGGGGTCTAGCTCCGGATAGTCGAGCAGTGGTTGCGAGAAAATCAGGCCCGCACCTACATGATATGCCTCGCGATCGTCCGTTATGCCCCAGCGTGCTGGATGTTCCGTCTGAGTTCGATCGAAAAACTCGTTGAGATGTTCAAGTTCTTGATTGTTCAGGCATTGACTTAGGACGACGAACCCGTTTTCTTCAAAAAACTGGCTGGCGTCATCTCGAGCCGACTCTGGGTCGAAATGATCGACTTCAGTATCGACACGACCAAAGCCCTGATTCGCGAGGCTTGGATCACCGGTCAGGTTCTCTTTTTTATCAAACTTAACGGACACGTTATGGGTCCCTAATTGGAACGTGGCTAAGAATAGTGGATGGCCTGATTTCGTGCAAAGTCATGGACAGACACGCGACAGGTTCAATTGGTAGAATGATTCAGGCTGACTAGGGGGGAAGCCAAATGACAGATACTGCGCAGCATCCAGACCTGGACATAAGAGCATTGAGTGGAGCCCTTGGCGCTGAAGTGCGGGGCATCGATTTAACGTCGCTCGACGCCGCCGACTTTGCCAATCTCCACGCACTACTTATGGAGTACGGTGCGCTCGCGCTACATGGCCAGGCGCACCTCACAGTCCCGCAGTTGCGTGAATTCGGCATGCGATGGGGCGATCTTGATGTTCACGGGTTTGCGGGTTTTGAAGGCTTCGATGACGTGCTTAGAGTGGCCGCCAACCCCGAGAACCCACTCGTCGCAGAGAACTGGCATACCGACGCCAGTTGGAAGGAAGTTCCTCCCAAGTACACCGTGTTGTTGGCGAGACAAATGCCCTCTGTGGGCGGCGATACGTTGTTCGCCTCACAGTACAAAGCCTACGAGGATCTGTCTGATGCAATGAAGGCGTTTATTGAACCGCTCGACGCAAGACATGATGGTCGCGTCATTGACCCGATTTACGCAAAAGAGTCGGTAATCCATCCGATAGTCATTACGCATCCGGAGACGGGGCGCAAGGCTCTCTATGTGAATGCTAACTACACGCAAAGCGTGGTTCAGCTAGAACCACGGGAAGGCAAAGCCTTGCTGGAGTTTTTGTTTGCCCACTGTACCCGAGAGCGATATCAGGCGCGCGTACGTTACGGGCCCGGCACATTGGCAATATGGGATCAGCGCTGCATGCAACATGCGGCTGCCGCCGATTTCATGGGGGCGCGAGAGCTTCACCGGATTGCTGTTCTTGGTGATGCACCGCCTTCACGCTGAGTGTTCAAGCTCCACGCGCTCGCGCTCCTGAACCAGTTCTTCGATACGGTTGAACTTGCCCACATAGATGATTCCGGCGGTCAGCGCGATCGTTGTCGCGATTGGGAAAAAGTAAACCCAACCAACCTGTGAGGCAATGAGCCCTGACACTGACCCTGCCATCCAGACGCCCAGACCCGCGAGGCTCGATTGCAATGCGTAATCGGTGCCCGCCTGAGCCTTCGATGCCCAGCGATAACGAGAGATGGTAACCGGGTAAGTAAAGAGCGCGGTCATATAACCGAGCAGGGAGACCATAACGATGAGCAGCGGTAAGGGTGGCAGTGACGTTAATGCGAACATGCAAAACATGGCCCCTTCAATAGGTAGTATTGCAACACCAACCATTGCGGTGCTGCGTAAGCCAAATCGTGAAACCAGCAAAGGCGTCGTGACAGCGGCTAGTGTAGAACCAGCCAGGTGCGAGATCGGAGACAGAATACCGAACTCGGTCAGCGTTAAACCTTTATCCGCGTAGAAAGGTCCAAGCATGGTGCCCATGAAGCCCGCGCCGAACCCCCAGAACCATGCGAAGGGCAATATGTAACCAGACTCCGGCCGTTTGAAGGTTTTGATGAGGCTGGCTCGTTGGCCCTTAGCCTGGCGCCTTTTGCGAGCCTCAGGTACCGGTGGCTCAGGTCTTAGCATTGCCGGTGTTGCGGCGATTAGCATCAGGGCCGCGGCGGCAAGCATGGTTGGCTTCCAACCAAACGTTTCGACCAGCGCCACGGTTCCGGTCCCTAAAACTCCGGCAATTCCCGCGAGCCAGTTGATAATAGCGGTGCCGGGAGCTCGCTCTCGATCGGTCATGTTTTCAGCCGCATAAGCGTCGATAGTGACGTCCTGGGCAATTAGCACAAATGACTTGAACAGCAGGATGGCGACGATCAGATGCACCGCGGGTAGCGAGGGCGGAATGAACGCGAGTAGTGCGTAGGCTGCCGTACCCACCAGCGTGCAAGGTACGATCCAGCTCTTACGATGGCCAAAACGCTTACTACCGAAGTTGTCTACCGCCAGTGCCATAAGCCAGCGCAACCAGGTAGGCATGGTCGGCAATGCGAGCAACCAGAACATCTCAAGCGGCAGGCCCTCCTTTCTAAACAGGAACGGTAATGCGGTACCCGTGAATGCGGCCGGAAAGGTCTGCGCCATATTCAATATGCCGATGATGACCAGCTTTGGGTAATCTAGTTGGTTGGATTCTTTGTCGGCTGTTGCCATACCTTGGATTTGTGCTTATTCCCCCCGTACACCACAGTAGACAGATGCGACGAAAAGGTCCAGTGCTTTGCGACTATGCGAGCCCAGCTAGGCGCTGTTTAGGAAATGGAGACAGACAGGTCGGGGCACACTGCTATAGCTAACGATATCGGTAGGGCGCCCGTTATCCAGAGCGAATACTTTTACGTTGTTTGTGTTCTGGTTTGCAACCAGTAACCACTTTCCACTGGGGTCCAAAGTAAAGTGGCGAGGACACTGTCCGTCGGTCGACGTGTACTGGGGCTGCGAAAGCTGGCCGGAATCGTCAACGGCGAAACTGACAATACTGTCATGGCCACGATTGCTGCCATAAACAAACTTGCCGTCTGCAGATACTGCGATCTCGGAGGTTGTACTTACCTCATCATAATCGTCAGGGAGGGTGGGTATTGTTTGCTGAACGGTTAGTGTGTCTGTGTCCAGTACGTTGATGGTATTACCGAGTTCATTGATCAGGTAAACAATGGGCAGCCTGGGATGGTGGTCCACATGGCGGGGGCCGGCCCCCGGGTTGAGGTCCGCGACCCGGGGTTCGCCAACAAATTTACCACCAGTATCAAGTTGATATCGGTACAGCCTGTCGCTGCCAAGATCCGGCACAAAGATGCTGTTGTCTATCAGATATGTCTGGTGCGCGTGTGCTTCGGTTTGACGTTGTTGGTTGGGACCATCACCTGTGTGCTGCACAAAATCGATACGCTCATCAAGAGCGCCATCGCGTAAGGCAAAAGTCGCGAGGTTTCCGCTGCTGTAGTTTGCCACGGCTATCCAGTCTGGCGTTGCCGCGAGATGGCAGGGTAAGGCGCCCCCGGTAGATACGGTGTTTATGAACACCAGCTCGTCTTCGTCAAGACGATACGCGGAAACCATTCCGTCCCGCGTTTCGTTTACGGCATAAATGTATTCGCCCGATTGTACGAGAAACGCAGGACTTACGGCTTCTGCGGCGAGGTCGTGCACGTTGAATTGCCCCGTCGCATCGTCGAATGTTGCGTGGTAAATGCCCTTTGACGCACCCGGCTCGGTGCGGGTATAGGTGCCTATCAGTAGTCGATAATCGGACATATCAAATCCCCTGGAGGCCAACAGAATATCAAGCACTGTAGGGTGATGCATCTGCAAGAATCTGGCTAGGCGCTGATTGTTTTTTTGTGCTATCTTCTGAGGTGCAAGAGATCAATACAGAAGCTACACGGGGGGTGTTGTGTCGTACGATCTTGTAATCAAGAACGGTTCTGTTATCGATGGTTCAGGTGCGCCAGCGTTCCATGCTGACCTTGGCATTGTGGACGGCAAGATAGCGATGATAGGCCGTATTTCCGATAAGAGTGCTGAGACCATTGATGCGGAAGGTCATGTCGTGGCCCCGGGCTTCGTTGATGCACATACTCATATGGACGCCCAGGTATTCTGGGATCCTCTTGGTACTTGCTCCTGTTACCACGGTATCACCAGCGTTGTTATGGGCAACTGCGGCTTTACGCTTGCGCCGTGCGCGAAAGAGCATTCGGAACTCGCGGTGCGCAATCTTGAACGCGCCGAAGATATCTCGCCGAAAGCCATGGAGGCAGGAATAGACTGGACATGGGAGACCTATCCCGACTATCTCGACGCGGTAGAGGCCCAGCCGAAGGGTATCAATTATGCTGGCTACATCGGTCATTCTGCGCTTAGAACCTACGTCATGGGAGAGCGCGCTTTTACCGAGCAGGCTACTGATGATGAGCTTGCCGCCATGTGCCAAAACGTACAGGAGGCGGTGCGCGCCGGTGCAATCGGCTTCTCGACTTCGCGCATTCACCAGCTTTACACCGATGAGCCGGTCGCGAGTTCGGTAGCCGAGTGGAAGGAGGTTCGTGCCATCGTTAATGCGATGAGCGACACTGGTGCTGGAATGTTTGAACTTGCCGGTGAACAAACGTACCGCGATCCCGACTTGAAAGACGATTGGTTTGGCCGTCAGCTCGAACTGGCGGTCGAGTCGGGCGTACCATACAGCTGGGGGCTGATCAGCGGAAAGGCGGAACCGCAGGATTGGCGTGCATATCTTGAATTACTGGATGACGTTGCGGCCGCAGGCGGCAGAATGTTCGCTCAGGTTCATTCACGTGCGTTGAACTCACTCGTGAGTTTTGAGTCGCATACACCGTTTGATAGCTGGGACCATTGGCGTGAGATTCGGGCGCTCCCGCTGGAGGAGCAGATGGTCAAACTCAGAGATCCTGCGATCAAGGCGAAGCTGGTCGATATCGCTACTGATCCGGGCGGTAAGGCTTTCCCGAATCACTGGGGCGCCATGGTCAGTCAGCCGCCGAACTGGGACAAGGTTCGAATTATGGATACGGTGGAGGGGGAACACCGGCGAATGTCGGAGGTAGCGAAGGAAAGGGGCGTGCCACCAGCCGAGCTTATGATTGATCTGGCGCTGGAGCATGATCTCAAACTTTTCTTCCGGACCTCGGCGGCCAATGAAGATGACGGTGATGTGCTGGCCATGATGCGTCACCCCCACACGGTGGTTACTTTTTCAGATTCTGGCGCCCATGTCGGGCAGATTATGGATGCGTCACTGCAAACTCATATGTTTAGTCATTGGGTACGCAAGAAAGAAGCATTCACCCTTGAAGAAGCGGTACGGATGGTCAGCTTTGAACCAGCATCCCGGTGGGGCTTACATGACCGGGGGCTTCTCCGCATGGGCCTCGCGGCGGATGTTGTGGTTTTCGACCCGGAGACTATTGGTGGCAACATGCCGACGGTTGAGCATGACCTGCCGGCGGGTGAAATGCGTCTTAAACAAACGGCGAAGGGAATCAAGGAGACCGTGGTCAACGGTCAGGTACTTCTGCGAAACAATGAACATACCGGCGCGTTCCCCGGTCAGGTACTTCGCGGTCCGCTTGCAGGCTCTAATACATAACGAAGGCAGACTATGGCATACGATCTGGTTATTAAGAATGGTTCCATCGTAGATGGATCGGGCGCTCCTGCTTATCAGGCGGACCTCGGCGTAAATGGGGGCAAGATTGCTCTGATTGGCCGGATTCGAGAGGACGGTAAAGCGACCATTGACGCGGGAGGTCATATCGTCGCACCGGGATTTATTGATGGTCATACGCATATGGACGCCCAGGTATTCTGGGATCGCATCGGCTCGTCATCCTGCTATCACGGTGTTACCAGCGTGGTGATGGGGAACTGTGGATTTACACTCGCGCCGTGCACGGAAGAAAAGGCCGAGCTGGCGATGCGTAATCTTGAACGTGCAGAGGATATTGCACGGGAGTCGATGGTAGAAGGCATTACCTGGAGCTGGGAAACCTACCCTGATTACCTCGCAGCAGTGGAAGCTCAGCCAAAGGGCATGAACTACGCTGGTTATATTGGGCACTCTGCTCTTCGTACCTATGTAATGGGTGAACGGGCCTTCACCGATCAGGCGAGCGAAGACGAACTGGCAACTATGTGTCGACTAGTGCAGGAAGCGGTGCGGGCGGGTGCGATTGGCTTTTCTACTTCGAGAACCCACAAGTTGTTTACTGATATGCCGGTCGCCAGCGCGGTTTCCGAGTGGAACGAGGTTCGCACAATCGTTAATGCCATGGGGAAATGTGGCGCGGGCATCTTTGAGCTTGCAGGTGATATTACCGAGGGCGATCCAGAGGCCACGCAGGAATATCATGATCGCATTCTGGCGCTCAGCGTTGAGTCCGGTGTTCCCATGACCTGGGGTGTGACTGCCGCGGAGGGCGCTGAGGAATATTGGCGCGGCAAGCTAGCGCTACTTGACGAGACAGCTGCTCGTGGCGGTCGGATGTTTGCACAGGCTCATTCACGCACCCTTGATGTACTTTATAGTTTCGAGACGCGCACCCCGTTTGATAGCTGGGATCACTGGAAAGAAATCCGCGAGCTGCCGCTCAATCAGCAGATCGAAAAGCTTAAAGATGCTGAGGTCAGGAAAAAACTGATCGACATCGCTACCGACCCTGGAGGCAAGAAATTTCGTAATTCCTTTGGCGCGTTAGTGTCGGGCGGACCGAACTGGAACCGGGTCCTTGTGATGGACACCATGAAGGACGAAGCGCAGCGTTCAGTTTCAGATTTGGCCGCAGAGCGCGGTGTCCGGCCAGCGGAATTCTTTATCGATGTTGCGTTGGAGCACGATCTGAAACTTCTGTTCCGTCAGGCTGCTACCAATACGAATGGTGACCATGTGCTGGAGATGATGAAACATCCCCATACGGTGGTCACGCTCTCAGACTCGGGCGCGCACGTTGCGCAGCTTATGGATAGCTCATTGCAATCACATATCTTTGCTCATTGGGTTCGAGACAAACAGGCACTGACAACGGAAGAGGCCGTCCGGCTTCTTACCTATGACATGTCCCGGCAGTGGGGGCTGTACGATCGTGGTCTTTTGCGCGTTGGCATGGCGGCAGATGTTGTTGTTTTCGATCCAGATACGATAGGGCCACGCATGCCCACCGTTGAAGTGGATCTGCCAGGAGGCGCAAAGCGCTTTAAGCAAATGTCGGACGGCATTGCGGCGACGGTGGTTAATGGTGAAGTGATGTTGCGGAACAATGAACATACAGGCGCTGAGTCGGGCCAGGTGTTACGCGGTCCGCTGGCGGGCACACGATGAGCAAAATTTCTATTACCAATCTCGAGGAGGCTCCCTGGCTCAGCAAGAATGTTAAAGAAGGGCTGACCACGGGCGCTCAAATCGTGGGTGATGCCGACAGTAGTGACCTGTGCGCATTCATTATGCATCTTGCCCCGGGATACGAAACGGAACTGCATAGCCACTCGGAGGATGAGGTGATGTACGTTCTGGAAGGTGAGATTCGTATGGGTCGACGGGTACTGGGACCGGAGAGTATCCTCGTAATTCGCAAGGACTCGCAGTATAAGTTTACCGTCGGCGATGAAGGCGTGCGGTTTCTTAACATTCGACCGGGTGTAACCGAGTATCGACCTGTGGAGAGAAAGCAGAAAGGTGAAAAACGACAGTCATAGACTAGACGACGAACAGGTTCGCCGATTTATCTGCGATGGTGTTCTTGTTCTTGATAGCGGCGTCGAACCCGAAATCAATCAGAAGATCTACGATAAAATCCAGTGGAGTAATACCCACGAATTCAACATGGGCAACAACGTCCTGCCTCGAGTTGCTGAGCTGCAGCAGGTCCTCGATTCGCCGGTAATTCACGGTGCAATGGAAAGTATTCTTGGCCACGGCTACATTCTTCACCCGCACCGATTTATGCATCCCAGTGAACCCCTTGACGAGGCAGAGCGGAATCTGGCGCTAAAAGGTGACGAGCATGCGCCACCCATGGGTGAAGGATCGCATGCGCAGAGTAATTGGCATCAGGATGGACACTGTCCACTTGGCCGCGCTCGCTACCATGTACCTCGATTCGCCATGATTTTGTACTTTCCTCAGGACACGCCGGTAGAGCGTGGTCCTACCCGGGTTATTCCCGGTACCCAGCTGCAACCATATCTGCACCACGACGATTTTCCTTACGCATTTGTGTGCGATCACATCAAGGCTGGCACTTGCTTTTTGATCGCCTGGGATATTGCCCATGCGTCACTCAGTAACCTAACGGACGAAAGCCGGTATATGCTCAAGTTCATCTTTATGCGCACCAGTAACCCGGTCGCGCCTGGCTGGGATGGCGAAGCGGGTGCGTGGCAACCACCGCGAGAGCGCCTGGGTAGATACAACCATGATAAGGTCTGGTCTTATATCTGGGACTGGATGCGTGGTGCGCCGCGTATCGCCAATCAGGCATCGGCCAATGACATTCAGCGATGGATGGCAGCACTCAACACGTTCAACCAGAAAGCGCGTCTTGAAGCCATTTACGAACTTGCTGGTGCAGGAGCGGATGCCATCGAGCCCCTTAAAGAAAGTCTGTTGCAATATGCGGGTAAGGAGCTGGAATTCGTTGTGCCATACAGCCGGGAAGAGACGGACGGATTCATTTGCGAGGGTGATCCCAACGTGCGCCGTTGGAGCGACCGCGCTTATACGCTGCAGGATGAGGCCTACGCGTTGGGCGCAATGGGCGAGGTGGCGATTGATACGCTCATCGACTTGCTCAAACACGATGATTTGTGGATCGAGATTAACGCCGCCTTCGCGCTAGGCGAGGTCGGTATACCTGCGGCTCGTGCAATGCCTGCCCTCGTTGAATTACTAACATGCGAACACAGTCAGGTGGCGCGCGTGGTGCTGGACGGCATGGCTGCTATTGGTACCAATACGCGTGTCGCGCTACCTGCTATACGTAAAATCCTGACGGTAAACAATCCGGATTGGCAGGAACCAAGTAGTCGGGCTGGTTGGATCGGCGAGACGCAAGTGCGGTTTAACGCAATATACGCATTGCTGTCCTCTGATATCCCAATGGACGAGATTGACGATGTACTGGTTGCGTGTCTCGACGATCCCTATGGCTATGTCCACTCACTCGCTGTGGAAGCCTTAACGCGGGAGCGCAGTGGCGAGGATCGCCCCGGACTACGTCATGCGCTGCACTATCTGAAGACGCATCGCTGGGACCACACCCTTGCCAATGGGCAGCGTGTATTCTAGGACTCCTCGAGCCAGGGTGGCGGCGATCCCCAGGTATCCCAGTAGGTAATATCAGAGGTTTCAAATCGCGATGTCGGACCGAAGTTGCCGCGCGGGTAACCCAGCGGGATGCAGCAGTGCAACTCGGCGTCTCCCGGAATCGAGAACATCTCATACACGCGTGACATGACGACCGGGTGTAGTAGCGTCAACACTGATCCAATACCCAGAGAGCGGGCGGCCAACAATAGGTTTTGTATAGCCGGAAATACGGAAGCGCCGGATACGCCTTCCCGGGTAAAAGCCAGCACCACGACTGGTGCGTTGCCCAGTTCGCTGGCGAGAATAGCGGCCATTCGATAGGGCGAATCCTCTGGGACTTCCTCATCGACCGACCAGCCAAACTGGTCCTTACGTTTTGCCCACCAGGCTTCGTGGTATAACTTGCCGAACTCGGTAATCTTCTCGCTGCTGCGAATAACAAGAAAACGGAGTGGTTGTGCGTTGCCACCATTTGGCGCCTTGGTGGCGGCATCCAGAATGACCTTGATCGTTTCATCAGTGATGGGCCTGTCGGGGTCGAGGCGACGCGTGGCTCTCTGGGTGAACATCGCCTCACCGATTGGCATGGTCAATTCGGGGGGTGGACTTAGGCGCACGGTTTTCATGGATAGATCCTCTGTGGGCATGACGTCCAGGGTAGTATCGGGGTTATACTGGTTCTTCTCAACATATCAGCACCTAGGGGGTTGCTCATGGACTATACGTATTTTGGGAAGGCCGGTGTGCGAGTCAGTCGAATGGCCCTTGGTATGGGACTGCGAGGCCAGGACGATCCCGCGGAAGCCCAGCGCATGGTCGAGCACGCGATTGCGCAGGGGATTAATCTAATTGATTGCGCCAACATCTACGGTCTGATGGACGACAGGGCGTATGTGAGAGTGTCTGAGTCGATTCTAGGCAAGGCGATCAAGGGCAAGCGTGACGATGTACTTATTACGTCGAAGGTTGCGCAGGTGATTGGTCCAGGTGAAAACGACTACGGTCTGTCTCGCTATCACATTATACGAGAGGCAGAACGATCCCTGAAAAACATCGGTATGGATCATATCGATTTCTATATCTGTCATGTCTTCGACCCGAAAGCGCCACTCGAGGAAACGATGAGGGCGCTGGATGATCTCGTAAGAAGTGGCAAGGTTCGCTATATAGGATGTAGCCGTTTCGATGCGTGGCAGGTGATGAAAGCGCAGTGGATAGCAGACAGATTCAACGCCTCGCCGTTCATGTGCGTGCAGCACCATTACAACCTGCTAAATAGACGTTTGGAAGCAGACATGTTTCCAGTTATACGTGATCAGGGTTTGGGTGCCATGGTATTTAGTCCACTTGCGGTTGGCTTGTTGAGTGGACTTTATGATCCCAATGAGGATCCGCCAGCTGGGTCGTATTGGGCATCTCGGACGAAAGCAGATTATCAGTCCAAGGTAACCGGTGTTGGCGGAGAGATTATCTCAACCGTGTTTGATATTGCGAAAGAATTGGGTAAGACGCCCGCACAGGTAGCGATAGCCTGGGTGCTGTCTCACCCGGAAATCACCCTTGCTATCACTGGCAGCGATACTATCGAGCAGCTCGATGATAACCTCGGTGGTGTAGGGTGGACGCTGGATGACGAGCACCGTGAACGGCTCGACGCGGTGTCCGCTTCGGCGGCCTTACTTCCATAACTACAGGTGCTGCCGTAACGATGGATGAACGTTGCTTACAACACCTGCTGTCTGATGAAGAGCGTACGTTTTTCGAGACGCAGGGTTATCTGATTATCAAAGAAGCGTTACCTGCGGATCTTCGATCTCGTGTCGAGGAATCGCTGAAGAAGGTAGAGACCAAGCGCCCCTATGATAAGGATACGAGCCTGGGGGGAGGCAACTGGCTGGATGTCATCGGGGAAGAAGACCTGCTGCTGGAACTTATAGACTATCCGACTACGTTTCCCAAGGTATGGGGAATTCTTGGTTGGCATATTGCGCTATACCATTCTCACTATATTGTTTCACCGCCATTGCCAGTGGACTTCAAGCCGCGCCGACTGGGCTGGCATCAGGACAGCGGCCGAATCAACATCGATATTGAAAGCGATCCTCGGCCGCGCATCTCAGTCAAGATTGGTTTTTTCATCACGGATGTTTCTGAAACTGGACGAGGAAATTTCCACGTTATTCCAGGTAGTCATTTGAAGAATGAACTGTCGTTACCGGCAGACAAAAATGAAGAACATCCAGATGCGACGCCGGTTCTGGTATCAGCGGGTGATGCAGTGATGTTCGATCGACGCCTGTGGCACTCTGCAGGCCAGAATTTCTCGGATATAACGCGCAGAGCGTTGTTCCTTGGCTACAGCTATCGTTGGCTGAAGCCCCGAGACAATATGACGGTGGCGCACTACATGAACCGTTCTGATCCGATTCGCCGTCAATTGCTTGGTGCCAGTCCGAACGGTGGCTTTGGGTATACCTCTCCCGAGGACGAAGATGTCCCCTTAAAAGTCTGGTTAGATCAGCACGTGGGCGCTAGTTGAAATAGTCGTTCTTGCCGGCTCTATATTTTGTTCCGGATTCTTTCTCAAACGCTGCAATATACTTGTTGGCGCGTGCGACTTTCTCCGCGCCATCGTTCTGGCTCAGACGACCTGGAGTAAGACCATGCTGGGTTACCAGCGCAAACCGCGCTGAATTTCGATCAAGCATTTCCTGTGGTAGGTTTCCACTTAACTCTTCTAGCTTATGAATGAACGGGCGCACCATGAAGTTGGTAACGCTGACCCGCAGCCCTGGCGCGGTGCGATTATATGAGCCATGCCAGGTATTACCGTGCCAGACGACAAGAGAACCCGCTTTGGCCTCGACAACCACGGCATCCGGGTTGCCATCCTCGCCGATCCTTGATTCCTCTGGTTCCGGGTGCCGGCAGAGTTTGTGACTACCGGGTACGATCACGAGGCCACCATTCTCACGGCTGTAGTCGGTCAGTACGTAGGTGCACTGGGTCACGAATGACTGCGGCGGCATGGGTGATGGTTCGGGTGAATCCGAGTGCAAACCAAACGGGGTATCGTTAGGACCCTTCATCCAGCATGCCATGCCAGACAAAACCATACGATAGCCACACAGGTAGGATGCTAGCGCCAGCAATACCGGATTCATGAGACCCTCTTCGAATACCTGATCTTCCGTGAGGATACATTGCATCACGTCTCCGACCGGCGAATCGCTGTCTTTAGTCATTTCCGGCATTCGGCCTTTGAGTTTGCCCCCCTTCTTTCGAGTGGTGCCGGTGGTCTCGATGCCGAGGTGCGCGTGGGTATCGCCAGTGGCAAGATCAGGTCGTACGCCGTTTCGTCGTTCGGCAATATCAAGGCAGGCCTCAAGCATTCTTTCGGCGAGGCCCTCTGGCGTGGCGATCTCTGGTGGGACTACAGTGTAACCAAAGTCATCCAGTTCCCTGGCAAAGCGCTCAAGACCCAGATCGGAAACTTCATTCCAGACACGATCATAGCCGGAGTCGGCCGTCGTGGTTGTGGCTTCTGACATAAGCGTATCCCCCCTCGCGATACATTGCGGTTCATTGTACGCTTGGTGTCAGGAACTTGCGAACAGTGGCCTTACGGGGGAGGACCATCATGAGATTCAGTCTGTGCCTGAAATCAATACAGCGCTTTGGTGAGCTTGTAGAGCGCGCTAATCACGCCGAGCGCACCGGTTGGGATGGCGTGTGGTTCACCGATCACTTCACGGCAGCCGAAGACTCGAGCATCCCGAAGTTCGAGGCATGGATTACGCTATCTGGCCTCGCCGCGCAGGTGCCGCGAGTTCGCATCGGTACATTGGTGAGTAGCAACACCTTTCGACATCCCGCGGTATTGGCGAAGATGGCCGCAACGTTAGATCACATTAGCGGCGGGCGCGTTGTATTGGGGCTAGGTTCAGGATGGAATGAGTATGAACACAGCCGGTATGGCATCCCGTTCTATAACGTAACGGAGCGACTTCGACGGCTCGATGAGGCGTGCGAGGTAATCAAGAAACTCTTTACAGAACTGGAGAGTAATTTTGACGGTCAGTTCTATCAGCTGGATAGAGCGACCCTGGCACCAAAACCTTTGCAGGACCCATTACCACTTATGGTCGGCGGTGGTGGTGAGAAGATGACGCTGAAAATTACCGCTAAACATGCAGACGAGTGGAACGTGTACGGGTCTGTGGAGGATATGAAACACAAGATGAGCGTTCTGGAGCGACATTGCGAAACGGTAGGCCGTGATCCGAAGGAAATTCAACGTTCTGCAGCTGTGATGCTCTACCTGAGTGATGATGAGGTGTTGAACCGGGAGATTAGGAGTCGTGAAGCGGCTAGGCCCGCGCTGGTTGGCAACATATCGGAAGTCAGGGCGATGGTAGAACAATATGCGGAGATCGGCGTGGATGAACTGATCATCCCGGACAACAACTTTGGTTCCAACTCATATGCGTTCGACATCATGGATCAATTTATTCAGGGTGTAGCTGGCCGCTGATGACAGGGAGGTCGCGAATTATTGTTAGAGCCCTGGTGTTGTTGCTGCTGACACCTGTGTGCCTAGCAGAGTCCCCGGACTGGGGTAACTACAATAATGTTCTTAAAGAGTTTGTGTCTCCCGGCGAGAAAAATGGCGTACCGGTAAACCTCGTTGATTACCCAGGGCTGTCTAAGAGTAAACGTTTCGCTCAGGTAGTGGAGCAAATCAGGACGTTTGACTTAGCCCGCCTGCAGACGCGGGATGAACACCTGGCCTTCTACATCAATGCATACAATATCCTTACTATTCAATTAGTCATTGACCACTGGCCGGTTGATAGCATCCGTGACATCGGCAATCTGTTCCGTGGCCCATGGGATCAAATTGTGTTGATGACGCCTTCGGCCGAATTGACGCTGGATAATATCGAGCACGACATTATTCGTAGCTACGATGAACCGTTAATTCACTTTGCCGTTAACTGTGCGTCGGTAAGTTGCCCGGACCTGCGTCGCGAGGCGTACCAGGCAGATAGGCTCGATGCTCAGCTTTTGGATCAGTTTCGGGGTATCTTCCAACAAAAAGGAAAAGGCGCGCTTATTGATGGCGATACACTAAGGGTGACCAAACTGTTTAGATGGTATGCGGGTGACTTTGAAGCCGGTGGTGGTGTTGAGGAATTTATTCGGACCCGCCTGCCGGAGTTGGAATTTTCCGACATCAAGCCTAACCTCAACTACGATTGGGCACTTAATGGCATCACGCGGTAAACCGTTACACTTTTTTCTGATAAGCACAGGTTCCTGGTTCCTCTCCTACGGCCTCCAGGGAGTTACCTTTGCCTGGCTTGTGACCATCGTATTGCGGGAACCCGCGGAAATGGTTGGTATTGCGCAGATGACTCTGCTCGCGCCGGTCATGTTTCTGATATTGATCGGTGGCAGCCTGGCGGACCAGTTCGGTGGCAAACCCGTGGCTATTATTGGGCAGGGTCTTGCAGCCGCATGTGCTTTGTCGCTTGCTGTTGTCATCTACCTTGATCTGTTTAGTTATTCTGTGTTGTTGATGGCGGCCTTTGGTCTGGGGTGTGCCCAGGCGATTGTCACTCCGGCGAGAGACGGTCTGCTACCCCTGGTTGCTGAAGGTCGAATTCAACGAACGGTTGTGCTATCCACCATGACGCAATTCGCAATCATGATGCTCGGATTCTTTATTGCATCATTCGCTGACAGGTCTGGTGTGGTGGTCATACTGGTGATTCAAGGCGCTGTGCTGTTGGTAGGCGTCGGTGCCCTGGCAAAAATAGATGCTCCCAGAGTTCGACCCGTAGCGAGGGAACATCACATCATCAAACACATATGGCTTTCCATCGCGATTGGAATGCAGACAGTGAAGCGAACGCCCGCTACTCGAGCGGTGCTGATCATTAACTGCGCGATGGGTTTGTTTTTCATGAGTTCCTACATGGTAACAATGCCCCTGCTTCTGCGTGAGGTATACGGTGGAGGTTCCACTCTGCTGTCATGGACCAACCTTGCAAACTCAGGAGGGCTGGTGTTCATGATTATTTGCCTGATGCGGATTGGCGATATCCGCAGACAGGGTCGGGCACTTCTTGTTTCACATTGCGTAGGCGCACTGGGCCTTGCAAGTGCTGCCCTTGCGACCGGGTTCGTTAGTCTGTTTGTCAGTGTTGCCCTTTGGGGTTTGGCTGGTGGATTATCGGTAACGACCTCGAGGAGTATCGTGCAGGAACTATCGCCACCCGATCAGCGAGCGAGAGTCATGGCGCTCTTTTCGTTCTCTTACATGGGTGCGGGTCCGATCGGTGCGCTCTTTTCCGGATACATGGCTGCCTGGCTCGGCCCCGCTACCGCGCTACTTTGTAGCGCGACTGCAATGATGATTGTTGTGGTGCTCGTGGCGGCCTTTTCTTCCTTGTGGAAGTTGGATATGCAGCAGGTTCCGGTCGCTGACCAGTAGGGATTCTGTTTGCTTTACTTTTGTAGTGAATGCATGCAGGGTGGATTCAAGCTAGGAAATTTTAAGATCCCTCATGGCGCGTTCTTATACAACGGCCGAGCAGAAAGATTACCCCAAACTGGTAGTGATAGGTTTGCTTCATATGGCGCAGTTCTTCCCCTATGCATTCACCGCCACTGCCCTGCCTTTCATGTTCAGGAAAGAAGGGCTCCCACTGGATATGTTCTGGTTGCTGGCGCTTCCCAACATACCGCGCTGGTTCAAGTGGTTGATTGCGCTAGTGGTAGATAATTTTGGAAGCTTGCGATTTGGCTATCGCAAAACCTGGATCGTTCCCTGCACGATCATCGGTGCGATGTCTTATGCGGTGCTCGCATGGATTCCGCCTTCTCTGGCAGCGGTATACATCATTATCGCGGTTCTGGTTTTTAAATCCTTCGTGATGGCGGCCCAGGATATTGCCGTTGATGCCTATGCAGCAGAATCGATGAGCGACACGGAGCGCCCGGTTGGCACGTCGATTATTAACTTTCTGGGTGCCCTGGCCGGGGTGATGGGTGCGGGCACGATCGCCCTGGTGGAAACCTTTGGCTGGTCACCCACGATGTTTGCGGCCGCGGCGCTTCTGCTTGTCGCTGCGATACCAGCAATCATCCGCCCGGAACCGCCACGACCAATTGCGAGTCAGGAGCGTCAGGCTCGTGGCGAACGACCAGATCTAATCAAGGCGCTGAAGCGAAAGGACTATTCCAGATTCATTTTACCGTTTGGCTTCATGTGGGGTTTTGGCGTTGTGTTTATGAGTTCAATGACCGGCCCCTTCTTTGCGGACAAGGGCTTAACGCTGATTCAGTTTGGCATCCTTGCACCGATTTCCAGCATTGTTGGTTCCGCCTTGGCAGCAGTTGCGACCCCCTGGCTCATCGATCGGATCGGGTTTCGCTACACCACGTTAATTAGTGTTGTTGCGCTACCGCTCGAGGGTGCAATGTTCTGCGCGTTCGCTCTGTTCGAGCTGCCGGTCCTGCCCATGTTAATTGCGATGGTGTCACTGCTGGGTTTTGCGACGGGCCTCTTCAACTATACCGCCAGCATCTCTCGGTACCGCTGGGCATCCAAGGCTCAGGCGGGCACAGACTACAGCCTGCAATCGAGCTTTATGCATTTCGGTGCATGGGTGTCAGGATCACTTTCCGGTGTGGTTGCATCACAAATAGGCTGGGTCTACTTCTTTCCTTTTGCGAGTGTTATCGCCGCTGTGGCCGCGGTATTCTATGTTATCAAATTCGATCGCATAGAAGCACTGGTCCAGGAACGGGAGCGTGTAGAGGTGGTGCTGTCGTAAGACCGAATTTCTACATTTAGCAGTAATAAGAGATAGTGATATGACGCATGACCTGATCATTAAGAATGGTACGGTGCTCGATGGAAGCGGCGTCGAAGCGTTTCAAGCGGACGTTGCGGTAGACAAGGGGCGCATTTCAAGAATAGGCAGAATAGAGGATGCTGAGGCCGGTCGCACGATTGATGCAACGGACAAAATTGTCACGCCGGGCTTCGTTGATTTGCACACACATCTGGACGCGCAGGTCGGTTGGGAGCCAGAGTTAACGCCGAGTTCCTATCACGGTGTGACGACCGTACTCACCGGTAACTGTGGTGTTTCATTCGCTCCTGTGTGTAAAGAGAACCAGCGCTTCCTTGCCGAGATCATGGAAGCCGTCGAGGACATCTCAGCGGCTGCTATCATCGATGGCCTGCCCTGGAACTGGACAAGCTATGGTGAGTATCTCGACACCGTAGAGTCTCTCAATCCAACATTAAATTTTTGTGGTATGGCGGGTCATTCTCCCATCCGTTTGGAAGTCATGGGCGATGCGAGCATGGATGAGGGGGCGCAACCGACCGATGATCAGCTGGACCAGATTTGTCGCTTGGTTAGAGAGTCCGTGGAGCAGGGAGCCGCAGGATTCTCATCGTCACGATTCTTGATGCACAAGGTACCCGATGGCAGATGTACGCCGGGAACGTTCGCCGATCTGCGCGAGACGACTGCCATTCAACGAGCCATTATCGAGGGCGGTGGTGAGGGCGCGATGTTCCAGGTTGTGCCCGATATGCAGACCCGGTTCGATATCGATCTGGAGATGTTAAGAACCGCGGGTGAACTCGGATGTCAGGTGCTGTTTACGGCCGGCGGTGGAGCAACGACGCGTATACCAGAGTTTGTCGCTGAGCAAAACGAAAATGGGCTTCGCATTAACCCGGCTTGCCATACAAGGCCCAGTCATACGTTCTTTGGGCTTGCGCGGCGCGTACCCTTTGATACGCCAGCGTGGAATGAATTAATGGGGCTGCCGACGTTGGCGGATCGTGTTGACGCGCTCGATGGCAGCGACTTGCGAGAAAAGCTGGTCAGCGAGGGAAATGAATACGGCTTTAGTGATGGAATGGAAGCGCAGTATTTTCACGCCCTTGGGACGGACGCAGCGCCCAACTGGGATATGGACCGGCAGATGAGCCTGCAGCAGATTGCAGACCGCGCCGGCGAAGACCCGATCCGTGTTTATGTGGAAAGGGTCTGGCAATCGGAAGGTCGGGAGTTCTTCAACTATTGGGGTCTCGCGCGAGAGCTGGAATATCAGTGGCGCTTTATGAAGCAGCCGCACTGCATACCGGCAGTGGGGGATGCGGGCGCGCATGTGGGGTACTTCACCGATGCGGACTCGATGACATTTCTACTCAGCGAACTCACGCGAGAAAGAGAGATATTTACCCTGCCGGAAGCTGTTCATCGCATTACCGGCAAGTCGGCGCAGATTCTCGGGTTGAAGCAACGGGGAGAACTGCGTGAAGGGTGGCATGCTGATATCAATATTATTGATTATGAGAATTTAGGTAGCCAACAGCCTTATTATGTAAATGACTTTCCCCATAACGTTGGACGAGTCGTTACTAACAGTACTGGTTTTGTGGCGACGCTGGTTAACGGTGAAGTTGTGATCGAGAACGGAGAGTTCACCGGACAACGCCCCGGTGAAGTCATCAGAGATTTTCAGCGAGGATAGTTGTTCGAGGTGAAGCCTGCCGAATCTGGCCATCGTAAGACGGCCAGATTCCAAGAGTGCAACTACTGCTTAATTAGCGTTGCACATTTTACGAACCGAGTTGGAACAAACTTGTCCAGCATGCCATTTGCGCCTGCAATGGTGGTACCTCTGTAGAGGCCCCCATCGGGACGGGAATGTCCCAATGAGTCATCGAATTCGTCACTATCCACACAGCTTCGCTCGTTCGGCGCGGGTTCCGAGTAGTGTGCACCCATTAGGATTCCCTTATAGGCGATACTCCATCCCGGTGGCGAGTTCCAGGTCCCGACCACATTTACGGTGGGTGAGTCACTGAGTATCACGGCACATTTGATTCTCGAGTACCCCGTGATACCTGGTGGGGTGAGTGCATGGGTTAACGCCGGGTAGGTATAGTCTGCGAGCGAGCTACCACCGGTATGCTCGCCAGGGTCGTCGTGATGCGGTGCCATGCACAACGAGGTTCCCGAGCCATTGTGAGTATAGTGACTACTGTAAAGCACGCCGGAATAGATCAGTGTTGTATTAGGTGGCTGGTTACCATTACCCCATCGGGTAAATACGCCACCGCCACCACCACCTGATCCACTACCTCCATCGTAAACAGAAGCCATTGATCCATCGTCGCAGCTGATCGTTGCACTGCCATCTCCCTGAAGCGCGTGGCAGCAGGGTCCGTCATCACCATCCTGACCAGGCGGTCCTGGCGGACCCACGGGCCCTGTTGATCCTGTAGGACCTCTGGGTCCTTCAGGTCCGGTCCCGAAGGCCCTTGTGGTCCTTCAGGTCCCTGGGGTCCTATTGGTCCTTGCGGCCCTGCTGGTCCTGACTCGCCCAGGGGGCCAGGGGGCCAGGGGGCTCTGGTGTTAGTTTGATATCGTCGATTCTTTCTTCAAGGAGTTGGATTTGACCTACAACTTATTTGTCGTTCGCGGCGGCCTGGACGGCAGCAAACGATAAACATCCAGTAAGAAGAACAATTAAACGAAATAGAGAATTAAAAGATAGTGGTGCTGTTTTCATATTCTTGCTCCTATCGGTAGATGGACAAGAACTGAATCTGAAAGTTCCTTTTTTATTCCTATCAGTTCAATGCGCTTTACCCACTACTAGCGTGGTTGCGTAAATGCAATATTGGTCAGATGAATGTCCGGCGAGTTATCTTTTAACGGGTAGCGCGATTCCCGACTCTTTCTCAAAGGCATCGGTGTATTTCAACGCGCGCATGACCTTGGCGTGTTCGTCCGCCTTGTCGATGTATGCCGGTATGATGGCCTGCTGAGTCAGTATGGCAAATCGTGCCGAGTTTCGTTCAAGCATGTCTTTCGGGATACGGTCGTAGAAATCCTCCGTCATGCGCAGGATCGATCGCATCATAAGAAGATGCAGACTGGCACGCAGTCCGGGTACTACGCGATTGTAAGCGCCATGCCAGGTGCTGCCGTGAAAGATGACTAGCGAACCTGCGGCGCCTTCAGCGGGAACTGTTTTCACGCTGCCACCTTCACCCATGATGGTCTCGTTACCCTCAGGGTTTCGATTCCATTTGTGGCTACCCGGAACGAATGCGGTACACCCGCGTTCGCGGTCGAAATCAGTCAGCGCAGAAATGCATTTACATTGCAGAGATTGTGGGGGCAAGGGGGACGGCAAACGCGTATCGGTATGTACAAGAAATTTAGTGTTGCTTGGCCCCTTCATTTGAGAATTCATCGATGACAGCATCACGTCGTAGCCGCACAGGTGCGTCGACACTGCTAGCAGGGCGGGATTCATCAGTGCTTCTTCGAACACCGGGTCTTCAAGCAGTATTGCTTTGAGTGAATCACCAACCGGGGAATCCGGGTTTTGACTGTTGCCGTTCTCAAGATCCGGTCGCTCGCCATTGCGCCGCACGGCGATATCAAGACAGGCTTCGAGTACTCGCTCCGCCAGGCCGTTGGGATTTGCGATCTCCGGAGGGATGACCGTGAAGCCGTCCCGGTCGAGTTGCTCGATGTAAAGCTGCAAACCCAGATCATCGATTTCCTTCCATATGTGATCGAGGCCGACTTCTGTTCTTGCTGCTATTTCTGCCATGGGCTACTCGCTAGCGTTTTACGCCTTGGGAAACTGTCTATCCATTGCGGCGATGTAATCGTTGCAACGAGTCTCTAACATGCTACGCGTGTGGGTGCCGTCACAGAAAACGTAGAACTCGTCAGTCAGAATCGCATTCATGACCTGATTTCCAACGGTCTCTGCCGGTACAGCCATGTCTGAAATTACTTTAGCCATATCTTGCGACACTCTTTTCTTAAGATTCTGGATGATCGGCGTATCTGCGACGTGAGGACATAGCACGGAGACGCCAACATTGGTGTCTGCAAGATCGTTTCTGAGAAATTCCGACATGCCTACTACCGCGAACTTGCTGCTACCGTACGCTGACTGATGTCCGTGGCCATGGATGCCGCTGAAGGAGGCGGTGTTCACGATATGTGCTTCCTCTCCATGTTCAAGCATGCGCGGCAGGAAGGTGTTAATGCCATTCAGCGGCCCGAAGAAGTTGACTTCAAAAACTAGCCGCCAACGATCGTCGTCGGTTTCCAGTATGGGTGCACCACCTGGTATTCCAGCGTTATTACACAGCACGTGAAGTGGACCGAAGGACTTCTCGAGTTCGTCGGCGGCGCTTTCAATGGCCCCTTTATCGGTTGAGTCGACATTAAATGTGAGCACCTTATCGGTGATGGCATTTAGCTTTTCCTTTGCGGTGGCAAGTTCTTCATCACGAATGTCGGTGATGGCGATGTTCATCCCGGCATTAGCAAAGGCTGTGGCCATCCCAAAACCAAGGCCCGTAGAGCCGCCGGTGATAAATACCGTTTTGCCGTTTAAGTCCTTCATTAAATGTCCTATTTGATTTGTGCATTGCACTGAGAGGCATGAATTATTGTGTTTCTGCAGTTTGAGATCAAGATGGTGCAATCTATACGGGAAGGCTCTATCCTCACCCGCTCGTATGAGCGACCACGCTCCAGTTAATTGAGGAAGAATGATGATCGGAATGATGGTAAAGATCTATCCAAAATCCGGGGAAGAACAACCGGTCGAAGGTCAGATGAAGAAGTTCGCTTCGACCTGCGTTTCAACCGAGCCAGGAACTTTGATGTATAGCCTCACACGGGACCAAGAGGGCACTACGTGTACCATGGAGGTCTACGAAAGTGCTGATGCCTTGCAGGCACATGCCGCGACGCCTCATCATAAAGAGAACGTATCCATGTTGACGCCGCTGGTTGCCAAAGTTGAAATGAATCGATTCGAAATTTTCCATCACCCGACCAGGTAAAAAGGACAAGCATGAAAACGTTACGAGAAAGACACTTATTCAGGGACAGCGGGAGAGCGCTGGTGATCGCGATGGACCACGCTCGATCCTTCGATACCGTAACCGGTTTAAAAGATCCCAATAAAGTGATCAGTTCGGTCATCGAGGGTGGCGCGGATGCCATTCTGGCGCCATACGGCACAGCGTCTCAAGCCGCTGACGTGCTGGGTAATACAGGATTGTGGTTGAGTGTGGATACGACGCCGCAAACGGTTTCCGCCGCTGTTGAAAGAGCTATCCGATTAGGGGTAGACGGCATTAAAGCGGAACTGTATCCCTGGTGCGAGGAAGGGGACGATCATCTTGGGCGGTATACCGGCAAAGAAACCGTGCTGAATATGGTGACGCTGGCAGCGGAGTGCCAGAAGTGGGGTTTGCCATTAATGGCGGAGACGGTCCCCTTTGGTTTCCCCGGGGCTGATAAGAGAACACCGGAGATCACGGCTGCGGCCTGTCGAGTCGCCAGCGAAACCGGGGCAACCTATGTGAAATCGTTTTACACCGGTGACAAAGAGAGTTTCAAAGTGCTGGTCGACAACTGTACGGTGCCGGTGCTTATTCTTGGTGGTCCCAAGGCGGACTCTGACTTCGATACATTAAGTATGGTACGTGACGCAATGGATGCCGGCGCTATTGGCATTACCATGGGCCGCAACATCTGGGGCCATGATAATGTCGCCGGGATAACCGCTGCACTGGCTGCAATCATTCACGACGATGCCAGTGCTGAATCCGCAGCTAAACTAATCGGCTAGGCTTTGCCGTGAGGGATTTTATCTTCATCGTAACGGGGGGGCCGGCGACAGGAAAAAGTACGGTCGGAACCCGGTTGGCCCAATCGCTGGAAATCCCGTACTTCAGCAAGGACGGCGTCAAGGAACCTATCTTTGATGACCTTGGCATCCCTGTCGCCATGGAAACCGATGAGCCACTTTCCGGAAGGAAGATGGACAACGCGGCTATCACGATTTTGTTCTATCTTATCGAGATGCAATTGAAGTCGGGGTGCGTCTGTGTGATCGATTGCAACTTTCGCGCACAGCACGCGGAAACATTGAACGCATTGTTATCACAGTATCCGGCAACACCAGTTCAGATATTGTGCCAGGCAGACGGCGATGAACTCGCCAGGCGATACCGGCGGCGGGCAGAAGGTGACGTACGACACCGTGGGCATCTCGACCATACCCTATCTGATGAGTTTGATTTGGAAGACCTGACACAGCTTTATCAAAGCCCGCTGGATATTGGTGGGCATGTGCTGACTGTTGACTCCACCGAATTCCAGGAAGAGGACTATCAAAAGCTGCTGCAGTCGATTCAACAGGTATTAGATGACTGCGATCACTGAATTGTCACGAGCGGTGACCCATGTCAATGATCATCGGCTGGATATAGTCGATGCTGTGACAAGATGATCAGTGCAGAATTATAATGGACCTTTACGAACGCCGCAGGGAATACCGGTTTGGAGAGCTCAGTGCTGAGTCGCTGGCATCGTCACCGTTTCAGCAGTTTGAGCGGTGGTTTCAGGATGCAGCAGACGCCGAGGTTCAGGATCCTACCGCCATGTGTCTGGCGACCGTCGACGAGTCGAATAGACCATCGCAACGCGTCGTTCTGCTAAAGCATCTGGACGAGACCGGATTTGTTTTTTATACGAACCTCGAGAGCCGAAAGGCACGGGACATGAGTGGCAATCAGAACGTCAGCCTGAATTTTGCCTGGCTGGAGATCGACAGACAGGTAAATATCGAGGGTAATGTTCAGAAACTAAGCATTGGAGAAGTGCTGAAGTATTTCGCCAGCAGACCGCGCGACAGTCAGCTGGCGGCGTGGGCATCTCAACAGAGCAGGCGTATTTCCGGCCGCCAGATCCTGGACGAAGAGTTCAGTCGTATGAGCCGTAAGTTCCACGAAGGAGAAGTACCCCTTCCTGGATTCTGGGGCGGATACAAGGTGATACCCAGTCGATGGGAGTTCTGGCAGGGCAGGGAGAATCGGTTACACGACCGATTTCAATATACCCTCGATGCTAGCAGCGAGTGGGAGTCATACCGCGTTGCCCCTTAGTAGGGGCTTGCGTAGCTTTTCCTGCTGCTCATAGCATTGGCTAGTTAACCGCGATGGTCGCGGACGGGTCGAAGTGGGCAATGCCCTGCCTTTCGCTCGCTGGATTCGGATTCTGCGGATACTCTTCAGGGATCAGAGTGCCGTTCTTCGCGAGCCTTACCGCAAGTGTGACTCTCTTCTCTCCCGCTCTGAACGGCAGGCTACGATGCATCAATCCGGAATGAAACACGGCGAACTCACCCTGCTTTAGCGTCACTGGTTCGACCCGGTCGCCCAGGAACTCAGGGACCTCTTTCATGAACCGCAGCTCTCTGTTCCATCCCTCAATCGGTTGATGGGAACCCTTGACGTATTCCAGCCTGCCCTAGTCATACCCAAGATCTGTGAGTGCGAACAACACTGTAAAATGATTACTGGTGTCATACAGGTTCAGTTGATCGTTGCCGTTTTCGAACGCGCGATCGTCATGCCATATATTTTCTCCCACACCCTCGGTCTTGATCTGGAAGACGCTGCCCCATAGGAACAGGTCTGACCCGAAATGCTCAGTGATCACGGATTTCAGGTTCGCGTCGGCAAAGAGTTCGCGCATTGCGTCGAATTCAGCGTGCCTATCGATCATCGTTCTGAATTGAGGCGGCTTCCCGGAAAGTGCCAACACTCTATTTTGCTGTGTTTGCAGTGCCTTGAGTTCTTCGCCCACCGCGTCAACTTTCGATTTGTCTGCCAGTTCAAAAGGACCTGTCAGCCCCTGCTGTTGTAGTTCATCTAACGACATGCATCCTCCAGTCATTGTCGTTACCACATAAGACGCGCGATGCCATACCCCCATGACGTCCCAGACGCGTTTTCGTGTGTTTCATTGACCAGGATCAATTTGATTGTTTGTAGGGGCTGGGAGTCGGGGTGGGGTGGCAAACTACAGCAGCCTAGGCGTATGATGTCTGGTGCTAGGAGGACAAAATTATGGCTGCAGCTATTAAACAAGAGCCGCGTGATAGAGCCTGGAGCGAGATTTGTGATCTCGGATTGCAGAGCCATGTGGCAGATCTGGACGCTCACAGTTTCTGCGTTATCCCACCTGAGATTGCTAACCCTAACGGCCTCGCCGATAGGATGCTGGAAGCCTTGCTCGACATTGCAGAGAAACGTAATGGCGAGAGGCCAGATCTCGAGACGGGAGCTACACACGCGAACCAACCCAATATGCATTTCGGTGCAAAGAATGACCGGTTCGGTAGGGACGAACTGAAGGATCAAACACCGGCGGTCGCCCCCAATATTCCGGAGGCATCGGACTCGCCCTTTGGTGACCGTATGCATTCGATATTCTTTGAGGACGAGGTATTTGCCGACGCGTTAATGAACCCGCCATTGCTGGCGATAGTGACCTATCTGCTGGGTTACAGTGCCGTGCTTTCCAACATGGGCTGTTGGATGAAAGGTCCGAACAAGAGCAACTTCCCGTTACACACTGACGCCGGTGGTATGCCTTCACCGCTACCAACGATGAGCTATACGGCTCAGTGCACCTACCTGTTAACGGATTTTGATCGTGAGAAGGGCGCAACGGCCATAGTGCCGGGTAGTCACAAATGGTGTCGCAACCCGGTGGGTATTGAAAGAGATCTGTCACACCATGAGAACGCGATCCCGATCGAGGGTAAGGCGGGTTCGTTGGTCGTTTGGCCTGGTAATGCCTGGCATGCCGCATACAATCGTACGGCACCGGGTTTGCGCGTGAGTGTGACGGTATACTTCTGCCGACCGTTTATGCGACCACTGGAAGATTTCATCGGTCGTGTGCCCCAGGAAATGATCGATAAGTACGGACCTAGATTACCGATGGTGCTCCAGCAGGGCTGTGTGCCGGGCTATGCATCCCAGGGCGATCGAATCTCCGATACGGCACGTGCCGAACGGGTTATTGATGCGTTTGAGGCAGACGTGGGCGTTGGTGGGCTTCGCGATAAGGACGATCAGTTCCACTGATGCATTCCTAAGAAACATCGCCGCACAAAAAAAGCCTGATCTTTCGATCAGGCCCTTTTTGAACGTGGAACCGACTTCAATTTATCCCCAATTGAAATCGCCCTAGGCTGACTCTCCCCAGGTGCCGGCGGGAATCTCCTGGATCAGGTCGTCAATGGTTTCAACGACAAGATCGGGGTTCTCTTTGGCGAAATCCTGGATATCATTCTGCACCTGACTGACGTCCTCTAGCTCGGTTACCAGTTCCGTAGCGTTGAATGGAACTTTGGCAACGTGGATATATCGCCGCCTTAGAAATCTTTATCAGGCCGGGTAGTCGAACTACTCATCGGGAACCTGATCGAGGTCAGGATTCGGACGATCCCGGCCGAGATATACTCATCGCCTGATTGAAGATGGAGTAAGAGTATGGCGAGGTGCGAACCGAGCTGGCCGTCATTGCGAAACCACAACACGCCAGCGTTGCTTCGCGATGACAAATTCGGCATCTACACGCATTGGGGTATCTACTCGGTGCCTGCCTGTGGTCCCAACGGTAGTTGGTATGGCCATAACATGTATCGTCCCGGAAATCCTCAGTTCGAATTTCACGAGAAGACCTACGGGCCAGCATCGGAATTTGGCTACAAAGATCTCATCCCCAAGTTTGATGGTAGCAACTTCGATGCCGACGAATGGGCGAAGATCTTTAAGTCTTCGGGCGCACGTTTCGCTGGCCCGGTTGCGGAACACCACGATGGTTTTTCTCTATGGAACAGCAAGGTTAATGAATGGAATTCCACAAGGATGGGCCCCAGGAGAGATGTTACCGGGGAACTAGAGAAGGCCTTTCGTGCGCAGGGGATGCGATTCATGGTGGCGCTCCATCACGCGGAGCAATAGTGGTTTTATCCTCATTGGCGCAATGATTGCGACGTATCGAATCCAGAATTCACTGGACTGTATGGCCCGATGCACAACGTGGAGGGAGTAGATCCTGAATTTGCGACCAAAATTCAGGATTGGACGGCGCAGGATTTGCCCACTAAAGCGTTCCTCGATGTTTGGCGAACGAAGATCGATGAGCTTATTGATGGCTATCAGTCGGACCTTGTCTGGTTTGATTTCGGGATTCGTTTCATACCGGAGATCTACAAAAGGCGATTCCTTGCGGATTATTACAATAAAGAAGAAGCGTGGGGAAGAGATCTGGCCGTTACCTATAAGGGCCATGACTTTGCGCCAGGGACTGCAGTTCTAGACTATGAGTTAGGACGCGAGGCCGAATTAACCTACTACGATTGGATCACCGATACGTCTGTTGATGACCAGGGCGCCTGGTCGTATGTTTCCGACGCCAAATTCAAGAAGGTCAGTACACTGGTACATAACCTGGTCGATAACGTAAGCAAGAACGGATATCTGCTGCTTAACGTTGGCCCCAAAGCCGACGGATCTATACCGGATGGCGCCAGGCAATGCCTGGCGGGAATGGGAGACTGGCTAAAGGTTAATGGCGAAGCTATATTCGAAACGCTGCCCTGGACTTGCTACGGCGAAGGGCCCACAGAGATGGAAGCAGTGGGTACGTTTAGCGAAAGGAGCGAGGTCGAGTACACGCCCGAAGATATACGATTCACATGTCGTGATAACCTGCTCTATGCCACTTTCCTGGGATGGCCTAAGGATAAAGCGATCATCCGACTTGACCAGGATAAAGAGTCCAGTTTCAAGACCATCAAGAGACTCTACCCTGGCGAGATTGAGTCCATCAGGATGCTGGGGATCGATAAGGAACTATCCTGGACGATGACCAGAAGTGGACTCGAGATCGATGTGCCGAACGAGAAGCCCTGCGAGCACGCCTTTGTTTTTAAGATTACGCGGAAGGAACCGTTCTAGCTGAGACGCTGGATCAAGGTTCTACCGGAAATCAGGCAGCGTACATATTCAGAAAGTTGCGATGAAAGAACTGATCCCGCTCATCATCAGTCAGCGCTTCCGTGCTGCGCAAAAAACGTCCGATAGGATCACGGCCACCTTCGGCGTGTGGATAGTCTGAAGAAAAAAGATACAGATCCGCACAGGATTCAGACACCAGTTCCGCGACGTCTTCAAAAGGGTAGGGCGTAAAACGAAGCTGATCACGAATCTGTTCCGAGGGTTTACGTTTGATGTCGGCAAGATGGGGTTCTGATTTTGTCCAAATTTCTGCGGCATAGTCTAATCGTCGGATCATGTCCGGTACCCAGCCGGCTCCTAATTCAATGACACCACCCTTAAGTTTAGGAAACTGTTCCAGTACCCCATCAAGAACCATGGTGGATATAAAGCGCACGGCTGAGTGATGTATAACCGTGAGATCCTTTGAGCCGATGACCTCGGCGCCACCTCTTGCTGTCGTTCTTGCAGGACGGCCATCGTTCATCCACGGGTCGTCAATACTTAGTGTGGAACTACCTACATGGAGGATAAAGGGTACGCCGGCTTCCTGCAGTAGACCCCATACAGGATTCAGGTCAGGATGCCCTGGTGAACGACCGCCGGGTGAGTTGGACCCAATCCAGACTGCACCGAGGCCCATTTCCAGCACTTGCTTTATTTGTTCAAGAGCCCTGTCCGGGTTGTCCAGCGGCACCATGCCGACGCCGATCATTCGTTTGTCATGCTTGACAAACTCGACCATGGATCGATTCTGCGCGGCCGCTGCGCCGTAGCGAATATCGAGGTCAGGATCATCAAAAATCAGGCGAGAGCAGAAGGAAGAGAAGATCACCTGCTTCTTGAAACCCAGTAGATCGAGTACCTGGTTACGTTCCGCACCATTGAAGGAACCCAGTGCCTCGTGCCATTTGGGTCCGCGAGTAATTTCATCTCCCATAGCAAGTAATTTTTCTACGGTCTCTGGCGGGTGTGCTCCGGTCTTTCCATAGTCCTTGGCGTCGAAGATGGCGGTAGCGGTTTCTCCGAGTTTTGGGAGTCGATCACGAATATCAGGGTCGGCGAAAGCCCGTAGATAATTCGGCAACTCCATCAGGTGGCTATCCGCATCGTAAATTATTCGTTCACCCGCGTACGTCATTGGTGCTTACTCTCCAGTTCAAATCAGTTTGAGCAGTTCAGCCTGAAAGGCTTTGCCTCGCTCGTTCATAAAATCCGTAGTGTGCAGGGATGTTGGCACAAAGGCGAATCCAATTTTCTTCTCAGGATGCCATTGAAAGAGAGATCCGCCGAAGCCCATCCAGCCGTAGAAACCTTCACGCCCGCGATTTAGTCCCTTGTCGAGAACGCCAGCATCTGGTGGTAGGTGAAACAGTGCAACTCCACCTTGAGTAAATATTGTTTTGAGACCCATATTGCTGGTCATTGGTTCTGCGTGCAGCGCGGTCCAGGCTTCTTCGGTGAGGAACGTTTGACCGTCGAGCTTACCTCGCTGGGCCATCATGGCAGCCACTCGCGCCAAGCCTCGTGCGGAACAGTGAGCGTTAGCGGACGAGGTCTCACCCATCGCGATTGCCGGATCATTAAACAGTCCGATATCCATTCTGAAGCCTGCAAAAGGAGGTGGCGTTCCTATCGTTGTACTTTTGCTCGCCGATGGTGCCATGCGTAGCATCTTTCCGGACAGCTGAAGAAAGTTGTCATTCACTCCTCTATTCATGAAGCGTGGTTTGAGTGACTCTAATATCTGACGCTTGATGCCAAGCGGCCTTAGTGGTGTGATTCGAGAACGGTCTGATTCTTTAATGCCCACAATGACGTCAGCGTCCAATTTTGGGGAAAGGTCTACTCTCAAGAACTCGCTGATGGTTCGACCGGTAGGTTCAATTCGCCGGAACACCTCGTTGATGATCCAGCCGCGAGAAATAGCGTGGTATTCCCGTTTGTCTTCGCCTTTCTGATATTTTTGAGGGTGTTCCTCAATGATTCGACCGATGCTGTTTTGCTTGATTCGCTCGGTCACCAGATCGCTCGGATTGATTGAAATATTGAAAGCAGCCAGACCTGCTTCATGACGCATCAGCTCAGCAATCGTTAGTTCGTGTTTGCCTTGCTGGCTGAACTCGGGCCAGTAGTCCGCAACCCTCGCGTTGTAATCCAGGAGACCACGGGAGACCAGGGTGGCCATGGCAATGGACTCAAAATTTTTGCCACTACTGAATACGTTGATGATTGAATCCGCGCTGAACCTGTCGGAAGTGGAAGCAGTGAGATCAACGACCTTTTCGTCACCAACATAAACGCAGAGCTGCGCGTTGTCTTCCCACAGCTCATTCATTCGTCGTTCGAATAGTTGTCTTAAGGACTCAAGTCCAGGTGCGACGTTACCTTTTACGGTAATCTGACCCATACGCTTTAGCTACTTGCCCTTGAAGTCAGGCGTGCGCTTCTCCAGAAACGCGCTGATACCCTCGGCCTTGTCTTCAGTCTGAATCAGTGCTCCCTGGGCGAATTTCTCCATCGCCAGGGCCGCGGTCAGGCTTGCTTCCATACCGTTGTGTACCATCGCTTTCATGAACTGGGGGACGAAGGGTGCGAAGGAAGCCAGATGATCTGACATACGCTTCACTTCATTCAATAGCTCATCGGGTTCAACAATACGGGTTACGAGGCCAATCTGTAGGGCTCTGTCTCCATCGATGGGGTCTCCCATCAACATCATCTCCATGCCCCAGCCTTTACCCACAACTCTTGGTAAGCGTGCGGTAGCACCACCACCTGGAATGATGCCAACTTTGCCTTCCGGTGTGGCAAAGCGGCTACTGGGAGTACAGACTCGCAGATCGCATCCAAGCGCAATTTCCAGCCCGCCGCCCATACATATACCGTCAATAGCGGCAATGGTGGGTTTGGGTGTCGATTCCAGTTGATCTGCCAGTCCCTGAACAATAGGCTCTAATGCTTTCTTCAGATCCCTGTCGGCGACCTCGTTTAGATCGGAGCCGGAAGCGAAGGCTTTACCGCCAGCGCCTGTGATGGCGATGACTCGAATATCTTCATCATTCGCCGCGATATCGACTGCAGCCTTTAGCTCGTCCAGGGTTTGCAGCGAGATAGCATTGTGCTTTCCCGGACGATTAATGGTGATCAGCGCCAATGGCGCTGTCACCTGATAAAGTATGCATTCAAACTCACTACTCATGCCACTAGGCTAACTCAGTTAGTGAGCGAATGGGAAACAGTTCGCCGCTAATATGCGCAGACAAATCTGACGCCAGGAACATCGCCAGGTCAGCAACATGCTCGGGATCTGGTGGATAGAGCAAAGTTGGAACGGGTGTGCCGTCGTCTTTTGTTTTCTCCGGTAGCCAGGCGGCGACGCCTTCTGTTGCGGTCAATCCTGGTGCGATACAGTTGACGTTGATGTCGTTGGGTGCCCAGGTCATGGCGAGGCCCTTGGTCAGGTTAATGACACCCGCCTTGGCAGCGCCGTAATGTACGAATGCAGGCGAAAGTCGCATCCCCGCGACTGATGAAATGTTGATGATTCTTCCACCGCCGTTTTCCGTCATATTGTCGCTAACAGCCCGGCTACATAGAAAAACACTGGTTAGGTTAAGGGCGATTGCCGCGTTCCATTCGTCAGGCTGCAGGTCATTCGGAGACTTGATGAACATTGCGCCCCCGGCGTTGTTTACCAGAATGTCGATACGGCCAAACGCATCAATGGTTTTCGCGACCATATCGTCAACCTGCTCTGGGACAGTGACGTCAGTTGCATGCGCCAGTACTTCGCCGTCAATTTCACCGGCGACCTTGTCCAGTTTCTCCTGGCTTCTGCTGGCGATAACAACCCTGGCGCCTGCACCTGCGTAAGCTCTCGCAATTCGGCTACCGATACCGCCGGCACCTCCGGTAACGATGGCGACTTTGCCGTTTAAATCTTGTGACATCTACTATTCTCCTGACAAATAAGTTATGCCGCGACCGTCGCGACTTCTTTAATGAATTGTTCCATCAGATCCTGTTTCTTTTGATCTGCGCCGATCAATGTTCCAAGCGTAAAGTCCGGAATGATAATTTCGGTGACGCCGGCTTCCTGATACGCGGCGACGGTATCCCTTACCTCATTCACGTTACCGATAATTGATGCCATTCCCGTTGCTCCTCTAACCCGTTTGAGATACTCCTCGTCGTCGGAAAGAAACAGTAGAGCAACAGCGCATCGCTCAATCTCTGCGGGGTCTCTACTAATAGCTTCGCAGTGCTGATCCAGCACGGCACCCTTGTGCTTGAGCGTTTCCACATCGCCCCAGACGTTCCACTCGTCCGCATACTTCGCGGCAATCTTCAGGGTGACTTTCTCGCCACCGCCACCAATCATCAGGGGAAGCTTTTCCTGCTTCGGTTTTGGCACAAGGGGAGCGTGTTTCAGCTGATAGAACTCGCCGTCAAAATCGAAGTAATCGTTGTTAAACAGTCCCTTGAAGATCTGACAGGCTTCATCAAGCATGCGCAGCCTGCTTCCTACCGTACCGTATTCGATGCCATAGGCTTCATGTTCGTTCTGTTGCCAGCCAGAGCCAATACCGAGTACAGACCTGCCATCGTTAAGATTATCCATCGTTGCCACCATGTTGGCGAGCACGGCAGGATGGCGATAGGTGTTGCCGGTGACCATGGTGCCGATGCGTAGTCGCGGTACATCGCGAGACAGAGCGGCCATCGTGATCCAGGATTCGTGCACAGGTATCAATTCCGGTTCTTCTGGCAAAAAGTGATCTGCCAGCCAGATTCCATCATAGCCAGTTGCTTCGGCGTGTAGTGCCAGTGTTTTTGTGTCTTCGTAGTTGCTGCGAGGATTTGGCCAGAAACCGAATCTCATATTTTCTCCCGAATTTGATGAAAAGTGGGGAGGTTCAGACTAACGCAACTGATTCGACAGGGATACGTTGATTGATTATATTTAGCGTGTTTCTGACATAGTTTTCTCTCAATGCCGCTGTCCGACGATCAGTTTCTAAAGTACCTGTCCGATGGTTACCTCATTGTTACGCCATCGGAAATGAGTGAAGCAGATCACGATGGATTGTATCGAAGTGCCCAGTTGCTTTATCAGAATGCGGAAAGGCTTCAGAGCCCCACTGCACATCTAGAGATTCTTGGTGACAATCTGCGTGCGCTGATTCCTGAAGTTGATCAGGTAGTTAATGATCCAGCAGTGGTAGATACGGTCGGGAGTCTACTGGGAGATCGCTATGTGCTCCATCCCTCTCATTATGTCCACACTAGTACGACCGCGGACCAGGGATTTCATCAGGACGGCAATTTGCCCTGGAATGAGCGAGGTCACTATCGATCTCATCGACCGGACTGGCTCCTTCTTTTTTACTATCCACAGGCAGTTGACGAAACCAATGGTCCCACCGAGATAGTGGCAGGGTCCCAGTGCTGGACAAAGGATTTTGAGACCGAAGAAGGCTGGCGTCCCGGCGACTCGATGGACCTGTCATTTACTGGAGAGGACATGAGATCTGATGACCTGGCACATCGAGACCGGCGACTGCAGGAGGGGCTGGATAGTGTAGGTGTGCCAGATCTTGATAGGCGCTTTATCCACATCCCAAAAGGTTCGGTGGTCATCGCCAGCTATGATCTGATTCATCGGGGAGGCAGGAAGTTGTCGGATACACCGGACAGATTTATGTATAAGTTTTACTTTGCCCGAGCGACTGAGCCAAATGCACCTGCCTGGCAACATATAGATGTGCCTGACTTTGCTCACGTTAGAAAGGAACTGCAACCAGTCGTTAAGCAGATCTGGGATTGGAGTAGCGGCCAAAAGTCGGTAGTGCCTGTAGGTGATTTGCATGGTGTGGCTGATCGGCTGCGGCGCGGCAGGGAACACGAGAAAGTAGAAGCGGCGTATAGGCTTGGATCGGACGACGCCAAAGAAGCGATCGAGATACTGATAGAAGGCATCTATAGCGAATCGGAATCGACTCGCCGTGCATCCGCCTATGGTCTGCGTAATCAAGGGCAAAGGGCTACGTTAGCGATTGTTAAAGCGCTGCAAGCAGGCGGGCCCAGGATCAGGCGTGTAGCCGCCTATGCGCTCGGTACTGTTGAGTCGGCGTCGTCACAGCCTGCCGTTGATGCGCTCATCGAATGTGTGCAGGCTGACGACGATGATCTGGCTCGATCAAACGCAGCCTATAGTCTGGGCCAGCTTTCCCGTGCGAAGAAGTGTGATGCCCAAAGGATTGCCGAGGCGCTGCTTGCCCGTATGTTTCCAGATGTGGAGCCTGACAATACTGACGTGGCGGACCTTCCAAGGTCAACAGTGCGACAAAGTATTGCCTATGCGCTGATGCAGCTTCTGATCAATCACGAGTTGCCGGATAACATTACCGCTGATGTTGTTCGGCTAGCGGTTGATGATCCTGATAGATATGTAAAGGGGATGCTGTTGGAGGCCTTGAACTGCGCCTTTTCACAAAATCCAGTCGTCGCTGCATTGACCGGGGGGTTGATCAGGCAGCGCTGGAATATTGCACCCAGGGCCACCTGACTTCCATATAGTCGGTTAGGAGTTAGACATCACCACGCGGCCAACGATCTTGCCGCTGCGCAGTTCATCCAGGGTATCGGAGACTTCCGCCATGGGACGTGTTGCAACTGGCAGGGGTTTGACCTTGCCACTTTTCGCCAGCTCGATCAGTTCCTTCAGCTCCGTAAGGTTTCCGGTGTAAGAACCCAGCACAGAAATGGCCCTAAGGGGTAGGGTGGGTAGCCCAAGGGTAATGCCTCCACCGAAGAGGCCTACAATTACGTAGCGACCACCTTTCAGTAGTGAGCCGATTCCCAGCGACGCGGTTACTTCCGCGCCTACAGTGTCTACCACTGCTCTCGGTCCACCGCCGGTGATTTCCTGTAACTGAGCAAGCGCATCGGCGTTACCGGAATTGAGGACGGCGGTCGCACCCATGTCTTTGGCGGCTGCCAGTTTTTTTTCATCAATATCAACAGATACTACATTGTCCACACCTCTAGCTCTTGCGATGGCGACGGCATTAAGGCCAAGGCCCCCCGAACCCATAATGACGAGCCACTCATCTGAGGAAACCGGTAGTGCTTTTGACAGCGCGCTGTAGACGGTCAAACCTGAGCAGCTATAGGGCGTTGCGACGACGGGATCCAGGTCGCCAATCTCGATCAGATATTTTGAATCGGGAATGATGCAGTAGTCAGCGTAGGCGCCGTCGTTGAAAACGCCAATGGACTGGGGTGCAGCGCAGATATTTTCAAAGCCGGCAAGACACGTGGAACACTCGCGGCAGCCAATCCAGGGATAGATCAGTCGATACTCACCAATCGGCGCGTCGGCGTCAGGGCCAGCGGCCACGACTTCCCCATAAAGCTCGTGACCCATGGTTCGGGGTAAGTTGATGCCACGTTCATTCAAATCGAGCTTGGTGTCACCATCGAGTGCGTAGTAACCATCCTGAATATGCAGGTCACTGTGACAAACCCCGGCTTTGTCGACCCTGATGAGCACCTCCGTACCCGTCGGTTCAGGTTTGTCGAGTTCAGTCGCTTCGAGGGGTTTTGAAAATTCTGTGACCTGATATGCCTTCATGATAGTTCCTGTGCAAAAAATTCTAATGTTCGTTCTCGTGCGAACTTTGCTGCCTCAGCATTGTATGAGGCACGATGATCGCAATTGAAGCCGTGCTCGGCGTTATAGGTGTGTACCGGGACGTTAGGATTGGCTGCTTTAATTTTTTCAACATCGTCCATTGGAATATGAGTGTCGAGTTCCCCGAAATGCAGCATGAGAGGAATCTTTGGCTTTTGCTCGAGGTTACCCGCGATACCGCCGCCGTAATAGCCAACTGCACAAGTCAGTGAATCGATGTTGCATGCGCTGAGGTATGCCATTAACCCACCGTAGCAATAGCCAACGGCGCCAACCTTTCCGTAGGACGTCAGATGCTCGACACTAGCTGTGAGATCCTGAAGCGTCGTTTTCATATCGAGTTCGTTGAAGGCGATACCGGCACCTATACCAAGATCACCTCCTTCGTAGCCGAGTTCAATGCCTTTCTCGACCCGGTCGAACAGTGCAGGTGCAAGCGCGGCGTAGCCGTTGGCGGCATACCCGTCAGCGACCTCCCTCATATGTTGATTAACGCCGAAGATTTCCTGAATAACTACGATACCCGCCTTTGGCGTTCCATCTGGTAGTGCGAGATAGGCATCGAGCTCGAATCCATCGCTGGATGTAATAGTGATTGTCTCTCCCATAACGCGCTCCCTGGATTGCTGGACTCCGTATATTACGCGGGGTGGGAAGCCACGGCAATTGGGTTAAGCGGAATCTGCTTCCTTGCGATCAGGAATCGACGATGCAGCACCCGGGCGCGTTACGCTGATTGATGCGGCCAGGTTGGCAAGTGCGATGGCGGAAGCCAGGTTTTGTTTGTCGTGTAGAGCCGTTGCCAGATAGCCCATAAAACAGTCACCGGCGCCGGTCGAGTCGACAGGATCAACTGGGCGGCCTTCCTGCATAATTCGCTCGTCGCCGTCCCAGGTCAGCACGCCCTCGGAACCGAGGGTGATGACCAGGGTGCCGGCGTACGTACCCGGCGTATCAGAATCGCCATTCAGCACAGGTTGGAGTGGGGTGTCGAAGATTGATTCGAACTCGTGTTCGTTGACTACTAGCACGTCCACCTCATCCAGAAGTTCCTGCGTGGTGGTTGTTACCGGCGAGGGGTTAAGTAGTGTTCTTGCCCCTGCCTTCCGGGCGGCCTTAAACGCCGCGAGTGTCGTCTCGACAGGGGTTTCGTATTGCGCAACGACGACATCATTGGCGGTAAATTCTATACCTTCAATACTATCCATACCCACCGTCTCGTTTGCTCCGAGAACAACGATAATTGAGTTCTCTCCCTGGGCAACCACGATGAGTGCGGTACCCGTTGGCACCCCTTCTTTGGCGACTACGCGAGAAACATCGACGCCGGAACCAGCAAGGTAATTGCGCAGCCCTTCGCCAAAGGCATCGGTTCCGGTACAACCGATCATGGTTACATCTGCACCAGCTCGCGCGGCAGCGATAGCCTGGTTGGCGCCTTTGCCGCCTGGGTAGTAATTAAGATCGTTACCAGTCAGGGTTTCACCGGGACTCAAGTGATTATCGCTGGTGGCAACGATATCCTGATTGATCCCGCCAATGACATAAACGGTCATAGTGAGCCCTCAATCACATCGAGCCCGGTATGTTCTGCGGGGCCTGCTACATTAGGTAACAGTTGTTCTATTGCTTCCTTAAAAGCAGCGGATTCATCGTGGCGGTCTGCGGCTGCTTCGTCTTCATATTGTTCAACAATGTAATACTCATCCGGATTCTTCCGCGAACGATGATTAATGAACAGCAGGGTGCCCGGTTCATTGTCCAGCACGGCCCGCCGCATCGCGTTCAATGCAGCTTCCATTTCAGTGTTCTTGCCAGACTTACAGGTTAGCTTGGAAATAATGCTTATGGGCATGGTCACTTACGTCTCTCCGCTTTGACTACAGTACAATGCTAAATATACATGAAAAGTTAGAGCGGAAAATGCGCAAGGAACCACCTACTCGAGATCCTCAAACCGAGGGTTACGTTGCCGCCACCATGTTGATGGACGGTGATATTCCTCCTGCTAATGTCGACGGTAATTATGTCATCGGTCCAACTCACGAACCTGCACCAGAGATGTTTGAGCAGGACGGTGTACCAAAGGGAATCATTCACGACTTGGTGATGGAGTCTGCTGACAGTGAGATTTATCCGGGCATCGCGAGAGAGGAGGGCACTTTCGGGACACCGGACCCTGAGAATCCTGCGAAGCTGATTGTGACCACGAGTCACGCGGCGCCCTACTCACGAAAAGTCACGGTGTACGTACCGCAACAATACCAGCCCGGCGCACCATTTATTGTTGGCGCTGATGGACCGGACCAGATGCTGTTCACGGCGCTGGACAACCTGATTGCTGAGGGACGAGTGCCGGCTATGGTTGCGATCAGCATCAGCAACGGAGGGGGTGATGCCCAGGGCAGTCAGCGCGGGCTGGAATACGACACCATGTCTGGCGTCTACGCCGAGTTTGTTGAGACCGAGGTGCTGCCTTTTGTAGAGCAGCAATGTGGTATTGAACTCAGTCGCGACCCGGAGTCACGTGCGGCGATGGGGTGTAGCTCAGGTGCGTCCTGTGCATTGATCATGGCCTGGTATCGCGACGATCTATACTACCGGGTACTTAGTTTATCGGGCACGTTTATTAATCAGCAGTGGCCCTACAACCCTAAAACCCCCGGCGGCGCCTGGGGTTTTCATGAGTCGATTATTCCCGAGAAACCGGTTAGGCCGCTGCGTATCTGGCTGTGCGTGGGTGACAGAGACCTATATAACCCCAACGTGATGCGCGATGACATGCACGACTGGGTGCTTGCCAACCAGCGTATGGCTCATGTGCTGGCGGAAAAAGGTTACCCCTACCAATTCAGTTTTGTACGTAATGCGGGGCACTGTGACAAGGCGATGAAAGTGCAGCTGTTACCGCAGGCGTTGGAATATATCTGGCAGGGTCACGCGAAGTAGCTATATCTGCCAGTGTTTCGCTGGTCTGTCGGCGTGTTCTTCCATAACGGATTTATTGAGGTGCGGGCCGAGTCCTATTCCCTGTGGCAATACTGTGTGGCCTTTTTCGACCGGCGCAAATGGTGCGCTGACCAGTTCATCAAACAACGGGCTCTCATCGAACTGTAATTCGAGCATATCGAATTCAGTCAGCGAGGCAGCAATATGCAGGCTGACCGCGTGGGCAATTGGACCGCTCGGATTGTGGGGAGATACCTGTATGCCGAGTGCATCACATCCTGCGGAGGTACGTTGCAGTTCGTGGATTCCGCCAATGTACTTCATGTCTGGCATGACGACATCGTAAGCACCACCTTCGCAGTAGGGGCGCACCGTATCCCAGCCGACGTTGGTTTCCAGCCCCGCGTGATGCATGCCCAGATCGTTACACTGTTGTCGCAGTCGCGCGAGTGCAGGAATGTTGTCTTCGACTTCTACCAGGGGGCACTCGACCCAATACACACCGAGCTTCGCGGCAGCTTCGTTTAGTTTAGTCGCGGTTTCTTCGTCGAAGCGCCAGTGACAATCCACCATAAGACGTGCCTCGGGACCGACGGCCTCGCGAACGGCGGCAATTCGATCCAGCCCTGGCTGCATCGCATCAACACCATTGCCTTTAGCGCATTCTTCCGGTGTTACTTCATCGAAGGGTGCGATCTTAAAGGCGATATGTCCAGACGCCATGGCGGTCCGTGCGCTGGCGGCAAATCGGCCTGGGCCCCGATCTTCAGTTCTTCGGTTGATGTTGGCGTAAACGGGTATTCGCTCGCGCGATAGGCCCAGGTCCTGTACCAATGACTGATTCTTTCCCTGCGCGTGCAGGTTCCACAGCGCCTGATCGATGGCGCTGACGATGCTAGATTCAGCAATGTCCTTTGGCGGATGCTGTATTGCAAAGGCGCTTGGTTCGTTGGGTGTGGCCTCGCTTAATGCAATAGGGATGATGCGTTCCGCTGCTTCCGCGAGCGCATCTTCTTTACCGGTTAATGAAGCTTCGCCTTCTCCGAGTTGCCCGTCCTGGGTCCGTAGCTGAATGAACGTCCAGCAGGTCTTATGGGTGATACGTACGAAATGCAGCGATATGGATTTCAGGTCGATGCCTTCATGTCTGCTTTGTGCTTATTTTTCTTTTCCATCAATGCTGCCCACTCTTCGGCAGTGTATTTTTCCTTCATCCCTTTGAAGGGGTCGCCTGTATAAAAGCAGTTAAAGCCACGTCGAACTGTACCGTCATGATTCGGGCCCGACCAGTGCACCGTGGTTGGTCTGAAGAACGCGATATCGCCCGGGCTCATGGTACATTCAAATCGGTCAGGATGGTCCGATAGATCGGTGGGCTTCGAAGCGCTCAGATGAGCAAATTCTTCTTCCCGCTGGTCCGAACCTTTCAGGAACTGTAAGCAACCATTTTGGGCGTTCGTTTCGTCAATCGCGAGCCAGACAACGCCACCCTGCATCGCATCGGAGTGAGGGTGCACCTCCTGGCTGTTCTCGTCTTTGGTAAAGATACTGGCCGTAGTCGGCTCTGGTTTTTTACCTAGCAGCGTCTCGAGAATGGATACCTGAGGACCGTTGTGTAGCAGTTCCTTGAAATAGTCATCCATTCGGTCCAGGCCTTTGGTGACGTTGGAAAATATATCGGTCCGTTTGGGCATCTTGCTGAGAATTGCATCTGCGCGTTCGCAGAGCTCATCCAGCTGCTCCTGGGAAAAGAAATCGCGAACAATAACAAAGCCGTCACGATCGAAATCGGCTTTAAGTTGGGCTGTTTGTGCTTGGTCCATGTGATATCCGGTGTACTGGAGGGCTGCTAATTATAGCATCAGCACCATTTCACTCGAAATCGGTCTTACCCCAATATTTGTCCAGGTTCTATTCGTCCAGGTTCTATACGGGGTCTACCACCCAGTCTGGTTCCAGTCCCTGGGCCACGCGTTCGGCGTTTGCCACGACATTGATATTCGCATTCCAATCGGACTGAATAACCTTGGTGCCGGTATGTGGTGTGAGCACCACGTTTGGCATGCCGATCAGTGGATTATCCGGCTGTATCGGTTCAACCTCCGTTACGTCAAGCCCGGCACCCCAGATTTCCCCGTTTCTTAACGCCTCTATCAACGCTGACTCGTCAACAACCGGACCGCGACAGGTGTTGATCAATACTGCCGTATTCTTCATCGCCTTGAATTGCTCTGTGCTGAACATCTTTTCGGTGACCCGGTCGAGTGGTACGTGCAGAGTAATAATGTCGGACGTTGCAATCAGTTCATCCAGGGGCATCTGCGACGCGCCAGTAGCTGCTACATAATCAGCGTCGAACTCGATGGTATCGTGATAGACGACGTTGCACTCCCAGCCCTGGAGACGTTTGGCGACCCGTGAGCCGATACGCCCTAAGCCGACGATACCAACCTGCTTATCAACCAGCGAGGTAAATTCGGTTAGGTCGCCAGGTACGCCACTTCGCCAGGTGCCGGCCTTGACGCTTTCGATCTGCTTATCGAACTTGTGGTTGACGGTCAGTAGCATCCAAACAGCGTGCTCCGCGACCGCCACTGCGTTAGCACCGCCGTTGTTCGCGACTTTAATGCCGAGGTTAAGCAACTTTGCTTTGTCGAGTTCATCAGTGCCGGCACTAAAAGTCTGAATCAGTTTCAACCCCTTGATACCTTCGGCGACTTCATTAACGGTCACTATGTTGGGTGTGATGAAAACCTCAGCACCTTCGCATGCGGTATGGTTCTCTTCCGGTGTTTTATCCAGGTCCACTAATACAAACTCGAGGAGGTCATTGCTCGCGGCGATTTTCGCTACCGCGGCCAGGCGTTTTTCGATATCGACGGGTGCGTAGAAGGCTACTTTGGTCTTACTCATGTTATTCCTGTTTTATGATTGTGGGGGCATGACTGTGGGTGCACCCATCTTGTGGGCAGCGCTGCCCAGTAACGGGTTGGCATTAAGCGTGTCCTGATATTTTTTGACCTTTTCATGATCAAGTTTATCCAGGTGTGTATTCAGATGATCCATCAGCTCTGATCGAACATCATCTAGCCCTGTGTCTTCGACCAGATTATGGATTTGGTCTGAATCCTTGTCCATATCGTAAAGCTCCGTGGGTTCCCGCGTAAGGGAATCCACAGCGAATTTGTATCTGTCGTTGCGGACCATGGAGTAAAGCCGTACATCACTGAACACGGTTTCCTTACCCTGCTGTGCATCTGATGCATCCGGGCCGTCCAGAACCTTACCGACGAGTGAGCTTCTGTATTCACTGGCATCATCCAGGTATGGCGCATCGGCAATTTCCAGCATGGTATCCGTAAGATCCAACTGGTCGGTCAGTGCACGTGATTGCCAGGCGTTGGTGCCGCCGGGTGGTCTGATGCATAGTGGAATATTCATGGCGCTTTCATAGAACAGTGCTTTGTGACTGCAGCGGTGGTCTCCCAGCATCTCCCCGTGATCTGACGTATAGATGATCCAGGTATTGTCCATCACGCCTTTGGCTTCGAGCGCGTCCAGCACCATGCCAATACCGTGATCGACATGTGTTACCTTGGCGTAGTAATACATGCGCATCATTCGAGCCTGGCTCGCCGTCATCTTGTCCAGATGACTGACACCCTTCATGCGTTCAACCTGAGGTGACAGGGGGCCAGTCTCCGGTTCCAAAATAGCTTCCGGCATGTCGTCAGGGTTGTATAGCGCGCGGTCATCGGCAGGAGAATCGAATGGATTATGCGGTCCTGGAAAAAGTACCGATAAGTAGAATGGTCGGTCGTCTTCGTAGTTTTCGATGTACTCGACGGAGCGCTTTGCGGTGTAAATGTCGATGTCTTCATCGTTAGGCAGAAGACTGGGCGGCGTTTCCCAGGGGCGAATCAAACCTGCGGCTTCACCGCCCACATAGGTACGCATGTAGTCGCGCAAAATCTGCAGGTGACCGCATTCTTCCAGGAAGTCAGTGTAGTAACACTCAGCGTTTGTGTAGGCAGTGATATCTCGCAGTTCGATGGAATCTTCCCACCCCCAGTCATGCATCAGGTGGGCAAAAACTCGTGAGTGTCCATCGCCTTTTGCACGAACATTAAAATGCACTTTGCCTATCTGCGCAGTCCGATATCCGGCGTTGCTTATGTTTCTTACATGATTTGGGAGCTCAGGGTCACCGGGCAGGTTATTTGCCCAGAGTCCATGTTGTGTGACTGGCAATCCGCACATAAGCGACTTGCGGGCAGGCATGCAGATAGGCGCATTGCTGGAGCATCGGCTGAAGGTAACGCTGTCGCTCGCGAGTCGGTCCAGGTTTGGCGTTTTGACGACAGAATTTCCGGCGAAACCGACCGTATCTCCACGTTGCTGGTCAGGAAAAATAAAGACGATATTGGGTCGTTTGGCCAAGTTTGCTCCTTAGTCAAATTACGGGCGGGTGGACGTGTTGTTTGACGTCATTGGACTATGAATCCTCATTGGGTAGCGTCCTATCATATATAATGCACGGCTATGGAATCCTTTCCACAACTGCTAACCATGATGCCGGACTGGCAGCGGATTGGGGTGGTCCCAGGGTTCCTGGTACTCGCGATCGTGCTTGAAACCCTGTTTCCCCTGTTTCGGTTCGACTACGCGCGGTTAAAGCATTTTGTGGTTAACGTCGTCTTTCTTCTGACTTCCGGTGCGGTGAGTCTTGCGCTCTCTTTCATCGCATTCGACTGGTTGCACATCGAGGCGTGGCAGTTCGGCCTGCTACATCACATTGAACTGCCATTATGGCTGCAACTGGTGGTTTCGATTCTGGTGCTGGATCTGCTTTGTCAGTACTGGATTCATGTAATGCTGCACAAGCATAAGTGGATGTGGAAACTGCATCTGGTGCACCACAGTGACACCACGGTGGATGCCAGTACCGGGACTCGCCATCACCCAGGTGATTTTTTTCTGCGCGAGATGCTTACGATCACGGTGGTGTTCCTTATGGGAATCCCTGTCGCCTTCTATGTGTTTTATCGATTGATTGGCCCGTTCTTCGCTTATATCACCCATGCAAATGTCAAGATACCGGATGGAATCGATCGCGCCATAAGCTGGGTGTTAGTGACGCCGAATATGCACAAGGTGCATCATCACTTCGAACGCCCCTGGACCAATAGCAACTACGGAAATATTTTTTCTGTGTGGGACCGACTGTTCGGCACCTTCGCCTATGCGCACTCGAGAGATTTAAACTACGGTGTTGATACGGTAGATGGTAGTAACGACATGAACCTCAAGTATCAGTTCGCGTTGCCGTTCAATTCTAAAATCAAAACGGACTGCTGAGAAAACCCACCCACTATAATGTGCTGTTGCAGCTCGTTGTGACGTCTGGATGGTATGGATTAGATAAGGTGTTAAGACTTTGAAGATTACAAGCGTGAGAGCAGTACAACCGTCCGCGGAGGGTTCACCCCAGGACTGGCGTACCTGGCTGGGCCAGATACTGGTCATTATAGAAACTGATGACGGCTTAACAGGCTATGGCGTCGGTGGTGGCGGTCCGGCTGGCATTCAGGTAGTTGAGACTGCGCTGCGACACATCCTTTTGGGTCAGAGTGCGGAAGATATCGACAGTCTGTGGGATGAAATGTATTGGCGTACGCTGCCTTACGGACAAAAGGGCATCGCCATCATGGCCATCAGTGGCGTCGATCTCGCCCTGTGGGATCTGCGCGCCAAGCGAGCAGAGAAACCGCTAGCCAATATATTATCGGACGAAATACAGCCTACCGTGCCTGCCTATTGCACTGGACGGCCGGTTGAGGAGTGGCTCAACAACGGCACCGAAGGCTATACCATGCTCAAACTACATCTGGGTGCAGAACCGGGTGAGCGGGATGTCACTAAGGAACTTGTCGATAGCGTGATAGACGGTGTTCGCAAGGTTCGCGATACCCTTGGCCCCGACGTCACAATAATGGGTGATGCCTTTATGTCTTTAGACGTCGATAGCACCCTGCGGATTGCCGATGAACTTAGCGATGTGAATCTCGGCTGGATCGAAGAGCCTCTTTTGCCGGATGATCTTGAAGGTTACGCGCGTCTGCGCGATGAATGTCCTATTCCTATTGCCGGCGGTGAACACGAGTACACCGCGGCATCCTTCGAACATCTAATGAAAGAGCGCCTGCATGCCATCGTGCAACCAGATGTGTGTTGGTGCGGTGGTATGACGGAACTGCTAAAGGTCTACAAGCTGGGCGAGCAATACGGCGTTGACGTATGCCCGCACCGCGGTAGTGAAATCTGGTCGCTGCATGCGATCTGCGCGCTGGACCCCAAACCACTCGCGGAATCCGGACGACCCTGGATGACATGGGTGAAGGATCGACCTGAGATCGTGAACGGCGAGATTACTCTAGGGGATGGCGTCGGGTTTGGTGTGCGGTTTGAGGAAAGCGATATCAACGCCAAATAGGCCTGTTGACAGTTTTTTCTATACAGCCCAGAATGACTAGAATTATAGTCAACTATAATATTGGACATATTATGAAGACACTGTCACTTTCGGAAGCGAAGATGAAGCTCAGCGCGCTGATCGACTCGATCGGTGTTTCAGATGAAGAAGTAGTCATCACCAAGAACGGCAGGCCTGCGGCAGTGTTGGTCAGCCCGAACGAATTCGAAAGCTTGAGAGAAACCATCGAGGTAAAGACCGATACCGAATTGATGGCAGAGATAAAGTCAGGTTTACGCAAACTGAAGGAGAAGAAAGCCAAGCTTTATACGCTTGACGAACTCATAAGCGACTAGTGGCTTCTCCGGCAAAGCTTCGCGTACCTGAGGATGTCGCCAGTCTCATCCGTCACTGCCATCCCGTTTTAAAGCGCAGAATCAAAGAAGCCCTAAAGACGATTCTCAGTGATCCGGAAAGTGGCAAGGCGCTGACCGAGGAACTGGAGGGGCTTAGAAGCTTTAGAGTAGGGCGAATTCGTATCATCTATCAGGTTGAGTCCCGATCCCGAATCGACATCGTCACTATTGGACCAAGAAAAAGCGTCTATGAAGAAACCTACAGGATTGTTAGTCGAGAGTCGTAGCTCGGCATCTAGTAGGACTTGATCCAGTCCACCTCAAGCTTAAAGTCACCATCCTGCTTGTCGTAGATCATGATCCCGAGCGCAGTAATTGCAGGTTTATCGAGCTGTGGCCCGGATAAGCGCATTCCGCGCCAGTTCGGCCAGAATTCCGTGAACGGGATACGTAGTTCCAGCCATTCATCCTCGACAGTAGTAAAGAAGGCCCAGTAAGTTGCCCTGGTATCGTCAGACTCCAATATGAACGTATAGGTGCGCCCGTCACCTCGAACTCGCATGTGGAGCCCTTCGTTTTGTTCTTGCAGCGTAAGGTCCCTGGTTCGGGTGCGGATTGACGAGAAGCCGCCACCATTGGTATTGGTAGCACCCTTAAACAGCAGAACTCCGTCATCGACCCGGAATCCGCCCCTGGACCTACCACCCATCACACCGTCATTAAGTACCCGCCAGCGCAGGTTAGGCGTTTGATCATCGAATGCGGTCAGCATTAAGTTTTCCGGTACCGGATTGTTAGCGGGGGTAGTCATCGGCATTAGTAGACATATTGTGAGTAGTAGTTTTTTCATATGGTTGTGGTTACGCGCGGGAATGGATATTGGATTACCCCACCCATTGCGCCGGTTTCACTCCTTCATCTATAGTGGCGCTTCCACTTAAGCGATAAGAGTTTGCAGATGGCCACTGATCTATATTCACCCGGTGAAATTTTTACTGATGGAGACTCCGTTCCTCGCGTGATGATTGCGCCGCAGCGATACATCCAGGGAGAGGGCGTTATTGACCATGTGGGCAGATATATGTCGCTGGTTAACTCACAGCGGGCTGCGGTGCTTGCCTCCACTCGCGGTCATAGCGCCGAAGGTGCTCGAGTTATGGATAGCCTGCGACAACGAAACATTACTGGCGTGGCTACGACGTTCGATGGCGAATGTTCACTGGAAGAAGTTAATAAGCAGGTGGAAGCACTCAAAGGTGAGAACCTCGATTGTTTAGTCGCCGTGGGGGGTGGCAAGTGTGTGGACGCGGGCAAGTGTATTGCCTATCGCCTGGATATTCCGGTAGTGATCGTCCCCTCGCTGGCATCGAACGATGCCCCCTGTTCTGCACTATCGGTGATGTATTCTCCTGAGGGTATCAACAACGGGGTGGAGTATTTTCCCGATAGTCCTGCACTGGTCGTGATTGATACCGGTGTTGTGGCTAAAGCTTCTGAGAGATTTCTGGTGGCTGGAATGGGCGATGCCATGGCGACCTGGTATGAGGCGAAGGCATGCCTCGCTAATCCTAACGGACGAAATAGTGTTGGCACACGCCCGACGCTTGCCTGTGCGGCTATGGGAGAGACCTGTGCCCACACGCTGTATGAGTACGGTGTTGCGGCCAGTGCGTCGATTGTAGCCGATCGTTGTGATGATGCTGTGGAAAGAGTGGTTGAAGCGAATACGTTGATCAGTGGTATCGGTTTTGAAAGTGGCGGTTGTGCCGCTGCCCACGCTATTGCCGTAGCCTATACCCATGTCAAAGAAGTTCATGATAATTATCTGCATGGCGAGATGGTGGCTATGGGGACCCTGGCCCATTTGATGATGGAGAAAAACGAAGATGCCAGAAAAGCGGCCGAATTCTTCGCCCGGGTTGGCTTGCCAATACACTTCGGTCAGCTATCAATGACGAAAGAACAAACCGAAGACATTGATACCGTGGCAGAGGCATCGATGGGCACCGGTATCATTCACAACATGCCGATGACGGTGACAACAGAGTTGGTCCGAGATTCAATGCTCTCGGCCAATGAGTTGGGAGAGGTGGTTGCAAGTGAGATAGGCGATGAAGCCTACCGACGCCTGCAAGGCGAATAAACTACTGCGGTGGAAACTGTCGGTTCATGGCGTCGAACATTGCCTTGGTCCGACCTTCCATCATTTCCCGTGAGTCTGTGCCGTCGGTAAAGATGTACAGCTCGTCGGTCTGAATGCCGCGTAGCACCATATTGCCCGTGTCCTCTGCGTCGACACCGATTTTTTCGATCCAGGGCAATTTATCTTTCTTGAATTCCTCGATAGTTGCCTCGTCTGCATCGGCGAGTTGCGGGTAATAAATGGGAGTGTCAACGACATGTGGGACCAGTACCGAAGCAGACACATTTTCATTCTCCAGGTCGTTACGCAGATATTCCGTCATACCGACCACGGCAAATTTGCTGGTGCCGTAGCACGACTGTGAATGGTGGCCCACGACGCCGCTGAAAGATGACGTGTTCACGATGTGCCCGCCTTCGCCATGATCAAGTATGCGTGGCAGAAATACGTTGATGCCGTGCAACACGCCCCAGAGATTAACGTCAATGACTCGCTGCCAGCGATCCATGGGAGTTTCCAGGAACTTGGCGCCACCACCGATACCCGCGTTGTTGCACACGATATGCACGTTACCGAAAGTGGCCTGGACCTCGTTAGCCGCCTGTTCTACAGATTCCACATTGGAGGTGTCTATTGTGAAGGCGTGTACATCGTCGGAGATTTCTTTGAGTTTGGCGGCAGCCTTCTGTGCACGTTCACCGGCGATATCGCCGATCGCTACCTTGATGCCGGCTTTAAGAAATGCTTTCGCCATGCCGAGGCCTATACCGCTGGCGCCGCCGGTAATAAACGCCACCCTGCCCTGTACGTCTTCCATTTAAGTCTCCAGATTCCTGATGCGGAAGCATACATGAATCCAGAGAGAATAATGTCGGTGGTTACAGCAGTGAGGTGACCAATTGGGCCAACTAGGCCTAAAATGACCCGGCAAGAATGAATTTGAGTATAAGATTGCTTGATTAATCTACCGATTTCGCCACGGCAAATTGCCGGACCGCTGGTCTTGCTCGGCGTGGTAATCCTGTGTCACTTTATTGGACCAGAACGTCTATCTTATACACGTGAATTGATTATTTCTGGTGAGTATTGGCGGTTAATTTCGGAGAATTTGGCTCACACCAGCGCCAATCACACGTTGTTGAACGTGACGGGTATCGCTTTGTTGTGGCTGCTACATGGCGATCATTACGACCATCGATATCTGGGCATTGTTTTACTCACATGTCTGGGTGCGACGTTGGGCATGTTTGTATTCAGCAGCTCTCATTTTGTATGCGGGTCTCTCCAGTGCACTGCATGGCATCTTTGTCTGGGGTATGGTGCGCGACTTCGAAAAGGGCGATAAAACAGCGTGGATACTCCTGGTTGGCCTGGTCATCAAGTTAACCTGAGAGGCGCTCTATGGCGGTGACCCTTCGGTGGCGGAGCTGATCGGTTCACCGGTTGCCCCCGAGGCCCATCTTTATGGCAGCGTGAGCGGCTTGCTGGTCGCGCTCGCGGGTCTGACGTATCGCAAGGTTTTGTAACGCTACCCCGCATCCTGTTATCCTCTGCGCGCTTCTATTAGCGAACACATTTTTGAAAGTTTCGGAGAAACAATGAGCTTACCAGCTGACTATGCAGAGCGCGTTTATGCAGGCGTATTAGGAAAATCAATTGGCGTATATTTGGGCCGTCCTTTTGAGGGATGGACCTACGATCGTATCCAGGAAAAGCTGGGGGATATCGAATACTACGTACATGACAAATTAGATGTACCGCTCATTGTGACTGACGATGACATCTCCGGAACCTTCACCTTTATACGGGCACTCGATGACTTCAATGCGGACCCGTCGATTTCCGCCAAGAACATTGGCCACAGCTGGCTCAACTACATTATTGAGAATAAATCTATTCTGTGGTGGGGTGGTATGGGTAACTCTACTGAGCACACTGCATTTTTGCGGCTCAAGAATGGTATTGATGCGCCCATGAGTGGCTCGGAGGAATTGAACGGCAAGGTTGTCGCAGAGCAGATTGGCGCGCAGATATTTATCGACGGCTGGGCCATGGTAAGCCCGGGTGATCCTAATCAGGCAGCGAGATTAGCTGAAGAAGCCGCAAGGGTCAGTCACGATGGTGAGGCGGTCTACGGCGCAGTTGTGCTGGCAGTGATGGAGGCCATGGCTTTTGTTGAGTCAGATATGAATAAACTGATCGATAAGGCGCTGACCTATATTCCGGACGACTCGATCATCGCGCAGCTGATTGATGATGTCCGAAAATGGCATGCAAAGGAACCGGACTGGCGCGCCACTAGAGAAACGTTAGCCGGCAAATACGGTTATGATAAATATGGTGGCAACTGCCACATGGTGCCAAACCATGCGTTGATCATTCATTCACTCCTGCATGGTGAAGACGATTTTTCTGAAACCATGAAGATCATCAACACCTGCGGTTGGGATACCGACTGTAACTCGGGCAACGTCGGCTGCCTGATGGGTATAAAGAACGGACTGGCGGGAATCGATTCGGGCATCAATAAAGGGCTTGATTGGCGCGGGCCCGTCGCAGACAGGATTTATCTGCCAACGGCTGAAGGTAGTCGCGGCGTGAGTGATTGTGCGCGTGAGGCTGTGAGCATTACGCAGATAGGCCAGCGTGTGGCCGGAGAGGATCCGTCGGCACCCAAGAACGGCGCCCAATTCCACTTCGATTTTCCCGGAGCAGTTCAAGGCTTTCTGGCAACAGAAGGCGAGGGTGAGGCCGTCAATGTCGCAGGTAATAGTGAGGCCGGCGAACGCAGCCTTCAGATCTCGTCGGACGGGAGTGTACATTGTGGATCGCCTGTTTTCTCACCGAGTAAGGAAGTTACGGAATACTTTCAGAAGCGAGGCTATGGCCTCATGGCATCGCCTCGTATTCACAGCGGTCAGACGGTTAGCGCGCGGTTAATGGCGGGAAATGATGTTTCCGCATGTTTGTATATCAGGTCCTTTGGTATAGATGATGAGTCGCAGATTTTTTACGGTGATACGGTATCGCTGACCGAAGGTGATGCGAGTGAACTTTCTTTTGTTGTGCCCATGGAAGCGAATCCCGTATTCGAAGTGGGGGTAAAGATTGAAGGTACGGGTAGCGTTTACCTCGACTGGCTGACCTGGGAAGGGACCCCGGACGTAACTTTGATACCAACCGACTACACCAAAGGCATGATGTGGAAGAACGCCTGGATCAATGCTGTTGATTCGTTAATGAGTTGGGGCGAACCATTTCGCATGATGCACAACGAAGGGGTTGGCCTGATGATTCAGGGCACGCGCGATTGGCAAGACTATAAGGTCACTGCAGATGTTAGGCCGCACCTGGCAAAACGTGTTGGCATCGTTGCTCGAGTACAGGGTCTGAAGCGTTATTACGGCCTGGAAGTCACCCGGGATAACAAGGTGCAACTGGTCGAAGTGCTGAACGAAGAGAAGGTTCTGGCAGAAGCCGATTTCCCGTGGGAGTTCGGTCAGAAGCTGGAAATGTCCCTGGAAGTAAACGGGGATCAACTAATCGGTAGTATTGATGGTGAGACCGTACTGACGGCAACGAGTGATAGTTTCTCGGATGGTGCTGTTGGTCTTGTTATCGAAGAAGGTAGAAGCGCCACCAGGCAGGTGCACGTGCAACCGGTCACCTAGGTAAAAACGATGACCAACGCTATGTTGTGCGACCGAGCGGAACCGCATCAGGTCTATTGCCGCATCGATGATGGTGATGTCGTCCGTCGAGGATATCGCCTTAGTTAAGCAGGTGCTTTAATCGGGTGTAATAGGTTATATGCCGAAGTTGTCCAGCGTGTATTTCATCGTTCTTAAGTCAAGGCACAACCGGGCTTAGCGGTGATGAAATAGTGGGGGCAGAAATTCATTCGTGGGTTGAGGTCACCAAGCGGCAAATTGAAATTATGAACTTGATAGATAAGGCGCTAAGCAACCAGGAAATTACGTATTAGTTGTGAATCAGCCGGGTGACCGAGAAGACTTATGTATTGGTTCTTGTACGATGGAGCATCTCGGTAGCGCTATCGCCGCGCTGGACATTACGCTCGACGGCGAAATCATGGAGCGACTGGATGAGATCTTTCTGGGTCCAGGCGGAGAAGCTCCGGAGGCTTACGCATGGTAATGGTAAAAAGATAAAGACTTGATCGTATTACCCGAGTTTTGTCAGCTGGTCATTTTGAAAAGGCATGGCAGGCACATAGTCACGCTCAGCTACTTGGCGCCGATTTGACTGATCTCCAAACTACCAAACGGCGTCTGAGGG